>BNJU01001954.1_pt1 | contig 386228 bp, 358 predicted proteins | sample 8539281 | NCBI WGS metagenome assembly BNJU01 (sample SAMD00202456, study PRJDB9452) | human saliva metagenome | isolation source: human saliva | place: Japan | reverse complement strand
GACAGGAGGGGCGTGATGCCTTCCTCGAGCATCGCGCCCCCGCTGGGAGGATTACCCCTACTACTACTGAGAGCCCGAGCGGTTGTCAGGTCTGGCTCGGGGCGAGGGTGATCCCGGTGATCGCTTCGTTGCCGTTCTCGTCGTAGGACAGGGTGCCGCTGCCCGTGTATGACTCGGCTGTGCCGGGCGCCGGGTCCGGGAAACGCAGACTCTTAATCGTGAAGGTCGTCGGAGAGTCCATGGTCACACGAACGCCGTAGTAGTCGAGCTCGTGACGAAGGTCAGCCTGCTTGACTCTCGGTGGGGCGTTTGTGGTCGCGTCGGGGCACAGGTGCGATGAGCTTCCCTGCGTGTCGATGCACTCCGTGATGAGCTCCACGAGCTCGTATTCTGTTTCCTTTTCCAAGACGGTAGCGTCGAAGGCGAAGGGAGTAACCGTGACGGCACCGGCACGCGAGGGCAGAACAGTGAATTGGGACTGGACCGCGCCGTGTTTGTCGTCCCGATACAGGAGCATACCCTTGCCGGGCAACGAGCTCAGGCGCGCCTCGCTGCTGAATGAGCGCGCACCGATCTCATACTTCCCCGGGTAGAGGGTCAACGTGAGGGCCCGTCCTTTGACCGGCCACTCCGCCACGGGGTTAAAGGAAGCGATGGTAGCCCCGTTGAACAAGACGTCGGTCGTGGCGCCGGGCAGCTCGACCGTCACCGTCTGCGCGAGGCTGGTGGCGATCGTCCAGGGAGCGTCGACGCTGTCTCGGCGCACCACCATCTCAATACTCTCCTCACGCGCTGCCATCCCGACGCGAGGAGTGCTCGTGACATCAAAGGTCGCAGTGAGCCTGTCCGGGGACATCTCCCCCTCGGACACCGACAAGGACACGAAGGTGCCGGCCGCAACCGTGAAGTCCTCCCCCGCATCGCTCAGCATCCAATTGGGGTCCGTAGAATCTGCGAGGCCATCCATCGCAGCCGCTTCGTCGATGCGCCCACCCAAGACAGCGTCACAGTAGGCGTTCACCACGCTGGTGGCACCGGCGAGCGCCTCGTTATCCCTCTCCCGGTTGACGCGCTCCACGTGGGAGTGCCACGCGAGCACAGACACGGTGCCGCCGATGAGGACCACGACGGCCACCACGCTCGTCAACCAGTAGCGGCGGCGCGCGAAAAACGCGGGAGGCTGGACAGACCAGCGCAGCCGCGCGCGCACCACACGCGCGTACAGGCGGTGATAAAGCTTCTTCGCCGTCATGACGCCTCTCTCACCTAGGAGCGAAAAACCTGACCGCTCCACATATTATCGGACCGCAGCGTAATCGGTAGCACGCCGGAGCACCCACCCCAGGAGGAGCACGATGCCTGCCCCAACCAACGCACCGCACTTGAAGGATTCTCCCGACAACTGATGCGCCGGAATGTTCCGGTGTTTGCGCCGCCGAGTGACCCCTTGCTATCTTTCACTGTTGCACACCCTGGGAGGTTCCATGTCACGCACCGAAACAGCAACGAATGACTCGTCGACGGAGTCGCCATCGCGCCCATCGCGGCGCAAGCGCTGGGTTGCCGCCGCCTCGTGCGTGGGCCTCGTGGCCGCCATCGCAGGAGGGGGATACTGGTGGCATTCCACGCGCGTGCCAGACCTGACGCGGATCGAGGCGTGGAGCCGCTACATGGAACTCATTGAATCCGGGAAGTACGACGAGGCACTGTCGTATTCGCCCTACCTCCAGGACACCAGCAGGAATGGCAATCATATCGAATTCCTGTCCGACGCTGCGCACGCGCACGCACCCAGCATGGTATCCATCGAGTCAGTCGATATCAACTCCTACGCCATCGAGGGGCGTGTTTCCTTCGACGACGGCACAGAAGCCTTGGGCACGACCGTCACCGTGCTGTCGCAGAAGGACAAGGCCAACGGCAAGCTCGGTTGGTGGCACATTGACGCCCCATCCTTCGGACCAACAGTCACCCTCATGGAGTTAGACAACCTTCGCAGCGTGCGGGTCGGCGACGTATCGATCGATAACCCCCAAGGCTGGTACTACCTATTTCCCGGCAGCTACCGCATCGAAGCAGTCCCCCAGAACCCGGACTACTGGACAATCAAATACGAGCGCCCATTAACCGACGGCGCAGGAGAAATCCGCACCAACATCGCGATAAAGCCCTTCACTATCGAAGCCAACGATACGCTCAAGGAATGGGTTCGCGTGCAAAGCGAAGCATTCGCGTCATCTTGCCGCACCGGAACACCCGATGCCTCCAGAGAAGACGCCTGCGGCGCCCTAGCATTGAGTACTACACCGTTCGACCCTACCCAAGATTATCTTTCCGTCGACCTCTTAGGAACAACGTCTTTTGTCCTAGCTGTATCGACTGGTGAAACAGCTCCCACGGACGATATGTACACACCGAATAACGCCCGGTTTAAGTGCACCATCGACTTCGCTTACGACGGTGCAACGCCAACGCTGGAGTGCACTCTGGATAAATGATTCACGATGTGTACACGACAATACGCCAGCACCCAGGGGCCACGCGCCCCTCACGCGAGGTAAACGCGCGCCTCCCACGGCTCCAGGACTGCCGGGACTCCCCGCTCGGCCTCGGGCAGGTCGCGGTTGGATAGGAGGAGCTCTCCGGTGATCTCACGTGCCGCCTCGCCGAGGGAGGCGGGCTGGGAGGAGAGGTTGACGAGGACCGTTGCCACGGCCTCGCCGAGGGTGCGGCGATAGGCGAAGATCGCGGGCGAGGGGGGTGTCGATGCGCTCGAACGCACCGGCCGCGATGACGGGGAGCCCATGTCGGATGTCCGCGAGCGCGCGGTAGTAGGCGTACACGGAAGACGGGTCGCCGACCTGGGAGGCGGCGTTGATCTCCCGATAGTTGGGGGTGACGCCGATCCACGGGGAACCCTGCGTGAAACCGGCGTTCTCGCTTGCGTCCCACTGGACGGGGGTGCGCGCGTTGTCGCGGCCGGTGAAGGCCAGCCCCTTCAGGACGGCCTCGGGGCTCTCCCCCGACTCCACCGCCTCGCGGTAGTAGCGCAGCGCCTCAACATCACGGTAGTCCTCGATGCCACCGAAGACGCTGTTGGTCATGCCGAGCTCCTCGCCCTGGTACACGTAGGGCGTGCCGCGCAGCATGTGCAGAGCGGTCGCCAGGGCGGTGGCCGACTCGTAGCGGTACGCCTCATCGCCAAAGCGGCTGACGGCGCGCGGCTGGTCGTGATTGTCCAGGTAGAGGCTGTTCCAGCCGACCTCACCCTGCGCCTCCTGCCAGGCGCTCAGGCAGTCGGCGAGCTCACCGGGGCGCAGCGGGCGCGGGTGGAACTTCCCCGCCTCGAGGCCGAGGTCGACGTGGTCGAACTGGAACACCATGTCGAGCTCGCGGCGCGCCGGGTCCGTGAACAGCAGGACGTTGTCACGGCGCACGCCCGGGCACTCGCCGACCGTCATGGTGCCCGCGCGGCCATCGAAGACCTCGCGGCGCATCTCGGTGAGATATTCGTGCAGGTGGGGACCCTCGGAAAAGTGCGGGAAACCCTCGCCCCACGCGCGCCCCGGGTAGACGACGCCGTCGGGCAGGCCCGGATCCTTCGAGATCAGGTTGATGACGTCCATGCGGAAACCGTCGACGCCGCGGTCAAGCCACCAGTTCATCATCTCGTAGACGGCCGCGCGCACCTGCGGGTTCTCCCAGTTCAGGTCGGGCTGCTTCTTATGGAAGAGGTGCAGGTAATACTGTCCCGTAGCCTCGTCCCACGCCCAGGCCGAGCCGGAGAAGAAGGACCCCCAGTTGTTGGGCTCAGCCCCGGCCTCGCCGCCCACACACCCGGGGCGAGGATCGCGCCAGATGTACCAGTCGCGCTTCGGGTTATCCCGCGAGGAACGCGACTCGACGAACCACGGGTTCTCGTCGGAGGAGTGGTTGACGACCAGGTCCATGACGAGGCGCATGCCGCGCTCGTGGACGCTCTCCAGCAGGCGGTCGAAGTCCGACAGGGTGCCGAACATCGGGTCGATGTCGTAGTAGTCAGCGATGTCGTAGCCGTTGTCAGCCTGCGGGGACGCGTAGATCGGCGAGAGCCACAGGACGTCCACGCCGAGGGCCTGCAGATAGTCGAGCTTCGATCGGATCCCCTCGAGGTCGCCGAAGCCGTCACCGTTCGAATCCTTGAAGGAGCGCGGATAGATCTGGTAGACGACCGCACCCTTCCACCACTCATCGGCCCCCAGGCCGTTGCCGTGGGGGTGTAGCGCATCGTTACAGAAGAACATGGAGCACCTGCCATACGTTGAGGTCGGGGAGGGAAACAACGGCCTGGCCGTCGACGATTCGCACGTCCAGGGGGATGAGCGTCGAACCCGCGTCGGGATCCGCTGCCGACACATGCGGCACGCGTCCGAACAGGGGTTTCAGACGCAGCGTACCGCCTCGCAGCGCGATCGCCGGTCGGTGGGGACCGTCCCACACCGTGTCGGACTGGCCCACCAGGTTGATGAGGTGGACGACCAACGCGTCACCGGCGCGAGTGACGCGCCGCCACACGCACCCGGGGGCGGCCTCCCAGCACACGGGAGCCTCGTCGAAGGACACGTCGATGTCCGCGTTGTATGCACCCACGTACGAGGCCGTCACGTCAACGATCCCGGGGTCCACGAGGATCTCGTCGTTCGCGACGAGGAAGTCGTACCAGCTGGCGAGCATGTCGAGGGTCTCGTCCTCGGCGGGCATGTTGCGCACGTAGTACGGGTCGACGAGGAGGTGGCCGTCCTCTCCGGCGAGGAGCTGGGTGGCGCCGTGCGAGAAGAGGGTCGCCATCGTGAGCCGCGTGGACGCGTCGCCCACGTCGCGGGCGGCCTTGTCGTAGATGGACTGGTAGGCCGCCAGGACGACCGGCTTCCCGCCCCCGACGAGACGGGCCCTCGTCGCCACGCGAGCCAGGGCCTCGTACGTGGTAACGGGCTCCCAGGGCTCGATGTAGACCGCGTCCTGCGGGGCGCTGGGCGAAGACCAGGTCGGGAAGTCGTTGACGTTGTTGAACACGAGGGTCGCATCCGGCACCGCCTCGCGCACGCCTCGGATCAGGGTGTCGAAGGAGGCGGCGACGTCGACGATCTCCCCGTCGGGGCGGACGGCCGCCTTCGGGTAGCCGTACTGGTCGAGATGGAAGCCGTCGAAGCCGACCTCGCGCGCGGTCGCCGCAACGTCTGCCGCGAAGTGGGCGAGCCAGCGCGGGTGCGCAGGGTCGACGATGCGCAGGAAGTCGGCGAGCGAGTACGGCTCCCCCACTGGATCCAGCAGGGCCGCATCCTCCCACTGTCCCCACTCGTCATTGCCGACGCCATACACGGCCGCGTAGCCGATGGACCGCGTGCCCACCGCCCGCAGCGCCTCGATGAGGGCGCGCACGGTCGCGAGCGAAATCGGCTGATCGAGGGCGTCGAGGTACTCCTCTCCCCACCCAGCAGGTCCGCGTGCCGATACGCCCAGTCGTAGAACTGAATGCCGGTCAGGTGCAGGCGACGCGCGAAACGGGCCACGGCCTCGACGTCCTTTCCCGGACGAAAAAGACGCGACGAAACCGTAACGCAGGCGCTCCGACGCCGACGCGCACACCTGGAGAGCGCTCGACGCGCCGGTCGCGGGCTGGGCAACGCCGTACCCACCGACGCTCAGTTCTCCCAGATCGACGAGGCCGGGGCGCTCGCACGGGACCTCGCGCACGACCTCGCCCAGGTGGGTGACGACGAGGTCTCCCGGGTGGGAGGCTTCGACGAGGATCGCCTGGCCGGGCAGATAGACGGATTGGGTGGGGAGGAGCAAGGAATCATCCTTTCACGGCTCCTGCGGTCAGGGCCCGCGACGAAGTGACGTTGGAAGACCAGGTACACGACGATGACGGGGAGGATCGCGATCAGGGACGCGGCGAACACGAGCCCCCACTGGGTGGAGTTTTGCCCGTGGAACAGCTGAATAGCGATCGGGAGAGTGCGCTTCGTTTCCGTCGAAATGACCGTGAGGGCCCACGCGAACTCGTCCCAGGTGGCCAGGAAGGTGAAGATAACGGTCGTCGCGAGCGCCGGCCTGGCCAGCGGCATCGCGAGACGCCAGTAGCGGGTCCACACGTTCGCGCCGTCAACCTCCATGGCCTCGTCGAGCTCACGCGGGATCCCCTCGAAGAAACTGCGCAGCAGGAACGTGTTGAGCGCCAAGTTTCCCGACACGTAGAACAGCACGAGGGCCCACAGGTTATCGATGAGATGCAGCTGCTTCGTGAGCACGAACTGCGGGATGATCAGCATCATCGACGGGATCATGAGGCCGAGGAGGAGGGCCCGGAAGAACCACTTCCTTGCCCGGGAAGTCGAAGCGCGCGAACGCGTAGGCCATCATCGAGGAGAGCCACACGGCCAGCGCCGTCGACGTCACGGACACGAACGCCGAATTCAGGGCGTAGCGGGAAAAATCCTGCGTCGTCCACGCCTGCACAAAGTTGTCGACCGTGCCCGGGTCGGGGATGAACTTCGGTGGCGTCTCCAGGACGTATGCCTGCGGCTTGAAGGCCGTCGACACCATGTAGGCGAACGGCAGGATCATGACGATCGCACCGACCGTCAGGACGACGAAGCGCAGCGACGTTCCGGCGGCGTGCATCGTCTTGCGTGACGTGCTCATGCTCCCGCCCTTTCGTCGTCACGGTTCAACACCTTGAGCTGAACAATCGAAATGATGAACACGAGAATCGTCAGGACGACCGCGATCGCCGAGCCGTACCCGAAGTTCAAGTCGGAGAACGCCAGGCGATACATGTAGGTCAGCAGGACCTCGGTCTGGCCGTTGGGCCCACCCTTCGTCATGAGCAGCACCGACGTGAAGACGTTCAGCCCGCCGATCACCAGCATCACGATGACGAAAACGGTGGCCGGCCAGATCGCCGGCACGGTCACGGCCTTAAAGCGCTGCCACCAGTTCGCCCCATCGACGAGGGCGGCCTCCTCCAACTCCTTCGGCACCCCCTGGAGGGCGGCGAGGAAGATCATCATCGACCAGCCGATACCCTTCCACACCCCCAGCGCGCAGATCGCGATCATCGCCGTCCAACGGTTCGACAGCCACGACGTGTCCCCCGCGCCCAGGTGGGCGCTCCCCAGCATGTAGTTAATGAGCCCCTGGTCGGCAAACAGGTACTTGAAGAGCAGCGACACGACCACCCAGGACGTGACCACGGGCAGGTAGTAGAGCACCCGGAACAGGGCTGGAGCGGCGCCTTCGAGCGCAGCAGCATCGCAACGGCGAGGCCGAGGATGATCTGCGGGGGCACCGTCAGCGCCATGTAGATCCCAGAGTTACCCAGGCCCGTCCAAAACGACGGGTCATGGAAGGCCTTCACGTAGTTGTCCAGGCCCACAAAGTCCGAGTTCGAGCCCTTCACGATATTCCAGTCGTAAAAGCTCATCTGCCCCGAACGCACCATGGGGTACAGGACGCACAGGGCGAACAGGATCATTCCCGGTGCCAAGAAGAGGTAGGGGGCCACCGGGTTCCTCCGGGAGGAACGCCGACGCGCGCGAGGCGCCACGGCCTCGTCCGCGGTAGGGGTGCTCATGAGGGGTCCTTTCCCGGGCCCAGCCCCGCGCGTGCGGGGGCCGGGCCCGGTTGCAGGAGCGACGCCGGGTTACTTGGCGGCGCTCAGAAGCGGGTCAATCTGCTGTGCAGCCTTCGTCAGGGCTTCCTTGACGGTCACCTTGCCTTCGAAGGCGGGGGTCAGCTCGGTCTTGAGGATTTCGTCGACCTTCCCGGAATCGGGGATGGACAGGCGAGACTTCGCGGTCTTAAGCTGCTCGGAGAAGATCTTCGTACCCGGCGTCGCCTCGGCCTCCTCGGCCGCATACTCGGCGACGACCGTCATCTGGCCGGCTTTGCTCATCGGCAGCTGGAACTCGCGCGACTGGGTGAACTCGAGGAACTTGTACGAGGCCTCGAGATTCTTGGTCTGCTCCGTGATGACGATGGACTCGCCGCCGACGACCGAGATCGATCCGCCCTCACCGGCGGGGACCTTGGAGTAGGTGGGCTTGAAGTCCGGGTAGGAGCCCGCCCAGATTTGGTCCATCCACGGGCCGTCGAGGATCGTCGCATACTCGCCGTTCGGCATGCCGTCCTGCGTCTTGGTCGCGCCCTCGTTGCCGATGATCGCGTTGGGGATCTGCCCTCCTTGTACAGGTCGACGAGGAACTGGACGCCGGCCACGGACTTATCGGAGTCCAGGTAGCCCGAGGCCTTGGTCTGGTCGGGGTCGGAAATATCGCCGCCCGCGCTCCAGATCCACGGCATGATGTTCCACTGCGAGATGTCGCCGTCTGCGAACGCGTAGACCGATCCGCCCGCCTCCTTGGCCTTGGTGGCGAGGTCCTTCAGCTCGTCGAAGGTCTCGGGGGCCTTGTCGACGCCGAGCTTCGACAGGGCGTCGGGGTTGGAGATGAGCACGCGCGTGTTCGTGTCCAGGGGCAGGCCGTAGTGGTGGCCGTTGTACAGAGTCGTGCCCAGCAGGCCCGGGTACACCTTGGCCGCGAGCGCGTCGTAGTTCGGCATATTGCCGTCGAGCTGCTTGAGGACGCCCAGCTTGGCGAACTGAGCGTTCCAACCGAGGTCGGTACGGATCAGGTCGGGCAGCTCTCCGGCTGCGGCGCCGGTCGTGAGCTTCTGCTTGAGGCCGTCGTAGGGCATGTCGACGTACTTGATGGTGATTCCGGGGTTCGCCTTCTCGAAGGCGGGATGATTTCCTTCTCCAGCGCGTCCTTCTGTGCGCTGTTGGAGCCCGCGCCGTACGTGCCCCACAGGGTCAGTTCGACGGTCGAGGAGCCGGATCCGGAGTCGGAGGACGATGACTGGTCGGCAGTGTTACCGCCACAGGCTGCGAGCATCGAGGCCGCAGCGAAAAGGGTGACACCGACGGTGAGGAGACGCTTCTGCTTCATTGCACTGTGATCTTTCTCGTGATCGCGACCACCTTTGGCCGCTTGGAGGTAATTTCACCACGCAAAATTAGTCTTGTCAATACGCTAGGCAAATTTGAGATTCACGTGTAATCTTTTTTTCACCAGAAAGGAATGGTCATGACCTGGCAGCCCAAAGACGAGCTCGCTTCTGCGGTCGCGCTCGAAGTCCTCATCCACGGCCCGCTCGGCCGCGCTGAACTGGCCCGACGCCTCGGCCTGGCCCCCGCGACGCTCACGCGCATCTCGACGGAGCTCATCGCCTCGGGCCTCCTCGCCGAGGTTCCCGAAGCAACCCAGCGCACCTCCGGTCGCCCGACCATCCCCCTCGACGTCGTCCCCTCCTCGCACTACTTCCTGGGCATCAAGCTGACGGATAGCGCACTCGACGCCACCGTCATCGACCTGAAGGCGACCCCTCGCGACTCCCTACCGAGTCCCCTCGACTCCCTCACGCCCGTCCGCGTCGTCCGGGCGATCGCGGACCTGGCCCACCATGCCCGCTCGGCCTCACCGCATTGACGCGATCGGCATCGCTGTCGGCGGCATCGTGAACGCTGACGGCACCGTCGAGTCGGCCCCCTTCCTCAAGCGGGCACGACGTCCCGCTCGCTTCCCTCGTGTCCGATGCGACCCGCCTGCCTGCCTTCGTCGCAAAACGACCTGTCCGCCTACACGCAGATCCAGCACTGGTTCGGATCGGGCACCGGCCACTCCAACTTCGCCGTCATCACGGTCGGCGTGGGCGTGGGCTACGGGTGTGTCGCGAACGGGGCGCGCCTGGAGAACGAGGACTCGGGCATCGGCCTCGTCGGGCACTGGCCGTTGGATCCCCTCGGGCCCATCTGCTCCCAGGGGCACCGGGGTTGCGCCGAAGCCATGCTGACAACCCCCGCGATCTGCCGGGACGCGTCGGCCGCGCTCGGCCGCCGCCTCGAGTGGAGCGACGTCATCACTCTCGCTTCTGAGAAGCACCCCGCTGTCGAGGCGATTTTGGCGGCGTCGGGGCGTGCCCTCGGCAGGCTCATCGGCCTAGTGGCGTCGTTGACGGCACCCGAGCTCGTGATCATCGGCGGCGAAGGCGTCGCTCTCGCATCCCTCAGCGGCGATGCCGTCCGGGAGGGCATCGGCGAAGTGCGCGACCCGCGAGCCACCTCGATTCGCGTCACCCTCTCCGACGGCTCCAACGAGGCGTGGTCTCGTGGTGCCGGCGTCATTGCGTTGCAGGGCTACATCGCGGCCCGAGCCGCGTAGCCGGCCCCCGTGCGGCGGGCCGCGTCGGCGGTCCCGCTGACGGCACTGCCGCGTCGGCGGTCCCGCTAGGTCGCCCACGGTCTGCTACCTGTTGCCTGACGCCATAGCCGCCCGCCGCCTGCCACCTTCCACCCGCTGCCTGCGGCCTGTTGCCTGCCGACTGTTGCCCTGGCCGACCGCCATCTGCCGCCTTCCACCCGCTGCCTGCCACCTGATTGCCTGCCGCCGTCTGCTACCTGCGGCCTTCCATCTGCTGCCCTAGTCGACCGCTGCCTTCCGTCTGCCGCCCACTGTCTGCCGCCTTCCGCCTGTTGTCTGCCACCATGGCCGACCGCCATCTGCCGCACCAGCCGAGCGCCGGACCAGCCCACCCGCAACTACACCCACGCTGCCACCGATTCGGCCCATCGACGCGACTATCGGCATCGCTCCGGCACCCCTCAGCGACATGCCCCCGCAATTTCGCATGCAATTCCCTGAGGACTCACACCCGCGACGACCCACAAACCGCAGAATTTCAACGATCTGAGTTCAGATTTTGAAATACATTCAGGGGAATTGCATGCGAAATTTCTCCCCGCCTGATGCGAGGCGACCACAAGGACAGTGAACGCACAGACAGACACTCATCACGAGTAGCCTCAGCTGCATCTCCGGTACAAAAATCTCCCAACACACCCACACCAGCAGCCCAACCGGTACAAAACTCTCCCAACACGCCCAAAAAGGCCCATTTCAGCCAGTTTTGCACGAGCAGGGAGAACTTTGTCCCGCTCGCACCACCACGACCCCCAGCAGGGAGAACTTTGTCCCGCACCCAGCGCCAAACCCGGTACAAAAACTCTCCCAACACGCCCCCGCCAGCAGCCCAACCGGTACAAAACTCTCCCAGCACACCCAAAATTGCCCATTTCAGCCCGTTTTGCCCGAGCAGGGAGAACTTTGTCCCGCTCGCACCACCACGACCCCCAGCAGGGAGAACTTTGTACCGCACCCAGCGCCAAACCCGGTACAAAACTCTCCCAGCGCCCCCGTTCTACAGCGGTTCCGCGAAAAAGTTCGCCCAGCACATCCCACACCACAACAGAACCGCGAAAAAGTTCGCCCAGCACACCTAAAAACGGCGTTTTTCGCCTCTTTCACGCCTGCAGGGCGAAATTTTTCGCGCACAGGCAAGCAACAAGCCACGCAGGGCGAATTACTTCGCGCACTGGGGATAGAACAGGAAGTGCTGACGAAGGTCGTATGCGCTGATATTTGAGGTCGCCGCCGGAGGGGCCTGGCCGGGCTTCGAGATCGACCACTCCGAGCCGTCAGGCTCGCGTGTGGCGATCACGCGGGCAGGCCACCGCCCACAGATGCCACCCACGGGCGCATCAAGCAGCCCGGCCCCACAGCAGGATCCAACAACACCTGGAACACCAGCTACACCCGGAACACCAGCGGCCCACTACCACCACCCACAGACACCGCCCACAGATGCCACCCACGGGCGCATCAAGCAGCCCGGCCCCACAGACACGCGCCACCAGACACGCGCCACCAGACACGCGCCACCAGACACGCGCCACCAGACACGCGCCCGGAACACCAGCGGGGCCACAACCACAGACACGACAAAGCGGGCCGGAACCTCTCGGTTCCGGCCCGCCCTCGATACTCAGCGACTATCGGCGCCACGCGCCAGGTGGCGCCACGCGACAGGTGGTGCCACGCGACAGGTGAGCACCAGTGCGCCACTGCAGTCAGCTGTCAGTAGTGCACGACCACCGTGTCGCCCATGTCGGTCCAGTCGTAGATGAACTTCGCGGCGTCGACGGGCATGTTCACGCAGCCGTGGGAGCCGCCGTAGCCGCTCCAGCCGAAGGAGGAGCGCCAGGGGGGCGCCGTGCATGGCGTAGGAGCCGGTGAAGTAGGTGACCCACGGGACGCCTTCGGTCTCGTACTTGGAGCCGTCGGCGTTTTCACCGCGCATGGTCTGCACGTCGTACTTGAGGTAGACGTGGAAGGTGCCGGTGACGGTCGGGGTGTCGGGTGCGCCGGGGACCATGTAGAAGGGGCCGCCGGCGACCTTGCCGCCGATGTAGGCGGTGACGGAGGCGTCGGTGAGGTTGATGTCGACCCACTTTTCGCCTTCGGCGGCCTGGTAGACCAGGTTTTCGGTGCCTTCGGCAACCTGCTTGGTTTCGGAGCCGGGCTCAACGTCGTCGTAGTGGAACAGGCCCTCGTAGGCCTTGCCGTCGGTCATGGCGGCGACGACGTCCTTGGTGATCTGTTCGGTGTTGTTGGTCTTGAGGCCCTTCTTGCCTTCGCGGGCGACGGTCAGGACGTTGCCTGAGAGTCGACGTTGTCGACGCGGTTTTCGGGCTTGACGTCGGTCTTGGCGGCCAGGGCGTTGACCCAGTCGGCGACCTTGACGGTGCTGATCGAGGGCGCATCCAGGCTGCCGTCATCCTTGGTGAGGAATTCGACCCACTGGACCTTGTCGGAGCGCTCGGCGGTGAAGGTGTCGATGCCGTCGGAGATTTCGATGGGCGTGTCGAGGAGGGCGTTGGCCTGCTCGGCGGCGGCCTGCGCGTCCTCGGTGGTGATGGAGGGTTCCATCTGGCGCACGCTGACGTCCTGGGTGACGGAGGTGAGGGTGGCGCCGGCCTGCTTGACGGCGGCGGCCACGTCGTCCGTGGACACGCCGTTGCCGTTTTGCGCGGGGGTGACGGTGAAGGATTCACCGTCTTGCGCGACGACGACCGCAGCGTCCTTCATTTCCGAGGTCAGGGTGGAGTTCGCGGTGGCCGCGAGCTTCTTGATGGATTCCTCACTGACGGTGACGACGGGGTCGACGTTGCGCTGGGAGAACAGGGCGCTGACGAACGCGGGTAGGGACGTGGAGCCCTTCATTGCGGCGTCGGCGGTCTCGTCGGCGTCGACCGTGATGCCCGCTTCGTTGAGCGAGGCCTGCGTGGTCTTGCCTTCGACGGTGAGGGACACGTTGGTGGCGTCGGCGCGCTGGTTCACTGCAGCGACGACCTGGTCTCGGGTCATGCCCGCGACGGAGGTCCCGGCGATGGTGGTGCCGGGCAGGGCGCGTCCGGAGTAGTTGGCGGCGTAGACGACGCCGGCGCATACGACGAGGAGGACGAGGGCGCTCACAACGCCGATCGCCCATCTGGTTTTCAGAGATAGTTTCTTGAGCATCGTTTCTTATCGTATAGCCTCGTGTGCGCTTGTGGGTAAATTCCGTTGAATTTTCAGCTGAGTTATCGACCACACGGAAAGGGGCGAAATCTCGCCTTTTCGACCAACCAATCAACCGACAAACGTGATTATTGCCGCGACTCCCCTTGCCACCTGCAAGAACGCGAGCCTTTATCCTGGTTGTATACGCGTTTGCCGTCGATTTTGGGAGGCTCATCATGGCTGCGCCGCGACTTCTTGTTGTGCCCGGAGGCACCACTATCGGTGCCGTCGCGTTGGCGAACGCGTCGATCCACAAGCTTGTCGAGCTCTACGAGGAGCGTCAGGCCGACCCGAATCATCCGGCACCGCACACGGTTGTCATCCTGCGCGCGCCAGGGGATGTTCCTCCGGCGACGCTGCGCGGCTCGGCGGTGACCCCCGAGGACGCTTTCCCCGCAGACCGCCACCCCGGCCTCGCCGAGGCGATCAACGCGGACGCGAATTTCTTCGACGGTATTGACCTGGTTGTCCCGACGTCGGGGTCGAGCGCGGGCGCCCCCCCGCCTCGTCGGCCTATCGATCGACGCGCTCATCGCTTCGGCGAAGGCCACCGAGCTGGCTCTGGACGGCCCGGGACGTTGGATCCTGGCCCTGCCTGCGCACCACATTGCGGGCGCGATGATTCTGCTGCGCGCGGCGGTCGCGGAGACGAATCCGCAGATCGTGGATACGTCCGAGGGCTTCGATCCCCGCGCGCTCCTGCCGGCGATTGCGGGCGCGACGCAGGATGGGATGCCGGGCTACCTGTCGCTCGTGCCCACCCAGCTCGCCCAGTGCCTCGAGGCGGGCGAGGAGGTCGTGGGGCCGATGCGTTCCCTGTCGGCGATCCTCGTGGGGGGCGCGGCGACGAACCAGCAGTTGCTCGCCCGCGCGATCGAGGTCGGCCTGAAGGTGCGTCTCACATACGGCATGACGGAGACGGCGGGCGGCTGCGTGTACGACGGCAAGCCCCTGCCGGGCACGTCGGTGCGCGCGGTGGATTGGGACGGTCGCACGCGCCTGGCGATTAACGGCCCCACGCTGATGACCCGCTACCTGGATGCGGAGAGCCCCTTCTTTGACGAGGGCGGCCACCGTTGGCTGCTCACCGGGGACTTGGGCATTATCCGGGCTTCTGGAACGGTAGAGGTGCGTGGTCGCGCGGACGACGTGATCGTTTCGGGTGGCCTGTCGATTGCGCCGGGGCCGGTGCGCCGGGCGGTGCGCTCGTTCGAGGGCGTGGCGGACGCGTGGATCATGGCGACGCCGGACGAGAAGTGGGGGCACGTGGTGACTGCGCTGGTGGTTCCGGAGCAGGTGCCGGCGGATTCGCTGGAGATGGCTGAGCTTGGTTCCGCGGTCCGCGAGCACACGGCGGCTCGTATTGGTCGCGCGCAGGCTCCCCGCCGGGTTGTGGCGGTCGAGGCCCTCCCCTACCTGGGGTTCGACAAGGTCGACCGCGCTGCCGCAGCGCAGGCCGCCGCCGAGGCCTCGGGCACGGAACGGGAGTGGGTGCGCTAACCCGCTGCCCGGGCGAGCGCCCGCTCCAACTACACTGGTGGGCATGGCTTCCGTTTCGAACTGGATTGAAGGCGCTCGCCTGCGCACCCTCCCTGCCGCCGCCGCACCCGTGATCGTGGGGTCGGCGGCCGCGCACTACCTGGGGGGCTTCAGCACGCTACGCGCGTCCCTGGCGCTCCTGGTGGCGCTGGCGCTGCAGGTGGGGGTCAATTACGCGAATGATTATTCGGATGGCATTCGCGGGACGGACGATAATCGCAAGGGGCCTGCGCGCCTGACGGGCGGGGGCCTCGCCAAACCGAAGACTGTCCTGGCGGCGGCGCTGGGTTCGTTCGCGCTTGCTGGGGTCGCGGGCTTGGCGCTGGTTGCGATTTCTGGTACCTGGTGGCTGATCGCCGCGGGCGTCGCGGCAGTGGTCGCGGCGTGGTTCTATACGGGCGGCAAGCACCCCTACGCCTATATGGGCATCGGCCTGTCTGAGCTCATGGTTTTTGTGTTTTTCGGTCTGCTGGCGTGCGTGGGCACGACGTGGACGCAGGTGCAGTCGGCCCCGTGGTGGCTGTGGATGAGCGCGTCGGCACTGGGCCTGCTGTCGGTGGCGCTCCTGATGGCCAACAACATTCGAGATATTCCGACGGATCGCGAGTCAGGCAAGATGACGGCGGCCGTGCGCCTGGGGGACCGCCCGTCGCGCTGGGTGTTTGCGGCGTGCACGTGGCTTCCGGTCGTGATGATCGCGGTGCTCGGCGCGGGGGTTGGCTTGCATCCGCTGGCGACGTGCGCGCTGGGCGTGGGCGCGGGCGCGTGGGCGGTCGGCGTGAGCCTGCCGGTCCTCACTGGCACCTCGGGTCGCGAGCTCATCACGGTCCTGCGCAACACCGGTTTTTTCACGCTGTCGTGGAGTATTCTCGCGGCGATCGCTCTCGTGATTGCGTAGGTTTTCATCGACGAGGCCGGGGCTCCACGCGCTCACGGGGCCTCGTCGGTCGCTGAAAAACGACCACCTGTCAGGTAGGATGACCCACAGCACCACTCACCGTTCACGCGGAGGCCACGATGAGCAATGATTCCTACACGCCGGGCAAGTATGCCCCGATGGGCACGGTCGCCCTGGGTTCGGTGGTGAAGCCGTGAACTGGACAGACATCCAGCAATGGGAATCCGCGCCGCTGCAGACGTACGCAACGGACTGCGAAAACAAGCAGCGCCTGCTGCAGGCTGCTGGCGATAGCCTTGCAGAACAACTGGGTAGCCTCGTTGGTTCAAGCCAAACGGTCAAGGCCGCCAAGGTCGCATTGCACAAGCGCATGATGGCTATCGAGAAAGAGGTTAACTTCCTCATCAGCTCAGCCGAAATCGCCTCAGAGGGCGCTGAGGGCATCAATGAGGTCCGCGCGAACGCTGACGATGCGAAGCAACTGGCCAGCACGTGGGGCATGTCTATTGACGCGAGCGGAAACGTGTCGATGGATGCCGCTCAGGTGAAGAGGCTCAAAAAGGCCGGAAAGAATATCCTCGACGTCAAGTACATGGTGGACACCGCACAGGAGCGTGTCAACACTGCACTCACACGGGCACGGGAGCTCGTCGATTCCCCTCTCGCAGAAAATGTCTGCATTGGACGCGGGAGCCTACGATAACAACGTTCACTACTCTGCTATGAACAAGGTGCGCCCCCTCACTGCCCCCCGCTGGCACCTCAGCTCAGGAAGTTGCGTCCTGGTGGAACTCCCTATCCGACAAGGACAAGCAGTGGATGATCGAGCAGCATCCGGACGTCATCGGCAACCTTGAGGGCGTCGACTACACGTCGCGCAATCAGGCGAACCGGATCATGCTGCCCCGCCTCCAGAAGCAGGCCAAAGAAGAGCTGGACGCGTACATTGCGGAGCACCGCTTTAGTAATAGCCCCCATGTTGTTCTGGAATTGAAACGCCTTACGGACCGCGTCAAGGCTTTGGATCAAATTGACGAGACTCTCAAGCAGGAGTCCGACGGTGTTCCTCGCTACCTGATGCAGCTTGATCCGAGCGGACCGAACATCCTCGCGGCTGTCTCGCAGAATAATCCGGACGACGCCGATCACATCGGGGTTATTGTTCCCGGCATGACCACGAGCGTTGCAGGGAACGGCAAGGACGGTTCCATCCTCGATTACGACGAACATGCCACAGTCATGCGAGAAGCAGCGAAAGACGCAACCAAGCCCGGCGAAACAGTCGCGATGGTCTCGTTCTTCGGATACGATGCGCCTCCGGGCCTCATCGAGGCGTCAAACACCGACATGGCTCAGGCGGGTGCCACGAAGCTCGCCAACTTCCTGACCGGTATCGACGCGGCTCGCGAGCACGGAGCTGGCGACGCGCATATCACCGTCGCCAGCCACTCCTACGGCTCGACCACGGCGGGCATCGCCGCAACTCTGGTAGGAGATGGCGTCATCGACGACCTGGTTCAATTCGGCTCGCCCGGCTCGGGCGTTCAGGACGTGGCCGAGTTCCACGTTCAGCCGGGGCATCTCTACGTCAGTGCTGCCCCATATCTGCATGACGTTGTACAGGGCGTGGGCCCGGATGACTCGTTCGGGAAGAACCCCGACAAGATGGACGGGTACACGCACCTCTCCGGTGATGTCGGTCCCGCTCCGAGCTTCTATACCCCTTGGGATCAACATAGCGGCTACTTCCAGAAGGACACCCAGGCGAACCGAGATATCGCCAGTGTCATCGGAGGCAATCCCCCCTCATGAAAAAACTCCTAATTCCCCTTATTGCACTCGCATCAACCATCGCGTGCGCTGCATGCACGTCGCTTCTTGGAGGAGCCATGACCCCGAGTACTACCCCAGCTAAATCCATCGAGGCCTTCCAGCACGATCTCGAGCCCACCATCATCGCCGCGCGCAACGAGCTCGTCACCGCCGAGAACTTCATTGCCTACGTAAACGGAGACTTCATCGGCAGTTTCGGGTCCGCCCAGGGCCCACTCTATTCTGTCCACACCCGCCTGTATTACTTCAGTGACCTGGACACGGACCACATCCGCGACACCTACAACAAGCACCTCCTCCCCCTCGGATTTGAGCTATCCGAAAAACGCTGGACCTCCAACGGAGTTGATATTGTCCAATTCCTCTGGACCAATGAGGAGTACCACGCCGCCGTAGTGTCAACAACACGGCTCGGCGAGCAAAGCGCGACCCGCTACTACACGGTAGGTAACCCCTCAGACGGATCCAACGGTGATCCCAAGCAGATGATCGACCAGCCTGGACGCACTCCCGACTGGTTCGACCCCAACCTCCCACCCGCAGACCAGAAATGACCACACGCCTCCTGCGCAGGCGAGGAGCGCGACCACTCGCGCTCCTCGCCTGCGCCCTCCTGGCGCTGTGCACGACCGCGTGCGCACCGTTTTTCGGAGGATCCATGAACCCGTTTAGCCCCCAGGTCAAATCCATCGAGGCCTTCCAGCGCGACCTCGAGCCCACCATCATCGCCGCGCGCAACGAGCTCCTCACCGCCGAGAACTTCATGGCATACAAGAACAACTACACCATCTACAGGACCCAGGAGGACGGAAAGCCCGTATATTCTCTCCACTCACGCATGTTCTTCTTCACCGAGCTGGACACGGACCACATCCGCGAGATCTACAGCGAACGCCTCATCCCTCTCGGATTTGAGCTCTCCGAAAAGCGCTGGACCTCCAACGGAGTCGAGATCGTCGACTACCTGTGGATTAACGAGGAATACCACGCCGTCGTATCAGCGACAACGCGACTGGGCGAGCAGACCTCCACGTACTACTACACACAGGGAAACCCCTCGGACGGATCAACTGACGATCCCCAGCAGATGATCGACCAGCCCGGACGCATCCCCGACTGGTTCGACCCCAACCTCCCACCCGCATGACACGGATGACAAAACCTACTCCGACGGTGCGAGGAGCGCGACCACTCGCGTTCCTCGCCTGCGCCCTCCTGGCGCTGTGCACGACCGCGTGCGCACCGTTTTTCGGAGGATCCATGAACCCGTTTAGCCCACAGGTTAAGTCCGTCGAGGCCTTCCAGCGCGACATCGAGCCCACCATCATCGCCGCGCGCAACGAAGTTGTCACCGCCGAGAACTTCATGGCGTACAAGAACAGCTACTCGATCGACACTTATCCCAAAAATGGCAAGACCATCTGCTCGTTCCATTCGCGCATGTTCTTCTTCACCGAGCTGGACACCGACCTCATCCGCGACACCTACAGCGCACGTCTCCTCCCCCTCGGATTCGAGCTATCCGAAAAACGCTGGACATCCGGCGGAGTTGAGATCGTTGACTACATGTGGACTAACGAGGAATACCACGCCGTGGTCTCCGCGACGACACGACTGGGCGAACAAACCTCCACCTACTACTACACGACAGGCACTCCAACGGACGGGTCCACTGGCAACCCGCCGCAGCTGATCGACCAGCCGGGGCGCATCCCCGACTGGTTCGACCCCAACCTTCCACCCTCAGGACAGGGATGATGCAACGAGCAACCGCACGCCGACGAGCGCGACCACTCGCGCTCCTCGCGCGTATGCGCCGCGGGTGAGAAAGTAGCTCAGCGCCCGCGGCGGTACAGGTATTCGTGCAGCCAGTCGCCAGCAATGCCGGTCGCTGCGGCGACGACGCAGACGAGGGCGACGGCCCGGAATGCGTCCGAGGCGAGCCACGGCGTGAACACGCCGATGCCGATCGCGGCGCTGCCCTGCATGGCGAGGTCGTTCATGGCGACGGCGCGCCCGTTCTGTCCGGGGGCGACGGTCGCAAAAACGGTGTCGTAGATGGGTGTGAACAGGGCACCAAAGCCCGCGTAAATGAAGCACATCGCGGCGGTGATGACCCACGTTCCCATGCTCATGCACAGCACGAGGAGGGCGGTGCCCGTCAGGATGAAGCCGATGCACGCGCGCACGGTGCGGCCGCGTCCGATGCGGGACATGACGGCACCCGACGCCATGGCGGTGGTCAGGGCGACGCAGTAGGCGGGCAGGAGACGCACGGACACCTGGGCAGGCGTGAGCCCGTAGTAGGCGGCACCGATACCGTTCATGAGGGGCGCGACCGTGAAGTTCATGCAGTAGACGATCAGGATGAGGCTGATCGAGCGCGCCCACGGCACGTTCGTGAAGAAGGAGCGCGTGATGAAGGGGGCGCGCGCACGCCCGATGTAGCGCCAGAAGAGGACGCCGCCGAGGACGAGGCCGGCGATGAGCCACCAGTGGGGGTTCGCTGCGGCCAGGGTGAGCAGGAGCGCCAGGGAGGAGAAGATCGCGAGGCCGACGACGTCGACGCGGCCGGCGTGCGCACGCGCGGGCACGCGCCGCCCCATGATGGGCAGGCATGCCAGGCCGGCCAGGGGGATGAGGAGGAGGAGCGCCCAGTTGATGTCGGCGAGGATGCCGCCCGAGAGCATCCCGATCGCGGTGCCGCCCTGGAAGGCCGCGCACATGAGGCCCACGTAGAGGCCTCGTTTCTTCGGGTCGCGGATCGCGGTCGCCAGGATCATGTACGCGGAGGCGGCCGCCTGGTATCCGAGGGTTTGGAGGGCGCGCGCGACGATGACGCCGACCAGGGACGAGGAGAAGGCAAAGCCGAGCAATGACCCGGCCACGATGAGGGCGATTCCCACGTCGACGATGCGTCGCAGCGGGATGAAGTCGCCGAGGGTTCCGTACAGGAAGCAGGCGACTCCGAGGACGATGCCGGGAATCGCGGTGATCAGGCCGGAGGCGTCCCCCGCGCCGATGTCTTGGGCGACGCGCAGGTAGACGAGGTTGAAGCCCTGGAGGGAGACGGTGCCGAGGGCGTAGATGCCGAGGAGCGGGAGGAGGACGCGCGCCGGGCCGTCCGCGTATTCGCCGTCCGTGGCGACGGTGCGCATGTTGAGCGCGGGGGCCGAGGCCGCCCCTCGGATCACCTGTGAGGGGACGGTGGCGACGCGGCAGGTGGAGCCTGCCGCCCGTGATGAGATGAAGAATCGGAGCGTGCGCACGGCGATTAGTTCACCACAAATCAACCGTTTAGCAGTATTGCAGGAAACTAGTGCGCGAATGAAGCTGCGCTTAACTTCTCGCTATCGTTCAACGCGCGCACCAACGACTCCACCTACGAGGCACCAAAATACGCGACGACACCACTGTGACGTGGCACAATAGAGCATCCCATCGCAAAGGAGCGCTCATGGCACGCGTCATTGTCGTCGGTTCCATCAACCAGGATGTCACGGTCACGGTCGACCGTTTCCCCTCCCCCGGCGAAACACTCTCTGGCACCTCGCTCACCTACAGCCTCGGCGGCAAAGGCGCGAACCAGGCGGCCGCCGCCGCACACTCGGGGACGACCGTCGTCTTTGTCGGCGCGCTCGGCTCAGACCCCTCGGGCCAGCGCCTGCGCTGCGACCTGGCATCCCACGGCGTGGACGTCACGCACCTGCGCGAGGTCAACGGCCCTTCCGGGACCGCGCTCATCACCGTCGCTTCCTCGGGTGAGAACACGATCATCCTCGACGCCGGAGCGAACGCGACCGTGACCGTCGAGCCCGCCAAGGCCTCGCTGTTCCCCGCCCCCTCCGACATCGTCGTCCTCCAGGCGGAGATCCCCGAGCGCGCCAACGCCGAAGCCCTCGCGTGGGCGCATTCTTTCGGCGCGCGCGTCCTGCTCAACCTCGCCCCCGCGCGCCCGACAGACCCGGCGCTCATGGCGCGCACGGACATCCTCGTTGTCAACGAGACGGAGGCCGGCCTCACGCTCGGTATGCCCGCCCCCGCCAGCCCCATGGAGGCGATCGGCGTCGCGCGGGCGCTGCGAGGCCTCGGCCCCAAGCACGTCATGGTCACCCTGGGCGCGGATGGGGCTGCGTGGGCATCGGGCAGCGAGGCCGGGCACTGCCCCGCCCTCACCCTCGGCGAGGCCGTGGACACCACGGGGGCCGGGGACGCGTGCGTGGGCGCGCTGGCCGCCGCCATGGCCCTCGGCAAGCCCTTCGACGAGGCCGTGGCCGACGGTATCCGGGCTGGCTCGACCGCGGTCCTCGCGCCCGGCGCCGCCCCCTCGTACGCAGCACTCCCCCGCGTGACGCGCGCCTAAACGCCACGCGCAGCGCCCCCGATTGCTCCGGGGAGTGAACGCGCCAGCGTGAGGCGCCCCACGCCCCTATGCTAGGGGGCATGGCCAGAATCGCCCTCGTCGTCGCAATGCTCGCGCTCACCATCTACGCTGCCGCCGACTGGCACCGCACGCCCGAAGACGAGATGCCCGGCAAAATCGCCAAGCCGATATGGCTCATGATCATCCTGTTCACCGCGACGGTCGCCGCCATCGGCCCCATCGCGTGGCTCGTCCTGCGGTGGGTATCCCGCGCAGAAAAAGAAGCAGACACGGTCGCCCGAGGCCCCCAAAGCGCCCCTCCGCCCCCGACGACGACCCCGAGTTCCTCTTCCGCCTCGAGCGCGACATCCAGCGCAAGCGCCGCGAGGAAGAACGCCGCGAGCGCGAGCGCCGCAAGCGCTCCGACGGCGACGCATCCGACCCCACCGAGGCCTCGGGCGACGAGGCCCACTAAGGGACACCGTTACCGTCCACCTCAGGCGCTGCTTATCGCGCGCCTCAGACGCGCCCTACCGCAGCGCGACCCGATACCCCGGACGCTACGGCTACGGTCAGCCCGGACGCTACGGTCAGCGGCGCAGATCCGCCTGCGAATCCCCCGGCGTCATATCCTTCGCAATCGCGACGAGGTCCGCCGCAGGCTCCGCGTATGACGTCCCCACGAGCGTGGTGCCCGAAAAAATGAAGGACGTGATCGACGCGAGCGCGCAGTGGCGCGACTTCGGAGAATGAGGCAACGGCTGTCCATTCACAAAGCGCGTCAGCGTCACGATCGGATTCTGATGCGACACCACCAAAGCCTCGTGCCCCCGCGCCGCACGCAAAGCCGACGACAGGGCCGCACTCATGCGCGACGCAACATCCCGGTACGGCTCACCCCACGAGGGACGCAGCGGATTGCAGTAGTACTTGTAGTACTTCGGATTCGCCAGCATCGCCCGATTCGAATTCACCGGCATCCCCTCGAACACGTTATCGGACTCAATGAGACGCGGATCCGACTCAATCGTCAGCCCATACGCCGCCGCCGTCGGTGCCGCCGTCAACTGCGCGCGCAGCAGCGGCGAAGAAATCACGCGCGTAATATCCGCACCCGAATCCACCAGGTACTCCGCGGCGCGAGCAGCCATCGCGTGGCCCAGCTCCGTCAGCCCAAAACCAGGCAGACGCCCATACAAAACACCTTTCGGATTGTCCACCTCACCGTGGCGCATAACATGAATAATGGTGCGTTCCATAACACCCAAGTATAGGGGCCCGGATACACGAGAGGCCCGACCAAAAGGCCGGGCCTCCGCTCGCTCACTTCTTGTTGCGACGCTGGTGACGCGTCTTGCGCAGGAGCTTGCGGTGCTTCTTCTTCGCCATGCGCTTGCGGCGCTTCTTGATGACGGAGCCCATGGGGTTCCTCCCTCGTAGTGTGTGCGGCAGAGGTACTACCGCTGATGGATGATGGGTGCCCGAGACGGGCACATCGTGCCTATACTACCCGCCAATGACGCGAGCCTGGTCACCAGAGTGATCCGCCATACCAGCCTGGATCATCTGGGCGACCGCGGCCTCCGGGACTCGGAAGCTCTTTCCGACGCGAATCGCGGGCATTTCGCCACTGTGAATCAAGCGGTACACAGTCATCTTAGAGACGCGCATGATGTCCGCCACTTCCGTGACAGTCATAAAACGCGGCGCCGACTGCTGTTCCATTTACTGACTCCCAGTATGCTCGCGAGGCGCGCTAAACCCGATTCGTTCACCGCTTACGTAGCCTCACGAAATATACTACTGCCCAACCACATGGAAACTGCAACTTTGTCCAGTTTTTGTTGCAGAGTCGTTAAGGAGCAGCGATGGCACCGGCACGCAAGGGTCGACAACAGCGGGCGAGAACACCTCGCTTACGTCCCCAACCCGGCGCCACCCGGTCCCTGATGCGCGGGCGAGCCCCGGCCTCGTCCCCCGCTCTCTCGGAGGAAACCCTCAGCCCACAGCCCTCCCCATCGTCCGCCAAATCCCGGAGGACCCAGCGCCCCCACCCCCAGGTCCCCACCTCCCGCATGCAGCGAGTGCGCGCCTGGCTCTCACGCCAAGCACGCTACTCGCCCGCACGCCCTCGCACTGGGCACCTTCGCACTCATCATCGGCGTCGTCACCGCGCTCCTGATGCTCCCCATCTCCTCCTCATCGGACACGTCCGCTCCCTTCGTCGACGTACTCTTCACCGCCGTATCCGCCGTGTGCGTCACCGGCCTGACCACCGTCGACACCGCGACCTACTGGTCCCCCTTCGGCCAGCCGTCATCGCCGCCGGCATCGTCGTCGGTGGCCTGGGCGTCATGACCCTCGCATCGATCCTCGGATTCGCGGTGTCACGCCACCTCGGCCTCACCCAGCGCATGCTCGCCACCCAAGAAGCGGGAACCGGTGCCATGGGTCAGATCTCGACGCTCCTCAAAGCCGTCATCGCCACGTCGCTCAGCATGCAGGCCCTCCTCGCCGCCATGTTCCTCCCCCGCTTCCTCGCCATGGGATTCGACCCCGTGCGCGCCGTCTGGGATGCCGTCTTCATGGCGATCTCCGTGTTCAACAACGCCGGCTTCGTCATCCTCCCCGATGGCCTGGCACCCCACGTCACCGACTGGTGGATGCTCATCCCCATCATCCTGGGCACAACCGTGGGCGCCATCGGCTTCCCCGTCATCATGGACGTCGCCAAAAACCTGCGCACTCCGCGCCGCTGGCGCCTCCACACCAAGCTGACACTGTCGACCTACCTGATTCTGGCGTTCGTCGGTGCCCTCGCAATGGCTCTCACCGAGTGGCACAACCCGACGACGCTCGGCGCGATCGACACGCCGTCGAAGATCCTCAACGCCATGCTCGCCGGCGTGAACTCCCGATCATCAGGGCTGTCCGCCCTCGACGTGGGCGCCATGCACTCGCAAACCCACTTCGTCCAGGACATCCTCATGATGATCGGCGGCGGCTCAGCATCCACCGCGGGCGGCGTCAAAGTCACGACCTTCGCTGTCCTCGTACTCGCCGTCATCGCGGAAGCGCGAGGCGACCGCGACATTGAAACCTTCGGCCGGCGCATCCCCACCTCCACGATCCGCCTGTCGGTTGCCGTGTCCCTGCTGGGCCTGGCGCTCGTCGCAATCTCCGTCGTACTCCTGATGTCGATGACGGACTACACGCTCGATATCATCCTCTTCGAGACCGTGTCAGCATTCGCGACCGTCGGCCTGTCCACCGGCATCACCCCGATCCTGCCCGTGGGCGCCAAATACGTGCTGATTGTCCTCATGTTCGCGGGCCGCACCGGCTCCATGACCGTGGCCGCAGCCCTGGCCCTGCGCCAGCGCTCCCGCGTCATCCGCATGCCCGAAGAGCAGCCCATCATCGGCTGATTTCCGGGCTAGTGGGGCTCCACACAACAAACCCGCCCCCAACGAGCCCCCACGCACGGGCCCAACCGGTACAAAACTCTTCCGGCAACAGCCGCCCCTGGCCCGACCGGTACAAAACTCTCCCAGCACGCCCAAAAACACCGAAATCCGGCCATTTCTCGCGAGCAGGGAGAATTTTCTCCCGGTTCCACCACCACGCCACCGAGCAGGGAGAACTTTCTCCCGCTTCCAACACCAATCCACCACTCACCCGGTACAAAACTCTCCCAGCAACAGCCACCCCCGGGCTCAACCGGTACAAAACTCTCCCAGCAACACCCACCCCTGGCCCAACCGGTACAAAACTCTCCCAGCACGCCCAAAAACACCGAAATCCGGGCCATTTCTCGCGAGCAGGGAGAATTTTCTCCCAGTTCCACCACCACGCAACCGAGCAGGAGAACTTTCTCCCGCTTCCAACACCAATCCACCACTCACCCGGTACAAAAACTCTCCCAGCAACAGCCGCCCCAGGGCCCAACCGATACAAAAACTCTCCCAGCAACAGCCGCCCCGGGCCCAACCGATACAAAACTCTCCCAGCAACAGCCGCCCCCTGGGCCCAACCGGTACAAAACTCTCCCAGCACGCCCACGCACGGGCCCAACCGGTACAAAACTCTCCCGGCACGCCCAAAAACACCGAAATCCGGCCATTTCAAGCGCGCAGGAGAACTTTTCCGGTTCAACCACCACGACACCGAGCAGGAGAACTTTTTCCCGGTTCCACCACCAATCCACCACTCACCCGGTAAAAAAACTCTCCCGGCAACAGCCGCCCCTGGCCCAACCGGTACAAAACTCTCCCCGCACGCCCACCCCTGGCCCAACCGGTACAAAAACTCTCCCAGCACGCCCAAAAACACCGAAATCCGGCCATTTCTCGCGAGCAGGGAGAATTTTCTCCGGTTCCACCACCACGCCACCGAGCAGGGAGAATTTTCCCGCTTCCACCACCACCTTGGTGCCTATTTCAACGCAGCTGACAGACTGGTCCCCACTTTCACCCGGGCACCAGACCAATGCGCCCCTGAGCTGGGCATTGTGCGGGTTATCGGCTGCTCATCACGATGTAGCTCCCGAACGCGCAGGGACGGATCGGAGGTTAGCCGACTGGAATTGGCCCCGGCACCCACAGACCAGTTCGCAGCAACCCGCTTCCAGAGCAAACGCGATCGACGTAAGCCCCATCATCCACAGGCTAGTTTCCAACCGAGAGTTATCCACAGGCTCATGCGCAGGGCTTGAATGCAACGTCCAACCGGAACACAGTTGAATCCAAGTACCAACAGCGAAGCACACCTCGCAGTAACGAAGGAGTTGCAATGTTGCGAGAACACGTGGAATCCATTCGATCGTCCCTGGTAGTTGCGGACTCCCACGCAGCTAGCATGCGTATTCATCGACGCATTCAGAACGGGACGCTGCGTCGTCTGCTCTCGGGCGTCTACATTCCGACAGCTCTGTTGGACAGACATAGTTCATCCGAGTGCAGGGACATAGTTTTTATTGCACGTGTATGTGCCCTGAGTCTTCGTTACCCCGACTACGTTATTAGTGGTGTCGTCGCCGCGTACCTGCTTGGCCTTCCCTGCGAGGCTCGCATTGAGCAACTCGCGCTGTATGCGCCATCGCGAAAGGGCGTGTTCAATTGTCTGTGTATCCGTCTTTTGTTTGAAAGGATTGATGCATGATGAATGATGATGATGTTGTTGTGGCTCGCGCTAGTGGGCGTGAGGCCGTGGAGGAGCTTCGCAGCTCTGGTGCGTTGGATGCGTTGTTTGAGCGTCTTGATGCCGGCGATATCGAGATGACGGGCAGCCAGGGCTTGTTGCCCGCGTTGCTCAAGGAGGCCTTGGAGCGCGGGTTGGCCGCGGAGCTGACCCAGCACCTGGGGTATGAGAAGGGCCAAACCAGCACCCAGGCGCGCTCGAACACGAGGAACGGCACGACGAAGAAGACCGTGATGTCGGAGGTGGGAGCCTTCGAGATCGAGGTTCCCCGGGACCGGGCAGGCTCATTCACCCCGCGCCTGGTACGTAAAGGACAGCGGCGCCTCGATGGCTTGGATTCGATGATTATCAGCTTGTATGCCGGGGGGATGACGGTACGCGATATCCGCCATCACCTGGCCTCCACCCTGGGCGTGGAGGTCAGCGCCGCAACGATTTCCACGATCACTGACGCGGTGTGCGAGGCCGTCTTGGAGTGGCAGCACCGCCCCCTAGAAGCGTTCTACCCGGTGATCTACCTGGACGCGATCCGCATCAAAGTCCGACGCGATCACAGGGTGGAAAACCGGGCCGCTCACCTGGCAGTGGGAGTGGACATGGAGGGCATCAAGCACGTGCTGGGCATCTGGGTCCAAGCCGATGAAGGAGGGGCTTTTTGGGGCCCACGTATGCGCCGAGCTGGCCAACCGAGGCCTACGCGATGTCCTGATCGTGTGCTGCGACGGACTTACTGGCCTGCCCGAAGCCATCGAAGCGACCTGGCCCCAGTCCATGGTCCAAACCTGCGTCGTTCACTTAATCCGCGCATCCATGCGTTTCGTGTCCTACAAGGACCGCAAGAACGTCGCCGCCGCTCTCAAGAGCGTGTACAGCGCGCCCAATGAGGAAACCGCCCGAGAGGCGCTCGAAGAGTTTGCGGCCAGCGACCTGGGAGCGCGCTACCCCCAAACCGTTGCCACCTGGCAGCGCGCCTGGCAGCGCTTCACGCCGTTCCTAGCGTTCCCGCCCATGCTGCGCCGCGTCGTGTACACCACCAACGCTATCGAATCGTTGAACTACCAGCTGCGTAAAATCACCAAGAACCGCGGGCATTTCCCCAGCGAAGAAGCCGCCGTCAAACTCTTGTGGCTGGGAATTTGCAACATCGAAGACAAACGCGCCGCCCAGCGCCTCACAGACGCTGGCAAACCCCCCCAACAAACGAACAGGACACACCCGCCTCATCCAAGGACACACCACCACCAACTGGAAACAAGCCCTCGCCCAACTCACCACCGCCTACCCCGACCGAATCACCCCCTACCTCTAACCCCCATACACAGAAAAATTGACAGGCTCTCGCGAAAGTGCCCGACCCTCGTGCATTTTCCGGAAGTCGTCATTGATGACAGCATCCGCATCCCCTCCGTATGTGTTCGTACGTGCCGCCCGGGCCGTCCCGTGTCTTCCATCGAGTATCTGGGTTTTCGCATCGCGACACCGGCGCGAGTTGTTGTTGACTGCGCTCGCCTACTCAACGAACAGCACGGGTTTCCCATCGCCTGCGCAGGGTTGGCCCACGCGTGCCAGTTCGATCGTTTCCGTCAGGATGAGTCGCGCGCCCGCCAGGAGGAGTCACGTGGAGAATTCCACGAGGCTTTGGCTGCCACTTCCCTCAACACCATCGGACGAGGGCGAGCCCGATGGGTCATAGACCGCGCTGACGCTGGTTGCGAGTCTCCCGGCGAGGCTTTGGTTCTTCTGGCGTTACTGCGCGCGGGGATCACCGGGTTGACGACACAGGAGGAAGTCCGTATCGATGGCCGCACGTACTTCATTGATATTGCGTTGCCTGCATTGAAGATCGCGATCGAATTTGATGGCCGCATCAAGTACGGGGAGACCGTCAGCCAAGTACACGATTCGATCGAGGCCGAGCAGCGTCGCCAGCGAGACCTCGAGCGGGCGGGCTGGAAGGTGATTCGCGTTCGGTGGTCGGATCTGAAGCTCATCGACGAGGTCGTCGCCCAGGTTGTGGTTGCAATCCGCGCGAAGGTCGGACGCTGATTGTCCGCATGCCACAGCGCGGCCAGATGGCCGCATCGGCGAGCCGTACGAGCAGGCGACGGCAACTGCGGCTGGTGCAGGCACGAGCAGTAATGCGACCGCAGCCATCAGCACCACCAGCGAGGCCGGGACCACCAACGAGGCAGGCACCAGCAGCGAGGCAAGCCTCCACATGTTTCACGCATGTTTCACGCGCCGAACGTGTGCCCGCGACGGACACGCGCGACAGCCAACACCCACCACACCAGCGACGCGCGCCCGCAGCGTTCGCGGCACGCGCGCCCGCAGGGAAGAATGGAGGGTATGGCAGATGAACGCGAGTCAAAGGAACTGCAGTCGGGAACGCTGGTCATCGGGCTGGGCCGTTTCGGCTCGGCTGTCGCGGTGACGCAGGACCAGCTGGGCTATGAGATCCTGGCGGTTGAAAAGAATCCCGCTCGTGTGCAGGCGTTCGCGGGGCGTTTCCCTCTTGTTGAGGCTGATGCAACCTCCAAGGACGCTCTCGAGCAGCTGGGCGCACGCGAGTTCCGCAGTGCTGTTGTCGGTGTGGGGTCGTCTTTGGAGGCGGCGGTGTTGATCACGGCGAACCTGGTCGACATGGGTATTTCGTCGATCTGGGTGAAGGCGACGTCCTCGCAGCATGGCCGTATCCTGCGCCGCGTGGGAGCGCATCATGTTGTCTACCCGGATTTGGATGCGGGTAAGCGCACGGCGCACTTGGTGGGTGGCCGCATGGTTGACTACATCGAGATGGAGAAGGATGGTTTCTCGATCATGAAGTTGCGCCCGCCGCAGGAAGTGCGCGGTTTCACGCTGGAGGAGCTGGATTTGCGTGGCCGTTATGGCGTGAATGTGCTGGCTATTCGTCGTCCGAAGCAGCGTTTTGAGTACGCGGATGCGTCCACGCGTATTAATGCCGACGACGAGATCATCGTCTCGGGCGATTCGCACCTGTTGGAGTATTTCGCGAATAGGCCGTAGCACTGAGAATACGGGAGGGTCCCGCACAGTGGTGTGTGCGGGGCCCTCCTGTTGTCACACGGGGACGAGGCCGGGGCCGCCCGCGCTCACGCCGCGAGGCAGAGTACGGGGGTCCGTGCCGGTCGTCTCACGTGCGCGGCACCTCCGGGGTGACTGGGTGCCTCGGACGCACGGTCAGTGACCGCGACCGTGACGCGACCTATGCGAGCGTGGGTGACGTCCGCCGCCGTTGTGGTTACCGTTGTGGTTGCCGTTGTGGTTGCCGTTGTGGTTGCCGTTGTGGTTACCGTTGTGGTTACCGTTGTGGTTACCGTTGTGGTTACCGTTGTGGTTACCGTTGTGGTTACCGTTGTGGTTACCGTTGTGGTTACCGTTGTGGTTACCGTTGTGGTTACCGTTGTGGTTACCGTTGTGGTTACCGTTGTGGTTACCACCCTTGTCGTTGCCACCCTTGTGGTCACCATTGTTATGGTTACCGCTCTTGTGGTCATCATTGTGGTTGCCACCCTTATGGTCGCCGCCACCGTCGTGGTCGCCGCCACCATCATGGTCGGATTTACCGCCGCCCCAGTCAATATGGGGCTCGATGCTGGGGTTAACCTCAATGTGACGGTCTTCGCTATTGTCGACGTCACCGTTGTAGATGGTGCCATTGTTGTCACCGCCAACAACTGTGCCGCTGTTGTCTCCGCCAACAGAGGTGCTACCGGAGGTGCCACCGTTAGCCGTGCTACCGCCACCGGCACTGCCATCGCTACCGGCGGTGCCGCTCGTCGAGCCGCCTTCGCCGCAGCAACCGCCGCCGGGCGCCTGGCACTGCTCGCCGATGTGCTCGACGCCCCGAGTCAGGTCACTACCAGCCGAGGTCATGACGGCGTAGATGGCCTCGATCGCCTGGAGGGCGCTCATGAGGACCTCGAGGACAGGTTCAATACGATTGACCCACTTCGAGGTCTTGCTAGTCACCTGGGCCGCCGCCGCGGGCGTCGCGAGGCCGAGCGTGCAGATCTCTTCCGCGGCGACCTCGAAACACGTGACAACGATATCCGCGATAGCGCTCACGACCGAGTCGTGGATATTGTCGACAGAGTCCGCGACCTTGGACAGTGCTTCGCCGAAAGCACCCGACGCCTCGGACACGCCGTTGATCGCGCTGTAGACGACGGCTTGACGCTCCTGGTAGGCGCCCACGGCTTCGCCATGCATATCGGCAAAGTCACTTGAAGCTGCACTCTCCAGCTCTTCGGCAATGGACGCGAGGGAGCTGGAAATGGACTCCCAGCTGGCGCTCATGCCGTACACCTGCCCGGAGTCGCCGGTCAGCTGGTTGACCCAGGATTTGAGCGGATCCACGTGCTGCAAGATCCATTCGACGACCGAGCCAGCGATGCCACCGACAGGATCCAGCACCAGATTGCCGACCTCCTCAACGAGTCCCTGCGCGGAATCAACGAGGTTGGTGACATCGCCCGAGCGCAGATCCTGGGCAGCATTGTAGAGAGTGTCGAAGACGGCCAGGCCCTCTGTCGGGGTGGTGTAGTCGATACTCCGAGTGTATTCGGGGGCTTCGGGACTCACTTCTTAACTCCTTCGAACAGGAAGCGACGCAGCGTCCGCTCCTCATCCTGACGCTGACGGTAGAGGAATGTTTCGATGTCCTTATCGCCACGATTATCCTGTCGCTCGAACAGTGAACGCACATCGTCCGTATTCGTATCGGGGTTGGCCTTGGAGAACTCCTCGATACGGGCGGACTGGGCCTTCTCCTGCTGCTCAACGAAGCTGCGGTAGCTGGCCTGCTGATCGTTGCGCTGCTGCGACATGAAGGTATCGAAATCCCTGGATGTCGCCTGCGGGTGTTCCTGGACGTACTGACGGATCTGCGTTTCCTCGTCTGCGCGCTGACGCGACAGGAAGTCCGTCATCGCGTCCTGCTGCTGTTGCTGGTTGGACTCGATGAGGGTCTTCATCTGGGAGACATCCGTACCCGGGTGTGCCTCCGCGTAGCGTGCGAGAGCCTCGCTCTGGTCTTGCTTCTGGCGCTCGTAGAACTGCGACAGGTCGGTGTTTTCGTCGTCGCGTTGCTTCTCGAGGAAGGCACGAAGGTCATCGTCGCTCGAGGTGATCTTGTCATGGCCGCCGAGCAGGCTGTCGAAGTCATTACCGGGGGCACTGTGATCCCCGTGCTTGCCATCGGAACCATCGTGGCCGTCGGAACCGTCCTTGCCGTCGTGACCGTCGTGACCGGAACCGTCCTTGCCGTCGTGACCGTCGTGACCGGAACCGTCCTTGCCGTCGTGACCGGAACCATCCTTGCCGTCGGAACCGTCCTTGCCATCGTGGCCGTTCGAACCGTCTTGGCCGTCGTGACCGGTCCCATCCTTGCCATCGTGGCCGTCAGAACCGTCCTTGCCATCGTGGCCCGAACCATCGTGATCGGAACCGTCGTGACCGGAACCATCGTGGCCCGAACCATCGTGACCGGAACCATCGTGACCGGAACCATCGTGACCGGAACCATCGTGACCGGAACCATCGTGACCGGAACCGTCAGAGCCACCGGAACCGTCAGAGCCGCCGGAGCTATGCGTGCCAGGGGTCGGAGGAACCGGGGTGGAGGGCTTATCGTCTCCGGAGCCATCGCCGCCGCCGCTGGAATCGCCACCACCGCTGCTGGAGCCGCCACCACCGCTGCTGGAGCCGCCACCACCGCCGTTGGAACCGCCACCACCGCCGTTGGAACCGCCACCACCGCCGTTGGAACCACCGCCGCCGCTGCTGAACCACCGCCACCGCCGGGCGACGGCGTCGGAGAAGGACCGGGCTGAGGCTGCGGCTGCGGGTTCTCCTGCCCCTCATGAGCCTTCTGAATCTCGTCCTTGATTTTCTTCTCAAGGTCGTCCATCTCCTGAGCCCATTGAAGGAGGCAGTTGACGAGACGCTTCTCGGCACCGGCGCAGTCGGTGATCATCTTGGTCAGATTCTCGATCTGCGAATTGACGGGAGGAGCGAAGAAGGAACAAATGAGGCCGAATGCATTGCCGCTGACCTGACCGTGCGTCGAGTTAGCGACGCCCACATTCTGGTCGAGCATCGATGCGTTGTCGCTGACCGTGGACGCGTGGCTACGGATTGTTTCCGTATTGACGCCGAGATCCACCCCGCTCATCGCTGACCAGCACCCAACGAACCGAGCGTCGAATCGACGCTATTGAGGTACTCCTTGAGGGAACCGCCGTCCTCGCCGAAGCGCATGGTCGTCTGCGTACGCACGTAGTCACGCATGTTGCGCCCGGCGTCGGCGTACGCCTCCATGATCGCTTCTTCAACGTCGCGACCGCTGCCTTCGAGCGCGTCGTCATCGATGGACAGTCGGACGAGCCGACCGTTCGGATCGACCTCCACCTCAACCTCATGGCGGGAGTCGAAGCCGGTCGCCTTCGCGCTCTTGAGGAGTTCAACGAGGTCGCGGGCATCGGTAGCACGCTTTTCGGCGGCAGCCATCTGAGCTCGGAGGGTCTGTTTTACTTCTTCGGGGGGTACGCCCCATCACATCTACCATACGGTTATCCTAACTGAGTTCCACGGTGTACGTACACCTCTTCATCTGACGAGACAGTTCAGAGATTCCGGCCTCGCCAGATGCCGTCTATACGTTCAGTATTGAAGCATATTGGCTGAGAGCCCCTCGCGTCCACTAATCTGCGTGATAGCGCAGGCTCGTCCCCAGATGAGCCGGGTATCCGTAGGCATCCGAGTTCAACACACCTTCGTCGACGCCCCGGTAGACGTACTCATCGTCGTTGTAGATAAAACGCGGATCAGCAACCCCGTCTGCATAGTCCTCAAAGTCATCGAAGGTGACAACGGGATTACCGCCCTTGTCTTCGAAGGGATTTGCGTCACGATACTGTGTGGGGTCAGAAGCGAGGAAAGCCACCGGATCAACCTCACCGTAACCGGTGCGTTCATTCCACTGTCCACCAGACCCACTGGCCGTGGCGGCGAGCGCCTGCAGGATCTGATCTGCCGTTATGTCGCTGCCAAAACCTGCCCACGCCAGCGCGAGAACACCGGCGATCAGAGGCGCGGAAAACGACGTTCCCGCGACCGTGTAGATACTATTCGTGCTGGCCCTCCGCGCGACCCCCTCGCCGACAGCGACGAGGGACACACCATCACCCCAGTTCGAGTAGTCCGCGTATCGCCCATCCGTCTCGAGCGCGCCAGCACCAATGACACCACCCCACGGGCCGAGAATGTCATCCGGATTGCGTTCTCCGTCATTCCCCATCGATACGACGATAGGCACCCCTTGAACGACGGCGCGGGCCACCGCCCAGCGCAACGACTCTGTATCGCTGCGGGAAAACGTCGTGGAGATAGAGATAATGTTTGCGCCGTCATTCAGCGCCTGTTCGATGAGGCTCGGTTGATCCGCCAGAGCATGGGGATTACTCCCGAGGGAGCAGTCCGACCCTGCTTCTCGCGTAACACCTGCCTGTGCGTAGCTATAAATCGTCGCCCCGGGGGCGACACCAAAGTCGGGAGCGACCAGAAACTGAGCGATATACGTCGCATGATCGTTAGAGTCCTGATCTGTATTAACGGTGCACGGGGTCTTGTCTTGGATATCAGCCCCTGTAGCTCAGGAATCGAGGTGTCGATATACCCATCGATGACGGCGATGATCACGCCCTCTCCCGTGTATCCCTGTGCGTGCAAAGACGCCAGAGAATAGCGCGAAAAAAATAGGCCTCGTCGGCAGCTGTAATTTTGTGGTCCTCCGCTCGGGCGGGAGCAACGGGGGCGACGGGCGAGAGCACGGCCGTCAGGGGCCAAGGCGCATGCCGAGGCCAGAACGGAGAGGGGCACGCAGGCCTCGGGACCGACCAATCGATCGCATCATTGTGTCTGTTCCTTTCGCTTGGGCACTCGGGCAAGTCGAGGCTCGTTACTGATTGTGGTAGCGCGGGCTCGTGCCCAGATGGGCTGGGAAGCCGTAGGCGCCAGAATCCACTACCCGTTCGTCGATTCCTCGATAGACGTACTCGTTATCGTTGTAAATGTCTTCGGGATCCACGAGGCCATCGACATAATCGTCGATGTCGTCGGAAGTCAGCACGGGATCGTCACCCTTGTCTTCAAAGGGGTTCTCGTCCGGGTACTGAGTCGGGTCAGAGGCGAGGAAGGCCACCGGGTCGATCTCCCCGAAACCGGTCCGATCGTTCCACCGACCACCCGAGCCGCGAGCGGTGGCAGCCAGTGCCTGCAGAATCTGCCCCGATGGCACGTCACCATCGAAGCCGTCCCATGCCAGGGCCAGGACGCCTGCAATCAGCGGCGTCGCAAACGAGGTTCCTTCGACCGTCTTCAGCTGATTGGTGCTGGCCTCACGCGCGTAGAACTGCCCGACGGCGGCGATGGAGACTCCGTCGCCCCAGTTCGAGTAGTCCGCGAATGTTCCGTCGGTTGCGAGCGCAGCGGAACCAATCACACCGGCGAAGGGACCCATGGTATCGGATGCGTTGTACTCGCCGTGGTTACCCATTGATACGACGACCGGAACGCCTGCCGCTACCGCGCGGGAAACCGCCCACCGCAGCGATTCCTCGTCGGCCTCATTGTAGGAGGATGTGATAACGATGATGTTCACGCCGTCGTTGAGCGCCTGCTCAATCAGGCTCGGCTTGCGCGCGAGGGCAGCCGAATTGGAGCCGAGAGCACAGTCTGAATCCACGTCCCCCCAATCGTCCGCGTACGCGTAGTTGTAGATCGTCGCGCCAGGAGCGACCCCGAAGTCGGGCGCAACCAGGATCTGGGCGACTTCGGTCGCGTGATCGTCAGACTCCGCTTCATTGGTGACCTCACAGGGGGTCTTGTCCACGATATCTGCACCCTGAAGTTCGGGGATTGAGGCGTCGATATGACTATCAATGACCGCAATGATGACGCCGTCTCCGCGATACCCGCGTGCGTGCAGGTCAGCCAGTGAATAGCGGGAATAGTAGGCCTCGTCGGATGCCTGTACCTTGGAGAATCTGCGTGCGCGGCCGGTGCAGGAGCCACCAGCGTGCCCACCGCGAGAAGGCAGGCCGACACCGTCACGCACAGGGCGCGCAGGCGTTGGAAACGATTAACCAATGGCCTCATTATTGTCGTTCCTCTCGGTGAATCGGGTGGGTGGGGGCGACCTGCGCCGTGTCAGCGGACGGCAGGGCGCGCGAGACGCGACGGCGCAGTGACCAGAGCTACGACGCCAGCCCCTGCGGCGCCTCGCCTCACGACAGGTCTTCGTCTGGCTCTTCGACGACCGCTGGCCTGCCGCGCAGGTGCGACAGGATCACGAGGCCGGCGATCATGGCGACACCGAGCACGGCGATCGCGGAGACGATGTAGGCGCGGACCGTCAGGTTGTTGTCCCGTTGCGTCAGGTTTGGCGAGGCGACGGCGGGGCGAGCGGGGGCGGGGTGCTGAGCCGCGTTGAGGGTGCGCTGGCCCGTATCTCGTGCCGATGTCGGTGAAGGTCAGCGCGTCAAAGGGGCGACGATCCCCACCCGAGCCCATCGGTGCGTTGGTCGGCGGTGCCGCGTACGGCTGTCACCTCCAGGCGGTACTTCCACATCTCGGGTCCCTCGTCCGGGTAGGCCGACGCGACGAGCGCCGCGAAACCTGCGGCGTAGGCGGTCGCATAGGAGGAGGAGGGCAGCGGCTGGTCGCCCTCGTATCCGCCGACGAGGCAGTCGGCCTGGTTGAACCATGTCGTGAGGATGACGCCGGCTGGAACAGCGATCCCGACGTGCGAACCGTGCACCTGCTGGTCGGAGGCTGACCCGTCGGCGTTCGAGGCCGTCACGCCGAGGACGCTCGTAGGCGGCCGGATACACGACCTTGTTTTGGTCCTGGCCCTGATACACGTTGCCGGTCGAGGCCACGACGAGGGCACGGCCGCGCACGGATTGGATTGCCGCTTCGAGGTTCGCGTCGCCCTCGGCCGCCGACTGGGCGACGACGATGATTTGCGCGCCATGGTCGGCAGCCCACTGGATGCCTCGGCCGACCTTGGACATGAAGGTCTCTTCGCCTTCCTTCGTCGACGTACCCTGCTCGAGGCCAGTGTCCACGCGGACGGGAAGAATCGTCGCCTCGGGGGCGACGCCGATGAGGCCAGAGTTCTTTGACTCGGGCAGTTCGCGGGCAGCAATCGCGCCGGCGATTGCTGTCCCATGCTCGCCCACGTCGACGCGCCCGTCGGTATTTTCGCCACTCAGATCCACGCCGGGCAGGACCACGGGGCCGTCGGAGGACTGAAAGTGTTCATTGCCTGCGGCCACACCCGAGTCGACGATGGCGACAGTCACGCCCTTGCCGCGGGAGATCTCCCACGCGCGCCGCACGCCCACGGCATCGAAGATCTCGGGCTGGTTCTTAATGTACGACGGCGAGTTCTCGGAACATTTCCCGTCCCCCGAGTCGGCCGGGGCGGTCTGCGTCGAGGGAGGAGATGCAGTCGAGGGTGGGACGCACACTCGGCGTCGGCACCGGGTCCGCGTGCGCGGGGGCCGGGCCAAACGCCCCCAGCCCCGGCCTCGTCCGACGGGGTGAGGGAGCGACGAGGGCGGCGAGCGTCAGGCCGGCGATCAGGGATGCCCCGACGAGGCCTCGGCCGAGCGCCCGGGATCTGGCACGTATGCGGCTCACGACAGCCCCGCTGAGGTAGCAGCCGCCTGAGGCGTCAACTCCGATCCGGGGGGAACGATATTGCCCCACGCCTGCGGGATCATCGCAACGTCATCCGATGTCCACCCGAGGGCCTTGAGCGAGATGGCGGGAGCATCGCCAAGCGAATGTCGGTACCCCATATCCGAAATGAAAACGTAGGCACCAGCATCGCCACCGCCCGCCGTCAGCGCCGCGACGACCCCGGAACCGCCGGCCACCGTGACCGTGCGCGACGTCGTCGGACCACCCGTCGCAGAGACCGATTCGGCGTCGTAGGAGGCCTGGATAGCACGTTGTTCCTTCATTGTGTACAGGCCAAATTGCGGAACAGTCTTGTCCTTCGTGTCCATCTTGGTGCACAGGACGGTGCGGCTGGCCGCGTCAAGCTTGTCATCCTTCCACTCCGGGTTCGCGAAGTCATCGACGGCGGGCCAGTCCTCGCCGATGAAGTCGGCCTGCACGGGCGCGACGTCCTTGAACATTTCCGTCGGATACTGCTCGACCTTCGGTGCGTCCTGGTAGAGCTTGGCCGCAGTCGAATTGAAGACAGCCAAATCGGAGTCGTTGATGACCAGATAGGAGTTGAGGACCTCGCCATTGGAATTGATCTGCTCGACGACCGTGCCGATCGTCAGGTTCTCATTCTTGAGTGGGCCCGGCAGATTCCTCGCAGGCTCGCCAGCGTTGGGGATGTCGCTGTAGCTCCACGGCTTCAGACGAGTGCCGGAGGGGAAGAGGTCGAGCCACTCGGGTTCGACGATGATCGGGTACGCCGTCCTGTTCTGGAAGGACAGGACCCAGTCGCCCAGGCGGCTCACGGAGGCGTCAATAAGGTACTTCTTGTGGGTCTTCGCATCGATGAAGTACTTGTCCTCGCTGCCCACCGCCTGCACGAGGGCCGCGGTGGCGGGCTGAAGCGGGAAGTTATCCGCCGGCAGGTCCTGGGCGATCCACGTGTGGTAACTGGTCGGCAGGTCGCAGGAGAGCCACGTTGAGGCCAGGTCTGCGGATGCAGGCACGTCGTCTGGGACGCCGGGCAGGCCGATCTGGGCACCGCGCGGGGTGTCTTTGAGGGAGGAGGCACTGGCGCTGACGATCGTCAGGCCGGAGTCTCCCGCGAGGAGCTTCGCGGTCGTCACGTTGCTGATCGGGTGTAGCACGCCGTTCACTGACAGGTAGCGCGCGCCCGTGTCCTTGACGTCGACCAGCTTGTAGTTAGCGTCCGTCAGGTCTGGTTTGGCCGCGAAGCTCCGCAGGGCGATGCCGATGACACACACAATGATGGCGACGACGGCGCCGACGATGAGAGGACGCACCGGGGAGGGAGTGTCGACCTCGCGACCGCCAGGGGTACCCGACGTAAAGGCGGTGATCAGGCGGTTTCGGTTGAAGCGTTGGGCTTCGAGGATATCTTTACTGGTCGGCATAGCTCAGCCCCACATGTAGACGGCCAGGGGAATCAGGGCAAACAGTGACAGCACCGAGATAGTGTCGGCGAGTCGCGTCAGGTGCGGACGCGCACGAGGCCCGACGACGTTCGTGATGACGAGCACGAGGGCCGCCGCAATCGCTGTGAGGGCCACCCATGCCAGCATCGTTGGTTCCGCGCGGGTGGCGAGGCTCGCGGTGATCAGGATCGTCACCAGACCCGTGAGAACACCGAGGAGGACCTCCACGCGCGAGCGAATCGAGCGGGTTTGGAGGATCAGGGAGATCGATCCGAGGAAGACGAGGATCAACGGGAGGAGCACTGAACGGGTGCCGGGCGCGCTCATCAACGAGACCGCGAGGAAAATCGCTGCCAACGCCCCGCCCGCGCGCAAGGCGACGACGAAGACGAAGGAAGTGCCGACCTGGTCGGTGATCGTTTGGGCGGGAATCTGCTCGGTCGTGTTCGCGTCGAGGATGCGCACGGGAATGTGTGCCAGGGCAATCCACGGCGCGATCTGGAGAAGGACGACAATGAAAGCGAAGAGGGCAGCGGAGACGCCGACCTGTGAGAGGGAACCGAGAGAGACCAGGAGACCCGTCGTCGCTATCACGGTACCGAGGACGAGGGGTGCCACGATCGAGATGCGGTAACGCTTGGGCAGTGTGAGGATCGCGAGCGAGCCAACAAGGAGGCCGACACCGATCCAGATCCACCCGGCGGTGTCCCACTGACTCTGCGTGAGACGAAGCGCGGATGCGCAGGTCAGAAGGGGCACTGTGTGCGCCAGCGCGATGCCGCTGGGCCGGGGGCTCTGACGCGTGACGACAGCCGACGTGCCGGTGACGAGGAGGGCGGCGATGATGCCGATGACGCCATAGACACGGTTGAGCAGCGTGATGCGCTGGGGGTCCAAGGATGCGAGGGCATCCGGGGGCGTGGTCGCCAGGAGGAGGGCGGCAACGAAAATGAGGGCAGCGGCAGACAGCGCAGCAAGAATATGAGCATCATCACGTGTCCAAGGAGTGGACACTCGTTCGATGATTTGACCCACCGCTTCAGTGAGGTCGTCGTAGACCATGTCGGCAGCGCCTTCACCAAGAGGCTCGAGCGTGAGGGCGGCTCCCGCACGCACACCCTGGGCGGACAGCGACTTCGACTGGTCCAGCAGACGACCTGACGCGGTCCTCACCGAGAAGCCATCATTTGTCGGCTGATCAGTGAAAGCACCAACGGTTTCAACCATTCCAGGCAACAGCTCCACGAGAGGGATCGACTGCGGAATCGTCACGTCACTGCGATCAACGCCATAGGTAATCGTGAGCGGAATCAGCGCCACTCCTCGAGATGTTTTCGTTGCCATATGGTCCTCCCGTTTGCCGCGTGATGGGGATTCTAACTACACGACACAACCCTGTAAGTCTAGATTCTCGGTCAGCTTTTGTCATGATTTTTCCGTAACATCAAAAATAATCATGAAAACATGGTTAGTATTCATACGTCCCCATGCTCTCACGCATCCCCGCGGGAGAGTCCACTCATACAAATGGAGGTTCACATGGCAGACCAGAGGGCCGCAGAAGGCGCCCTGAAGCAGGGCTTCTCGGCAGTTGAGTCCACCAAGGCCGACATCGACAGCCACCTCAAGCGCCTCGAGGGCGACCTGTCGACCATCGGCAGCTCTTGGCAGGGTGCCGCGTCGGCACAGTTCACGATGCTGATGGCTCAGTGGCAGGAAAACGCCGCAAAGGTTAACCAGGCCCTTCAGGACCTCGCGGATAACCTGCGCGCCACTGATTCGTCGATGGAAGCCAACGAGTCGGAGACCGAGAACTCGTTCTCCAACCTGCTCGGCGGACTGTGAGAGATTAGGTAGATTAGGAGACTGACATGGATTTCCAGGTAAACTACGCCGCGCTTGACGCCGCCGCCGCTGACATCACAACCGGTGCCAATAACCTGCAGAACTGCCTCGACGACCTCGAGCAGACGCTGAACCAGCTGCGTTCCTCGTGGGAGGGTCAGACCCAGGAAGCCTACGACGATGCTCAGCGTCGTTGGAACCAGGGCCTTGAGGGCCTGAAGGACGTTCTGAACCGTACCTCCAGCGCTGTCGACGCCGCTCGCTCCAACTACCAGACGACGGACCAGTCCAACGCTGCCCGTTTCTGAGAGCATGAGCGCCTAGCGCTCTGGGGAGGGCCGTTCCATGTGGGGCGGCCCTCCCCTTTTCCATGCGCGCTGTGTCATGTGCGCTATTTCTCGTGCGCGCTGTGTCATGTGCGCTATTTCTCGTGCGCGCTGTGTCATGTGCGCTATTTCTCGTGCGCGCTGTGTCATGCGCGCTATTTCTCGTGCGCGCTGTGCCATGTGCGCTATTTCTCGTGCGCGCTGTGCCATGTGCGCTGTTTCTCGTGCGCGCTGTGTCATGCGCGCTATTTCTCGTGCGCGCTGTGTCATGCGCGCTGTTTCTCGTGCGCCCGTCTTGCCGGGCCCGCGTTTACTCACATCCGGTGTTCGGTGCGTGCACTGCGCGAATGCTCGACCACTGGATCAACGTCGCTCGCGCCCAGCGTAATTTTCCGTCCGGTTGAATTGGCTATGTGCCGGGCAGCAGAAAACCGCCCCCTCCTTCGAAGGGGACGGCGGCGGGACGCATCCGACTGAACAAACTCAGACACTCACGCCCGGGGTCAGAGCCGCGTGCAGGGCGCAGGGTCAGAGCCGCGTGCAGGGCGCAGGGTCAGAGCCGCGTGCAGGGCGCAGGGTCAGAGCCGCGTGCAGGACCAGGGGTCAGAGCCGCGTACAGGCCCCGGGGTCAGAGCCGCGTGCAGGACCAGGGGTCAGAGCCGGGAGCGAGACCGGGACGCGTCATTCGAGTCAGCGAACAGAATCCGCGTCAGCGTGGACGATCGTGGCGCGACGTTCCCCCATGAGGATCTCGGTGCCCGCAGGGACCTCAACGGCCTGACCGCCGGTCAACGCGGTGATACGCCCGTCGGGGGTACGGATCTGCGTGCCGTTCGCGGAGAACGAGTCCTCAATCCACGCCCCACTTGCTGTGGGACCCACGCGCATGTGCGTGCGCGACAGGGACACCGTCGTATCGGGAACGACGACAGCGCGCGACCCTTCGGCGGCTGCAGGCGCCCGACCCAGGGTCAGCGGCATGTCGATAAGCTCACGCTGGCCCGAGTCGAAAATGAGCCACAGGAGCTGCGCACGCGGCGGCGTCGCAGGCGCACCCCACTGGGACTGGCCGGCACCTCCCCACTGCCCCTGGGCGGCGGCGCGCTGGGCAGCCTGCACGTCGCGACGACTCGGCGGCGGTCCAGGCACGCCCGAGGCCGGGGCCTGGTACTGCACCGGAGCAGAGAACGGGGGCTGAGCGGGTTCCTGGCGCGTGGGCCCACCCCAGCCGTCCTGGGGCGCGGACGACGCGGAGGGCGCGGGCGACGCGGAGGGCGCAGGCACCGCCGGGGGCTGCTGGGCTGGCACCTGTGCGGGCGTGGGCCGCTGGGGTGCCGGACGATGAGCCTCGGGCGCGCCCTGAGGTGGTGCGAGGAGCGCGTCGAACTGCGTGGGCTCGTGAGCGGCGGGCGCGGACGGGAGCGGCACCGCCGGAACCTGCGCAGCAGCGGGCGCAGCCGGAACCGCGGGCACGCTCGGCGCGGACGGGAGCGGCACCGCCGGAACCTGCGCGGCAGCGGGCGCAGCCGGAACCGCGGGCACGCTCGGCGCCACTGGCGCACTGTAGGGATCGTTCGCGCGCTGACCGGGAGCCGAGTAGTCGGGCACGGACGAAGGAACGGGAGTCAGCGGGGCACTCGGTGCATTCCACTGATCTGCTCCTGCCTGCACGCCTTCGAAGCCGCTGGGCGCCTGGCCGGGGCGGGGATGATCCACCGCCTGTCCGGGACCCGCAGCGAGGGCCGCATGTTTGCGCAGGTCGACGAAACGCGTATGCGTGGGCCCATTGAGCCACGTGCGCCCATCATGGACCATCGCGTACGAGGCCAGCAGACCCACAACCGTCACCTGAAGCAGCGCACTCAAGGCCGTGTAGCCCATGGCCGCTCCCAGCGAAGGAGTCTGGGCGTCATCCTCGTCTCTAATGAGGCACACGCGCATGAGGGCCATACCCGGGGTCCGCCCCGACACCCCCAGCATGACGCCGGAGGCAACCACGGCCTCGGCGATGATCAGACCGACCGTCACCGGCGTGAAATAGACGAACCACGTCACCCCCACCAGCGCCCCGAGGACCAGCAGATCGATGACGTACGCGCCGACGAGCCGCGAAGCGGTCGCGCGGGCGAAAGGAGTCTTCGTGGTATCACCCATTACAGGATCGCCCTCCAAGCAAACTCGAAGAGACCCGAGGAGAAAATCGCCGCGGGGAGAAGTGCAAAAATACAGAACGACTGCACGAAGTCGAGGATCGTGCCGATCAGTGCGGCATGTCCCTTGGGCTCATACAGCGTCATCCAGGCCACCAGCGCGATGCCCGTCAGGACGAGGACGCACACGGGCAGGACGGGATAGATCTGCGCGCCGACCGCCCAGGACTTCACCCAGGCGCCAAAGAGGAAGGCACACCCGATGCCGGCGGCACCAATGCGCGGCAGGACCCTCCCCATCGGCGTGCGGGCACCCCTCGGCGCGGTTAACAGGGTCACCACGGACGCGATGACGATCACGAAACCGCCGACGCCTCGGCCCATGGCCACCGTTGGCATCACCGTGCGAGCGAGGGGGATACCACCCGCGAGGGTGAACAACGTCGAGGCGGTCAGCAGCAGCGTGTAGCGGGCATCGGTGTGTCCGATCGCCGTCTTCATGCGCCCGCCGGTCACCGGCGTGGGAGGGACCATCATAGGCTGGCGGATACGCGAGGCAATCGTTTGCACCGCCGCCGCATCGATCAGCTGACTGTCGGGCACGCGCAACGCGAAGCGCGGGGCCATGAGGAACAGGAACACACCCAGGGCCAACGCGAGCGGCGCAATGTTAATCAGGTGGAAGAACGGGTACGCACCAATCGTCACGAGAACGGTCGCACCGAGCCAGGCCATCATGGCACTGAGCGCCGTCGGCGTGTTCGTCAGCGAGAGCACCGCCAGGGACACGACGAGGGCCACCCACACTCCGACAACGGGCGCGAGCGAGAGGGCATGGATACCCGCCATCGACACGAAGCCGATGGCGCTGTAACCCGCGAGCGCCGGCATCAGGAGGAGCAGGAGGGACATCGAGCGCAGCCTGCGCGAGGCAAACAGCGGAATGATCGCAACCGCGCAGCACACCAGGGCGCATACTCCGCGCGCCCACGTGGGGATCGACGAGGCCGCGAGCGCCCAGGCGGGTCCGTCCTCCCTGTGGGCGAGCCCACTCAGCGCTGCGTCGCCCATCATGGGCAGCAGGCACAGTGAGGAGACCGCGCCAATGAGGAGGAAGCATAGGCCGACCAGGGCGAGGGTGGGGGAGAGCCACTGATTCTCGTAGCGCTCCGAGGCCTCGTTGAGCTGGCGGGCGGACAGGACCCGGCTGGACAGGGCGATCGTCGACCCGGCGGGCAGGTCGCGGCCGAGGACCGCAGCACCGTCGAGGGGACGCCCGTCGGCGTAGGAGATACGCACGGACGGCAAGGTGAGGTCGATGGCCAGCATGGCGCACAAACCTGCGACCGTGGTCCCTGTGGGAGCAGCGAAATCGGAGGCCCCATCGGAGTCGATAACGGTCACGGACACCATGGTGGCGCTCATGAAACCTCCGATCTTCGGGAAACAACAGTGCCCAGTGTAATGCACCGAGGCTAACCGTCGGTTAAAACTTGGAAGAGCACTCAGCTACACTGGGGACAGTCGCATCGAACACGTACGCGCGCAGCGCGAGGAGACCTGATGGTTACACGCAAAAAACGGCGGATTGCCGCGGTTCCGGAGCAGCCTTCCGGCAGCTTGGCCCTGCAGATGCCGCCGGAGAAGGCTGAGCCCGCATCGATGGGCAACGTCCTCATGATGGTCGTCCCGATGCTCGGTTCGACGGGTGTCATGATTTTCATGGCGATGCAGAACAACGGTGGCGGGCGTTCCATGCTCATGGGCGGCGGCATGTTGGTCGCTATGCTGGGCATGGTCGGCTTCAACATGTACCGCCAGTTCTCCCAGTACCGTACGCGCGTAAAGACGCAGCGTCGCGAGTACCTGTCTTACCTCGCGGAGACGCGCGAGTCGATCCGCAAGGTCGCTAAGAAGCAGCGCGCCTACTACAACTGGGTCTACCCCGACCCCGACGCCCTGGTGACCCTGGCGGCGAACGGGTCTCGCCTGTGGTCGCGTGAGGGCAACACCTACGACGTGCTCACGTTCCGCTATGGCAGTGGCACACAGCCCTTGGGCTTGACGTTCGAGCGTCCGCCGATCGATCCGATGACGGAGATGGACGTCGTATGTCTGTCGGCGATGGAACGCTTCATCGCGGTGCACGATCACACGGACAACGTGGGTAAGTTCCTCTACCTGGGTGATTTCAGCCATATCGAGGTCGTCGGCGAGGGCGAGAGCGCCTACGACGAGATGCGCGCCATCATGATGCACTTGGCGTGTTTCATCGAGCCCTCCAAGCTCAAGATCGCGGTCCTGTGTTCGGCTGATCGTCTGGGCGACTGGGAATGGGTGAAGTGGATGCCACAGGCGCGCTCGGCCAACGTTCGCGACGCCATTGGCCCGGCTCGCATGATTTCCACGGACCCGCGTGAGTTGGTCGAGATGATCGGCCCCGATATCGCGATGCGCGGCGCGTACCGCCCGGGCGAGGAGATGCCTGAGTGGCCTCATCTCCTCCTCGTGTGCGACGGCGCCGAGTTCCCCACCTCCTCGCCCTTCGGATCGATGGCGGGTGTGCGCGGCGTGACGATCATGAGCCGCGCCCGCGAGTGGACGCCGATGAAGTCCCACACGGCCCTGCGCCTCGTCATCCACCCCAGCCCGAATCGCAAGGGCGCGGACGTCGTCGACGTGGTGACCATGGATTCTGTGCCCGAGTCAGCCTTCGCGGATCGGCTCAGCGCCGTGCAGGCCGAGGCCGTGGCGCGTCGCATGACCCCCTTCGCCACCCAGGAGAAACTGGAGGAGTCGGACACGCCGGTGGGCCGCTCGGACGAGTCGCGCCAGAAGGACCTCATGGAGCTGGTCGGCATCGGCGACATTCGCGACTTCGACCCGGAGAAGCAGTGGGTGCGACGCGAGGGGCGTGCGCGCTTGGCCGCGCCCTTTGCGGTGACGCCCGAGGGCCGGCCCGTCGTCCTGGACATTAAGGAATCCGCCCAGCAGGGTATGGGTCCGCACGGCCTGCTGATCGGTGCGACCGGTTCGGGTAAGTCCGAGGTGTTGCGTACCCTCGTTCTCGCGCTGGCTTTGACCCACTCCCCCGAGCAGCTGAACCTGGTGCTCGTCGACTTCAAGGGTGGCGCGACCTTCGCGGGCATGGCGGACCTGCCGCACGTGTCGGCCATGATCTCGAACCTGGAGTCCGAGCTCTCGCTGGTTGACCGTATGCAGGACGCCCTGCAGGGCGAGATGGTGCGCCGCCAGGAGATGCTGCGCCAGGCCGGCAACTACGCGAACGTGTCCGATTACGAGGCGGATCGCCTCGCCGGCAAGCACGAGTATCCGCCGCTGCCGGCCCTGTTCATCGTCCTGGACGAGTTCACGGAAATGCTCATGGCCAAGCCGGAGTTCGGCGAGGTCTTCATCATGATCGGTCGTCTGGGCCGATCCTTGTCGGTGCACCTGTTGCTGGCTTCGCAGAAGATGGACCTGGGTAAGGCGCGCGGCCTGGAGTCGCACCTGTCGTACCGCATTGCGCTCAAGACGTTCACGGAGAGCGACTCGCGCGAGGTCCTGGGTATCCCCGATGCCGCGAAGCTGCCTCCGCTGCCCGGTTCGGGCTTCCTGAAGGCGGGCGGCGACGGCCTCGTTCGTTTCCGCGCGTCCTACGTGGCCGCTCCCCCGCCGGCGCGCACCCTCGCGTCGATTGCCGAGGCCTCGACGGCCGGCGCCCCGAGCGCGCCGATCGAGATCCTGCCGTTCACGGTCGCTCCCGTCATCACGCGCGAAGCCCTGAGCGAGGAGGAAGAGGTCGATCAGAACCAGGAGATCGTCCTGGCCGGTGACGAGGTGTGGGCGGACATGTCCGAGATGGACATCGCGGTGGCCAAGATGAAGGGCAAGGGCTACCCGGCGCACCAGGTGTGGCTGCCTCCGCTGGAGATTCCCGACACGTTCGCGACTCTCATGCCGGACTTGGCGCCGGATCCGGAGCTGGGCTTCATTTCTCGCGCCTGGCGCGAGTCCGGGATCCTGCGCGTGCCCCTGGGCACGGTCGACCTGCCGCTTGAGCAGCGCCGCGAGACCCTGGTCCTGGACCTGTCGGGCGCGGGCGGTAACTTCGCGCTCGTGGGCGGCCCGCAGACCGGTAAGTCGACGGCGCTGCGCACGATCGTTCAGGCCCTGTCACTGACCTACACGCCTCAGGAAGTCCAGTTCTACGTGATGGACTTCGGTGGCGGTACCTTCGCGGGCTTCGCGGGCGCGCCGCACGTGGCCGGCGTGGCGACGCGCGACACCGAGGAGGTACGCACGCGTATGCTCGCCGAGATCGCGGCGATCATGGACGACCGTGAGCGTTACTTCCGCGCGCACGGCATCGACTCGATGGATACCTACCGTCGTGGGCGCCTGGCGGGCACCTACGACGACGGCTACGGCGACGTATTCCTGGTCATCGACGGGTGGGGTGCGCTGCGCTCCGAGTTCGATGGCCTGGACCGCGAGGTCACGACGATGATGAGTCGAGGCCTGTCGCTGGGCGTTCACCTGGTCATATCGGCGGCCCGTTGGATGGATATCCGCGCCGAAGCGCAGGATATTTTCGGGTCGCGCCTGGAGCTGCGCACACGGCGAACCCGAAGGAATCGATCGTCAACCGCGAGGGTGCCGCCCGTATCCCGAAGGGGCGCCCGGGGCGCGGCATCGACATGGCGGGTCACGAGATGATGATCGGCCTGCCGCGCGCGGACGCGGAGCAGGACCCGTCAACCGTGTCGCAGGCGTGGCGTACACGGTCAACAAGATTCGCGAGTGCCTGGTGGCGGGCGAGGGCCCGAAGCTGCGTCTGCTGCCGCAGCGGATCACGCTTCCGGAGATCCTCTCGCAGCTGCCGGATCAGCAGATCCTGCCGCGCGGCGGCGGCGACATGGTGCTGGGCGTGGAGGAGTCGCGCCTGGGGCCGCTCCTGTTCAACACTCGCGCGGAGTCGCACCTGTACCTGTTCGGCGACGGCAAGACGGGCAAGACCTCCTTCCTGCGGTCGATCATTTCCGAGGTCACACGCCTGTACTCGCCCAACGAGGCGAAGATCCTGGCGATCGACATGCGCCGTTCGCTCCTGGGTGCGATCCCGGACGAGTATTCGCTGCGCTACCTGACGAACCATGCCGAGGCGATGAAGCAGCTGCGTGATCTGGCGAAGTTCCTGCGCACGCGCCTGCCCGGTTCCGACGTGACCGCCGAGCAGATTCGCGAGCGCACGTGGTGGTCGGGTCCGGAAGTGTGGATCTTGGTCGACGACTACGACCTGGTGGCTACCTCGTCGGGTAACCCGCTGATGGAGCTCATCGACCTGCTGCCGCAGGCGGGAGACATCGGTCTGCATGTGATCATCACCCGTCGTATGGGCGGCGCGTCGCGCGCGGCCTACGAGAAGGTCCTGCAGATGATGAACGACCTGGCCGTCACCGGTATCCTCCTGTCCGGCAACCCCAGCGAGGGCGCGATCATCAACGGCGTGAAGCCGAAGCGCGCGATCGCCGGCCGCGCGCAGGTCGTTCACCGAGAGCTGGGCGTCGTCGCCGCGCAGCTGACGTGGACCCCGCCAGCAATTTGATCGTTTGTTGACACAGCGGCCCCTTCGTCGCATATGATTGACCAGTCTGAAAGTAGGAGAAAAACATGTCCTCTCTCGTGTCCCATCGCGCTCGCGCAGCCACGGCTTCCCTGCTGCTTGCTTCCGTCGCCCTGTCCGGTTGCAGCATCTTGGGTGGTGCGCGAAATTCCAGCGATATTTCGAAGTTGCCCAACATTCCCGAGGGGCAAAAGCAGCAGCTGGTCAGCCAGATGCAGTCTGCGTCTGGCTCGGAGAAGCAGGAGATCGCCGCGAAGGCGACGGCCCTGAGCAAGATGGTGGGGACGGAGCTGGTTGCGGTGGATCCCCGTCGATCATCGACCAGACCTTCAAGTTGGATCCCAAGGGTAAGACCGTGGTGAACAAGGACGACGATATCTACCTGATGATGTCGGCCACCGATTACTGGCGTCTGGGCCAGGACACCTACGACCTGTGCGTGGAGCAGGACTGCGAGTACTACTCGTCGTGGACGGTAGACGTGGAGGGCTCGGGCGCTGACCTGACGTACGTGTGGACCCTGAAGGTCGATGGTGACGATCAGCCCAAGGAGCCGCTGGTCCGCCGCTTCAAGGTCGGTAAGTAAGCATCCCTGCGCATCGACGCACTCTCTTCTTTTCTCATCAACCATTTAGGAGTCAACAATGGCCAGAAATCCAGACGTCAGTTACGACGACGACCAGCAGCAAGCAGCTGTACCGAAGGTGACCGAAACCTGGGACGCGGTGACGGGATCGCGCAAGCATACCGAGGCCCTCGGATCCGCGCAGACACCCACCTTCTGGGGACACGAACGCGGGCCCGCGAAACTGCAAGGCAGTGCTGCGGACATGTTCGATGACGTATCCAGATATCTCGCGCATGAATCCGACATGCTCAAGAAGTTCGAGGCGGCGATGCATGTGGCCATGACCCGCTTCACCGGCACGGAATACGACAACCAGCTGAAGTTCAAGAGCACGCAGGCCGACCAGCAGATGCAGGCGATCCGCTCGCAGAACCCGACCGAGTTCACCGCGATGCTTCACGCACTCGGTTTGACCTTCGAAGATCTCGGCCTCGCTCCGGATCCACTGATCGCGCCCCCCCACTCAATCGGGTGCCGGCTCGGCGGGTGGTTCGGGTAGTGCACCGACTACCTCCTCAGGCCCGTCGGAGTACTGAACTGCATAGCAACATATAAGGAGTTTGTCACAATGGTTGCTTCACCGAATTATGAGCGTCTTAAGGTCTTCATGGAGGCGGCTCGCGCCAACAAGGGGCTTGACGCGTGGGACGGGGATCACGACAAGGTTTTGAAGGGCTTTGATGAGGCCGTTGAGAACCTGCGCGCCTATCGCGAAAAACACGGCTTTACCGGCGCGACGGGTAGAGCCATGGATCGATGGGTTGACGCGTCCATCACCCGCATCGAAAAGCGTCGGGAGGGCTACGAGCGCGGCTATCACACCTACTCTCGAGGCCGTAACGTGATGGCGATGGCGCTGAGCGAGGCCGAGAAGCTCTCGCCAGATCTCCTCGACGCGAACACGGCGGCCATGCGCGACGACCTGCTCGTGTCGGTTCCCTCCAGCGAGCCCGGTACGGGTATCCGCTTCATGGGCAAGCTCTACACGACCGGCTCCGCCTACGTCGCCGCCGTCGAAGAGCAGGCGAACGAGCAGCGCGAGGCCGCGGCGAAGCGCATCATCGACATGGTGAACGACCGCACCTTGACGATCAGTGGCATCATGAAGGGCCAAATCACAGGTGAGTCCGGCGAAGAGGGCGCCGACCTGGAAAGATACGAAGACGAGGAGAAGAGTAAGGATCCAGGTGGTGGTGGTGGCGGCACCCAGGGCGGTGGTGGTGGCACCCATGGCGGTGGTGGCGGCACCAGCGGTGGTGGCGCTGGCGGCGGCGACTGGGGATACGGTAAGGGCGATGACTTTGGTCGCGCCGCGGATCGTAGCCCTTCTTCTCCCAACTACCCCGGTGGCTTCGACCAGCCGTGGTGGAGTGAGGCTGACGCTGCCGCGGCCCGCAATCGCATCATTTCTTCGGGCGCGGTTCCCACGCAGGAACCCGCCTACGGCGAGGCCGGATCGCGCACGAACCCCATCACTGATCCCCAGGACCTCATGGGCAGGGATCTGCTGCACACGCGCGTGAACGGCACGGCCTACCGCAATGGCGTCGTCGGCGGGCATACCCCAGCGCCGCCCGCGGATATGGATCACCCCCTGTGGCGTCTGAACGGCGGCGCGGCCTCCGACGCGAGCACCACGGGACGGCTCGGCGGGGCTGGCGTGCTCGGCGCGGGTGCCCTCGGTATGCGCGGCGCGGCCCGCATGGGGGCCAGTGGCCTGGGCGCGGGCATGCGCGGCATGACCGGTGGCCTGGGTGGCGCGGGCGCCTCCGCCTTGAAGGTCGGCTCCTACTCCGGGTCGGGTTTTGGCTCTTACAATCCCCCCGCGGGTGCGAACGGCCTGGCTGGTTCCGGGGCGGGCGCGTCGGGCGCGACGGGCGTTGCCGGTTCCACCGGGGCGAACGGTGGCGCGGCTGGCGCTGCCGGTGCCGCGGGCAAGAGCGGCTCGGGTTCGGGCTTTATGGGTGCGGGCGCTGGTGCCGGTGCGGGCGCGGGTAAGCAGGACAAGAAGGGTCGCAAGCGTCAGTACGTCGCCTTCAAGTTCGAGGACGACGAGGACGATCTGCCCGTCGGCTACGTCAACCCCATGTCCCAGACCTACGGGTCTGACACGACCATCACCCCGGCCAAGAGCACGGACGACGGATGGGATCCGCGCCAATGGTGAGCCTGTCCTCTCACGCCGCGCCCCGTTCTCCCTTCTCTTTCGTCGGGAGGGCGGGGCGCGCCGCGCGCGCCCTGACCACCATCGCCTCCGCCCTGGCCCTCGCGGCTGGTGCCCTCGCTCTGGCACCGGCCCCGGCCCACGCGGATGGCGCGGTGCCCTCACAGGAGTACTTCTCCTACTATCACTTCGACACCGCACGCGCGAAGGGATACACCGGTAAGGGTGTCACGATTGCCGTCATCGGTGGTCCGGTCGATACGAGTAATCCGGCCCTCAAGGGGGCGAACATCACTGATAAGAGCCGCTGCACCATCCAAGACTCACCCGAGGGTGTCCGCCATAGTACTGACATGGCGATCATCCTGGTCTCCCCCATCTCGGGCGTGGCACCCGACGCAACCCTGTATAACTATCAGGCCTTCACCGGTTCGACAACATCGAACGGCTCGTGCGACTCCAACGGGGGCCGGCTCAACAAAGTTTCCGCTCTCATTAACCAGGCCGTCGAAGACGGCGCCCAAATCATCTCGGTCTCCCAAAGCGTCAACGAATCGACCAACGAGCTCAAATGGGCCATCACCAACGCGATCACCAGGGGCGTCATCATCGTCGCCGCGGCGGGAAACGAGGCACTCCCAGACGACATAACAGCGCTGGGCAGGTACTCCGGTGTCCTCGGCGTATCCGCCATCAACAGTGACGGCACCTTCGCCTCCTATTCCAACTGGGGCGACGGCGTGGTCACCGCCGCCTTCGGCGGACCATACACCACGTACGACGTGAACACAGGGGAGCCGGTCACCGTTCACGGCACCTCCATATCCACCCCACTCGTGGCTGGCATGTTGGCCCTCGCGCGCCAAAAATGGCCTGACGCCACCGCCAACCAGATCCTCCAGCTCCTGGTCCACACCGGCCTGAACCCCAACCACGACTGGAACGAGTACACGGGCTACGGCGCCATCGATGGTGGCGCACTGGTCAACACGGATCCCTCGCAGTACCCCGACGAGAACCCCATCATCCAAAAGAACGGTGGTTCTGAACCCACCGCGCAGGAGGTCCAGGACTACATCGACGGAGTCGCAGGATCCTCATGGTTAGACACCTTCCCCGACACCTACGTCTACCGCGGAACTAACGAAGGAGTCGTCTTCGACCACGGGTCCATCCCCGTCCACCTGGGAACCAGCCCCCGCTACCACCGGAAGTGACCATGACACTCGCGCGAACCACCGCGCAACCCGCGCCCCGTTCTCCCTTCTCTTTCGTGGGGAGGGCGGGGCGCGCCGCGCGCGCCCTGACCACCGTCGCCTCCTCCCTGGCCCTAGCCGCTGGCGTCCTCGCCTTGGCGCCGGCCCCGGCCCACGCGGATGGCGCGGTGCCCTCACAGGAGTACTTCTCCTACTACCCTCTGAATACCGTGCATCAGAAGGGGATTACCGGTAAGGGGGTCACGATTGCCGTCATCGACGGTCCGGTCGATACGAGTAACCCGGCCCTCAAGGGGGCGAACATCACCGATAAGAGCCGCTGCACCATCCAAGACTCACCCGAGGGCGTCCGCCATGGTACTGACATGGCGATCATCCTGGTCTCCCCCATCTCGGGCGTGGCACCCGACGCAACCCTGTACACCTACCAGTCCTCCACCTCTACGACAACATCGAACGGCTCGTGCGACTCCAACGGGGACCGGCTCAACACCATTGCCGCTCTCATTAACCAGGCCGTCGAAGACGGTGCCCAATTCATCTCGGTCTCCCAAAGCGTCAACGAGTCGTCCAACGAGCTCAAATGGGCTATCACCAACGCGATCACCAAGGGGGTCATTATCGTCGCCGCGGCGGGAAACGAGGCACTCCCAGACGACATAACAACGCTGGGCAGGTACTCCGGTGTCGTCGGCGTGTCCGCCATCAACAGTGACGGCACCTTCGCCTCCTATTCCTCCTGGGGCGACGGCGTGGTCACCGCCGCCTTCGGCGGACCATACACCACGTACGACGTGAACACAGGGGAGCCGGTCACCGTTCAAGGCACCTCCATATCCACCCCACTCGTGGCTGGCATGTTGGCTTTGGCGCGCCAAAAGTGGCCCGATGCCACCACCAACCAGATCCTCCAGCTCCTGGTCCACACCGGCCTGAACCCCGACCACGACTGGAACAAGTACACGGGCTACGGCGCGGCTGCCCTGGGATCTCTCGTCAACCAAGATCCCTCGCAATACCCCGACGAGAACCCCATCATCCAAAAGAACGGTGGTTCTGAACCCACCGCGCAGGAAGTCCAGGACTACATCGACGGAGTCGCAGGATCCTCATGGTTAGACACCTTCCCCGACACCTACGTCTACCGCGGAGCTGACCAAGGAGTCGTCTACGACCACGGGTCCATCCCCGTCCACCTGGGAACCAGCCCCCGCTACCACCGGAAGTGACCATGACACTCGCGCGAACCACCGCGCACCCCGCGCCCCCGTTCTCCCTTCTCTTTCGTGGGGAGGGCGGGGCGCGCCGCATCACCTGCTACTTCTTCTTACGCGTCTTCTTCTGCGTCGTCTGTTGCGTCGGCTTCTTGTGGTAGCGCGGACTCGTCCCCAGGTGCGTCGGGTACGTGTTGTCGCGGCTGACGACGAGGCGTTCATCGAGGCCCCGGTACTGGTAGGAGTTATCGTTCAGGATGACGCGCGGATCCACGACACCATCCTTGTAGTCCTGCACGTCCTGGCGGCTCGGCACCGTGTTCTCGCCCTTGTCCATGAAGGGATTCTCATCCGGGAAGGACATCGGAGAAGTCGTGAGCAACGCGTACACGTCAAGCGCGCCATAGCCGGTGTACGGGTTCCACTGGCCGCCGTTTCCGCCCACACCGGTACGCGCCAGGCCCTGCATGATCTGATTGCCGCTCGCACCTGGCCACCGCTCCATCGACAGCGCCAGCGAACCCGCGACGAGGGGTGTCGCAAAAGAAGTCCCCCACCAATTCCCGCGCTCCTGCGACACGCCGGAGCGCACGTACGGGCGCGCCAGGGCCGCCGTCGACACGGGACTCCCCCAGTTCGAATAGTCCGCGATGACGCCGTTGTGCTCGATCGCGGCCACGCCCACAACGCCACCCCACGCGGGCAGCCAGTCCTTCGAATCGCGGGTCGAATCGTTACCGACGCAGGCGACCACCGGGACTTCTTGCGCAATCGCGCGCGCCAGAGCCCAGCGCATACCCTCGTAAGTACTGGGGTAACTCGCTGACGTCGTGATCACGTCCACGCCGTCGTTCAGCGCAGTCTCGATGAGAACGGAGAGGTCGGAATAGCCTCGCAAGAACTCGCCAATCGCACAGTCGGGCCCAGTCCAATCGCCCGCAAAGGACAGCCCGTATGCGCGCAGCGTCGCGCCCGGGGCAATGCCGAACTGGGGCGAGACAATCTCTGGGCAATGACCGTCCCGTGGTCCCAATATTTATCCTGAGAATTCACCTGACAGGGACGGTAGATTTCGATGTCGGCGCCCGCCAACTCGGGAATGCCAGTGTTCACTGGCCCATCGATGAGGCCAATCGTCTTGCCCTTACCCGTAATCCCCGAGTTCCGTATCGCGTCCAGGTAGTAGTAGGAGTAGAAAGGCTCCTCGTTCGCTCCGATCGCACTATCAGCCGAGGCCGGAGCCGCGGGAACCACCAGAGCCGTGAGCGCGAGCGCCCCGGCCACACCGATACCTGTGCCACGCCGCGCGACGCGACCGAACCCGTGCTTCATCACTATTCCTTTCGCCACGCACCCGGCGGCGCGCAACACGTCAGTCTACCATCCGGTCATACGCGCGAGCGTGACGGCCAAACCGCCGTCACCGCGCCTCACGGAACCGTAACACACTGGGTGACGGGTGCCGATTCGCGGCCCGTGGCCTCCACGACGACGCTCACCGTCAGGCAGTTCTCACCGCTGACCGCGCTCGTCGTCAGGCTGTTGCGACGCATCGTCTCAGCGACCACGGCCTCGCCAGGGCGCGTCAGCAGATACTTAAAAGCCAGCTCCGTGGCCTGGTACTGCCCCTGCTGGGGGATATCCCAGCCCCACCGGATCTCTTTCCCATTCGGCGTCGCGGTGAGCCCCGTGACCGCCTGCGGAGGAGCCACGCTCGTATCCGTCCCCTGGTCGGCGCCGCTCGCAGACCCGCCCGTCGCCTCGGCGCTCGGCGTTGCCTCGCCGCCACCGCCACCCAGGTGAACGCTGTGCCCGCCGCCGGTCAGCATCGCGACCACCAGGCCAGCGGTCGCCAGCACCATGACGAGCGCAAGAACCGGCAGCACCCACGCGGGACGCTTCGACTCCCCCTCGACCAACCCGGTCCTGCCCGTCGTCGAATTGCCCGCCCAGGCCTCGTTCGACGAGGGCTGGGCACCATCCGCGAAACTACCGCGCCGGGTGCGCGTACGCTCCGCGTCGAGGGCCACCGGGGAGGGGGCAGACAGCGCGGAGGCGGGCGCACTCGAAGAAGCGACGACGCTCAGCTTCATCTCCGTGACCGGGCGATGCATCTCGCGCTCGATCGTCTGCAACGCGTAGCCGAGGGCCGCCGCCGAACCGAAACGCTGCTCAGGATCCAGACTCATCGCGCGGCGAACGATAGCCGTCACCGCCTCGGGCACACCCGGACGGTCGATGCGCGACACGCGGCCACGGGCCACGCGCTGGGCCACCGCCTTGGCGGAATTATCCCCATCCACGACCTCAAAGGGCGAACGGCCCATCAGCAGCGTCCACAGGGTTGCACCCAGCGCCCACACGTCCTGCGTCGGGTGAGCGCGCGCGGTGCCCGCGATCTGCTCCGGGGGCGCCCACATCACCGAGAAACCGTCGCGGCCAGCGCGCGGATCCGTTCCCACCGGCTCCGAGACTCCGAAGTCCGTGAGCACCGGCGACCCGTAGGCGTTGATCATGATGTTGCTGGGCTTAATGTCGCGGTGCACGTATCCCGCACGGTGCAGCATCTCCGCGCCGCCGCACATGCGGATGATCATGGACAGGGCCCGGTCCGTCGCCATCGGATTTGCGCGCACCTGGTCGAGGATGTTCGCAACGGGGCAATACTCCATCACCAGGTACGGGCGTCCGTCCGGCGTGCGGCCCGCCCCGTAGAGCTGGGCGACAGCCGGGTGACCCGACACGAGGGCCATGACGTCCGCCTCGCGGGCGATCCCGGCCTCGCCGTCCGCCCCGCGATCACGCCGGGCAACCTTCACGGCCACCTCTCGGCTGGGCAGCTCCTGGCGGCACAGGAACACGTCCGCGAAACCACCCGACCCCAGCGGCCGGATCCACTGGTATCCCGGCAGCACCGGGACCATCCCGACGCGAGCGTCGCTCTCCATCAGCGTGTTCCTTTCCTACGACCCATACGCCCCGTCAACGGCCGACGCTTCGTCCCGGATGCGGCGGCCGCCTGGCGGCGCGCGCGGCGACGCCAGCGCAACGACTTCAGCGACAGCGCATAGCGCAGCCGCGCGAACGGGGAGACCGAGGCCGCCCACTCGCGGCGCAGCTCATCCACGTCCTCCCACGCCTGCTTCGCATCTTCAGGCCGTGCGCCGCCCGCGGCGAAGTCCGCGACATCCGCGCGACGCGCCACGGTGACCGGGCGGGGAACCGCGCCCGAGAACAATGACCAGCCGGGCACGCGCACGTCGGCCGCCGAGCGTGTGGCGGGCTTGCGAGACTTCGCCGCCCCCGCCTCGGCATCCTCAGATTTGTCAGGCGTCCACTGCGAAGCCAACGCCCACGCGACCTCCTGACGGGTCAGGTGCGGCTCCACCACGAGGCCCGAGTCAATCGCCGTATCCACCAGCTCATCCCACGAACCGCGCACCGACTCGGCGGCCTGCGCGCCGCGGCGTGCCTTGCGGCGGCGAGACTTCGCGAGCAGCACCGCCAGAACCGGACCGACCAGCAAGAACAGGAACACGGACACCGTCCCGATAGCCATCCACGGGATGTGCAGGCCGTTCGGATCGTGCGGGTCCGTCGCCTGGTCACGGGTGGCCGGAGGCAGCTCGACCGGCTGTTCCGGGGGCTCCGGCGGCTGCAAAACCTGCGGCTTGGGCACAGACTTCGGCTTGTTCACCTGCGTCGTGGGCTGCTGATCGCGCGGAGGCGTCGGGTCGAAAGTCGCCCAGCCCACGCCGGGGAACTCGACCTCGACCCACGCGTGCATGTCCGAGCCCGTCAGGTCGACACCGCCCGACGTCCCCTCACGGTAGGCACCCATGACGACGCGGGCGTTAATCCCCTGCGAGTGCAGCATGAGCGCCATGAGCGTCGCGTACTGCTCGTCGTCGCCCACCAGCGCCTCGGCGCTGATCATGCGCTCAATACGATCCTGGGAGGAACCGGGGCGCGAGTTAATCGTGTCGTCGTTCGAGTAAAAGCCGTCCGTGTGCAGGTAGCTCTCGATGGCGCGGGCCTTCTCCAGGTCCGATCGCGCGCTCGTCGTGTGCTCCGATGCCAGGGAATCCACGTCCTTGGGCACATTTGTGTCCGTGCCCGCGTAGCGGGCCGCATCCACGCTGGCGAACTCCGAATCCTCGTGATCGCGCGGCATCGTCGTGCTCAGCGAATAGTTGAACTGGCCCGTCGGCCCCGTCGTCAGGGCGGTCTCCGCCCACAGGTCGTAGTTCAAGCCCTTCTGCTGCTCAGCAGCGTTCGGGTCGGAAGGCTCAAAACGCAGCACCGATACCTCGCCAAACGTCGGCACCCACGGGCCCAAGAGCTGCGAGGTAGACACCGAGGCCTGCTCCCCCGCCGTTTCTGCGCTGCGTCCCGGGATCGTGGACCCGACGCGGCGGTACCCAGCGGTACCATCAGCGTTGTTCGTCACACCCATGCCGAACGTCGTTCCGTCGTACACCTCCATCGCGCCCAGGCGCACGCGCGCCCCCTTGGGCAGATTGGACACGCGGATCAGGGATTCGTCCTCCAGATCCTTGTTGTAGTGGCGGTAACTGGACAGCGGAGAGGGATACTCGCGCGCATCCACGGGCGGTTCGACGACGTCACGGCCCACAACGCGGTCCGAGGCCGTGGGGCCCAGCAAGGATGCCGCGGGGAGGGCGGCCGCGACCATCACGCCCACCATCAGGGCACCCATGCCCACGCGCCACCACACGTGCACGACCTGACGCGACGAGCCACCCATCGTCGTGGATGCAGTGGTCGACGACGCGGACATACCGATCACGATGTCGGCACCCATGCGGGCACGGCCAATCGCCGATGCCCACGCCCACCACACGATCAGGCCAACCCACCACGCAATAACGAGGAGAGACGAGGGAGCCTCGTGCGTGGGCCCCCACGCGATCGCAATCACTCCGGCGAGAATCAGCGGCAGGGACCCCCACATGGGACGCCCGTACCGTACCGTGACGACCCCCGCAGCAACCGAGCACACGAGGCACGTCATCCACGGGACCATCGCCGGACCAACATAGGAACCGGCAGGGGGCGTCAGCGTCAGAAGATCCTTCCAGGCCTCGACCGAACCGATCACCAGCGTCTGGAGAGTGCGCGACGTGGGAACCACGACCCACCGAGTCGTGTCTCGCAGGGCTGCCGCCCCGCCCAACAGGAAGTGAGCCGCGACGACGCAAGCCACGATCGACAGCAGGTCCCAGCGCCACTTCGCCGCCGCCCACGCGATAGCGAGGCCGGTCGCCACGCCTGAAAGCGCCGCGATCACACCCTGACCGCCACCAAAGACGGACTCGAACTGTACCACCGGGCCAGCGAACAGAATGGCAAGAATCAGGAGGGACCACGCGGGCATGGCGGCGCGGTGCACCGAGCCACCCATGGTGGTTTCTTGGGCAGTCGACCGACGCGTTCGACGCGGCGGCGCGGCCTGACGAGAGGGGGGTGCGGGTAGGCGTACTCACGCGTTCACCCCCCGCGACACGAGCATCGGCAGGTCCTCCAGGGAGGGGCAATCGATGATGACGCCACGCGTGATCTTGCGCCGACGCCTCGCCCGTCCCGGGACCACGCGAATGACGGACACGACCACGTCGACCGGCGCGATATTCGCCAGGCGTGCCGCTTCCTCGTCGTCGACGCCCGCTCCCACGACGATCGACAGACCGAGATCCCGCCGCGTTCCATGATGCAGCGACGGACGATGCCCGCGAAGTCGGAACGAGTCGAGGTCTCCATTTCGGAGAGCGCATCCAGCATCGCCACGGGCGTTCCCGTCGGAATCCACTCGTCCGCGGTGTGCATCGACACGGTGCGCGCCTCACCCGACCCTGCGATCGCCAGCGACGCAGCGACCGACACGGCTGTCTCGAAGGAACGCCGATCCCACGCGTCCATGCGCGTGTCGAGGAGCACCATGTGGTGGGAACGGTGAGTCTCCTCGAACTGGCGTACGATCAGGCGGCCCAGGCGCGCCGTCGAAGGCCAGTGCACCGCGCGCCGGTCGTCGCCCGGCTCATAATCACGCAGTGCGTGGAAGGACACGTCCGAACTGGTCAGCTTCTCGCTGGCCACACCTTCGACATCCATCTGCATACCCGTCGCGTCAAACGAGAAGCGCACCGTCGGCGGATGCACGTGCACCAGGATCGGCTCGTCCCAGGAGCGCACGCGGCGCAGCAGGCCCAGGCCGTCCATACGCACGGTGCGCGCCGGGCCCACGTTGATCACGCCGCGGCGCTTCGTCATCACCGAAAATGCCTCGTTCCACGTGCTGTTCGCACTGATCGGAGGCACCAGGAACTCGCCACTGCCTCGTCCGATCGTGACCTCCACGATCGTCGAACCCGAGCGATGCCCGGACTCGTTGACCACGCGGATGCGCCCCACCGCCACCTGGCCGGCGACGATGCGGTCATTCTTCATGCGCAAGGACACCGACAGCGGCGACGGGGACGCGACCGAGGCGACCGCGACCACGAGGGCCACCAGACCCATCACGGCGACGATGAAGCCCTCCAGCCATCCGAAGGCCGCCGCAGCGACGCCACCCGCGGTCGTTACCGCGATCACCGCCCACCCGACCGGCGTGAGCGCGCCCAGCCAACGGGCCGCCGCGTCGTAACCGGGCAGAGCCCGCACGCGTTCGCCCATGGCACGCCACGCGCCGTTGAGAAGTCGACGTAGTTTCTTCACGCGAACATCACTCCGGACGGCATTCGCCGATGAGGTGGGACCCTTGCTGAAGGCATCCTCGCTGTCTGCCTGGGTGGTCAGGCGCGTCCAGATCGGGCCCGCACCATCCACACGCACCCACTCCGTGCCGTTCGTGCGGTCGTTGCGCACGGGGCACACGTGCGGCTCCGAGGAACTCGACCAGCCCGGCGCGCTCAGCGTGAACGTGTGGCACGAGGCCGGGTTGAACCCGCGCTCGTCGCCGCGGCAGGTCTGCACCCACTGAGCGCTCACGTCGAGCTTCGTCACGGCGTCCGGATGCTGGCTCATCGTCTTCGAGCCCTGCGCGTTTTCCGCGGTGACACTCGCCCGGTACCGTTTGCCCTGCTCCAGGTTCGAGAACGTCACCTCCGTGGCGTTACCGGGCACGGGCTTCGTCTCGCTACCCAGGGTCACGTAAATCGTGCTGACCGCGGGATTAGCACCCACGGGATCCCACTGGACCGTCAGGCTCGTCGAATTGACGTTCGTGATTCTCACGCCTACCTCCGAGGGCACACCCGTCGCCGTACCCGTCGCCGCAACGACGGGAGAGACAGCCAGCGTGTTGTTCAAACCGATGCCCGTCTGGCAGAAGTAGTACGTCGTTGGCGCCCACCCGTTGGAGGGCACGATCGTGCCATCACTAATCGGCTGGCCACTGCCGCACCCGTTCTCGCTGGAGGAGTAGCGCAACGTCAGGTCGGAGGCATCAAAGCCTCGGCCCGTCGCAACCGACAGCCCGCTCACCCTCAGCTCACCCGCCGTGTTCGTTCCCGACAGGGTCGGGGCAGAAATCGGCGCGGGGGTCGTCGCAATCGAAACCTGCGCGTAACCGGCGCCGGCCTGGTCGCCGTCCGAGTTCGTCAGCACGACCGACACCGGTACCCCCGCGACCGGTCTGCACGCCCGACAGCGTCACAGACGTCTGGCCCGGCCCAGCCGTTTCGGTCACGCCACCAGCCGTGACCGTGGTGGGACCCCAGCCTCGACCATTGGAATTGCCCAGCGACCACGAGACCTCAACCGTCGCGCGGTTCGGGTCCGAACCCGCACCCACCGGCACTGCCGACACGTTACCCGCCGGATCGGGGGCACCGTGCGGGTAGCTCGCCGTCGGCGAGGACGGCGGCGACGGCGTCTCCGCATTGTTCAGCGCCTGAACGGACACCGAGTACAGCTCACCGTTCTTCAATCCGCCGATCCGGATCGAGTTCTCAGAGCCCGACACCGACTGCGAGATCGGCTGGCCACCCGACGGCAAATTAACGAACACCATGTACGTGTGGATCGCAGACCCCGAGTTATTGGGCTTCACCCACGAGATATCGAGGGCACCATCGACACCCACGACCGTGGGTGCCGCCATCTGCTCGGGCGCCGCGTCGATCAGCACCTCAGCCGATGCGGTCGACGGATCCGAATCCCCGGCCTCGTTGTGCGCGACGACCGTGAAGGAGTGCTTCACGCCGTTCTCCAGGCCCGTGACCTGGACGCCCGGATCGCGCGTCGTGAAGGTCCGGCCGCTGTTCCTATCGGTGATCGTGTAGCCCCGAAATCGTGCCGCCGTTCGCGGCGCCCGGCTGGAAACTCACGAACGCCGTGCCTGCCCCCATCGGGGTCACCGACACGTTCTGGGGCGGATCGGGACGGTCCAGGACCTTCACGATGACGCGGCCCTGCACGATGCGATCAGGGTCATTCGTCGCATCCATGACGCGGTACACGACGATCATGTCGCCGTGGAAGCCCGCCTTGGGCGTGACCGACAGAACATTCCCGTCGCCGGAGGCCGTTCCCTGACCCACGTGAACAGACGCGTCGAGGACGACGAGCGGCTCCGTAAACGGGTTCGTCGTGTACTCCGCCAGATTCACGTTCGCAGTCTGACCAGCGTTGACCTTGATGCGCGCGTCCGTCGTCGTCACGAGGGGTTTCGAGGACTTCACGATCGTCACCGGAATATCGGCATTGACCGCGCCCGAACCGTCATCGACGCTGACCGTGATCGCGCCGACCGGCCCCTTCGGCTGGTCCTTCTTGCCGGTCACCGTCAGATTGAAGCCGTCCAGGGACACGTCGACGCCACCGGGGGCCTTGACCACGGCGTACGTGAAGGAACCCTTCGCCTGATCGTCCGGGTCATCCACCATCTGCGTGAGATCCACCGTCACGGCCTCACCCTGTCCCACGAGGATCGGGGTCGGGGTCAGACGCGGCGGTAGGTTCCTGGCCGGCTGGATCGTCACCGGGATCGTCAGCGTCGAGGACAGGGCCGAGGCATCGTCCGACGCGCCGTCACGCACCGTGAAAGACAATGACGCCTTGCCGGACGCCGTGTCGGGAGCGCTCACCACGAGGTGCGTCGAATCCTGCAGGGACACCGAATCCAGGCCGCCGTTGAACTTCACCGAGGCCGCGTCCGTAATGATCGGGGAACGCGAATGATCGCGCACGAGCACGTAGTCGCCGATATCGAGGGTCGCCGACGAACCCGCGCGGATCGCCACCGGAATACGCGTCATATCCAGGCGCGGGGCCAGCAGGTCGGTACCCGGGACGGTCACGACCGCGCTCGCGCTCAGGCCGTCGGGATCCGTCACTGTGTAGACGACGAGGCGACGACGCGCATCCGGGGAAATTGACAGGTTCTGCCCCGACACGCTCACGCCCGAGCCCTGGGCCGACACCGTCAGCGCAGCCGTCGTCCCATCCGGGTCCTCGTCATTGACGAGGACGGGAACGCTCACGGGCTTCGAATCGGCGGGTAGGTCCGCGACAGACACGACGTCGTCGCGGGCAATCGGGGCGCGCAGCGGCGCATCAGCATCCACCGTCACCGTCAACTGCCCTTGCGCGCGTCCGCCTCGTCCATCCTGAATCTGGTAGGCAACGACGAACACGCCATCGGCTGCGGGGGCCTTGACCGTCACCGCATCCTGCGCCACGGTGACGGTAGCTGCGGGATCCGACACCGACACGGTCGCCGGGTCCGTATCGACCGACAGGGCGTCACCATCCGCATCCAAGTCGTTGCTCAGGACGTTGACACTCACCTCGCGTCCCGGTCGAATCGTCACCGAGTCAGGCACGGCCGTCGGGTTGTGGTTCTGCGATCCCGGGGGTGCAATACCAACGCGCACGCGGGCGCGCCCCTGCACGCCGAGGCGGTCCTCGACAATGTAGGAGAACGTGTCCGTACCGGTCGCGTTGTCGGAGGGCGTGTACTCCAGCCACTCCGTACCCAGCACGACGCTGCCCTTGGCGGGCGGCTGGTCAATGCCGACCAGAGCGACCGAGTCGCCGTCCGGGTCGATGCCGGTGAGCGGCACGGGGATGCGCGTCATTTGCCCCTGAACGGCCCACGCGCTCAGCGCCTTGGGCACGGGGGCGCTATTCGCGTCGGAAGCTGCCACGACCTCGAACGTCACGGTCGACGTCGCGCGGTTACCCACCGAATCAACGACCGTGTATGCCACGCGCACGACGCCGGGCTCAGTACCCGCAGCCAAGCGCACCTGGTTGCCGGTCACGAAGACCGTGCCCAGCTCGCCACCCGACATGACCTGCACGCCCGGGTCAACGTTCAGCGACAGACCGATCGGCGACCGGTCATTCGACAGGACAGCAACCGAACCAATGTCGCCCGCGCGTACCTTGGCGGTATCAGGATTCGCCTCGGGCGGCGTTTCCTCGCTCTGGGCCTCCGTCGGGATGACGCTCACCTGAGCGGTCGCGGAACCCGCGCCGTTGGACACCGTGTATGTAAACGCGGTGACGTCGCTCAAGCCCGCAGGTGACGTAATGCGCAGCAAGTGACGCTCAATGAGGGTTACTTCGAGGCCAGAGTTCGCGGGCACGTCAATCGATTGGACGACGAGCACGCCACCCGACGGGTCCGTGTCATTCGCCAGCGGCGCAATCAGCGAAGCGCCACCGCTGGGCAAAACCGCCAGGTCATCCTCGGCGATCGGCACCGCATTCGTATCGTCCGCGACCACGTCGACGCGGATGACGCCGACAGTCGTTGACGGTCCGTCGGAAATCGTGTAGGTGAACTGGAAGGAGCCCGGAACCGACCCCGTGAACGTCAGCGTGCCGCGCGACAGGTCGGCGCTCACAGACGTACCCGCCGGTGGCGTGCCCGCAGCAACGAGGTTCAGCGTATCCCCATTGGGGTCGGTGTCGTTCTCGACCGGGTCGATCGTCAGCGGCTCGCCCACGCGTGCCACGTAAAAGTCCGCGCGCGCAATGGGCGGCACGTTGCCGTTCTCCTGCACGCTCACCTGCAGCTCGCCCGCGGTCTCCGCGTGCCCGTCCGACATGGTGACGGCGATTGCCTTGACGCCCGCGCCGGAACCCAGGTCGCGGATCTGAACTGTCCCGTCCTCAGAGAACTGCACGGCCATGCCGTCGGGAGCTGTCGCCGACTTCAGGTAGAACTGGTCTCCATCGGGATCAATCCAGTCCGACAGCAGGTTGTACTCCACCTGCGCGTTCGCGCCAACCTTGACAACCGGGTGCTTGAGCTGGCGCGGACCCTCGTTCTGGCTCCACGGGTGAATCGTCACATTCACCGTCGCCGTCGCACCCGCGAGGCCGTCCGAGGCCTCGTACGTGAAGGACGTCGACCCGCTCGTCATAGACTCCGGAATGTCCGTGATCTGTAGGGCGCGCCCGCCCCTCGTGCGCACGACCGTCCCGAACTCCGGGTTCGTCAGGGCGCGCGCCGTCAGCACGTCGCCGTCATCATCCGAGTCGTTGTCGAGGACCGGCAGGAGCGTCGAACGACCCGGGCGGATGCCAAAGTCGTCGTCGACGGCCTCGGGCGGAGTGTTCTTGTCGTTGTGCTCCGGCTCGGAGACCTGCTCGCGATCATCGGGAGTCGGAGTATCTTCTTCCTCCTGCTCCTCGGTGGGGATCTGATCCCAGTTGTCGACAACAACCATGTTCTTGTCCGGCAGCCACAGCGTGCCCGTCGACACATCATTGAGGACGATGCGCGTGCGGTTCGTCCGGAAAACGGCGGACGTGGCCTCGGCGAGCGTAGGCACAGTCTGCGCCTGGTTGCGCGTCGAATCCGTGCAGGTGCGCACGAAGGCGCCCGAACCCGCCCACGCGCCGTAGGAGCAGCCGCCGTGGAAAACCGGGGGTGCGGGTGTGCCCTTCTGACCGCCGTCCGAGGCCGGCTGGCGGTCCACCGACTTGCCGTTCAGGGAGACGGCCACGAGCTCGGCATCGGTGGCCAGCAGGACGGAGGACGCATCGTCGCCGGGTGCCTGCAGGACCGCGCCGGTCACGTGCTCCTCGGCGAGGTCGCGTACCTTGCCGCCGGGCAACACCAGCTTGTTACCGGCCTGGTCGTAGATGACGGGCTTGTCACCGACCGCGGTGATCGTCGGTATTCCGGCCGGGGTGAAATCCTTGATCTCCGTGGTCTTTGCACGCCAAGCCTGGCCTTCTCGCGTGAGCGTGACCAGCTTGGAGGACCCGGGAGAGTATGCGAAGACCGTCCCCGCGAGCGACACCGCGACGACCCCGTCACTCAGGTCGTTCGCGATTGCATCCTCGCGCACGAGCGACATGGAAGCCGGTTCGTTGGCATCACCCACCCACAGCAGGCCCTCGTTGGGGTCGAGGACGGCCAACACGGACCCGCCCTGGACCTGGACCGCGTTCTCGGGCAGCGTGATCGCCTGGCCCAGCGAGAAGGACGTGGAGCGCACGGGCGTAACCGTACGGCCCACTGTTTCCCCCAGCGTCACGTCGCCGCCGGCCTGCCCAATGTCGAAGGACGCGGACTTGACCGAGACCGTGCCGTCGAGCATGAGCGCGTCGTAGTTGAGGTGGCCCAGGAGCTTACGATCCTGGTTCGTCACCCAAATGCCACCGTCATCGACGCTGACCTGGGTGACCTCGACGCCGCGGTAGACCACCGCGAGGACGCACAGCATCACGGACACCAGCAGGACGGCGATTGCGGGTATCCGCTTCGACCAGGTGTTTCGCGTTCGACGCGCCTTGTTCATGTCGCTTCCTCAGTCTTCATGTGCGCACTGTTGTGGGGCGGTATCTGTATCCGCGTGGCCATGGTGAACCATTCCAAAGGATACACACCGACCAACCCTATGGATAAACGCCCGAGACAACAACAGGTACTGAATAAGTTCAAACGCCTGGTGACTCGTTCGCGCCGCGTTCCCGCGCTTCCCGGGCGCACGAGAACCTGACCACAGCGACGTATTTGGATGCTCGTTCTCGTTCGACGAGGCCGGAGAGCCAGACCCTTACCTCCGCGGGCCCTCCGCGCTCGGCTCGCGTCGTTGTGCCCCCTTCGGCGCGCACACCTGCGGCCTTCTTCGCGCGCGCGGACCGCAGATGAGGGTGGGTCGGGTTACGGTGAGTGCATGGCGAAAGAGAAGATCACGTACCGCTGCTCCGACTGCGGCTGGACCTCCCCCAAGTGGGTGGGCCAGTGCCGCGAGTGCGGGGCGTGGGGCACGGTCGACCAGGCCGGTGAGGTCACGGGGGGCGCGCGCACCACCGCCACCACCCCCGCGGCGTCCCGCGCTGCCCATCGGCGAGGTCGACGGGGAGCGGGCCTCGTCGCGGTCGACGGGCGTGGGCGAGCTGGACCGGGTCCTCGGCGGCGGGATCGTGCCCGGCGCGGTGATCCTCCTGGCGGGTGAGCCCGGCGTCGGCAAGTCGACGCTGCTCCTGGACGTGGCCGCGAAGGCCGCGCGCGCGGCCGCGGTGGGCGGGCGCGGCCCCGTCCTCTACGTGACGGGCGAGGTCGGCGGCGCAGGTGCGCGGGCGCGCGGAGCGCATCGGCGCGCTCGAGCCGAACCTCCTCATCGCGGACGAGACGGAGCTCGGCGTCGTCCTCGGCCACGTCGAGGCCTCGCGCCCCTCCCTGCTGATCGTCGACTCCGTGCAGACCATCTCCTCCTCCCAGGTCGAGGGCGGGGCGGGCGGGGTCGCGCAGGTGCGCGCGGTCGCGGCATCCCTCATCCGTGTCGCCAAGGAGTCCGACCTGCCCACCCTACTCGTCGGCCACGTGACGAAGGACGGCGGGATCGCGGGCCCGCGCGTGCTCGAGCACCTCGTGGACGTCGTCTGCCAGTTTGAGGGCGATCGCCATTCGCGCCTGCGCCTGCTGCGCGCGGTGAAAAACCGTTACGGCCCCACGGACGAGGTCGGCTGCTTCGAGCTGACGGACTCGGGGATCTACGGCCTCGCCGACCCGTCCGGCCTGTTCCTGTCGCGCACGACGCGCGGCGTGCCCGGCACGTGCGCGGCCGTCTCCCTGGAAGGGCGTCGCCCGCTGCCCACGGAGATCCAGTCGCTCGTCGCTCCCTCCTCGGGCGGCTCGCCTCGGCGCACGACCTCGGGCGTGGACCACGCGCGTGTCGCCATGATCCTGGCGGTTCTTCAGGCACGCATCGGCGCGGACACGTCGGGGGCGGACGTCTACGTGTCCACGGTCGGAGGTGCCCGCACGGTCGAGCCGGCGATCGACCTGGCGATGGCCATCTCGATTGTGTCCTCACTCAAGGGCGTTCCACCTCGCCCGGACCTCGTGGCGGTCGGCGAAATCTCGCTGACGGGAGAGGTTCGAGCGTGCACGGGCACCCAGCGCAGGCTCGCCGAGGCCGCACGGCTGGGATTTGCCGCCGCCATCGTCCCCGCTCAGGGCAGCGAGGATCTCGCGGGCGTCGACGGCATTACCGTCTTTACTGTGTCGGATCTGGCGACGGCTATTCGTGTCGCTTTTCCGGCAGACTCGCAATAATAGGTATCAAACCTACTCGTCTGGGAGGAAACCATATTGACGTCCGATGCAGCGATCCTTCGCGAGGCACTGCGCGCAGTCGCGCCCGGTACGCCATTGCGAGAAGGACTGGAACGAATCCAGCGCTCCCACACAGGCGCCCTCATCGTCCTGGGATACACCCCCGAAGTGCAGGCCATCTGCTCGGGCGGCTTCGACCTCGACGTGGCCTTCACGGCCGCGCGCCTGCGCGAGCTGTGCAAGATGGACGGCGCCGTCATCATCGACCCCAACCTGTGGCGCATCCGCAAGGCCAACGTGCAGCTCTTCCCGGATCCCACGATCCCCACCGACGAGTCCGGCATGCGCCACCGCACCGCGCAGCGCACCGCACGTCAGACCCACCTGCCGGTCCTGTCCCTGTCCGCGTCGATGCGCATGATCTCCATCTACGTGGGCACCGAGCACCGCCTGGTGGAGGAGCCCGAGGCCTGCTTTCGCGCGCCAACCTGGCGGTGGACACGCTCGACCGCTACAGCCAGCGCCTCGACGAGGTCTTGCAGACCCTCACCATCCTCGAGATGCGCGACAGCGCGACCGTGCGCGACGTTGCCACCGTCATGCAGCGCATGGAGATGATCCGACGCATCACCTCCGAAATCACGGAATACCTGGAGGAGCTCGGATCCGAGGGACGCCTGCTGGCCCTGCAGGTCGAGGACCTCGTGCGCGGATCCGCGTCCGAGCGCGCTCTCGTCATGCGTGACTACATCCGCGACCCCGACGACGTGGCCCGCGTCGAGGCCGAACTGTCCTCCCTCGGGTCGGAGCGCATCGTGGACCTCACCGCGATCGCGAACATCCTCGGGCTGGACGTGTACGAGGTCGCGGACCTCGACCGCGAAATCACGCCGCGCGGCGTGCGCGCCCTTTCCCTGGTCCCCCACCTGTCGTGGGGTGCCATCAAGGAGGTCTCCGCGCACATCACGACGCTGCCCGCACTGCGCGCAGCCACCACCGAGGAGCTGGAAGCCATCGAGGGTATCGGCCCCTACCGCGCCAAGCTCATCACCGAGAACCTGGCACACCAGGCGCAGGCGGTCAGCTCCGGCTTGGTCGGCTGGTGGCGCTAGCGGCCCGACTGCGCGCCGGACTGAGCTCCCGACTGCGGGGCGGGCGCGGGGGTCACGTCGACCACGGTCGAACCGACCTCGCGCGTACCCATGGTGACCGCGACCTTGTAGGTCCCGGCAGACGCGGCGCTCGCTCCACCCGCGGGTGTCGTGCAGCCGTTCGTGTACACGTAGCCGTCCCAACGCAGCGCGCCGGTCCAGGTGGCGCCCGGGCGCAGGAGCAGGGTCGTCGACGACTGCTGCTCCTCGCCGCACTTCGCCGAGTTGTAGACCTGCAGGTCACCCGTCGAAATCTGCAGGCCGAAGCGCGACAGGGACGTCGAGCAGGCGACGGAGCCGCGGTTTTCGAGCGTGAGGGTCACGGGCATCGCCGAGCCGGACGAGGTCGCGGACGCCTTCGCGGTGACCGTGATGTCGCGGTCCAGGCAGGTGGGAATGTCGATCGTCGTGCCGTCGGTGAGCAGGCCGTCGGCCGTTGCCTCCTGGCCACCCTTCAGCGTGTAGCCGGATGCGTCCACCGCGCCCGATTGGACGGACTGGGGGCTGGACTGCGGGGTGGGATCGGCGCTGACGGCTCCGATGATCGCGCGGACCATAGCGACAATGCCCCACACGATGAGGGCGAGGATGAGGATCAGGCCGAGGCCCGTGATGATGCGCCGCGGCCACAGGTTGACCGGCGGACGGCCGCCGCCCGACGACTTCTTCTGAGCGGGCCTCTTCGCGCCGGAGGGGCGCTGGGCGGCGCCTGTACGCCCCCGCTTCGCGGACGCCGAGGCCTTCGACGAGGCCGGACGAGCAGAGGCTGCGCGGCTGCCGGCTGCGGCGCGGGACGCGCGATCACCTGTGCGACCACTGCCGCCTCCCGGCGCGCTACGCCTGGAGGTGGGTCGCCTGGGGGGAATTCTTACGCTGGTCAGCCACGCATCCACGATACCGGGCATGGCGCGCCGGATACGGCTAACGCTCGGGACGGGGGCGACTTTCACACGCGGCGCGCGGCGCGGGCCCGCGACGAGCGGGCGGTCAGGCGGCCGCGCTGCGCTTAGAGGAGGTCGATCCCTCGTCGTCGGGGTTGATGATGCACCAGCGTTCGATGGCGATCGCGATGATGGTCCACACGATGCCGACGAGGCCAGACAGGCCCGCCCCGATCGCGTTGGCCGCCATCGCGGGGGCTTCGAGCTGCGTGAGGGACACGGCCATCACGCCGATGAGAATTCCGGTCAGGCCGGAGCCGACGAGGGCGCTCGTGCGCGCGAAAACCGCGACGCGCATCGCGCCGATCGCATCGATCCACGTGTCTTTGCCCGCGCGCAGGCGCCGAACCGCCAGGCCGGACCAAATGAGGCAGGCCGTGGCGATCGCAAAGATGACGGCGGGTCCCGGGGTGACGATCAACGGGGTGCCGCCCTGGCGCATGTGCGCCAAGAAGCCGAGGAAGCTCAGGCCGGCGGCCACGAGGCCCACCACCGCCACCCACACGATCGACACGGGTTTCATTTAGCGCCTCTTGACGATCGGGATCGCTCCGGTCATCGTGGGCCGCACAACGACGCGACGCAGGATGCCGGTCTGGGTGGCCTCGTCCTCGGGGATGGGGCCGACGGGGGTGTTGTCGGGCAGTCCGGGGGCGAGGATGGTCGAGCGCCCGTCGGCGTGGACGGTGGCCTGGGGGGCTCCTCGTCGTGGCCGAGGCCGGAGCGGTCGTCGACGACGCGCACGTCGTGTGCGGAGCTGACGGAGAAGTTCCAGTCGGGCAGCGCGATCGAGGAACGAGTTTCCTCCCGCTTGGGTTCAAAGACGGGGACCCAGCGGGGTTTTTCGGTGCCGCTCGGCTTGTAGGTGCCCGTACCTATCTTGCGGGTCATGCGCCCGGCAGCGGAATCCGCAGGAACGGAGGAGACCGGGTGCCAGGAGGGTCGCGACGAGGCGCGTTCCCCGCGGTGGCGGCGTTCGCGCTGGGGCGTGGCCTCGCGCGAGGACGCCTCGTGGACGGGCGCGCTGTCCTGCGCGGGCGCGGGCACGCTGTCCTGCGCGGGCGCGCTGTCCGGCGCGGGCGCAGCGGGCACCTGGACGGCCGCTGCCGCCTCGACGGGGGCGAAGCGCGACGCGCCGACTGCGGGTGCAGCCGGAGCTGCCGTCTGCTCAGCCGCGAGCTGGGCGGGAGTCTGCGGCTGCGGGATCGCCGCGGCGTCGACCGCGAGCGGTTCCTCGCTGTTCGTTTCCTCCGGAGCGCGCGTCTCCTCGGGCGCAGGCACGGCCTCGGGGCCAGGCACGGCCTCGGGGGCCCACGCCGAGTGCGGTGCGGGCACGGCCTCGGGCGACGGCGCACCTGCGGGAGTCGACACGGTGTGAGGCGCGGGCGGAATCGAGGCCTCGAGCGCGTCGGAGAAGGACGCGCTCACCTCGATAGCGGGCTCACCCGGGCGGGTCACGAGGTTGTCGACCTGGCTGATTTCGCCGGTCAGGGCCTCGATGAGCTCGCGCATGTCGGCGCTGGCCTGCTCGGCGCGCTGGGCCAGGAGCTGGTCCGAGTCGGCCATGACGGCCGCCGGGTCTTCGAGCCAGTCGTCGACGGCGTCGATGATGCCTTCGCGGTCGGGGGTGTGGGCCAGCAGGTCGGACACGCGTCCCACGCCCTCGAGGACGGCGTCGGGGTCGCACAGGAGCCACGGCGCCAGGACGAAGGCGCGGTCCTTGGCGCGCGGGTGCGGCAGGGTGAGGACCGGGTCGGCGGAGGCCAGGCCCTCGATCTGGATGATGTCGATGTCGACGGTGCGCGCGCCCCAGCGCTCGTGGCGTTCGCGCCCCAGCTCGCGCTCGATGCGGCTGGTCTGGGCGAAGAGCTCGTCGGGGCTCGCGATCGCGGAGCCGACGACGATGGCGTTCCAGTAGTCGGGCTGGGGAGCCTGGCCGGGAGCCAGCACGGGCTTGGTGCGCATGATCGGCGAAACGTCGTCGATCTGGAAGCCTTCCATGTAGGACAGGGCCTCGACCGTGTGCATGAGCGTGACGGGAACGTCCCCGAGGTTGCCGCCGATCGCCAGGACGACGCGACGCGAGCGCAGGTGCGCCGGTCGGGAGGTGTCCTCCTCGCGCGCTGCCTCGGCGGCGTGCGCACCTCGGCGCGACGGGAGCGCCTCGCGGTGTTCCTGCTGCGCGGGGCTGGGCGCCTGGGCGCGGCCGTAGGCCTCGATCTCGCCGGTGAGGACCGAGCCGTCCTCGGCCTCATAGATGCCCTTGAGGGACAGCGATAGCGGCATCGCGTCAGTCTCACCCGCGCGCACGGTCACCGACACGTCCGCGAAGGGGTGGTCGATGGGGGCGTCGGGCTTGTGGACGGTGACCTCGGTGCCGACGACGCCCTCGTGGCTCATGACGCGCGCGGCGATGGTCTCAGCGAGGGTTTCGATCAGGTCGACGGCGGTGCCGGTGAGGACCGCCATGGCCTCGTCTGCGATGTCCGCGTAGGAGACGGTGGCGGCGATGTCATCGGTGGCACCCGCGGTCTCGACCCACATGACGATATCTGCACTGAAGCGCTGGTCGCGGGCGCGCTCAAAGTCGTAGACGCCGTGATTGGCCATCGCCCCCAGTCCTTTGAGGGCGATGATGACGCGTCGGTTAGTCAACGTCGTTCTCCTTTCGGGCGATGGCTGCCACGGTGGCGGCTACGTCGTGGACCCGCACGGCCCACGCGCCTGATGCCGCGCAGTAGGCGGCGATGGCCGCGCTGTCGGCGTCCACGTCGCCCCCGAGGGCCTTGACGAAACGCTTGCGAGACGCGCCGACGAGGACGGGGTATCCGCCCTGCAGGAAGCGCGGCAGTTCGCGCAGGATCTGCCAGCATTGGTCGCCCGTCAGCGAGAAGCCGAGGCCCGGGTCGATGACAATTTTATCAGCTGTCACACCAGCATCAATAGCGTCTTGAACCTGGGAACCCACGCGCTCAACGAGCGTGCCCACGAGGTCCTCCCCGTAGTCGAAGTGCTCCCCCGGCATACCCGGCAGCGCGCGGTAATGCTGGATGACGTACGCGCAGCCCGACTGCGCAACAGCCGCATTCATCTCGGGATCCCAGCGCCCGCCGCTCACATCGTTAATGATCGCCGCACCGGCGCGCGCGCCTCGCGGGCCGTCGCCGCGTGCAGCGTATCCACGGACACGACGACGCCGTCGGCAGCCAAGGCCTCGACGACCGCGCCGATGCGCGCCCACTCCTCGTCCGCGCTGATGCGCGTCGAGTTCGGCCGCGTCGACTCCCCGCCCACGTCGATCAGGGTCCGCGCCCGCGCTACCATCTCGCGCGCGTGGCGCAGCGCGGCGGCAACGTCCGCGTAGCGTCCCCCATCCGAAAAGGAATCGGGGGTGACGTTGAGGATGCCCATGACCGCCGTGCGCCCAGCGGGCAGGGCCAGGCCGCCCGGCAGCGCCAGGGACGGGACCGGGAACGAGGCCGGGGCGGCGGGCAGGGGCAGGGCACTCGCGTCATCGACTCCCCGGACAGGACGAGGGCCATCATTTCCGCGCGAGTCGCCCCGTCGCTCATGATGCCGCGCAGCGCGCTGGTCACGGTCGACGAGCCCGGCTTGGAGATACCGCGCATCGACATGCACATGTGCTCGGCCTCGATGACGACGATGACGCCCTGAGGGTGCAGGATCTCGTCGATCGCGTCGGCCACCTGGGCGGTCAGACGCTCCTGAACCTGTGGGCGGCGCGCGTAGCCCTCGACCACGCGCGCCAGCTTGGACAGGCCCGTCACGACGCCGCCGCGCGGGATGTAGCCCACGTGGGCGCGCCCGTAGAAGGGCAGCAGGTGGTGCTCGCACACCGAGAAGAAGGTGATGTCGCGGACCAGGACGAGCTCGTCGGTGCCCGCGTGGAACTGCGTGCGCAGGTGCTCACGCGGGTCCTCGGTTAGGCCCTTGCACATCTCTCGCCACGCGCGCGCCATACGGTCGGGCGTGCCGACCAGGCCCTCGCGCTCGGGGTCCTCCCCGATCGCAACGAGCAGGTCGCGCGACGCCTTCTCAACGCCTGCGGGATCGTAGGTCACTCCTGCTCCTCTTCCACGCCCGAGGCGTCGATGACGTCAATCGGCGACACGTCGATACCCTGCACGGGAACGGACGTCCACTCGTCCTCGGCCTTGATGCCGACCGGGTGGCCCAAAACCACGCCGGGGACGGCCGCGTCGGACTGGTAGTTCCACACGGGACGCTCGGGGGCCTTGATGACGTCCTTGAAAATCTCGCGCAGCTGCGCCTCGTCGAGGGTCTCCTCCTCGAGCAGGCGCGATGCCAGCGTGTCGAGGACGCCGCGGTTTTCCGACAGGATGCGCCACGCCTCGCGCATCGCGTTGTCGAGGAGGCGACGCACCTCCTCGTCGATGATCGCAGCGGTCTCATCGGAGAAGGAACGCGGAGCCTCGCCGGACCCGTGGCCGAAGGCCTCGGTGTCGGCGTCGCCGAGCTTGACCATGCCGATGCGGTCACTCATGCCGTAGTCGGTAACCATCGCGCGGGCCGTCTTCGTGGCCTGCTGGATGTCGTTCGCGGGGCCGGTCGACGGATCGCGGAACACGATCTCTTCGGCGACGCGCCCGCCCATGCCGTACACCAGGTCGTCGAGGAGCTGGTTGCGGGTCTTGTTGAAGCGGTCCTCGGTGGGCATGACCATCGTGTAGCCCAGCGCGCGGCCGCGCGGCAGGATCGTCACCTTCGTGACCGGATCCGTGTAGTTCAGGGCGGCGGCGGCCAGGGCGTGGCCCGCCTCGTGGTACGCGGTCACGGCCTTGTCGTGGTCGTTCATGACGCGGGTGCGCTTCTGCGGGCCGGCGATCACGCGGTCGATGGCCTCGTCGATGGCGCGCTCGTCGATGAACTGCATGTTCGAGCGCGCGGTGAGCAGCGCAGCCTCGTTCAGGACGTTCGCCAGGTCCGCGCCCGTGAAGCCGGGGGTGCGCTTGGCGATCTGACGCAGGTCCACCTGCGCGGTGAGCGGCTTGCCCTGCGCGTGGACCTTGAGGATGGCCTCGCGGCCCTTCAGGTCGGGGGCCTCGACGGCGATCTGGCGGTCGAAACGCCCCGGGCGCAGCAGCGCCGGGTCGAGGATATCGGGGCGGTTGGTCGCCGCGATCAGGATGATGTTGGCGCGCTCATCGAAGCCGTCCATCTCCACGAGGAGCTGGTTGAGCGTCTGCTCGCGCTCGTCGTTGCCACCGCCGATGCCGCTGCCACGGTGGCGACCCACGGCGTCGATCTCGTCGACGAAGATGATGGCCGGCGCGTTCTTCTTCGCGCGCTCAAAAAGCTCGCGTACACGCGAGGCACCCACGCCAACGTACAGCTCCATGAACTCCGAACCGGAGATCGAGAAGAAGGGGGCATTCGCCTCCCCGGCCACGGCCTTGGCGAGGAGCGTCTTACCGGTTCCGGGAGGACCGTAGAGCAGGACGCCGCGCGGGATGCGCGCACCCACCTTGTGGAACTTGTCCGGGGACGCCAGGAACTCGCGGATCTCCTCGAGTTCCTCCACGGCCTCGTCCTCACCGGCCACGTCCGCGAAGGTCACGTCCGGGCGTTCCTGGTTGAATTCCCTTGGCGCGCGACTGGGTGAAGCCACCCATCATGCGCGAGCCCGACATGGAACGCATGACGAAGTAGAACGCGCCCATGAGGATCAGCAGCGGAATCAGCAGCTGAATGATCGCGCCGAAAGCACCGGACTGCGGGCGCACCGCGTTCCACCCCTTGGCGGGCGCCTTGTCGGCCACCGTGTCCAAGATGTCCTTGGTCTGCACGTAGGAGTACGTGAAGTACACGCGCTTACCCAGATCGATGGTCCTGTCGTCGCCGCCGGTGGACTGGTGGACGTAGTTCTCCGTGAGCGTCAGATTCACCTGCTGGGTGCCCTCGTTGAGGACCACCTGATCCACCGTGTCACCCGAGATGAGCGCCAGGCCCTCCGAGGTCGTCACTGCACGCGGTTGGTTCGTCTGCCAGAGGAACCAGCCGCCCACGAGCAGCACGATGAGCGGAACCAGCACCCACCCCAGGCTGGGGCGTTTGTTCTTGATCTTCTCGTTCACGGGCATCCCTTACAGTAGGCGTTCTCAGTTGGTGTAGACGTGCGGCTGCAGCGTGCCGACGAAGGGCAGGTTGCGGTACTTCTCGGCGTAATCCAGGCCGTAACCGACGACGAACTCGTCGGGAATATCGAAGCCCACGTAGGCGACGTCCACGTCGACCTTCGCGGCCTCGGGCTTACGCAGGGCGGTCGCGATCTTGACGGAGGCGGCGCCACGTCCGAGCAGGTTCGCCTGCAGCCACGACAGCGTCAGGCCCGAATCGATGATGTCCTCGACGATCAGCACGTGACGTCCGGCGACGTCCTGGTCGAGGTCCTTCAGGATGCGCACGACGCCCGAGGTCTTGGTACCCGACCCGTAGGAGGACACGGCCATCCAGTCCATCTCGAGGGGGGTGTGCAGCTTGCGCGACAGATCCGCCATCACCATGACGGCACCGCGCAGAACGCCGACGAGCAGCAGGTCTTCACCCGCGTAGTCGCGGTCGATCTGTTCGGCCATTTCGGCGAGCCGACGGTCCATATCCTCGGCGGTGACCAGGATTTCCTTCAGGTCGTTTCCCATGTCGGTGGCGTCCACCGTGTCCTCTTTTCGTATCGATGCTACGCGAGCGATTCCACTATAAGCGTGCCATACAAACGCTCGCCTGTACCAGGAAGGATGAGATTCTCACTGTCAGCGCAACATCCTGTGATCGCGCAGTGGGTGCCGGGCCGCTCTCGGGGGCGTCTCTCGCGGCGTATTCCCGCTGTTCAGTCGGGGTCTGGGGCCGTCGGGTCGCCTCTCCCGCGCGCGACGAAGACGATGCGCGCGCGGGCTCCGTGTCCAACGCGCGATGCGCTCCCCCCAGGCAGGTGGATGGGCCCCTGCCCCCGCCACGCGACCACGAGGTCGTCGATGGCGTCCACGTGAGCACTGGACAGCGCTCGGATTCCCGCCGCTTGCGCCCCCTCACGCAGAGCCCGCGTACGCACCGCCCGGGGAGCGCCGCGCAGGGGGGCGACCGCGAGCGCCACGGGCGAGTCCGCGCCACCGGGGTCCGTTTCGTCGGCGACGCGCAAGGCGGCGACTCGCGCGGCGTCAGCGAGTTCGCGCGCTCGGTCGATGAGGGCGTCGTCGTCCTCGGCGCACAGGGGCGGCCGTGCGCGCCAGCGCGGGAACGGGATCGACACCCAGGGCCGAGGCCAGGGCCGGCATCGCCCCGTGCCGCAGGGCCGAGCGGCGCAGCGGGCTCCCGTCGGCGGCCCGCCAGGGGCCGTCGATGTCGTTCGTGGGGTCGTGCACCGGGGCGAGGCCCGCCTGGGCGCACGCCTCCTCCGTATCTGTTCGCCGCAGCTTCAAGAGCGGGCGCAGCCACGTCACCCCGTCGCCGTCGCGCGAGATGGGGGCGATGGCTCGGAGCGAGGAGGGGCCCGAGCCGCGCGCCAGGCGCAGCAGCACCGTCTCGGCCTGGTCGTCCATCGTGTGGCCGAGGAGGATCGGGGCACCCTCGCGCACACCAACCGCACGCAGGGCCGCGCGCCGCGCGTCGCGGGCCGCACCCTCGGGGCCTCCGGGGCCTCCCACCGTCACGGTCTCGACAACGGCGCGCGCCCCCAGGGATGCCGCCAAATCCGCGACGCGGCGAGCCTCCTCGGCGCTCCCCTCGCGCAGCCCGTGATCGACCGTCACCGTGACCACCGGGATCCCCGCTCGCGCCGCCACGTCAATCGTCGTCAGCGCCAACGCCAACGAATCCGCGCCACCCGACAGACCGACGACGAGAGCGGGAGGGGCCCCGGCCTCGTCGATGAAGGAGGTCAGACAAGCGCGCACAGCGAGGGAGCAGGTGCGCAGGGAGCCGCGCGGGTTCGCCCCCACACGGCTCGAGGCGTCAGCGCACACGCGCCAGCCACGCGGACGGATCCGCGTACTCGCTTGCGGTCGGCAGCGCCTCGACGCCCGACAGGAGGCGGGTGATCGCGCCCTCGCGCACGACCGTGCGCGCGAAGCCTCGGTCTGCGCCTGGAGGGCCTCGACGCCAGCCAGCGGCATACCGGCCGCCGCGCACGCGCGCACCAGCGCCACCCCGCCGGCGTGCGCGCGGTGGGTGCGCAGCCACTGGATCGACGGCAGGTCGCGGGGCGTGAGGACCTCCATCTCGGCGGTGGGCAGCGCGTCCAGGAGCAGGACGATGCGCACGAGCTCGTCGCTGCGCTCGGGCAGCGCGCGCATCAGGTCAGCGATGTGGGGACGAGGTAGGGGCGTGGGTGAGGTGGACGCCGCGCAGGCCCGTGCACAGGGACACCCACCGGCACCAGTCCGTCTGGTCGAGGGCGTAGCGCTGCGCGTCCGCGAGCACGTTGGGGGCCACGAGGATCCGACGCCCCGTGCGCACGTCCCAGATGCCCGTGGCGTCCTTGGCCAGGGCGCGCAGGATGACGGCTTCGGCCGCCAAGACGAGGGGTGTGCGCGTGTCCTCGAAGTTATCCAGGAGCGAGCCCACCGAGCGGATCAGCCCGCGCCGATCCACGACGATCGTCGAGGAGGCGGCGACCCGCGCGGAGGCCTCGGGCAGGGTGGAGAGCGCGGCGAGCCTGCGGTCCGACCAGGCCACCGAACGACGCAGGCGCGCCACCACGGCGGAGGCGCCCACGCGGGAGGCCGACGGACCCGCATACGACAGCGAGGCGAGAACTCCCGCGACGTCGCGCGGGCCAAACGGCATATCCATGGACCTAGTCTAGCCCGGCCAGGTCCTCCTCGAAGGCGTCCAGGCGCCCGCGCGTGGCGTAGGCGCCCTCGGTGACGTGATCATGCCCGATCGACACGAGGAGGACGCGCCCACTCTGGGTCAGGACAGAGCCCGACAGGGAGGTGACCTCCTGGAGCGAACCCGTCTTGGCCTGCACGTTTCCCGCGGCCGGGGCCTCGGTCATGCGCTGGGAGAGCGTGCCCACGAGGCCCGCCCACGGCAGCAGGCGCATCGTGTCCGCGCCTGTTCCCTGCCCCGCGTACGAGGCCTTGAGGACGCCGACCAGCGTGTTGGCGCTGATCTTATCGTTGCTCGACAGGCCCGAGCAGTCCTCCATGGTGAGTCCGTCCGTGGGGACACCGGCCTGCGTCAGGGTCTTGCGCACCGTCTCGGTCGCACCCTCGTAAGTCGAGGGGGAACCGGCGGCGCGCGCGGCGAAACGGCAGTACTGATCCGCGAGAGTGTTATCGGAGTGCGCGAGCATCCAGCGCAGCTGCTCCCCCATCGTCGCCGAGCTCACCGACGCGATAGTGGCCGCGCCCGCCGGGGCGTCCCCGGCCTCGCCGAGCGTCGCCGTGATGCCGGCGGCACCCAGCGCCTGCGAGAAAACCTCGGCGACGCGACCAGGTGCGTCCGCGTAGAAAGCGTTAGCGCCCTCGTAGGTGCGCCCCGCGTCGATCGCCATCGGCCCAACGTGCCCCTCGTAGGAGCCGACCTCCTGCGCGTCCCACGACGCCAGGTGCGAGGCCCCGTCGAAGAGTGAGCCGCGCCAGTTCAGGGTCACCGAGGTGATGCCGCGCTGCTTCAGAGCTGCCGCCGCATCGTTCGCGAGGGTCTGCAGGCCCGCGCGCCCCGACACCTCGACCTCGTCGGAGGTGCCGATACCCAGGAGCAGGTCGCCCTCGGAATCCAGGTAAAGAGTCTGATTGTCAGTGCCCAGGAGCGCGCTCGTCGTCAGCGTCGCCGTCGGGTCCAGGTTCGCCAGCGCGGTGAAAGCCGTGAGCGTCTTCGTCGTCGAGGCCGGCGTGTGAGCCGTCGACGCATCCGCGTCCAGCAGCACCTCGCCGGTCTGCGCGTCCACGACCGTGCCCCACGCCGTGTAGCCGCCCTCGGCTGCGGCCGCCGCGACCGGCACCCACAGGGCCTCCACGTCCGCGGCGCTCACCGGATTCCCCGCACCCTTCGCGTCGCCCGAAACCGGTGCCGCTTCAAGGGTCGAGGCCGTGGGAGCGTCCGCCGGAGTAGCCGCTTGCGGGGAGCAGCCCGGAACCCACCAGCGCCGCCGTCGCCACGAGCGCGGCGCTAGCGCTTACAATTGCCCCCATAGACGTGCGATGCATGGATGTCCCTTCGTGGTTATTTCGGTAACTACACTACCTGTCCATGTGCCCACACAACCAACTGGACCCCCGAGTTTCGGGGCTGACGCGGAAGGCACGGCCATGGAATTTGACGTGACCATCGAGATCCCCAAGGGGAACCGAAACAAGTACGAGATTGACCACGAGACGGGTCGCATCCGCCTCGATCGTATGCTCTTCACCTCGACCCGCTACCCGGACGACTACGGTTTCATCGACGACACCCTGGGCGAGGACGGCGACCCGCTGGACGCCCTCGTCCTCTCGAAGAGCCCACGTTCCCCGGCTGCGTGATCCGCTGCCGCGCGCTCGGCATGTTCCGCATGCGCGACGAGAAGGGCGGCGACGACAAGGTCCTGTGCGTTCCCGCCTCCGACCAGCGCGCCTCCTGGCGTACCGAGATCGAGGACGTGTCGGAGTTCCACCGCCTGGAAATCCAGCACTTCTTCGAGGTCTACAAGGACCTCGAGCCCGGCAAGAGCGTCGAGGGTGCCCACTGGGTGGGCCGCGAAGAGGCCGAGGCCGAGATTCGCCGCTCCTACGACCGCTTGAAGGAGCACGAAGGCCAGCACTGAGCTCACTGCTTGCGAGGGGGCCGCGCGGACGAGCGTCCGCGCGGCCCCCTCGTATACGTCAGACGGTCACGCGGGGCTCATTGCGGCGCTTCCCCTAACTGCCCACGTTCCTCGTTCCCGGCGACGAGTCGCATGAAGCGCCGCTGCGCGGGCGTCAGGTTCTTCGCAGTCACAAACCCCTTCAGGCTGTTATCCGATCGCTGGGGTGCAGCGTCCGACGTCGCTCCCATGAGGCTTACAGGAACCCGAACTGCAAGTCTTTCTCGCAGAGAAGCGTCAAGCACCGAGACTGGCGAGGATACCCGTGCGGGGGTAGACCTCGGCGCTCGTGAGCGTGCCGGGCGTTCGACACAGCTCGTCGAGGGACACATAGGGCTCGTCGTGGGCGCGAAGTCTGCGGTCAAACTCGGCCGACGCGACGCGCACCGGAAGGTCAAGCCCATCGGGGCTCGTCAGCGTCATGAAGACGTACTCGATGTCGCCAGCATCGTCGTTGGTGTGCTTGACGGCCCGATACATCCCGTCGCAGCTCACAGACTCGTAGCGAACCGGCCCCGAACGGCTGTCGGCCAGGGCTGGAGCGGCATACGAGTAGCCCCGCCACGCGACGCCGCCCACCACGAGTGCGGTGACAAGAAACGGAACAGTCAGGGCAGCAAACCAACCCACACTCCCCCACCCCACGTCCGGCGCGCGCAGGGAGAACACGAAGCGGAGGGGCCATGCGAGTAGGCGCAGGACGAGCGGAACCCATCCGAGAAGGAAAATTATCGGGGCACCGATGAAACGGGCCCGCCCCCGAAGCGCCTCCTCACCCAGGTCATAGCGCCACAGCAGCATCCACACGCACAGGTAAAGCAAGGCGACGACGGTCATGAGCACACCACAGGCCACGCGGCCACCGCAACCGCTCATCTCGCCCCTCACCCTGGGAACTGCCCGCCGCCCCGCTCGAAGAATTCGCCCGCGGCGCTTCACCCGCACAGGCATCCCCCGACGCGGCTTCTCCCGATGCTGACTCGTCGCTTGTCACTCGCCAATCGTATCTCCCAGCGCGCGATCCAGCGGCAGCCGTGGTCCCGCCTCGCACCCGCGCGAGGAGAGCGGCGTCAGTGACTCCTCCATGCCTCGACAATGGTGCCCGTGCGCTCGTAGAGGGAGATCCCGATCTGCGTGCCGGGGGTCTGGCAGGCCTCGACGATCGTGTTGTAGAGGGGCGTGCCTTTCGCGGCGTGGCGGTCGAGCTCGTATTGGCGCAGGTCGTATGCGCGCACGGATCCGTCGCCCTGGGTGAGCTCGATGTGCACGAAGGGGCCATCGTCGCTCGACACGGGAGTCATGGCGGTGCACGTGACGCCCTCGCGCCTGACGGGGCCATCGCGCCAGTCGAGGGCAGTCTGCCCGCCGAGATCCCAGGCGGTCATGCCAACCACTCCGAACACCACGAGTGAGGCCACAACACCCAGGAACGCGGTGCCGGGGTGGGCCTCCGGCGCATGCTTGCCGCTGGGCGACGGCTTGATCCGGCGAATCAAGTCGATCGCGAAGCGACTGAACGCAGACCAGACGATGGGGAGGAACGCGAGGACAGCGACGGCCGACACAATCACCCTCGCCTGGCTCAAAGTGGAACGCCCACTGCCCCCAGTGATCCCTGGTCAAGAACCCAATGAAGGACCACGCCGGAAACACCACGAGGGACAGGAGCGCCAGGGTGCGCCAGAACGCGGACAGCGGCTTGACGACGCGTGGGACCGTGGGAGTGGCGCTGCTCGTGGGGGTTGTGCTGCTCGGCGTGGTGTTGCTGCTGGCGTCCGGGGCACTCATGCCGTTCATGCTAGCGAACAGGCCCCACAAGCAACGAGACCAGGCCAGACCTCACCCCACAACCCGCACGTAAACCCACCTAGTGGAGCGCTGGCACCCCCGCACAGGCACCCGCCGGTACAAAACTCCCCCAGCAACCCCCGCCTCAAGGCCAAACCGGTACAAAACTCTCCCAACACGGCGAAAAACGCCCATTTCAGACCATTTGGCACGAGCAGGGAGAAAATTATCACGGCCAGGAAGCAAACAACCCAAGCAGGGAGAACTTTTTCCCGCAAACCACCACCCACCAACCGCACAGGGCACACACACCGGTACAAAACTCCCCAGCAACCCCCGCCTCAAGGCCAAACCGGTACAAAACTCTCCCAACACGGCGAAAAAAACGCCCATTTCAGACCATTTGGCGCGAGCAGGAGAAAAATTATCACGGCCAGGAAGCAAACAACCCAAGCAGGGAGAACTTTTTCCCGCAAACCACCACCCACCAGCCGCACAGGGCACACACACCGGTACAAAACTCCCCCAGCAAACCCCGCCTCAAGGCCAAACCGGTACAAAACTCTCCCAACACGGCGAAAAACGCCCATTTCAGACCATTTGGCGCGAGCAGGGAGAAAATTATCACGGCCAGGAAGCAAACAACCCAAGCAGGGAGAACTTTTTCCCGCAAACCACCACCCACCAACCGCACAGGGCACACACACCGGTACAAAACTCTCCCAGCAAACCCCCGCACAGGCGCACACACAAACGCCGGGGGCCGGGCAGACTCACTGTCTGCCCGGCCCCCGGGCCATCAAGCAACGTTGTGGCTCAGAGCCTCACGGCGTAGGGCATGATCGAACCCCAGCTGTACACGCCGGTGATGGGCACAGGCATCCCCCCGACGCGGCTCCTCCCGATGCTCACTCGTCGCTTGTCACTCGCCCATCGTATCTCCCAGCGCGCGATCCAGCGGCGCGCCAAGCCCAGCCTCGCACCGGCGTGAAGTGAGCGGCGTCAGTGATTCCTCCACGCCTCGATAATGGTTCCCGAGTGGGGGTACAGGACGATCCCGATCTCCGCACCCTCTGAGCGGCACGCGTCAATGACCGTCGCGTAGGGCTGTTCGCCCGCCTCCACCCTGTCATCCATCCAGCTCTTGCGTTCCCCGTATTTCCACGACGAGCCGTCCGAGCTGACCAACTCGAACACGTACTGTGCCCTGGCGTGACCTTTGCCGGAGTGCGTGACGCTGTTGTCCACGTCGAAATCACGGCACGTGACGGCCTCGTGGCGCACGGTCCCCGAACGCCAATCCTGGACGTAGGGGGTCAGGAAATACAGCGAGGCGTACCCAAGCGCCCACAGGATCGACGCGGACATCCCAAGGCCGAGAAGCGGAGCGAGGAGCGACGCAACGCCGCCGCGCCTGCCCGACGACGACGGAACGACGCACCTCCAGGCCACCCGCGCGAGCCACCGCAACGACGCCCAGACAACCGGGAACCAGAACACGAGAACTAGGAGCGGCACCCCAAGGCCGGCAAGGCCCGCGTACAGCCTCCATATCGTCCACGGGTCGTCCCCCACCACGACACACACCGCGATGTACGCCTGGATGACCCAGATGCCGATGATCACCCACCTCAAGCGCCTCTGCGCGGGCGTCAGATTCTTCGAGGTGAAGAGCTTATTCACCAAATTACCGGGGGCCGTCTGCGCGGCCGTATCCGAAGTCGTTGCCATGCGGCCACAATAGCCCAGTCCTCACCCCTGTCCCCCAGGCAGTATCAATCAACGGGAGCGGCCCGCCCCCGAACAACGTGACTCAACCAGACGGGCCGGGAGCGAGCACCGCCGCGACCCTCGCGCTCGCGCCGCGTCCCCTAGTCGCGTCGCCAGGCTTCGGCGATGACGCCCGTGCGCTCGTAGACGGAGACACCGAAGCCGGGGCCCTGCGCCTCGCACAGGGTCATGATGGCGTTGAAGGGGCTATCATCGCGTTCCATCTCCTTTTCGAGGTCGGAGAGCCCGAACTTGAAGTGCTGCGAGTATCCGTCGGCACTCACCAGGTCGAAGATGACGTAGGTCTTGTTTGCGCGCTTCAGGAAGGTCTCGTCCCCTTCTTTGTGCGCGTTCTGGCAGCTCACGTTCTCGTGGCGGATCGGTCCGTCCCACCAGTCCTGGACAGCGAGGCCGTAGCTTCCCCATGCCCGGGAGACGACGAACGCGAGGATGCCGGCAGCGAGGACAAAGGAGAAGCCGGCGGCGAAGGGGCGAGGCTTCTTCGCATGCTTGGCGAGGAGGGGGGCTTTCTGGGCCCTGATGAAGTCACGGAGCGTCCACCGAAGCGAAGCCCAGACCACGGGGACCCACAGGAGGATGAAGAAGGCGGGGATGATGGCGGCCGCCATCTGGGTGCGCATCGACCATTGCCCCCACGAGCCGCGCAGGCCGAATCGCCAGAACAGCCCGTACACGACGATGACGATAAGTCCGACGAAGACGCGGAACGCACGCTTGGTCTGGGTATCAAGCGGGACGGACACCTCTTCGTCGGCCGACGCGGCGCCGGGTTCGTGTCGGTCGCTCTGAAGGGCTGAGTTCTCCATGCCTTCATGCTAGCCACATGACCCCACAAGCGCGCTCGCGGATTCCTCGTCGGGGCACTCTTCTGCGCCGGGCGCGCCATCCGGAACTTGTGGCCTCATGACGGCAGCACCAGGTAAGACTCGCGGCCCATTGAGTGGCTATCGCGGCCCCTCAGGTGGCCACCGCACACGTGCCGACCGCGCACGTACCGACCGTCGCGTTACTGGCGTTGAAATTTTTCCATTGCTGACCCGTAAACCCCCTGTACAGGCGCCCACCGGTACAAAAACTCTCCCAGCAACCCCTGACCTCAAGGCCAAAACCGGTACAATACTCTCCCCACACAGCAAAAAACACCTATTTCAGCCCATTCGAGGCGAGCAGGGAGAAAACTATCACGGCCGGGACGCAAACAACCCGAGCAGGGAGAACTTTTTCCCGCAAACCACCACCCACCAGCCACGCAGCGCACACTCACCGGCACAAAACTCTCCCGGCAACCCCCACCTCAAAGCCAAACCGGTACAAAACTCTCCCCACACACGGCGTGTAAGCCCAGCCATACACAAGCCCACAACACACAACCCACACAAGCCCGCACACAAACGCCGGGGGCCGGGCAGACTCACTGTCTGCCCGGCCCCCGGACGATCAAGCAACGACGCGGCTCAGAGCCTCACGGCGTAGGGCATGATCGAGCCCCAGCTGTACACGCCGGTGATGCGCACGGGCACGCCGAAGGTGGGGCCTCGATCATCTGGCCGCCGCCCAGGTAGATGGCGACGTGGTAGATGCCGGACTGGGTGCCGTTGGAGGACCAGAAGATCAGGTCGCCGGCCTCCATGGAGCCGATCGGCACGTGCGTGCCGTAGCTGTACTGGGCGCGCGAGAGGTGAGGCAGATCCACGCCCGCGCTACCCCAGGCGAGCATGGTCAGGCCGGAGCAGTCCACGCCCCCGTAGGATTCGCCGCCCCACACGTAGGGCACGCCGAGGTAGCTCTGCGCGGTTGCGATGGCGGTGGAGGCGCCACCGCCACCCGAGTAGGAGGGCGCCGAGTACGAGGGTTCCTCGTAGGAGTAGGAGGGCGCGGAGTACGAGTAGCCGTCGTCATCATCCTCATCGTCGGAAGACGAAGAGGAGGACGAGGCCTGGGCCGCGGCGGCCGCATCGGCTGCGGCCTGGCGTTCGGCGGCGGCCGCGGCGTCGGCCTGACGCTGGGCTTCCGCGGCGGCAGCGGCCTGCTCGGCCGCGATACGTGCGGCTTCCTGACGCTCGGCTTCGAGGGCGGCTTCGCGCTGGTTAATGAGGTCGACCGTCGTGTTCTGCTTGGTGGCGAGCTCCTGGACGTAGGCACTGCGCTGGGCGGCGACGATCGCGGCCTCGTTCTGGGCGGCGGCTGCGGCCTGGTTGGCGGCGTCCGTGCGGGCCTGGACCTCGTCCGTGGCTGCCTGCTGGCTGGCGAGCGCGGTGTTCGCGGCGTCGCGCGTCACCTTGGCGACCTGCTCGAGGGCGGCGACGTTCTGCATCTTCGCCTCGGCGGACGAGGAGAAGGAGTTGATGCCGGCCTGCTTGGTTTCGACGCTGCGCAGGCCGTCGGAGTCGAGGTAGGGGGCGAGCGAATCGAGCGTGCCACCGCCGTTACGGTAGGCGGCCTGGGCGACGGAGGCGATCTGCTGCTTGCCTTCCTGGAAGGCGGCTTCGGCGGCGTCGGCTTCGGCCGAGGCCTGGCTGGCAGTCGCGGTCGCCTCGGCCAGGGCGATGTTCGCCTCGTTGAGGTTTTCGCCGGCGATCTGGGCGTTCTGCGTCGCGGTTGCGGCGCTGGCGCTGACCTCGGCGAGCTTGACCTCGATCTGGGCGACGCTCATCTTCGCGGCCTCTTCGGCAGCCTTGGCGGCTGCGATTTCTTCCTCAGAGGGGGCGGCTTGCGCCATCTGGGGCAGCACGAGGAGGGCGCAGGCTGCGATTGCCGTCAGGCCCGTGCGAATGGTTCCGCGTCGTCTCATCGTTTGTCTCATCTCGTTTGTTGACGTGCGCCGGCGGGCGCGTACTGGGAAAAAGCCTAACCACTTTCGTCACGCTTGGCAACAAACACACCACAAAACTCAACTTTCACACACACAACAATCGCAACACTCATAACACCAGCATCATGATTACCGCACAAATACCAGCACTTTCATCACGCTTTCAACCATCACCGTGAGCCTGCTCACATACCCGAGCATCGCACCCCCACCCGTCACAAAAGTCCACCATCCGGGACCATCGCGCCCCGGCCTCGTCGATGACAAACAATGGGAACCATGAACCGTCGAATGTGCCGCTGACTGCGCGTCAGCACCAGCAACTGCCGCGCAGTCCCCCGACAGCGGGACGCGCCTCGACGCATGTTCACTTACCGCAGCTGCGGCCCGCCGGAGGGGAACCAGAGACGACCCACCCCCGACCCTAGGAACCGCACCATGACCGCCAACGACTGGTCCTTCGAAACCAAGCAGATTCACGCCGGATACGACATCGACCCGCCACGGGCGCGACCGCCCTGCCCATCTACCAGACCTCCTCCTACGCCTTCGAGGACACCGCGCAGGCGGCGAGCCGTTTCGCCCTGCAGGAGCTCGGCCCCATCTACACGCGCCTGACCAACCCGACGACCGACGGCGTCGCCGCTCGTATCGCAGCCCTCGAGGGCGGCGTCGGCGGCCTCCTCGTCTCCTCCGGCCAGTCCGCGACCGCCCTGTCGATCCTCGCCCCTGGCCGTCGCCGGCAACAACGTGGTCGCCTCCCCCTCCCTGTACGGCGGCAGCGTCACCCTGCTGAAGAACACGCTGGGACGCCTGGGCATCGAGGCGCGCTTCGTCGCAGACCCGCTCGACCCCGAGGCCTGGCGCGCGCTCGCCGACGACAAGACAGTCGCCTTCTACGGCGAGACGATCCCCAACCCGCAGGGCGACATCCTCGACATCGAACCCATCGCGAAGGTCGCTCACGAGGTCGGTGTGCCCCTCATCGTCGACAACACGGTCGCCACCCCCTACCTGGTGCGCCCGATCGAGTGGGGCGCCGACATCGTCGTCCACTCGGCCACCAAGTACCTGGGCGGCCACGGTACCTCGATCGCGGGCGCGATCATCGACTCGGGCAACTTCGACTTCGCCTCCCAGCCCGAGCGCTTCCCGCTCTACAACACGCCGGACGAGTCCTACCACGGCCTCGTCTACGCCCGCGACCTGGGCGTGGGCGGCGCGCTGGGCGCGAACCTGGCGTTCCTGCTGCGCATCCAGACGCTCATCAACCGCGACCTGGGTGCCGTCACCTCCCCCCTTTAACGCGTTCCTCATCTCGCAGGGCATCGAGACGCTGTCCCTGCGCGTCGAGCGCCACGTCTCCAACGCGCTGGCGGTCGCCCGCTTCCTGGAGGCCCACCCGGACGTCGAGTCCGTCAACTACGCGGGCCTGGAGTCCTCCCCCTACTACGAGCTGGGCAAAGAAGTACGCGCCGCTGGGCACCGGCGGCCTGCTCTCCTTCGTTATTAAGGGCGGGTACGAGGCCGGCCGGGCCTTCGCGGACGGCGTGCAGCTCCTGCCGGTGGTGGCCAACATCGGCGACGCGAAGTCCCTCGTCATCCACCCGGCCTCGACGACGCACTCGCAGCTGACCGAGGAGGAGCTGGTCAAGGCCGGCGTCGCGCCCGGCACGGTGCGCCTGTCGATCGGCCTGGAGAACATCAAGGACATCCTGGCCGACCTGCAGCTCGGCTTCGACGCGGCCCGCGCGGCCACGGCCTGATAGACCCGTCGGCGGCCTCGGAGACAAATACACACACTCCTGAGGCTCCGAGGCCGCCGCTGCCCCTCCCCGCCTCGCGCATCCACCGCGACAGCGACACGTCACTGCGAAAGAAGGACCTCATGAGCCGCCACAACCTGCCTCCCGCACCCACGTCCGGCGCGTGGCGCGAGGGCGACCCGGTCGCGTTCCGCAAGTTCGCAAACCTGGGCGCCCAGCGCCTGGAAAACGGTGAGATCCTGCCCTCGGTGACGCTCGCCTACGAGACGTGGGGCGAACTGGACGAGGCCTCGTCGAACGCGGTCCTCATCCTGCACGCGCTGACCGGCGACGCGCACGTGTGCGGCGAGGCCGCGCCCGGCCAGCCGACCCCCGGCTGGTGGGAGCAGATCGTAGGCCCGGGGCGCATCATCGACACGGACCGCTATTTCGTGGTGGCCGCGAACGCGCTGGGCGGCTGTCAGGGCTCTACGGGCCCGGCGTCCCTCGCCCCGGACGGCGCGCCGTGGGGCTCGCGTTTCCCCGTGATTTCCACGCGCGATCAGGTGTACGCGGAGTCCCGTCTGGCCGACCTGCTCGGCATTAGCGAGTGGAGCATCGTCGTGGGCGCGTCGCTGGGCGGCCAGCGCGCGATCGAGTGGGCGGTCAGCTACCCGGAGCGCGTGCGCCGCCTCGTGGTCGTGGCCTCGGGCGCGCAGACGACCGCCGACCAGGCGGCGTGGACGCACACGCAGATCCGCGCGATCGAGCTGGATCCGGCGTGGCGCGGCGGCGACTACTACGCGGGCCCCGGCCCGAATGCGGGCCTTGCGCTCGCCCGCCAGATAGCGCACACGACCTACCGTTCCCCCTCGGAGCTGGACGAGCGTTTCGGCCGCATCCCCCAGAACGACGAGGATCCGCTGCACGGCGGACGCCTGGCGGTCGAGTCCTACCTGGACTACCACGGCGAGAAGATCGTGCGCCGTTTCGACGCGGGCTCGTACGTGACGCTGTGTCGCACGATGCTCTCCCACGACGTGGGGCGCGACCGCGGCGGCGTCACCGAGGCCCTCAAGGCGGTCACCGCGCGCACGTTGGTCGTCGCCGTCGATTCGGATCGCCTCTTCTTCCCGGAGCAGGTCTGGCAGATGGCGGCCGGAATCTCGGGCGCGTTCTACCGCGAGATCCACTCCGACCACGGGCACGACGGCTTCCTCATCGAGCACGACCAGCTCACCGCCCTCCTCGATGAGTTCCTCAACGAGCGCATCCCCTCGCGCGCGTCTTCCTTCGCCTGATCCCCGCTCGATTCTCGCCGAGGCCACCGGTACCTCCTCCTCATCAACAAGGCGCCGGTGGCCTCGCGCGTTATGCTGACCCCATGAGCGTTACTAGCAATCCCACGCCCGACGGCGAGCAGATGCCAGACACGAGCGGCCTGCCGGACCTGTCCGGGGTTGGGGCCGAGGCCTCGGCGGCCGAGGGGATCCCCGAGCGCGACGTCATGGCCCCGTGGGACGAGGCCGGTCCCCCCGGACCACAGTGGCGCACCGACATTCTGGGGGAGGGCTACGAGTCGCGCACGATCGAACTCCTCGACGACGCGGAGGGGCCCTGCGTGGCGACCCTCGTGCGCGCGCGCCCGCCCAAGAGCGCCCGCATGACGGTCCTGTACCTGCACGGGCGCAACGACTACTTCTTCCAGACCGAGATGGCGGATCGGCTGCGCGAGGCGGGCGCGGCGTTCTACGCGCTGGACATGCGCAAGTACGGCCGTTCCCTGCGCCCCCACCAGACGATCGGCTACACGGACGACCTGTCCGTCTACGACGAGGAGATCGGCGAGGCCATCGAAATCATCCGCTGCGAGCGCGAGGACGAGCCGATCGTTCTCATGGGACACTCGACGGGCGGCCTCGTCGCGACGCTGTGGGCGCACCGCCACCAGGGGGTCCTGGCCGGCCTGATCCTGAATTCGGCATGGCTGGAGATGCAGTCGATGGCCGCCTGGCGCGGGGCGATGACCCCGTCATCGGGCGCATCGCGTCGCGTAACCCGATGTGGGAGGTGCCATCGGGAGGTGCGGGACACTACGGCCGTTCGCTCGCGGGGCGCGCCTCCTCGGGTCTGCCGATCCCGGAGGGCCTGAGCCCCGACGACCCGTCGGTCGCGGGCTGGCCGATCATCCACGAGTGGAAGCGCCCCGAGTCCTACCCGATCCCGGCCTCATGGCTGGAGGCGATCATGGCCGGGCACGAGACGATCGAGAAGGACGTGCACCTGGAGTGCCCCGTCCTGTCGATGGTGTCGACGTCCTCCTATTTCGACGAGGAGTGGTCCGAGCGCGCCTTCACCTCTGACACCGTGCTGGATCCGGTCGTCATCGCCCAGCGAAGCCTGGGCCTGTCGGACCTGGTGACGATCGCGCGTTTCCCCGGCAAGCACGATCTCGTCCTGTCGGATGCGCCCGTGCGCGAGGCCGTGTACGCGACGATGCGCGGGTGGCTGGACGCTTTCGTGCGGTGACTCCCCGGTAGCGAGGAGGCCCGGGATCGCGTGATCCCGGGCCTCTCGTCGTCTTCTCGCGTCGCGCCGCGTGGGCGCTTCGTCGTCGCGCGTTAGTGCTTGGCGGAGCGGTGTCCGCGCGGCGCCTGCGCGTATTCGCGCACGATCTCGCGGTTGACTTCGTCGAGCGCTTCGGCCAGTGTCGGGCCGAGCCGGTCGCCGATGCGCACCTGCCCCCAGACGTCGATGTGGCCCAGGCCGCGCGCGGTCAGGAGCGTGTCGAGCGAGGGGTAGGTGAGGCCGGCGCCGGACACCGCGCCGCTGGCCGCGAGCACGAGGTCACCGGGCAGACCGAGCTCACCGCGGGCAATCAGGGGCGTGTCTTCGCCGAGGATCTGGGCGAGGGTGCGCAGGCCGGACTCGTCGCGGCCGAGGACGGGCAGGCCCTCCGCGCGGGCTTGAACGACCTCGGGAGATTCGTCGGCTCGGTCGACGAACGAGGCCGTGGCCGCGTCCGTGGCGCCGCCGTCGTTGAGTTCGCTCGACTCTTCGCGGGCGCGGCGCGTGGCGCGGCGGCTCATGTGGGCGGGAGGCTCCCAGCGGGGCGCGTCGCTCTCGGCGTTTTCCTGCTCGTCGGCGTGTTCTGGCACGTCGTCGCCTTCCTCGTCCGGTTCCGTTTCTGTTTCCGCGTGATCGGCAGGTTGATCGCCGACATGCTCGGTGGCCTGATCGTCGGCGTGTTCGCCCGCTTGTTCGTCGGCTTGTTCGTCGGCTTGCTCAACCGCCGCCGCAGCCTCGTCGGACTCCGCGTTCTCCCCCACGTGGGGCTCCTCGTGGTCGGGGAGCTCGCCCGTCTCCTCGGTCTCGCCTTGCTGCGTTGCGGCGGCATCGTCGGCCTCGGGAACGTCGGCCTCGGGAACGTCCTCGTCGGCCTCGACGAGCTCGATATGCTCGACAAACTCGGCCTGCTCGTGGGCGTCGCACTCATCCTGCGCGTCGGCCTCGGCGTCCTCAGCGTCATCCGCATGCTCAGCGTGGTCCGCATCAGCGGATTCCGGAGCATACTCGTCGGTGTCGTGTTCATCGGCCTCGATGCGCTCGTCGCCAGCGTCCTGCTCGGTGGCCTCGTGCTCGTCCTGAGCGTCGGCCTCGGCCTCGTCCTGTTCATCCTCCTCGGAGGCGGGACGCCAAGGTGCCGGGGGCTCCTCGTCGATCGGGTAGGTGAATACGTCGCGCAGGTGGGGTGCGACCTTCGGCGTGGGGCGCGTCGTCGGCGTCTCAGAATCGGACTCGACGGAGGCGTCGGCGTCGACCTCTTCGATGCTCTCCTGCGCGGGCGCCACGATCTCGGGCGCGGCAGCGGATGCGGAGGCCAGGAGCTGCGGGGCGTGGCCATACAGGCGCGGACCCACCGCGTTCACGTCGAGGAACAGGCGACCATTCGACATCTGGCGCAGGTTCATGAGGTGCACCTCGACGCCCGAAGTCGCCAGAATGGACAGGGCGGGGCGCACCGAAGGGTCGATGTCGCCTGCGACGATGATGAGTCGCGGGCCGGGCCCCACGGCCCGGGGCATCGAGTCGCGGAACTGCGCCCAACCGGCCCGGAAGCCCTCGGGGCCCGAGGGGTACTCGCTGGCCAAGTCGGACCACGAGATCGAGGCGACCTCAGCCAGTCGCGACAGGGAGGTAATAAGGGTCTCGGAGTCGAGTTCTTTCAGAATTTCGACGGACACGATCTGCCCCGAGACATCGAGAGCTGTCAGGCGCGGCGTCTCCTCGTCGCCCTGGCCCGTCATGTCACGCCAGGTCACGGGGAACAGCGGGCGCGAGACGATCTGCAGGACCTGCTGGCAGATAGCGTCAACCAGTTCGGGACCCAGATCCTGCGCAACCGGATATCCGAATTGAGCGGGGACGAGGTGTCCATCCTCGAACTCAAACAGGGCCATCGCTCTTTCCTTCACGTGTATGGGGCGCTCGGGGCCATTGTTTCATACGTTCCAAAAGAAACAAGGATGACACAGGCACAATGGGATGGATACCACGTAAGCATCTGCGCGCGGGTCGCCTGCCGACAAGGGGCCTCGGGCATGGCTCACCAAGCGCCCATAGTCCTTCACATCGGTAGAATAGTGAGCAAGGACAGCTTCTTTTGACCCCGGGACAGGACACCGACGCTCAGCCCCAACATCGGCGAGACAGGCCTCGAAACTTTTTCGGCGTCCGCGCGAATTCTGCGCGAATGATGGCACGCACATCCCGCCACTGCGTCACCTCGCCCAGGCTCGGACACCCACGGACAACGTCTCGCCGTTCTAACAGGCCCACGACACGGGCGAATACGCGGAGTGCGCCACCATGCACATACAGCACCCAACGCATCCCACTGACACATGCCGAGCAACTATGAGCCATACCCCGCCAGCGTGGGACCAATGTCGTGTACGATGGCACATGTCGCTTCGAATCCGGATGGCACGGCATCTTCCATCCGGTTAGACTACTGCGCGGCAGAATACTTGAGACAGAACAGGGTGGCATTCAATGGGCAGAGATAAGCTGCGCATCGTTGAATACTCGGCGCCGGAGCCGCAGGTTCCCGCGTCCGAGGAAACGCGCCGCGAACTGTCCCCCTACTGCCTGAACACTGAAGCATCACCCCGCTTGTACCCAAAGTCTGAGCAGGTGGTCAACCCACACCTGCCTCCCATTGAGCGCATGCCCGTCCCCGTGACACCTTTCCCCAAGCTGTTCCGCGACGACCCGGAACCCGCGTGATCTTCAGGGCCGCAGGCAACCACCGCCTCGGCCCTCTCCCTTATCCAAAGCACCGCACCCCTCCACGCCCGCGCCAACCGGCCACGGCCTCGCGCGACCATCCGCACACCGGATACCCGCCTCCCAACGTGCGCCCGCGTGACACACTGTCACCATGAGCGAGAGAGCTTCCTGACGGACCTGCGCGCACTCATTGACGTCGATTCCTCGACCGGTACGCGTGCGCGATACTCCTCCGACGCCGGCCTCACGCGCATCCCGCCCCTGGCCGTCGCATTCCCCCGCACGCCCGAGCAGGCGATCGCAGCCTTCGACCTCGCCCGCGCCCACGGCGTCCCCCTCACAGCCCGAGGCGGCGGCACCTCGTGCGCGTCCAACGCGATCGGCCCCGGCCTCGTCCTCGATTTCTCGCGGCACATGAACCGCGTCCTCTCCATCGACCCCGAGGCCCGCACCGCCACCGTCGAACCCGGCTGCGTCGGCTCCACCCTCCAGGCCGCGGCAGCCAAGCACGGCCTGCGCTTCGGCCCCGACCCCTCCTCCCAGAACCGCGCGACTATTGCCGGCATGGTCGCCAACAACGCGTGCGGCCCGCACGCGACCGCCTGGGGGCGCACCTCCGACAACATCGTCTCCCTCGACTGCGTGGACGGGCGGGGACGCCGCTTCACGGCCACGACCGGCCACGACTCGGCGCTGCGCGACGTGCCGGGACTGGCCTCCCTCATCGACTCACATCTGGCCCCCATCCGCACGCAGCTCGGCCGCTTCAAGCGCCAGGTCTCCGGCTACTCCCTCGAGCACCTGACCCCCGAGGGCGGGCGCAACCTCGCCGCCATGCTCGCAGGTACGGAGGGAACCCTCGTCCTCATCCTGTCCATCACCGTGCGTCTCGTACCACTGCCCGACGCGCCCGTGCTCGCGGCCCTCGGATACCGTTCCATGATCAAGGCCGCCGACGACGTGCCCGCTCTCCTCGCCCACTCACCCCTCGCCGTGGAGGGCATGGACCGCCGCCTCGTCGACGTCGTGCGCGCCCACAAGGGCCCCGGCGCCGTCCCCGCCCTGCCCGAGGGCGAAGGCTGGCTCCTCGTCGAAGTCGGTGCCCCCGGCGAAGACGTCACCGCCTCCCTGGAGCGAGCACGCGCCCTGTGCGCCGACTCGGCCGCCATCGACACGGTCGTGTACCCGCCGGGGGCCCAGGCCTCGGCCCTGTGGAGGATCCGCGCCGACGGTGCGGGCCTGGGCGGGCGCACCCCTCCGGACGGCGCTGGCGGCGGCGACCAGCAGGCCTGGCCCGGCTTCGAGGACGCGGCCGTCCCGCCCGAGAACCTCGGCGCGTACCTGCGCGACTTCACCGCCCTCATGGAGGAGTTCGACATCGACGGCCTCCTGTACGGCCACTTCGGCGACGGCTGCGTGCACGTGCGCCTCGCCATGCCGCTCGAGACCCCCGAGGGCGTGGCACACTCGCGCGCCTTCCTGCAATCCGCGGCCCGCATCTGCGCCGCCCACGGCGGCTCCGTCTCCGGCGAACACGGCGACGGACGCGCTCGCGGCGAACTCCTGTGCTTCATGTACACCCCCGAGATGCTCGACTTGTTCGCGCGCGTCAAGCACGTCTTCGACCCGGACAACCTCCTCAACCCCGGGGTGCTCGCCTCCCCCATGGACGAGGCCGAGGCCGCCTCTCGCGCGCGGGCGCGGGCTCTCGCGGCGCGCAGCGGGGTTGTTGACGTACTGGCGGCCCACGGCGGGCCTGACTCTGCCTTCAGCGATCGTGACGATGCGGCCGCCGGTCGTTCCGGCCTCTTTCCTGCTGCTGGCGCGCTCGAGCTGCAGCCCGGCGTTGGGGCCGACATCGACTCCTCACCGTTGCCTGACGTATCTGGCGTTACTGGCGATTCCGGCCTCGCCGCTGCTGCTGGCGCGCTCGAGCTGCAGCCCGGCGTCGACCCCCTCGACTTTGGCCTGCGCCGCGTCGCCGCGCGCCCCATGCCCGCGGATGGCGGCTTCGCCTTCACCCACGACGGCGGCGACTTCACGGCCGCCGTCCACCGCTGCACCGGTGTCGGCAAGTGCCGCGCGGGAGTGTCCGGCACCTTCATGTGTCCCTCCTACCTGGCCACGCGCGACGAGAAAGACGTGACCCGCGGCCGCGCCCGCATCCTCCAGGAGGCGGCGAACTCGCAGCTCGTGAAGGCCATCGACTCCCCCGAGGTCCTCGAAGCCCTCGACCTGTGCCTGGCCTGCAAGGCCTGCTCGGCGGACTGTCCCGCCGGCGTCGACATGGCCCGCTACCGCTCCGAAGCGCTCTTCCGCACCTACCGGGGGCGTCTGCGCCCCCTCAGCCACTACACGCTCGGCTGGCTGCCGCGCCTGACCCGGGTGACCGCTCGCGTGCCCGGCCTGGCGACTCTTGCGAACGCCATCATGTCGTTCACTCCCCTGCGCTCGCTGGCCTTCCGCCTCATCGGCCTGGATACTCGCCGAGGCATGCCCACCCTCCAGTCCGGCACCTTCACCGCGTGGGCTCGCCGCCACTCGTTGCTGGCGGATTCCGTTCCGGCTGGCGACGCAGCATCTTCTTTCACTGCGACTTCCGGCACTGCGACTCCCACTGCCGCAGCCCCCTCAGCCGCGAGTTCCGCAGCCGCGAGTTCCGCAGCCGCGACCGATGCCCGCGAGCGCGGCGGTGCCCCGGCCTCGCCTGGCCCCACCCGCGAGTGCGACGGTGCCCCGGCCTCGTCAACCCCGGCCTCGCCTGGCCCCCACCCGCGAGTGCGACGGTGTCCCAGCCTCGCCAACCCCGGCCTCGCCTGGCCCCACCCGCGAGCGCGACGGCGCCCGACCTCGCCAACCCCGGCCTCGCCTGGCCCCCACCCGCGAGGCGCGACGGTGTCCCGGCCTCGTCGGTGGCGGACTCCCCGATCCTGAGCGGGCCGCGCGATCCCAGCGGGCGGCCGTACGCGCTCGTGTGGGCGGACTCGTTTAGCCAGACCCTGGACGATGCGGGGGCGCGCGCGGTCGTCGACGTGCTGGAGGCGAACGGGTTTGCGCCGATCGTCGCGCCGGATACGTGCTGCGGCCTCACGTGGATTACGACGGGTCAGCTGACGGGCGCGAAGAAGCACCTGTCGTCGCTGCTCGCCGTGCTTGCTCCTTTTGCGGCGTCGGGGATCCCGATCGTCGGTGTCGAGCCGTCATGTACGGCGGTGCTGCGCGACGACCTGCTCGACCTGCTGCCCGAGGACCCGCGCTCAATGCTCGTGTCGGGTGCAACGCGCACCCTCGCCGAAGTATTGTCGGCCGTGCCCGCGTCCGAGCGGCGCCTGCCAAGCCTGGAGGGCGTCGAGATCGTCGCGCAGCCGCACTGCCACCACTACTCCGTCATGGGGTGGGACACCGACCAGGCGCTGCTCGAGTCGCTGGGCGCGCGCGTGACGCGGCTGGAGGGCTGCTGCGGCCTGGCCGGTAACTTCGGCATGGAGGCGGGCCACTACGACCTGTCGGTCGCGGTCGCGTCGCACTCGCTGCTGCCATCACTGTCGGCGCAGCCGGATGCCGTGTATCTGGCTGATGGCTTCTCGTGCCGCACGCAGGCCGCGCAGCTCGCGGGCCGCGGTGGCGTCCACCTGGCGACGCTGCTGGCGGGGCGCGGGGGCGTCCACCTGGCGACGCCGCTTGCGGGGCACGCTGACTGAATGCCGGTGCTGCGGCGCTCCGCGGGTTTTCCGGGTGATGCTCCTGTTCCGGGCACCGTCGGGCCTTGCGGGTAGTGCTCGGCAATTTCGCACGTAATTCCCTTGCGGGTATTTCAAACTGAGAACATAGGTCGTTGGAATTGCACCGTTTTCAGACGCACTTAAAAAATGACCGCCTTAAATTACGTGCGAGGTTTGTCTGAGACAGTTGTCGCCGCCGCCCACGGGCACCGCGCCCTGGCCCCGCATGGTTTCTGGTATTGCTGTGTGGTGCCACTGGTGTTCCGGGCACCACCGGGCCCGGCCGCTGCGTGTGCCCGTGGGCGGCGGCCCGCCCGCGAGCCGTCCGCGCCACGAGCTTCGCTCGGCGCGTCGGCTCGTTGTCCGGCCAGGCCCTGCCACCGCCCACCGGCACCACGGCAGGGCCCACCGACACCCTCCACACCAATGGCACCTGGCATCCTGATACATTCGGCGCATCATCCCGACACCCCTCCAGACCAGCCACCGCCCACCGGCACCGCGGCAGGTCCCTCCGCCGCTGACAGATCGTGGCTATGCATATCTTGACGACGCGCGCGGTCAGGTCGCGAATCTACTTGTTAAGGCGTGCGCTACACCCGATCCGTAGGCATTACACCCCTTCTGTTCGGGTGCAGCGCCACGTAACGGGTGCAGCGCCACGTAACAGGTGCAGCGCCACGTAACAGGTGCAGCGCCTCCGATCATGTTCATGACCCTTGCGACCACCGTCGGGATGTTCCCACGTGAAACCGCCGATTCGGACCGTCGCAGGCCTGCGTTGGAACCGCCCACCGGCACCGCGGCAGGCCCCTCCGACACCCTCCACACCAGTAACACCTGGTCTGCTGATAGGTTTGGCACCTTGTTTCGAAGCCCAAGTAGGCACCGCCACCGCCCACAGGCACGGCAGCCTGACCCCGCATGGTTTCTGGTTCTGCCTCATGATCCCGCGGATATTCCATACACCTCCGGCGCCATCCAAACCGGCGACGCCAGGTGTGCGGGCATACGGCTTGGCGCGGATTCCCACAGCAGCATCCAATCGGACACGTGTCCACGGATTGGCTTGTTACCGATGAGGCGCTACACCCGATCCGTAGGCATTACACCCCTTCTGTTCGGGTGCAGCGCCACGTAACAGGTGCAGCGCCTCATAACAGGTGCAGCGCCTCCGATCATGTTCATGACCCTTACGACCACCGTCGGGATGTACCCACGTGAAACCGCCGATTCGGGCCGTCACAGGCCTGCGTTGGAACCGCCCACAAGCGCTGTGCCGATGCGGGGATCGATGCTTGGTACGGCGCTAACAACTCAGTCACCCAGGCTCTCAGTTGCACCAGATCCTCATAGTCTGGCCACGAGAATCGATAGATAGTCCAGCCAGCACCACGTAAATCATTTTCTCGCTGGATCCATTCACGCTTTGCCCGAGCAAAGTCGGCTTCGTTTTTTCCGAGCTTTCCAATCCCATCGAACTCGAAGATGATCATGAGTCCCGGAATCGCGATGTCCGCAAAGTATCGTCGCCCGTTGACGATGATCTCGAACTGGGTCACGACCTCGAAGGCACTCACCGACTTGAGGACCCACAGCAATGCAGCCTCGGCAGGGTTGTCGCAGCCCGGGTCAGCGGCTCGGATGAGGGCTTCTGCTCGGCGCGCCGGAATGTTGTCGTTATGTTCGCGCCACTCCGTGAGCCTCGCTAGCATCTCTGACCGAACCTCATGTGCCCGATCGCGACACTCTTCCTGCGAAAAGAGGTCAAAGGGACGACTGCCTATTCAGCACCATACAGATCCCTACAAATGCGCTCAAGGGTTCAGACCAACAAGCCATACGCACCGCCGCATCGATAAGGCCTTCAGCCAGGACGCCACCAACAGTCTGCAGCTCTCTGTCAAGAGGTGAAACAACAGACCATCGCACCGAAACCCCGGGCACGAGGATCCCTGCTGCGCGAACCGCGCGGAGAGGCTTACTCCCACGCCGAGTACGAGCCCAGACGTATACGTCCGGATTCGCCTCCCACAGAGGAATACCTCGAGACGCAAGCGAACTTGCACCAACGAATACTCGATCCCCGCTCCCCAACGCATGGACAGCAAGGAGACGAGCTCGCGCCACTGTTATCCACGTGCGCCACGGAGTGTCAAGAAGACGCGTGTCTTCGACTCGAACGTAGCACCCTCGCATCACGTGCAAGAAAGCGCCCGATTCTTTCCTCATGGGCCATGCGACACGCTTCCGAGGTACGAATAACTGTCAATTGGTGGCTGCTCATATGTGGATTCTTACAGCCCCACGAGTTGAGATCATCAAGACAATCAACCCCTGTGGATAACCAGCGACACGAACAAGGGGCTGTGGATAGAGTGCGAGGTAGTCCAACCCTCTGTGCGCGGCAGCCCAGCCCTCTGTGCGGCACAGTCACCTCTGCGCACACTGACCACACTTTCACTTGTTATAAGGGGCAGCGCACCTGAACCGTAGGCAATACACCCCTTCTGTTCGGGTGCAGCGCTACGTAACGGGTGCAGCGCTACGTAACGGGTGCAGCGCCACGTAACGGGTGCAGCGCTACGTAACGGGTGCAACACCGACGGCTCGTCCCCTGCACACCAGTCCACACGCGGCGGTGATAACGCGGAAGTACTCCTGAAGCACGCCGACAATTATCGAGGCCAACCTCAACAACGATCCCGGGCCTCACACCGCCCAACAGACGGTCATCGCAGTTGCCTCAGCACTTCCTCGACGGGTGAACGATCACAGGGGGATCGAACAACACACGGTTGACTCCAGCACTCCTAGCTTGCACTGCATGGAGGCCACCAACGGAGCTGCAGAGGGAACGAACACGCCCGTCGAGCGTTCGATTGCGAGTCTCGGCAGCGCCACATCACGCCCGCACCTCACCCATGCGCCACCCGCACCAGGCCCACAACCTTCGCCGAGGCCGGGGCGCCCGTCGCGCGGGACCAGCGAGCCACGACATCCGAAACATCGATGGACGGATCGACGAGCAGCGCGGTGGACAGCGCCTCCGCCAGCACGCCCGACGAGGCCACGACGCTGACCTGCCGGACTCCCGAACGGGCGGGGTATCCCGTGCGCGGGTCGATGATGTGATGGTCCAGCAGGCGCGCAGCCTGGTCAGGAACATCGGAGTCGGCAGCCGCATGAGCGAGGACGGGCATATGAGCGTTCGAGGGTTTGGAGCCACCTTCATCGCTGTTCAACGATGCACAGCCAGAACCAAGCTGGGATTCCCTGCCACCCGCGGATGTTTCACGCGATGTTTCACGCGCGCGCCCCAACACGGGCTCCGCCAGAGAACCCGCCACGTGCACCGCCGCAGGCCCCGCCGCATGCTCCGCCACAGGCCCCGCCACAGACCCGGCACACACACACCACCCAGCGGCCCCAGGTTGTCCCCGGACGTCGACAGGGACGCCATGCCACCCGCAGGCAGCTCCACGACGCCAGCAACTGAAGTGGCCGCTCCGTGAGGGTCACGCAGGCCGACGCGCCACGGCGAACCGTCGGCGCGAGAACCACTCACAGACACCGACGACGTCCCCACTGACACCAATACGCCGCGCGCTCCCATAGACACCGCCAGGTCGCGGCACGCATCAGCGGTGTACCCCTTCGCAATGCCGCCCAGATCAACGCGCGGGCTGGGCACCTCCACACCCCCGACGGATTCGGCGGGAGCACCCACCGCCCAGCGCCGCTCGCCCACACGCGACAGTAAGTCCCACGACGACGCGCGCAACGCTGCCTCCACAACACAACCAGCCGGCGCAGGAGGCAAGGGCCTGCCCGCAACATACGCCGCCCGCATCGCCTTGATATCCCATGCGGCAACAAGCGGCCCGATCATTGGGTTGAACGCTCCCCCCGGTCGCCTCCGCGAGCGCCAGCGCATCACGCAGCAACCGGTCGGTCTCCTCAGAGACGACGAGGCCGGGGCCGGCCTCCGCATCGCTGGTTCCTTCGCGGGATGGTTGCGGGTGGCGACGGGGACTGTTTGGCGTATCTGTGACCGAAGCAGATGATGTCATGCAGTCGGCGAACGAGGCGGCGCGATGAGCGGCATCTCTGCACGCATCACCGGTCGGCGACAACGCTTCGCCACCGCGCGCGTCGTGGCTGCACGCGGGACCGCGGACAGCGGTATTGAGCCGCGACACCTCGGAAGAAACCCGGAACGCGCTCCACAGGTCCTCGTGGCGCGCCACGACCTCGACGATGGCGTTGACGATCGCCATGCCATCCCCGCCCCACCCGATGATGTCGACGCGGGTGCCCATCGCGGGGAACGAGGAACGCCACGTGGGCACGGACTCAGCTGTCGGAGCCGTCGACGTCGCCGTCCTTGGTGGAGTCGTTCAGGCCGGGGATGTTGATGTCGTCGGCGCCGTCGGGAGAGACGCCCTGGGCGGCCGCGATGGCGCGGATGGCGGCCTGCACGAACTGCTGGTGGGCGACGGTGGCGCCGGTGATGACGTCGACCTTGGCGGGGTCGCCGACCTTGGTGAGGTTGTCGGAGTACTCCTGGTAGGAGGCGACGGCGGCCTGCGCCTTCTTGTAGTAGTCCTCGTTGAAGACTTCGCCCGCGGAGTTCTTGCCGTAGTTGGCGCCCTTGTCGGTGCCGTCGGCGAGCGTCGTCTCGTAGGACGTGGAGGTGATGCGCCCGCCCTCGACGGTGATGGTGATGGTGCCGATGGAGCCCTGGTCGTCGGCGTTGGACTGGGCGGTCCAGACCCCGTCGCTCATGGGCTTGGTCATGTCGAGGCCGGTGGAGGGCGCGCATGCAGCCAGGATGGTCGCGCCGAGGGTGCCGAGGACCGCGTACGAGGCCGGGGAAACCCAGCGGGATCGAGTATCAAGCGTGGTGGGCGTGGTCATCGCACCTTGTCCTTTCCGCTGCGGGCGTCGCCGTCGCGCGGAACGGACAGCCCGGAGGAGCGTTCTTCGAAGTCGTGGTCGTGCCAGGTTTCCTTCACGACCTTGCCGTGGTCGAGTCGGATCTCGCGCTGGCCCTGCTCGGCGACGAGCGCGTCGTGGGTGACGACCATGAGGGTCGTGCCCTCCTGGTGGAGCTGGTTGAACAGGTCGAGGACGATTTCCTCGTTGGTTTCATCCAGGTTGCCCGTGGGCTCGTCGGCGAGGACGAGCTTGGGGTAGTTGATGAGGGCGCGGGCCACGCACACGCGCTGCTGCTCGCCGCCGGAGAGCTGGCGCGGCAGGTGCGTGGCGCGGTCGGCGAGGCCGACGCGGTCGAGGGCTCGAGGGCTTCCTTCTCGTCGGGCATCGAGTGGTAGTACTGGGCGACCATGATGTTCTCGAGGGCCGTGAGGTGGCCGATGAGGTGGAACTGCTGGAACACGAGGCCGATCGTGCGGCAGCGCACCTCGGTGAGCTCGTCGGCGGTCAGGTCGGAGATGTCGTGCCCGTCGAGCATGACGGTGCCCTTGGTGGCGGTGTCCATGGCACCGACGATGTTCATGAGGGTCGTCTTGCCGGAGCCGGAGGGGCCGACGATGGAGACCCACTGGCCGCGCGGGATCTCGAGGGAGACGTTGTCGAGCGCGTGCAGGTCGCCGTAGATCTTGGAGACGCCCTCGAGGGTGAGCAGCGCGTCCGTGGAGGCCGACGAGGCCTGGGTGGCGGTGGAGGTGGTCATGGTGACTCTCATTCTCCGCGCAGGACAAGCGCGGGGTCGACGGCCAGTGCGCGGCGCACAGGCGGGAGACAGGCGAGGACGGCGATGAGGATCGAGCAGGCGACCGTGCCGAGGAGGATGACGGGGTGCAGCGAGATCGATCGGTGGAACACGGAGGTGGAGATGAGGACGGCGAGGCCGTAGCCCGCCCCGGCACCCAGGACGCCTCCGATGAACCCGAGCATGACGCCCTCGCCCATGAACTCGCGGGTGATGGAGCGCCCGGTCGCGCCCAGGGCCTTGCGCAGGCCGATCTCGTTGCGGCGCTCGGTGACGACGGCGATCATCGTGGTGGACACGCCGATCATGGTCAGCGCGAGCACGATGACGGTGATGACGATGAGCAGGGAGCGCAGCATCGCCAGCACGCCGGTGTCGGACTGGGCGAGGCGGCGCACGGTCTGGGCGTGAATGTCGGGGTTCGCGGCGTTCATCGCGTCGGCGATGGCGCTGAGCTGGTCGCCTTCCAGGGCGATCGAGTACTCGGCGAGCGACACGGCGTCGGACTGCCCGGTCAGGGCGCTCATGTCCTGGCTGGTCATGTACACGTAGCCGTCTTCGTTGCCGCCGGTCTTGAGGATGCCGGACACGGTCAGGGTGACGGTACGCGGATCGACCTTGAGGGCCGAGGCCTGCGCACCCGACTGCGCGGCAGCCTTCGACGAGGCGCTCGCGTCCAGCTGGCTGACCGTGATCGTGTCACCGGCCTTCACGTCGATCGTCGAGGCGATCTGCTCACCGACGAGGATCTGACCCGTCGCAGCGGGCCACTCCCCGTCCACGTACCAGTACGGGTTCATGGCGTGCACGGCATTCAGGTCCGCGCCGCCAGCGACGTAGGGCTGGTCGTTAATCGTGACCGTCTCGTAGTCAAAGGACGCGGATCCGACCAGTGCGCTCGCGGGCACCTGGGCGGTCGCGGCGGCCACGGCCTCGTCGGTCATGGGCACGTCCCCGGCGGGGGTGACGACGAGGTTGGCGCCGTAGGAGCGGATCTCTCGGGCCATCTGCGCGGGCACATCGACCGCGATCGTCACGAGGCCGGACAGCGTGGTCGCTCCGATGGCGACGGCGAGAATCGCGATAAGGACGCGGGAGCGTCGGCGCAGGATGGAGGAGATAACCATCCGCCAGAACATTGCTCGTCTGGACATGGGCATCACCTTCCGTGCAGGACTTCAGCCGCGTTGAGGCGCAGCAGGTAGCGGATCGCCGGGATGGATGCTCCCAGGACGACGAGGATCACGAGGACGGCGACGAGGCCGACGACGACGGGCACGAACGCGATGGACGAGTGGAACACCATGTAGCCGATCGCCTGGGCGAGCACGATGCCTCCGCCGTAGCCGAGGACCCCGCCAGCCAGGCCGACGATGATCGTCTCCGTCAGGAACAGCGAGATGATCTGTTTATCTTTCGCGCCCACGGCCTTCATGAGGCCGATTTCGCTGGAGCGCTCCATGACGCCCGCGGTGACCAGGTTCGCGATGGCCAGGGCCGAGGCGATGAGCGCCAGGACGGTCACGAGGACCATGAGCAGCTGGGTCTTCTCCAGGATCGTGCCTTCGGACTCGGCGACCTGGCGGACCGGGCGTGCCACGGAGTCCGTCATGACTTCCTCGATCTGGTAGGCGATCGAGGAGACGTAGGCGGTGCAGTACCAGGTTTCCTTCTCGGACACGCTCAGCGAGTTCGGGTTCTTCGCGGCCTTGCGCGCGAGGTCGTTGTCGGGCGTGGTCAGGGCGGAGACCTCGACGCTGCCGACGACGTTCTCGCGCTCGAGGAGCTCTTGGGCTTGCGCCAGCTGAATGTACACGCCGCGGTCCGCGTCGTCGCCGCTGGTGAGGATGCCGCGCACGGTGAACTCGCGCGTGATCCCCTCGCGGGTGAGGGTGAAGGTGTCGCCGACGCCGAGGCCGTGGGCGGCCGCGTAGGGTGGTGCCGACGAGGGCACCGCTCTCGTCGTCGTCTGCGGGCCACGAGCCCTCGATTCCCCACCAGCCGCGCAGCTTGTCGAGGCCGGTTTCAACGCTCTCGCCGGTGGCCAGCTCGAGGTGGTGGCTGAACCAGGTGCCGGTCGTGGGCACGTGCTCGCCGCTCGCGTCCGTGGCGGACACGCTCAGCAGGGGCGCGAAGTCGAGGATGTTGTAGGTCCAGAAGATCGTCTTGATGTTGCCCAGCTCGTCCTCGCGCAGGTAGGAACGGGACTCGGTGGTCTCGCCTGTGGAGTACAGGTCGTCGAGGACGGCCGCGCCCTGGGGGCGCACGACGATGTTGGCACCGTAGGACTTGAGTTCCTGGTTGACTTTGTCACCCACGTTGAACATGACGGAGAGCATGGACGTGGCGACGCAGGCACCCAGCGCCACGGTCAGGGCGATCATCAGGTGGCGGTTACCGCGCCTCGTGAGGGCGCCGCGCAGCATTCGGAAGAACACGCGATCCCCTTACTTCGCGAAGATGGAGGCCGAGGCCTCAAGGGCCGAGATCGGCACGGTCAGCGTGCCGTTGGAGACCTTGTAGTCGATGGGGATCGGGTTGCAGCCACCCTTAAAGCCGATGGTCGCGATGTTCATCGCCACTTCACACAGCTTGCAGATGACCTTGCCGTCCTTCTCGTAGTAGCCGGTGGGGCCGCAGATATCGCACGCGTCCAGGCCCACGCCGAAGGAGGAGCCGGACTTCTGGATGACGATGAAGCGCACCTTCACGCCGCCCGAGGTCGTGTACTCGTAGCGGTGCAGGTGGCCGTCGGAAATGTCGGCCAGGTTGACGCTCACCTGGTCGTCGACGACGCTGAACGACTCGGGCGCGGACAGCTCGACCTCCTGGCTGCCGTAGGCGACGCCGACGGTGATGAGCAGCGCGCCGCACAGGTAACCGAGGGCGGCGGTGCCCGCCATGGACTTGTAGAGGCGCGAGCGCGCGCGGGCCCAGGCGCCCCTCGGCGGGGTTGGCCCCCACGGTCGGGATCGAGCGCGAGGCCAGCCACGTGAGCACCACGACGGCGCACAGGGCCAGGCCCGCGGCAAGCGTGAAGACGGCCTCGTGGTTAATGAACCAGGAGATGGTGTTCCACGCGTCCTTGGGGATCGAGATCCAGCGCTTGGCCTTGAGGATGCGCACGATCATCAGGGAGTGGTTGGCTAGCAGGGCGACCATGATGAAGGCCGCCGGCCACACGCGGTTATTCCAAGCGCACAGGCGGTAGGACACCCAGGCGACGAAGCTGACGAGCAGCCAGGCCAGCGTATATCCGAGGATCGCGAGGACAACCTGGCTGGAGTAGATCTCGACGCCGCCCGAGAGCATCATGACGGCCTGGTTCATGGCGGTGGGAACGGCGCGGAACAGGACGGCCGCGATGTAGAGGGCACCGACGATGCGCAGGAGCGTATCGCCGCTCACCGCGGTCTCCATCGACGAGGCCGCCCGGGCCTCGTCGTCACCATCGCCGGGCAGAGGGAGCGCACGCGGCGCGAACGCAGCGCGACCAGCGCGAGGAAGAGCAGCGCGAGAACAACCGCGGCGGGGAGCGTGAACAGGCCGACGGTCTGGCGGTTCACGGCCTTGGGGGCTTCGACGTTGATCACCGTCAAGACCAGGGAGGAGATCATACCCAGGCCGATACCGGCCCACACCGCTAGCGACCGCGCCTTCTTGCCGCGACGGCCGTGCCCGGCGGCCGGCATAAAGCGGATGACGGCACCGACGGCGAGCATCGTCAACAGCAACGTCAAGGTTGCTTCGCTCATCTGCTGAAGCATTGGCTTTCCTCCCGAAATAAAGGTTCACCGAAGCCGGGTGACTCCGGCGTCAAGTCTAGTCCCCTCACGGGGTGAGGGCCGAGGCCAGCGGTCCCAGAAAGGAACCACTGCCTCGGCCCCACGAAACGTGAACGTCGATCACCAGGAAACGGCCGTGGGATCCCACTGCCAATCCGGGAATTCGGCGACGAGCGGCTCGGTCCAGAAGCGGCCCTCAACACCCGTGGTCTTGTCGGTGTGCAGCAGCCAGCCCGTGGGAGGCTTGATCGAGAAGGTCACGTCGTAGGTGCCGGCGTCGAGCTTGGGCAGGTTCAGGCCGTAGTGCGGGCCGTCGGACGCGTTCATCGGCATGAGCGTGCCCTCCTGGACGGTCGTGCCGGACTTGTCCTTGATCGTGTAGTCGACGGTCAGGCCGGGGATGAAGTCGCCCGCGCCGTAACCGAGCTTGTTGTCGGCGGCGGCGGAGATATCGGCCTCAATGTGCATCGAGGACTCGGCGGCCGGGGTGCCCACCTCGGGCTCCATCTCGACGGGCTGGAAGTAGACGCCACCCACGACGAGCGGGCCAACGTGGACGTCGTCGCCGAGGGGCTGCTCTTCGAGCCAGCATCCTCACCGGGGCGGCGGCGCCGAGTCAGCCGAGGCCGAGGCCGAGGCCGAGGCCGAGGCCGGCCCGCGGGCTTCTCGCTCGAGGACGAGGAAGAGTTGTTGGAGCAGGCAGCCAGGGTGCCTGCGAGGGCCAGCGTGGCCAGGGCCGCGCCGACGCGGAACAGAGAACGCTTCATGTGATGATCTCCTGTGCGTGTTGGTTGGGTGAAAAGTCGGTGTCGCTCGACTGCTGTCATTCCTCGGCCCGCGACTGGGCGGCGGCCTCGCGGGCGAGGCGAGCTTTTCCGAAGAAGTAGAGACCGACGATGATGGCGAGAACGATGGCTTGCGCGGCCAGGTTCTCCACTCGGGGGTAGATCCCCAAGAGGTCAATGGTGGGGAAGCCGGAGATGGGCGTCAGGGACACGACGTCCGCCTCCTGAAGCTCCCCGATACCAGAACCCGTGAACGTGAAGGCCATGAAGGCCATCAGCAGCGAGGTAATGGTGAAGAAGGGGCGCAGCGGGATGCGCACCGCCGCGAACTGGATGAGCAGGTAGATGATGACGAGGGCCACGAGGCCGACGCCCAGGCCGATCCACACGTAGTGGACCTTGTCGCCCGCGGCGGCGACGATCGGGACGTAGAACAGGATCGTCTCGGCGCCCTCGCGCAGGACCGCGAGGAAGGAGATGAAGGCGAGGCCCAGCAGGGAGCCGCTGCTCAGCGAGGCGTCCGTCTGCTTCTTGATGTACTCGTCCCACGCCTTGTTGGAGGACTTGTTGATCATCCAGTTGGACACCCAGATCAGCATGACGACCGCGAAGAGCGCGGCGAAGCCCTCGAGAAGCTCCTGGTTCGCGCCCGCCAGGGAGGTGACGTAGCTGAAGAGGAAAGCCAGGCCGATGGACAGGCCGAAGGCGATCGCCACGCCGCCCCACACGATGGGGGCCTTCTTCTTGTGGCCAGCCTTGGCCAGGTAGGCCAGGACGGCAGCGACGACCAGGATCGCCTCCATGCCCTCACGCAGGATCACGAGGAGGGAGGGCAGGAACTGGGCGATCCACGGGGATGTGCCCGAGCTGTCGGCGGTCTTGTCGGCAGCCTTGCCGGTGTAGCCGTCGAGGGTGTTGGCGTCCTCGCGGATGTAGTTCGTCAGCGTCGAGAGGTGCTGGTCGACCGCGGCCGAGTCGTTATCGGTCATGGCCTTCTTCAGGAGCGAGAACTCCATCTCCACCTGCGAGACGCGCGAGCCGGAGATGCGGCTCATGACCTGCTTCTCCATGCCGGTGATCTCGTAGTGCTTGTAGTAGGCCTCGTTGACCTTGTCCTTACCGGCCTTGGCGTCGCCGCCCTTGTAGGCGTTGGCGCCGTCCTGAAGGATGCCGTTGATGGTCTTGGCTACCTCACCCCACGCGCCGGGGCTGTAATCGTCCGACGAGGCCTGGGCTGCCGAGCCCGGAGCCACGCCGTCCAGGGAGGCACCGTCCTCGACCATGTACTGCTTGAGGGTTGTGGCGTGACTGTCAACGCCCGCACTGTCGGCGTCAGTCATGGCCTTCTTGAGGAGGGAGAACTCCATCTCCACCTGGGAGACGCGCGAGCCGGAGATGCGGGCCATGACCTGCTTCTCCATGCCGGTGATCTCGTAGTGCTTGTAGTAGGCGTCGTTGATCTTGTCCTTGCCGCCCTTGGCGTCGCCCGCCTTGAAGGTGGACACACCTTCGTCGATCAGGCCGTTGATCGTGGTCGACACATCGCTCCACGTCTGATCAGCGGCGCGCGAGGGCGAGGCGAACATCGCCACGGCCAGGGCCGCCATCACGGCCACGATAAGAACGCGACTAAGTCGCTGACCAACACTGCGCGCGTGAGCGCGAATACTGCCTGCGTGAGCACACATACTGCCTGCGTGAGCGCGAAGCACTGCCACCACTTGCCTCCTGACGATCCGGCGATTAGGTAACGCCGGGATGATGGAATCCCTAACCATTGAGCGTAGCCACATCTCGCCCAGGTGGAAAGTAGTCCGTTTAGGTTGTCCTAAATTGTGATCATGCTGTGACGGTGTTTAGCGCGCATGTACGCCGCCATTCGGGGACCAAGGGCCCAGGATTGTCACTTGCTGACGCAATGCCATAAAAATAGTGCGGTTGCAACGAAAACACAGACACCCAACACCCGCACGCGACTACCATCACTCGCGCGCCGATCACCCGAAGCTCAGGCCTTGGCGAACCGCAACCTTCGCCCGCCACAAACACGCGCGGCAACCAACACTCACAACAACGCGCGCTCATTACTTTGTTTCAAACTCTGTCAGAATATTGGGCAGCACCATCGACGACAGGAAGAGGAAACCACCCATGACAACCGATCCGAATGCCCAGCCCTTGAGCGCGACGCCAACATCCCCGTGGCCGACGCAAGCCCGCAGGGCCCGCGTCCGCGGCCCCCTCCCCTGCGCGACGGCACCGTGGAGAGCGAGCCGGCCCCGGCCTCGTCCCCAAGCCCCCACGCGTGCCGAGTGGGTGCGAATCGCGATCTTCGGGATCCCCTACGCCGCGTTCTTCCTGGTGGGAGTGCCGACATGGATCTTCCCCGCATCCTGGAGCCTGACCGCCATCAACATCGGGCTCGACACCATCTTGCTGATCATGGCGCTCGCATTCTTCGGGCGCGAGTTCTTCCCCGCTTTCACCTACCTGCGCACGCGCCCCGTGCGCAAGATCGCGCTCCTCTTCGGCCTGTGGCTCCTGGTCGTCATCGTCCAGGCCTCCGTCCGTTTCGCGCTCTACGGAGGCAACCCGCCAGTTGCCGAAAACCAGCAGCAGGTCATCAACGCCCTGCATGACGGAGCCCTTGGCCTGGCGTTCTCCTTCTTCGTGACCGTTGGCGTGCCCGTGGTGGAGGAAATCTTCTACCGCCACATTCTCATCGGCAAGCTCAGTGCCTACGCGCCCACCTGGCTCGTCGCATCGATCTCTGCGGCGCTGTTTGCGTACATGCACAGCCACCAGTGGCAGGACTTCTTTTCCTACCTGCCGCTCAGCATCGTTTTGACGCTCGTGTACGTGAAGTCCGGGAAGAACGTGGCCTACTCGTGGCTGTTCCACGCGCTCAATAACTCGATCATGGTGATCCTCATGTTCGCCGCGCAGGGGGGCACTGCAGAACGCCTGATTGCTGGATGTCGTGACGCCCTGCCCGAGCCCGGGCGGGGCGTTGCTGTACGTCCGCTGTTTTTGGACGGCCGCGCCGCCACCAATCGGGGGGAATTGCACTACACGAGGGTTCGACACGCCGGCGACACTCCGTAAGAGGGCTTCGTGTAGTGCAAAACCCCCATCGCCGGCGCGGAGAACGCCAGGACACGGAGGACTCGGCCGCACTGCCCATGAGCGGTGCCAGGGCGCTGCGCCCAGCAACTGGCACGAGCACTACGCCAGAGCAAGACATTATTCGCCCAACAACAACCACGCCGGGCCCCTTGGGTACAAAACTCTCCCAGCACGAGCTGCACGGCACACTTCCGGTACAAAACTCTCCCTGCACACCCGCCCTCGCCGCATATCCGGTACAAAACTCTCCCAGCACACCCACCCTCGCCGCATATCCGGTACATAACTCTCCCCGCACACCCGTCCTCGCCGCATGTCCGGTACAAAATTCTCCCAGCTCTCCCGAAATAGCTCAATTTGGCGCTTTTTCTGCATGCAGGGAGAGTTTTATACCGTTCTCACCACCAAGAAGCTGAGCAGGGAGAATTTTGTACCGATTGCGAGGCAGAGTTGGGGCTAGCCACGACAGCACGGCACGCCCTACTAGTGCGGAAGGCACCGGAGGAACCGGTGGGCCAGGCCGCGGTACCCGTGGATAACGGGACCAGGCCGCGGTGCGGGCTTCGGCCGGTTGGTAGGACCACGCCGCGGCGCCGGTGAGCGGCGACACAACCCAGCCCCAAACAAATTTCGCATGCAATTCCCCCACGACACGAATCGACGCACGCTCAAAAACCGCAGAATATCAACGATTAGATTTCAACACTTGAAATACACTCAGGAGAATTGCATGCGAAATTGCCGGACGACAGAGGAGCCAGGCCGCGGTGCAGGCTTCGGCCGGTTGGTAGGACCACGCCGCGGCACCCGTGGGCGGCGACATAACCCAGCCCCTCAAACAAATTTCGCATGCAATTTCCCACGACACGAATCGACGCACGCTCAAAAACCGCAGAATATCAACGATTAGATTTCAACACTTGAAATACACTCAGGAGAATTGCATGCGAAATTGCCGGACGACAGAGGAGCCAGGCCGCGGTGCCCGTGGGTGGCGACAGGGCCTGGCCGGACATCGAGCCGACGCGCCGAGCGAAGCTCGCGTGTGGCGATCTCGCGGGCGGGCCGCCGCCCACGGGCACACCAAGCAGCCCGGCCCAACGGGCAGCCCGGCCCAACGGGCAGCCCGGCCCAACGGGCAGCCCGGCCCAACGGGCACACCAAGCAGCCCGGCCCAACGGGCAGCCCGGCCCAACGGGCAGCCCGGCCCAACGGGAGGGCCGCCGCCCACGAGCACACCAGGCCCCACTGGTGTGGAGGGTGCCGGAGGGACCGGAGGGCACGGGCGGGCTTCGAGGCGCGGCACCGAACGAAGTGAGGATGCCTAGCCTCGCGGGCGGCCGGGACCTCCGGCGCCCGGAACACCCGTGGGGCCGCAACACCACCGGCACCAACAACGTAACGAGGCCGCGACCGGTTTCCCGGCCACGGCCTCGCCACTCAGTCAGCGCCGATCAGAAAGACGGCACCGCGCGGATCGGCACCGCGCTCATCAAAGCAACGGTGCCACCAGCGATCAGGCGGTCATGTCCACGTGATCCTCGACCGCGGCGCGGCCAGCCTCGAGGCGGGCGACGGGGACGCGGAACGGGGAGCAGGACACGTAGTCCAGGCCCACGCCATGGAAGAAGTGGATCGACTGCGGGTCGCCACCGTGCTCGCCACACACGCCGAGCTTGATGTTCGGCTTGGTGGAGCGGGCACGGCGCACGCCTTCGGAGACCAGGGTGCCCACGCCGTGGACGTCGATGGACTCGAAGGGGGAGACGCCGAAGATGCCGGCCTCGATGTACTGCGGGAAGAACACGCCTTCGACGTCGTCGCGCGAGAAGCCCCACACGGTCTGCGTCAGGTCGTTGGTGCCGAAGGAGAAGAAGTCCGCTTCCTCGGCGAGGTCCTCGGCCGTCATGGCGGCGCGCGGCAGCTCGATCATGGCGCCGATGGAGACGCCGGACAGGTCGACGCCGCGGGAGGAGGCGACGGAGGCGATGATACCTTCGGCCTCTTCGCGCACGAGCTGGAGCTCACGCACGGAGCCGACGAGCGGAACCATGATCTCGGGGCGCGGGTCGAGGCCGCGGCCCACGAGCTGCGCAGCCGCCTCGCACAGGGCGCGCATCTGCAGGGCGAACAGGCCGGGCAGGTAGATGCCCAGGCGCACGCCGCGCAGGCCGAGCATGGGGTTCTGCTCGTGCATGCGGCGAACCTCGACGAGCATGGCCTCGTCGGCGGGGTCGAGGGTGCCGGTGGCCTTGCCGACGGCGACCTTGGTCTCCAGCTCGATGAGGGCGGGCATGAACTCGTGGAGCGGCGGGTCGATGAGGCGCACGGTCATGGACTTGCCGTCCATGACCTCGAGCATCTCGAGGAAGTCCTGCTTCTGCAGCTTCTCGAGCTCGTCGAAGGCAGCCTGGCGCTCCTCGGACTCGGGGGCGGAGAGGATGGCGCGCTCGACGAGCGGGCGGCGCTCACCCAGGAACATGTGCTCGGTGCGGCACAGGCCGATGCCCTCGGCACCGAATTCGATGGCGCGCTTGGAGTCGAGGGGGGTGTCGGCGTTGGCGCGCACGCGCAGGCGGCGGACCTTGTCGGCGTGGGACAGGAGCTTGTCGACGGCTTCGACGAGCTCGCGGGTGCCCGCGTCTTCGCCGGCGGCGGCGAGGCCGGCCTCGAGGCCTTCGGCGAGGTAGGTGGTGACGGGCGAGTCGGTCACGGGGACCTCGCCGCGGAAGATTTCGCCGGTCTGGCCGTCGATGGCGATGGTGTCGTCGGCGGTCAGGACGAGGTCACCGATGGTGACGGTGCCGGCGGCTTCGTCGATAACGAGGGACTCGGCACCACACACGCAGGTCTTGCCCATGCCGCGGGCGACGACGGCGGCGTGCGAGGTCTTACCGCCGCGCGCGGTGAGGACGCCCTCGGCGGCGACCATGCCGGGCAGGTCGTCGGGGTTGGTCTCACGGCGCACGAGGACGGTCTTGACGCCTTCGTTGGCGGCTTCGATGGCCTGGGCGTTGTTGAAGGCGATCTTACCGACGGCGGCACCCGGGGAGGCGGCCATGCCGCGAGCGATGAGGTCCTTGTCGGCCTTGGCGTCGAACTGCGGGAACATCAGCTGGGTGAGCTGGTCGCCGGTGACGCGGCCCAGGGCCTCGTCGCGGGTGATGAGCTTTTCGCCGAGGAGCTGGGTGGCGATACGGAACGCGGCGGCCGCGGTGCGCTTGCCGACGCGGGTCTGGAGCATCCACAGCTTGCCGCGCTCGATCGTGAACTCGATGTCGCACATGTCGCGGTAGTGGGTCTCAAGCTTGCGCATGATGGCGCGCAGCTCGTCGTAAACGGGCTTGTTGATGCGCTCGAGGTCGGACAGGGCCAGCGTGTTGCGGATGCCGGCGACGACGTCCTCGCCCTGGGCGTTCTCCAGGTAGTCGCCGTAGACGCCGGAGTGGCCGGAGGAGGGGTCGCGGGTGAAGCACACGCCGGTGCCGGAGTTTTCACCCATGTTGCCGAACACCATGGTGCAGATGTTGACGGCGGTGCCCAGGTCGTGGGGGATGCGTTCGCGGCGGCGGTAGATGCGGGCGCGCTCGGTGTTCCAGGAGCGGAACACGGCTTCGATGCCCATGTCCATCTGGGTGCGGGGGTCCTGCGGGAAGTCGTGGCCGGTCTGTTCCTTGACGATGCCCTTGAAGGTTTCGACGAGGCCCTTGAGGTCCTCGGCGTTCAGCTCGGTGTCGCCCTTGACGCCGCGCGCGGCCTTGAGGTCGTCGAGGGCGTCGGAGAAGAGGTCGCCGTCGATGTCGAGGACGGTCTTGCCGAACATCTGGATGAGGCGGCGGTAGGAGTCCCACGCGAAGCGCTCGTTACCGCTAACGGCTGCGAGGCCGAGGACCGACTCATCGTTGAGGCCGATGTTCAGGACGGTTTCCATCATGCCGGGCATGGAGAACTTCGCGCCGCTTCGCACGGAGACGAGGAGCGGGTCGGAGGGGTCGCCCAGGTGGCGACCCATCTGGTCTTCGACGCCGCGCAGGGCGCGGGTGACCTCGGTGGCCAACGACTCGGGAACCGTGGAGTCCTTGAGGTATGCACGGCACGCCTCGGTGGTGATCGTGAAGCCGGGGGGAACGGGCAGGCCGAGCTTCGTCATCTCGGCAAGGTTGGCTCCCTTTCCTCCGAGCAGGTCCTTCATGGACTTGTCACCCTCGGAGAAGTCGTACACATACTTGACCATCGTGGTCCTCAACTTCCGTGTTTGCGATGTCCGGCCCATCGACGGGCCGCTACCAGGGGTAAGAATACACGCTTCAAGGGACCTAGGTCACTTCAAGACACCCCGCCGCATGATTGTTCTGACATTGACGAGGCCGGGGCAGCCGCCCGCCCCTCCCCTCGGAAAAGACAGAAAAAATGCTGGTGGGGCAGGCCCGAGGCCCGCCCCACCAGCATCAATGAGCGATGTCAGCGCACGCGGAACTCGATCGTGGTTCCCTCACCCACATCGATGAGGTCGCCGTCGTTCAGGGCGATCGTCACCATGGGGGTGACGTCCTGGAACGAGCCGTCGGCGTGACGTAGGACGGTGCCGTTCGCGCTACCCAGATCCATAAGGGCCCAGGAACCCGGCGTCGTCATCATGACAGCGCAGTGCGAACGGGAAATCTCGGTCTCGGGGCTGGGCACGCGCAGGACCGTGGCCACGGGGCGGCCGGTCAGCGCGCGGGCATCGGGGTCACGGCCGATGACGACGTCGCGGGAGACCTCGACGGGCACGGTGCCGCCGTGAATCAGGAAGGCGACGGGGGCCGCGGGGCCGGAGTTCGCGGGGGCGAGGCGCAGGATGGTCGCCTCAGTGTCGGTCTCGGCGCCCAGGCCAGCCAGGCCCTCGGCGCTCATGGCCTCGGGGATGGCGGGAGGCTCAGCGACGGGAGGCTCAGCAACAACCTCGGACGAGGCCGGGGTGCCGGACTCGCCGAAACCGCCCTGGCGCTCGGCGGACTCGGCCGTATCGACCGGCGGCTCCTCGGCGTCGGCGACGACGTAGAGCTCGCCGGAGGGCTGCTCGGGCTCCTTCGCGGGCGCCTCCTCGGGGGGCTCCTCGACGTGCTCGGCGGCGGCCTCGGGAACCTCCTTGGCGTCGGGGGTGCGCGAGGCGTGGCTCAGCGACACCGGACCGTTGCTGGTCGCAGCGAGGAACTGGGCCTCGACGGCGGCCAGGTCCACGGACGACGTGCGCGTGGAGGGTTCCGGCAGCTCCTCGCGGGCGTCGCGACGCGCGCGGCGCTCGTGGTCCGGAATGTCGGGGTTGATGAGGAAGCCCATCGTGTCGACGGGCATCGAGGCGAGGGCCTCGACCTCGTCGAGCGCACGGCCGATGCGGATCTCGCCAGCCTCGACGCGGTCGGCGGCGGGCACCATCCACGTGACCTCGTCGCCGTCAATGATCGTGGCCTCGAAGGTCTGCCACTCGCCGGGGTTGAAGGGCCAGGCCCAGATCGGGTCGGTCCAGACCTGCTCGGTGATCTGGCCGGCGGCGCGCATGCGCAGCTGAATGCTGCCGAGGACCGTCAGGTAGGGCTGCTCGCCGGCGCAGTCGAGCAGGAGGGCGTCGCCCTTCTCAGCCTGGACGTGGGACAGCCACGCCTGGGTGTCGGCGCGTCCCCACACCACGTCGGCCGCAGAGTCCGCGAAGTCGAGCGGAACCAGCGCCGCGCCGAGGGGACCCGTGACGAGCATCGCGCCCTGCCCGCGGCACAGGAAGCGTCCAATCTGAAGCATCAGTTACTGCCTTCTCTACGAGGGACCCGGCGAGCGGTCTCAATCGACGCCGGACGTACTGGTTGAATCATCCGATTCATGACATTCGATGTCAATGTTACTCGTGATTTGGTTCCTGCGTAAACTACAACGGCGGTCGTATTGTCCCGCGTTCCCGTCTCCAGTGAGGCGCGCACGAGTCTGTCGGCCGTCCCCTGCGGGCCGTCGCCGGCCGTAACAACCGCATGAATCTGCGAATCGCTCAGGACTCCGTGCACCCCGTCTGTACAGATGACGGCCCGATCGCCTTCTTCCAGCGGCATGATTGTGTAGTCGGCTTTCACACTTCCGGTCTGCCCGGCACCCAGGGCCTTCGTCACAACATTCGCGGGAGGGATCACACGAGGTGCCCCGGAGGTGGCCGCGAGGTCGCGCGCCTCCTGCAGCGCCGAGTGATCGTGCGTGAGCTGGCGGATTCCACCGCCGCCCACAACATAGGCGCGCGAATCACCCACGTTAAATGAGAGCCAGTAGGGCCCCTCGGCGGTGCGCAGCACCATGAGCCCCGACAGGGTCGTGCCGGGCGCGCTCATCGGATTATCGGCGGGCGCCAGCGACGCCACCGCGTTAGCCGCCGCGTCGATCGCGACGGACAGATCCACCAGATCAACGGGGCGATTCCCGAGGCGGTCCGAGCTCAGAAACTCCTGCAGGGTAATAACGGCCCTCGACGAGGCCTGGGCCCCACCCAGGTGGCCACCCATTCCGTCGGCGACGGCGAAGACCGGAGGAACCGCCAGCCAGGAGTCCTCGTTCTCGGAGCGAACCGGACCGATATCGGTCGAGGCGCCCCATCGAACTGCGGGCCGTTCCGCGTGTTCCTCTAGAGACATGAGCCTTCATCCTTTAGCTGCGTTGAGCGCGAGGGACTGCGCGCGATACTAACCATTTTACACCCGGCGTGACCAGGGTCTCGTCCGACAAGAGCAGAGAGCGGACGAAAAAAGCAAACCGACTGATCGTAGTACGTCACGGGGCCTCCACGCAGGCCTGCACCGGGTCGGACATGCGACCGGACGAGCGCGACACGGTCGTGATCTCGATGCAGTTCTGCCCGCTCGCACCGTCGACCGTCACGCTCGTCGACTCCACGCGACCGCGCGACGCCCCGGCAGCCCCCGAACCCTCGTAGGCGTACAGGATGTCCTGGGGAGAGGGCCCGTCGGGAGCGGTCCACGTCCAGGTGACCATTCCCTCGGAGTACTCCCCGGACAGGCCCGACACCTGCGGGGGAGCCGCGCCCAACGCGTCACCGGGAGCCGAGGAAGCACTCGTCGTCTCGGGTGCGGGAGAGATGCGCGTGAACGAGCCTTGGCCGCGCAGCATGCCGACGATCAGGCCGGCCGCGATCACCGCGGCCAGCAGCGCCAGGAGCACGCCGGTGACCGGTGACATCCCCTTTTTGGCCGCCGAGGGATCCTCGACGACGCGACGAGCCGAGACCTCGTCCGCGTCCCCGGATCGTTCGATCTTCCACGAGTCAGCAACCGCCTCGACGCCGCCGGAACCAGCCCCGCCCTCGAAGGAGTACGAGTTCGAGCGCAGGCGCGTCTTATCCGGATCGATGACGGGCGCACCGCGCAGGCGCGTCTTCTGGTCGCCCGAGGCGACAGCCGAGGTCTTGGAACGCTTCTCCTTGATCTCCATCTCGGTGCGCGGCAGGCCCAGCTCCTGCTGGGACGCGTTGCAGGCCCTGACCGAACTCCATCGCCGAGGGCGTGCGCTCGGCCGGGTCGATCGTCATCGCGGCGCGCAGCACGCGCTCCAACTCCGCCGGGGCATCCGCACGCCCGAGGCCGCGCATGCGCCCGCGCTGCACGCGGTTCGCGATCGACGCAGCCGAGTTGTCGCCGATCGGATCCTCGAAGGGCTGCGCCCCGTCACGAAGGTCCACGTCGTCGCGGCGAGCGCCCACGTCCTGCAGGGGCGAGGCCGGGGAGTTCACGTCCTGCTGCTCCGGGGCGCCCACAGCACCGAGAAACCGTCGAAGGCACCAACCTCGAGCTGCCCCACCTTCGAGGCGACGCCGAAGTCCGCGAGCACCGGCTTGCCGTAGGAGTCCAGCATGATGTTCGACGGCTTGATGTCGCGATGCACGTAGCCCTGGCGGTGGAACATCTCCACGCCGCCGCTGATCTTAATCATCGTGTCGAGGGCCTTGTCGAGCGGCATCGGGCGCGCACGCACCTGCGTGAGCAGGTCCGCGACCGGGCAATACTCCATGATCAGGTACGCGCGACCGTCGGCCGTCGTCCCCACGCCGTGCAGCTCGACGACCGAGGGGTGGCCGGCGAGCAGCGTCATCGCGTCGGCCTCGCGGTGCAGTTCCTTCGTGCCGCGCTCATCGCCCTGGGTGCGCACGACCTTGATGGCCACGTCGCGGCTCGGCAGCTCTTGACGATAGAGGAAGACGTCGGCAAAGCCGCCCTGACCGAGCGGGCGCACCCATCGGAAGCCGGGAATATCAGGGCCCTTCAGGCCCGCGACCGGGGGCGTCAACGATCCTCCTCCTCGTTCATTGTGCGCGCGATGGACGCGCTCAGGCGCAGCTTACGGCGCATGCGCAGGCTGCGCAGTGACAGCGCGCGGCGAATGCGCACGAAGAATCCGGCGCGCTTGCCCACCTGGGCGCGCAGGGCACCCACCTGCTCCCACGCGTCACGCGCACGGTCACGGGAGGCACCGTTGGACGCGAAGTTCGCGACGTCCGCGTAGCGCGCGATCACGACGGGGGCTGGCACATCGTCGCCGAAGCGGCTCCAGCCGTCGATCACGTAGCGGCCCTTGCCAGCCCCGGCCTCGTCGATTTCCACGGAGTCCGTCGACCCGTCGTCTCCGTGGCGCACCTCGCCCGTCACCAGGGTGAAGGGGTCGCCCGGGTCCTCGCCGAGGTCCCACTGCGAGGCCAGCGACCAGGCGGTCTCCTGCCTGGTGCGACCCACGTCGATACGCAGGCCCGAGTCTGCGGCGAGGTCGACGACCTCGTCCCACGAGCCGACGAGCGCCTGGGCGGCCGCGGCGCGGCGGCGACGCCTCCGGCGGCCCGCCTTGTAGAGCAGAATGAGCAGCGGGGGAAGCAGCACGAGCAGGAAGCCACCCGCGATGCCGGCGACGACGCCCCACGGGAAGGGGGCGGCCGGAGGAGTCATCGGATCGGCGTTCTGGTCGCGCGTCGTCGGCGGCAGCTCGGCGGGAGCCTCCGGAGGCTCCGGCGGCTGCAGGACCTGCGGGCGCGGCACGGACCGAGGCTTGGGGACCTGAGTCTGCGGCGTGTGATCGCGCGGCGGCGTCGGATCGAAGACTACCCAGTTGCCGCCCGCGAACTCGACCTCGACCCACGCGCGAATGTCGGAACCGCGCAGCGTCGCGCCGCCGCCCTGGGAGCCGCCCTCCGGGTAGGCGCCCATGACCACGCGCGCGTTAATGCCCAGCTGGTGCAGCATCAGCGCCATCAGCGCGGTGTACTGCTGGTCGTCACCGATGAGGTTGTTGTCGTCGGAGAGCATGCGCTCGAGGCGGTCGGCGCGCACGCCGGGGCGCGAGAACTGCGTGTTCTCGTTGAGGTAGAAGCCGTTCGTCGACAGGTAGTGCTCAATCGCGCGCGCGGCCGCCAGCGCGGTGGACGCGTTCTGCGTAATCTCCGCCGCCTTCGTCGCGACGGCCTCGGGAACGTTGGTGTCCGCCATCGTGAAGGGCGCGACCGCCAGGGTCGCCACGTCCTCGTCGCGCACGGGGGCGGCGAAGGTGGTCGTCACGGAATAACTCATCGTCCCCGCGGGGCCCGTCGTCAGCGCGGCGTTCGACCACGTGTCGACGAACAGGCCTTCCTTCTGGGCGCTCGCATGAGGACCCGTGAAGGTGATCTGCGAGGGCGCACCCAGGATGGGTACCCACGGACCGGACATGCCGGTGGTCTCCACCGTGACGATGGAGGTGCCCTCGGGGCGCCCGGGGATCGTCGTTTCGACCGGAATATAGCCGGTGTGCGCGTCATCGCGCTTGTTCGTCATGCCGAAGGTCGTGCCGTCGTAGACGTCCATGGCGGCGATGCGCACGCGCTGGTTCTCGGGCAGGTCGGACACGGTCAGGAGGGTCTCATCCTTCAGGTCCGTCGTGTAGTGGCGGAACGATGCCATCGGCGAGGGATAGGCCTGAATATCCAGGGGCGGCTGAACGAGGTCACGGCCGACGACGCGCGTCCCCGAGGACCCCAAGTAGGACGCTGCGGGCAGCGCAATACCCACGGAAATCGCGAGCACCGCGAGCGCACCCATGACCCGGGTCCACACGTAGACGGTGGAGCGGGAATGACGCCCGAGGGTGTTGTCCGCGCCGGGCGCGCTCGAGCGGCCCACGAGGACGTCCTGGCCCAGGGTGATGCGCTGATACTGCGCGGCGACCGCCCACCAGGCTGCCAGGAGCGCCCACCAAGCCAGCACCGCCCACAGGGGCAGGGTGTGGCGCGACAGTCCGAAGAAGACGGAGATGACGCCCATCAGGACGACGGGGATGGAGCCCAGGACCGCGCGGCCAAAGCGCGCGGTGATGATGCCGGCGAGGAAGGCCAGGACGAGGCCGCTCATCCACGGCACGAGGGCGGGGCCGGAGTAGACCGACACGGGTGCCGTCAGCGTCAGGAGGTCCTTCCATGCGCGGAAGGAACCCAGGACCATGACCTGCAGCGTCTTGCCGGTCGGCAGGAGGCCGAAGAGGGCCTCGGAGCGCAGCGCGGCCGCGCTTCCGAGCAGGAAGTAGGTGACTACGACGCTGAGCACGCTCGTCACGCCGTCCCAGCGCCAGCGCGTCGAGGCGGCGGACAGTGCGAGGCCGCAGATGACGCCCGCTCCCGCGGCGATGGCACCCACTCCCCCGCCGAAGACGGGTTCGAAGGCGGCGACGGGGCCGACGAAGAGCAGCGCGAGGATCAGGAGCGACCAGATCGGCAGGCGCGTGCGATACGTCGCAAAGCGCTGCGTGATCGTCAGCAGGCGGTTGCGCGTCGTCTTGGGCTTGGGGGCATCCGAGGACTGCTCGCCCGCGCCGCGATCACGCTTCTCGGTCGCATCAGGGATCTCTCCCACCGCACGGACGTGCGTCTCGTTTGCCTCGGGCCGGGCCTGCGACTCGATGCGCTGAGCGCGCGGCTTGGTGTTGACGTTGCTGCTCATGCCAGGCCTCCAGCAACGATGATGCGCGGCAGGTCGTCGAGCGTGGAGCAGTCAAGCAGGATACCCCGGCCGAGGTCGCGGCGGGCGCGCTCGTTCTCGGCACCGATGCGGATGATGGAGACGGGCACGTCGATGGGTGCCAGTCGGGCCAGGTGCGCCGCGTCGCTATCGCTCACCTGCGGGCCGACGATGAGCGTGAGCGCGGAGACGCCGGGGCGCTGGGCCACGGCCTCGCGCACGCGCAGGGGCAGGTCCCCAAAGGAGCGCGCCGAGACCTCGGACAGCGCATCCAGCATCCGCATCGCGTGCCCCGAGGGCAGCCAGGACTCCGTCGTCGTCAGCGAGACGGGACGCGACTCGCGCAGGTTCGCTAGGCCCAGCGAACCCGCGACAGACACCGCGGTCTCGAAGGACTCGTAGTCCCACGCGTCGCGCGACGTGTCCAGGACGATGACGTGGTGCGAGCGGTGCGTCTCCTCGTACTGGCGCACGATGAGCTTGCCCATACGCGCGGTCGACTGCCAGTGCACGGCGCGGCGATCGTCACCCGGCTCGTAGTCGCGCAGGGCATGGAAAGACACGTCGGAACTGGAGAGCTTGCCGGTGGACACGCCCTCGACGTCCAGCTGGAAGCCGGTCGCGTCGAAGGGCACGCGCACGGTGCGAGGGTGCACGTGCAGGACGACCGGCTCGTCCCACATGCGCACGCGGCGCAGCAGGCCCAGCGCGTCCGAGCGCACAGCACGGGCGGGGCCGATGCTGATGAGGCCGCGGTGACGCGAGGAGATCAGGAACATCTCGTCCCAGGTCTCGTGGGCCACCCAGCGGGGGCACGACGAATTCGCCGGTACCCGAGCCGATAGGCAGCTCGATGATGCCCGAACGCACGGACCGAGAGCGCTCGTTACGCACCGAGATCTCGCCGACGGCCGTCTGACCGGCGACGATGCGTTCGTTCGGCACGCGGATCGACACGAGGTGCGGGGGCCGCCACGCCACACGCAGCGCTGCCAGCGTCAGCGCGACGACACCCGCGAGCGCGCAGGCCAGGGCCTCGACCCATTCGAGCGTCACCGCGAGCGCCAGGCCCACGATGATGAAGGCGATGACCGCCCAGCCGATCGGGGTGACCGCAGACGCGATGGCTGCGAGGGGATGCGAAGGACCGGCCTTCGCCCTGCGGGGCGAGACCATCGTGGGGGTGTCCGTGCGCTTCCCTGTCATCGTTGTGTCCGGCCAGTTCCTTACGCGCCGACCGCGGGGGCGGGCACGGAGGTCAGGGCACGCTGAATGACGCCTTCGGCGGTCGCGCCGGAGAACGCGGCGTCGGGGTCGACGATGACGCGGTGTGCCCACACGGGCACGGCGAGGGCCTTGATGTCGTCGGGCAGGACGAAGTTACGGCCCTGCGCGGCGGCCCACACGCGGGCGCAGCGCACCATGCCGATGGCACCACGGGTCGACACGCCCAGCAGCGAGGACTCGTCCTCGCGGGTGGCTTCCGCCAGCGCGGCCACGTAGTCGAGGACGGCGCGGTCCGTGTGGTTCGCCGAGGCCAGGGCGGCCCAGGCGACGATGTCCTGACCGGTCACGAGGGGACGCAGGTTCTTCGAGCGGTCCGGGGAGGCCGAGCCGTCGAGGACGTCGATCATGGCGCTACGCGAGGGGTAACCGATCGAGGTCTTCATGAGGAAGCGGTCGAGCTGGGCCTCGGGCAGCGGGTAGGTGCCGGCCTGCTCGACGGGGTTCTGGGTCGCGATGACCATGAAGGGCTGGGGGGCGGGGCGGCGCACGCCGTCGACCGTCACCTGGGCTTCTTCCATGACCTCCAGGAGCGCGGACTGCGTCTTGGGCGACGCACGGTTGATCTCGTCGGCGAGGACGATTTCCGCGAACACGGGGCCGGCGTGGAAGACCCACTCGCCCGTCTTCTGGTTGAACATGTTCACGCCGGTGATGTCGGAGGGCAGCAGGTCGGGGGTGAACTGGATACGCGAGTGCGTGCCGTCGATGACGGCGCTGATCGCGCGAGCCAGGGCGGTCTTGCCGGTACCGGGGGCGTCCTCAAGCAGGAGGTGGCCGCCCGCGAACATCGTCGTCAGAGCGAGTCGCACGGCCTGGCGCTTGTCCAGAACCGCCACGGACACGCCGTCGACGAGGCCCTTGAAGACCTGAGCGAACCTGGTTGCATCCTCAATGGATAGGGTCATGCGAGTTGTCCCTATGTTTCTGTTGTTGCTCGTAACGGGGAAAGTATTGTCGTCTTATTCGACTCGGCAGCTCTTCACGATGTCCCGCGCATTCAGCTCTCGAGCGGTGATTGCCTCCGTCAGGATACCCGGTATGCTCGGCGTGTCCCGAGAGAAGCGGAACTCGGTGTCCTGAGCGGGTCGCCCGGTGCTGACCGTGCAGATGAGCGTGACGCCCGATCCGAACTGGGAGGCTCGTTTGGCCGTCAGCGTCATCGAGCCGCATTCCTGCCCGTTCGAACACGTGGTTTTTCCGGTGAAGGTCGCGTCGATATTCTCCGCCGCTTCGGTGGTCTTGAAGGTGGCTTCTACCTGCCGGTGCGACCCACCGGCGCCGATCATTTCGACGACAACCGTGTACTGGTTGACTGGTGCCAGGCCCTGGACCGTCCACGAGGTCATCGGACCACTGAACGTCTGCTTAGTCGACCCCTCCATTCCTTTAATCCACACGCTGGTCTGCGCGGGGTTGACGCCGGCGGGGATAGTCCACGACACGGACGCGCTGTTGATGTAGGGGGTGACCGACACGCTGAACACGGGGATCGGATCGTCATCGTCACCGCCGCCACCGTCGCGCTGGCCGTTACCGACCGTGCCGGAGGCCGAGACGACCGGGCTCCAAACATAGTCGTTCGGGCCACGTTTACCGCGCTGGCAGAAGTAATAGGTCATGGTCGCGCCCGGGGTGAGCGGGCCGATGTCGAAGTCGCCGCGATCACCGTTGTTGAGACGAAGCGGGTTGCCGGGCGCCGTGCACCCCGCCGCGCTGTCCGCATAGAAGAGCTCCAGGTCGTTGACCGTGTAGCCGTTGCCTTCCTTCAGGCGCGCATTCGAGATCCTGAGCTTGCCCAGGGCGTTGTCCGAGGGCGGGCCCAGGCGCGGTGCGTCGGGGGCCAGCGGCGTCGTCTTGGCAGGAGTGGGGTCCTCGTGGACGACCACTGGAATGACGTAGCCAGGAGAGGTCGCCGTGTCACCGTTCGTGTTACTCACGGTCACGTACACGGTGAGGGCCACGCCGTAGGGAACGGTCATCTGGGTGCTGGTGGTTCCGCCCGAGAGGGTCTTGGTGGTGCCGTTGACCGACACAATCGTCTGGCCCCATCCGGCGCTGCCGGAGCTCCCCAGGGACCAGGTGATGGTCGCCAGAGCGCCATTACCGTCGTGCTGCTGGGCGCTGGCGCTCGTGATGACCGGCTGATCGGGGCCGCGTCGCGTCGCCTTCGGGGTGCCATTCACACCCGGGGATGCCTGGGAATTACCATTCGCGTTCGTCGCGACGACCGTGACAGTGTAGTTCTGGTCGTTCACGAGGCCACTGATCGTGCACGTGCGAGCCCCACTCGTCGTGCAGGTGCGTTGACCGGTCGCAGCGGTCGCGTACACGGTGTAGCCGGTGATGGGGGACCCATTGTTGTTGGGGGCGTCCCATGTCATCGTCAGTTCGCCATCGCCGGGGGTAACACTCGGTCCGCCCGGGCGATCCGGGACGCCGGACAGCGTGATCTCGTTGGATGTGGTGCGAGCGGATTCGCCCTGCTCGTTCACCGCACTCACCGAGAAGCGGTAGCTCTGTCCCGTTCGCAGGCCGTTCACTTCGCACACGGTGTTCGGGCAGTCGGCGATCTTCGCGCCGCTGGAGTCGTAGAGACGGTAGCCGGTGATGGGCGAGCCGTTCGACTCGGGGGCCTCAAAGGTCACCTTCGCGCCGGTGGCACCCACGGCCTCGGCGACCACGTTCGCGGGCGCGCCCGGCTTGTCCGTCACCGTGACGGTGATGGTGCCCTGCACGACGCGCGAGGGGTCTCCCAGCTTGTCGTTGACCTGGAAGCCCACCGAGATCGTGCCGGTGGATCGGGGCGTGACCATGACCGCCGTGCCGGAGGACGCGATGTCCGCGTTACCCAAGGACACCGCGGTTCCGACGAGGGAGATCGGCGTGTCGGGGAACGGGTTGGTGGCACGCGAGGCCACGTCAACGATCACGGTATCCCCGACCTTCGCATTCACGGAGTACGGGGGCACCTGGATGCGCGGCTTCGTCGTCGAGACGATCTCAACCGGGATCGAGGCGTTGACGGTGTTGCCCTGCTCGTCGGTGACGGTCACGGGGATGGAGCCGGCGGATCCGGGGGTCGCACCCTCGGGCGCGGAGACCGTCAGGACGGTACCGGACAGCGACGCGGACACGGCGCTGGGTGCCGAACCCATCGCGTAGGTGAAGGTCGAGGCATCCGTCCCCCCTCGGGGTCGCGCACGGCGAGCGCGAGGTTCTGCGTGACGGCAGCGCCCCCGGCCTCGACGCGGATCGCGGTCGGGGCGAAGGTCGGCGGCTGGTTCGTGGTCGCCTTGATGCGCACGGGCAGCGACAGCGAGGCGCTCAGCGCGCCAGCGTCATCAGCAGCGCCGTCCGCGACCTGGATGAGGAACGCGGAATTACCGCCGAAGGTCGCGGTAGCCGTCAGCGTCAGCTGCGTCGAGGAGTCCGCCACGACGGAGTCCAGGCCGGCCTGGGGCACCGGGGAGGTCCCATCGACGAGGCGGGGGCTGCGGCCCGAGCGGGTCACGACGTAATCCGACAGGTTGATCGTGCGCGAGGTGCCCGCATCCATTTCGATGGGCAGGGCCGCAGCGTTCAGGAGGGGTGCCGTGGAGTCGCGTCCGGGCACGGTCACGACGGCGGAGTTCGTCAGGCCATCGCGGTCCGTGATCGTGTAGACGACGAGGCGCAGGGTGTCGGTCACCGGGATCAGCAGGTCGGATCCGTCAACCGTCACGCCGGATTCGCCGCTCGTCACGGTCAGCTCATCGACGCTGCCGTCGGGATCCTCGTCGTTCTCGAGAACCTTCACGCGCACGGCGGAACCATCGGTCGGCAGGTCCTCGTAGGTGACAAAGTCGTCGCGGGCGATCGGTGCCTTGAGCGGCGCGTCGTCCTGCACGTACACGGTCACGGTGCCGCGCGCGGAGCCGCCGCGGCCGTCGCTGACCGTGTAGGACACGAGGTAGGTGCCGGCCTGCGAAGGCGTGTGGACCTGCAGGGTCGAGGAGGAACGGACCTGCGGATCGAGCTCGGGCGTCGCCGTCTCGAGGCCGTCTTCCTCCAACGTGAGGGGATCACCGTCGGGATCAACGTCGTTCGAGAGGACATTGACTGTCACCATGCGGTCCGGGCGCGTCAGCACCGTGTCGGGCACGGCCACCGGGTTCTGGTTGAGCGAGGGGGCCGCGGAGATCGCGACGCGCACGCGAGCGGAGGCTCGTGCGCCCTGACGGTCGGTGACCGTGTAGGTGAAGGAATCCGTACCCGAGGCGTTCTGGTTCGGCGTGTAGTCAATCCAGGTCGACTTCACCGTGGCGCTGCCCTGCTGCGGCGAGGAGTCGAGGCCCGTCAGGCTCACGGAGTCGCCGTCGGGGTCGATGCCGTCGAGGGTCACCGGGATGCGGGTCGTCTGCCCCGCGGCCGCCCACGCGCTGATATCGCGGGGGCGAGGAGGCTGGTTCTGGTCGGACGCGGCGACCACCTCGAAGGTGACCGTGCTCGACGCGCGGTTGCCCGCGGAGTCGATGACCGAGTAGGTCACGTCCATGATGCCCGGGGTTGCCCCGGCCTCGAGACGCACCTGGTTACCGGTCACGAAGGGGTTTCCCAGCGCGTTCGTCGGGTCGTAGGCGAGCGTCGACTCGACCTGCAGGTTCAGGCCCGCCGGGGAGCGGTCGTTCGACAGGACCGACACGGTGCCGACGTCACCGACGCGCACCTTGGCGCGGTCGGGCTTGAGGACGGGCGGCAGGTCGGAGCGATCGGCCGCGCCGGGAATCACCATGACGTCCGCGGTCGCCTCGCCCTGGCCGTTGGAGACCGTGTAGGAGAAGGTCGCGGTCTGGGTCAGGCCCGACGGCGCGGTCACGCGCAGCAGGTGGCGGTCGATGAGAGCCACCTCGAGGCCGGGAACGTTCGAGGCATCGACCGACGTGATGGACAGCAGGCCACCCGCAGGGTCGTAGTCGTTACCCAGGGGTGCCACCAGGACGGATCCGCCCAGCGGGAGCACCGCCGTGTCGTTCTCGGCGACCGGCGGCAGAGCAGTGGCCTCGACGACCTCGACGCGGATGATGCCCAGCGTCGTCGCGATGCCGTCGGACACCGTGTAGGCGAAGGAGTAGGAGCCCGGCGCGGTCGCGCGGAAGTCGATCGTGCCACGGTCGAGGTCCGGTGAGATCGTCGCGCCCGCGGGAGCACCCGAGACTGCGGCGAGGCTCAGCGGGTCGCCGTTGGGATCGGTGTCGTTCTTGAGCGGGTCGAGGGTGACCGTCTCTCCCGGGTGCGCCTGGAACAGGTCGCCGTTCGCCGACGGAGGCAGATTTCCGGCCTCCTGGACCGTCGCGATGAGCTCGCCACGCGTCTCTGCACCCTGGTCATCCGCGACCGTCAGGACGACGGTCTTCGGGCCGGGCGCGCTGCCCTCATCGGTGATCGTCAGGGAGCCGTCCTCGCTGAAGGACACACTCAGACCCTCGGGCGCCTCCGCGTTCTTAAGGTAGATCGGGTCGCCATCGGGGTCTCGCCAGTCGCTCAGCGCCTGATACTGAATCTGCGCATTCGCACCGATCTTGACGGTCGATGCGCGCAGCTGGTTCGGCGCCGCGTTCTGACTGTAGGGGTGAATCGTCACCTGCACGCGAGCGGAGGCTGTGGCCTGCCCGTCGGAGGCCTCGTAGGAGAAGGATGTCGACCCGGTCTGGTTCGCGTCGACGCCGGAAATCTGCAGGGCGCGGCCGCCGCGCGCGACGGAGATGGTCCCCCCACTCGGGCGCACTCGTCGGGGAGGCCGTCAGCACGTCTCCGTCGAGGTCGGAGTCGTTGTCGAGGACGGGCAGAACCGTCGAGCGTCCCGGGCGGATGCCGAACTCGTCATCCACGGCCTCGGGCGGGGTGTTCTGCTCGCGCTGCTGAGGATCGGCGATCTCGTTCGTCAGTTCGGGACTGTCCTGCTCCTCCTCGGTCTCCTCGAGCTGGTTCTCGACCTCGTCCCAGTTGTCCATCAGGACCATGTTCGAGTCGGGCAGCCACACGCTGCCCTGCGCGACGTCGTTGAGGACGATGGCCTTGCGGTTCGTACGGAAGACGATTTCGCGAGCGGTCGTGAGCGTATCGACGACCATCTGCTTGTTCGCGGACGGGTCGTCGCAGGCGCGCATGTACGCGCCGCTACCGGTCCACGCGCCGTACGCGCAGCCTTCGTGGCGAACGGGGGCCGCGGGATTGCCGCTGACGCCACTCTCAGTCGCGGGCGTGATCGCCGGGGCGCCGCCCGCCAGCGGGATCGACACGAGCGCCGAGGGCGTGGCGAGCAGGACAGAATCCGCCTTCGGTCCGGCCAGCTGCAAGATGCCGCCCTCCTCGACTCCGGCGGCGCTCAGGTCGAGCTTCTTGCCGCCCGGGAGGAAGAGGGTGTTGGACTGCGAGTCGAGGGCGGCGACCTGGTCGCCGACGACAGTCATGCTCAGCTGGGCGTCCTCGGGGATTCCTTCGATCCGGCTGGTCGCGGCCTGATCGACGGTCCCCTGGCGCTTCACGGTCGTCAGCGTGCCCGAGGCGGCCAGGGAGTACACGGAGCCGTCGAGTCCGGTCACGAACGTGCTCGCACCCATGTTCGAGGACAGGGCCGCTCCCTCGGACAAGTTCGCGGGGCTCGGCGCGGTGGCCGACGTGGTCCACAGGGTGCCGTCGGTGGGGTTGAGGACGCCGAGGACGTCGCCGCCCTGCATCGCGCTCGAGCCGGAGGGCAGAGCCGTCGGGGAGCCGAGGGAGACCTGGGTGACGTTGACGGGAGCGACGGTCAGCGAGGTGAGGTCGGAGACGGTGACGGTCTCACCCGCCTGGCCGACGTCGAAGTTGGAGGCCTCGGTGCGCAGGGCACCGTCGAGGATGCGGGCCTCGTAGTCGAGGTGGCCGACCATCTGCTTGGACTTATTGGTCACCCAAATGCCACCGTCGTTGACGTTGACCTGCGTGACTTCAGCACCCTTGTAGATGACGCCTGCGATGCACAACGCAGCAACGACCAGCACCAGGACAAACGCCGGTAGACGCCGCCTTGTGCTGGTTACTTTTCGTTGCGAGTGCGCGCTCATTGACCCTCTCCCGATTGCTGAGTAGTCTCCACGCAATAGTGTGACACGACTACACCGCAGCCTAATGGTTAATGAGAATCTATCAGATGCGCAGTTACTTAACAACTAGAAGGCGGCCCGTCGCAGTACGACGGGCCGCCTTCCGAAGTGTCCGGCTTGTCAGCCGCTAACAATTGGCGAGTAAATCACTCTCCGTTGAAGGTGAACTTGCGGTCTTTTCCTTCTCCAGACACGCCAACGGTAACAACCTGACCGGGTTGCAGTTCTCCGAACAGGATGCGCTCGGACAGCGCATCCTCGATCTCGCGCTGGATCGCACGACGCAGCGGACGCGCACCCAGGACCGGGTCGAAGCCCACGTCCGCGAGCAGCTCGCGCGCCTCGTCCGTCAGCTGCAGGCGCATATCCTGAGCCTCCATACGCTTGGCCAGCTTCGCGATCATCAGGTCAACGATGCGCGCGATCTCCGGCTTGGTCAGCGGCGGGAACACGATCGTGTCATCAACACGGTTGAGGAACTCGGGACGGAAGTGCTGCTTGAGCTCCTCGGCAACCTTCGACTTCATGCGACCGTAGTCGTGCGTCGAGTTGTCCGCGGTCTGGAAGCCCGTCAGGACCCCCTTGTTGATGTCGCGGGTACCCAGGTTCGTCGTCATGATGATGACGGTGTTCTTGAAGTCCACCTTGCGGCCCTGCGAGTCCGTCAGGCGCCCCCTCCTCCAGGATCTGGAGCAGCGAGTTGAAGATGTCCGGGTGAGCCTTCTCGACCTCGTCGAAAAGGACGACCGAGAACGGCTTGCGGCGCACCTTCTCCGTGAGCTGGCCGCCCTCGTCGTAGCCGACGTAGCCGGGAGGGGCACCAAAGAGGCGCGAGGCCGTGTGCTTCTCGGAGAACTCAGACATATCCAGCTGGATGAGAGCATCCTCGTCGCCGAAGAGGAACTCGGCGAGGGCCTTCGCCAGCTCGGTCTTACCCACACCGGTCGGGCCGGCGAAGATAAACGAGCCACCGGGACGGTTCGGGTCCTTCAGACCACTGCGCGTGCGGCGGATCGACTGGGCGAGAGCCTTGACGGCCTCGTCCTGGCCGATGACGCGCTTGTGCAGCTCATCTTCCATCTTGAGCAGCTTCGCGGTCTCCGTCTGGGTCAGGCGCACGACCGGAATGCCGGTCGACATGGCCAGGACCTCGGCGATCTCCTGATCCCCGACCTCGGCGATCTCGTCGGACGCGCCGCCCTTCCAGGCCTCTTCCTTCGCCTTGCGCTCATCGGCCAGCTTCGACTCCTCGTCGCGCAGCGACGCAGCCTTCTCGAAGTCCTGATCGTCGATGGCCGCCTCCTTGTTGCGGCGCACCTCGGCGATCTTCTCGTCCAGCTCGCGCAGCTCCGGCGGCGCGGTCATACGGCGGATGCGCAGGCGCGCCCCGGCCTCGTCGACCAGGTCGATCGCCTTATCGGGGAGGAAACGATCCGAGATGTAGCGGTCCGCCAGCTCGGCGGCCGCCTGGATCGCGGCGTCCGTGATGATGACGCGGTGGTGCGCCTCGTAGCGGTCGCGCAGGCCCTTGAGGATCTCCACCGTCTCCTCGACGCTGGGCTCCTCGACCTTCACCGGCTGGAAACGGCGCTCGAGGGCCGCATCCTTCTCGATGTACTTGCGGTACTCGTCGTTCGTGGTCGCGCCGATCGTCTGGAGCTCGCCGCGCGCCAGCATGGGCTTGAGCATCTGGGCCGCGTCAATCGAGCCCTCGGCGGCACCCGCACCCACGAGGGTGTGGATCTCGTCGATGAACAGGATGATGTCGCCGCGCGTGCGGATCTCCTTGAGGACCTTCTTCAGGCGCTCCTCAAAGTCGCCGCGGTAGCGCGAGCCGGCGACCAGCGACCCCATGTCGAGGCTGTAAATCTGCTTGTCCTTGATGGTTTCGGGCACGTCGCCGTGCACGATCGCCTGGGCGAGGCCCTCGACGACCGCGGTCTTACCGACGCCGGGCTCACCGATCAGGACCGGGTTGTTCTTCGTGCGGCGCGAGAGGACCTGCATGACGCGCTCCATCTCGACGCGGCGGCCGATGACGGGGTCCAGCTTGTTCTCGCGCGCGGCCTGCGTCAGGTTGCGGCCGAACTGCTCGAGGATCGCGGAGTTGGAGCGCTCCGGACCGCCCGATCCACCCACGCCCGCACCCACGGACTCGCGGCCCTCCTCGTCGCCGCGCTGGTAGCCACTGAGCATCTGGATGACGGTCTGACGCACCTGCGCCAGGTCCGCGCCCTGCTTGGTCAGCACCTGGGCGGCCACGCCCTCGCCCTCCTTGAGGAGGCCGAGCAGCAGGTGCTCCGTGCCGATGTAGTTGTGGCCCAGCTGCAGGGCCTCGCGCAGGCTCAGCTCGAAGACACGCTTAGCGCGCGGGGTGAAGGGAATGTGACCCTCGACCGGCTTCTCACCCTCGCCGATGATCTCAATGACCGAGGCGCGAACGGCCTCGCCCTTGATACCCATCGTCTCCAGGGCCTTGGCGGCGACGCCCTCACCCTCGGAGATCAGGCCGAGCAGCAGGTGCTCCGTGCCGATGTAGTTGTGCTTGAGACCGCGAGCCTCGTCCTGCGCGAGCACGACGACCCGGCGAGCGCGGTCGGTAAAGCGTTCGAACATGCCTCTCCTCATTGTGTAGGACAGGCACTTCGCCGAGCTCGGCGTACACCCGTCCCAGTTGACTGGTTACAGCCTACGGAAAGCGGGAGCACCGTGCGCGCGCTTTCGCCCTCGGCGCAGGGGCGAGGCCGAGGCCGGGGCACGGGTGCGGCGCTGGGCCGGGGTGGCCGGGGCCGGGGCACGGTGCGGCACGGGCTCTAGGCTGCGGCAGGGGGCATACTGCGGCGCCCACCCGGGCGCAAGGCCGTGGCAGGGACGAGGCCGGGGCGGGGACATACGTTCGGGGCGCGCCGAGGCCGTGGCACGGGCGGCCGGGGCACGAACTATCGGCAGGTATCTCTGTGAGCCTCACCCAAAAGTCGCATGCAATTCGGCTACCCGAACTCTTAGACACGCCCACAAACGTTGCAATTGCAACGACCATCATTCAAAGTCTGAAAGGTTGACAGGGAAATTGCATGCGACATTGTTGGGAAACCACACCCGTTGTCACACAGCAGAGGGCAGCCCACCAGTACGCGAAGCACCGGGACTCAACCCAATCGGCGGCGCTACACCCGTTACGAAGCACTGCACCCCTTACGAAGCGCTGCACCCTTTACGAAGCACTGCACCCGTTACGAAGCACTGCACCCGATCAGAACGGGTGCAATGCCTACCGATGGGGTGCACCGCCCCTTCAGCAACAAGCACAAACGCGGAGCTGCCGCCAGAATTCAACCTCATCGGGAAGATTCAACCCGATCAGAAGGGGTTGAAGCTTCCCGATCAGGTGTAACACCCCTCGACAACAAGCACGAGCGCGGATCCGTGCACACCTACCCCTGAGCTTGAGGCGCGGCAGGCGCGCCAGCACTGACGAGGCAGGGACGGGCGAGGCTGGCACCACCGTAGCTCCCGCTGGGAACTCCCACCCCAAAGTCGCATGCAATTCGACTACCCGAACTTTCAGATACGCCCACAAACGTTGGAATTGCAACGGTCGTATTTCAACACTCGAAAGGTTGACATGGGAATTGCATGCGACGTTGTGGGGAAACTACGCCTCGACGAGGACCGTAAACGGGCCGTCGTTCACCAGCGAGACCTCCATCATCGCCCCGAACTGGCCGGTCTCGACGTGCAGGCCCCGGCCGCGCAGGTCGGCCACGACCGCGTCGACGAGGGGCTCAGCCTCATCACCGGGCGCGGCATGAGCCCACGAGGGGCCGACGCCCCTTGCGTGTGTCCCCATACAGCGTGAACTGCGAGATCACGAGAACCGGCGCACCCACATCCACCGCGGAACGCTCGTCGTCGAGGATGCGCAGCTCGGCGATCTTGCGGGCGACCACGGCGACCTGGTCGGGGCCGTCGCCACGCTGGACGCCCAGGAGGACGACGAGGCCTTGGCGCGCTCCGCCGGTGCCCTCCCCCTGACGGGGTGGCGTCGCCAGGGGTTGCGGCGAGGTCACCGGGGGCACCCGCGCCACGCGAGCAGGCCTGAGCAGCAGAACCAGCAGCGCCAGCAGAAAGGGCAAGGCGGCCGACAACCTCGCCGCCGACCCGCACCTCGCCGGAGGTGGCGCGTTGGATGACGGCGCGCATCAGCGCGACCCCAGGGCCGAGCCGAGGGCCGCCGAAGCCCGTGGAACCGCCGCGCTGGCCAGCCTCGCGGGACAGGTCGGCACCCAGGGCGGGTCTCGGGCGACACGGAGGACTTGCCGTGGACGGGCACGATTTCCTCCTGGGCGGCTGCGACGCCGTCGATGTCGAAGACGGTACCGACGGGAACAGTGCGCGCGAGAAGCGCGAGGGCGATCGGGCCCTCGTCCGCGTGGCGCGCCGAGGAAGTGATGACGCCGACCTGGCGGCCGCCCACCTCGATGGGCGTGCCGGGCGCAGGGCAGGCCGCCGCGAGCCGTCCAGCTGCAGGTAGGTCAGGCGGCGCGGGGTCGGCCGAGGTTGAGGACGCGGGCGATGGTTTCCTGGCCGCGGTAGCAGCCCTTCGCCGTGTGGACGGCGGTTCGCAGCCAGTCCACCTCGGGCGGGATCGCGCGCGCGTCGGTCTCGCGGCCAAGGCGCGGCTTCCACGCGGCGATGCGCATGGCCTCCCACGCCAGGTATCCGGCGCGGCGACGGGAGCCGGCCTCGGGGCACGCAGACAGCCACGCTTCCTCAAACCGGTCAGCGTCCTGCCGTGAAACAACGTGAAACATCATGGGCGTGCGCGCGCCGGGGTGGCGTTCGCCCTGGAAGTAGGCGGCCCCGCCCTCCACGACGCCGGGCCACGGGTCCTCCCAGGTCCACAGGAGCCCGGGCAGGCCCGACACCGAATCGGGTGTGTTTGCGCCCGCGCGGACCGAGGAGAACACGACGACGTCCCGCTCAGCAACGGCGACGCGCAACGCGAAACGCATCGACTCAAGGAACGCCACAAACCCCGAAAGATCAGCGCGCTCCACGATCATGTGCAGCGCGGTCCCGTCGTCGCTCGCGCCCGCCCAGTGCTCGACGCGCCCCTCGGGCGAGAGGATGAGCAGCTCGCGGCTCGCGCCGGGGACGAGGTCGGTGACGATCTGTGAGGCGAGCGACGTCAGCCACGTGAGCCGATCGGCCCCCGACACAGAGATGACGGCCAGGTCCGGGCGGCGCACCAGCGCGCGGCCGCCCTCGAGGGCCCACTGCTCCCCCGACGGGTCCCCGAAGTGCGGGGTCGCGCCGAAGGAGGCCACGGCCTCGTCGACGAACGCGGAATCGAGTGCGGGCTCAGACAAGGAAGCCATCCTGGGAGTCGTCGATGCCTTCGATGACCTCACCGGAGGCGGTCGAGGCCTGCTCGGTGCGGTGCAGGCGGCCGGAGATCTCGACGTCGGCCTCATCCTCGCCGTCGAGCGTGCGCTCCTGCGTCCACATGAGCTCGCCCGCGACCAGACCGAACATGCGGCCCAGGTGCGTCAGACGGGTCGCGTCCGCGCCCAGCGCGATCGCGTCGGAGACCATCTGCACGCGCGGGCCGACGCTCACGCCGTCCCACACGGCGCTGTGGCCCTCCGTGGAGGCGGACGTCGCCGTGAACTCACGGGGGTTGTACTGGCCGGGCGGCGGCAGCGGCGCGTCAGAGGGGGCGACGGACACGTACAGGGTCTCTTCGCTGATCAGGTCGCCCCTCTGGATGGCGGCCAGGCCCTGCGCGGCGTCCCACGTGGGGTCGATCGGAGCCGAGGCCTCGCCCGCGTACACGCGGGTCACGAGGCGCATCTGCTCGCCGACGACGTCGCCGCGGATCTCCTCGATGACGGGCGAATCAGCGGGGGCCCTCGGCGGAAGCCTCCTGGCCGGGCGCGGCGGGGTTCGCGTGCATGCCCCACCCCTCCCAGGTTCCAAGCATCCACGCGACGGGAGCGACGAGTGCGGGCAAGTCATCGGGTATCACCATCATGCCTCCAGCCTAACGCGTGGGGCGTGCGCGCACCGCGCGGCGCGGGGCAAACAGGGACGAGGCCGGGGCGCAGGGGCGCGCTGCTGGAAGCGAACACGGACGAGGGCCGGGGCCCGACCGCGCGCGAACCTGACCCGGGTGCGACCGAGGACGCCGCGGGTCATCGCACGCCGCGGGTCATCGGATGCCGTGGTTCTCAGAGGTCGCAGCGGCTCAGCTGCTGGAGCTCAGACGCCGCCGATGCGAATCATCGCGTAGACGGGCAGCGCGGTGACGAGGAACTTCGCGGCGCCTCGGCCCAGGACGTTGGCGAGCTGCGCGGAGGAGGCGCGCTCCCCGAGAAGCGCATCGACGACGGAGACGGCGAATCCGACGCCGAAGCCGGTGACGCCGCCGAGCGTCAGGAAGGCGGCGAAGTCGCCGAAACGCTTGGCGATGAAGGGGAAGACGACGGGCAGCAGGTCCGATGTCTGCCCGAGGATCCACGCAATCGAGGCCGCTACGAGTCCCGCCATGATGCCGGTCAGCATCGCGTAGACGACGCCCGCCTTTGCGCTGCGTCCCGAGCGCGCCGACGCCGCCGCGATAATCGCGATGAGGGCGGCCATGGGGACGATGACGGACCAGCGCTCGTGGACGGTGAGGGACACCCACATGGACCCGGAGGTGACGATGAGGAGCGCGGTCACCGACGAGGCAAGGGCAGCGGTCAGCGACGTGGACCCCAGTGCTCGCTCGTGCGGCCCACGGAGTGGTCGCGGGGCGCGGGCGCGTCCAGGATCGTGGCCGCGACCAGCGCGACCAGGGTAATGCCCGTGAGCGGCACGGCGATGTCGAGGTTCTTCCAATAGGCGACGGCCATCGGGGTGAGCGCCCCGCCCAGGGCGAGAACCCGCCTGCGCGAGCCACGGCATGTGTAGGCGCGCCAGCGTCGGCCAGCCGAGGGCCAGCAGGAAGGAAGCGATGGCGACGACGGGACCGACGCTCCAGCGCGACCCGGGCAGCCACCAGGCGACGATGGTCGCCACGGCCAGCAGGGTGACGGTGAGGGTACCGATTCCGTTGGGCACGTGGCGGGTCGCCAGGGTGTCGCGGCGACGCCCGCGGTTCGGGCGGGTTCGGGGTCGCGTGGGCGGGGTCGAAGTCATCACGCTTCCATGGTCCCACATGCGCGCCCGACGAGGCAGGGGCACCCCGCGCGGGTCGGCTCTCGCGCGCGCGGGGCCGGGGTGCCGCTCCGCGTGGGCCAGCCACGGCCTCGACAACGGTGACGGGGCGACGGTGACGGCACGCGCGATGTGGCGGATGCCGCGTGTGGGTTGATGCACGCTGCCACGGGATGCGCGCGGGCAGGGGCCGCCGTAAAGTTTAGGGGCACGCCGGACCGGTATGCCCCGGGCTCCAAACTCTGCCGCTACGAGCGGCCTTCGCGCCGACAGGCGCATTCGGTTCGGCGTGCTTCGTCGTCTCTGAGCGCCGACGGTGGCGCGCGAAACAAGTGGGGGCCGGTGCTGCGTCAGCACCGGCCCCCCACTCGCGTCTGTAGCGAAGCGTCACATCAGCGGGTAGCGCACGATCGTGGCCTCGCGGCCCGGACCCACGCCGATGGACTGGATGCGGCAGCGCGACAGCTCTTCCAGGCGCTTGATGTAGTCCTGGGCGGCGCGTGGCAGCTCCTCGAAGGAACGGCACTGCGAGATGTCCTCGCTCCAGCCGGGCAGCTCCTCGTACACGGGCACGGCGGCCGCGAAGCCCGCCTGGTCGAGGGGCATTTCGTCGGTGAGGACGCCGTCGACCTCGTAGGCCACGCACACGGGGATCGTCTCGTAGCCGGAGAGCACGTCGAGCTTGGTCAGGCAGATGTCGGTCAGGCCGTTAATGCGCGTCGAATAGCGCATGACGACGGCGTCGAACCAGCCGGTGCGGCGCGGGCGACCCGTGGTCACGCCGAACTCGCCGCCCTTGGTGCGCAGGGCCTCGCCGACCTCGTCGTCCAGCTCCGTGGGGAACGGGCCTTCGCCGACGCGGGTCGTGTATGCCTTGGCGACACCGACGACGCGGTCGATGCGGGTCGGGCCCACGCCGGAGCCGGTGAGCGCGCCGCCCGCGGTCGGGTTCGAGGAGGTCACGAAGGGGTAGGTGCCGTGGTCGATGTCGAGCATGGTCGCCTGGCCGCCCTCAAAAAGGACGGTCTCGCCGCGGTCCAGCGCGTCGTTGACGACGAGGGACACGTCGCACATCATCGGCTTGATGCGGTCCGCGAAGGACAGCAGGTGGTCGGACACCTCGGCGGGGTCGAGCGTGGGGATGTCCACGGCCTCGAAAATGGTGTTCTTGGGGGCCAGGGCGGCCTCGACCTTGGCGCGCAGCTCCTCGGGGTGGAAGAGGTCCTGGATGCGCAGGCCGATGCGGTTCATCTTGTCGGCGTAGGTGGGGCCGATGCCTCGTCCGGTCGTGCCGATGAGGTTGTTGCCGCGCGCGCGCTCGTTCGCCCTGGTCCATGAGGCGGTTGTAGGGGCGGGATGATGTGCGCGTTGGAGGAGATGCGCAGGCGCGAGCAGTCGACGCCGCGCGCGGTGATGTCCGCGAGCTCCTCGAAGAGCACGTCCAGGTCGACAACGACGCCGTTGCCGATGATGGGGGTGACGCCTTCGGAGAGGATTCCGGCGGGCAGGAGGTGCAGCGCGTACTTTTCGCCGTCAATAACGACGGTGTGTCCGGCGTTGTTTCCTCCGTTGAACTTCACGACGAGGTCGGTGTGCTGGCCGAGCTGGTCAGTGGCCTTGCCTTTGCCTTCGTCGCCCCACTGGGCGCCGAGCACGATGACGGCGGGCATGAGTATCTCCGTTTAGTTGGGTCTGTTACGCGGGCGCGCGCAACAGATCTATCCTACCGGAGGAACGACGAGGCCGGGGCACCGGCTGGTCGCGTCAGTTTCCGGCGGCGACCAGGGCGACGCCGACGCCCCACGCGGTGGCGCACGTGAGGGCGGCGATCAGCTCGATGGCGATCGTCCAGCCGAAGGCCTTGAGGGCCTGAACCGTCGCTTTCCAGGCGGTCGCCGTGTCCTTGCTGCGCAGGTATTCGACGACGAAGATCGCGGCGATCATGCCGAGGACGAGGCCGAGGGGGCAGGCCGATGAACCAGCCGACGACGCCGCCGACGGCGCCCCACACGAGCGTGGATTGAGGGATCCCCGCCTTGTTCATGCCACGGGCGGGGATCACGTATTTCAGGACCGTCCCGAGGATCAGGACAACGGCCGCGATAGCGAAGATAATCCACGCGGCGCGCGTGCCGGTCATCCACGACCACACGAGGATCGCGCCTCCGACGACGGGCGCTGACGGCCAAATCTGCACGACCGCGCCAATCACCCCAATGAGGATGACGATGCCAACGATGACGGTTCCCAGGACACTCATGGCCTCATCGTATCGTTTCCGTTCGCCCCGGTGTTTCGTCAGACTTCCCGTGCACTGATAGCCTGGCCTCGTTACCCTAAACCCCAGGAATACCGATGGATATCACTCCCCCGCGGCCTGCCGCTGGATTCCCTCCTGAAGAGACGTCCTATGACGGTGTACACCGTGTCGTGTCCGCCGGCGGAGGCCGTCGCGCGCTGCGTCGCGTTTTGGCGTGCTGTCGGCATCAAGCGCGAGTCGACCACCATGTGCAAGCGTTTCGCTGACATCGGCTGGTCGGGCACCGAAGTCACGGTCATGCCCGGGCAGGTCGAGAACCGAAAGCGGTTCCGTGACCGCCATTTTCCTGATGATCTCTCAGATATTCCTCCCAGCTTGCTGCTGGGAGGCCTCGCCGTCTACCTGACGTCGAAGGCCGTGCGCGCGCAGCTACGCCACCTCAACAAGACAACGATCATCATCGCGGCGCGCCCTATGCCCAATACCGAGCAGCCGTCAACCGAGCTGTGGTGTTTCCCTTTGGGACACGGCGATTCAGCGTGCCCGCCCCGGCAAAGATCCCTTCGCCCGCGTCTTCGAGTACCTGCACACGTCCTTGCACCAGCAGGGCATCCTGGTGGCTCCCCCACGCCTCGTCGACGGTGAGGAACTGCCCGAGGACCACCCCCTCTCCCCCGCCAACATCACCCAGATGCGGGGCAGCTTCCTCGATCCCGTCACCAAGTTCCTCCCGTCGAAGGAGTGATCATGCCCCCCCGGTTTCTCCCTACGTAGGGCCATTAACCGCCGCAGGTACTTCTACGCGCTCATCGCGACCGACCCGAATCAGGCGGTCACACATACTGTCAACTACTGGGTGTCCAAAGGTGCCTGGGGAGAGACGAACGGCATGCGCGAGCAGCTCGCCCAGCACGGGTGGGTCGGCGCGGAGATCATCATCGGCAGCGACCTGCGCAGCCTGGCGATAAAGCCTCTCCTCGACGCTATTCCCGGCATTAATCTCGTCCCCTCCGCGACACCCACGCCACTCAAACGCACCAGTCAGGAGAGAACCGAGATCCTCGTCGCCGCACGTTCCTGCTCGGTTGGGGGACGCCCAGCGTCCGAACTCTGGTGCTGCGAGGCTCGCATCCTGCACGATGACCGCTGGGGCACAGACGCGTTCATGGACATGTCTTTTCGCGAACTCGCTGGCGCACTACAGCACCAAGGACTCCTCCTGGAAGCACCACGATTCTTCCACGGCGCAGACCTGCCGAAAGACCACCTCTTCACGATCGAAGGCATCCTCACAATGCGGCGAGCCGCCAAAAAGGAACACGGTCGGCACCCCCTTCGATTCTCGGGATGCTGAGGCGCGCGGCCTGGCGCAGTATTGAGTCGTCCACCGGCCCGTACCGTGAGTCGAGGCTGACGGCAGGATTTCCCCGCGCGAGCGCGCGAGCATAGACGCACGCCCCGTTGATCGCACAAGAATATCGCCGCGGGCGCTTCAGCACCCGCGGCGAGACGACAGACAGTCCGGAAGGCTCAGCCCTGCGCGCGCAGGGACGCCACCTCGTACAGGGCGATGCCCGTCGCAACAGCCGCGTTAAGGGACTCGACGGTCGACGCGATCGGGATCGACACGATCTGATCGCAGGTCTCGCGCACGAGGCGGGACAGGCCCGCGCCCTCGGCACCGGTCACGATCACGAGGGGGCCGTCCGCCAGCGACAGGCCACGCAGAGGCGCGTCGCCGCCGCCGTCGAGGCCGACCACAAAGTAACCGGCCGCCTTGGCCTCCTCGAGGGCGCGCACAAGGTTCGTCGCACGAGCCACGGGCACGCGGGCGGCCGCACCGGCCGACACCTTCCACGCGGTCGTGTTGACGCCCGCGCTGCGACGCTCGGGGATGATGACGCCGTCCGCGCCGAACGCGCCCGCACTACGCAGGACCGCGCCCAGGTTGTGCGGGTCCGTCACCTGATCGAGGGCGACGAGGAGCGGGTGACCCAGCTGCTGCATGGAACCCGCGATCAGGTCCGAGGCGTCGGCGTACTCGTAGCCGCGCACCTCAATAGCGACGCCCTGGTGGACCGCCCCGTCGGTCGCGACATCCAGATCACGGCGGGTGACCTCGTACACGGGCGCACCCATCGCGGAGGCGAGGCGCACGACCTCCTCCACGCGGTCATCCTTCACGTTGTCGAGGATGAAGACGCGCTCGATCGGGACCGAGGCGCGGGCGGCCTCGGCGACCGGGTTGCGGCCGGCGATCAGCTCGTGGCCGGGCTTGATGCGAATCGAGGACTTGGCGCGGGCGCGCGCGATCGCGGCTTCCTGGGCCTCGCGGGCCTCGCGCTTCACCTTGCGCTTGTGGGCCGGATGGTAGGTGCGATCCTCGGCCTTGGGGGTCGGGCCCTTGCCTTCGAGGCGGCGGCGCGAGTGCCCGCCGGTGCCGACCTGCGCCCCCTTCTTGGTGCCCTTCTTACGGATGGCGCCGGGGCGCCCGCTGTGTGAGGCCATGGTGTCTCCTCGTTTTCTCGTGAACTGACACAAGCGTACGGGTTTTAGGCCGCGCCGGGGCCGCAGGGGCACGCGCGGGGGCCAAAATCACGCTGCTCGCAACGGTCACGCCCCCTGCGGAGCCTCCCCGCCCTCCTCGACACGATCAACGGGAGCATCTGTCAGCCGGCGATAGTCGACGGCCAGGAAGATCGCCAAAACGAGAACACCCGACGCGTAGCCGGCGACACCCACCCACGAGACACCGTTCATACCGAACCAATTCACGAACGGGCGAGCCAGCACGAGAGCAACGATGCAGGCGACAACATTGCCGACAAAACTCGCCACATAATCACGCACAGACAGCAGCAAGTCATTAAAGAACCAGCCGAAGGCCGTGATCACCGTGCACAAAAACCGCGGGCTGGAGCAGGAAAGTATTACCCCTGATCTTCTCTCCGAACAGGAGCGTCAAGACCGGCTCACCAACAATCTCCAACCCCAGTGCGGCCACGGCAGCAATGGCAACGATCGCGCCGACCGTCTTCCACAACAGCGTGAGCGCCGAGCGCTTGTTCGAATGAAAACGCTCAGCGAACACACCCATCAGCGGACTGTAGACGTAGGTGGCACCCATCTGCACAATGACGGCGAGCGACGCGACAGCCTGATACACGCCCAGAGCCTCAGCCCCGTCGCTGGCAGCGAGCATCTGGCGTGGGATCGTCAAGACCGACGTCGCAGCAATCTGAGCCACGACGAGAGGTGCCAACGAAACGAGCGTCTTCACCCCACGCCCGAAACGCACCCGCGGACGAATTGGCTCAAACATGGACGCACGAGGCGCGTCATACAGAGCGCCGACCAGGATGACGACCGCCGTCATGAGACCCACAGCGACGAGCAAGGAATCAAAAAACCACAGGCCCACCGCGAAAGCAACGAGCGTACCAATACCCTGCATCACGTAGGATTTTCCAGCAAAATCAAGGCGCAGGTGCCTCTGGTCAATCGCGTGGAAAACCTCAATGAAATTCGTCGCCAGCGAGTACACGAGATACAACGAAATAACAGGCAACGCATCATAGGACGTCGTCACGACGGAATAGACGACACCGACCAGGAAGGCCGCAATAGACAGCACCGAACGCAGCCCAACGTATTCACGCGAGGTGCGCTCCCCCGTCACATCCGTCACCTGGACCGTGCGCAGGCGGAAGTCAGCAATCGGGTTCACGAGGTTCGCTATCGCCATGGCGAGCGCGAGCATGCCCGCAGCATCAAAGCCAGTCGCGAGGCGTACCACCAACACCGACGAGACGAGGTAGTTGCAGCCCAGGCGCGTCAAGGAGCCCACGGAGCTCCACATCATGTTGGCCTTCAGCGAGAGCTTCTCAGGTGCCTGAGCACTCTCCACGTCGGGTGCCACGGCCTCGTCGGGTGCCACGGCCTCGCCCACGGAGGCCCCCCTCTTTGGCGGTGTCCTGCGGCTTTTCCATAGGGCTCCCTCAACGGAACATCGTATAGCGGGCGACGAGCGCAACCGGGTAGCAGACAACTGCGAGCGCCTTGCTCGGCGCCATGGAAATAGCCCCCTTCTGATGGGCGAGCATACATCCGACGAGGAACAGGCTCGTCTCGCGGGCACGCGACTTCAGCGTGGTGGAACGCGCCGCGCAGTAACGCTTGTGCTTCCAATAGCCGATCGGATTCCTCTTGGCATTGGACGCAAAATTCTGCGTCAGACCGTCGGGCAGATAGTGGCAAATCGTGAGGATCTCGTTATCCGTCAGCATGTTGTAGCTCTCGTCGATGAGGAACCACACGGAGGATTCCGCGACGAACTTCTCACCGGGAGCCACCTCAAAGGGGTAGCGACGCAGGATCTCGGTGCGGTGAATCAGCGACGTATCGCCACGGAAACCCATCTTCTCGTGCAGGTCCCACAGCGTCACCGCACGCACCCCGTCGGGCATCCACGTGCCCATGGGGGTGTGCTCATCGGTGCCGCGCAGGGCAACGATTCCGGCGAAGGAGTCATCGCCTCGGATCTCTTCCCAACGCGTGAGAACATGCTCCACCGCGGTCGGCACGAGGTGGTCGTCTGAATCCACGACGAAGAACAGCTCGCTGCGACAGCGGGCGACACCCGTGTTGGTTGCGCGAGGCTTCCCGCCGTTCTCCTGCTTGACATAGTCGATCGACAGACGCCCCTCAGCAATCCAGCCTTGGACGAGAGACTCCGTGTCGTCAGTGGATCCATCATCCACGATCATCCATTGGAAATCCGTCGACGTCTGAGCCAGCAGCGACTCATACAGCGCAGGCAAAATGTACGCGCGGTTGTATGTCGGGGTAAAAACACACAGTGTCGGGGCAGCGGTTGTCATCCGTATTCCTTCCGGCGAACGGCCTACGTCAGTGTTCTCCCGATTCAGTCTAGTTCCCTACCTGCACCGTCGCCAAGGACTACCCGCCCGTCAACCCTGCGACAGCATGGCCGCAATCTTCCCGACCGTCGAACCGGAGCGGATCGTCACCTGGCGGTAGAAGTCCTCGCGCAGGAGGCGCTTGTGGTACGCGGTCTTCAGGAAGGTCTTCTCATCGAACTTTCCCCAGAACACGGCGTGCTTGCCGAAGTACACAGCCTCGTCCCCCAGCTCCATCGCCTCGATGCGCTCGCGCACGTGGTCCGAGTCCAGGCCTCGCGTGTAGAAGAGCGCGTCGCGGCGCGCGACCTCACCGTGCCACCAGTCGGGCAGGGTTGCGCAGCTCCGCGACGTAGTCCTGCGCCGTCAGGAGGGCCAGCCGGATCGGGAATTCGTAGCGGCGCGCCAGGGCCTCCTCGACTATCTGGGCGACGGCCTCGCATGGGGTGTTGGTCCCAGCACCGGCCTCGGCCTCGAAGAGGAGGTTGCCGCTGTTGATGTATGTGCGGACGTTTGTGAAGCCTTCGGCGGCGATCTGTTCGCGCAGGTCACTCATGACGACCTTGTTCGTGCCGCCGACGTTGATGCCGCGCAGCAGCGCCACGTATTCCATGTGTTCCTCCCCTTGCTATGGCGATCCCTCACCCCGTCAACCTGACACCAGGGTAGGGCCTCGGCTCGCATCGGGCTGATCGCGCACGTGGGCCCTCCAATCCGCACGTGGGCCCTCTAATCCGCACGTTAACCCGCTCATGCGAGCCTGGGCAGCCCTGCCCACACTCCACATAGCGGGTTTGCGTGCGATAGTGCGGGTTAACACTCGCAACAGCGGGTTTACGTGCGAACAACGCACCACCGCCAGACACTGGTGCGCCCAAAACGCAGACCACTTCGCCACTAGCAGCCCGTTTTCAGCGTTTTTCACCGAGGTGGTCTGCAATGTGGGCACCACACCGCCTCGAACAGCGGCTACGCCGCCGCCAATCGGGGGAATTGCGCCATGCAAGGGTGCGACACGCCGACGACACGCCGCAAGAAGGCTTCTAATGCTGTAAAACCCCCACCGCCACCGGCGTGGAGAACGCCGGGGGCCCGGAGAGCCCGGCCGCAGTGCCCGTGAGCAGCGCCAGGGCGCCGCCATAGCCCGCCAACTGGCACAAGGACTACACCAGAGCACGACATTATTCGCCCAACAACAACCACGCCGCGCCCCTTCGGGACAAAACTCTCCCAGCACACCCGCGCTCGCCGCACGTGCGGTACAAAACTCTCCCCGCACACCCGCGCTCGCCGCACGTGCGGTACAAAACTCTCCCAGCACACCCGCGCTCGCCGCATGTCCGGTACAAAACTCTCCCAGCACACCCACCCTCACCGCATGTCCGGTACAAAACTCTCCCCGCTCGCCCAAAATGGCTCAATTTGGCGCTGTTTCTGCATGCAGGGAGAGTTTTGTACCGTTCTGACCACCAAGAAGCCGAGCAGGGAGAATTTTGTACCGAATGCGAGGTAGAGATCGAGCGAGCCGACACAACAGCACACCAGGCCCCACCGGCATGGAGCGGAAGACACCCGAGGAGCCGCAGGACCCGGCCGCGGTGCGGGCTGCGGCCGGTTGGTAGGGCCAGCACGGGTTCGCAGGGCCACCGCCAGACAAATTTCGCATGCAATTCGATTGGGCCAAATTTCAACAAACCCAGAAAACGTTGCAATTCCAACGATGCAAATTCAATATTTGAACAAGCTGCTGGGGAATTGCATGCGAAATTACTATGGCGGGGGCGACAGCGGGGCCTGGCTGCGGTGCCCGTGGGCGACAGCGGGGCCGGGCTGCGGCCGGTTGGTAGGGCCAGCACGGGTTCGCAGGGCCACCGCCAGACAAATTTCGCATGCAATTCGATTGGACCAAATTTCAACAAACCCAGAAAACGTTGCAATTCCAACGATGCAAATTCAATATTTGAACAAGCTGCTGGGGGAATTGCATGCGAAATTACTATGGCGGGGGTGACAGCGGGGCCGGGCTGCGGTGCCCGTGGGCGGGGGCGGGGCCTGGCCGGACAACGAGCCGATGCACCCGCCCCAGACACATTTCGCACATAATTTCCCCCGGTCACTTTTGAAGATAGCCTGAAAACGTTGCAATTCCAACGACATGAATTCAATGTTTGAAGTACTCGCAGGGGAATTGCATGCGAAATTGCTGGGCGGAGGCAGGGGCCTGGCCGGACAACGAGTCGACGCGCCGAGCGAAGCTCGCAGCGCGGACGGCTCGCGGGCGGGCTGCCGCCCACGGGCGCGTCAAGCAGCCCGGCCCGCCAAACACGCGAAGCCGCCCGACCCCATTGGGATCAGGCGGCATGCACGTCAGGCGACAGCTGTCAAAAATCGCAGCTCAGCCAACACTCCACGTCGCGCCGTCGCGGCCGTCCGCGACGGTGACGCCGGCGGCGGCCAGGCGGTCGCGCAGCTCGTCGGCGCGCGCCCAGTCCTTGGCGGCACGGGCATCGGCCCGCTCAGAGAGCACGGCCTGGACCAGCGCGTCCAGCGCCGAGTGCTCGGCCGCAGCCGCGCCAGAGGCGCCAGCGCCGATGCCGGCCTGTCCGCGCCACTGCTCGGAGGCGGGGTCCAGGCCCAGCACGTCCAGCATGGAGCGGACCAGGACCTGCTCGCGGTACACGCCGGAAACGTCACCGGCAGCAAGTGCGGCGTTGCCAGCCTTGAGGTGCTCGTGCAGGACGGCGAGCGCACCGGCGACGTTGAGGTCGTCGTCCATCGCGGCGACGAAGGCCTCGGGCAGGTCGGCGGGCGCCAGGGCGATCTCGGAGGCCGGAGCCTCGCCGGCGGCCTCGATCGCGCGGGCCACGAAGGTGGAGAACTTCTCCCAGGCGGCGTGCGCGGCGGGCAGCGTCTCGGGGCCCCATTCGATGGCGGAGCGGTGGTGGACGGTGGACAGGGCCCAGCGCACGGCGACGGCCGGGTACTCCTCGGTGAGCGCGCCGATCGACAGGACGTTGCCCAGCGACTTGGACATCTTCTCGCCCTTGGTGGTCACCCACGCGTTGTGGACCCACAGGCGCGCGAAAGGCCAGCCCGCGCCGTGGGACTGGGCCTGCTCGTTCTCGTGGTGCGGGAAGCGCAGGTCGATGCCGCCGCCGTGGATGTCAAATTCGTCGCCGAGGTATCGGCGCGACATGGCGGAGCATTCGAGGTGCCAGCCGGGTCGGCCGCGCCCCCAGGGGCTGTCCCACGAGGCCGTGGCCGGCTCAGACGGCTTACTGGCCTTCCAGAGGGCGAAGTCGCGGGGGTCGCGCTTGCCGGCTTCGACGGCCTCGTCGATTTGGGCGTCGTCCTCGGTGGTGCGCATGTCGGCCAGGCGCTGGCGGGTGAGCGAGCCGTAGTCGGGCTGGGAGTGGACGTCGAAGTAGACGTTGCCGCGCCCATCCGAATAAGCGTGGCCCGCGTCGATGAGGCGCTGGACGAGGTCGATTTGGTCGGGGATGTGGCCGGTGGCGCGCGGCTCGTACGTGGGGGCCTCGACGCCGAGTGTCTCGTACGCCTGCGTGAATTCGCGTTCGAAGCGGTAGGCCCAGGCCCACCAGTCCCAGCCGGCTTCGGCCGACTTGTTGAGGATCTTATCGTCGATGTCGGTGACGTTGCGCACGTAGGTGACCTCGTAGCCACTGCGGCGCAGCCAGCGGATCAGCGTGTCGAAGGAGACGGCGGCGCGCAGGTGGCCGACGTGCGGGGATCCCTGGACGGTGGCGCCGCACAGGTAGATGCCGACCTTACCGGGGGTGACCGGGTTGAGGGGCTGGACGCGGGCGCTCTTGGAGTCGTACAGGTGAAGCATGGCTTCAATCCTACCTGTCAGGGAGAGGGGGTGAAGGAAAGGGGCACGTCCCGGGAGTATGTAACGAGGCCCGGGCCCCGACGGGCGAAACGGAGCGGTTTCGCGGGTGGGGGCTCGGGCCTCGTCGAGTGAAGGAAACCTCAGGTGCCGGGGCGTACGCGCTCGGCAATGAGGGCCTTGAGGTCCTCGGCGGAGTTGGCGAGCGGCGTGACGCGCTCTTCGCATCCTTCGATGCCTGCGAAGCGCTCGGGCACGGGCGGGAGGTGGCCGGTAGCTTCGAGGATGGTGTCGGCGAACTTGACGGGCAGGGCGGTCTCCATGACGACGAGCGGACCCTCGATCTGCGAGCGCACGGCGCGGGCGACGTGCACGCCGTCGGCGGTGTGCGGGTCGAGGAGGTAGCCGCTTTCCTTCTCCGTGCGCGCGATCTCGGCGAGGCGGTCGGCGTGCGTGGAGGTGCCGGAGATGAAGCCGTAGGTCTCGCGCAGGGAGGCGAACTCGGGGGTGCCGGACAGGTCGAAGTAGCCGTCGCGGGCCAGGGCCTCGTCAAACAAAGCGCGGGTGGCATCCCCGTCGCGTCCCAGCAGGTCGAAGATGAAGCGCTCGAAGTTCGAGGCCTTGGAGATGTCCATGGACGGGCTGGAGGTGGCCAGCGTGTCCGCGGAGGAGCGGGGGCGGTAGACGCCGGTGCGGAAGAACTCGTCGAGGACGTCGTTCTCGTTCGTGGCGACGACGAGGGTGCCCAGCGGCACGCCCATCTGGCGGGCGATGTGGGCGGCGCACACGTTGCCGAAGTTGCCCGACGGCACGACGACGCTGACCGTGGACGAGGCGTCGGCCCCTTCCTCGGTGACGCGCAGCCAGGTGGCCGCGTAGTAGTAGCAGACCTGGGCGAGCAGGCGCGCCCAGTTGATGGAGTTGACGGCACCCACGTGCCAGGTCGCCTTGAAGTCGGCGTCCATGTTGATGGCCTTGACGAGGTCCTGGCAGTCATCGAAGACGCCGTCGACGGCGACGTTCACGATGTTCTCGTCCAGAAGGGAGAACATTTGTGCGCGCTGGAAGGCGGTCATGCGCCCGGCGGGGGGTGAGCATGACGACGGAAACTCCGCTTCGGCCACGCAGCGCGTATTCGGCGGAGGAGCCGGTGTCGCCGGAGGTGGCGCCGACGATGGTGAGCCAGTCGCCGCGGCGGGTGAGCTCGTATTCGAAGAGCTCGCCGAGAAGCTGCATCGCCATGTCTTTAAAGGCGGCCGTGGGGCCGTTCGAGAGGTGGGCGATGTGCAGGTCGGTGCCTTCCAGGGCGTCGACGGGGACGATCTGGGGGTCGGAGAAGGAGGGGTGCGGTAGGCACGGGCCGTGATCACGCTCAGGTCGTCGGCGGGGATATCGTCGACGAAGAGCGAGATAATGCCAGCGGCCATGGCCGCGTAGCCGTCCTCACGCAGGACGATGCGCAGCTCGTCCAGGTCGGAGCGAGACAGCGTCGGGTACTCCTCGGGCAGGTAGAGGCCGCCGTCGGGGGCGAGACCTTCCAGGAGGATGTCACTGAAAGAACGGGTGGGCGTGTTGGGGCCGCGTCGGGTCGAAATGTAACGCACGGGCCGATCCTATCGGAGTGTGCGCGTGTGAAGCGAGGGGGTTCGTCCTTCGTCACGTTTTGACGAGGCCGGGGCGGGGAGGCGGCGTGGGCGCGGCCAGGTGGTGTGTGATAGAAACGACGGGTGAGTATCGACGACGACAGGTGGGCTCCCCCGGGCACCAAGAGACGGAGAAAGGGATGGCGCAAGCGCAGGCGTGAACGCCGGGCGAGACTCGCCCAAGAAGCTGCCGAGCAGCTTGCCGCGAGCGCAGCGCAGGCCACCCCCGACACAGGCCCGACGCCCACGCCCGCGCGGGCCGCAGACTCGACACCCACACCCGGCCACGAAGCGGACGAGGGAGCCACGGCCTCGTCGACGCGCCGCGCTCCCGAGAAGCTGTGGAAGGATCCGCTTCTCCTCACCGGGACGCTGACAGTCCTTGTCATCGTCGTCATCACGGCCCTGTGGGGACTCGCTTACGGGCGTCCGGGTGTGCGATCCCGGGGCTACACGGGGACGGCGACGAATACGGGCGTGCTATCCGAAGCCTGGGCGTCGGGTGTCGACACCGCGTGGGTGATACCCAACGAGAAACGCAAGGGAGCGAAGGCAGCCAAGCAGAACCTGCTCGTTCGGGGCACGACCCTGTACGTCGCTTCCGTCGCGGAGAAGAGCGGCAGTCTGACGCTCACCGCCTACGACATCGCGTCCTCGTCGCCGCGCCAACTGTGGGTGTCCGACGCGACGGACGTGCGCATGACGCGCGGATACTTCCATGCCGAGATCATCCCTCACGGCGCGCAGCTGCTGGTCGGCAACGTCATCGTGAACGAGGAGACGGGCGAGCAGACGCAGGCCCCCCTGGGAGGACGACACTGCGATGGCGGTCGCCGACGACGTCGTCGTCACCTGCACGGGGCCGGAGCAATGCTCCGGCTGGACGCAGGAATCGGGAGCCTGGTCGCGCATGTGGACGACGCGGACGGGCTCGACGGCCGGCCTGGCTAGCACGTGGTACCTGCATGGGTCGCGCATCGTCGGCACCGGGGCGCAGGCCTCCTTCATTGCGCTTGGTAGCTATTCGAGCGCCCCGGCGCTGATCAACATCCACACGGGTGCGCGCACGCCTCTCGGGGAGGACCCGGGCTCGGGTGGCTCCTCCCGACCCATCTATTACCGGGCGAGTGACGGCATCGCGGTCGTCGACACGAACAGTGAGGTGACGCTGCTCGATCCCAGCGGCGCGGTTATCGAACGCTTCACAGGGCGCGACGCGGACGCCGTCGCGACGGATGACGGCCCGCCCCCGACTCTGGAGGAGCTGCGCGCCTTCTTGCGCGACGGCAGGGCGTCCTGGACATCAGGAACGGCCGGCTTGGACGCAAGCACGTGCGAGGACATCATGTTCTTCCCCAGTGCGGACCTGCCGCCGAAGACGCTGCCTCGCATCAACACGGTGCAGACCAACGCATTCGTGTGTTCCTTCCAGCCGAGTTCGATGCGGGCCAGCGCGAACGGCGCAGCGATGGTACTCGAGCTCAAGGAATGGCAGGAGCACACCGTCTACGTGCTTGACCTGGAGGGCTCCAGGGTCCTGACCCCTCCGGCGTTGAGGGACGCGACCAACCTGACGTGGGCCTTTGACGACCTGCTGATCGTGGTGACCCGGGAGGGGGTCGTGGCCTTCACGCCGCACTCGTCGTGACGCTACCCTGGTGCCATGACTGAACTGCCTTTCCGCATCGGCCAAGCGGTCGACGTCCACGCGTTCGCCGCTCCCGACTCGCCGCGTCCGCTCATGATTGCGTGCCTGGAGTGGCCGGGAGAGCGCCCTCTTGAGGGGCATTCGGACGCGGACGTGGCCGCGCACGCGCTGTGCGACGCGATGCTGCTGGCGACGGGTCTGGGCGAGCTCGGCACGGTCTTCGGCGTGGATCGCCCGGAGTGGGCGGGGGCGTCGGGCCGCGCGCTGCTTGAGGAGGTGCGCCGCATGGCCGCCGAGGCCGGCTGGGTTCTGGGTAACGCGACCGTTCAGGTCGTGGGGGAACCGTCCGCGCATGGCGGCTCGCCTGCCCGAGGCCTGCGCCGTCATGAGCGAGATCGCCGGGGGGACGGTCACCGTGTCGGCGACGACCTCGGATCACCTGGGTTTCACGGGACGAGGCGAGGGCGTGGCCGCGCTCGCGAGTGCCCTCATGGTGTGCGCCGAGTAGGCCTCCACTCGCCGAAGCTCGGCCTCGTAGCGGCTACTGCGACTGCAGCCTCCCCGCGCCTTTGCTTGTTTCCGCGAGCGCTCGCCGGTCGGCGTTGCATGGTAGAAACGTCTCATGAGCAACGATGACCTGCGCCGCGGTCCCGACGACGAGGCGCGCACTCGCCCCTCCGATACGCCGAACGCGGATCCGCAGGTCAACGTCCCCGACTTCCCGGAGTTCGGGGAATTGCCCGGGTTCACGCCGCTGCCCGACCTCGCGCCGCTGCCGGACTTGGCGCCACTGCCGGACTTGGATGATCTCCTCGCCGCGACCCCATCGCCGCTCACCGACGAGGCCGACACTCCCCTGCCCGCATCCGCTCTTATGCCGGATGGGCTCTCCTCAGAGGAGACTGCGCCCACCTCGAAGGACACCGCTTCCCCGATCGTCGCCACGGCCTCGTCGCAGGCGAATCCCGGAGGCGACCAGGCGACGACGGAGTTCCACACCCCCCCAGCTCGGCGTCCTCCGGAACGCGGGTGGACACGGCAGCTGTCAAGCGCAAGCCGTCCGTCGTTATGATCGTGCTCGGCTGCATTGCCGCGCTCAACTTCGGGATCGTCCTCTTCGTTCCCGGCCTGTTCGGGTCCTCATCGACGCCTTCGTCGAAGCCGTCGGCGGACGCCACCGCTGCGACGAGCACGGACGCGCGCGAACATGCGGCGAACCTGCCCGCCCGCGCACCCGGATACCGCGGGAGCGCCACGAACACGCACTCGCTGTCGCCTCAGTGGGCCTCGGGCGTGGCCACCGCATGGACGCTGCCCATTCCGGAGCAGCACTCCGCGCTCCCGCCCCAGGTGCACGTCGACGGTTCGACCGTCTACCTCGTCGGTCCAGGCTCTCCCGAAGGCGACGCCAGCCAAGCCGTCACCGTCACTGCCTACGATGTGTCAGGGGAACAACCCGCCCTCCTATGGTCTTCGACCGGCCCCTCAGCGAGTGACGTATCCAGCCCCTACACGCCCGCGTTCGTCTCGAGCGACGACAGCGTTTTCTTCCGCGACGTCATCATCGACAAGACGACTGGTGAGCAGACCCAAGCCCCCTGGGGCACGGCTTTTCCCCTCGCATATGCCGACGGCATCCCTCGTGACCTGCATGCCACCGTCCACCTGCAACGGGTGGACGAGGGCATCCGGCGAATGGACGACCCTGTGGACAACACCAACAGGGCAGCTGAGTGAAAGCGGGTTGGAGCAACATTTCTTGGATTACGTGCCCTCTCAGTTCACGCTCTCCGGCAGCGGGGAACACACCTCCGTTCTGCTCCCGACGCGCTTTTCGCAACGTCCCCAGATCATTCACATCCATACGGGCGAGCTGACCACCCTGAGCGGCTCAGACGAAGACAGTAAGTCCCCGAGCGTCGAAGTCGCGTCCGACGGTTACCTCGTCTTCGACAACGTCAAGTCGCATGGCTCTCTCTTCGACAGTGACGGAACCTTGCAATCCACGTTCAGCGCGCCGCGCATGCTTCTTCTGCCGGTGGTCAGTGATGACGGGACGTACCCGAGCATCTCAGGACTCAAAAACTACATGACTGAGGGGCAAGCGAAATGGTCGAGCGGTACGGTCAAACTGGAGCGCGACAACGACTGCAAGCTTGTGGCCACTCTCTCCGCTGGCGGATCGACGCGTAAGACCCACCTCCCGGAGGAGCTTCGCCGATACGCGACCGAGTACTGCGTGATGAAACCACGCCAGCTGCGCGTCAGCGCCGACGGATCAGCTCTCTACATTGACGCTTTTGATCGCGAGGACACGAGCAAATATTTCATCGACATCGATCACGGGCTCACCTATACGTCAAGCGAGATGAATGCGGCCGACCAACTGACGTGGGTCTACGACGACATGATCATCGGTTTGACCGACAGCGGACTCACGGCATTCGTCCCGGCATCCTCCTGAGGCCGACATCCGGTTACCGCACCGCCATTGACATGTGGTAGAAAATGAACATGAGCAATGACGATCATCCGGGCACGAACACTCCACCGCGCGCCGAACAGTGGGTGATGCCGAGCGGGACGCCCCCAATCCCCCAACCCGCCAGTGCGCGGCCCCGCTCGAGGAGACGCGGGAGGCCAGTCCTTCTCGCGGTTCTCCTGTGCATCGTCGTCGTCATCGTCGCCGTCCTCGGCATCCGTCAGCTCACACAGATCCTGGGGGGTCAGGACCCTCACCATTCATTCACCTCCACCTCTACCGTCGGCTACTCAGGGTCCGCGACGAGCACGGGAGCGATCTCTCCCGCCTGGGCCTCGGGCGTCGAAACGGCGTGGAGAATCCCCTTCCCCTCCACACAGTACGGCCCGCGCGCAATCACAACCGTTGAGGGCACCACCCTGTACGCCCTCTTCGAGGACCCCGACAATGCCACCCACCGGGCCACAGTCGCGGCCTTCGACATCGCATCCGCGCAACCGCGCGAGCTGTGGCACACGACAGGCCCTCTTCCCGAGTCCTTCGGGCGTCCGACTTTCGTCTCGCTGGCCGATCAGTTCATCGTCGGCTCCATCGTCATCGACAAGGCGACGGGCACCCAGTCCCTGGCTCCGTGGGAGGGGTCGGAGGCGCTCGCGGCGGTTGACGGCGTCGTCGTGGCGTGCGACCACAAACAGGAGTGCTCGGGCTGGACGCAGGAGTCCTCCTCGTGGGTGCGCCGGTGGGAGACAACCACCGCCCGCCAACGGAGTGGCCTGTCCACCTCGGCCATGCTCACGTACCCCAACACTCCCGTGATCGGCACCGGAGAACACCAGTCGGTCGTCCTGCGGGTGGACTCGCCGACGCACCTGGCGCAGCTCCTCGATCCGCGAACGGGGCAGGTCACGGACGCCGCCTCTGCGAGCCCGTTCAAGGATAGGGACAACAACGTGGTGTCTTTCGCCATCGCCAGCGATGGGCTCGTGGCTTTCAACGACGACGTTTTCGTTAGCTACGACGCCGACGGCTTCATCACGGGCACTCATTCCTATGAGAAATCGCTGAGAAGACCGACGCGCGATGGGCGCGTGCCCTCCACATCGGAACTCACCGATTTCCTGGTCGGAGAACTGCCCACGTGGTCGAATGCGGTGGTCACTGCCCAGGCGGGGGCCTTCGCCCTCACGGTGACTCCGAGCGACGGAAGCCCCGCATTCGACCTTGATCCCGCCAACAACGATCAGTACCACTCCAGCAACTTTTGGCCCGAAGAGGTTCGCGCCAGCGCCGACATGTCGGTCGTGTACGTCGAGTCCGTCGAAGTTAATACCACGGGCAACCGGTTCTTCTTCAACACGGCGAGCGGGATGGGACATGGGTCGGCGGAGTTCCACGACGCCGAGGACCTCTCGTGGGCCTTCGACGACCTGGCCATTGGCGTCACGATCGACGGCATCGTGGCTTTCACTCCCAAGGCCTCGTGATGTTTCAACCCACGCGCGCCTGCCCACGAACGCCCGCACGAGCGACGACAGAAATGACACTCCCATGAGTACCAACGCCCCCTTCAACGGGACTTCCACGAGAACTACGCCCACGCGGCACGGGCGCTTCTTCCTGACGGGCGTCGCGCTTGTCGCGAGCCTCGGTGCCTTCCTCGCTCCCTCGCTGAGCACGAGCGCCCACCAGCTCCCCGGCCCGGCGGCGACCCCGCCTCCGCACATCACCGGCTCGGAGCAGGAAACGAATCCGGACGTGACCGGCTACCGGGGGAGCGCCACCAACACGAACGAGCTGTCGAGCGCGTGGGCCTCAGGGCGTCTCGACAGCGTGGATCCTGCCCACCAGCGACTCTCTCCTGCCTGCGCAGCTGATCACCGTGGGTCAGACCCTGTACGTGCTCACCTACGGCAGCGGGAGCCAGGCCGTCGCCACAGTGTCCGCCTACGACGTGTCGGGCAGCGAGCCGGTCGCCCAGTGGACCACGACCGGACCCCAACCGTCCCGGATTCGCGCCGAGGCGTTCCCGTCCTCCGTCTCGACCCAGGACGAGATTCTGCTCAGTGACATCATCGTCGACCGCTCGACCGGCACCCAGACGCAGGCACCCTGGGGTTCCGACCTGCCGATGGGGGTGGCAGGCGGCGTCCTCGTCACCTGCGACACCTTCAGCTCGTGCTCGGGGTGGTCCCGCGACTCGGGCGCGTGGACGAGGCTGTGGTCCACGACGACCTCGCCCCAGCGCCGCGCGGGCCTGGCCCACTCGGGGCTGACGGCTCCCGCGAGCGCCGTCATCGGCAGCGGCGCTGGTTCCGCCGTGGTCGTCCCCGTCGACGAGGCCCATCAGGCCCCACAGCTCATCAACCCGGCCACGGGGGAGCTGACGACTCTCGGAGAGGCACCCTCCGCGAGCGGTGCGCCCGTCTCCAGGGTCACGCTGGCGAGCGACGGCGTCCTCGTCGCCGGCGAGAAGGAAACCATCGCCTACAACACCGCGGGCGAGGTCGTGGGCACCTTCGGGGCCGGGTGGGAGCTCGACCGTTTCCCGGCGTCGGATCGCGCTCTCCCGAGCGTGGCAGACGTCGGAGCCTTCTTGACACAGGGCGGCGCGCAGTGGACGACAGCCACCGTGGAGCGGCCCTATTCGAGCGAGGTCAACGGTTATCTCCTGGCGGTGAGTCCGACCAGTGGAAACTCCAGCCGCACGATCAACCCCGGTGAGTCATTCTCCGACCACGCGATGACGGATCCTTGGTCTGCCGCGCAGGTGCGCGCCAGCGCAGACGGCAAGGCGCTGTTCGTCCAGTGCCTGCCATCGACCCCCACCGGCCCCTTCTTCTTCGGCATGGAACGGGAGTTGACCTACGTGTCGCGGGAGCTGGACGAGGCCACGAACCTGGTATGGGTCTTCGACGACTTGCTCGTGGGGGCGCGCAGCGGCGAGGTCATCGCCGTGACGCCACGGACCCCGTAATCGGATCGTCACAGAACCGTCCCCGACGCCCGAGGCCTGCTCATTGCGGTCACCGACGAGGGCATCGCAGCCTTTACACCGCATTCGTTCTAACGACAACGACAGACACAACACGAGAGGACGAGGACTATGACCGCCGACCAGCGCGCCGATGCGAACGACATGACGATGGAGACTCCTCGTAAACGAGGCCACGTATTGATCATCGCCGCCGTCGTGGTGGCAACGATGATCGCAGGCTACGGCCTGGCCCGAACCTTCCTCCCTGTTCACGAGGACAAACCAACGTACGCCAACGCCTCCCATGTGTGGGCGGATTCGTCTCCGGTGGGCTACCACGGAGATGCGACTGACAGGCACACCCTGTCCTCAGCGTGGTCGTCGGGGATCGCCGTCGCGTGGAAACTTCCCATCGGCCAGTGGACATCATCTCTGCCCCCGCGCCTCGTCACGGACGGCACGACCGTCTACGCGCTCGTCTACGGCCTGGAGGGCGCTGCCCCATCATCAGCGACGATCATGGCGTACGACGTGTCCGGCACCGATGCACGCGAACTCTGGCAGACGAGCGGCCCGCAGGCTCCCGCCATCCGAGCCACGCCCAACCCCGCCTCCCTGACCACTGACACGCAGCTCCTGATCGACGGGCTCGTGGTCGACAAAGCGACAGGTACCCAGTCTCAGGCCCCCTGGGGAGACGCTCTGCCCATGGGGGTTGTCGACGGTATCGTCGTCACGTGTGACACGCGCGAGTCGTGCAGCGGGTGGACAGAGCAGGAGGGGCAATGGACGCAGCAGTGGAGCACCACGACCTCGCCGCAGCGTCACGAGGGCCTGCGCACGTCCGACATCACGCACCCGACCAATGGCGTGCTCACTGCAAACGGGCGCTCGTCGGTGCTCGTTCCGGTTGACGACGAGCATTACACCCCGCAGATCGTCGACCCCCACACTGGCGATCTGACGACTCTGGGAGACTGGCCGCCCAAAGGGCGAGAGCGATGATCCTCGGATCATCGTTGCGAGCGACGGCGTGGCCGTCGTCGAGGATTTCCACACGGTGAGCGCCTACGACGCATCGGGGGCCTTCGTCGAGACGTACGAGGCCAAATTCATCGACGCTCCCCCCACGGATGATGGTCACATGCCCTCGCTCAAGGAACTCAAGGCCTACGCCACCAAGGACATGCCCGTGTGGACCACAGGACAGATTTCCATCCAGTTGGACCACGAGTACCACGAGTATTGCCTGGCTGCGCGCCCCACCGGTGCCACCTCCTTACCCGATGGTTCACACCAGTGGTGTTTCCTACTTCCATGAAGCGGATGAGCGTTCGGTCGTCCCCACATATTCGCGCATGAGCGCTGACGCGTCCGCGCTCTTCGTGAAGGGACGCGGCGAATCGCGGACCACTGTCCATTTCTTCGATATCACCAACAGCACAACCTACGAGTCCGAGGAACTCAACGATTCTCGAACACTCGCGTGGGTCTTCGACGATCTGCTGATCGGGGTCACGGGCGACAGCGTCGTCGCGTTCACACCCGCCACGTAGCGACCGATAAACGACGCGTCCCCGACACCCGAGACTTGCTCGGTCGCGTCGGGGACGTGTCGTGTATGGGCGCGGGTGCCTCGTCGAGGAGCTCAGTCCTCCATGTGGTGGAGCGTCGCGCGGTCTGCCTTCACGGGGATCGTGAGGGCCAGGCCCACGCCGAGGATCAGCATGATGCCAAGGATGCCCCAGTACGTGTAGTCAGCCCCGGCGGGGGTCAGGCGCTTGCCGATCAGCAGAAGAGGCTGTACATCGCGGGCGCCATGAAGGACACGGCGCGGCCGGTCGTCGCGTAGAGGCCGAAGACCTCGCCCTCGCGGCCCGCGGGGATGATGCGCGACAGGAAGGAGCGGGACGCGGACTGCGTGGGTCCGACGAAGACGCACAGGGCAAGGCCCAGGGTCCAGAAGACGATGGGGCCGCGGGCGTGCAGGAAGAAGACGCCGAAGCCGGCGACGACCATCGCGCACAGCGACAGGATGATGACCTTCTTCGGGCCGATCTTGTCGTCCACCCAGCCGAAGGCGACGGTCGCCAGGCCGGCGACAATGTTGGCGGCGATCGCGAAGATCATGACCTGTCCGGCGGTGAAACCGAAGGCGGTCTTGGCCAGGACAGCACCGAAGGTGAAGACGCCGGCCAGGCCGTCGCGGAAGACGGCGGAGGCGATGAGGAAGAAGAGGGTGTGCGGGGCCTCGAAGCTCAGGGTGCGAACGGTGCGCCACAGGAGCTTGTAGGAGTCGAGGATGGACTCGTGATCGCCGCCGGTGTGGACCTTCTTGGGCAGCGGCGGGTGGAGGATGACGGGGATCGCGAAGCCGCCGAGCCACAGGGCGGCGATCACCATGGAGATACGGATCGGCAGGTACTCGTCCGTGGGGACGCCGAGCAGGTTGGTGCCGATGAGGCCCACGTAGAGGATGAGCAGCAGGACGATGCCGCCGATGTAGCCGGACGCCCAGCCGAAGCCCGAAATCTTGCCGCGGTCCTCCTTCTCGCCCAGGTGGTTGAGCATCGCGTTGTAATTCACGGAGGCGAACTCGAAGAACACGTTGCCCAGGCCCAGCAGGGCGATGCCGAGCATGAGGGTGCCCTTGGGTCCGAGCACCGATTCGGGGTGCACGAAGTACATGGCGAGCATGCAGGCGACGACCAGCCCGGTGAACCATCCGAGCCAGACTCCGCCCCGGCCTCGTCGATCGGCGCGCTGACCCGTGATGGGGGCGAGGAGGGCGATGAACAGGCCCGCGATCGTCATGCCGTTACTGAGCCAGGTCGAGGCCGTGCCCGAGTCGGTGAAGACGCCGTCGCTGGTCAGGTACGTCGTGAACACGAAGGTCGTGGCGACCGCGTTGAAGGCGGCGCTGCCCCAGTCCCAGGCCGCCCATTCGACGACTTGGCGCGTGATCACGCGGCGGCGGGCGGCGGGCGTTGTGCTCATGGAATCGGGCTCCTTCGGTGGGGAGTGCTCGGTGGCGCGTGTGCGTCCAGAGTGAACCTACCACGTTTCACGCGTGGCGCTCTCCTCGGGCCGCCCCAGGAACGAGGCCGGGGAGCTGCCAGCGCAACCTGACCGCATGCCATATGCTGGTATGCCAGGGACGACGAAGATGCGCGTGGAGGGTGACGGATGACCGATATGCCCCAGCCTCAGCCTTATTCGCCGTCAGCACGTCAGCCTCGGCAAGAATAGGCCGGAGAAGCCCGCGAGACTGGCGTCCCCGGAGGTGGGCAGGATCGCACGCGCTATCCTGATAGCGTCATGACCTGGGCAGGACGCTCGTCTCACTGCACGACCACCGCCACCGATGACTTCAGAGAAGTAGACACTGATGCTGACCAACAAATACGACGGGCCCCTGAACGGGGCTTCCACGACTTCTCTGACCGTTAATATATTCGTCCAATGCTTCTTGGCGCTGATCTACAGCTTCCTCCTGTGGCTCATGCCGTTCAGCATGTATGTGCTCCTCATTTATTTCGCGCTCGGCCAGGCACTGACGCGTTTCTTCTACGCTAGGGCTCTGTCTCGGAGGCGACGCTATGGCCCAGATCTCACACTGTCCAATGAGGCAGTTTGCCTCTTTCCGTTTACTGCCCCCATCAAGCTAGTCGCTGCGGACTCCATTCTGGTGGCAGCATTTTTCCCCGTCTCCCTCGTCGCATGCTTGCTGACGCGCAGCTCGATCCTTCCTATTGCGTTCCCTCAGATTCTCAACGCCATTCGTGCAGTGACCGATGCGATGGATGTGTTCACCATCGTCCTCGGCCTCGCAGGGACCGTAACTGCATTACTGCTGCGACACAGTGCTGCCTACCGCACGAATACGATCCACCGCGCCCCCATCCTGACCCTCTCCCCGACCCACCTGGAGTTCCACCCACTGCTGGAAACCGCACCAGTGCGCATCCCCTGGGATCAGAGGCCTTTCCTTGTGAACATCGACTACCCGGTCGTCAAGAGGGGATACCACCAAGCGGGCACACATCACGACGACGGACAGCCAGACGCCCACGACGATCGACATCACCTGTCTGGACCTCACATACGAACAGCTCCAGCGCCTCATCGGCTGCTTCGCCTGCCGCCCCCAGTATCGAGACACACTCGCCACTGAGGGTGGGATCGAGCTCGTGCGAGGGCTCACCGAAGACAACCCCGCGCTCTGGCCGCGCTGAATCGCGAGCAGCGTACTGCGGGTGCGCACGGCCGGTCGGTGTTGACCTCCGTCGCCCTTGGCGCGCTTCCTGGCACGCGCGGGGTGCGCGCGGAAGCACCCTGATCGCTTCAGTCCGCCTGCTCCTGGTCGGCGAGCAGCCGCGCGAGCGCCAGGTCGAGGGGGCGCGTGACCTTCAGGGACAGCTCGTCACCGGCAACGGTCTGAACGGAGCCGCCGATCGCCTCGACGAGGCCGGCGTCGTCCGTGGCCGCCCGGGCCTCGTCCGCGCCCAGGGAGGCACCCGCCTCGTGCGCACGGGTGAGCACATCCCAGCGGAATCCCTGCGGGGTCTGCACGGCCACCATGTCGGAGCGCCGCGGCGTGCCCGTCACGACGCCGGAGGCGTCCACGGTCTTCAGAGTGTCAGTGACGGGCAGGGACGGGGATGACCGCGCCCGCGCCACCGCGCACTGCATCAATGACCCGCTCGGTGACCCGCGGGGTGTCGAGGGTCGCGCCGCGTCATGCACGAGGACGATCGTGTCCGCCTCACACTCACCAAGAGCGGCGAGTCCCAGGGCCACAGACTCCTGACGCGAGCGATCGGAGCCGGCAACGACACTCACGCCGCCGACATCGGACAGAGCGGGCGGAATTCCTCGATCGACGAGGCCGGGGCCGTCACGACGATCGCACCCCTCCCCGGCGCGTAGGCCGCGGGCCGCCCACCAGACCAGGGGGCGACCCGAGAGTTCAACGAGGGCCTTCGGGCCCTCGCAGCCGAGGCGAGAGCCGGAGCCGGCGGCCGTCAGGACCGCGCGGACCTCACTCGTCGACGGCATCTTCTTCGACTTCGATGCGCCCCTCGGCCAGGACGGCGTCGAGGCGCTCGGCGGCGGCGGACTTTTCGATATTGCGCGCCAGGGCCAGCTCGGAGGTGAGGATTCCGCGCGCCTTCGTCAGCATGCGCTTCTCACCCGTGGACAGCTTCTTCAGGTCATCGCGGCGGGTCAGGTCACGCACGACCTCGGCGACCTTCACGATGTCGCCGGTGGCGATCTTCTCCTGGTTCGCCTTGAAGCGGCGCGACCAGTTGGTGGGTTCCTCAATGTAGGGGGCGCGCAGGACGGACAGGACCTCTTCGAGGCCATCCTCGTCGACGATGTCACGAACGCCGACCATGTCGACGTTTTCGGCGGGAACCTGAATCTCGAGGTCACCCTGGTTCACACGCAGCTTCAGGTACGTCCGCTCCTCACCACGAATGGTGCGCGTCATGACCTCTTCGATCGTGGCTGCGCCGTGGTGCGGGTAGACGACCGTCTGACCGATTTCAAACGACATGGATGGACTCCTGGATGCTTGCGTGGATAGCAGAACTATTCTACCAGCTGGCGAGAGAATCGGACCCATACAGTGTGAAAGCTCAACGTTACACGTATACAAGGAACGACACAAACAAACTTCAAGCACGACCGCAATTCGTCCCAGCATGCGACCCTGGTCACGATCAAACGTGCACGATAAGGAGAGTCATCACACCCGAAAAGTCCCGTGTTTCCAGGCATAGCGAAGCCCCGACCTCGTCAGCATCAACGAGGTCGGGGCTTGGCGTCAGGTCACTTGCCCTGGTTGGCGACCGCGGCGATCTTCGCCTCAGCCTCGGGATCCAGGTAGGTGCCACCCTTCTTGATGGGCTTGAGGGTCTCCTCGTCGAGCTCGTACACCAGCGGAATACCGGTGGGGATGTTGACGCCAGCGATGTCCTCGTCGGAGATCTCATCCAGGTGCTTGACGATAGCGCGCAGCGAGTTGCCGTGCGCGGCGATCATGACGGTCTTGCCGGTCTTGATCGCGGGAACGATGGCCTCGTCCCAGTAGGGCAGCAGACGCGCGATGACGTCCTTGAGGCACTCGCTCATGGGAACGGGCTCACCGGCGTAGCGGGGATCCTGATCCTGCGAGAACTCGGAGCCGGCCTCGATGGCGGGCGGAGCCACGTCGAAGGAACGGCGCCACAGCATGAACTGCTCCTCGCCGTACTCGTCGCGGATTTCCTTCTTGTTCTTGCCCTGGAGCGCACCGTAGTGACGCTCGTTGAGGCGCCAGTTGCGCTCAACGGGAATCCAGTGGCGATCGGCGGCGTCGAGAGCCAGGTTCGCGGTCATGATGGCGCGACGCAGCATCGACGTGAACAGGAGATCCGGGAGAACGCCGGATTCCTTGAGGAGCTCACCACCGTGGGTAGCCTCCGCGCGGCCCTTGTCCGACAGCGGAACATCCACCCAACCGGTGAAGAGGTTCTTTGCATTCCATTCGCTCTCGCCGTGGCGGAGCAGCACCAGTTTGTAGCTCATGTCTCCATTCTTCCACAGGTGGAGGCACCTCATACATCCCGTGGGGTTGATCACGCCACAGCTTGGACACTTTTCTCTCTCACGACCACCTCTCCCCCCTGACGCCCCCAAGGCGGCTGGAGCTCTCGGTCAGGCCCAGACCCCGGGCATACCCTGATTCGCCCCTGACTCACCCGAAATTTACCCCTGACAGCCTTGAGATTCCGCGGTTTTACATGATTACCGGAACAGTGTGCGCCCCTCGTTTTTACCCGTACGGTTAACTCATGAACATCACACGACGCACCCTGGCAGCCTCTCTCATCGCTGCGACCGCTCTCGCCCTCGGCGCCTGCGGCTCCTCGAAGCCCCAGGCCACCGATGCATCCCCCGCCGCGGACCCAACGACCCCGGCGGCCACGGCCTCGTCCGTCCCGACCGTGTCCGGATACCGCCCCGGCGAAATCCCAGCCATCCCCTGTTCTCCGTCCCTCCGTCGACGTCTTCGCCTCCAACGCCGATAAGGCCATCGTCGACTCCGCCTCCAAGTCCCTCAATACCGTCCCCGGCGTGACCATTTCGCCCGCCAAGTGCGACGGCACCTCCCTCGTGTCCGGCTCCACCGTCTTCGGCGGCGACGGCTCGGTCGTCTCCTCCTCGGACAACGGCACCGTCGTCAACGACGGCCAGGGCGGCGGCACGATCACCGAGGGCCCGATCTCGATCGTCTACGGCGGCGACGGCTCCGGCACCTACTCCAACGCCGATACGATGGTGTCCCTCGTCGTGAGCACCGACGGCTCCGGCACCTACTCCACCCCCACCACAAGCATCGTCCTGGACGGCCAGGGCGGCGGCAACTACTCCAACTCCTCCACCTCCGAAACCATCACCGTTGAAAGCGACGGCTCCGGCGTGTACTCCAAGGGCACCGTCACCATCATCAACAACGGCGACGGCACCGGCAGCTACTCGGACGACAAGCTGACGATCCAGAACAACGGCGACGGCACCGCGACCGTCAACGGCAAGGAAGTGAAGGACGCCCCGAAGGTCGACAAGCTCGGCAAGCTCGGTAAGTTCCCGCCCGTCGCCAACCTGAAGCCCGTGGAATCCTGCGGCACCGTCATCACCCTCGAAGACGGCGTCCTCTTCGACTTCGGCAAGTCCGACATCCGCCCCGAGGCTGCCCAGACGATCAAGTCGCTCGCGACCGTGCTCACCAGCAACAAGGTCCCCGCTGCCCACGTCTACGGGCACACCGACTCCATCTCGGACGAGGCCTTCAACCTGCAGCTCTCCCAGGAGCGCGCGGACGCCGTCGTGGCCGAACTGAAGAAGGACGGCGTGAGCTCCACCCTGGACGCGACCGGCTACGGCGAGTCCAAGCCGGTGGCGCCCAACGAGAACGCCGACGGGTCGGACAACCCCTCAGGTCGCGCGCTCAACCGCCGCGTCGAAATCTTCATCCCCGCCTTCTAGTACCCCACCTTCTAGTACCCCAACCTTCTAGTACCCCAACCTTCTAGTACCCCAACTAGGGCTTAGCTACGACCGATCAACGAAAGGGAGACACCATGTCCCTGAAGTCCCTCCTTCCCGCTGCGGCCGCTCTCGCCGTCGCCACCGTGGCCCTCACCGGCTGCTCCCAGACCGCCAACGTGTCCGGCGGCGACTCGGGCGCGAATAACGCCGTCACCAAGGGCTGAGGCTATCCGCGACTGAAGGGGTGGCACGCATCTGTGTGCCACCCCTTCAGTGCATTGAGAAAAGAATTGCGGGCGCACACGGTGTGCGCCCGCAATTCTTTGTCACGAATCAGGCGTGCGCCTTGCGGTAGGCCTCGACAATCGGGGCGGGAATGCGGCCGCGGTCGGACAGGTCGTGTCCCTCTTCCTTCGCCCAGGCGCGAATCTTCGCATTCTCCAGGCGCTGCGCCGGGTTACCGGCGTTGCCGCGGCGGCGGGTCGTCCCCGTCTTACGGCCAGCCTTAATGTAGGGCTGAATCGCTTCCGCGAATTCCTCGAAGTGGGCGCGGTTCAGATCAATTTCGTACGACGCACCATTGAATGCGAAACGCACGGTCTGATCTGCGGGGGTGCCGTCGAAATCGTCGACGACTTCCACAATCTTCTTCGTCTTCTTCACGATGTCTGTCCTTTCAGAGAAAAAGAGACGGGGAATTTCTGAAAAAGTCAATTCCTATCATGAGGATATCGCAATTCATACAATTTCTGCCAATAAACAATTCATCATGGGAACGTGAGCTACGCAGCATCGATTTTTTGATCGGAGTAATTGAAAGTTATACTCGTAGGCAGCCCGAGGCCGATTTGGCCTCGTCGAGATGCCGCACGATACGAGGAGACCCAGTGAGCCGAGCACACCACCCCCGAGCGGCGGCCTGGGAGCTCTACTTCACGACGACGGCTCGCCTCACCGAGCGCATCGAAGCCGCCCTCAAGTGCCAGGCCGGTCTGTCGATGCCCGAATACTCCGTGCTTCTCATGACCGATCGCGCCGGGGAGACGGGCGTGCGCCCCTCCCTCCTGGCCCATCAGGTCGTCTTCTCGCGCTCGCGCCTCACCCACACGATGAAGCGCCTTGAATCCCGCGGCCTCATCGAGCGCCGCCCATGCGAGGGCGACGGGCGCGGAGGCCTCGTCTTCCTGACGCAGGCCGGCAAGACCCTCTTCGACGAGGCCGCCCTGGTCCAGCGCGACGTCATCCGCCGTCTCTTCCTCGACGACATCACGCCCGAGGAGATCGACATGCTCACCGGGCTGTTCACGCGGGTGAGCGAGCGCCTCGACTCCGACACGCCATGTCCGTGAGCACGCGGCGCCTCGCGGTCGCAACACTCCTCACCGGGGTCATCGCCGGCTTCGTCGGCCTGGCGTGCATTCACCTGCTCCACTGGATCCAGGCGGCTGCCTGGGACATGCACGGCAGCACGCTCCTGCAGGCCGTCAGCGCCGTCTCCCCGCCCGCCGCGTCGGAGTCTTGGCGCTCGCCGGTGTCGTCGGCGCACTCTCCTGGTTCCTGCTCTTCCGCCGTAACAAGGCCGTCACCTCCGTCGCCGGTGCCGTGAGCGGCACCCCCATGCCTCCCCTGCGCGCCACCTGGCACGCCCTGACCCAGGTCCTCGTCGTCGGCCTCGGCGCCTCTGTGGGGCGCGAGGTCGCCCCACGAGAGATGGCCGCCGCCTTCAGCGCGGCCGCCGCCGACCGGCTGGGGCTCACCCCCGAAGATCGGCGCATCATCGTCGCGTGCGGCGCGGGCGCAGGCCTGGCCGCCGTCTACTCGATCCCCCTGTCGGGCGCGGTCTACACCCTCGAGATCCTCCTCGTGTCGCTCTCGGCGCGCGCGGTGGCCCCCGCGCTCATCACCTCGGGGATCGCAGTCCTCATCTCCACGGGATTCACGAGGCCGACCTTCTTCTACACGGTCCCCACCCTCACGCCGTCGCTGTCCCTCACGGTCTTCGGGGCGCTCATGGGGCCGGTGCTCGGCGCCGCTGGATGGGCGTTCAAACAGGCCGTCGCGCGCACCGGGGCAATCCGGCCGCGCGACTGGCGCATCCTCGTCACCCTGCCCCTCGCGTTCGTCGCCGTCGGCCTGGTCTCTACCCGCATTCCCTCGGTGCTCGGCAACGGGCAGGCCAGCGCGCAGACGCAGTTTGATGCGACGTGGGCGGCCGGCGCGGGGCTCACATTCGCACTGGTGGTCCTCCTCGCCAAGATGGCCACCACGTTCCTGACGATCGGCGCGGGAGGCTGGGGCGGCGTCCTCACCCCCGCGGTCGCGCTGGGCGCCGGGCTGGGAGCCATCATCGGGCTGCCGTGGGCGGCCGCATGGCCGGGATCGGAGGTCGCCGCCTTCGCGTTCATCGGCGCGGCAGCGTTCCTCGGGACCTCCATGAAGGCACCCTTCACGGGGCTCATCCTCGTCATCGAGTTCACCGGCCAGGGCACGACGATCCTCGTGCCCGCGGTCCTCGCCGTCGGCGGCGCCACGGCGGCCGCGACCTGGCTGACCCGCCGGGCTTCGGCAGGCCGCCGGGTCCGCTGAGTCGTCGCATTTCGCTGACCCACCGGGTTGAGTAGCCCCCTTACGGGCGCCGCAGCGGCTTCTGTCTGAGTGCTACGCGGATAGGTTGCGCACATATGGATAGGTTGTTCCTATCTGGATAGGTAATGCGCATATGGATAGGTTATTAAGCTATCCGGATGTTCATTACCTATTCGTATGTGCAGTCGTTCAGCACCCGATGGCGGCGGCGACCTGGATCAGCCGCCGCGCATCAACGGGCCGCCGCGCATCAATGGGCCGCCGCATCCACCCCCTAAGCGCACGCCACCGCCCTGGGCACCCCGGCCTCGTCCCCGGCCTCGTCCCCGGCCTCGTCCCCGGCCTCGTCCCCTCAATTTTCGCATGCAATTCCATCGCAGATACTTCAAGATCTTAAATTACAGCCCCGGAATTGCAACGTTTTTCGAGCACAATCAAAAACTGACCAAATTAAATTACCTGCGAGATTTATGGGTAAGCGACGGCATCAGCGAGACGCAAGAGACGCACGTGAGAGGCACCGGTGAAGCACCAGAGAGGCACCAGTGAAGCACCAGAGGGGCACCGAAGGGGCGTCAGATCTGCGCGAGCGCCTGATCCAAGTCCGCAATCAGATCTGCGCGAGCGCCTGCTCCAAGTCCGCGATCAGGTCGCCGGCGTCCTCCAGGCCAACCGCGAGGCGCAGGAGCGTGCCGGGCACGCCACCCACGCCGCCCACGCGCGTCGAGTGGGTCATGATCGCCGGGTGCTCGATGAGGGACTCGGGCGCGCCCAGGGACGCGGCCAGAGCGAAGACGCGCGTGCGCGTCGTCAGCTCGATCGCCGCCTCCTCGGTGGTGACCTGGAAGGAGAGCACGCCTCCCACGCCGGCCGGGTTCTGGGCGCGCGCCAGCTCGTAGCCCGGGGCCGAGGCCAGCCCCGGATAGTGGACGGCCGTGACCTTCGGGTGGGAGGCCAGGAACTCGGCGACCTTCTGCGCGTTCTCGCAGTGGCGCTGCACGCGCAGTGCCAGGGTCTTCAGGCCGCGATGCGCCAGGTACGTGTCGCGCGGGGAGGGCACGTGCCCGAGGGCCATCTGCAGCTTCACGGCCTCGGCGGCGGCATCGCGGTCGCCGAAGAAGGGCTCAACGTGCGCGGGCAGCTCCAGGCCGTCGCGCAGGACGAAAGCGCCGCCGATCACGTCCGAGTGGCCGCCCACGTACTTGGTCGTCGAGTGCACGACGACGTCCGCGCCCAGCTCGAGGGGGCGCTGCAGGACCGGCGTCGCAAAAGTGTTGTCCACGATCAGCAGGCCGCCCACCTCGTGCGTGAGGGCCGCGATCGCGGCGATGTCGGTGACCAGCAGGAACGGGTTCGAGGGCGTTTCCACCCACACGATCTGGGGGCGCGAGGCGCGGATGACGCGCTCGGCCTCGGCCAGGTCGGTGAGGTCCACGGCCTCGGAGGTGATGCCCTCGGCGGGCTTGATGACGCTCAGGAGCTTGTGGGTGCCGCCGTACACGTCCGTCGAGTGCACGACGTGATCGCCGGGGCGCGCCAGCAGGCGGATCACCGTGTCCTCGGCGCTCATGCCCGAGGGAAACGCGAAGCCGTGCGTCGCCCCCTCCAGGGCCGCGAGCGCACCCGCGAACGCGTTGGTCGTCGGGTTGCCGCAGCGCCCGTACTCGTAGCCTTCTCTCAGCTGGCCGGGCCGATCCTGCACGAACGTCGATGCGACGTGGATCGGAGGCACCACGTCACCCGTCATGGGGTCGGGGTCAAACCCGGCGTGGATGGCCAGCGTGGAGAAGGTCGTACAGTCAGGCGTGCTCATGCCCCCACGCTACGAGGCCAGGGCCGCATCCGCTGGAGGGTTTCGTCCGCCGGTCGATTGTGACAGCGCGCGCCTACACCCAGCCGGCCAGCGCGATGCGCGCCTGCTCCTCCAGGGACGCGACCGCACCCTCCGAGTCATTGCCCCACGGCACGTAGTGGAAGTCCCCACCCCCGGCCTCGACGAACGTCTCGCGGTTGAGCTGGTCGATCTCCTCGAGCGTCTCCAGGCAATCCGCCATGAAGCCCGGGCAGATGACGTCCACGCGCGGGCACTTCGCGGCGCCCAGCTCGGCCATCTCCTCGATCGTCTGCGGGCCCAGCCACTCGGCCCGCCCAAACACGGACTGGAAGGTGGCCGTCAGGGAACCCATCGCCAGGCCCAGGCGCGACTCGAGGGCGGCGACCGTACGGCGGCACTCGGCGCGGTAGGGGTCCCCGGCCTCGTCCATGGCGACCGGGATCGAATGGAAGGACACGACGACGCGGTCCCCCGTCAGGAAGTTCGGGCGACCCACGCGCTCCCAGTGGCGCTCGAGCGCTGTCGCGAGCGCGTCAATGTACGCGGGGGCCACGGGGAAGGAGCGGTGCAATCGCAGCTCGAAGCCGTCGCGGTTGCGGCCGATCCAGCTCGCGACCGCGTCGTTAATCGTCGTCACCGTCGAGGCCGCGTACTGCGGGTAGGCGGGCAGGATCGCCACGCGGCGCACCCCCTCGGCGTGCAGGCGGTCCAGGACCGAGCCGATCGAGGGCTGCCCGTAGCGCATCGCGACCTCGACGCGCACGCCCGGCAGGCGCTCGCCGAGGAGGCGGGCCTGCTCGCGGGTGTAGTGCATGAGGGGCGAGCCCTCCTCCAGCCAGATGCTGCGGTACTTGCGGGAGACCTCGCGGGGGCGCACCCGCAGAATGATGCCCTCCAGGATGGGCTTCCACAGGAGCGGGCTCATCTCGATGACGCGGCGGTCAGAGAGGAACTCGCGCAGGAAGGAGCGGACGGCACCGGGTTCGGGGGCGGTTGGCGTCCCGAGGTTCACCAGGACGAGGGCGGGGCAGGCTTCGCCGGTGCGCGCTGCGCCGGTCTGTGCTCCGCCGGTCTGTGCTCCGCCGGTCTGCGTGCGGATCGAGGTCGAGGTGGTGGCTGCTGCATCCTGGGAGTTCGTCACGCCACCAGCCTAGTGTTCGTGTTCTCCCATGTCGCTGACGCTGTGTCACCTCCCGGGACATGTTCGCGCTGCTCGCAACGACCCGGGCTTATTCGCCTCGGGTAGCGTCGAAGCCTTGCAGCAGCCTTCGATTCCCAATACGGCCCCGCCCCACACTCCGCAGGTCACGCTTGCATGCGACAGGTTTGCCGCCCACCTTCCGCCGGTGACTCGACGCCCGACACTCAGCGCACATCTGCACCACGCTCCTCGCGCTTACATACAAAGGGTGCCCCGCCTGCAAGAGGCGGGGCACCCCACGTTGTTTGATGCGAGCCTAGGCGACTCGCGTCCTCCTCGCGGAGGAGTCAGGCTCAGGCCTGGCCGTTCTGCGAACGGATGAACCACGCCTGCTGCTCGAAGCGACGGATGTAGTCGTTGAGGATGTCGGCGGAGGCGGAGTCCTCGGCGTCGACCTTCTCGTGTACGTCGCGCATGGTGCCGACGGTCGCGTTGATGGCGGCGACGGCGAGCTCCTCGGCGTCATCGGTCTTGATGAGCGTCTCGGGGACGGTCGGCAGGTGTTGCGCTGGGCGACGACCTCGGGCAGGCCGTTGGGGACGACCTGGAGGGCGCGCATACGCTCGGCGATCTCGTCGGAGGCCTCGCGGGCGATGTCAACGACGTCGTCCAGGAACAGGTGCAGCGAGCGGAAGCCCTCGCCGGTGATGTTCCAGTGCAGCTGCTTGCCCACGAGGGACAGAGCGGTCACGTCGGTGAGGACCTTCTGCAGGTTGCCTGCGAGAACGTCGGAAGCCTTGAAGCCGGTGGACTCAACGGTCATGTTGTTTCTCCTCTGCATGTGTATTCGGTACGGGGCTCACCCTTGTGGGGCTGTGCCCTTCAGACACATCTATCTTGGTCCTTTAGTCCCGGGATTTCTAGTGCTATCCACCCTTTAGTCAAATGTTTCACTATCTCGTTGCTGTGAGGGAATATTCCTCGCATTTCAGCGTTTTATAGTCATTGACGCTTACGTTTTCCGGGCCAGGTTCGCCTAACCAATCTTGCCCGAGGCCACGGTTGCTTCCCGCGATCGGGGGTCGGTATTTGGGCCGTGAGACCTGCAGGAGCACGACGGCGCAACGCGCCGATATACAACCGGAGCTTCATCAAACCCTCTCATGCGCACGTGAACCCGCTAATACGAGCCTGGGCAGCCTGCCCACACTCCACATAGCGGGTTTGCGTGCGATAGTGCGGGTTAACACTCCACATAGCGGGTTCACGTGCGACCAACACACCACGCCAGACACTGGTGCGCCGAAAACGCAAACCACTTCGCCACTAGCAGCCCGTTTTCAGCGTTTTTCACCGAGGTGGTCTGCAATGTGGGCACCACACCGCCTCGAACAGCGGCTACGCCGCCGCCAATCGGGGGAATTGCGCCATGCAAGGGTGCGACACGCCGACGACACGCCGCAAGAAGGCTTCTAATGCTGTAAAACCCCCACCACCACCGGCGTGGAGAACGCCGGGGGCCCGGAGAGCCCGGCCGCAGTGCCCGTGAGCAGCGCCAGGGCGCCGCCATAGCCCGCCAACTGGCACAAGGACTACACCAGAGCACGACATTATTCGCCCAACAACAACCACGCCGCGCCCCTTCGGGACAAAACTCTCCCAGCACACCCGCGCTCGCCGCACGTGCGGTACAAAACTCTCCCGCACACCCCTTCTCGCCGCACGTGCGGTACAAAACTCTCCCCGCACACCCGCGCTCGCCGCATGTCCGGTACAAAACTCTCCCCGCACACCCACCCTCACCGCATGTCCGGTACAAAACTCTCCCCGCTCGCCCAAAATGGCTCAATTTGGCGCTGTTTCTGCATGCAGGAGAGTTTTGTACCGTTCTGACTCACCCGAAGCCGAGCAGGGAGAATTTTGTACCGTTCTCACCACCAGAAGCCGAGCAGGGAGAGTTTTGTACCGAATGCGAGGCAGAACCGGGGCTAGCCACGACAGCACTCCAGGCACCACTAGTGCGAAAGGCACCGGAGGGCCCAGAGGGACTGGACGCGGTGCAGGCTGCCGGTTGGCAGGGCCATCATGGGTTGGCAGGACCACCGCCAGACAAATTTCGCATGCAATTCGATTGGGCCAAATTTCAACAAACCCAGAAAACGTTGCAATTCCAACGATGCAAATTCAATATTTGAACAAGCTGCTGGGGAATTGCATGCGAAATTGACAGGGCGACAGCGGGGCCGGGCTGCGGCCGAAACAGCATCGCGAGGGCCACTGCACCCGTTACGGGGCGCGACACCCGATCAGAAGGGGTGCACTGCCTACAGATCGGGTGCAGCACAGCCAGTCACAAGAACAAACGCGGAATCTGCGAGAACGCAGGCCTGGCTGCGGTGCCCGCGTTGGTTCCGGGACCAGCGCGGGCACCGCATGCAATTCAAAAACACGAGTGACGCAGCGTCGCAGACCGATACGAATCAGCACAATGTCGGAGGGGAATTGCATGCGAAATTACTATGGCCCGGGCGGCGGCGGAGCCTGGCCAGTCTTCGAGACGACGCACCGAGCCACCCATCAGCACACCGGGCACCACTGATGTGGAGGGCGCCGGAGGGTCCGGAGGGCCTGGCCGGGCTTCGAGGCGCGGTGCCGAAGGGATTGGTGGGCCTGGCTGCGGTGCCCGTGGGCGGCGGCGGAGCCTGGCCAGTCTTCGAGACGACGCACCGAGCCACCCATCAGCACACCGGGCAGCACTGATGTGGAGGGCGCCGGAGGGTCCGGAGGGCCTGGCCGGGCTTCGAGACGACGCGCCGAGCGAAGCTCGCGGCGCGGACGACTCGCGGGCGGGCCGCCGCCCACGGGCGCACAAAGCAGCCCGGCCCCACAGCCGGGCCCTCCGGCGCCCGGAACACCCGTGGGGCACCAAGCAGCCCGGCCCGTCAACGCATACAAAAACGCCCACCCGGAACCGGGTGGGCGCATCTGAGCCGCCTGTGGGAATCGAACCCACGACCTATTCATTACGAGTGAATCGCTCTGCCGACTGAGCTAAGGCGGCCGCGCCTGCCGTTCCACCGTTTCCGGGGCGTGCAGGCAACGGCACAACTCTACTGGACACATCGCGCTGAGCGCAAACCAGGACACCCAACAAGGGGATGTCGTGGGTCACGTCCCTACTGGCACATGAGGCCGTCGGCGGGCACGGTTCCCTTCACGAAGTAGTCCTCGACGGCGCGGACGACGCACTGGTTGGCGCCGCGGCGGTACGCGGTGTGGTTCCATCCTTCGACGGAAACGAGGACGCCGCTGGAGAGCTGACCGGACAGGCCCTGCGCCATGGAGTAGGGGGTTGCCGGGTCGTGGGTGGTGCCGATGACGACGATGGGGGCGGCACCCTGCGCGGTAATGCGCGAGCGCTTAGCGTGCTTCGTCGGCCACGCCTCAAGACCTGCCGACGGGTAGCCCACATACTTGCCGAGGAGCGGCAGTTCACTCTTGAGGGTCGCGACCTGCGCGGCCCACTGGTCGATGTTTCCTTCGGGCGTGTAGTCCAGGTTGTTGATCGCGTTGATGGCGTCCGTGGAGTTGTCCTGGTAGGTGCCGTCGGGGTTGCGCGAGTTGAGGGTGTCGGCGATGGCGAGCAGACCGCTGCCGTCGCCCTTCTGCCACGCCATTCCAAAGGCTTGCGTGAGCTGCGGCCACCATTGGGTGTTGTACATGGCGCCGGTCAGCGCGGTGACGGCCAGGTTTTCGGTGAGCGGGCGCGCCGGGTCGTTCGTGCGCATCGGGCTGTCTTCGAGGGAGTCGAGGAAGGAGCGCACGGTCTGGATTCCCTCGTCGAGGCTGCGGCCCATCGGGCACGAGGACTGGGTGGCGCAGTCGGAGATCCAGTGCTGGAGCGAGGCGTCGAGGCCGCGCATCTGGAGGGCCGTGACCTCGTTGACGCTGAGGGTGGGGTCGAGGGCGCCGTCAAGCACGAAGCGGCCGACGTGCTCGGGGAAGAGCCCGGCGTAGGTGGCACCGAGGAAGGTGCCGTAGGAATAGCCGAGGAGGTTGAGCGTCTCCTGGCCGAGGACGGCTCGCACCATGTCGAAGTCGCGGGCTGCGCTGACGGTGTCGATGTGTTCGAACAGACTGCCCGAGTGCTCGCGGCAGCCCGCCGCGACGGTGCGTGAGTCTTCCTGGGCGGCGGCGACCGCGGACTGGGGGGGGATTCGTCGCCGGTGTCGATGTCCTCGTCTTCGCCCGCGTTACGTTCGTCCTTCTCCGCGTCGGTCATGCAGAAGACGGGGGTCGAGTCGCCGACGCCTCGGGGGTCGAGGGCGACGATGTCGTAGGACTTCACCACGGCCTCACCGATTCCCTGCGCCGCGTAGTAGGGCAGCGCGGAGACGACGGCGCCACCGGGGCCGCCCGGGTTAATGAAGAGGGCGGGCGCGCCGTCCACGCCGGAGCGGTGGATGGCGAGCGCGAGGGTGATCTGGTCGCCGTCGGGGTTGGACCAGTCGAGGGGTGCCTTCAGGAACGCGCACTGGTACTCGCTGGCGTCAGAGGAGTCGACGCCCTGGTAGGAGTCAAAGGTTCCCTGCGCGCACGCACCCCAGGAGATCTGCTGCTCGTAGTAGGACTGGGCGGAGCCAGACTGGACTGGGATCGGGGCGGACGAGGAGGTGGCCGTCGTCTGGGGTACCGGACCCTTGCGCTGGGTTCCGTAGTAGCCGATGACGGTCAGGACGATCGCGACGACGGCGAGGATTGCGACGGCGCCGGCCGCGATGGAGCGAGTCTTCATGGCCACGATTGTAACGGAGAAACGCCGGGTCAGTTTTCACGCCTGGGGGCGCAACGAAATCGCCATGTCTTCGAGGACCAGCAGGGGGTTTCCGTTCGACACGAGGCGCTTGCGAGCGGTTTCGATGTGGTCGACGCGCGCGAGGGTCTGGCGGGGCGTGGAATCGCGGGCAATCTGGCCCACCAGGTCGGCGAGGTCGGTGTTGATGAGTTCGCCGTCCCCACCCACCTGGATCATGAGGACGTCGCGGTAGATCGCGAGCAGGTCGATGAGCGCGCGGTCGATCGCGTCGGTGAGGGCGCGCTTGGAGCGGCGCTTCTGGTCCTCCTCGAGCTGGCGGATCATCGTGCGCGAGGCCTTGGTGGCGCTCTCGCCTTCGTCCATGCCGAGCTGGCGCAGCAGCTCCGCCTTTTCGCGGGCGTTGCGTTCGCTGACTTGGGCGTCGGCTTGGGCTTTCGCGGTCTCGAGGAGGCGGTCGGCGGCCATGACGGCCTCGCCGACGCTGCGCACGGACGCGGGGGCGGTGATAATGGCGCGGCGGCGTTCACGCATCTGGGGGTCGCGGGCGAGGCCGCGCGCGCCAGGCCGATGTGCGACTGGGCGGCGCGCGCGGCCTCGAGGGCTACCTCAGGGGTGGCGACGCCCTCGCGCACGAGCAGGTCGGCGACGGCGGCCGCGGTGGGGATACGCAGGCCGAGGTGGCGGCAGCGCGAGCGGATCGTGGCGATCATGTCCTCGGGGCTGGGGGCGCACAGGAGCCACACGGTGTGTTCGGGCGGCTCCTCGATGGCCTTGAGCAGGGCGTTCGCGCCGGACTCGCCGAGGCGGTCCGCGTCCTCGACGACGATGACGCGCCACAGCCCCTGGGAGGGCGAGGACTGCGCCTGCAGCACGAGGGAACGCGCGGTCTCCACGTTGATGATCGAGGTCTCGGTGGCCGCGAAGACGACGTCGGCGTTGGTGCGGCCCATCGTCGTGCGGCATCCGGCGCACTGGCCGCATCCCACGGTCTCCCCCGTGCACTGCAGGGCTGCCGCGAAGGCGCGCGCAGCGACGGAGCGACCCGAGCCGGGAGGGCCGGTGATAAGCCACGCGTGGCTCATGGAACGGGCGTCGTCGGAGGCGTGCGCGCCACCGCGGGAGGCGACGATCGCGCGAGCGGAGGCCGCGGCCTCGGAGAGCTTAGCGACCGCCGCTTCCTGTCCGACCAGCGAGGACCAGACGCTCATCATTCATCCCAGAGCGCGCCCTGGGATTCGCCCAGGGCTCCCACCATGGTGGCGGGCTTGCGGGCGCTGCCCTTGTCCGCGTTCTTCTGACGCGGCTTCTCAGAGTCACGATCAGTCTCAGGTGCTGCGGATGCTTCAGACGCAGCGGGTACCTCAGATGAGGACGAGGCCGGGGTGTCCCGAGCAGACACGGGAACGGAGTCGGAGGCCTCGTCGATGGTGACGACCCCGCCCTCGAAGCGCTCGACGAGGACGCCGCGGATCTCGGAGAAGACCTCGTCGACCGTGCCCACCGCGTCGATGACGACGAAGCGGTCGGGCTCGGCGTCCGCGAGGCGCAGGTACTCGTGGCGCACGCGTTCGTGGAAGTCCATGGACTCGCGCTCCATGCGGTCCGGGGCGTCGGTACGTCGGCGCGCGCCGACCTCCGGGGGCAGGTCCAGGAGGAAGGTCAGGGACGGGTAGAGGCCGCGGGTCGCCCATGCGCTCAGCGAGGCGATCTCGTCCACGCCGAGGGAGCGGGCCGCGCCCTGGTAGGCCAGGGAGGAGTCAATGTAGCGATCCCCCAGCACGACCGCGCCGCGTTCGAGGGCGGGGGCAATGACCGTGGCGACGTGATAGGCGCGGTCAGCCGCGTACAGGAGGGCCTCCGTGCGCGCGTCGACGTCTTCGGGGCCGTTTTGCACGAGGCGACGGATCTCCGTGCCCAGCTCGGTGCCGCCCGGCTCGCGGGTGACGACGACCTCGCGGCCACGGCTCTCAAACCAGTCGCGCACCGACTGGATCTGCGTGGACTTCCCCGAGCCGTCGCCACCTTCGAAGGTGATGAACACTCCTCGCGCTGCCATCAGCTGTCCTTCTTCGTCGCGGCCTTCTTGGTGGCCGTCTTCTTCGCCGTCGTCTTCTTGGCAGCGGTCTTCTTGGTCGTGGTCTTCTTCGTGGCCGTCTTACGCGTGCGCTTGGGGGCGGGGCCCTTGGCGCGCTTGTCCGCCAACAGCTCGTAGGCGCGCTCGGCCGTCAGGTCCTCGACCGTCTCGGCGCGCGGCACCGTCACGTTGGTCTCGCCGTCCGTCACGTAGGGGCCAAAGCGGCCGTCCTTTGACGGTGACCTTCTTGCCCGAGATCGGGTCCTCGCCGAACTCGCGCAGCGGCGGGCGGGCCGTGCCACGGCCGCGCGTCTTGGGCTGAGCGTAGATGGCCAGGGCCTCGTCCAGGGTGATGGTCAGCAGCTGATCCTCCGAGGCCAGCGTGCGCGAGTCCGTGCCCTTCTTCAGGTAGGGGCCGTAGCGGCCGTTCTGCGCAGTGATGACCTCGCCCGAGGCCGGGTCCGTGCCCACCTCGCGCGGCAGGGACAGCAGATTCAGCGCATCCTCGAGGGTGACCGTGGAGATGTCCATGGTCTTGAACAGCGAGGCGGTACGAGGCTTGGCGGCAGCCTTCTTCGTCTTCTTCGCGCCCTCCTCGGTGCCCTCGGTCTCCTCGGGCAGACCTCGGTGACGTAGGGGCCGTAGCGACCATCCTTGACGATGATCGTGTGGCCGGTCGCGGGGTCGATGCCCAGCTCGCGGCCGTCGTCGGCGGCGCGGGAGAAGAGCTGATCGATCAGCTCATCCGTCAGCTCGTCGGGAGCGACCTCCGGCGGCACGTTCGCGCGCGTCCCGTCGGCCTTTTCCATGTAGGGGCCGTAGCGGCCCACGCGCAGCGTCACGCCGCGCCCCAGGTCGATCGAGTTGACGGCGCGCGCATCAATGTCGTCACCCAGGGAGGCGACGTCGTGGCGCAGGCCGCCATTCTCACCCGTGCCGTCGGGGCCGAAGAAGAAGCCGGACAGGGAACTCCGTGCCGTTCTCCTCGCCCGCAGCAATACGGTCCAGGTCGCCCTCCATCGAGGCCGTGAAGTCGTAGTCGACCAGGTTCGCCAGGTTCTCCTCGAGCAGGCGTGTCACGGAGAACGCCAGCCACGTGGGCACCAGGTACTGGCCGCGGTGCGTCACGTACCCGCGGTCACCGATCGTCTGGATGGTGGCCGCGTAGGTGGAGGGACGGCCGATGCCGAGCTCCTCCATGGTCTTGACCAGCGTGGCCTCCGTGTAGCGGCCCGGGGGCTGGGTCTCGTGGCCGTCGGGGGTGGCCTCGGTCAGCGTCGCGGCGTCGCCCTCGGCGACGTCGGGCAGGGTCTTCTCCGCGTCGTTCTTTTCCGCGTCGTAGCGGCCCTGGTCGCGGCCCTCCTGGTAGGCCAGGCGGAAGCCCGGGGAGGTGATGACCGTGCCCGAGGCCGAGGACAGCACGTCGTGGCGCGCACCGTCGACCTCGATGCCGGTGAGAACGCGGATCGTCGCCGTGTAGCCGAGGGCGTCGGCCATCTGCGAGGCGACCGTGCGCTTCCAGATCAGGTCATACAAGGCCAGCTGCTGCTTCGACAGGGAACCGGCCACCTCGCCCGGCGTACGGAAATGATCACCCGCGGGACGGATCGCCTCGTGCGCCTCCTGCGCGCCCTTCGACGTGGTGCCGTACAGGCGCGGGGAGTCGGCTACGGCCTCGGCCCCGTAGAGCTGGGTGGCCTGCTCGCGGGCGGCGTGAATCGCCTGGCTGGACAGCGCCGTGGAGTCGGTACGCATGTAGGTGATGTAACCGGACTCGTAGAGGGACTGGGCGGTGCGCATCGTCGAGGACGCGTTCCAGTGCAGCTTGCGCGACGCCTCCTGCTGGAGGGTCGACGTCGTGAAGGGGGCGGCCGGGCGGCGGCGGTAGGGCTTGCGGGTCACCGAGTCGATGACCGAGGCCGGGGCATCCGACAGAGCCTGCGCGTAGGCGCGGGCCGTGGCCTCGTCCAGGTGGAGGACGCCGGCCTTGGCAGCCTTCGCGCTCAGCTCACCCTTCTCGGAAAAGTCCGAGCCGGTCGCGATGGCGTGGCCGTCCACCGAGGAGACTCGCGCGCCGAAGGCCTGGCCCGCCGACGTGAACGCCGTGTCGATCGACCAGTACTGGGCGCTCACGTGCGCCATGCGGTCGCGCTCCTTGGCGACCACGAGGCGCGTGGCCACCGACTGCACGCGGCCAGCCGACAGGGACGGGCGGATCTTGCGCCACAGGAGCGGCGACACCTCGTAGCCGTAGAGGCGGTCGAGGATGCGGCGGGTCTCCTGCGCGTCCACGAGGTCGGTGTCCAGGTCACGCGTGTTCTCCAGGGCGCGCTGGATCGCTTCCTTCGTGATTTCGTGGAAGACCATGCGGCGCACGGGAACCTTCGGCTTCAGGACCTGCAGGAGGTGCCACGCGATGGCCTCACCCTCGCGGTCCTCATCAGTTGCCAGATAGAGTTCGTCGGACTCCTTGAGGAGCTTCTTAAGTTCGGTGACCTTTTTCTTCTTATCCGGGTTCACCACGTAGTAGGGCTTAAAGCCATCGTCCACGTTGACGGCGAAGCGGCCGAACGGCCCCTTCTTCATGTCCTTGGGCAGCTCGGAAGGCTGCGGGAGGTCACGGATGTGGCCGATCGAGGCGGTCACGCGGTAGTCGGGACCCAGGTATCCCTCGATGGTGGCTGCCTTCGCAGGAGACTCCACGATCACGAGCTTCGTCGCTGACATTGCCGGTCCCTTCCGTCGCTTCCCCAGTATTTGTAGCATCCTCGTCCGAGGTTCACCCGGCGAGGCATCTGGGATGGACCTTACCGCGTCCCACCCTCATCTGGGTACCGGTGCCGCTTCCGCGCGTCTCACGCCGCCCGGGTTTGACATTGACGAGGCCGTGGCGGATTCTCGCGCGCGGGCGCGCCCGGGCGAGGCATCCGAGGGCGCACCCGGGGATACCTATACATAGGGGGAAGCCCCGGCCTCGTACCATGTCCCCATCGCGTTCACCGTTTGTGTGACGGGCACTTCATCGGGCAGAATCGGTGGCGTGATCGCAAGTGTCCTGTCCGGTATCCCCTTCCCCGTGTGGCTCGCCATCGGGTGCGTCGTCGTGCTCCTGCTGAATTACTACGTCAAGCAGGCGGTCGCGCGCGCGAAGGGTGCCGTTCCTGCGCCGCGTGACGTGCGCATGGCCGGCAAGGAGAAGGACTGGAACAAGCTCAACGAGCACCACACCCCGAAGATCCACGGCAAACGCGAGGACATGGCGACCGACCCTCGGGCGCGCCTGCTCGCCCCGTCCATGGTGTACGCGCTGTGTAACGGCGACCCGGTCAACGAGCTTGCGCTGTCGGCCCCGGAGGCCACGAAAACCATGATGGAGCACGACTGGGGCATCACCGATCGCGAGGGACTGATCCGCCAGCTGTATTCGCTCCTGCGCGCGGGGCAACGCGAGGGTTTCGCGTCGCTGCGCGAGCGCTGCCAGAAGAAGTCATGGGCTGAGTCCGAGATCGCCCGCCTGAACAAGACGGCCGACTCGTCGATGGAGGACTGGGAGAGCCGCTGGCGTATCCGCCGTTTCTTGGACAACGACCGCGGCATTCAGGCCCTGGATTTCGCCGCGTGGGATTTCCTGCGCGCGGCGAACCTGACGCGCGCGCGGGCGCGGGCCTTGGCTGGCTCAGTGAGGACGAGGCCTGGGATACGTTCGCTCTCATCAACCGCGCGCTGCAGCACTCGTACTCCTCGTGGGACGAGGCCTGGGAGGCCTACCGCACGACCCGCTGGCTGTGGGCCGCCGAGGGAGACGTGCAGACCGCGGCCAACGACCTGCATGACCGTAACCGAGGCGAGTTCCTCCTCGGCGCGTCGGGCCTGTGGACGGCGATCCCGTGGGACGCCCCCTACCCGACGACCCGTTTCCTACTGCTCGATGCGCTCGCCGACATGGGCGCGCTGCGACTGCTGCAGCCCTCGGCGTGGAGCTACGCGTCGGCGTGGGAGCAGGACCTGGATGAGCACGCGCGCACCCGCGCCCCCATGTCGATCGGCGGCAAGCCGATCGTCCAGTAGCAACACCCTGGAACACGGGACGTATAATGAGTCGTCAGTCCTGATACGCGAACCGCACAGTCCAGTAGGAAGTCTGGGCGATGCCTCGCATCCGTCGCTGCCCCGAGCAGAATCCAGCGTCATCGGGTCCACCCTGGTGTACCTGGAGACGAGTAATGAAGACGGAGTCCACACTATATTTCGATGGTCAGTTCTGGGTCGGTGTCATTGAGCGCCACGAGGCCGACCGTGTTCGCGCCGTTAGAATCGTGTTCGGCGCACAGCCCTCAGACGCGGAGTTCTACGAGTTCCTTCTCGCTCACGCTAACGCTCTCCTGTGCCGCCTCGACGAGGCCGCTTGGGCTTCCGATATGGCCCAACGTCAGGCGACGCACCACAACCCCAAGCGCGCACAGCGCCAGGCATCCCACCTCGCCCGCCGTGCGCTTCCTTCCACTGCATCACAGGCAGCGATTCAAGCAGAACGCGAACGCATGGCACGAGAACGAGCTTCCACGACCAAGCAGAAGAAACGTGAGAAAGCTGAAGAGAAACGCCGCCTCGCCCGCCTGAAAGCGAAAGCGCGCCACCGAGGTCACTAGCGGCCGTCCCATCGCCGCGTGACTGTACCCTTCCCCTGTACCCCGACGGGGACTCCACTCGCGCCACGTCATTCCCACTGAAGAGAGCACTATGAGCTACGACTATATCCTCCACGTTTCAGATGTCGCCCGCTGGCCCGCGGCGCTGTCGAACCTCGGCAATCTCACACAACTCGGCTTGGCTCACGGGATCACCGTCATCGTGAACGGCACTGGGGTCTACGCGCTCCAGGGCGCGAACGACTGGACTGCTCAGATGGAGGCGGCGGCCGACGCTGGCGTGGACTTCTTCGCCTGTTCCAGGTCACTGGCCAACCACGAGTTCGTCGAGGGCACGCTGCCCGAGTGGCTGGGTCAAGTGCCCGCCGCCATCCCCGCAATCCGCGAGTGGACGAAGGACGGGGCCACGTACATCAAGCCGTGACAGGCAGCGGCCATCGCACGGAGTCACTGTCCCCCGCGCATCGCCATCCGGCTGGAGACACACACTCTCATCTCCTGTACAATGTTCTGTACATAGGCGAGCAGAGGAGCACCCATGAAGATCATGACCTACACCGAGTCGCGCGCACGCTACGCCGAGGTCCTCGACCAGGTCGTCAACGACCGCGAGGAAATCGTCATCACCCGACAGGGGCACGAGAGCGTCGTCATCATGGCGCTCGACGAGTACGAGTCCCTCATGGAGACCGTCTACCTCATGCAGTCCCCCGCGAACGCCCGCCACCTGCGCGAATCGATCGCGCGTCACCGCGCAGGTGAGGGCGTCGTCCACGACCTCATTGAGCTCGACGAGGACTGATCATGCACATCACGTGGGACGAGGAAGCCTGGAACGACTACGTCTGGTGGCAGTTCGAGGATCGCAAGACCCTCAAGCGCATCAACGCCCTCATCAAGGACATTCAGCGCAACGGGAACGATGGGATCGGCAAGCCTGAACCCCTCCGCTACGAGTTCTCGGGGTACTGGTCGCGCCGGATCGACTCACGGCACCGCCTGATCTACCAGATCAGCGACGACGGCAAAGCCCTCTGGATCATCTCCTGCCGCTTCCACTACGGCCAGTAGCAACCTACGCACCTGAGGGCACCCTGTCGCTCATCTACCCCCGCTGTGCTCGGACCGCGCCGAGCGCCTCTGCCGCCTCGCGGGCGAGACCCGTCGGAGCGTCCGGCAGAGCGTCGAGCGCCCGCAGCGCCTGAGCAAGGGCGCTCGATCCCTTCATCTTCGGGCGCAGCTCATCAGGCACGCACACCCTCATGCCGTAGTCGCCCGCGAGCGCCACCAGGGCCTCGACCATACGATTCGAACCCCGGATGCCAACGAGCGACGGAAGCAGCGCCGCAATGGTCTGGGCGACGCGGTAGCCGGCCAGCGCCGAGATGGACGCGCAATCGGTGAGCGTATGGGCGACCCGCCCGGGACCGAACCACCCGTTGCGCAGCAGGTAGCCGAACTCACCAGCCATGGCCGCCGGGTCGCATCGGCCGGTGTCGGCGAGGCTCGCGATGGCCTCGGCGGCGATGGCCCGATAGGGTGCCTGCGCGGCGGTGGACGCCCACGCCAGGGCCGAGTAGGTGGGGGAACCCGGCGTCCGCCATCCCTCTCCCAGCGCGCGCACGATGACCTCGAAGGCGGTGATGACCTGCGGGAACTTGAAGAACGCACCCTGGAGGACAGGCATCGCGTGGGCGGCCAGAATGTCCGGGTTGTGCTGGAGGGCCCAGGCAGCCCACGCGTAGGCGACGCCGCTCGACCGGTAGTCCCCGGATTCCAGAAGCCGCCCGGTGAACTCGGGAGCCACCCCCGCGACGTTGGCGAGGGCACCCGCCAGCGAGTCCTCGCCGGTTGCCAGGGTTTGCCCGGGGATCGCCCACGTCTCGTGCATGTCATCCGTCTTGGTGTACTCGCCGTGTACAACGCTCACCGGCTTCTGGTAGGGAGCGCGGATGATCTGCCGCTCCCATTGCACCTCCATAGGTTCGAGCGGCTCGGTCAGGATCGGGTCGAAGCGGTACATGTCCTGACCGTTCGGCTTGTCGTAGGGCTTGTCACCGCAGGCGACACGCAGCTGCTCGTGGAGGAGCGCAACGGGGCCTCTGTGCTGCTCCCACTCACTGCCCTTGCGCAGGTAGCCGCGGAAGTGCCCAGCCTCGGGCGTGTCCTTCACATCCATCCCGCGCAGGAGCCGCGAGGCCAGGTAGGACAGCTGGTTGGCGCCCTTCCAGTTGGGGGCGCTGCGCCAGTACCTGGCGAGCAGCGTCTTGTCGGCCTCCGCCAGCTCGATACCCTCGCCGCTGATGCGCGTCAGGAGCACGGGTAGGGTGGCGCCCGCGGACGCGTCCTCGAAGAGGGCGTGCAGCGCCGCGACGGCCGCGTCGTTATCGGCGGGCAGCTCGGCGGTGTGTGACGTGCGCGGCAAGTCCGCGGCGGGGGCGTCCGGGAACGTCCACGAGGCCTGGGTTCCCTCCCCGGTTTCGCTTCCCTGGGCGGTCGCGCGTGGGGCGGCCGTACCCCGCAGGCCCGGCCCCTGCCTCGTCCCCACAGTCCCCGGAACCGTCACAATCCCCGGACGGAGCGGAAACCGCGACGAGCGCGGCGACGCGGTCTCGCAGGTCGAGGGGGAACTCGGCGGTACCCACGACGTCGCTGACGGCGGCCGCGCACCCGGGATGAGCCTTGACGAGGGCGGCGAGCAGGCGCAGGTGTGCGCGCTGCAGCTTCTTCTCAGAGCGGGCGAGGACCTGCGCGCTGGCCTGCACGAGCGCGCCCGCCTGCTCTACCGTGAGCTCTCCAACGAGGCCAAGGAGAGCCTTCTGTGCCAGGGACACCGTGGACGAGGGCTCGGCCCCGAGCAGGGCGATGAGGTCCGCGGCCGCCGCGAGCCTTTCCCTCGCGCGTCGGTTCGAGCGCCTCCCAGGCCCGCGAGAAGACGCGGGCGTTATAGGCGGAGAAGTCGCGCCTCTGGGCGGCCAGACACTCGGAGAGGATACGGGGCCGCAGATGCGGGAAGCGCGTCGCCATGTAGCGGACGAGGTCGTGGCTGTGCAGGCGCTCGAAGTCACCGCCGGGCGCGGAGGGGTCCTCGCGGTACATCCACACGAAGAGCGCCGAGCCGGGCAGGGCACCCTCGACGCGGAAGAACTCCCAGAACTCATGGTCCAGGAAGGTCGGGTTCTCCTCGAAGAAGCGCTGCGTCTCATCCGAGGTGGGGTGAGGCGCGGGAATGATCCTGCGCGCGAAGTACTCCAGGGAGGGCGCGGTGGTCAGATACACTCCACGCTCGGCCAGGAGGGAGCGGTAGGTGTGCCAGAAGGCAACGCCGCCGGGGCTCCCGGCTGCCTCCTCGAGCCACTCACTGCTCCGCCCAGCCGCGCCGCGCCTGTGGGCGGCGAGCAGACGCTCCAGGTCCGCTCCCCTCGCGCGGGTCGCCGCCGCGGCGGCCCGACCAACGGGCTCCGTAGTCATCGCCGGCGTCGTCGCTCCCGGCCAGGGCGGCGCGCAGAAAAACGCACAGACGCACCGTGTCCTCTGGGACTGCGTCCCACTCCCACTCGACGACGGGCGGGACGAGGCGCGCGAAGGGCACGGACTTGACAAGAGAGCGCCGATCCTTCTCCGAGGCCCCCTCCAGCACCCGCTCGTAGGCGTCGATGGCGCTCTCCCCGGCGGCGAGGAGGCGCTTGAGGGCCGCGCGGCGATCGGCCAGTGTCATGGAGGTGGTCATTGGCCCATCTCCTTCAGCGTGCGCGCATACTTGGCCGCCTGTGAGGACCCTCGGAAAAGGCCGAGCCAGCCGATACACTCCTCGCCGAGCGGCGCTGCCCATCCCTCGGCCTGCGCCCGTGCGTACTGTGCAGTAACGACGCCCAGCAACTGCCCGATGCCCGTGCGCCCTCGCTCGAGCGCGGGCAGCAGCGTGAGCGCCAGATCCAGCGCGAGGCGGGGGTCCACGTCCCCCAGATCCCCGAAGGCCTGCGCCCACCGGTTCAGTTTCACGGTGTGCGCCACGGCCTCGAAACCAGACACAACCTGGTCGAAGGCGAGGTCACCGCGCGCCACCAAGGCGGCCAGGGCCTCGACGCCGAGCGCGCGCGACTCGACCTCGCGCTCGCCCATCGCCTGTCCAAGGAGCTGGGCGGACAGCGAATCCCAGCGCCCGCCGTGCTCGCACAGGGCCCGGTAGCAGTCGGCGGTCAGCTGCGTACTGTCAAGCACATACCACTGCGAGGCGATCAGGCAGACGGCGAAGTGACGCACCGACGCAGGGTAGAGATATCGGTGAGCAGTAAAATCACCCGAGGCGCTCGCAATATCCGCGAGCGCGCCCAGCTCAGGGCCTGTCGCGCCCGTATCTGCGCCGACGACGCGCGGGAAATAGAAGGCGTAGACCGGCGATCCGTCGCGCGCGACCTTGGGCTTCCCGGACTCATAGGCGGGGCGCCCTTCCCACGTCACGGCGAGGGAGGACAGATAGCCCTCGACACGTCTGCGCACCACCCCTTCAAGGGCGAGACGGATGCGAGCCGCGGCGGGCAGCTCCGCCTCCCGCTCCTCCACAAGCGCGAGCGCGGCCGCGCAGTCCGGGTGCTCGACGTCCACGCGCAGCAGCGCCTGGGTGAGATCGGCGGGTAGCGGCGAGGCAGCCCCAGTTGTCCAAAGCACGGCGCACGAGGATAAGCGGGTTCACAGCTCCGCGATCGTCGGTGGGCGTGGCCAGGAGGTGGTAGTGCCGTCCACGCTCGACCAGGCCCGCAACTTCGATGATGCGCTCTCGCAGAAGGGTCGGCATATTTTCCGTTTCCAACCAGGCAGTGCCAGCAGCCAGCGGGTTCTCCGCGCCCTCCCTTCCCCCATCGAGGGCTATCTGCAGGAGAGTTCCGAGCATGCGCTCGTACCCGAATCTGCGCGTGGTCAGGCGCCGCACAAGCGGGCGCAACGATTCCAGCACGGCCGGGTCGAATTCTGGGGAAGCGAGGAAGGCAAGCAGCAGCTCGTATTCGAGCCCCATCTGCGCGCCCTGCGCCAGGACGCCGATCCGACCAACCACGTCGTCGGCGCTCATGGGAACCAGGTCCGTCACCTCCCGAGGAGGCGGCAGGAAGGCGGCGGGAGCCTGCTCGCCAGCGTCCTCCTCGGGGACGAGGCCGGGGCTGGTCTGGCCAGTCGCCGTATGCCCAGGGTTGAGGAGGGTGATCGTATCGGCGACGAGCGGGTCCAACTCCGCATCCGACAGGAGGCGGCCGACCGCTGCGGAGTCGAGGAGGCCCGATCGCAGCGCGTCACTCGCCAGCTCGATGGCCAGAGCCTGCACCTGCGCATGCGGGAAAGACAGCGCGATCGCCAACAGGGGTTCGATGCCGCCGGTGTTCAAAACCTCAAGGCCACCGCGCAGGATTGTCAAGGCTGCGAGTGCGTTGGCCTTCGAGCCCATGAGCGCTCCCTCGCAGCTGCGCGCAAACAGCTCCAGGTCGAGGCGACCAGCCCTGGCCAGGGCGGACAGGTGCCCGACCGCCAGGGTCACGGTCGCCCCGACAGGAGACGACATGAGGGCACACAGGACCGCCTGGCGAGCCTCGGCCTCGTCGACGGTCATCGGCGAGCAGGCGCAGGGTGCGCGAATACCACCCGGCACGCGCGGAAGGCAGGTCGGCCGCCAGCATCTCCAGGAGGGCGTCGAGCAGACGATCGCGTTCAATAAGCCCCTCATTGACGCTCGCTTCGAACGTGCGCGACCAGCCGGGCGTTTGCTCCGAGCCCATCGAGGCAGAACGGTCGGAGGAGGACAGCGACACGCCGCGGTTGCCTTCCTGGCGCAGCATCCCCCACGCCAGCTCCTCACGCAGCTCCCGATCGGCACGCATGAGGGGCAGCTGCAGTCCGGGTTCGAGGCCGATGAGCGCCGTCAGGTACCGCTGATCGTGGTCGAGGGCCAGGTCACCGTGCAGTTCGGCCAGGCGCAAGAATCCGATCCCCTTGAGCCAAGCACCGGTGACCCTGGAGCTGACGTCCAGGTCATGGGCCGTGGGCGGGCCCTCGTTGATCTCGAGCATGCGCGCGTAGACCTGATCGAGTGTCCACTCGCCTGGGTGGGCCTCGGTCCACAGGTGCAGTCTCCAAAAGTCCGCACATTCATCCAGCGTGGTTGGCCGCCAGAACGGATCCGACTTCTCACTCATTGATCCTCCTTGATCAGCGTGGAGACGGCGAGGACGTGCTTGCAGGGGCCCCGCCCGCCCCTGTGTTTCATCCACCATGGGCAGGTGCAGCGGTACTCGCCGATGGCGTAAGGGTCGGCGGGCACCTCCACCCGGTAGCGGTTTGCACCCGAGGCGACACGGAAGCGCGCCCCCTCCTCGTGGGTGACCGCGCCGCGCTCAATGAGCATGCGTGCCCCGACCAGGCGCGGATGCATAGCGGTGAGGGCGTCGGGACGCACAGGCAGAGGACGGTGAAAGTAGGCGCCCTCGGTGACGTCAAAGCCAACCTGACCACTCGAGGCCAGGAGTGCCAGGCCGCCGGCCACCCGGTCGGGGGCCAGTCCGGAGCGCGCGGCCATGAGCTGCGTGTCGATGCGAGGCTCGAAGGAGAGCAGGGCGGACAGCATATCCGCGTCCTCCTCGACGCGCGGATCCCCCAGGGACGCCAGGACCGCCCCCTCCCCCGAGAAGCCGCGCGACTTGGCGGGGCTGAGCCCCACGCTCAGTCGCGCGCCGGGCAGGCGAGCGACCCACAGGAAGCGACCGGCTCACTGCCAGCATCAACGTCAGGCCCGTAGGCCTCGAGCGAGGTGATGAGATGAAGAAGTGGCTCGAACACGCGCAGGCGCTCGGGGCCAGCGACGCACGCGGCCCCCGGCGCGGGCCGGGTCCCCAGCGCAGACCGCGCACGGCCCGCCCCTGCCCACATGACCGTGCCCGTCGCGCTGGACCTGGGCAGGCCTCGGATGAAGGCGCGTGCCTGCGAGGTATTCAACGCGTGCAGCGGCATCATCGCGGAGGAGAGCATCTGCGTCTCCGCGAATCCCTTGAGCCAGCGCAGGGACAGCGGCACCTTCTCCTCCGTGACCTCCTCGTCCAGAGTCGTGGCCGTCAGCCCCTCCTCGCCGACACCCAGATGCAGGGGTTCCCCGGCGCGCAGGGACGCCAGGGCAGCACGCAGCGGCTGGTTCACGTCCACGTTGGTCACGCCGACCGCGCGGTGGGTGGCATCCAGGGCCGAGGCCTCCACATCGAGCCGCGCATACACACCGCAGCAGACGCTAAAGGACTCGAAGCGCAGGCCCTCGGCCGTGCTGGTCACGACGGGGTCGAGCATCCCGATACGTGTCAGACCTCCCCCCGGGCGCGACGACCATGCCGGGCGGCACATAGAAACGGGTGCGCGCCACTCGTGCGACCGCGAGCAGGCCGGCGGCCACCACGTCGGGACGCTCCATAAAGCCCGAGAAGAAATAGGGATGCGCGGCCTCTCCCTCGGGGGGTGGACCCTCCCGAGGTCGCCAGCGCAAGGCCGCCGCCCTCTTCCAGGCGCGAGGGGGCACCGTATCGGTAGGCCAGCTCGTAGTCCATGTCGCTCCTTCGCGTGATTGTGGCGTCAGGCTAACACAGGGGTCCCACATCTGGAGTCGGCCTCGTGCACTCCCGTATCCACGCTGACAACACCCCCGGAATGACGCCACAAAGTCCACCTGATACAGCGAGGCGCCGCGGCTGCCCCTGCAGCCGCGGCGCCCACGCACAACAACGCTCAGTACGTCAGGAATCCCCAGCGGATCAGGTCGCGCAGGGGTGCCTCGACCTCGGCGCGCACATCATCGGCTTCAACGGACGTGAGCATCGCGACCGCCGCCGCGATCTGGCCGACCGTCAGCTCACCGTCCGAAGCGCCGACCACCGCCGACACAGCCGACGACACCGGCACAGAACGGCCCAGTCCCCCACCCTGATGCATGATGATCAGCTCCGGGTCGGGGCTGCCCGGCACGTAGTGGCGCTCCTCGCGCACGTCCGAGGCGCGCCTCAGCGCGGTGTCCCACAGCTCCGGGGCACGCAGCGAGGCCAGCGCCCACGCGACGTCGCGCCCGCGCGGGGCGTGCCCATCGAGGGACAGGTCGTAGGCGCGCTTACCGCCCGAGGCGGCCTCGGCCTCGTCGAGCTTGCGCAGCGCCACAAAACCCATGCCGATCGCACCCGTGCCCGCGCGGCGGAAGTCGGCCAGCCACGAGGTGAAGGCCCGCTCGTAGTCGGCGCGGTCCATGAGCTGGCCGCCCGAGTCGCGAATCCACATGTCCACGTAACGGGCAGGATCGAGGACATCGCGCTGGACGACCCACGCGTCCACCGGCAGGCCATCGAGCCACGAATCCACGCGCCACGACCACTGGGTGTCCGGGTTACGGTCGGCGGGGATCTCCCAGTTGGCGAGCATCTGCAGGGTGCCGCCCTCATTCATGCACTCGGGAGCGCCGCGCAGGACCGCGCGGATCAGGTTGTCACGGTCCATGCCGCCGTCGCGGTACTCGAGCAGCCCGGCCGCGCCGCGCACCGAATCCGGCGTGATCACGAAGGGCGGATTCGTGACGATCAGATCGAAGGTCTCACCCTCGACAGGTTCAAAGAGGGAGCCCTCGCGCACGTCGATCGTCGTCTCATTGAGGGCCGCGTTGAACTGGGTGATCGCGCACGCGCGCGCCGACAGGTCGGTCGCCACCACGCGGCCCGCGTGCGTGGCCAGGTAGAGGGCCTGGATGCCGCAGCCGCAACCCACATCGAGGGCCGAATCAACCTGCTCGCGCACCGTCATCTCCAGCAGGGTCAGGGTCGCGCCGCCGATGCCGAGCACGTGGTCGTCGGCCAGCGGCTTGCCGGTCTGCACCTCCCCCAGGTCCGAGACCACCCACCACTCGTGGTCGCCGCCCGGCAGCGAGGCCGCGTGGGGTCGCAGGTCGAAGAGGGCGCGCATCCACGGGTCCGCCTCGACCTCGGGTTCGGGCGATTCCTCGTCGGGGTTACGCATCGTCGGCAGGCTTGAGGCCTGCGGGGACAAGGCCTCCTCACACTCCTCCTTGGGTTCACGCTTGGGCGCACCGCCCGCACGGGGCATGACGAGCGCGGAGGCGGCCTCGGCCTCGTCGATGGTGGCCGCGAGGCCGAGGGACCCCAGCCCGCATGCGCCCAGCGTCAGCAGGGCCGCGTCCAGGGCCGAGGCGCGCTCTGGCTGGCCGAGGACGAAGAAGCGCGTGAGGGTAGCCGCCGGGTCGGTGACGCCCGCGAGCTCGACGAGGGCGGGCAGGCGCGAGTCGCGCATGAGGGCGGACAGGGCGCCGTCACTGAGCAGCGTCTCAAGGGTGTCAGTGGTCCAGCTTGCCGCGATAACGTCGAAGCGCAGGCGCGCGATGAGGTCACGATCGAGGGCAGGAACGGGTGCGGAAGTCGTCATGACTCTAGACTATCCCCGCACGTACAATGCGCGTAACGACACGAGGCCCCCATGCGAGGCCCATAGGAGGAAAACCCATGTCCGGTGGACTTGTCGCCCTACTCGACGATATCGCGACCCTCGCGAAGGTCACGGCCTCGTCGATCGACGACGTCGCGGCAAACGCCGTCAAAGCCTCCTCGAAGGCGGTGGGCGTCGTCATCGACGACACCGCGGTGACGCCCCAGTACGTGTCGGGCCTGAGCCCGGCGCGCGAGCTGCCCATCATCGGCAAGATCGCGCGCGGCTCCCTCATCAACAAGCTGTTCATCATCCTGCCGATCGCGCTCCTGCTCACCTGGCTGGCCCCGCAGTTTCTCCCGTTCCTGCTGGTCGTGGGCGGCGCGTACCTGTGCTTCGAGGGCGGCGAGAAGGTCCTCGAGAAGCTCGGATGGCTGCCCGGCCACCACGAGGAGCACGAGGAGAGCGGGGCAGCCTCCGCCGAGGAACTCGAGAAGAGCATCGTCGCCTCCGCGACCCGCACCGACCTGATCCTCAGCGCCGAAATCATGCTCGTATCCATGGCCGGTCTGTCCAACGAGACCGGCACCATGCGCGTGGCCGTCCTCATCGGGGTCGCGTTCTTCATGACGTTCTTCGTGTACGGCCTCGTCGCCCTGCTCGTGAAGGCCGACGATTTCGGGGCGCGTCTGGCTCGCGGCGCGCTGGACCCCAAGGACAACCGCCCCGGCCCCCGTCGACAACGTCGGCCGCACGATCGTGCGCGTCATGCCGCACATCTTCAGCGTCATCGGTGTCGTCGGCACGGTCGCGATGCTGTGGGTCGGCGGCCACCTGGTCATCGCCAACCTCGCCGAGGTCGGCGTGCCCGTCTTCCACCACGTCCTCGAAGCCGCCGAGCACGCGGTCGCATCGGCCGGCGGCTTCGTGACCTGGCTGGTTGAAACCCTCCTGTCCGGCATCTTCGGCGTCGTCCTCGGCTCCCTCATCGCATGGATCGTCGTCGGGGCTTCCGCGCTCGTGCGCCGCTTGCGCGCCAAGGCCTGATTTCTTTCGTTTTACGAGGCCGGGGCGTGGTCGGGTGACCGAGCCCCGGCCTCGTCGTTGATCGCACTGCGCGAAAGGTGACACACAACCCCTTCGCAATATGGGACTAAAGGACTACGCTAGTGTCATCAGCAAATCGCGCACGACGCCCCAAAGGAGCATCATGACCGTCTACACCCTGCCCGACCTGCCCTACGACTACTCCGCCCTCGAGCCCCACATCTCCGGGCGCATCATGGAGCTGCACCACGACAAGCACCACGCCAACTACGTGGCCGGCGCGAACGCCGCCCTCGAGAAGCTGGCCGCCGCCCGCGAGGCCGGCGACTTCGCCGCCATCAACCTGTGGGAGAAGAACCTGGCCTTCAACCTGGGCGGCCACACCAACCACTCCATCTTCTGGACCAACATGACCGGCGAGGGAGCCTCGCGCCCCGAGGGCGAGCTCGGCGCCGCCATCGACGAGTTCTTCGGCTCCTTCGAGTCCTTCCAGGCTCAGTTCGCCGCCGCTGCCCTGGGCCTGCAGGGCTCCGGCTGGGCCGTCCTCGCGTGGGACACCGTCGGCAAGCGCCTCGTGACCTACCAGATGACCGACCAGCAGGGCAACATCCCGGTCGCGACCGTGCCGCTGCTCATGATCGACATGTGGGAGCACGCCTTCTACCTGGATTACCTCAACGTCAAGGCCGACTACGTCAAGGCCTGGTGGAACCTGGTGAACTGGGAGAACGTCGCCTCTCGCTTCCAGGCTGCCCGCCTGTCCTCCGGCCTGGTCAACGCCCACTCCGCACTGTCCGACCTGGGCACGCAGGCCATCGACACCGTCAAGGGCTGGTGGAAGAACTGAGCATTCTTCGTGACGCGGCAGCCCTGCGTGGCGCTCGGCGCGACGAGGCGGGGGGTTTTGCACCATTAGGAGCATCCTGTCGGCGTGTCGCCGGCGTGTCGCGCCTCTAATGCTGCAATTCCCCCATGATGAGGCCCGAGGCCCGGGCGCTGGTGGCGCGACCACCACGACTACACACACGCAGCAGAGGCGGGACCCTTCGGGGCCCCGCCTCTGTCGCATCCCTGGAGGCACGGCGGTTTCGAAGGGACAGCGGGCCCGCCTGCGACGGGCATGGAGGCTGCGGACCGCAGCACACGAATTATCACCGGGGCACCCAAACATCCACGCGCACGTTAACCCGCCTGGTGGAGCCTAGGCCCAACAGGTGGCCTCCTTGGCCCCACCTACGCGCACGTTAACCCGATGGGTGGCTATGTGGGCAGGCCGCCCACCATGCCACCAATGGGGTTTAGCTGCGCATTGAAGGGTTAACCCTGCCAGCAGAGGGGCCCACCACCAGGCCCACGGCGCGACAACACGACTACATTGAAACCAACACCACCACTGCTCACCCACAACAGCCCGTGTTCAGCGTTTTTCACCCAATGGGTCTGCACTTTGGCGACCACACCCCCTCGACTCGCGGCCGCGCCACCCCCAATCGGGGGAATTGCATCATTAGAGCTGCGACACGCCGGAGATACACCGTCAGCCAGCTTCTAATGCTGCAAAACCCCCATCACCACCGGCATGGAGAACGCCAGGGGCACGGAGAGCCCGGAGGCAGCGCCCGTGAGCGGCAAAAGCCCGACAACAGGACCCAAGGGCGGCCCCACTTTCGGTACAAAACTCTCCCAGCACAAGTAGCACGGCCCCACTTCCGGTACAAAACTCTCCACGCACACCCACCCTCACCGCATGTCCGGGACAAAACTCTCCCTGCACGCCCAAAATGGCCCGATTTGGCGCAATCTACGCATGCGGGGAGAGTTTTGTACCGCTTTGGCCACCAAGAACCCGAGCAGGGAGAGTTTTGTACCGAACACAAGGCAGAGTTGGGGCTAGCCACGACACCACAACAGGCACCACAAGTGCGGAAGGCACCGGGGGAACCACAGGAACCCGCCGCATGACCGGCGGGCTGCGTCAAGACCACCGCCAGACAAATTTCGCATGCAATTCCCCCACGGCACGATCCAACGCAAGCTCAAAAACCGCAGAATATCAACGATTAGATTTCAATACCTGAAATACTCTCAGGGGAATTGCATGCGAAATTAATGATTGACAGCCAGAACTAGGTCACATGCAGCAACCCAGGGCCAGGCTGCGGTGCCCGTGGGCAGCGGCAGGGCCCGGCCGGACAACGAGGAGACAACGCACCGAGCCACCGATCAGCGACCAGGTGCCGCCGGTGTGGAGGGCGCCGGAGGACACCACAGGGCCAGGCTGCGGTGCCCGTGGGCGGCGGCAGGGCCTGGGTCACTCACAGCGACAAAGCCCCACTGGTGTGGCGGGCGCCGGAGGGTCCGGAGGGCACGGGCGGGCTTCGAGGCGCGGCGTCGAACGAAGTGAGGCCGCCTAGCCTCGCGGGCGGCCGGGCCCGACGGCGCCCGAAACACCCGTGGGGCCACACAGCCACACAGCAACACGGCACGCCACTTAGGCATAACAAAACCGCCCGGCCCCATTGGGGCCGGGCGGCGGTGGCGGTAGCGCTGGGATTTGAACCCAGGGTGGCTGTGACACCACACAGCATTTCGAGTGCTGCACCTTCGGCCGCTCGGACACGCTACCTTACCCGGATACTCTACTACAGAACACCCCGGGCAACGCAAATCGACCGGGCAGGCTGGGAGCAGGGCCACAACGCCGAAAGATCACAAGGAGCACATAAAGCAGCCACCACCTCCCCATTGAGAACAGTTGAAAACGAGATTAAGCGACCGCATACCATTCACGGCAGCGCATACATGCTCTACTCTTGCAGGGTATCTATTCTACGCAGCGAAAGGACTTTTCGTGTCTGCGCCACGTGCGACGAAGGAAACGTCGCTCAAAGAACTAACGCTTCGCGGCATCATCATCGGCGGCATCATTACGCTGGTGTTCACGGCCGCGAACGTGTACCTGGGCCTGAAGGTTGGCCTGACCTTCGCGACCTCGATCCCGGCGGCCGTCATCTCAATGGCTGTCCTGCGATTCTGGGGCGACCACACGGTCCAGGAGAACAACATCGTCCAGACGATCGCGTCGGCGGCGGGCACGCTGTCGGCTGTCATCTTCGTTCTCCCCGGCCTCGTGATCGTGGGCTGGTGGAGCGGCTTCCCCTACTGGCAGACCATGTTCGTGTGCGCGGTCGGCGGTTCGCTGGGCGTCATGTACTCGATCCCCCTGCGTCGCGCGCTCGTGACGGGCTCGGACCTGCCCTACCCCGAGGGCGTGGCAGGCGCTGAGATCCTCAAGGTCGGCGACTCCCAGGAGGCCGGCGAGGACAACAAGCGCGGCCTGTTGGCGATCACCTGGGGCGCCCTGGCCTCGGCGGCGATGGCCCTGTTCGGCTACCTGAAGGTGACGGCTTCCGAGGTCGGCGCCGCCTTCAAGATCGGTTCGACGGGCACGATGATCTCGACGTCCTTGTCTCTCGCCCTCATTGGCGTGGGTCACCTGGTCGGCATGACGGTGGGCGTCGCGATGCTCATCGGCATGCTCACCTCCTACGGTGTCCTGTTGCCCCTGTACGCGAACGGCCAGCTGGAGGGCGCGAAGGACCTGACCGCCGCCCTGTCGACGGTCTTCAAGTCGGATGTGCGTTTCATCGGTGCGGGCGTCATGGCGGTCGCCGCCATCTGGACGCTCATCAAGATCATGGGTCCGATTGTCCGCGGCATGTCCGAGTCGCTGCGCGCCTCGCGCGGTGCCAAAGAGAACGGCGCGCAGATCGACCGCACAGAGCAGGACATTCCCGGCAAGTGGGTCATCGTCTCCATCTTCGTGGCGATGGTTCCGATCGCGGGCCTGCTGTGGTGGTTCATGCGCGGCACGCAGATCGAGCACAACACGGCGGTCCTGATCGCGGTGTCGGTCCTGTTTATCCTGCTCGCCGGCCTGCTGGTCGCGGCGGTGTGCGGTTACATGGCGGGCCTGATTGGTTCGTCGAATTCGCCGGTGTCGGGCGTGGGCCTGCTGGTCGTCGTCATCACAGCGGTCGTTATCCTGGCTGTGCACGGCCGCGGTTCGACCACGGAGGAGAACACGGCGCTCATCGCCTACACGCTGTTCACGTCCGCGATTGTGTTCTGCATTGCGACGATCGCGAATGATAACCTGCAGGACCTCAAGACGGGCCAGCTGGTGGGCGCGACCCCGTGGAAGCAGCAGGTCGCCCTGGTCATCGGCGTCGTCTTCGGTTCGCTGATCATTCCTCCGGTCCTGGAGCTCATGCAGAACTCCTTCGGTTTCCAGGGTGCGCCGGATGCCGGCCCGGATCCGCTGGCGGCCCCGCAGGCCTCGTTGATTTCCTCGCTCGCGAAGGGCGTGCTCGGCGGCGGCATCGACTGGAAGCTCCTGGGTATCGGCGCGGCGATCGGCGTCGTTGTCATCATCATTGACGAGGTCTTGCGCCCCGCCTCGAAGGGGAAGCTGGCCCTGCCCCCGCTCGCGGTCGGCATGGGTATCTACCTGCCGGCGTCGCTGACGATCCTGATCCCGATCGGCGGCCTGATTGGCTTCCTGTACAACAGGTGGGCTGACAAGCAGGCGGACGCGGAGCGCGCGAAGCGTTTCGGCACGCTGGCTGCGACGGGTCTGATCGTGGGCGAGTCCCTGTTCGGCGTCGTCTACGCGGGCATCGCGGGCGCGACGGGTTCGGAGTCCCCGCTGGCGCTGCCGTTCATCGGCGACGGTTTCACCCCGGTCGCGAACGTGCTGGGCATCGTGTTCTTCGCGGGCGCGACGTGGCTGCTTTACGGCTTCGCCCGTAAGATCACGCGCGACGCGGATCGCGAGTCGGCGGCTCAGGACGGCGCACAGAGCGTGCAGGGCTGACCCGGTCCTCACACCTTCCCCGGCCTCGTTCCTGTTCTCAGGGACGAGGCCGGGCATCGTGTGTGTCCGTGTTCGGTGCTCCGGGCGGAGTGCGGATCCGCCGTGGGCGAGGCCGGGGTTCGTGGCGTGTTCGGCTCCCCCGCGCTGGGGTGAGGCCACCTGCACGGGTGTCCATCAATCCCACGATGTGAACACCGAGCGTCTTTGACAGCTGAGAACTAACTGCATGTCAAGGCATATTTGACTGCATTCCAGCAAAATTGACGCTTTTCTGACTAGTTGAATAATGATATTTTAATAACATGAGACACATCCTGGAACCGGACGTCACGTGGCTGCGGGACCCAGGGGCGTCGGTGAACCGCTTGACGGTGCACGCGACGTGGAGGTCACGCAGGCCGCTCCAGATGCTGTCGAGCACCTGGCAGGGTTACCGGTGTCACTGGCACCGCTTCGGAGCTGATTGATCGTGCTCCCTCTCATCAGAATTTCAGCGCAACATCCGTGCCTGGCATCCTGGAGCTGGATGGCTCGCGGACGCGCCGGAATGTTTGGGTTCGCTCGGAGGGGGAGGCGAGCGCCGGAGTGTCGTCCGGAGACGTTGTGCGAGCCTCGATTCTGCGTCGCGAGTTCATCTTTGATGCTCCGTTGAAGGATGCGGTTGAGCGCGGCTGGATGATGACCCTGACCTTCGGTGGGTTCTCGGGTCCTCTCTACGCGTGGGTCGATGGAACGTTCGTCGGTTTTAGTGCGGATGGTTTCATTCCTGCGGCTTTTGACGTGACGGGCGCGTTGCAGCCCACTCACACGCACACGCTGGTTGCCTTGCTGATGGATTCGCCGGTGTGCTGTCACGGCTTGTTCCGTGAGGTGTCGTTGGAGGCGAGGCCGCCGGCGCACATCGTGGACGTGGTGCCGGTGGCGTCTCACGATGGTCGCGCGGGCGCGCTGACGCTGCGGGTTGAAACGACGGGCGGTGTCGAGGTTCACGCCACGCTCGTGAACGAGACCGAGCAGGAGAGGCTGTGGTCTGCGGTCGCTTCTCCTGATGAGGTTGTGACCGCGCGGGGTCTGGACGTGATCCCGTGGAGCGCTGAAGAGCCGGCGTTGTACCGGCTGATCGTGACGCTACGCGACGAGGAGGGGGTCAAGGACACGGTTTCCCTTGACCTGGGTTTCCGCGACGTTGAGGCGACGGCGCAGGGCGTTGCCCTGGGCGGTAAGGCGCTGGTCTTGCGGGGAGTGACTCGCAACGAGTGCGACGGCCGCGCGGGCCTGGCTGTCAACCTTCCGGAGATGGTCGACGACATCGTGTGGTGTAAGCGCCACGGCGTGAACACGGTTGTGATCACGGGTGCCCCTGGGCACGCGTGTTTCCTTGAGCTGGCGGACGAGTATGGCCTGTACGTCGTCGACTGCGCGTCGAACGTGTACGGCCCGGGGGCGGCACGCGACGAGGCCATCGAGGCCGCGCTCCGTCGGGATCGCGCGCACCCGAGCGTCATCGCCTGGGCGATCGGGGACGAGGAGGACGAGGTCCGCGCCGCCCACGCTCTCGATCCGACGCGCCCGGAGTACTCCCAGGCGCGTTTCCCGGACCTGCGCAAGGTGCGAGGCGAGGAGTTGCACTATGCGCCGGTGACTGTGGCTCCTTCTTATTCGGGGGTGACGGTGCGCAACCACATGACTTTCACGTCCACGTCGGACCTGGAGTTCCTGTGCCGCGTGGTCGAGGAGGGCCACGAAACGTGGGAGTATTCGGCATCCCTGGATGTTGGGCCGGGCGAGACGGGCTTCCTGGAGGTGCCGTGGCCCTCCTCGGGCATGCGCGAGGTCTCGGTGCGCCTGTCGTACTCCACGGGGTGGGCGCCGACGGGCTTCGAGATCGCGCGCGGCGAGATGACGGTATAAGTGTCGCAGGTCGCCTGACGATTGCGCGTGGGGGGTGACTTCGACGAGTCACCCCGCACGCGTCGCGCACGGCTCGCACGGCCTGCAGCACGCACAGCCCGCACGGCCCCTACGGTGCCCCGGATAGCGCGACGAGGCCCGGGAACCCAGCCCAGGCCTCGTGCGCGAAGAGGAGAAACGATCAGCGGAAGGCCGCGCGCCTCGTCGGGATGGTCGGCATGCCGAGCATGACGGAACCGGACCCGCCGCACGACGTGGGCTCTTCGACGTCCACCAGCTGCAAGACGTCGCCGTCGCGCGCCTGAGGGTCCTGCAGGGCGGTGGCGAGCATCAGCTTGATGCGGTTGAGCTGGTTGACCTCGGAGGCACCCGGGTCGTAGTCGACGGCCACGATGTTGGCCTGCGGGTAGCGGGTGCGCAGCGCGCGGAACATGCCCTTGCCGACGACGTGGTTGGGCAGGCACGCGAACGGCTGGGCGCAGATGATGTTCGGGCAGCCGTGTTCGATCATGTCGACCATTTCGGCGGTCAGGTACCAGCCTTCGCCGGCCTGGTTGCCCAGGCGCGCGATGTCCTGGGAACGCTCGATCATCTCTTCGATGGGCCGGTGCGGCTCAAACTTGCCGTTCGTCGCGGCGAACGCGCGGTGCACGGGCTTCTCGTACTTCTTCAGCGCCCACAAAACGATCGGCATGATGTAGCGCTGCTTGCCGTCGATGCCCAGGTTCTCCTTGTCCCACGCGGCGGTCGCCACGGAGTTGTGGAAGAACTGCATGAGGCCGGGCAGTTCGGCCTCGCAGCCCTCGGCCTCGATGACGTCGACCGCGTGGTTGTTGGCGTCGGGGTGGAACTTCACGAGGATCTCACCGACCAGGCCGACGCGCGGCTTACGGGGAACGTCGCGCAGCGGCAGGGCATCGAAGGCGCGCACGCACTCGCGGATGATCTTCCCGTAGGAGACGCGCCCACCCAGGGCGGCCACGCGGCCCGACGTGATCCACTCCTGCACGTAGGCGTCCCACGTGCGGTACAGCTCCATCGCGGAGCCGGGCGTGGCCTCGTAGGGGCGCACGCGCAGCAGCATCGACTGGATGGCGTCGCCGATGACGAAGGCCTGGATGGCCTTGTGGATGTGCGGGATACCCAGGTGGAAGCCGGGGTTGTCCTCGATGCCCTGGACAGACAGGGCGATGACGGGCACCTGCGGGTATCCGGCGTCGCGCAGCCCCTTGCGCAGCAGGGCCGCGTAGTTGCTGGCGCGACACATGCCGCCCGTCTGCGTGATGCCCACCGCCGTGCGGTCGGGGTCGGCGCGCCCGGAGATGAACTCGTCGAGGAGCTGGCCAATGACAACGATCGCCGGGTAGCACGAGTCGTTGTTGACGTATTTGAGGCCAACCTCCATGGAGGCGCGGCTCGTGTGCTCCAGGACGCGCACCTTCAGGCCCGCGCTCGCGAACAGCGGGGTGAGGAAACGGAAATGAATCGGAGACATCTGGGGGGCGAGGATCTCGTAGCCGGCCTCGCGCATCTCCTCGGTGAAGACGGCGCGCGGCTTGATGTGCCCGGCCGCCTCCTCGCGGGCGGCGTCCCCGGAGGGGTCGCGCAGGGTAGCCGTGTCGACGGAACCCGACACCAGGCCCACGGACGAGGCGGGGGCCAGTCCCGCTCCCGCGCCGTTCTCGCCGTCGCCCGGCCCCGGCCTCGTTGATCGCGGAGGCGAGGGAGGCGCGCTCGGTGATCGCCGCGTCGAGGGAACGCAGGCGGATCTTGGCGGCGCCCAGGTTGGAGACCTCGTCGATCTTGAGGACGGTGTGCACGTCGCCGCGGCCCTCGAGGATCTCCTGGACCTGGTCGGCGGTGATCGCGTCGACGCCGCAGCCGAAGGAGTTGAGCTGGACCATCTCGAGGTCGGGCTCGTCGCCGACGCGGGCGGCGGCCTCGTAAAGGCGCGAGTGGTAGGACCACTGGTCGAGGACGCGCAGGGGGCGCTCGAGGCGCGCGTCGATGATGGAGTCCTCGGTGAGGACGGCCATGCCCAGGCCGACGATGACCTCGGGGATGCCGTGGTTGATCTCGGGATCGAGGTGGTAGGGGCGGCCAGCGAGCACGATGCCGCGCACGCCGTGCTCACGCATCCACTCGATGGTCTCGACGCCCTTCGCGCGGATCTCGGCCTTGACGGCGGCGTCCTCCTCCCACGCCTTATCCAACGCGGCCTTCATCTCCTCGACGGGGATGTCATAGCCGTATTCCTTGAAGGTCTTGGACAGGTGCGCGGGAAGGTACTCGCGGTTGCCGAAGTTGACGAACGGGCTGATGAACTTCGTGCCGGGCTCCGCCAGGCGCTCCATGTTGTTGCGGATGACCTCAGGGTAGGTCGCCACGATGGGGCAGTTGTAGTGATTCTCCGAATCGGTGAGCTTCTGCTCGAAGTCGACGCAGGGGTAGAAGATCGTCGTGACACCCTTATCGAGGAGGGATTCGATGTGCCCGTGGACGAGCTTGGCCGGGTAGCACACGTTCTCCGAAGGGATGGACTCCATGCCCGTCTCGAAGAGGTCGTGGTTGGAACGGCCCGAGATCATGACGCGGAAGCCCAGCGCGGTGAGCATCGTGAACCAGAACGGGTAGTTCTCGTACATGCCGAGCACGCGCGGGATGCCGATGTCGCCGCGGAACGCCTTCTTCTCGGTGAGGCGACGGTACCCGAAGATCCGCTTGTACTTCCAGTCGTAGAGGTTGGGCAGCTCCGACTTCTTGGGCACGCGCTCCAGGGACGCGCCGCGCTCGCAGCGGTTGCCCGACACGTGACGCTCGCCGTTAGAGAACGTCGAGATCGTCATCTGGCAGTGGTTCTGGCACAGGCGGCACGTCTTGCGGGTCGTCTCCACGCTGAAGCCCTCGAGGGCTTCGATCGTGGCGAGCGTCGAGGTCCCCTCCCCCGTGTCGTGCATGCGCGCGGTCAGGGCGGCGCCGTAGGCACCCATGAGGCCCGCGATGTCGGGGCGCACGACCTCGCGGCCGGTAAGCAGCTCGAAGGCGCGCAGCACCGAGTCGTTGAGGAAGGTGCCGCCCTGAACGACGACACGCTCACCCAGGTCCGAGGGCTCCTTGAGCTTGATGACCTTATAGAGGGCGTTACGCACGACGGAATAGGACAGGCCGGCGCTGATGTCGCGCACGTCCGCGCCTTCCTTCTGCGCCTGCTTGACGGAGGAGTTCATGAACACCGTGCAGCGGGTGCCCAGATCCACGGGGGAGGAGGATTCCATGGCCATGCGCGCAAAGGTTCGCACGTCGGTTCCCATCGTCTGCGCGAAGGTCTGCAGGAAGGAGCCGCAGCCCGAGGAGCAGGCCTCGTTGACGGAGATGGAGTCCACCGCATGGTCACGGATGCGCAGGTATTTCATGTCCTGGCCGCCGATGTCGATGACGGAGGTGACGCCGGGGCAGATGAATTCGGCGGCGCGGTAGTGGGCCATCGTCTCGATCTCGCCCTCGTCCATGGTGAGGGCGGACTTGACCAGGCCCTCGCCGTAGCCGGTCGCGCACGAGCGACCGATCTCGCAGCCCTCGGGCAGCGCGCCTCGCACGGCGCGCACGATGTCGACGGCCGCGGCCACGGGGTCGCCCTCGTTGGAGGCGTAGTGGGTGAAGACGATGCGGTCCTGGGAGTCGATGACGACAGCCTTGATCGTCGTGGAGCCCGCGTCGATGCCGAGCCAGCAGCGGCCCTCAGCCTCGTCGAGGCTGACCTTGGGGATGACGTCGAGGCTGTGGCGGGCGATGAACTCCTCGCGGTCCTGCGGGGTCGCGAAGAGCGGGTCCATGCGCGGGGATTCGACCTGAACGGGGGCGGCGGCGAGGCGCTCCATGAGGGTCGTGAGCTTCTCGCCGCGGGTCTCGACGGAGGTCGCGCCAGCCTCCTCGGCCTGGCGTTGCTTCTTGGCGGCCTCCTTCTCGGCGAGGAGGGCCGCGCCGATGGCGACGTAGAGCTGGGCGTCGTCGGGGGTGACGAAGGCGTCGGCCTTGGGCAGGAGGGCCTTGTAGGCCTCGCGCAGGGCGGGCAGGAAGTGCAGGGGGCCGCCGAGGAACATGACGGTTCCGCGGATCGGGCGCCCGCACGCCAGGCCCGCGATGGTCTGGGTGGCGACGGCGTTGAAGATGGAGGCGGCCAGGTCCTCGTGGGCGGCGCCCTGGTTGATGAGGGGCTGGATGTCGGACTTGGCGAACACGCCGCAGCGCGAGGCGATCGGGTAGAGCTGGGTGTGGCGGGTCGCCATCTCGCCCAGGCCCGCGGCGTCCGTGTGCAGGAGGGTCGCCATCTGGTCGATGAACGCGCCGGTGCCGCCCGCGCAGGTGCCGTTCATGCGCTGCTCGGGGGTGGGGTGCAGGTAGGTGAGCTTGGCGTCCTCGCCGCCCAGCTCGATGACGACGTCGACCTCGGGGTGCAGGCGCTGGGTGGCCTCGGTGCCGGCGATGACCTCCTGGACGAAGGGGATGCCCATGGCGCGGGCGGTCGTCAGGCCGCCGGAGCCGGTGATGGCCGCGTGGACGCGCGCGCCGGGCAGGGCGCGTTCGACGTCGGCGAGGAGGGCTCCCAGGGATGCGCGCACGTCGGCGTTGTGGCGCCGGTAGTCGGAGAAGAGCCGGCGGTTTCCGTCCAGGACGACGGCCTTCACGGTCGTCGAGCCGACGTCGATGCCGAGCTGATAGGGGCGGCAGTGCTCGCTGGCGCGCTGCGTTGTCATGGGACCTCCTTGAATCACCCATCAACTTAGGGCGCGTGTGTTGCCCCGTCAAAGGTTTGTATTGTCTTCCTCAGACATCCAACTAAAACGGCGCGGAACCAGGGAAAATCGCTTGTATAACGCGTCACGTAGACCGTGAGACGCACGACGCGTCCGACAAGAATTACAACATGTGAAGCGTTGCAAAAATCAACCCCTCGGCAAGATAGGGGATCGGTCCGGCCTCGTCGCGCCAGCGCGGCACTGATCTGCCTGCCACGCCTGCACCGCGCATCTTGAGTGCACGACGCACGTTAACCCGCTAAGTGGAGCGTTAACCCGACAGGTGGCCCCCTCAACTCCTCAATGCACACGTTAACCCCTGAGGTGGAGCGTGGGCAGGCGTGCCCATACTCCACCAGTAGGGCCCAGCTGCACATTGACGGGTTAACACAGCCATCCATGCGTCCCGACTGCCACCGATCACGCCACGACACAGGGCCTTGAGACCCGTTAACTGGATGATCCCATCCTTACCGGCGAGCACCATGATTCCAATAGAAGTCACAGATGAGTCGTTGACCGAAAGCTCCATCTAGCGCTAGACTGTTCACCACTACGTCAGATGCCCAGGGGTTCTGCTCCAGGGTATCGGGGGGTCGGATCTCAGATTCGGCCCCCTCATAATTTTCGGTACAGCGAGGTCCGCATGAAGCAGTGCATCACCGTCGATGAGCAGATTGCCCTACTAAAGAGCCACGGAGTCTCCTTCGAACTTATGTCCGAGAGCGACGCCCGAGAGTTCCTTTACTCACGTTCCTATTTCTTCAAAATCAAATCCTATGAACGCAACTACACCCGTGTTGACACTGCAGGATCCTACACTTACTCAGGACTCGACTTCGCCCACCTCGTTGAACTCTCGTACCTCGACTCGCCCTGAGCCGTATCTGTCTCTCACTGGCGCTCAGCACGGAGCATTTCCTCAAAGTACGACTCAATCAGCTCATCATGAGCGATCCGAAATCGGACCTGTCAGAGGTACTCGTACGTCGCATTCTCAACGGCGACACATCCTCCATCCGCTACAATCCCTACACCGAGGATATGTGGATGGCTTGCAATGACGCCCCTTCCATCTGGCACCTGTGGGAGTTGCTCCCCTTGAACGAACATATCCGCCTCTACACGTCGTACTTCGATTACAGAGGGAGAGCGCTCCCGTTCGCTCACCTGTTACTCATCCTGCGCAAACTACGAAACGCCGTTTCTCATGGCAACTGCCTGCTCGCCGATGTCTCACGTCCTTCGGAACAACGTCGTCAATCTGGGGGGAAGAAATACGACAAGGAGGTGACGCTCGCCGCGCTTCGCATGTGCGAAGTCAGTCCACGTCGTCATTCTGGCAAGAAAAAGGCCCTCAACGAGGCACTGGATCGGCTCGTTGTCAACAACTTTCGCTGCTGCCCTTCTCTGCCATCTCGAGTTTCGCTGATTCACACAAAAGCTCTGAACCATATGGTGGCTGATCTCAAGCGTTTTAGTGAGAGAATCGAGCGGCATCGTCCGCTGTTCTTCGGGGATTTGCACGTCGAAACACCACGCAATCAGCTCGTCAATTCAACACTGAGCGCCATTCAACGTCTCATTTCGGATATTGCCGACAGGCAGAACGAAAACTCACGAAACTGACACCCATCGACTACTCAGCGGCTGTGACCAGACCTGTACACCCCGACTCACTCACGGGCGGCGACGCGAATCGCTCGGACCTGAGTGGCCTTGACGCTCGCCCATAGCGTGTCACCCACGCCGAGGCCGAGGTCGGCCCACGCGGAGGCGGTGACGCGGGCGGTCACCGAGACTCCCCCCGCGAGCGCGACGCGCACGCTCACGAGGGAGCCGTCGACGTCGATGCCCGCAACGACTCCGGGCAGGACGGACCGCGGCGAGGCGTGGGATTCCTCGCGGGAGAGGGCCACGGCCTCGGGCGGGAAGGTTAGGGCGACGCGCGCCGACTCTTCTCCGGAGGTGACGCCGTCGGAGGCCGCCCACAGCGCTCCCTCGCCGACGCGCACGCCGACGAGGCCGGGGCGGGCGACGGCGGGTCCGGTGACGATGTTGAGGCCGGCCAGTCGGGCGGCGAACACGGACGTGGGCGAGGCGAGCACGCGCGCGGGTGAGCCTTCCTCGACGACGCGCCCCTCCCCCATGATGATCATGTGGGAGGCGAGGGCCAGGACCTCGGCGATGTCGTGGGAAACCAGCAGGGTCGTGACCCCCGCGCCCATCAGGCGCTCGCGCAGGACGGCGGAGACCTGTGCGGTGGCTTCGACGTCGAGGGCGGCCGTGGGCTCGTCGAGGATGAGGACCTCGGGGCCGGAAGACGAGCGCCCGGGCGATCGCGACGCGCGCGGCCTGGCCGCCCGGACAGGTCGGAGGCGCGCGGTATGCGCAGGTCGTCGATGCCCGACGGCCCGCAGCTGCTCGAGTGCGGCCGCGCGGGCCTCAGCTCGCCCAACGCCGCGCACGCGCAGCGGGAACGCAACGTTAGCAACCACGCTCATGTGGGTGAAGATGCGCGGGGCCTGAGAGACCATGGCGACGCCACGCCTGCGCGCGGGCACGAAGGTGGCGGCGTCGTCGACGACGCGCTCACCGATCTGCGCGCGACCCGAGTCGAGGCGCAGGGTACCGGCGATGACCTGGGCGAGCGTGGACTTCCCGGCGCCGTTGTGACCGACGACCGCCGTCACGAGGCCGGGGCGCAGCGCCGCGTCGACGTTCCAGCCGCGCTCACTCACGGTCCCGGCAACGTGGACGGCAGCTCCCGCGACGCCCGCACCATCATCACCCGACGCACTGCGGGCACATCCGGGATCAGCCGCCGTCGATCCCCCGGCGCGAGCACCCGAGGGAGCCTCGGACGCAGAACCGCGCCCCTGCCTCGTCGATGACAGGCGCGCGCGCACGACAGAGGCGAGGTGCCCCCACGGGGTTTCCGTGAGCGCGACGACGAGCGCCGCGACCCCGAGGAGGACGACGCCGAGCGCGAGGGCCAGGTCCGCGTCGGACTCTGCGGGCCAAAGTAGATCTGGAGGGGCATCGTGCGGGTCACGCCCCTGCATGGAGCCCGGCGAACGTGAGGGTCGCGCCGAATTCGCCGAGGCAGCGGGCGAGCGCGAGCGCGGCGCCGCGACCCGAGGCCGGGCAGGACCGTGGGCAGCGTGATCTGCCAGAAAGACGCGCGAGGGCGAGGCGCCCAGGGAGGAGGCCATCTCGTCGAGCCCCTGCTCGCGGGAGCGCAGCGCGGATTCGAGGGTGACGATGAGGAAGGGCAGGGACACGAAAACCTGCGCGATGACGACCGCGGTCGTCGTGAACGCGATGTCGAGGCCGGCGCCGCTCAGCAGAGCGCCCAACGTCGAGCGCCTGCCGAAGGCCGCGAGGAGCGCGATGCCGGCGACGACGGGCGGCAGCGAGAGGGGCAGGGCGACGAGGATGCGGGCGGCGCGCACGCCGCGCCACGAGCGCGACAGAACGAGGGCCGCGGGGACGCCGAGGAGGAGGTCGACGCCGAGCGCCATCACGCAGGTGCGCAGGGAGAGCGCGAGGGCGGCGGAGGCCTCGTGGGTGGCGAGGGTCGCTCCCAGGGTCGCCCAGTTGACGCGCCCCAGCATGAAGGCGAGGGGCAGGACCAGGAAGCACAGGGCGAGCGCGCCGAGGCCCCCCGCCCAGACGGGCAGGGGGCTCACGGCGGGTGTCCTCCGCGACTTCACGGGTCGACGTTACTTCGCGGCGGGGCGTGAAGCCGGCCTCTTCGAGGGGCCTTCGTCCGTCGGTCGAGAGGACCAGGTCGATCCACTTTCTGGCCGTAGTCCTTCTTGGTCGAGGCGCTCACGAGGGCGATCGGGTACTTGTTGACGGCCTCGTCGGCGCCCTGAATCTCGACGGTGTCGACGGCGTCGCCCTCGGCGAGGGCGTCGGTCTTGTAGACGATGCCGGCGTCAGCCTGGCCGGAGGACACCTTGCCACGCACGTCGGTGACGGCCTGCTCCTCGGAAACCGGGTTGAGGGTCACGCCGAGCTTGTCGGTGAGGGTCTTGGTGAGCTTGCCGCAGGGGACCTCGGGGGCGCAGATGACCAGCTTGGTGCCGTCGAGCGAGGAGTCGAGGCCGGTGATGCCGGCGGGGTTTGCCGGGCGTCGTGATGAGGGTCAGCGTGTTGGTGACGAAGATGGTCTGCGCGTCGACCTGCGAGGCGTCGGCGGCCTTCTTCATGGTGGACTCGTTGGCGGTGGCCAGGACATCGACGTCCGCGCCTTCGCCGAGCTGGGTCACGAGGTCCTGGGAGCCCGCGAAGTTGAAGCGCACGTCCACGCCGGGGTTGGCGGCCTCGAAGGTCTTCTCGAGCTCGCCGAAGGTCTCGGTCAGCGAGGCGGCGGCGTAGACGTTGAGAACGACGGGTCTCGGCGGGGGCTGGGTTCTGCCTCGGACGAGGCCGTGGAGTCGGCGGCGGGGGAGCCGGAGGTGCAGGCGGCGAGGGCCAGCGCGGCCGCGCCGAGGACGGGAAGGATGCGAAGGGAGCGCACTCGTCTCTCCTTTTATGAGGGAATGGAACGCATTAAATCTAACATGGGGATGTGCGGCGCGCAACGCTTGCGCGTTCAGCGTACCCAAATTGTTACTTTTACCCTGTGAGAATAGGGGAAAGCTGATCACCTATTAAACTCGGTGTCACCCACTCATATAAACGGGTAAGCTGCCATTCGACTCAGTGCAGCTTCAGCCCCGCATCGAGTTCACACGCGCGCACGGACCATTTTCACTCGGAGCGACGCGACGCAAAAAGCTTCGACCAGACACCCGCTCCACCCCGCCTACCCGAAGACGAGGGACTAGGGATCACAGTCGTAGCACATCATTCTCGGAGGACACCATGCCCAAGCCCGTCGACTACGACCTCAGCCAGATCAGCGCCCACGTCATCACCTATTCCGACCGCATTCAGCGCGGCACGAAGGAGGATCGGGCGACCCCCGCCTGCACTGCCGCACTGGCAGAGGCGGGCCTCGGCCCGGTGACGGTCGCGGCAATCCCCGAGAGCGCCGATATCCTCGAGACGGAGATCCGCGACGCGCTCGAGGCCGGCGCGCGCTTCGTCCTGGTTCTGGGCGGCTCGGGCTTCGGCGTGGGTAACTACGCGCCCGAGGTCGTCCACTCGATTATCGAGGTCGAGATCCCGGGCATCGCCGAGCAGATCCGCGCCCACGGCCTCGACCAACACCCCCTGTCGGGCCTGTCCCGCGAGGTCGTCGGCGTGACGGCGCGGGACTCGTCGGGGGCCCTCGTCGTCTCCTCCCCCGGCTCGCGCGGCGGCGCGCTCGACACCCTCGAGGTGGTCACGCCGCTGCTGGGAGCGATCTTCCACCAGCTCGACGAACAGCGCTAGCCCTTATCTCCGTCCCCTCCCCTCTCCCCTCTCGCCCCTCTCTCCGCCTCTCCCCTCTCTCAATGTCGCATGCAATTTGGGTACCCTTCATTTTCTTAGGCATCGAGAAAAACGTTGAAATACCAACACCCCCATTTCAAAAATCCGAAAGGTTGACATGGGGAATTGCATGCGACATTTGTGGGGAACCATGCCGACGATCAGGGACGAGGGCCTCGATCGGGAGGCGTCGATCAGGAGGCGTAGCCGACCCAGCGTCCGATTCATGCGGAGCGTCGTGGCCTCAACTGGTCGAGCCATGCGATCAACTCAGGCATATCGCTCCAGGGCGCCTCGTCCCACGCGGTCACGCCCTGCGCGAAGCTCGCCCGCCGACGCTGCACCCGTAGACAGGCCTCGTCGGTGTGATCGATGAGCCACTGAGGAATTTCCATTGCTTTCTCATAAGCTCCCCGTTCCCACTTACTGACGAGTTCCTCAACGACAGCACTTGCGGTCCAGCTCGAACAGACGTCCGCACAGTGATAGACAAACCACGCCTCGATGCAGGGATTCGACAGTGCTGCACCATGATGAAAGTCCATCTTCTCCGACAACCACTTCTTCAAGATCGCCCTATGCGGCTGATTCACATCCGCATCACAGATGATCCAGGCACCAGAGATAGAGATACTCTCACGCTTTAGCTCCTTAACCTTTCCCCCCATTATCTCAACCAGGTTCCTGAGAGAGGATTTCGAGTCGTTTCTACAGAAAATAAAGGAAAAGGCGCGACCATAAAGGTGCTGTTTCAGCGCATTCAAGTATTGCTTCTCTGTCGCCCCTTCAACGGCGAGAACGACAAGGGGCTTCACCTGTTTACTATGAGAGCGCCCCCTGAACCCGCGCGAAGATTTCCTCGTCGGCACCTTCTTCTTGCCCACATCGCCTCCTACAGACGCGGAACGCCGCCGAGGCGACCCGACATGTACATCCGCTGCAGGTCGCTACCCGATCGAATGTCGGACGCAGGGAAGTCCGTGAGCCTCGTGAGCTCTGACCGGTGATCGTTCTTTTCCACCAACCAAATTTCGTCGCGCCGCAGCAGGTCAGCCCGCAGGAGGTGGAGTTCATGCGTCGTAAAGATCAATTGACGTTTCTCATCAGTCCCGACGCATCCAGAAACAGCCGAATGAGCTCCTCCGTGAGCTTCGGGTGGAGCGAGTCTTCGAGTTCGTCGATCAGATAGACGCCCGACTTGTGGGCCCCTCCCGCCCAATACAGGATGGGCAACAGGTGCAGGTAGCGGATGCTGCCGTCGGATTCCTGCTCAAGGGGAAGCCGGAACTCCTTGTTTCCATCCCCATGCACGGTGACGAGACGCTCATAGACAACGTCTCCGTCCTCGGCCAAGCGAGCGCGAAAAACGGTGCCACTCTCCGCATTGAGGTACGCCTCCGAGGTGTTATCAAGCAGCTGACCCTCGACCTCATCGAGGATCTTCTCTTCTGCAGGCACCTTGGCTCGAGGAACCGCCGTGAAGCAGATGTCGGAGATACCCGTGTCGGCGACTGTCAACCCCCTCCCGACAGCGGCACGAAAATCTTCGTCGTGCGCGATCCGCTGCGGCATGAGGATGTAACGCGCTCCCCGCTTCAGGATGGTCAGGCGCTTGAACCATTCGATGACGGAGCCCAGAAGACTCTTCTCGTCGTCAATGAGCCCCGCATTGAAGCAGGTTTCGAGGAAGAGGCGGTTTGGTTGAACTGTCTTCGACGCAGCGTCGAGGGACACGTCGTCCTCAAGATCGCCGTAGAGTGAGACCTCCTGGCCGCGGCGCTCGAAGACCGCCTGCTCGTCCTCCGAACGCACGCGGTACAGGGACTCTTCGACGATTTCTCCCGCGTTGAACGCCACCTCGTAGTAGACGATTGCTTGCCGATTCGACGTCGCATCCCGCACATCGAGGACGATCTCGACGCCGATGACGCTGGGTTTGTCGGGACCAAGAAGAAGGTGCGGGTGATAGTGCAGGCGCTGCCCACGCTTGCGCGGCTCGCGCAGCATGACCTGCAGGTGAGCGAGGGCATCGAGGAGAGCGGACTTTCCCGCAGCATTCGCGCCGTAGATCGCGGCAACGGGGAGCACGCGATTCTTGCTGCCGAGGTAGAGGGTCTCTCCGTGGCGCGTTTCCTTCCCCCGCAATCATCGTAAAGTCGACCGGCTCCGAAAAGGACTTCCAGTTGTCGAGGTGAAGGACCCGCAGCATCGCACTCTCACTTTCCCATTTAGTTGCAAAAATTCTACATCTTCCTCAGAATAGAGTCCAATTACTGTGCGTCATCAGCAACGCTCCGCAGCCCTCCCTTCACCCCACCACGCCACGACACAAGTCCTCTGACAAGCGCCGCCCACCGGGGATTATTCCCGGTGGGCGGCGCTTTGTGTGAGGTCGTTCGCCGAGGCCTCGGCCAGGAGGCCTGGATCAGGGGGCCTCGGTCGGGAGGCGTCGATCAGGGGTAGCCGGTCCAGCGACCCGAGGCCGTGAAGGTCGCGCGTCGACCGTCGATCACCTGCGTGCCGGTGACCATGGCACCCGTCTCGCTCATGTAGTACCAGGAACCACCGTCCTGGATCCACCCCGTGACCATGACGCCAGAGCCGGGGAAGTAGTACCAGGACCCACCCACGTTCTGCCAACCGACAGTCATCGCGCCCGATGAGCTCATGTAGTACCAGGCGTCACCATCGCGCAGCCAGCCTGAGACCATCTTCCCGGATTCGTTCATGTAGTACCAGGAACCACCGTCCTGGATCCAGCCGGTGGCCATCGTGCCCGCACCGTCGAAGTAGTACCAGGAGCCGTCGATACTCTGCCAGCCCGTGACCACAGCGCCAGAGGAACGCATGTAGTACCAGCGTCCGTCAACCTTCTGCCAGCCTGTGAGCATCGCGCCCGTCGACTCGTCCAAGCGGTACCAGGTCCCTCGGTCAGCGAGCCATCCGGTGGACGCACGACCGTCGACGAAATAATGCCAGTTCCCATCGACGCTCTGCCACCCCTGAGCGGTCGGGTTCCCCTTGTCGTCAAGGTAGTATCGGGAGCTTCCGTCGTAGATCCACCCCGTCGCCATCACGCCGGTGGAATCCATCCAGTACCAGGTGCCGCGATCGTTCACCCACTGGCTCGTCGCACAATAGGGGTGATCCGCAAAGAAATACCAGTTGCCTGACCAGCTCTTCCACCAGCCGTACGTCGACTGCGGTCGCGCACCCTGGAACCACCACGCCCGCGGCGTGACGCCCTGGTAGTACTCGTGTCCCCACGAAGCAGCAGACAGGTCGTTGTAGCTGATGCCCGATTCGCTAAAGGTTCCCACGACGGCGGGAATGCGCGCCCGGTCCCACAGGTCAGCGGTTGGCGCCCATGACGCGGTGCCGCTCACAGTGACCGAGGTCGTCAGGCGGTCCGGGGTCACCCATTCGGGGTTCGTCTGAATGATCATCGAGGGCGAGAGGGTGGCCATGAAAGACTCTGAGTTCGAGGTCGCGAGCCCGTGATGCCCCGCCTTGAGCATGTCAACGTGCCCAACGACGGCCGCTACCCGATCCTCGAGGTCCCCCTCGATTTCGAGGTCAGCGGCGAGGAATGCGCGGTGCCCGAAGGCCGAGACGACACTCCCCCAGCCGAGCAAGTTCGCATCGCGAATGGGGTGGCGCTGATAGGACTCCTGGGGATCAAAGGGAATGAGCTGAACGTCCATGTCACCAAGCTGCACGTGCGTGTCGTAGTTCCGTACGTGCTGGACGAGCTGCGCGCCGTAGCTGCGCTGCGCCCAGGACGCGGCGGCAATCATGCGGTCATAGACCCACTGATTGTCCCAGAGCGCATTCGGGTTTGAGATCCAGGCGTCGGAGTATTCCGGGCTGAAGATGACTTGCGGATGGAAGCGGTAGATGATGTCGTCCGCGTTGTCGATATGGTCCGAGTGAGGGTGGGTACCCAGGTAGAAAGCCAGGTTCGAGGAGGTCACCCCCTGGGATGACATGTAGTCCAGGATCCGCTGCGTATCCCCCTTGGACGCCGGGGTGGTCCCCGGTCGCAGGGGGTAGCGGGGGTCGGAACCGTCGGGCGCACCTTGGCCTTCACCTCCGTCGATCATGCCGAATACTCCCTTGGATTCGAGCAGGATTGCGTCCGACCCCTGGGTGGTAATGACGTGAACGCGGGTCGGTCCAGAGGTCCCGGGATAGACGTAGGTGCGGACGTCGGCGCTCTCCTCCTGGGACGAGGCCGTGGCTGCGTCGGTGGACTCGGTGGAGTCGGCGGATTCGGCGGATTCTGAGGCGTCAGTGCCGTCCGAGGCCGCGCGATCCTGGGAGTCAGCCGGATCGGCCGCCCCGCTGTCCGAGCGTGACAGGTCGACGTCGGCGGACTGCGCATCGCCGCGCATGTCCTGACCGTCAAGTGGCGCGGCGATAGTGGAGGGAGCGAGGCTTGCGACGAGGATTCCTGACACTATGGCCAGTCCAAGCCGCCGCCACAGTTGTCCGTGACGAAGTTTCATGAGGGCACCTTGATGGGAATAGGCCGTGAGACGCTGACGCTCCCAACCTATACCCGCGGCACCATTGCTAACAACTCACTTGGCCAGAAATGCCTGCCACCAGGCCACATCCTCGGGGGTATCGATGTCCCGGCAGACGTCAGCGTCGACGCTCACCCGCTCGAGCGCGAGCGCGCGCAGTACCCGACGCACCCCCACGCCGCGCACGGACCCGAGGGCGGCCACGGCCTCGTCGATAACGCGGCGCAGCGCCCCCGCGCGGTAGACGCCCATGAGGTACTGATCGAAGGGCTCCGGGTCACCGCCGACCGCGATGCGCCCCTCACTATCCGGCCCCAAAGGAGGATCCAGGAGGGCGGGCACAGAGCCCGCCAAGCCGGGCGCGTCGACGGAGACCACAACAACCAGAACGTCGTCGTCGATGCCCAGCGCGCGCAAGCCCGCGTCGATGCCCGCCAGCGGCCCTCCGTTCGGCGGATCCTCGAGCGTACGCATAACCCCTTCCGGGACGCGCACGCTCGGCGGCACGACGGCCACGCATCCCGCACCGCACGCCTCCACCAAAACCCCGCACACGCGGTCGATCACACGCACACCACCCAGCGTCAGGTCGGGCTTTGACACGCCACCCAGCCGCTCGCCTCCGCCTCCGCCGACGACGATCGCCGCCACGTCAGCGCGCGGGGCCACGGGGTTCACTCCCACGGGGCGAAAGTCAGCACGTCGGCACGCTGCGTCGCCGCATCCATCATGAGGACACGCCCGATGAGCGGCTCGCCGAAGCCCACCAGCACCTTGATGGCCTCCGTCGCCATCGCTGTGCCCGCCTGGCCGACGACGGGGCCAAGCACACCGACTGTCGGCGAGGCCGGCGTCGTCCCGGGAGCAGGCTGGACCGGGTGCAGGCTACGCAGCGTCAGCGACGGCACGGGAGCAGGAGCACCAGACCAGAAGACGCTCACCTGGAAGGCCATCGACACGACCGTGCCCCACACGAGCGGCACGCCCGAATCAGCACAGTAGTCCGCCACCAGGTACTTCGCATCAAAGTTATCCGTGCACTCCACAATCAGATCCCACTCGTGGCCGTGCTCATCCAGCCACTGCCGGGTCACGTGCCCAAAGCGCTCAAAATGCACCGACGAATTGAGCCCACTGAGATGACGCACGGCTGAATCCGGCTTCGGATCCCCCACGTCACCCTCGCCGTGCAGGAGCTGACGCTGCAGGTTCGACACCTCGACCACGTCGGAGTCACAGATGCCGATCGTGCCGATCCCGGCCGCCGTCAGGTACAGGAGGACGGGCGAGCCGAGGCCACCCGCACCCACCACGAGCACGCGAGACGCAGCCAGACGCGCCTGACCGGCCTCACCGATACCCGACACCAGCCAGTTACGACGGAAACGCTCCAGCGCAGGGTCCCCGGCCTCGTACGGGACAGGCTGATTGATGAGGGGGCAGCGCAACCGAGCGGCCCGAAACAGCGGCCTGACGCGAATAGGGATCGCCGATCGTCATCTCACAGACCCGACCAGTTGTGCGAACCGTCGGACAGTTCCTGCTTCTTCCAGATCGGCAGCTTCGCCTTCACATCCTCGACGATCGTCTCCACCGCGCGGAACGCCTGCGCGCGATGCTCCGCCGCAACGGCCACAACCATCGCATCGTCACCGATCTCCAGACGGCCCACGCGATGCCACGCCACAATGCAATGAACGCCGGGACGATCCCTCATTTCCGAGACAATTTCCCGCAGAATCTGCGGGGATGACGGGTGCGACGAGTACTCGATCGCATCCACGCTCTCGCCACCGTCATGATTACGCACCACGCCAATGAAAGACGCGACGGCACCACAGGTGTCACGGCGGGCACTGTTGATCAGCGCAGCCGCATCCAGGGGGTCCTCGGTAATACCGGTTGCAATCTCTGCGGACATGGGATCCTCCAATGATGGGAGAGGCTATATCCACATCCTACGATGAAGCGGTCAGGATTGTCTTACAACCCTGACCGCCCCACACAAATGATTAGTAAATCTCACCCTCCAGCGAAGGGGGGCAGCACGTCAACGCGTGCACCCGGCGCGAGCTCGCTATCCGGGCGGGCCGAGCGCTCGTTCACCAGGTAGCTCGACACACTCAGGATACGGGCCAGCTCGGGGCTCTCCGCGCTCAGCTGTTCAAGGAGCTCACCGAGCGTTTCCGGCGTCTCAGAGGAGGGCACTTCGCGGACGTAACCACCGGCAGCCTCAGCGGCGCCACCGAAGAAGTGCAGCGTCGTCGACAGGGGCTTCGGGTTTGCCTCATTCAGCGAACGAATGTAGATCGTCATACGCAGCGGATCCATCGGATCGACATCAAGTGACCACGTGGCAAATCCGGTCGCCGTACGCTCGAACACGCGCTCGACGATGCCGCGGCGAAGCTCCAGCGCCAGATCATCCGGCGCGCCGGGCTCGGTAAAGGGGCACGCCGTCAGCACGACCGCCATCGGGTCGGTGTCATGAGGGATCGACGCGAAGCCCATCGCATTCATGAACAGGCGCACCTTGCCCAGGTGAGCCGCAATATTGAAGGTGTCGCGCACCGGACGGCGACTCGGCGCGTGACTATGATCCGGTACCTCCATCGTCACGAGGGCCGCATCCGCCCACCGCGAGCCGATCTCACGCACGGACGCAGCGGGATCCGCCGCATCAGCACGCAACCAGGCCAGCAGGGACGACGTCAGTTGATGGAGCATCTGCGCCGCAAACGACGGATCCGCCGGGGTCGTCGTCGAATAGCCGAGCGCGGGACGGCCTCGCCCCGAGGAGGGAAGCTGCTGCTTCTCGACCAGGCCGAGCGAGAATAAGCCCTCAAGGGTCTCGCGCACGCTCGACACGTGCAAGCCGGCCTCCTGGGCCAGTTCTGCGACAGTGACGGGGCTCGCATGGTGCGAAATGCGCTCCAGGAGAGCGTGCTGCGCGGGGGTCAGGGCAGCCATCGCGGCGAGTGTTTCAGCCAGAGGCCGAGAACGGGAGGTGTCATTCATCGATAGTCCTCTCTCCCTCATAATCAGCGGAAATGCACATGACGAGCATCACCAAACGGCTTTAGACCTGTTACGTTACTTACAAAGTGCTCTTTATTCTACCCAGCACACAAGCCGCTCCGCACGGCCAATACCACCGACTGGTCTCATTACGCGGGGTCTTCTCATCTATTCACACAGGTGACACCGCGCACCCCACGATAAAGACGCTCGGCGAGGATAAAGACTCGGGGGCGAGCTCTCGCCCGCCCCCTCATCTCGCCGATCACCCGGCCACGGCCTCGCCCCTTCGGCAGGACCGCGGCACGGGACCCGGCCATCGATCAGTCAGACATGCCGCCACGCGTCAGCTGGTGCTCGCGGCGCTCGTCGCGCGCGCGGTACACCACCGGGGGACGCGCCACGTAGCCGACCGGCGCGCTCACCGCGTGCACGAGGCGCGTGAACGGCCAGATGCAGAAGAGCAGCAGACCGGCGACGATGTGCAGCTTGAAGCTGAGGGGCACGTCGGCCATCAGGTGCGCCTGCGGGTGCAGGTAGAAGATCGACCGGAACCACACGGAGATCGTCTCGCGGTAGTCGTAGCCCTCGTGCCCGCCGAGCACCTGGTTGAGCAGCGTCGCCGCGCCGCCCAGGAGCACCGGGATGGTCAGCATGACGTAGGTGACGATATCCATGCGGGTCGTCGCCACGCGCACCGACTTGTACACGAGGCGGCGGTAGATCAGCATCGCGAGGCCGACGATCGTCATGATTCCGGCGATCGTACCGGGGATCGTCGCCATCAGGTGGTAGACGTGCTGGGGCACGCCGGCCGCCTCGGTCCACGTCTTCGGGATCACGAGGCCGAGGATGTGGCCCATGAACACGAAGAGGACACCGAAGTGGAACAGCGGCGACGCCCAGCGCAGGATGGTCGGCTCATTCCACTGCGAGGAACGAGACGTCCAGCCGTACTGGTCCGTCTTGTAGCGCCACGCGAGGCCCACGATGAGGATCGCGAAGGACACGTAGGGCAGGACCACCCACAGGGCAATGTCCAGGAAGGACAGCGACTGCGTCTCGGCTGCAGACGCGGCATGCAAAAGTGCGGATTCCATGAACGTTACCGTCCCATCGTTGTTTCGGAAGTCGGGGAGGGCGTGGCAGACAGATCGCCCACGCCCACCAGCTCGGTGGGTGGCCCCTGGCTAATGAGCTTACGGAAGCCCTCAATGGTCTTTTCGTCCGGCTCGGGCAGCGTCGCGACCAGCGCATCCAGCAGCGGCGCGTACGGGGAGTCCGCGGCGCGCAGCGCCGTGCGGATCACCTCGATGCCCTCGCGGTTCGAGCGCAGCAGGCCCTCGGCCGTGCCCGTCTCGTCGAAGGCCGCGAACTCCAGGACCACCGGCAGGTGGTCGGGCAGCTCCTCGCGGTCCATCTCGAAGCCGGCTCGGCGCAGCACCTCCTTGAACGCCAGGATGGCCTGGCCGCGTCCGCGAGTGTCGCCGTGTGTGTAGTACGTCAGGCCGAGCGCGCAGCGGCGGCGCTGGTCGAACGTCTCCACGTAGGTGGTCTGCATGGCGCGCAGGCCGGCGGCGCGAGCGTAGCTCACGAACGAGGCCAGGGCCGACGAGGCCGACTCCGGCAGGTCCGCCAGAGCCTCCTCGACGGCGTTCAGCTTGGTCTCGAAGTCATCCCCCGGGTAGTCCAGGAGGACCGAGACCGCCATGCGCACGCCGCGCGCGTCCTGCGGGATCCATCTCCGTTTCCGGAGCGGCCGTAGGAATACGCGGAATGCCGACGAAAGTACTCATCGAACGACCTCAAGGGGGAGCATCTGGCGTCCCTCCGGCGACGAGCCACCCGTCGGGCGGTTCGACGTGGCGGGGGCCAGGCCGTGGAAGGCCTCGACGTCGTAGGACACCGGGCAGCCCTCGAGCTCCTTGATGCCGCGCGGCATCTCGGGGTGGGCGGTCGGGATGACGAAGCGGTCGTCGTACTTGGCGATCGACAGCAGTCGGTACATCTCCTTAACCTTCTCCGGGGTCATGCCCACGGAGGCCGGGATCTCCTCGTTCGTCGGGTTGTCGACGAAGACGTCGCGCATGTAGGAGCGCATCGCGGCGAGACGACGCAGCGCCAGCTCCACGGGAGCCGTGTCTCCGGCCGTGAACAGGCCGGCCAGGTACTCCAGCGGGATACGCATCTGCGAGATGGCGGACAGCAGAACCTTTGTGGTCCTCGCCGTCGCTGCCGGACGCCGTCACCTGGTCGACGACCGGGGACAGCGGCGGCACGTACCAGACCATCGGCAGGGTGCGGAACTCGGGGTGCAGCGGCAGGGCGACCTCGTACTCGGTGATGAGCTTCCAGATCGGGGACTGCTGGGCGGCCGTGATCCACGAGTGGGGAACGCCGTTGGCCTGAGCCTGGGCGACCACCTGCGGGTCGTTCGGGTCGAGCAGGATCTCGCGCTGGGCCCGGTACAGGTCACGCTCGTCCTCCTGGGAAGCGGCCCAGGTGACGCGGTCCGCGTCGTAGAGCAGCACGCCCAGGTAACGCAGGCGGCCCACGCAGGTCTCCGAGCAGATGGTCGGCTGGCCGACCTCGAGGCGCGGGTAGCACAGCGTGCACTTCTCGGCCTTGCCCGTGTTGTGGTTGAAGTAGACCTTCTTGTAGGGGCAGGCCGACACGCACATGCGCCAGCCGCGGCACTGGTCCTGGTCGACCAGGACGATGCCGTCCTCTGTGCGCTTGTACATCGCGCCCGAGGACACGCCGACACGCAGGTCGGGTTCAGGCAGTGCTCGCAGATGCGAGGCAGGTAGAACATGTACGCGTCCTCGATGGTCTTCGCGACCTGGAGGTTCATCTGGTGCAGGACCGGGTCCTGATCCAGGGTCTCCATGGAGCCACCGAGGTCATCGTCCCAGTTCGGGCCCCACTCGGGCTTGTCGATGTGCTCGCCCGTGATTGTGGACTTCGCGCGGGCCGTCGGGATCGCCCGGGAGTTAGCGGGCGCCTGGAGCAGCTTGTCGTACTCGTACGTCCACGGCTCGTAGTAGTCCTTCATGGTCGGCTGCGTCGGGTTCGCGAAGATCTTCGCGAGCGAGGCGACGCGTCCGCCCTGACGGGGAACGAGGCGGCCCGTGGCGGTACGCTTCCAGCCACCCTTCCACTTCTTCTGGTCCTCCCAGCCGCGGGGGTAGCCCACGCCGGGACGGGTTTCGACGTTGTTGAACCAGATGTACTCGGTGCCCTCGCGGTTCGTCCACACCTGCTTACAGGTGACCGAACAGGTGTGGCAGCCGATGCACTTGTCGAGGTTCATCACCATCGCGATCTGAGCCATGACCTTCATCAGAACTGCACCTCCTGGGAGCGGCGGCGGATAACCGTGACCTCGTCGCGGTTGTTGCCGGTTGGACCGTAGTAGTTGAACGCGTAGGCGAACTGCGCGTATCCGCCGGCCAGGTGGGTCGGCTTAATAAAGATTCGTGTCAGCGAGTTGTGCGTACCGCCGCGCTTGCCGGATTCCTCGTTCAGCGGGGTGTTGATCTGGCGATCCTGGGCGTGGTGCATGAACACCGTGCCCTCCGGGATGCGGTGGGAGACAACAGCGCGAGCCGACACGGTACCGTTACGGTTCTTCGCCTCGATCCACTCGTTGTCGCGCACGCCGATCTTCTCGGCGTCGGCCGGGCTCATCCACACCGTCTGGCCACCGCGACCCAGCGTGAGCATGTACGGGTTGTCGTAGTACTGGGAGTGGATGGCCCACTTGTTGTGGATCGTCAGGTAGCGCACCGCGACCTCGGCCTGACCCGGCTGACCGGGACGGTGATCGCCGACGGGACGCTCACCGTAGATGTGCGCCAGGTCGAGCGGCGGACGGAAGATCGGCAGGGCCTCGCCCATGTCCATCATCCAGTCGTGGTCGACGTAGAACTGCGGGCGACCCGTGAGCGTGTGCCACGGCTTGCGGCACTCGACGTTCTGCACGAAGGCGCTGTAGCGGCGGCCGCCGTGCTCGGAACCCGACCACTCGGGGCTGGTGATGACGCTGCGCGGCTGCAGGACGGTGTCCTGGTAGGTGATCTTCTTTCCTTCGTCACCCTCAGCCAGGAACGCCATCTCGTTGCCGACGCGCTTTTCCAGCGTGCGGAAGCCCTGAACGGCCAGCGAGCCGTTCGTGGTGCCCGAGAAGCGCAGCGCCATGTTCGCCGCCTTGATCGCGGTGTCACACAGCGGCATGCCCTCGCCGGCGTTGCCGTCCATGGGGGCGCGGCCGTTGAGGTCACCGAGTTCCTCGAAGGCCTCCTGGACGTTGAACGCGACGCCCTTGGCGGCCAGGCCAGCCTTTTCCAGGAGCGGACCCATGCGGTCGAACTTGTAGCCGACCTGCGTGTAGTCGCGCTCGATCGGGACCAGCTTCGGCATGGTCTTGCCGGGCGTCCACGTCTGCTCGGGGACGACGCCGCTCGCCATGGTCATGGCGTCCGGGGAGTCGTGACCCAGCGGGACGGCGACGACGTCCGTCTGCGTCCCCAGGTGGTCGGCGGCCAGGCGTCCCACGAGGTGCGCCAGCGTCTGGAACACCTCGAAGTCGGTGCGCGCCTCCCACGGCGGGTTCACGGCCTCGTCGAAGCAGTGCATGAAGGGGTGCATGTCCGTGGAGGACAGGTCGTGCTTCTCGTACCACGTGGCGGCGGGCAGCACGACGTCGGAGTGCAGCGTCGTCGAGGTGTTACGGAAGTCCGCGACCCACATGAGGTCGAGCTTGCCGGGGTGAGCGTCGCGCCAGTTGACGGTCGCGGGACGGTTGCCCTCTTCCAGCTCCTGCGCGTTGACCTCGTTGCCGGTGCCCAGCATGTGACGCAGGAAGAACTCGGTGCCCTTCGCGGACGATCCGAGCAGGTTCGTGCGCCAGTTCGCGAGGATCTTCGGGACGTTGTGGTGGGCGTCCGGGTCCTCGATCGCGAACTGGAGGCGGCCCTCGCGCAGCTCCTGGGACACGTACTGCGCCGGAGCCATGCCGGCCTCGGCGGCCTCGCGACCCAGCTGGGTCGAACCCTTGGAGAACGTCGGGTAGCAGGGCATCCAGCCGCGCTGCACCGACTCGACGAGCGTGTCGACCAGCTGCTTGCCGTCCAGGTGCGAGGACTTGATCGGGTTCGCCATGGCCGAGGCCGCGGCCCCGTCGTAGCGCCACTGGTCGGTGGTCATGTAGTACCAGCCGGTGGAGATCATCTGGCGCGGCGGGCGCGCCCAGTCCAGGGCGAAGGTGAAGGAGCCCCAGCCCATGATCGGGCGGACCTTCTCCTGACCCACGTAGTGGGCCCAGCCGCCGCCGTTGCGGCCCTGGGTACCACACATTTCCGTGAGCGCCAGGAACGTCCGGTACATCTGGTCGGAGTGGTAGTAGTGGTTCGTGCCGGCGCCCATGAGGATCATGGAACGGCCCTGCGTCTCGACCGCGTTCTGTGCGAACTCGCGGCCGATCTTGATGGCGGCTCCGGCGGGAACCGACGTGAACTCCTCCTGCCACGCGGGGGTGCCCGGCGTGGAGGCGTCCATGTAGTCGGTGGGCCACTGGCCCGGCAGGCCCTCGCGCTCAACCGCGTAGTGGGCCAGCATGATGTCGAACACGGTCGTCACGAGGCGGCCGTTCACGCGGCGCGCGGGCACGCCGCGCTTCACGTAGCCGCCGCCGACCGATGCCTGGCCGGGGGCCGCAGGCAGGTCGAAGCGCGGCAGGGCGATCTCGACGCCCTCCCACTCGTTCGTGTCCATGATGGACAGGACCGGCTCGACGCCATCAAGGTTGAGGTTCCAGTGGCCTGCGCCCTCCTCTCCGAAGCGATCGGCGAGCGTGCCACCCGGGTCCTTGACCGTGCCGTCGGCCTCGATGACGAGGGGACGGAACTCGTTGTTCTCGGTGCGCGTCGTCGTGCCCTCGGGCATCTTGGCGGCCGTGAGGAACTTGCCGGGGACCAACGTCGCCGGATCGATGCCCTCGTGGGCACCCTCGCCGACCTCGCCGATCTCCACGAGGAACGGGCCGTCGGTGTAGCGCAACATGTAATCGAGGAACATGGGCTCGCGCTTGCCGACGTGGAATTCCTTGAGGATGACGTGACCCATGGCCTGCGCCAGGGCACCGTCCGTGCCGGGCTGGACGCGCAACCAGTCGTCCGCGAACTTCGTGTTGTCAGCGAAGTCCGGGGACACGACGACGACCTTCTGGCCGTGGTAGCGGGCCTCGGCCATGAAGTGGGCGTCGGGGGTACGGGTCAGCGGCAGGTTCGTGCCCCACATGATGAGGTACTGCGAGTTGAACCAGTCGCCGGCCTCGGGCACGTCGGTCTGGTCGCCGAAGACCTGCGGCGAGGCCGGCGGGAGGTCCGCGTACCAGTCGTAGAAGGACAGCATGGTGCCGCCGATGAGCTCGTGGAAGCGGGCGCCCGCACCGTAGGAGATCATCGACATGGCGGGGATCACCGAGAAGCCGGCGATGCGGTCGGGGCCGTACTGCTTGATCGTGTGCACGTAGGCGGAGGCGACGATCTCCATCGCCTCTTCCCAGGACACGCGGACCATGCCGCCGCGGCCACGCTGCGACTTGTAGGCACGCGCCTTCTCCGGGTCCTCAACGACCGCGGCCCACGCGTCGACCGGATCGCCGAGGCGCTTCTTGGCCTCGCGAAACATGTCGAGGAGGACGCCGCGCACGTAGGGGTACTTGATACGGGTCGGCGAGTACTCGTACCACGAGAACGCCGCGCCACGCGGGCAGCCGCGGGGCTCGTACTCGGGCATGTCCGCGCCGGTCGACGGGTAGTCAGTCTGCTGGGTTTCCCAGGTGATGACGCCGTCCTTGACGTAGATCTTCCACGAGCACGAGCCCGTGCAGTTCACGCCATGGGTGGAGCGCACGATCTTGTCGTAGCTCCAGCGCTCGCGGTAGAAGGAGTCGCCTTCGCGGCCGCCGTCAAGGAAGAGCTGGCGCGCGTCGGCGGACGCCTTGCCGCGACGCAGCCACGAGCCGAGCGCGAACAGGGTCGCGCCGGTTGCGGGCTTGACCTCGCCGCCGTAGGTCGGGAAGGTCATGTCGGATTCGAGATTCGTCATGGGGTGCTCCTAAGAGTCGATTGACGAGGCAGTGGCAGGTCCGTCGGCACCACGCAGTGCCGGGTGGATCAGCCGGGGAACGGGGCGTTCTTGCGCGCGTACATGATCCAGCACAGGACCGAGCACAGGGCGCAGAAGATAGCGCAGCCCGCGAAGAAGACCGGGGCGCTGATGGCGGAGAGCGCGACGCCGACCAGGAAGGGGCCGAGGGACGCGATCGCCGAGGTGAAGCCGATGGCGCCGCCAGCCTGGCGGGCCGGCATGATCATCGGCATCTGCTTGAAGGTACCGGCGTTACCGAAGCCGGAGAACAGGAACATGGTGAGCATGAGCGCCATGAAGATGTAGAAGTCGGTCCAACCGGTGGGGTTGGTCAGCACCCAGGCGACACCGCCCAGGGTGATGGCCATGCCGACGCCGGAGATGAAGGTCCAGATGGCGCCGCCCATGCGGTCGCAGAAGATGCCCCAGGACATGCGGATGACCGAGCCGATGAGGGGGCCAAGGAAGGCGAAGGTCGCGCCCTTGACGCCCAGCTCGAGGGGGGGGAGGAAGCGCCGAACTGGTTGTTGATGAGCAGGCCGAAGACGGCGGAGAAACCGGAGAACAGGCCGAAGGTCATGACGTAGAGGATGGTCATGTACCAGGTGTTGGGGTTGGAGAAGATGTCCAGCTGCTGCTTGATGTTGGCCTTGACGGGCACGTCGCGCAGCCAGATGAAGGCGAGGATCGCCGCGAGGATGCACCACGGAATGAAGAAGGCTGCGGCGTTGTAGACCCAGATCTCCTGGCCGGCGGCTTCGCCGGCGACCTGCCTCTGGGGCGCCAGCCAGGTCATGCCGACCAGGCCGAAGCCCATGAGGATGGGGCCGACCAGCTGGATGACGGACATGCCGAGGTTACCGATGCCACCCTGCAGGCCCAGGGCCGTGCCGGCGAGACGCTTGGGGAAGAAGTAGCCGGTGGAGGCCATGTAGCCGGAGAACGCGCCGCCGCCGATGCCACACATGAAGGCAAGGGCCAGCAGGACCCCGTAGGGGGTCGTGTTGTCCTGGACGACGTAGAACCAGCCCGCCATGGGCAGGATGCACAGCAGGGAGGTAATACCGACGAGCTTGCGGGTGCCGATGAGCGGGGGCAGGAACATGTAGATGAGGCGCAGGATGCCGGCGGCCAGGCCCGGCAGGGCAGTCAGCCAGTAGAGCTGCGACTTGTCCAGGTTGAAGCCGAGGGCGTTCAGCTTGGGCGCGATCGCGCTGGGCAGGAACCACACGCAGAAGGCCAGGATCAGCGAGTAGGTCGTGATCCACAGCGTGCGCCACGCGAGTTTCGAGTCCCACTTGGACTCATCGTTGGGGTTCCAGTCAGTGAGCAGGTAGCGGCTCTTCTTGGCCGCGGGGTCGGTCGCGCTCATGGCTCTCCTCATCCGTGAAGGGGGCATCCGGGCGCAGGCAAGCGCCGGACGTTCTTTAACACGGAGGCTACCAATTGAAATGACGTAACCCACACGAACTCATTGGGACGTGCATCACCCCTGCAAGCACTAGGAAAAGTCCCCCCGCCAGGGACGTTCTTCCCGTGAACAAACAAAGCAATTTACCGCTGTTAGAAAACACCGGTGTCACGAAATTAGTGGGAGGTTACCCGCCAATACGGCTCATGGTGCGCGACGCGCGCGCAAAAGTGTCGATATTGAGCCCGTGCGCAGCCGGCTTGGCCCACATAGCGTCGGCCCATCGGGCGGCGATCTGCGCATCGTCCCCGCCACCCCGCAGCAGGTCACGCAGCGAGGTCTCTTCGGTGGAGAACAGGCAGGATCGCACCATGCCGTCCGAGGTCAGGCGGGTGCGGTCGCACGCGCCACAGAAGGGGTCGGACACGGAGGCGATGACTCCGAGGCGCTTGGATGGGTCACCATCCACAATCCAGCGCCCCGCCGGCGAATGCGGATCCTCGCGGGGCGCGGGGGTCAGCGTGTGGCGAGTGCCCATGATGTGCAGGATCTCGTCGGCCGTCATGATGTTTTGGCGATCCCACGTGTCCGGCGGGCCGATCGGCATCTGCTCGATGACGCGCAGCTCGATGCCTCGGTCCAGGCAGTAGTCGACCAGGTCGGGCAGGTCGGCCTCGTTCATGCCGCGCAGGACGAGGGCGTTGACCTTGATGGGGCTCAGGCCGGCGCGGGCGGCGGCCTCGATGCCCTCCAGGACGTCGCCGAGGCGATCGCGGCGGGTGATCGCCGCGAAGTGCTCGGGGTCCAGAGAATCAAGCGAAATGTTGACACGGTTCAGGCCCGTGTCCTTCAGGCCCTGGGCCCGCTTGGCCAGGCCAAGCGCATTCGTCGTCAGAGCCAGGTCGAGCGGCTTCCCCTCGTCGGTGCGCAGGTGGGAGCATTCGTTGATGATCCCCTCGAGGCCTCGGCGCAGGAGCGGTTCACCTCCCGTGAAGCGCACCTGGCGGATCCCCAGCCGCTCGACGCCGACGCGCACGAGGCGCACGACCTCGTCGTCCGTCAGGGTTTCCTCGGTGGGCAGCCAGTCCAGGCCTTCGGGGGGCATGCAGTAGGAACAGCGCAGATTGCAGCGGTCGGTGAGCGACACGCGCAGGTCGCGGGCCACGCGTCCGAAGGTGTCGACGAGCCGCAGCGGCGCGTCGCACGCCACCGCATCTGCCGCCTGAGAGGCGGAAACGAACTCGACAGACATGGCGCAACCCTACCGCGATTTGCCCTGTGTTCGCCCCTCGAAAAACCGAGCGCGAACGGTGACACGCAGCCCCTGCCTCGTCGTTGAGAGAAACGAGACAGCGGCCAGCGCTGACGAGCATACGAGCTCGAGGGCTACCGTTAACCTACGATCACATGACTCATCACGAGGAGAATCATGCGCGCCGTCGTCATGCACGAGCCCGGCAATGTCACCCTCGAAGAGCGCGGCGAGGAGGGCATCGCCCGCATCAAGGAACTGACCGACGGCCTGGGCGCCGACGGCGTCGTCGAGGCGGTGGGCAACGAGGTGTCGTTCGATCAGGCGCTCGGCTGCGTGCGTCCCGGCGGTCACCTGTCATTCGTGGGCGTTCCCCACGGCGTCTCGCTGGACATGGACCGCATGTTCTTTGCTGAAGTCCACATGTTTGGCGGGCCGGCGGCCGTGCGCAAGTATCTGCCCACCATGATCGATCTGATCTACCGCGGCGAGATCAACCCGGGTGCCGTCTTCGACCTGGTCCTGCCGCTCGAGCAGGCCGCCGAGGGCTACGCCGCGATGGATGAGCGTCGCGCCACGAAGGTGATGCTCACCGTCTGATTCTGTTGCACGCCAGCGGTCTCGTGGGCTTCTGATCCGAACGCCGCCATAACGACCGCGTCCGTGCAGTCACATGCTGCACAGCTTCGTTGCCCGGGCAGCCCCGCCACCGCGCGGGGCTGCCCGGTGTCGTTTGCACGCAACATCACCGATTGAGACTCCACGAGGGGGATTTTGCACTACACGAAGCCTCCCAGCGGCGCGTCGCCGGCGTGTCGAACCGCCTTGTAGTGCAATTCCCCCCGTGCTCCCATATCCGGGCCGTTGAAACGAGCTGCAACTGCCCAGCCCACCCCACGCCTCGTGACACCACGCACAAACGGCGCACCGATGCACCCAAACCCGCGCACCGCCGAGCCACACATGAACATCATTAATGATCAAATAAAATTAGAAGCATCAAACCGTGCCGAATTGAAACGTAAAGCTGTAGAATTCACTCATGTGCCAAGAAGTCAGGGGCAACGACGCTCCTTTCGTCCTCAACGCCGTTGAACGCGCGATCATCCGCGTGCCGCGCTCCAGCCACCACGGCCTCACAAAGATACCGACGGCTGTAAGAATCGCGGGCAGGACGTACCTCGATCTCGCGCGCCTCGAGGGCATAGACGCCAGCCAGCTTCCGGAGGTCATGCTCGCCGCACGCCTCTATCACCTCGCGCACACACACCACGCCATGGTGGTCACCGGACAATGCGCACTGTGGGCACACGGATACGGGTCCGTCCCTCGCATACCTGCGCTCACTATTGCTTCCTCAACGTCAACCCATTCGGTCCAACTACCCGCAGTCTCAGTCGGCACGCATCATTTCGAGCCGATAACGATCACACCGAGTCGCGTTCGTCGATTACCGCCAACCGCCGACGCACGTGGCCTCCACATCGAAAGCCTCGAAGCAGCGCAGGTCACCGTCGCACGAACATCACCGAACCGGAGAGCCGCCTTCACCCAGCTCTGCATGATCGGCAATGCCTTCACTCACTTCGATAACTTCCACCTCACAGACTCACGCCGACACGAGAAGTACTGGAAAGAGTTACTGAGCGTAGAGCTTACGCGTCTTGGCAATAGGGCTCGGGGCCGCTCTCAAGCGCAGTGGATCATCGCCCATGCTGATGCCGGATGCGCCTCCCCCGGAGAAGCACGCGTGCTGTATGAGCTGTGCGCAGCAGGCCTCACCGGCATGCGCACACAGGTCGAGGTGCACACGCGGGGTCGTCGTTACTTCATCGATTGCGCATTCCCCGCCGAGAAGGTTGGCATCGAGTTCGACGGACGCGCCAAATACGGTGATAACCCGGGCAGTATTCACGCCTCACTCGCCCGCGAGCGCGAACGCCAACGCCACCTTGAATCCGAGGGCTGGCACATTATCCGCGTCGGATGGCACGATCTGGACCACCCCGATGAGCTTGTTGCGCAGGTCCGCGCGGCGCTCGCCGCGCGCCTTGGGTGAGACGAGGTGAGAACTGGGGTGAGACGACGTGAGAGCTGTCGACCCAATGGGGGGTTTTGCACTACACGAAGCCTCCCAGCGGCGTGTCGCCGGCGTGTCGAACCGCCTTGTAGTGCAATTCCCCCCAACATCCATATCCGGGCCGTTGAAACGAGCTGCAACCGCCCAACCCGCCCCACGCCTCGTCCACGCACGCGGGGCAACCGACCACGCAGCGCACACACGACCGCCATCCCGTCACGATGCCCAGGCTGACACAAGTGCCGACACAAGTACCGACCGACACCGTCGCACCACCCGCCATCCGCCGCCTACGCCCCTCCCCCACGCCACCTGGCTCTACACTGGACACATGCACGATCCCACCTTGTCTACCGCGCAGCATCGCGAGCTGATCGAGGCGCTGGCGCATAGTCATGTCCTCCCTCACGACACGCTTCCCGTCGAGGAGTGCCTGGGTCGCCGCCTGGCGGTCGACGTCCGCTCGCTGATCCCGCTGCCGCCGTTCACGAACTCCGCGATGGACGGGTTCGCGGTGCGTCGCGAGGACCTGGCGGGCGAGGGCCCGTGGACCCTGCCCGTCGCCGGTGATATTCCGGCGGGCGACACCCGCGACAATCGCCTTGAGGCGGGGCAGGCGTGGCGCATCATGACGGGCGCCCCCATCCCGGCTGGCGCGGATACCGTCGTGAAGGTCGAGCAGACGGATCATGCGGCGGGCATCGCGCAGGCGCCCGAGACGGTGGAGATCCGCGTTGCCCCGAAGCTGGGCGAGAACGTGCGTGTTGCCGGCGAGGCCCTCGCGGCTGGCTCCCCGGTCCTGGAGGCGGGACGCGTCCTGGATGGGGCGGCGCTGGCGGCCGCGACCTCGGTCGGGCACGGCACCCTGACGGTTCTGCCCCGGCCCCGCGTCATCGTCGTGTCGACGGGCACGGAACTCAAGCGCGCCGGCGAGGCCCTCGAGCGCGGCCAGATTCCCGATTCGAATGGCATCCTGCTGCGCGGCCTCGTCGAGGAGGCCGGCGGGCAGGTCGTCGCTCACCTGCGCACGGGTGACACCCCGGCCGAACTGCGCCACGCCCTCGACACGGCACCCGAGGCCGACCTGGTCCTGACCGCCGGCGGCATTTCGGCGGGCGCGTACGAGGTCGTGCGTCTCACCCTCGGCACGGACGCGGGCTTCCACCACGTCGCCCAGCAGCCGGGCGGCCCGCAGGGCGTGGGGTCCACGCCGGTGGGCCCGGGCGGCCGCGAGACGCCGATCATCTGCCTGCCGGGCAACCCGGTGTCGGTCTTTACGACGTTCCACATGTACGTCGCAGGTGTGCTGGCGGTCATGTCGGGCCTCGTCGCCCCCGAGCGCGGCGCGACCGCCCCGAGCGGCATCCACGCCCGCGCGCGCACCAGGTGGGACTCCCCGTCCGGAAAGACGCAGTTCATCCCGCTTCGCTTCGTCTCCGCCCCCGGGCACGAGGCCGGGACCCGCACCGGGGACGAGGCCGGGACCCGCTGGGTGGAGCCGGTGCACTCCCTGGGGTCGAAGTCGCACCTGGTGGCTTCGCTGGCGAACGCGGAGGCAATCGGCGTGGTCGCGCCGGAGATCGAGACGGTCGAGGCGGGCCAGGAGCTGGCGGTCGTCCCGCTCGTAGGCTGACCCCGCTGCCCATAAGAGCTCACCCCGCTGCTCAGACATAACGAGAGGGAAATCCGTGAAATTTACACACCTGAACGAGGACGGTGCCGCCTACATGGTGGACGTGACCGCGAAGAATCCGACGGTGCGCCAGGCGAGCGCCGTGTGCCGCGTGGATTGCTCACCCGAGGTCATGCAAGCCCTGCGTGACGGCACAGTCCCGAAGGGCGACGTCCTGGCGGTGGCGCGCGTGGCCGGCATTTCGGCGGCGAAGCGCGTCCCCGAGCTGCTGCCCCTCGCACACACGATCGGCGTGCACGGCTGCGCGGTGGACCTGAGCCTGGAGGACGATCACGTGGCGATCCGTGCGACCGTGCGCACGGCTGACCGCACGGGCGTGGAGATGGAGGCGCTGACCTCGGTGACGGTCGCGGCGCTGGCGATCGTGGACATGGTCAAGGGCGTGGACCGCAGCGCCCGCATCCGCGAGGCGAAGATCGTGGCGAAGTCGGGCGGTCGCAGCGGCGACTGGGTGCGCCCGGAGGACCCGCAGGACTGAGACGCCCCGAAACGTACGCCGTCACGTACGCAGGCCGCCCGAAGCGCACGCGCCGGGCGGCCTCGTCGTATCAGCGGGTTGATCAGGCTCGCGGATGGTCGCCGCCCGCGAGCTGGTCGATGATGTGGGCGACGAGCGGGCCGATGACGGCCACGGCGTCGGTGACGCCGCCGCGGGATCCGGGAGCGTTGACGACGAGGGCGCCCTCGGGCGAACGTGCGGTGACGCCAACAAGGCCTCGCGAGAGGGCGGCGGAGACGACCTTTTCTTCACCGCGGCGCCGAATCGCGTCGGCGAGGCCATCGATGCGCGTCACGAGGAGCGGCTCGGTCGCCTCGGGGGTGACGTCGCGGGGCGCGAGGCCGGTGCCGCCGGTCGTGAAGACGAAGCGGGCACCGTCCTCGACGGCTGCGGTGATCGCTGCGCGGATGGCGTCGACCTCGTCGGGGACGATCTCGACCGACGCCTCGATGTCGTGGTCCGCGAGGAGGCGCGCGGCGAGGGGCCCGGAGAGGTCCTCGGCGACGCCGGCGGAACAGCGGTCGGAGACAGTGATGACGCGTGCGGGGATCATGTCAGTGGCGGGCGTTGCCGCGGCGACGCCCGGAGCGGCGCACGCGGATCCCGGAGGTAATGGGGTCGACGTCGTTGAACTGGCGCGGGGAGAGCTCGTAGTCGACGCGGCGCGCGGGCTCGGGTTCGAACGCCTGCGGGAGGGGACGCTGCGGGCGCTCGTTCACACGCTTCTGGGCACGCTGGGGGAATACGGGCGGCGCGGGAATCGGCTCGTCCGCGACGGTCGCGGGCGCGGAGGCCGGAGGCCGGGGCGTACTCTCACGCAGCGGCTGGGCGAGCGGGCGGCCGGGCTGCGCGGGCGTGTAGAGCCCCTCGGGCACGGTCGCGGTGGGGCGCACGTGGACGGGGCGGATTTGGGGGACGGATTTGGTGACGGGGCCGCGTGTGGTGTCGGGCGACACGGCGGGCATGACAGGGGCGGCGCTGCGGTAGGGCGGCTGCGAGGGCGGGGTCTGCGTCGCGGGCGCGACACTTTCGCCCGCGGGGATGTCGGCGGGGTTGTCGGCGTTGCCGGAGACACGCTCGGAGAAGGGGCGGCCCGCCCGACGAGGCAGGGGCGAGGCCTCGGTCCCACGGTGACGGCTGGGCGTGTGCGCGGAGTGCGAGGGTGCCGCCGGAGCAGCGGGGATCGCAGCATCGGAGACCGGGGCTGCGGGGGCTTCGGGCGTCACAAGCTGAGCGGGAACGCCCTCGTGGCGAGGAGTATTCTCGAGCGCGAGCTTCTCGGCGCGGACCGCCGCGGGCACCTCGTCCTCCTCGTAGGGGACAACGGGGGGCGCGGGGATAGCGTCGGGCTCGTGGACGGGGGCCTGGACGACGGGCATTTCGTCGGCACTGCGGCAACCGAGAAAGAAGGAACGCAGCTGCATGGCGGCCTCTTGGGCGAGGACTCCGCCGATCACCTCGGTCGGGTGGGGCATGCGGGCGTCGCGCAGGACGTCGCGCAGGGAGCCAGCGGCACCTGCCTTCGGGTCCCACGCGCCAAAGACAACGCGATCAACGCGGGAGGCGAGAATGGCGCCCGCGCACATCGTGCAGGGCTCGAGGGTGACGACGAGCGTGCAGCCCGTCAGGCGCCAGGTTCCCCTGGCGCGGCCAGCCTCACGCAGCGCGACGATTTCGGCGTGACCAGCGGGATCGTGGTGCGCCTCGCGGCAGTTCCACCCGCGGCCGATGATCCGGCCGTTTTCGTCGACGACGACGGCCCCGACGGGGACATCTCCCGTCTCGCGGGCGCGGTTGGCCAGGAAAAGGGCCTTCCCCATTGCTTCGCGGTACTGCTCATTCACGGTCACACTACTAGCTTACCGGCCAAATCAGTGTTGGGATAGTTGGAGTCCACAGTGGCTTGTGAGCTTCATGTGACGCGTGAGTCGACGTTGCCCGGATCCGGACGCGGTGCCCACCCCACCGACAGTCGCGCGGATCAGAGCTGACCGGCCACGGCCTCGTCCCCGACGCACCAGGGTGCACATCCACCGGCGGACAAGGTAGCCTATAACCATGCGCCTCCACGTTGCCAATCACCCCCTGATCACCCACAAGCTCACCGTTCTGCGCGATCGCGAAACGCCGTCGGCGACGTTCCGCCAGCTCGTGGACGAACTGGTCACTCTGCTCGCCTACGAGGCGACCCGCGAGGTGGCCGTCACCGAGACCCCCATCGAGACCCCCGTTGCCCCCACGGTCGGCCTGAAGCTCTCCGAGCCTCGCCCGATCGTGGTCCCCGTCCTGCGCGCAGGCCTGGGCATGCTCGAGGGCATGACCCGCATGCTGCCCACGGCCGAGGTCGGCTTCCTGGGCATGCGCCGCGACGAGGACACCCTGGAGATCGAGACCTACGCGAACCGCCTGCCGGACGACCTGTCGGGCCGCCAGTGCTTCATTCTCGACCCCATGCTGGCCACCGGTCACACCATGGTCGCCGCCACCAACTACCTCTTCGAGCGCGGCGCGAAGGACGTCACCTGCGTGTGTATCCTGGCCGCTCCCGAGGGCATCAAGACGCTCGAGGAAGCGATCGGCGACCGCGCCGACGTGAACGTCGTCGTCGCCGCTGTCGACGATCACCTCAACGAGAAGTCCTACATCGTCCCCGGCCTGGGCGACGCGGGCGACCGCCTGTACGGCATCATCGACTGACGGACGTTCTCACAAGCGTCACGGCGCGAGGCGTGAAAACTCGCGTGCGACGCAGCTAACGCCACGCGAGGGTGGTGGCGGGACCCAGGTCCCGCCACCACCCTCGTATTTACTCATTAATCGAGGCATAAACCAACCGTCGTGGCTATTTGTAGCCTATTTTCCCTAATGACAGCCTTATGTGACCTTAAACGCTAAGAGTTCGTCAGCCTCGAAAATGCCACGTCAGCGCCTCATGCTTGTCACATGGCACTGATTCAGACCAATCCCAAGCGCCGCCGCTACGGCGTCGCAGCAATCGCAGGTGTTCTCGGCGGTATCGTCTCCGCCATCGTCAAGTTCGGCTGGGAGGTGCCGCTGCCTCCGCGTACGCCCGAGCGCAACGCCACCAACCCGCCCCAGGAGCTGCTCCAGCAGCTGGGCGTCCCGGAGAGCGTCACGCACCTGTCCTACACCTTCAACGGTAACGAAGGACTCCCCTGGATCTCCTTCATCGTCCACTTCTCGTTCTCGATCGCCTTCGCGGTTCTCTACTGCGTGCTGGCCGAGCGCTTCCCGCAGATCAAGCTCTGGCAGGGTGCCGCCTTCGGTATCTTCGTCTACGTGGCCTTCCACGTCGTCCTCATGCCGCTGATGGGCACCGTCCCAGCGCCCTGGAACCAGCCCTTCGCGGAGCACTTCTCCGAATTCTTCGGCCACATCATCTGGCTGTGGGTCATCGAAGTCTTCCGCCGCGACATGCGCAACCGCATCACGCACGAGCCGGACGCCGAGTTCCCGCTCGAGGCACGCACCAACTGACGCGCGCCGCTCACGCGGACATACGGGTGGCCCCCGGAACCCAAGGGTTCCGGGGGCCACCCGCTTACCTGCGCGAACCTTTTCGTCCGCGATCCGTCAGCCTCGACGCCTGCGCGCCCCGGCCTCGTCAATCAGAGTCAATCAGAACGCCGGGATGACCGAGCCGTCCGACCAGGTCTGCTCGATGTACTGCTTCACCTGATCGGAGTGCAGGAGCTTCTCAAGCTTGGCGATCGCGTCAGCCTTCTTCGAATCCTTCTTCCACACGAGGACGTTCACAGCCGGGTTGTCGACCGGGGACTCGACGACGAGGGCGTCGCCGCTCAGGCTCAGGCCGCCCTCCTGGGCGAAGTTACCGTTGATGACCGCGTAGTCGAAGTCCTCGAGCGAGCGGACCAGCTGCGGGCCCTCGACCTCGTTGAAGGAGAAGTCCTTCAGCTTCGTGACGGTGTTGACGTTGACGTCGCCCTCACCCTCGGGGATGGACACGAGGCCCTGGGTGGCCAGCAGGCGCAGCGCGCGCTCCTGGTTGGAGGTGTCGGAGATGATGCCGATCGTGCCGCCGTTGGGCAGCTCGTCCAGGGACTTGTGCTTCTGGGAGAAGACGCCGAGGGGCTCGAGGTGAATACCCGCGCCGGCCTCGAAATCGTAGCCGAACTGCTTCTCCGCGTTCTCCAGGTAGGGGACGGTCTGGTAGAAGTTGGCGTCGAGCTCACCGTCGTTGAGCGCCGTGTTGGGCTGCACGTAGTCGGTGTACTCAACGATATTGAGCTTGATGCCCTCGGCCTCGGCCAGGTTGTCGTTGATGTAGGTGAGGATCTTCGCGTGGGGCGAGGGGGTCGCGCCCACGGTCAGGGTCACGACGTCCGAGGAGGAGCCGGAGCCGGACGCATCCGAGGAGGAGCCGGAGCCGCCGCAGGCCGCCAGACCGAGGGAGGCGACGGCGGCCAGCGCGAGGGCCGCGAAGGAACGATGACGCATGATGTTTCTCTTTTCTGTGGTCGTCGATGGGATGGGACGAGGCCGGGGTGGCCTCGGGTGGACAAGGGTGTGCGTGCGCCTCAGCGCGAGCGGTGGTCGACCGCCCGCGAGATGAGGTCGCCGATCAGCTGGATGACCTGGACGATGATGATGATCGCGATGACCGTGGAGATCATGACGTCGTCCTGCCAGCGGTTGTAGCCGTAGTTGATGGCCATCTGGCCCAGGCCTCCGCCACCGACGGCACCCGCCATCGCGGAGTAGCCGATGAGCGTGATCGCCAGCGTCGTGATCGACTGGATGAGGGAGGGCATGGCCTCGCGAATGAGGACACCCCAGCGGATCTGACGATTGGAGGCGCCCATCATCTGGGCGGCCTCGACCTTGCCCGGGTCGACGGCCAGGAGGTTCGTCTCCACGAGGCGCGCGAAGAAGGGCGCGGAGAGGATGACGAGCGGCACGACGGTGGCCAGCGAGCCCGTGGACTTGCCGACAATCATCTTGGTGACCGGGATCAGCATGATGATGCCGATGATGAAGGGCAGGGAGCGCACGATGTTGACGACGAAGGACACGGCCTGGTAGACGCCCTTGTTGGGGGTGAGGCCGCCCTTGCCGGTCTGGACGAGGAGGAGGCCGAGGAGCGTTCCGATGATGACCGCGAAGAGCGTCGACAGGCCCGTCATCATGAGGGTCTCGAGGATCGCTGGGACGAACTTCTGGGTGAGCGCCGGGTTGTCGAGCCACGTCGGGTCGCCCTTGCCCGTGGGCGCGAGCACCCCTGCGGCGCTCGCGGCGGCGAGGTATGCGGTGGTCATTGGGTCCTCACTTCCGCGTGAACCTTGTTCTTACGCAGCTGCTCGATGATCTTGTCGGCGTGGTACGCGGGGACGGTGAGGGCCAGGCGGCCCACCTGCACGCTGCCGAGGGACTCGAAGGTTCCCGCGGTGACGTCCGCGCCCATGGACGAGGCCAGGTGCAGCACCGTGGCACCCGTGGGCACACCCGGGTGCGACGTGAAGACGACGTCGAGGAGGACGGTGCTCTTCGTCAGGCCATCCAGGCTCGTAGCCCCGGGGGCGGGGACGGACTCCACGACGGGCATGGGGACCAGCTCGCGGGCCAGCGGGGTCGAGGGATCGGCGACGACCTCTTCGAGGGGACCGGTCTGCAGGACCTGGCCGTGGCCGAGGAGGGTCACGGAGTCACAGATCTCGCGGACGACGGCCATCTCGTGGGTAATGATGACGACGGTGACACCCGCAACGTCGCGCACGTGGCGCAGCAGGGAGAGGATCTGGGCGGTCGACTCGGTGTCGAGCGCGCTCGTCGGCTCGTCACACAGGAGCACGGCCGGGTCGTCGGCCAGGGCGCGGGCGATGCCGACGCGCTGACGCTGGCCACCCGACAGCTGGGACGGGTAGGAGTCGCCACGGCCCTCGAGCCCCACGAGGGCGAGGAGCTCCTCGACGCGCTGACGACGCTGCGCACGAGGCACGCCTGCGAGCTTCAGCGGGTAGCCGATGTTGTCGGCGGCAGTGCGTGCATCCAGGAGGTTCGCGGCCTGGAACACCATGCCGATGCGACGACGGGCGGCGCGCAGCGCGGAACCCGACAGGGTCGACAGGTCGAGGCCGTCGACGACGATGCGGCCGTCGGTGGGCTTCTCGAGCGCCGTCAGACACCTGATGAGCGTGGACTTACCCGCACCAGAACGGCCGACGATCCCGTGGATCGAACCGCGATCGACGTGCAGGTTCACCCCATCGAGCGCGACGACCTGGCCGCCGCCTTTCACGGGGTAGATCTTGGACACCCCGGTGAGGTCAATCATGTGCTTCTCCGTTACTGGGCCCCGCGGCCCGCATCATCAACATATGAGGGCCAGCGGCGCCAGCGCTCGGAATGCTGTTACAAAACTCCGTATCGTGGCTAAACCCTCACCGAACAGCCCATATCGTGGCTGTAGTTACGCGGAAAACTCCTATCCGGCGCGATACCCACGAGCACCCTGCATCCCTCCTCCCTGATCCCACCCCCAGCCTCGCCCCTCCCAAAGTCGCAGGTAATTTGGGTACCCTCATTTTTCTTAGCATCCGAGAAAAACGTTGCAATCCCAACGATCACAATTCAAATTCTGAAATAGCTGCAAGGGAATTGCATGCGACATTTTTGGTAAGGATAAGCGCGGGTCTAGTGCAACATCCGGCCTCACCCGCCCAGCCTCGCCCGCCCGACCTCATCCCCTTCCCGACCTCGCCCCCAAAAGTCGCATGCAATTTGGCTACCCTTACTTTTTTTAGGACCCGAGAAAGCGTTGCAATCCCAACGATCACAATTCAAATTCTGAAATAGCTGCAAGGGAATTGCATGCGACATTTTCGAGTAAAGATCACAGAAGCCTGCGCTCAGATAACACGCAATGGCTGATAACAAGCAGAGCCCGGTAACAAGCAGAGCCCGGAACGCCCCGACGAGGCTCACGCGACGGCGATGCCCACGAGCGCCGCGCCCCACGAGGCGGCCCACGTGCTCAGCGCGAGAGCCAGCGAACGTCCCCGGAACCCGTCGGCCCACAGGGTCACCGCGTCCACGAGAGCGGTCGAGAACGTCGTGAAGCCACCGAGGAACCCCGTCGACACGATCGGCATGATGCTCGCTGGGGCAAGCTGCGTTGCCACCCCGGCCAGGAAGCAGCCGATCACGTTGACCACCAGGATGCCGAGCTTCGCCCCCGCCGGGTCACCCCACGAGTCCAGGGCGCGCTGCACGCCTCGATCCAGCCAGAAGCGGGCGCATGCGCCCACGCCGCCAGCCAGGGCTACGAGCAGGAACGTCCCTCCCGTCATGCTCGGCCCTCCTCGTCATCGACGGATACCGCGGAGGCCACTGAGGGCCGCCGAGGGCCGCACAGCCGCTCCCCACGCGCATCCCCGCCCAGGCACACGCCCCGCCCAGGGCGAGGAGACCCAGGGACTGAGAGGCGGCCTCGACAATGCCGTTGAGCGACACGTAGCCCACCGACGCGACGATGTACGTCCCGTACGTGGTGAACGCGCCCGCGAAACCCGTGCCAACCAGGAGCTTCAGAGTCTTCAACGAGGCCGGATCCCCCGCGCCGCGCGCGAGGCACCCCGCCACCCACGCGGCCAGTGCACCCAGGAGGAACGCGCCCACCACGTTGACCGTCAGCGTCGACCACGACAGGAAAAGGCCGCGCACGGGAGAGGCCTTCGCCACCTCATCCAAGCCGGCGCGCGCAGCCGTCCCCACGACGCCACCCACGAAAACCGCCACCCAGTCGGGCACCCGAAAACTCACCATGCACCCCACTGTACGCCCGCGCCGCCCGCACCCGGGGAGGCGGATCCCGAGGGGCGGCCCCAGCCTCGTACACTGGGCGCATGACGAACACCGGACGATTCGCGCCCTCCCCCACGGGCGACTTCCACCTGGGCAACCTGCGCACCGCGATTCTCGCGTGGGCGTGGGCGCGCACGACCGGGCGGCGTTTCGTCCTGCGCATCGAGGACATCGACCGGGAGCGCGCCGGGTCCGCCCAGCGCCAGATCGAGGACCTGCAAGCGATCGGCATCGACTGGGACGGCGAACCCCTCATCCAGACCGCGCGGGCCGACGCGCACGAGGCCGCCCTGGCGTCGCTGGCCGCGCGCGGCCTCATTTTCGAGTGCTACTGCACGCGCCGCGACATCCGCGAGGCCGCCTCCGCGCCGCACGTGCCGCCCGGCCACTACCCGGGCACATGCCTGACGCTCAGCGAGTCGGAGCGCGCCGCCAAACGTGCGTCGCTGGCGGCGCTCGGGCGCGCCCCCGCGCTGCGCCTGGCCGCCCCCTCACCCGAGTGGACCGTGTTCGACGAGCTGCACGGCTCCTACACCGGGCCCGTCGACCACTTCGTCGTGCGCCGCGCAGACGGCGTGCCCGCCTACAACCTGGCGGCCGTCGTCGACGACGCCTACCAGGGCGTCGACCAGGTCGTGCGCGGCTTCGACCTGCTCTCCCAGGCGCCCGCGCAGGCGCAGCTCGCGCACCTGCTTGGAGCGCCCGAGCCGACGTACGCGCACGTGCCCCTCGCGCTCGCGCCCTCCGGGGCCCGCTGGCTAAGCGCGACGGCGCCGTCACCCTCTCAGACCTACGAGGCTTGGGCTGGTCCACCGAGGACGTCGTGTCGTTTATCGGTTCCTCCCTGGGAGTGCCCGGGGCGCACTGCGCCTCCGACATCGCGGACGCCCTGGGGATTGAGGGGCTGCGCTCCTTGTCGACCGAGCCGTGGGTCGTGACGCCGCCCAGTTCCTAAGGTGTTGCTTCGGGCCTGGTTGCTCTATGCGCCCTGCCGGGCCGGGCTGCTTGATGTGCCCGTGGGCGGCGGCCCGCCCGCGAGCCGTCCGCGCCGCGAGCCTTCGGCTCGGCGCGTTGACTCGAAGGCCGGCCAGGCCCCGCCACCGCCCACGGGCACTGCAGCCAGGCCCTCCGACACCCTCCACACCAGTGGTGCCTGGTGGCTGATCGGTTGCTCGGAGCGTCGCCTCGTTCTCCACCCTGGCCCGCGGCCCAACGGCACCACAGCCAGGCCCGACCACCATCCCGTAGGCCTCGCATCCCTCATCGCTGGGTCTACCACCAATTTCGCATGCAATTCCCACGCAATTGTTTCAAACTATGAATTTACAGCGTTGGAATTGCAACGTTTTCACACTTTGTTGAATCTTCACCAAATCGAATTGCATGCGAAATTTATGGAGCCGGGCCCCGCCACCGCCGCGAGCTTCGACGGTGGGACCATTCGGCGATGCAGCCGCTTCTGATCGCGCGGCTAACCCAGTGCGCGTGCCGCCCTTGCAGTGCTCTGCGTCTGAGCACTATCCGGATAGGTTATGCACACGTGGATAGGTTATGCGCATCCGGATAGGTTAATATGCTATCCGGATGCTCGTTACTATCCGCGTACGTATTGACGCCTGGGAGCTGCCCACCCACGGGCGCGGTGACCAGTCCCAACATCTCACCGCTGTCCTCCACGAGTTGCGCAGCGGCCTCCAACCGGGCCGCGGGACAAAACTCTCCCCGCTCAGCTTGCTCGCAGCCAAAACGGGACAAAACTCTCCCTGCATGCGCAAAACGACCCAAAATGCGCGTATTTTGGCGAGCAGGGCGAATTTTGTCACGCAAGCACCCCCAACCGGCCACGCCGGGCGAATTTTGTCACGGAATACGCTCCACAGCGGCAATGCCGGACGAGTTCCGTCTCGCCTTCAGCTGCGCGGCCGCACGTTAGCCCCTGAGTGCGCACGTAAACCCCTCGACATGCACGCGGGCGGCGCTGCCCGCACACATGTCGTCGGGCCCAGGTGCAGGTCATCGGGCCTGCATGCGCCAGGGGCCCATACACAGGGCTTGACGCAGTATTCACAGGAACGAGGCAAACACAACCAACTAAAACACCGACTTTCCCGCGCAACAAAGCCGAAAGGTCGGGCTCAGACCAACTCTTTTTGTCCTTTAACCCTAACCCCGCGGTCCTCGCCGCAAACGCGTGGACACCACGGGCATGAAAAAAGCACTCCCGAAGGAGTGGGTTAAGGGTCAAAATGTGTGTCCGGAATCGCGGATTTTCACGGATTGACCTGTAGGTTTCCGGAAAGTATATGCTCCGGAAGCATATATCTAGCCCCCGACGGGAAATCCTCGGTGTGGCAGCCGTGATGTGCTATGCGCGGCGTGGTGTGGTGTCGCAATGTCGAAGAACCAACCACGCTGCCACTGCGGCGGTGAAATGAAACGCAACGGCACCACCAGCAAAGGCACCACCAGATGGCGCTGCAAACAATGCGGCGCCTCCAGCGTCAAACGTCGAAACGACATCACCAACGCGGCAGTGTTCACCCAGTTCATCGAGCATTGCACCACCGCAATATCACTCGACGACCTAGCCAAACGAAACGGTGTTAGCCGCGCCACCATGAAGCGGCGCTTCAAGTGGTGCTGGCTCGTTGATGTGCCTGACCCCACCGCCGGCCACCACAAGCGGATCTACGACCAGGTATTTCTCGATGGCACCTACACCGCCGGTGGCTGCCTGATCGTCGCGGCGACCATCGACCACGTGATCGCCTGGCACTGGTGCAAACACGAAACCACCCGCGACTACCAACTGCTGCTTGAACGCATCGAAGCCCCACTCATCGCCGTCATCGACGGCGGCCAAGGCGCATACAGCGCAATCAAAAAAAGTGCTGGCCGACTACGAAAATTCAACGCTGCCTCGTCCACGCCCAACGCGTGGTCCGCCGCTACACCACCACCAACCCACGCACCGATGCCGGGCGCACCATCTACCGACTTGCGCTGAAACTGACCCGGATCACCACACTGGATGAAGCCGCCGCGTGGGGTGTGCAACTGCACGAGTTTTCAACGATCTACCGGGAATGGATGAACGAGAAAACCATGATCAAAGACCCCAAAACAGGTGCATGGACCCGCGTGTGGACCCACCACAACGTGCGCAAGGCCTACAACAGCCTCAACCATCTTTGGCGGTCCGAGATGCTGTTTGTCTACCTCAACCCGCCAGCAGGAGTCCTTGCGCCCGAGCGGATCAAATCCACCACCAACAGCTTGAAGGCGGCATCAACGCCCAGCTCAAACTGCTCGCCAGAACCCACCGCGGCAGATCAGGCGAACGACAACGCCGCATGCTGGATTGGTGGCTCTACTTAAAAACGGAACTGCCTGACGATCCAGTACGAATCGCCAGGCAGTCCGACTGGGGCCAGGGCCAACTCGCCAAAGTATCCACCCTGACCCAAACCGAGAACCAAGCCGACCACGAAACAGGACGCCCAGCCCTCTACGACAACGCTATCGACACCGACTACACCCACTCAATCGGCATTCAAAAAGGCCAAATCTAACCCCCGCGACACGCCGAGCCAGACACACATTTTGACCCTTAACCCGAAGGAGTGCTCTTTAAAAATGCAGAACCCCCACCGGTGGATCGCACCGAGGGGGGCCGCTGCGCGCCCGAAGGGACTCGAACCCCCAACCTTCTGAACCGTAATCAGATGCTCTATCCATTGAGCTACGGGCGCTTTGCCGTTTGGCTGGGTATAAGCTTACACGCTCTTCATCAGGATGCAAAATCAAGAGTCATGACCTGAACCACACTGAAGGAGCACGTGCTTCAGCCGACCAAGATCGAGCAGCATATACAAAGATCCTCCGCGCACCCGGCAGCGCACCCTTATCCTTGCTGCATTCCTGCCCTGGGGAGGTTCGGATGATACCGTCACGCGGAGGACCGGCCCCCAGCATACACGTTTTCACCCGGCGCGCGCAGCTGCGGCGACCATGCCGCGGAACACCGCGGGCACGAAACACTACGGGCACGAAACACCGCAGACCCCGAACACCGCGGGCACGGACGCACACCCGGCCGTCACGCAGGCTTACCCATCGGCCACACCAGACACCCTGAAGACAACAGGCATACCCTGACACCATGAGCGACATCATCATTCCCGGCATCGGCTCGCTGGAGCCCGCACCCGCACTGGACCACCTTGATCTGCTCGCGCCACCGGTCGCGGCCGCTCTCACCGCACTGGCCGAGCACGGGGTGGCCACGGCCTCGTCGGCCCTCGTCGTCGCGATCGACCCTGAGCTGGCGGACACGGAGGTCATGACGCGCGAGTTCGGCATGGATCTGGCGCTGTCGTCGAACTGCATCCTGGTGGCGGGCAAGCGCGCGGGCGAGGAGCGGATCGCGGCGTGTGTCGTGCGCGCGACGACGAACGCTGACGTCAATCACGTCGTGAAGAAGCGCCTCGACGTGCGCAAGGCGAGCTTCTGGCCGCAGGACCGCGCGGTTGAGGCGTCGGGCATGGAGTACGGCGGCATCACACCGGTGGGCGTGCCCGACTCGTGGCGTCTCCTCATCGATTCGGCGTGCGCGGTCGGCTGGAGCTGCATCGGCTCGGGCCTGCGCCGCTCGAAGCTGTTCGTGACGGGCGAGGTCCTCGCCGCGCTCCCGGGAGCAGAGATCGTCGAGGGTCTCGGGGTCTAAGGGGACGAGGCCGGGGCCGGCTTCGAGACACAGGGCCAGGCTACGGTGCCCGCGGGCGGCGGCAGGGCCTGGCCACTCACAGCGACATGCCCCGCCCGATTGGAGGCCGCCGCGAGGCCTGCGGGGCCTGGCCGGGCTTCGAGGCGACGCGCCGAGCCGAAGGCTCGCGGCGCGGACGACTCGCGGGCGGGCAGGACTCGCGGCGGCCGGAGATCAGGCGGGGTACAGCAACAAAACCCCGGAACCTGGGCAGGTTCCGGGGTCCGGTGGCGGAGGATGGGGGATTCGAACCCCCGAGGGCTTGCACCCAACACGCTTTCCAAGCGTGCGCCATAGGCCACTAGGCGAATCCTCCGTGCACATCGTGCCGGACAATCATAAGCGAAAAAAGCCTCTCAGCGCCAATCCTGGCCAATGGACCAGATCACAGGCCCGGAATCCCCTGAAAAACCGCGCGCCCCGGCAGGCAGGCAAGCAGGCAAGCAGGCAAGCAGGCAAGCACACACCCACACCTTCCTCGGATCACCCAGGCAATTCAGTGGCATCGAAACCGCGGGCGCGCGCCAGCTCGACCACTGCCTGCCTGGCTGCACCCGCGAAGGCCGACCCCCAAGGCAGCCCCGGCCTCGTGCGAATCAGAAGAGCCCGAGCGCGTAGATGGACAGGCCAATGAAGACGAGGATGCCGTCGTAGACGAGGGCGGCGATGGCCTCGCGTGAGCCGATGCGCTCGGGGAGGGACTGCGCCTGGACCAGAGCGATGACCGCGAGAACGATGCTGATGACGAGGGTGAAGCCGAAGAACCCGAAGACGCCGAACCAGAGGGCGACTTTCGCCATGGGGTTCCTGATGGGCTTGGGGGAAGTGTAGCCGCCGTCGGCGAAGACCTCCTGGATGTCGACGTATTCCGTGCCCGGGAACCTACTGTACGAGGCCGGGACGCCCTGGCGGATGACGCTCTCGGGGGCGTAGCCGTAGCGGTCGCCGGGGGCGGCAGTTGGCGAGGCAGTGTCCGGGTTCGCCCAGGGCACGCTGGAGACTGTGGGGGCGAGGTTCGGGGACGGCTGGCTCATGTGCTCCACTATTCCATAACAGCAGGGGCGTGCACCACACTTTGGCCGCTCGTGGGGTTTAGGCGTGGCGAAACCTGCGGATACAGGGGCAAACGCGCTACCCTGTTATTCCGACCGGTACGGCCATCCTGCCCATCAACTGATCGGATTTGTACGCTTATGAGCGAAACGAAGACTTCGCTGTTCCGTTGGAAGCTTCACGGTAACGGCACGTCCATTAATCCCGGTGACGTCGTCCTCCCGGGTGAGCGACTGTCGTGGCCGCGCACTATTGGCATTGGCGCCCAGCACGTGGTCGCAATGTTTGGTGCGACGTTCCTTGTTCCGTTGTTGACGGGTTTCCCTCCGTCGACAACGCTTTTTTTCACCGCGATCGGCACCCTGCTGTTCTTCCTGATTACGGCGGGCCGTCTGCCCTCGTACCTGGGTTCCTCGTTCGCCCTGATCGCCCCGATCACCGCCGTGTCGAGCACTCTCGGGTCTTCGTACGCGCTGGGCGGCATCATTGCGACGGGTGCGACGCTGGCTACGGTTGGTTTGATCGTTCACTTCGCGGGTGTGCGCTGGATTGACGCGGTCATGCCGCCCGTGGTCACGGGCGCGATCGTGGCTCTCATCGGCCTGAATCTGGCGCCTGCCGCGTGGAACTGGGTGAAGCAGGGTCCGATCACGGCCGTCGTGACGATCGTGTCGATCTGTGTCGTGACCGTCCTCTTCAAGGGCATCCTGGGCCGCCTGTCGATCCTGATCGGCGTGCTGATCGGCTACGTGGCCGCGATTCTTCAGGGTCAGGTCGACTTCTCTCGACTGTGAGCAAGGCCGCTTGGATCGGCTTCCCTGAGTTCCAGGCTCCTAGCTTTGCCCCCTCGACCCTGGGCCTGTTCCTGCCGGTCGTGTTCATCCTGGTCGCTGAGAATGTCGGCCACGTGAAGTCTGTGTCCGCGATGACGGGCGAGAACATGGACGATCTGACGGGCCGCGCGCTCATGGCGGACGGCCTGTCCACGATGCTGGCCGGCAGCGGCGGCGGCTCGGGTACGACGACCTACGCGGAGAACATCGGCGTCATGGCGGCGACCCGCGTGTACTCGACGGCCGCGTACTTGATCGCGGCTGGTGTTGCCTTGGTCCTGTCGATGCTGCCGAAGTTCGGCGCCCTGATTGCGACGATTCCTCCGGGCGTCCTCGGCGGTGCGGGCACGGTCCTGTACGGCATGATCGGCATGCTGGGCGTGCGTATTTGGTGCAGAACCGCGTGGATTTCTCCAACCCGGTGAACCTGAACACCGCTGCGGTCGCGTTGATCGTCGCGATTGCGAACTTCACGTGGAAGATCGGCGACATGTCCTTCGAGGGCATCGCGCTGGGTACCGCCTCGGCTCTGCTGATCTACCACGGCATGCGCCTGATTTCGAAGCTGCGCGGCACGAACCTGGAGGCGGCGACGCCCGCGTCCGCACCGTCGGGTTCAGAGTTGGAGGGCGAGGCGTATTCGAAGCGCCATCGCTCCCCCGCGCCGCAGGCTGAGGCCTGATCTGACGCTTTCATTGACGAGGCCGGGGCTCGGCCACTTGCTCACCGCGCGGTGAGAGATGGGTTGGGCCCCGGCCTCGTTTATCCTCCCAATTCCGCACGTAATTCCCCAGCGATGCCGAGAATCCGATCAGCACGAACCGCGGAACTTCAACGCTTGTGCGCCCACTTATAAAATGACCGCCTGAGAATTACGTGCGACTTTTAGGTGAGCGGAGGAGGCCACACGAATTCACCCCCGCAACAAAAGTCCCTGCACATCAGTCGCTAACACCACCGCCTCCGCGCAGCTCGTCGAGCAGGCCCGCCGTGATGATGCCGGAGGGCAGGGCGACGACCGCGACGCCCATGAGCGAGGAGATCATGGCGATGGTGCGCCCCACGTCGGAGGAGGGTAGAGGTCGCCGTAGCCGACGGTCGTCAGGGAGACGACCGCCCAGTACACGGCGTCAAAAAACGTGTTGAAGGTGTCCGGCTCGACGTTGAAGATCACGAGAGCGCTCACGAGAATGTAGCCGATCGCCAGGCAGAGGACGGCGAGCAACGCTTCCCGTTGCTTCTCGAACACGGCGGCGATGGCGGAGGTGCTCTTCGAGTAGCGGATGAGCTTGAAGGCCCGCAGCGTGCGGAACAGGCGGAGGACTCGCAGCGTACGCAGCGCGTCGTTGAGGGCGTTGAAGACGGGCAGGATCGACACCAGGTCGATGATCGCCATCGGCGTGAAGGGGTAGATCAGGAACGACAACGCGCCCTTGCCGATCTTCAGATCCGCTGTCGCCCATCGGGCCAGGTAGTCGACGATGAAGACGAGGACGCACGCATACTCGATTGTTTCGAGGATGGGGCTGGATCCTTTGAAGCACAGGGGCAGGAGGCTCGCGACGATGAGGATGGTCATGACGCGCCCGTACCACATTGCCGCTCTCCCATCGCCATTGAGCAGGGAGTAGAGACGGTTCCGCATCCGCGTCGTCCTTCCTCGATACGCACGTGCCACTCCGCTATGCGCGCCGCCACGCATCCGCCGAGGCTCGAAGCGAGAACACGATCACGCCTCTCGCCTCTACAACGCACTGTAGCACTGGGCTTGGGCGGCTTGGCAGGACCGGCGCACAGCCAGATTCCCCTCTGACACTCACGACTCAGACGTGCACATATGTCATCCGTCGGCGCACAAATTTCCGCTGACAAAAACCATACGTGTTAATTATTTACGTGTAAGGTAGTGGACATGGCATCATGTGCACCCTCGCTCTTCACAGCGCTAATTCACACGGAAATGGGCGCGTGGAACGCGGTCGAATCCGCCCTTTCCGAGGCAGGAAACGCGCTCACGCTCGGCCGTTTCCTCGTCCTGCGCACGGTCCGCGATACGCCCGCGTGCCGCATCCAGGAGGTCGCGGCGAGCCAGGGCATCACCCTGGGAGCGGCCTCGCGCCTCGTGGATCGCCTCCACCGAGACGGGCTCGTGCACCGCACCCCCGTGTGAGCACGACCGGCGCGCAATAATCCTGACGGTGACGGAAGAGGGCCTGGCACACCTTGAGAAGGCCTGCATGATCGTCGAGACGGAGCAGGAACGCCTCTTCGCTCCACTCTCCGCAGCCCAGCGCGAGGAGCTGACGCGCGCCCTGTCTCTCATCGCCGAGGCCGCGAAGGAGCGCGCATGATTCGCTTCGATCACGTCTCCAAGACGTACCCGGGCGGAACGAGGGCCGTCGACGACTTTTTCCTGACCGTCGAGCAGGGCTCGACGACCGTCTTCCTGGGCACCTCGGGCTGCGGCAAGACGACGCTCATGCGGATGGTGAACGCGATGGTCACCCCGACCTCGGGCACTGTTTTCGTACGAAACCAGGACGCGGCGGGCGAGGATCCGGTGCGCTTGCGCCGCTCGATCGGCTACGTCCTGCAGGAGGGCGGCCTCTTCCCGCATCGCACGATCGCGGACAACGTCGCGACGGTTCCGCGCCTGGAGGGCGTGAGCAAGGCGGAGTCCCGCGAGCGCGCGCTCGAACTCCTCGACTTGGTCGGCCTGGATCGCGAGATGGCGCAGCGCTACCCCGCTCAGCTGTCGGGTGGGCAGCGTCAGCGCGTGGGCGTGGCCCGGGCGCTGGCCAATCGCGCGGACATCCTGCTGATGGACGAACCTTTCGGAGCGCTGGACCCGATCGTGCGCGCCGACTTGCAGCGCGAGCTGAAGGAGATTCAGCGGGTGCTGGGCACGACAATCCTCTTCGTGACGCACGATGTGGACGAGGCATTCACGCTGGGCGACCAGGTCGCCGTCCTCTCGACGGGCGGCCGCATCGAGCAGGTGGGCACGCCCTCAGAGCTGCTCTCCTCCCCCGCGTCGCCCTTCGTCGCGGAGTTCGTGGGGGCATCGCGCGCGGCGCGCCCCGTGCACCTCGCAGGCTCGGGCGGCTTGATCGTCGACGAGGCCGGAACCCCCGTGGGCACACTCACCTCCGACAAGGCCAGGGATCGTCCGTGACCTGGCTGTCCTCGAACTGGGGGGTCATCGGCTCCCTGACGCTCTCTCACCTGTGGATCGCCCTCCCAGCGATCGCACTGTCAGTGCTGTTTTCCGTGCCGATCGCTCGCTGGGCGGCGTTTTCGCGCCGCGGCGGCTGGGTCCTGTCGGCCTTGTCGGCGCTGTACGCGGTGCCGTCGCTGCCACTCCTAATCGTCATTCCGGTGATCGTGGGGGTTACGCTACGCTCGCCCGCCAACATGGTGATTGTCCTGACGCTGTACGGCGTGGCGGTGCTGGTGCGTCAGGTCGCCGAGGGTTTCCGCGCGATTCCGCGCGCGACCCTGCAGGCCGCGAACGCGTGCGGCTATTCCCTGCCCAGGCGTTTCGTTCAGGTCGAGCTGCCCCTGGCGACGCCCGTCATCGTCGCGGGCACACGCGTGGTTGCCACGTCGACTGTGTCCCTCGTGACGGTGGGGGCGTTTATCGGGGTGCGCTCGCTGGGCACGCTGTTCACTGACGGTTTTCAGCGCGGCCTCGTCGCCGAGGTCGTGGCCGGCCTGGTCGCGACGGTCCTCCTCGCGCTCGTTATCGATGCGCTGATCCAGGGAATCGGCTGGGCTCTCACCCCGTGGACGAGGAGGGGGCTGGCATGAGCATTCTCCTCGACGCCCTGAAATGGCTGACGGTGCCCGCACACTGGCTGGGCGAGTCCGGGATCCTGATGCGGGCCGCGCAGCACCTGGGCCTCACGCTCCTGATCGTGGCGCTCGCTGCGCTAATCGCGCTGCCGCTGGGCACGTGGATCGGGCATACGGGCAGGGGCCGCTGGCTGGTGAGCGCGACGGGCGCGGCCCGCGCGGTTCCCACCCTCGGCGTCCTGACGCTGGCGGGCCTGTGGCTGGGCATCGGCCTGGCGGCTCCGACCCTGGCGCTCTTGATCCTGGCGATCCCGCCGCTCCTGTCGGCGACCTACTCGGGCATCGCCTCGACGCCGCGCTCGACCGTGGATGCGGCGCGCGCGATCGGGCTGACCGAGCCCCAGGTGCTGACGCAGGTCGAGGCCCCGCACGCGGCCGGCCTCGTGGCGGCGGGCGTGCGTTCGGCGACGCTCCAGGTGATCGCGACGACGACGCTCGCAGCATACACAGCGAACTACGGCCTCGGCCGCTTCCTCTACGAGGGGCTGAAGACCCGCGACTACGCGGAGATGATCGGCGGCGCGATCATCGTCGTCGCCCTCGCCCTGGCGACCGACGCGCTCCTGGCGCTGGTGGCGCGACGCCTTCGCGCCCGCACCCATTCTTTCTCAGACAACGAGAACAACTCACCCAAGGAGTCACGATGAAACGCACGATGATCACAATGGCTGCCGTCGCAGCTTCCGCCCTGGCGCTGGCCGCCTGCGGTTCTGCAGAGTCGGTCGGCGGTAACGCGAGCACCGGAAGTTCGGACAGCGGCCAGACGACGCTCGTCGTGGGGTCGCAGGACTACTACTCGAACGAGATCATCGCCGAGGCCTACGCACAGGCGCTCGAGGGCGCCGGGTTCGCAGTCGACCGCCAGATGCGGATCGGCCAGCGCGAGGTCTACATGCCCGAGCTTGAGGCCGGCTCGATCGACGTCTTCCCCGAGTACACGGGCAACCTCCTGCAGTACCTGGATCCCAATGCGACCGCACGCTCCTCCGACGAGGTGTACGACGCGCTGCGCAGCGCCCTTCCCGATGGCTTGCGCGCCCTCGAGCAGGCTGGCGCAACCGACCAGGATTCCTACGTGGTGACGACAGACTTCGCGCAAGAACACTCGCTCACCTCGATCGGCGACCTCGCGAACGCGGGCACGCTGACGCTGGGCGGCAATTCGGAGCTGCGCACGCGCCCCTACGGCCCGACCGGGCTGTCCGATGTCTACGGAGTGACCGTCAACTTCACCCCGATCGAGGATTCGGGCGGCCCCCTCACGGTCAAGGCCTTGAAGGACGGCGACATCCAGCTCGCGAACATCTACTCGTCCGACCCGGCGCTCGCGGACGGGACACTGACGGTCCTGACGGACCCGAAGGGCCTGTTCCTGGCTTCTCACGTGGTACCCCTGGCCTCGTCGCGGGTCAGCGACGACGCGACCGCGGTCATCAACAGGGTGAGCGAGGCGTTGGACGTGCAGGATCTCATCGAGATGAACCGGGAGTCGACGGTCGAGCAGAAGTCCGCCTCTCAGATCGCCCACGACTGGCTGATCTCGGAGGGGCTGCTCTCCTGAGCGCTCTTCTCGGGACGAGGCCGGGGCCGGGTGTGTGCGCACGCTCAGCCCCGGCCTCGGCGCATGAATGCTTGGTCACAACATGCCCGTTTTTATGTGACACACACCATTATTTGACCTTCTTTTTACGTTTGTAACCAAAATGTAATGCGCACATGATGGACATCTTTCGTGTCTTCCAGGCCTCAGGGGTTACTCTCGGACCATACCTGAGGGCACCGCCCCCAGTTCCACCCATCAACCAGGAGGAAGAATCCATGAACCTGAAGAAGGCATGGCTCGTCATCCCCGCGGCCGCTGCGCTCGCTCTGACCGCCTGCGCCGGCGGCGGCTCCACGTCCTCGTCCGGCTCCGCCGACAAGGTCGTCACCACGAACGGCTCCGAGCCCCAGAACCCGCTCCTGCCGGGCCTGACCAATGAGAACGGCGGCGGCAAGATCCTGAGCGTCCTGTTCAGCCAGCTCGTCCGCTACGACACCGACGGCAAGGCCGTCCTCGACGTCGCCGAGTCCATCGAACCCAACGAGGACGCGTCCGAGTGGACCATTAAGCTCCACAACGACCGCAAGTTCTCCGACGGCACCCCCGTCCAGGCCCACAACTTCATCAAGGCCTGGAACCTGATCACCTCCAAGAAGCAGCAGCAGGCTGCCTTCTTCACCATCTTCGAGGGCACCGACGAGAAGGGCAACGGCGAGATCACCGGCCTGACCGAGGTCGACGACTACACCTTCACCGCGAAGCTGAAGAACCCCACCTCGGACTTCATGTCCCGCCTGGGCTACGTCGCCTACGCTCCGCTCCCGGACTCCACTCTGGCTGACCCCGACGCCGGCGGCCAGACCCCCGTGGGCAACGGCCCCTACAAGATGGCCTCGGCCGACGCGTGGGAGCACAACGTCAAGTTCACCGCCGTCCCCAACGAGAACTACGTGGGTGACACCAAGGCCCAGAACGACGGTGTGACCTTCGTCTTCTACTCGAGCCTCGACGCCGCCTACCAGGATCTGTCCTCCGACTCCGTGGACGTCATCGACGCCGTGCCGGCCTCCGTGTTCGCCACCTACGAGTCCGAGCTCTCGGGCCGCACCGTGAACCAGCCCTACGCTGGCGCCCAGTACTTCACGATCCCGCAGTACCTGCCCCACTTCTCCGGTGAGGAAGGCCAGCTGCGCCGCCAGGCCATCTCGATGGCCGTCGACCGCGACACCATCGTCAAGACCATCTACAACGGCACCCGCACCCCCGCCAAGGACTTCACCGCTCCGACGCTCGAGGGCTACGACGCCAACGTCTCCGGCAACGAGGTCCTGACCTACAACCCCGAGAAGGCCAAGGAACTGTGGGCCAAGGCCGACGCCATCTCCCCGTGGGACGGCACCTTCACCATCGCCTACAACTCTGACGGTGGCCACAAGGAATGGGTCGACGCGACCGCCAACTCCATCAAGAACACCCTGGGCATCGACGCTGAAGGCAACCCCTTCGCCGACTTCAAGTCCCTGCTCGACGCAGAGGACAAGGGTGAGATGACCGGCGCGTTCCGTAACGGCTGGCAGGGCGACTACCCGGCGCTGTACAACTTCCTGCAGCCCCAGTTCGCCACCGGCGCCGACGCCAACAAGGGCAAGTACTCCAACAGCGAGTTCGATTCCCTGGTGACCCAGGCGTCCTCCGCCACCAGCAGCGCCGAGGCCGCGAAGATCCTCGAGCAGGCTCAGACCATCCTGCTGCGCGACATGCCGGCCATTCCGCTGTGGTACACCAACGCCAACGGCGCATGGTCCAAGAACGTCGACAACGTCAAGTTCGACTGGAAGGGTCAGCCCGTGTTCTACCAGATCACCAAGAAGTGATCACGCAAGGGTAACCTCGCCACAGGGGCGGGCGGCGCGAGCCGCCCGCCCCTCGCGTATCTCCACCGGCCTCGCAGCCATCAGAGCAGCTCAACAAGAGGCCTCCCCGCACGCATTGACGCGGCACACACTTTTATCCCCAAAAGGCCCAAAGGGTTTGATGAGGCAGACAAATTAAGAGACTGATACGCCATTTGCCCATTCTTTACCCTATGATGGGTCCATAGTCGGCCTCACATACGAGGCTCCGCCAGGGATCGGAACCCTTCCCTCCCACGACACGAACACTAAAGGATTGTCCATGCTCCGCTACATCGGACGGCGACTCCTCCAGACCATCCCGGTCTTCTTCGGAGCCACCTTTCTGATCTTCGCGATGGTCTACCTGATGCCAGGTGACCCCGTCGCCGCACTCGGTGGCGACCGCGGCCTCTCCGAGGCCGCCGCCGCGCAGATCCGCGCCCAGTACAACCTGGACAAGCCCTTCTGGATGCAGTACCTGCTGTACCTCAAGGGAGTCTTCACACTCGACTTCGGCACCGCGTTCAACGGCCAGAAGGTCACGTCCATCATGGCGACCGCCTTCCCGACGACCGCGAAGCTCGCCATCTACGCCCTCGCCATCGAGACCTTCCTCGGCATCGCCCTCGGCGTCGTCGCAGGCATGCGCCGCGGCAAGTGGTTCGACTCCACCATCCTCGTTGTCTCCCTGCTGCTGATCTCCGTCCCCACCTTCGTCCTGGGCTTCGTCCTTCAGTACGTCCTGGGCGTGCAGCTGGCGATCCTGCCGACCACGGCCTCGGCCTCCGTCGACCTGCGCAGCCTCACCATGCCAGCCATGGTGCTCGGCGGCGTCTCCCTGGCATACGTCATCCGCCTAACCCGCCAGTCCGTCTCCGAGAACGTCTCCGCCGACTACGTGCGCACCGCGCGCGCCAAGGGCCTCTCCGGTGGCATCGTCATGACGCGCCACATCCTGCGCAACTCCCTCATCCCCGTCGCCACGTTCATCGGCGGCGACCTCGGTGCCCTCATGGGCGGCGCAATCATCACCGAGGGTATCTTCAACATCCACGGCGTCGGCGGCACCCTGTGGAGCGCCATCATCAAGGGCGAACCCCAGACCGTCGTGTCAGTGACAACAGTGCTCGTGCTGGTCTACATCATCGCGAACCTGATCGTCGATCTCCTGTACGCCGTGCTCGACCCGAGGATCCGCTATGAGTGACCAGATTCCTTCCGCCAACATCGCCCGCACCCGCGCGGGCCAGGACCACTACGTCTCCGACATCGACGAGACCGGCCTCGGTGCCGTCGACGCGGTCGCCGACGAGGGCGCGCCCTCATCCATGTGGGGCGAGGCCTGGAAGCGCCTGCGCCGCCGCCCGACCTTCTGGATCGCCGCGGCCATCATCGCGCTCGCCGCGCTCCTCGCCCTCTTCCCGTCGCTCTTCACCGCGACCGACCCGAAGTTCTGCGAGCTCTCCTCGTCGCTGGCTGGCCCCTCCGCCGGACACCCGTTCGGCTTCGACAAGCAGGGCTGCGACATCTACGCCCGCGTCGTCTACGGCGCCCGCGCGTCCGTGTCCGTCGGCATCCTCACGACCATCGCGGTCGTGCTCATCGGCGGCACCGTCGGCGCACTCGCCGGCTACTTCGGCGGCTGGTTCGACGCCCTGCTCTCGCGCATCACCGACGTGTTCTTCGCGATCCCGCTGCTCCTGGCCGCGATCGTGTTCATGCAGATGTTCAAGGGCTCGCGCTCCATCTTCATGGTCGTCATCGTCCTGTCCATGTTCGGCTGGACCTCCATCGCGCGCATCACCCGCGGGTCGGTCCTGAGCGCCAAGAACGAAGAGTTCGTCACCGCGGCCCGAGCAACCGGTGCCTCCCGCGCGCGCATCCTCATGAGCCACATCATCCCGAACTCGATGGCCCCCATCATCGTGTACGCAACCGTCGCACTGGGCACCTTCATCGTGTCCGAGGCCTCCCTGTCCTTCATGGGCATCGGCCTGCCGACCTCGGTCGTCTCCTGGGGCGCTGACATCTCGTCCGCCCAGACGTCCCTGCGCACCAACCCGATGGTCCTGTTCTACCCGGGCGCGGCCCTGGCCATGACCGTCCTCAGCTTCATCATGATGGGCGACGCCGTGCGCGAAGCCCTCGACCCGAAGGCACGCAAGTGAGCGAAACGAACACCCCCCAGCTCTCCGACAAGGAGATGGAAGAGGTCGTCGAACGAGCCGTCGCCCCCAGCGCGGCCCCGGCCTCGTCCGACATCCACCCGGACGACGCGCAGCCCCTGCTCAAGATCACGGACCTGGAGGTCACCTTCACCTCCTCGACCGGCGTCGTCCCCGCCGTGCGCGGCGCGAACCTGACCATCTACCCCGGCCAGACCGTCGCCATCGTCGGCGAGTCCGGCTCCGGTAAGTCCACGACCGCCGCCGCCGTCATCGGCCTCCTGCCGGGCACCGGCAAGGTCGCGGGCGGAACCATCGAATTCGACGGCCGCGACATCACCCACCTGACCACCAAGCAGTGGGTGGAGCTGCGCGGATCCGGCATCGGCCTCGTCCCGCAGGACCCGATGAGTAACCTCAACCCCGTGCTCCGCGTGGGCACGCAGGTCAAGGAAGCCCTCGTCGCGAACAACGTCGTGCCTCGCTCCGAGGCCGGCAAGCGCGTCACCGCCCTCCTCGAGGAAGCCGGCCTGCCCGACGCGGAGCGCCGCGCCAAGCAGTACCCGCACGAGTTCTCCGGCGGCATGCGCCAGCGCGCCCTCATCGCCATCGGCATGGCCGCGCACCCCAAGCTGCTGATCGCCGACGAGCCGACCTCCGCCCTGGACGTCACCGTCCAGCGCCGCATCCTCGACCACCTCGGCAAGCTCACCAGCGAGATGGGCACCGCCGTGCTGTTCATTACGCACGACCTCGGCCTGGCCGCCGAGCGCGCCGAGCAGCTCGTCGTCATGCACCGCGGCCGCATCGTCGAGTCCGGCCCCGCCCTGGAGATCCTCCAGCACCCCCAGCACCCCTACACGAAGCGCCTCGTGTCCGCCGCGCCCTCCCTGGCCTCGGCGCGCATCGAGTCCGCCCACGCGCGCGGCATCTCGGTCACCGAAGAGGAGCTCACCGGCTCCGGCAAGGGCGCGACCTCCACGGACGCCATCATCCGCGCCGAGCACCTCACCAAGGAATTCGACATCCGCGGCGCCAAGAAGGGCCAGGACACCTTCCTGGCCGTCGACGACGTGTCCTTCGAGCTGCGCCGCGGCACGACCCTCGCGGTCGTCGGCGAGTCCGGCTCCGGCAAGTCCACCGCCGCGAACATGGTGCTGCAGCTCCTGACGCCGACGAAGGGCAAGGTCTACTTCGACGGCGAGGACACCTCGCAGATGAGCGAAGGCGAACTCTTCCGCCTGCGCCGCCGCCTCCAGGCCGTGTTCCAGAACCCCTACGGTTCGCTGGATCCCATGTTCTCGATCTACCGACTGATCGAGGAGCCCCTCAAGATTCACGGGTACGGCACCCTGGAGTACGCGCGCGCCGAAATCAAGCGCGCCGAAGCCACAGGCCGCGAGCCCGAGGAGTGGATGCGCGTCCTCGTCGAGGCCGCCGACGCGAAGCGTTCGCTGACCGCCGCCGAGAAGCGTGAGTTCAACCCGAAGAAGCTGCGCATCGCGCGCGCTCCGAGCTGCTCGACATGGTGGCCCTGCCGCGTAGCGCCATGCGCCGCTACCCGAACGAGCTCTCCGGCGGCCAGCGCCAGCGCGTGGCTGTGGCCCGCGCCCTCGCGCTCAACCCGGAGGTCATCGTCCTGGACGAGGCCGTGTCCGCCCTCGACGTGCTGGTGCAGAACCAGATCCTGTACCTGCTCAACGACCTGCAGGCGCAGCTGGGTCTGTCCTACCTGTTCATCACGCACGACCTGGCCGTTGTCCGCCAGATCGCAGACGACGTGATCGTCATGGAGAAGGGCAAGCTCGTCGAGGCCAACTCGACGGACGAGCTGTTCAACAACCCGGTCCAGGACTACACGCGCGAGCTGATCGAGGCCGTCCCCGGCCGCAACATCCAGCTCAACCTGTGAGCTGACACGCGTGAGCGTGGGGGCCCGAGGCGCTACGGCGCTTCGGGCCCCGTGCTATGTGCGCTGTGTGCGCTGTGTGCGCTGTGTGCGTGCCGGGCTGCTTTATGTGCCCGTGGGCGGCGGCCCGCCCGCGAGTCGTCCGCGCCGCGAGCTTCGCTCGGCGCGTCGCCTCGAAGCCCAGCCAGGCCCCGCCACCGCCCACGGGCACCGCAGCCAGGCCCTCCGAACCCCCACTCCCCCTGCGCCCTCCACACCTGCGCGGCCTGGTCGCGGTATGGTGCTGAGTCCTGACTGCATCTCGGTAATTTCGCATGCAATTCCCCTGAAAGTATTTCAGGTTTTGAAATCTGATCGTTGATATTCTGCGGTTTTTGGGCTTGTGTTGGATCGTGCCGTGGGGGAATTGCATGCGAAATTTGTCTGGGCCAGGCCCCGCCACCGCCCACGGGCACCGCAGCCAGGCCCTGCCGCCACTCATGAGCACCGCAGCCAGGCCCTCCGGTCCCTCCAGCACCCTCCACACCGGTGATGGCGGGGGTTTTGCACTACACGAAGCCCTCTTGCGGCGTGTCGCCGGCGTGTCGCACCCTCTTGTAGTGCAATTCCCCCCGATTGGTGACGGCGCAGCCGCGACTTGACGGGGTTTGGCCGCCAAAGTGCAGACCAATTGGGTGAAAAACGGTGAAATAGGGCTGTTTTGGCTGAATGGGTCTGCGTTTTGGCGAAATCGGCGGATGCAAGTGCGTTGGCTGAATGATGCGGCATTGTGCGGGTGGGGTGCGTGTCGAACATGGCAGCTGGGCCCCACTACTGGCACCCGTAACCCGCTCATGCGCAGCTAAACCCCATTGGTGGCATGGTGGGCAGCCCGCCCACGCAACCACCTATCGGGTTAACGTGCGCAGGAAAGGGCCCAGGCCGCCACCTATCGGGCCCACGTGTGAAGTATCGGGCCCACATGCAGACCATCAGGCCCGCGTGCGAGTTACAGCGCCCATACACACCCCCTGACATTTGTCATGGGAGCACCTGCATCAAAGGGCACTTCCGACCCCACCTCAACGCGCGCAGACTAAAGACCATGAACGCACAAGCAACGCCCGCCCTCCAGGCGACGAACATCCACCAGTCCTTCGGCCACGTCGACGCGCTGCGCGGCGTCAGCCTGACCCTCATGCCCGGCGAGATCGTGGCGCTCCTCGGCGTCAACGGCGCGGGCAAGAGCACGTTCCTGGACATCGTCCTCGGCCTGGCCACCCCCACGCAGGGCGACATCAGCGTCTACGGCATGAACCCGCGCGAGGCCGTGCGCCGCTCCCTCGTCGGTGCCATGCTCCAGTCCGGGGCCTTGCCGCGCGACGGGAAGGTCCGCAACACGATCGACCTGGTCGCCGCGATGCACGCCGACCCGATCCCCACCGACGAGCTCCTCGAACGCACGAACCTGACGAAGCTCGCCAAGCGCCCGCTCAACAAGCTCTCCGGCGGCGAGGTGCAGCGCGTGCGCCTGGCCCTCGCGCTGTCCGGCAATCCGGACTTCCTGATCCTCGACGAGGCCACGGCTGGCATGGATGCTCTGGCGCGGCGCGCCTTCTGGGACACGATGCACGCCGAGGCCGCGGAGGGCCGCACGCTCCTCTTCGCCACGCACTACCTGACCGAGGCCCGCAAGGAGGCCGATCGCATCGTCATCATCGACGCCGGGAAGGTCCTCCTGGACGCGCCGACCGAGCAGGTTGTCGCCGACAACGAGGACCTCGAAGACGTTTTCGAGCGCATCACGTCCCACGCCGACGCCGAGTGAGCGAGCGGACGCCCACCCCGATGAGCCGGGCCCCGGCCTCGTCCCGAGGCCCCCGCCCCCCGAACCCAGACACGACACACGAAGAAGGAATCATGACCACCCACGCACCCGCGCGTACCACTGACCGACCGATCCCTTCCCCCTTCACGGGGGCCGGGAAGCTGTGGCGCGCGACGTTCCTGTCGCACATCCTTAACCCGTGGAACATGGCGTTTGCCCTGCTCCTGCCCCTGTTTATGTACGCGATGTTCGGGATGACCGATGTTGCGCGCACCACGCAGACTGGGCGCGGCAACGTGGCCGCCGCGATGGTCGTCATGATGACCACGTACGGCGTCATCCTGGTGGGCGGGTCGCTCGGCGCGACGCTGTCCGTCGAGCGCACGACCGGTATCTCGCGCATGTACGCGCTGACGCCCATCCAGCCGTGGGTGATCCTCCTGGTGCGCCTGACGGCCCTGGTGGCGCTGAGCGCGTTCATCGCACTTATCTGCTTCAGTGTTGGCCTGGCCACCGGCTCGCAGATGACGGCGGGCGCGTGGGCGGCCAGCGCCGCGGTGGTCATCGCGCTGTCGGCGCTGGGCGCGCTCATCGGCCTGGCGTGCGGCTACACGATTAAGGGCGAGAACGCCTACAGTGCCTCGGCGTTCGTCATGGTGTTCGGCGCGTTCGTGTCCGGCATGTTCATCCCGCTGGAGCAGATGCCGCCCTTCGTCTCCCACGTCGCGCCCTTCACGCCCCTGTATGGCGCCGTCCAGGCGATCTACGCGGTCGCCGGTACCGTCCCGATGCCGACGGCGGCGTGGCTGAACATCGCGGGGTGGGTGGTTCTCACGGCGGGCATCGCCTGGTGGGGCGCGTCCCACGACACGGCTCGCTAGGCTGGTGTCATGAAGGAGCGCTTGATCTCCCTGGCGTGGGCGGCCCCGTGGATGCTGTTCATGGGGTTTCCCCTCGCCTACGCCCTGGAACTGCCGGATCCGGCCCAGCGCGCGGGCCTCATCGGGTTGTGCGCCCTCCTCGCGGTCGTTAATTCGGCGACGTGGCTGGCCAATCCCCTGCCCGCGCGCAACTCCTTCACGAGGCCATTCATCCTCTCCCACGCGGCGCTGGCGGCGGCGACGGTCGCCTACCTCGTGTACGCGGTTTCCGTTGACACGCCTCACGCGTTCATGCTGACGTCGTATCTGCTGGTCGCGTGGGTGTTTCAGGCGCCGGGCAGGTTCATCGTCGCGGGCCTCGTGCCGGTGACCGCTATCGCGGGTGTGGCCGCTTACGCGCAGGGTGAGCCCCTGTGGATGGGCTGGTACCTGGTGCTGCTGTGTGTCTTCGTGGGGGTGGCGCGTTGGCGCATGGAGCGTTCGGCCCGCGAGCACCTGCGCCGCCAGGACGCGATCCAGCGCGCGAAGGCCGCGGAGCGTGCGCGCCTGAGCACGGACCTGCATGACATTCTCGGGCACTCGCTGACGGGGATTACGATGATATCCGAGCTGGCGGGTCGCCTCCTGGAGGCGGGTCGCGTCGAGGAGGCGCGCGAGCAGATTCGCGCGGTCACCGCCCAGTCGAACGAGGCCTTGGCTGACGTTCGCCGCATCGTCGCGGCCACGCGGGCCCTGTCCCCCGCCGAGGAGCTCGAGGAGGCCCGCGCACTTCTGGAGGTCGCGCGCATCGACGCCGAGATCACGAACGAGGGCGAGCCGCCGTCGGGGCCTCGTTCGGCGGCCGCCGCCCACGTGATCCGCGAGGGCGTCACGAACGCGATCCTGCACGCACGCCCCTCGTGGGTGCGGGTCCGTCTCTCTCCGGACGGCGTGACGGTCACGAACGACGGATATTCGGCCGCCTACGCGGCGTCGAGCGCGGGGTCGGGGTCGGGGCTTGCAGGCCTGTCTGAGCTGGTCGGCGAGGAAGGCACGCTCACCTGGGGCGCGTCGGGTTCCACGTGGACGCTCGCACTGTCCTTCGATGCGGAAGCCGACACCCGCTCGTCCTGATTGTCCGGGGCCGCGTCCCTCATCGACGAGGCCATGGCCCCCTTCTCGGTTCCCGCGCGGTCCCCGATCTCGCGCGATTCCCGGGTGGGCGAGCCTGCCTCGTCCTGAGGGGTGGCGACCACAAGGAACGATCCCCTCACCTGCGCTAGCCTGGTACCCCAAGCGCAGACAGGAGGGTGACGTGACGATTCGGGTACTCGTGGCTGACGACCAGGCGATGATTCGCGGGGCGTTGGCTGGGTTGCTGGACCTGGAGCGCGACATCGAGGTCGTCGCACAGCAGCCGACGGCACGCAGGCCCTCGATGAGCTGGCGCGCCTGGCATCAGCGGACGGCCCTGCCCACGCGAGCGCACCCATCGACGTTGCGATTATCGACATTGAGATGCCCCGCATGGATGGCATCACGGCCACCCAGGCGATTCGTTCCCGTTTCCCGGGCGTGCGCGTGCTCATCGTGACGACGTTCGGGCGCCCGGGTTACCTGCAACGCGCACTCGACGCGGGGGCGACGGGCTTCATGGTGAAGGACGCGCCGGTCGAAACCCTGGCCGACGGCGTGCGCACGGTGGCGGCGGGTGGCCGCGCGATTGATCAGAGCCTGGCTCTTGAGGCACTGTCGGCTGGGTCCTCGCCGCTGACGGAGCGCGAGGCCGACGTTTTGCGCGAGGTCGAGGGCGGCGGCACCATCGCGGACATCGCCCGTTCGCTGGGACTCAGCCAGGGGACGGTGCGCAACCACGTGTCCTCGTCGATGCTGAAGATGGATGCGCGCACCCGCGCCGAGGCCGCGTCCCCTGGCGCGTGCGGCCGGCTGGCTGTAGGCAGGTCGCCGGCTGGCTGCAGGGAGGGGCACCACCACAAGAGTGGTATCAGAGTGATACCATGACGATATGGCTATGACACTCCGACTCGATGAGGAACACGCACGCAAGCTCGACGAGCTCGCCCAGCGCGCCGGTACGTCCAAACACGATGCTGTGCTGCGCGCCATCGACGAGGAGTTCAACCGCATGACCCGCCATCAGCGCGTCACCGACGCACTCAACCAGACCGTTGAGCGCTGGGGGGACGCGCTTGAGCGACTCGGGCAGTAACGCCATGCCGTGCGAGTTTCTCTCGCTTGAGGACCTCCTGGACATCGTATCCGCGCTAAAAATCGGTCCTGTCCGGGATCTCGGCCTCCTCAATGCGGCAGCACTACGCCCCCAAACAACGCTGATGGGCCAGGACGCCTACCCGTCCACCGCCACCAAAGCCGCAGCCCTCCTCGAGTCGCTCACGAAAAACCACGCGCTGATCGACGGAAACAAGCGCCTTGGATGGGCCGCTTGTTCTGTTTTCCTGTCTCTCAATGCACTGCCGATCCGGGACACGGTTTCCAACGATGACGTGTACGAGCTTGTTATCGCCGTCGCTTCCTCTCAGATAACGATGGAGCAAGTCTGCGCGACGCTCTCGGAATGGACGGCTACGCGCCCATGAAGCGCGAGTTGCGCGCCATGAAAGGCAGCAGGCGCACGCCCGCGTAGGTACCCAGCGTGTTCATGATGACGTCGTCGATGTCGACGACCCGGTAGGTGCAGGGCACGACGCCGAACAGGCCCGTGTACTGGGTCAGCTCGATGAGGCAGGAGAGTGCGCAGCCGATCGCCACCCACGCAATCACGCGGCGGTGCGGGATCGAGCGCGCCAAGCGGGACCCGTCGGCGGGCACACCATCCGGCGCGCGGCGCATACGCCGAATACGCCACGTGGTCTCCGCGAGCGCGCCAAAGGGCACGAACAAGGCGATGTTGAGCAGGATCGAGACCCCGTACAGGGTCCCGCGCAGGTTCTCGCCGTCGCGGAACTGCTCGGCGACCGCCGCGAAGGAACCGAAGGGCACGTAGTTGTCCCAGTGGATGATCGCCGCGCATGCGGCCACCGGGTCGGAAGGCAGCGGCAGCAGCGTGAAAATCAGCAGGCCGGCGACGTACAGGAACCAGGCGAGCGGAAGGGCGCGCGGGGAGCCTCCACATCGACGAGGCAGGGGCCGCGATCACGGGAATCTCCGCCGTCATCGGGGTGTCGGGGTTCTCCTCGCGCGGCAGGAGGGCACCCGTGCGCTTCGAGCGCCGGTAGATGAGCGGGAGCGCCCGCACGACGGTCAGATGTGCGCGACCGCCCCGCCCGGATGCCCGAGTTTCCTCCGAGGAAGCGTCACCGGCTGAGGAGGGACGAGCGGAATCCCTGCGACGGCCATGCAGCCACCACAGCGCACACGTGATCGCGCAGACCGCAGCGTAAAGTCCCAGGTCAAGCGCCCAGTTGATTGCCGTGTACATGTCACCCCTCCCCTTGAAGGGAAGATTACCGGCATTATCGGGCAATGTTCCGCACGTGCGCCCAGTTCCACACGAGATGGACACATTGTGAGAAAACGGCTGGGAATCCACTGGAAATTGTTGGTCAGAATTGCGCGCTGCACTTGTGAAGCACGCAGGGCCCCTCTCCTCTCCTTACTCTGAACAGATTGACAGCTGCTCAGCCATCGCATCCTGCTCATCGCGGGTCACGCTCAGCCCGTATGCGCTCTTGACGGCGATCTGCCGCTTCACGTAGTCGCATCGGAAGGCCCTATTCGGTGGCAGCCACTGGTCCGCGGAGGACGCAGACTTGTCCTCGTTGGCCTGTCCGTCCACCGCGAGCAGGTTCTGCGGATCATTGGCGAACTCCTGCCGGCGCTGTGCGTCCCACCGCCAGGCGCCCGAACGCCACGCGTCCGCGAGAGCCACAACATGGTCGATCTGCACGAGGGACGAGGTCTTCTCCCCCTTCTGGAACTCGATCGTGGCCCCCGTGTAGGGCTCGGCGAGTGTGCCCGACAGGGACCACACAGTCGCGCGTGCCCGGCTTGAAGGTGGGGCGCGCCAAGTCGCGGGCAAGGATGTCGTTGCGAGTGTCGCAGCCGTTATGGTCAGTATCCGCCCACCGCTGCCCGAAGGCCTCGCGGTCGTACGCCGGCGCGGAAGGATCGTCGACCGACTCTCGAACCGTGAGCTCGCGGAGCTGACGGGCCGCCTCGCTATCCGGCAGGGAGGACAGCGCCTGCCCGCTGCGCAGCGGAGGCCACCCCAGGCGCGAGCGCAGGCCCAGCAGGTCCCACCCCACTCCGGGGGCGAACGCCCACACGAGGGCAGCGACGATCGCCAGCAGGACAACCGTGTCCCCGAGGCTCCTGCGTCGCTTGCGTGCCATGCGCCCGATCCCTTCTCTCACGCCCACTAATGAGGGCACCCCGACCAACCCGGGGTGCCCTCATGATGCACCCACCCGCCGGCATCTGCGTCCCGGCGGGCGGCGCCTGTGGATAACTACTTGGTGGCGCGCGAACTCACCAGCTGACGCACGAAGTAAACGGCCACGATGATGAGCGTCAGCGCGCCCATGGAGACCAGCTGAGCCCGGCCCTCGTCGCTCATGAGCATGAGGACACCGATCCCACCCAAGCCAACGAGCACCAGCCACGGCAGCCACGGCCACCCGGGCATACGAATCACGAGAGAGCCTGAGCGCTCCAGCGACGGATGCAGGCGCATCAGCGAAATGATGATGAACGTCCACACGATCAGCAGGACCATGCCGATCGCGTTGATGAGCATCGTCAGGATCGAGCCGGGCAGGTACCAGTTGCCCAGGACCGCCAGCAGCGCCAGAACCACGACGAGGCCGACCGCGCGCTTCGGCGTCCGCCCCGCCTCGATGTCGCCCTCCGTCTCGGAGGCCAGGACGGCCTCGTCGTCCTCGAGGGCGGCCGCGACAACCGAGCGCGCGTGAGCCTCGTTGGACGCCGAAGCACCCAGCAGCCAGCGCGGACCCATATCGCGCGCCGACAGCGAGTAGGCCATGCGCGAGGAGGCGTAGATGTTCGCGGAGAACGCCGAGATCAGCGCCATGAAGATAATGACGTTCATGAGCGTGCCAACCGCAGGGATCCCAGCCATCTCGAGGACGGCTGCGAAAGCGTTCGTCTTCATCGAATCGCTGTCCCACGGCAGCAGCGCGATCAGCAGGATGACCGAGCCGACATAGAACACGAGGATACGGGTGACAACCGAACGGATCGCGCTGCTCATCGCTGCGCGCGAGTCCTCGGCTTCGGCTGCGGCGATCGTCACGATCTCCAGGCCGCCGAAAGACGTGATGACGGCCAGGAGCGCGACCGCGATGCCCGACAGGCCATTGGGCATAAAACCCGTTATGTCCCGAGATGTTCTGCCACACTCCCTCGTGGCCGGGCAGGGGGCCGACGATCACCGTGCGCGCGACCAGGTACACGCCCACGCATAGGAACGCAATGATCGCGACGATCTTCACCATCGACAGCCAGGCCTCGATCTCGCCATACTGACCGGCGGCCAGCAGATTAATGCCGCCAATAACGACGACAATAACGAGGGCCACCACCCACTGCGGGACCGCCGGGAACCAGCCGACGAAGAACGTCGCCGCGCCCGTCACCTCCAGGCCCGACACCATGATGAGCATGACCCAATACAGCCACCCGATCGTGAAGCCTGCCCAGCGGCCGATCCCAGCCTCCGCGTATGAAGAAAAAGAACCCGTCGTCGGCAGGGACGAGGCCAACTCCGCGAGGGCCAGCATGACCGAGACGACGATGAATGCGGCCACCGTATAGGACACGATGACGGCGGGCCCGGCCTGGTGGATCGCGGAACCCGTGCCCAGGAAGAAGCCAGCACCAATCGCGAGGCCCAGGGCCATCATGGACAGGTGCCACGTCTTGAAACGCTTACGCCCCGAGGCGGGTGCCGACTCGGCGGGAGTAGAAGAAAGGGGTGTTGATTGGGGAGTCACACCGCCATACTAACGCCTGCCCCGACGCAGAGCCTTCAACTGAGAGTATGTGAGAGTGATGGTCCACTCGCGGGTCTGCGGGAGCCTCCAGCGACGCCAGTGCGCCATCCCCGTAAAGACGAGGCCCACGATGATCGAGGCACCCATGCCGAGGACCGGCTGGCCCATGTACCAGAACACAACCGTCACCAGCGAGCACGCGAACGCGGGGGTCGCGTAGAGGTTGTTGCCGCCGAAGACGCGCGGGACCAGGCCGGCCGAAATATCGCGGACCATGCCGCCGCCGATCGCCGTCATGATGCCCAGCAGGATCGCCGGCATGATCGCGAACCCCGCGTCGAGGGTCTTGATCGCGCCCGTCGCGCTCCAACAGCCCAACACCATGCCGTCGGCGATAACTAGGAGGACCGACCACGCGCGCGAATCCATGCGGAAAGCCATCGCCACGAGCGCACCGATGATCGCGAACCACAGGTAGTAGGGGTCGGTGATGGCCACGGGCGCGCCGGTGCGCGTGGTCAGGAGCAGGTCGCGAATCATGCCGCCCGCGAGCGCCGTCATGATCGCGAGAATGCAGAAGCCGACGGCATCGAAGTTGCGTTCTCGGGCGACCTTGCCGCCGAGGATGCCATTGAGGAGCACGCCCATGAGGTCGATGGCTCGGAAGACCTCGGGCAGGAGTTATTCAGCGCGTCGAGCAGGTGCATGGCGATCCGAAGGAGTCGATGAGTGTCGTTGTTCACCATGTTACAGGGTTTGTCGTTCTGTCAGCGAGAGCCGCGGCCATCCCGTCTCACGCTGCCACCGGGTGCGACAATGTCCCCATGACTGCACTCTTCGCCGGGCTCACGACCCTGGACGTCCTGCATCGCCTCGACCACGTGCCGGACCCTCTCCTCAAGGTCACGTCGACGGACTTCACGATGGCCGCCGGTGGCCCCTGCAACGAACGCAGCGGTCACGTACGCGACGCTGAACACCGCCTCGCGCGTTCTCTCTGATTCCGGCGACGAGGCCGGGGCCACCTCGGGCCCTCTCGTTTCCTCCGGGGACGCACCGATGCTGTTGACAGCCCTCGGCGAAGGCCCAGTGTCGGCCTTCCTCGCCGCCGACCTGGCGGCCGCAGGCGTGCGCGTGCTGGACGCGACGGCGCTTGCTGCCCCGTCGACTGAATCTACTGAGGCCGACGATCACCCGGCCACACCCGAGCAGCGCGACGCAGCCCCCGCCTCGTCCCCCGCGGGGCGAGAGCCCGCCGTATCCTCGGTCATCGAGCACCCGAGCGGACGCATGGTGGCGTCCACGAACGCGCGGCTCGACGCGGATGCGGGGCGCGTCGCGGCCCACCTGCCCGAGCGCGTCGGCGCGGTCCTCATCGACGGGCACAACCCGGTGCTCGCGCAGGCGGCCCTCACGCTGGGCGTTCCCGACATCGACGGGGATGACCCGTTCGCCCCTCTCGAGGCGCGCCCGCCGCACCCGCGCATCCTGGACGGCGGCTCGTGGAAGGACTGGCTCACTCCCCTGCTGGGCTTCGTCGACATTGCGGTCGTGTCGGAGGATTTCGCGCCGCCGCTCATGGCGCGCCCGGATGGGGCGCAGGTCGCCGAGTTCCTGCGGGGCTTCGGCATCATGCGCACGGTGCGCACGCGCGGGGACCGCTCCGTGCAGTACTGGTGGGATGGCGCGAGCGGCGAGGTTCCCGTCGAAGCCATCCCAGACGCGTCCACGCTGGGGGCTGGCGACGCTTTCCACGGGGCTTTCGCGTGGGCAATCGAGCGCGGCGGCGACGCGGATCCCGAGCGCCTCATCCGCTTCGCGTCGGCCGTGGCCGCGGTGTCAGTGTCCTCCTTCGGCACCAGACAGTGGCTGGCATCCCCGACTCTCGTGGAGCTGGTGCGCGGCTGGTAGGTTGCGGGGCTGGTTGTCAGCCGGGTTGCGGGGTGCCGGGCACCCCAGGCAGGCCCACCCGGTACAAAACTCTCCCGGCATACGGGCCTCACGCGCTCAACCGGTACAAAACTCTCCCCGCTCGCCCGAAATAGCCCTTTTCGGCGCGTTTTACCCGAGCAGGGAGAACTTTTTCACGCTCGGGCTGCAAACAGACCACGCAGGGAGAACTTTGTACCGCATTCGGGGCCTGTGCCGGTACAAAACTCTCCCAGCACGTACCCCCGGCGGGCCCACCCGGGACAAAACTCTCCCGGCATACGGGCCTCACGCGCTCAACCGGTACAAAACTCTCCCCGCACGCCCCAAAACGCCGATTTCGGCCCACTTTCCGGGTGCTGGGCGAATTTTTGTCACGCTCGGGCTGCAAACAGACCACGCAGGGAGAACTTTGTACCGCATTCGGGGCCTGTGCCGGTACAAAACTCTCCCAGCACGTACCCCCGGCGGGCCCACCCGGGACAAAACTCTCCCAGCACGTACCCCCGGCGGGCCCACCCGGTACAAAACTCTCCCCGCACGCCCCAAAACGCCGATTTCGGCCCACTTTCCGGGTGCTGGGCGAATTTTGTCACGCTCGGGCTGCAAACAGACCACGCAGGGAGAACTTTGTACCGCATTCGGGGCCTGTGCCGGTACAAAACTCTCCCAGCACGTACCCCGGCGGGCCCACCCTGGGACAAAAACTCTCCCAGCACGCCCCAAAACGCCGATTTCGGCCCACTTTCCGCACGCAGGGAGAGTTTTATACCGCTTCCACCACCAACAAGCCGAGCAGGGCGAAGAAAGTCACGCACCGGCACCCCTGTCTCACCCCACCAACGCACCCTCCCCAATCCCGCATGCAATTCGATTGCATGAAATTTCAACAACACCCAGAAACGTTGCAATTCCAACGATCACATTTCAAATCTCGAAATACTCCCAGGGGAATTGCATGCGAAATTATTAGGAGCCACAGTGCCGGTGGGCGGCAGCAGTGCCAGGCCCTGCGGGCATCGCGGCGCACACAGCATCACAAGTATCGCCGGTGTGAAAGGCGTCGGAGGGCACGGGCGGGCAACTCACAGCAACAAGCCCCGCCTGATCGGAGGCGCCGCGATGCCCGCAGGGCCTAGCCGGACAACGAGTCGACTCGCCGAGCAAAGCTCGCCGCGCGGACGGTTCGCGGGCAGCCACGCCGCGCAACAGCCAGGCCACACAGCGGAAAGACCACTCGGTAGCCGGAAATCAGGCAGGCCACGCGGGCGGCCCGAAATCAAGCGGGGGCAACAGGCAGGCCACGCAGGCGGCCGGAAAACAGACAGACCGCCGCCCACCGGCACACACAGCCAGTCCACTCGGACAGCCAGGCCACGCACGCGGCCAATCCACGCGGGCAGCCAGTCCACTCGGACAGCCAGTCCACGCGGACAGCCAGTCCACGCGGATGGCCAGTCCACTCGGGTGGCCGAAAACCAGGCGGAACAACAGGTGCCGCAACGCAGGCGGCGGGCGGCTAGCGGCTCACAGGCACCCAGCGACGCGCCCACTTGGCGGCCACGTCCGTCAGCGCAGGCAGGTGCGCGGCACCGGAGGCGGCCAGGGCACGGTCCACGGCCTCGTCGATGACGGGAACCCCATCAACCGGCGTGTATTCGCCTGCAACACCGTCAGGCAAGGCGGTCATCTCGACGTGGGAGCCGTCGGGCAGCAGGTGGAAGACTTCGCGCGTGCGGTCGAGCAGGCCAGTCTCCTCGTCGAAGGAGTCGTGCGTGATGAGCACCGGGGCACTCAGGCCACGCAGCGCGCTTTCGCCGGAGACCATGGACATGTCGGCGAGGGTGCGCTTGGAGATGGTGAACTGTTGACGCACTGACGCGGAGTCGTCGGGGACGGTGGTGACCCCGTGGCGCTCGAGGTCGGAGAGCTGCACGTCGGAGAACACGAGGTCCCAGTCGTAGGACAGCGGGCCGAGGACCGGGGAGACCAGCACGTACGTCAACACGGCGGGCGGGCGGGAACGCAGCGCGATGGTGGCACCGAACTCATGCCCGATGCAGATTTGGCGCGCAAACCCCTGGTCGGCGAGCCATCCGGAGGCGGAGCGGAAGTCTTCGATGAGCGGATCGAAGGTGATGATCTCGTCTCCCGAGGCGCCGTGGCCGGAGTAGTCGAACGCGAGCGTCGCATAGCCGGCGCGACGCAGTGCACGACCGAGTGAATCGAACATGCCCGATACATGACGATCCGAAAAAAAGGTGTGAGAAAAGATCACCGCGGCATCGCGACAGTCCACGGGACGCGTGAATGTACCGGAGAGGGATACTCCCCGGGGCGTCTCAATCGTTATCTGGCTCACGTATCAAACATAGCGCTTTCAAACCCTCGGCGTGAAGGGGCGCCCACACTGTGCACGAATGTGACAAGACGACGCACCGCGCGAGAAAGAGCCGAGAAAAATCCCCATTCAGGTCGAGGATCATGCGCTGGGGGGTGGCGCCGCCATTAAGATAGGGCGCATATGCGCCGGTGAGGAGCGCGCCCACGAGGATCAGCGACCGCCCGCGCTCACGCGACGCCCACAACTTGCAGCGAGAGAAGGACAATCATGGGAACCAAGACCGGAATCCTCATCGGACTCGGCATCGGATACGTCCTGGGCACGCGCGCGGGCCGCGAGCGCTACGAGCAGATCCGCGCGAATGCCTCGAAGCTGCGCCGTTTCCCGGTCGTTGCTCGCCCCTTGGACGCGGCGGGGCAGAAGATGTCCGACCTCGTGCGTGCGGGCGGCGAGCAGGTGACCGATAAGGTTGCCGACGCCGTGAAGGAACGCCTCTTTGGCGCACCCGCCACGCAGCCGACGACGGTCGACGCGCAGGCCACGTCCTCCACGACGCAGCGTTGAGCGCGGTGGGGAACGAGGCCGTGAGCACAGACCAGCAGATCAACACCCAGGAACCCACGCGCGAGCAGATTAAGCGCTGGCGCAAGCACCTGGCGGAAGAGCGCATGGAGGCTCGCACCTACCGCGATCTTTCGGAGCGTCGCACGGGCGAGGAGCGCGCTGTCCTCTTGCAGCTTGAGGAGGCGGAGCGCCGCCACGAGGAGTATTGGCTGGCGCGCCTGGGTGAGCACGCTCTGCCCGCCCCGAAGCCGCCGTTGCGCACGCGCGCCGCGTCGGTCCTGGCGCATCTTTTTGGCACGATTTTCATCCTGGCGATGGCTCAGCGCGCGGAGCAGCGTTCCGCCCGCGACGTGGATGATGACGTGCCGGCGCACATGCAGGCCGACGAACAGATCCACGCCGAGGTCATCCGCTCCCTGGCGGCGAAGTCTCGCGAGACGCTGGCGGGCACGTTCCGCGCCGCGGTGTTCGGGGCGAACGACGGCCTCGTGTCGAACCTGGCCCTCGTGCTGGGTGTCGCGGCCTCGGGAATGGAACCCCACGCTGTTCTGCTGACGGGCGTGTCGGGCCTGCTGGCGGGCGCCCTGTCGATGGCGGCCGGCGAGTGGGTGAGTGTGCGCAGTCAGCGTGAGCTCCTCGATGCCTCGATCCCCGATCCGGACGCGCACCAGGCGGTGACGGACCTGGACGTGGACGCGAACGAACTGGCCCTCGTGTTCCGTGCGCGCGGCGAGAGCGAGGAGGAGGCCGAGCGGCACGCGAAGCAGGTCTTTGCGCGCCTCGCCAAAGCCGGCGACCGGCGAGTCCGGCGCAATCGCGGTGCGCGCGGCCCTGGGTAACACCCCGGAGTCGGACGGCGCGGGCGATCAGGTGGGCACGCCCACGAAGGCGGCCCTGTCCTCGTTCTGTTTCTTTGCGACGGGCGCCTTCTTCCCGTTGATCCCTTACATTCTGGGCCTGACGGGCCTGACGGCTATCGCCGTTGCGGCCGTGATCGTCGGCGTCGCCCTGCTGTTTACGGGCGGCGTGGTCGGCATCCTTTCGGGGCAGGCGCCGACGCCTCGCGCGCTGCGTCAGCTCCTCGTGGGTTACGGTGCCGCGGGCGTCACCTACCTGCTGGGCCTGCTGTTCGGCACGACGGTCGCCTAACGCTCCGGCCGGGACGGAACAGGACGAGGCCGGGGCCGCCTCGCGCTTCCACTGACCTCAAGGGCGTGGTGAGACGGCCCAGACCAGCATTCCCGTATCGTCACGCGGTCACATTGGCGCGACTGGTCGTCGCGTGAGAGCGCGCAGGGTGCCGTGTCACCACGGCCAGTAACGCTGATTTTGTTGTGGCTTGGGCTCAACCCTGTGCCCATATTCACCGACGACTTGATCGAAGATGTCGCCGGAGTCGACGATCTCGAATTCCCAGCCGAGACGACCATCCTCACACTTCCACGTGCCGGGCTTAATACGGAAGAGGGCACGCGTGACGCCTCGATAGGCAGCAACAACGTACTCAATACCCTCCACTCAATCGAATCCTGACTTAAACGCCACCACGAGCAAGTAGACTCACCGATTTCTTGGTAGTGCTGTTTGCGTACGGAGGACTCGAGCCACTCCCTGTTTGTAGCCGTACCCCTGACGGGTTCCTCCTGGAATAGCCTCCTCATCGTCCACCCAGTCCCCTAGCGAAATAATGAGCAGCGGCTCATCGTATTCGAGCACAGGAGCAGCCTTCTCCTCGATCAACCTCTCGAGACGCACGATCCCATGTCCACGAGAGGCTTCCTTGCGGCGATTTGTCAGCTGGAGTCGAGCTGCATCAGGAATGCGCGACTCTCCCTCTTCTAGCTCTTCTAGCGGCACGACCGGGAAAGACGTCAGAAGGTCGATACACGCAGCTTCCACCTGCGTATATTCAGCCTTGTTCAGCCCATGACGAATAATCCAGATGTCAATATCGCCGTCAAGTTCGCGAATTTTACGCACTTTGTCTGAAAAGGCCTGCTCGTCCACCTCAGTCTCAAGGTCTCCGCCGTCATAGGTCCACAGGGCTTCTCGGCCGTGAGCCGCGAAGCGCTCCCCGTTCCTTTCCCAATGTAGAAGGGAATTCCGTTGCGAGGGTCGACGAGCGCGTAAACATAGTGCCCGAGTTCGTCGGCAACCTGTCGAAGAACGTCGGAAGGAATCTCATCTTTTGTCACGGACATCATTGTTCGCCTTTTTCTTCAGAGGAATAGGAACACCTGCAATTTTACAGGTAGGCTACAACCTACGCTGTGTCAATCGGTGCCGTTTGCGAGGTGCGGGGCAGCGGCCGGGACCCACGTGTGCACCCGGTATGCGAGACTGGGGACATGACGACTTTTCTTTCTCGGGCGCGCGGCGCCCTGGTGGGCCTGGCGGTCGGCGACGCGGTGGGCACCACGAATGAGTTCAAGTGGGCGGGAACTTTCGAGCCGATTACGGACATGGTGGGTGGCGGCCCGTTCCTGCTGAAGCCCGGGCAGTGGACGGATGACACGTCGATGGCTCTGTGCATCGCGGATTCTCTGCTGGCGCAGGGCCGCTACGACTCGTTTGACGTGATGGACCGCTACCAGCGGTGGTTTTCGGAGGGGTATCGCTCTTCTACGGACAGGTGTTTCGATATCGGCGGCCAGGTGCGTGCCGCGCTGTTCGATTACGAGCACGAACAGCGCGTGCCGGTGACCGCCGAGCGCACGAACAGCGCCGGTAACGGCGCGATCATGCGCCTGGCTCCCATGGTGATCGCGGGTTTCCGCTCGCGTTCCCCGCGCGAGGTCGTTGCCACCGCGCGTCTGAGCGCGCGCGAGACGCACTTCTCGGTCGAGGCCGAGGCCGCCACCGAGGTGTTCGCCGCCCTGCTGGTGGGCGCGCTGCTGGGCTGGTCCCCGGAGCAGATCATGGACGTGTCGTGGGCGTCGACGGGTGCGGCTTTCGACGAGATGGCCGCGCGGGTGATCAGCCCGGATCCGCAGGTGCGCGCCTCGTGGGAGGCGGAGACCAGCGGCTACATCGTGAACGTCCTGCGCCTGGCGGTGCATGGCCTCCTGGATTTCCCGTCCTTCAAGGATGCGACCCTGGCGATTGCGAACATGGGCGGCGACACGGACACGAACGCCGCGATCTACGGCCAGCTGGGCGGCGCGTTCTACGGGGTCGAGGCCATCCCGGCCTCGTGGAGGTCGACGTTGTATCAGGGCGAGGAGATCGACCAGCTGGCGCGTGACCTCGTGGAGCTGCGCCTGGAGCCGCCCGTCACTCGCTTTGACGAGGACCTGCAGGACAAGGCGCCCTCCGTCTGACGGCAGCCCCGACTCGTCACGCCTACACCCACACCCATACCCGCACCCAACAGTTACCCCAAAATGTCGCATGCAATTCCCTCGCACCTATTTCAACATTTGAAATCAGACCGTTGAAATCATGCGGATTTAAGCCGCACTCAAAAACTGACCCAAGGGAATTGCATGCGACTTTGGGGGTGTCACGCCTTCCAGTGCGGCCACGCCGCCGGGTGCCGGGCGGCCGTGCCGGGCGGTCGTGCCGGGCGACCACGCCGCCGGGTGCCGGGCGGCCCACTCTGGCCTGCGACTAGACTGGCGCTATCATGCCTGACTCTCGCCCTACACCTCCATCCGAGCCCAACGCGCGCGGTCCTCGCTCTCACAACGCGGGTCGCCCCTCCGACGGGCGCGACAGCGCGCGGCGCCGCCAGGGCAGAGAGGGCCGAAATAACAGCGGCCAGGAACGCCGAGGCCGGGGCCAGGCGAGCCGAGATAACCGCAGCCAGGGCCGAGGCCGGAGCCAGAAAAGCCGGGGCCAGGAACGCCAGAACGGCCAGGGCCGAGAACGCCAGGGACAGGGACGCCAAGGCCAGGCAGGCCGGGGCCAGGGCCGAGAGAACCGCAACCATGAGGGCCGCCGCCCCCAACGCGAGCACGCGCGCCCCCTTCAAGCCCTTCACGCCGGAGCAGCTAGCCGAGCGCGCCGCGGCGATCCCCGTGATCTCCTTCCCGGACCTGCCGGTGAGCGCCCGCCGCGACGAGATCGCGAGCGCTATCCGCGACCACCAGGTGGTCATCGTGTCGGGCGAGACGGGTTCGGGTAAGACGACGCAGCTGCCGAAGATCTGCATGCAGCTGGGCCGCGGCGTCGCCGGCATGATCGGGCACACGCAGCCGCGCAGGCTCGCGGCGCGCTCGGTCGCGGATCGCATCGCCGACGAGCTGGGCCAGACCGTGGGCCGTGAGCGCGGCCAGGTGGTCGGCTACCAGGTGCGTTTCACGGACGAGGTCGGCCCCACGACCCTCGTCAAGCTGATGACGGACGGCATCTTGCTGGCGGAGATTCAGTCGGATCCGATGCTGCGCCGCTACGACACGCTCATCATCGACGAGGCCCACGAGCGCAGCCTGAACATCGACTTCATCTTGGGCTACGTGGCGCGCCTGCTGCCCGCGCGCCCGGACCTGAAGGTCATCATCACGTCGGCGACGATCGATTCGGACCGTTTCGCGCGCCATTTCGGCACGTGGGAGGGCGCGCCCGGCTCGGGCCGCCTGATCGAGCCGGCACCGGTCATCGAGGTGTCGGGCCGCACGTACCCTGTGGAGATCCGCTACCGTCCCCTCGGCCCGACGACGCCCTCGTCGTACACGTCCGAGGCCTCGCCCGCGCAGGCGGATGAGACGATCGAGACCCTCGAGATCACCGACGTCACCGAGTCCGGCCCCATGCAGCTGGTCCTCGAGGACCCGGACGACGAGCTGGCGACGCTGGGCTACGGCATGGGCGAGGACATCGACGTGGAGACCGCGATCTGTCACGCGGTGGACGAGCTGAGCGCGGAAGGCGACGGCGACATCCTGGTCTTCCTGCCCGGCGAGCGCGACATCCGCGACACGGAGGCGGCCCTCCTCGATCACTTGAAGGGACGAGGCCGGCGCGCGGGAGACGACAAGGGCGCCCGCCCCGGGGACATCGAGATCCTGCCGCTGTACGCGCGGCTGACGGCGGCCGAGCAGCATCGCGTGTTCGAGCCGCACCGCCTGCGCCGCGTGGTCCTGGCGACGAACGTCGCGGAGACGTCGCTGACGGTGCCGGGCATCCGCTACGTCATCGACCCGGGTTTGGCGCGTATTTCCCGCTATTCCAACAAGACGAAGGTGCAGCGCCTGCCGATCGAGCCGGTCAGCCAGGCCAGCGCGAACCAGCGCGCGGGCCGATGCGGCCGAGTCGCGGAGGGCGTGGCGATCCGCCTGTTCTCCCAGGCCGACTACCTCTCGCGTCCGCGCTTCACGGAGCCGGAAATCCTGCGCACGTCGCTGGCCAGCGTCATCTTGCAGATGGCGTCCCTCGGCCTGGGCGCGGTCGAGGACTTCCCGTTCCTGGACGCCCCGGATCGGCGCGCGGTGCGCGACGGCGTGGCCCTCCTCGTGGAGATCGGAGCGCTCGCGCAGGACAGTGGGACCGAGGACGGCGCCCCGGCCTCGTCCCAGTACAGGCTCACCGGCATCGGCCGGGACCTGGCGCGCCTGCCGATCGACCCGCGCCTGGGGCGCATGCTGCTGGAGGCCGAGCGCCTGGGCTGCGCCTCGGAGGTGCTCGTCATCGTGGCGGCGCTGTCGATCCAGGACGTGCGCGAGCGCCCGGCCGAGCACCAGGGGACGGCGGACGCCTCGCACGCGCGCCTGGCGGACCCGCATTCGGACTTCATCACCTACCTGAACCTGTGGCGCTACCTGGCGGTGCAGGCACGCGACCTGTCGGGCTCGGCGTTCCGGCGCCTGTGCCGCGCGGAGTTCTTCCACTACCTGCGCTGGCGCGAGTGGCGCGACGTCGTCGGCCAGCTGCGTCAGATGGCCCGCGCGCTGGGGATCGGCGTCGGGCCGGTGGGTGAGCCGTCGACGGGCGACGTCGTGGAGGCTGCCCGCTTCGGCGGCGCGCAGGATGCGGCTGTGCGCGCGGTCCTGGCCTACGGGCAGGGCCCGGCGAGCGTGGACGCGGACCAGGTGCACCGCTCGCTGCTGGTCGGCCTGCTGTCCTACCTGGGCTCGTGGGACGAGACGAAGCGCGACTACGAGGGCGCGCGCGGCACGCACTTTACGATCTGGCCGGGCTCGGGCGTGAGCGGTCACCCCGCTTGGGTGATGACGGCGGAGCTGGTGGAAACCTCGCGCCTGTTTGCGCGCACGGTGGCCCGCATCCGCCCGGAGTGGGTGGAGCCGGCGGCGCGCGGCCTGCTCAAACGCTCGTATTCGGAGCCGTTCTGGTCGGTCGCGAAGGGCGCGGCGATGGTCCGCGAGCGCGTAACCCTCTACGGGCTGACGCTGGCGGCGGACCGCGAGGTGCTGCTGGGTCGCTTGGGGGACCTCGTCATCGACGAGGCCGTGGCCGCCTCGCGCTCTCACGCTCCGCGCGCGGGGTCGCTGGAGGCGCTGGCGGCCGGCTTGGTGTCGGCGTCGAAGGATCCACTGTCGTCGGGGTCGTTTGAGCCGCGTCATTTCGAGGAGTTGGCGGCCGCGCGCGAGGGGACGACGGCGCGTGAGCTGGCCCGCGAGATGTTCATTCGTAACGCCCTGGTGGATGGCCAGTGGAGGGAGAGGCACGGTTTCCAGCGCCGAAACGAGGCTCTGGTGGAGCAGGCTCGCGAGGTTGAGCGCCGTAGCCGCACCCATGGCCTCGTCGCGGACGAGCAGGCGCGCTTCCGTTTCTTCGACGACCTGATTCCCGAGCACGTGACCAGCGCGGCGGCGTTCAACCGCTGGTGGAAGGACGAGCGCCGCTCTCACCCGGACCTGCTGATTTACCCGGCTTCCCTGCTGATGCCACGCGAGGCGACCTCCGGCGAGGGCTTCCCGGATCGATGGCAGTGCGGCGACCTGTCGCTGGCGCTGAGCTACGAGTTCGCGCCGGGCAGCCCGCGCGACGGCGTATCGATGCACATTCCGATCGAGGTGCTCGAGCGCGTCAGCGATGCGGGCACGGACTGGCTGGTGCCCGGCATGCGCGAGGACCTGCTGACCGAGGCAATCCGCGCGCTGCCCAAGGGCGTGCGCCGGCTGCTGGCCCCCGCGCCGGACGTGGCCGCGTCGGTGGCGCGCTGGATCGAGCAGGCGGGCGACCAGCCGGCCGAGGCCGTGGTGGCGTCGGCGGACGCGCGCGCGGGCGAGGCTGGGACGGGTGCCCGGGCAGGCGACAACGCCGGTTCCGTTAACGGCACCGCAAAGCGCGGCGGCCAGAAAGCCGCCGCGCAGGCCGACGAGCCGGACCCCCTGAGCCTGGACGCCGCGATGGGACGCCTGGCCGCGTGGGGCGCGACCTCGGGCCGAGTCTCGACGCGCAACTCGCCCAAGAAGGCGCCCAAGAAGGGCGCGCAGAAGGCCACCGCACAGCATGCCTCGGCGGGAGCGAGCGCGGGCGAGGCGACCGGCGCGGGCGCGAGGGGCACAGCAGCGCAGCCGGGCACGAATCCCACGACCAGCGCGGCCACGCCGGCCAGCGCCTCCGGCACTGCTGCCCCCACGCGCCGCACGCTCACCGAGGGCCCCGTCCTGGAGGCCCTCGCCCACGCGGTGCGCGTCCTGCGCGGCGTGGACCTGAGCGAGGCGGACCTGGCGCACGCACGCGCCCACCTGCCCGACCACCTGCGTATGACCTTCGTCGTCACCGACGCGTCGGGCAAGGAGCTGGGCGCGGGCAAGGACCTGGCCTACCTCCAGCGAACTCTCGCCAGCGACGCGAACAAGGCGGTGCGCACGGCCGTGCGCGCGGCCCTCGAGGAGGCCGGGGAGAAGCAGGCGCGCAGGAACAAGCGCGGGCGCGGCACCTCAGGGAAGGCCACCACCGGCCCGAACGACACCGCGAGTGGAGCACCTTCCCCCACCGACACCTCCACAGGTTCACGGGGTGGGGAGAATTCCCCACCCCGACGCGCGGCACGATCGCGACGGGCAGCGGACCCCGTGACGCGGCCCAGGCCTCGTCCCCGGACCCGGCGTTCCACGCGGACGGCGTCACGCAGATGCCGACGCTGCCGCGCTCGATCACCCAGGCCTCGGGCTCGATGACGCTGCGGGCGTTCCCCGCGCTGGTCCCCCAGGGCAGCGCGGCGGCCCCTGCGGCGGGCGTGCGCGTCATGGCCAGCGCCGCCGAGGCCGACCGCGAGCACCGCGCCGGCCTCGCCCGACTGCTCCTGTCCCGCATCGCGCTGGCGACGAACCGCGTGACCACGCGCTGGACGGGCCGCGAGGCCCTCATGCTGGCGGCCTCCCCCTACGCGGACACGGCCGCCCTGGTCGCGGACGCGCAGCTGGCCTCGGCCCTGTCCCTCGTCGACGAGCTGAGCACCCCCGCCGACGTGCGCGGCCCCGAGGCCTTCGAGACCCTCGTGGCGGCCGCGCGCGACGCCCACGAGGACCGCGTCTACCAGATCCTCTCCCACGTCGTGCGGGCCCTGGAGGCCAGCGCCGAGGCCGACGCCGCCGTGCGCTCGCACCCCCAGGCCTCGCTGGAGGAGACGACGCGTGACGTCGCCCGCCACGGCAAGACGCTGCTCTACGAGGGCTTCGTGTCGGCCACGCCCGCCTTCGCGCTGCCGCACCTGGGGCGCTACCTGCGCGCCGGGGCTGTGCGCATCGAGCGCGCCGCGTCCTCGCCGGGGGCGCTGAGCCGGGACCTGGAGGACATGGATCGCATCCACCAGGCCGAGGCCGACATCGCCGCCACGCGCGAGGCCCTGGAGCGACGCCCCTACGACGTCCGCAGCGCCGCCGCGCTCACGCAGGCGCGGTGGATGGCCGAGGAGCTGCGCGTGTCCATGTTCGCCCAGACCCTGGGCACGCCCAATAAGGTCTCCATGAAGCGCCTGCTCGGCGTGCTCGCGGGGGCGCGATGAAGCGGGACAAGCGTCGCGTCTCCTTGTTCACCCCACTCCTGGGCGGACCCGCGACGAGGTGCCCGCTCGGCGTGCTCGGCGTGCTCGCGGGGGCGCGATGAAGCGGGAGGAGGCACGTGCCCTCGCGCGTTCCCTGATGGACGCTTCTGGCCTGGTCGACTGGCGTTTCCGCTTCGACCACGCCAAGCGCCGGGCGGGTGCGTGCACGCACTCCACGCGCACGATCAGCCTGTCCGGTCCGCTCACCGACCTGTACGACGTCAAGACGATCCGGGGCGTGATCCTGCACGAGATCGCCCACGCCCTCGTCGGCCCCGCCCACGGGCACGACGCCGCGTGGAAGCGGGCCGCACGCGCCCTCGGTGCCCCGGATTCCGCGCGGCTGCCCTCGTCCCTGCCCTCCCCGGAAGCGCCCTGGGTGGGCACGTGTCCGCGCTGCGGGGCCGCGCGCCGCCTGTACCGGGCGCCGCGCCGCGTCTCCTCGTGCGGGGTGTGCTCGCGCCTTCGATCCCGCGCTGATCCTCACGTGGGAGCACCGCGGACAGGCGGCCTCGCCCGGGCGCGCCTACGAGCGCGAGCTCGCCTCGATCCGCCGCCGTCGTTAGCGTTACTGCCGACGTTAGCACCGCCGCCGTTAGCGTTACCGCCGCCGTTAGCGATACCGCCGTCGTTAGCGTTTCCGCTGTGAGTACCCCGCCACCGGCCGATCCCACACACGATCACTTACCCAAAAATGTCGCATGCAATTTCCCCAACTCTCTTTCAAACTCTGAAATTAGACCGTTGAATTGCAACGTTTTGAGCAGCACTCAAAAACTGACCAAGTTAAATTACGTGCGACTTTTGGGGAGTGAGCGACCAGGCCCGGCCCCGACCCCGGCCTCAGACCCAGCCTCGGACCCTACCCCCGCCCCGAAAGACTGTCCGCAGCACGCATATGCCCACGTCACAGTTTTTGTAACCCGGGCGGGCGAGCACACCCACCCGACGGCGATACCCTTGATCCCAACACCCCCGAGAGAAGGAAGCCATGGGTACCACCGCCAGCCCCGACGCCACGACCGCTCCCGACCGCGAAGTCCTCACCTGGCAGGGCTTCGGCGACGCGTCCCGTGAGCTCACCCAGCAGATCATCGACTCCGGCTGGATCCCGGACCTGATCGTCGCCATCGCCCGCGGCGGCCTCATCCCGGCCGGCGCCATCGCCTACGCGATGGACGTCAAGGCCATCGGCACCATGAACGTCGAGTTCTACTCCGGCATCGGCGAGACCCTCGCCGAACCCATCCTGCTGCCCCCGCTCATGGATGTCTCCGCGATGAACGGCAAGCGCGTCCTCGTCGTCGACGACGTCGCCGACTCCGGCAAGACCCTCAAGATGGTCATGGACCTCATCGACGAGCACGGCCTCTCTCTCGACGGCTCCTCCTCCGTGCGCGTCGAGGCGCGCAGCGCGGTCATCTACAAGAAGCCCGTGTCCATCATCGACCCCGACTACGTGTGGGCGCACACCGACAAGTGGATCAACTTCCCCTGGTCGACGCTGCCCGTCATCAAGCCGTGACTTCCCTCTCTGGCGGGCTCAGGACGGCAGGCGGCCGCCTCTCCCGGGCGCGCCCAGGCCTCGTCGATCACCCGGCGCATCGTCGAGGCCGTGGCCGAGCGCGCCCGCCTCGGTGACCCCGTGCGCGTGCTGGGCCTGACCGGCCCTCCGGGGACCGGCAAGACGACGATCGCCGCCGAGCTGGCTCGCGCCCTGCCCGAGGCCGGCATCCCCGTCGCGGGCCTGGCCCCCATGGATGGCTTCCACATGTCCAACGCGGTGCTGGCGGCGCGCGGCATCGCCGACCACAAGGGCGCACCCGACACGTTTGACGTGGGCGGTTTCGTCGCCCTCCTGGGGCGTGTGCGCCGCGGGGACGCGGTAGTGCTGGCCCCCGACTACCGGCGCGACCTGCATGAACCCGTCGCTGCCTCGCTCCCCATCGAGATCGACGGTGTCGCCATTACGGAGGGCAACTACCTGGGCCTCGAGCTGCCCGGCTGGGCGGACGTGCGTGGCCTCATCGACCTGCTCGTCTTTATTGACACGCCTTTTGACGAGCTCGCATCGCGCCTCATCGACCGACACATGAGCTTTGGGCGCGACCGCGCGGACGCGGCGCACTGGGTGCGCACGGTGGACGCCGCGAACATGGCCCTCGTCGAGCGCACGAAGGAGCGCGCGGACCTGGTCCTGTCGCTGTAGGCGAGTCCTGTCGCTGTAGGCGAGTCGGACCGACGCGCCACAGCCTCGTCACTGCGCCCACACCCCCATAATTTCGCACGTAATTTCCCACGGTCAGTTTTAGAGCACGGCCGAAAACCGCATGATTTCAACGATCCGATTTCAACGTTTGAAATGCCAGGGAGCGAATTACGTGCGACTGTTCAGGGGATGGCCATGCCAAACGGTTGCCATGCTTGCCGTCGATAAGTAGCGCGCATTTTCAACCACCTCCCAAGTAAGGTGAACCTATGTTCCTCTTACTTGGCCTTCTTGGCGGCTTCATCACGGGCATCTCCCCGTGCATCCTTCCCGTCCTGCCCGCGCTCTTCCTCGGCGCCGCGGGCGCCGCGACTCCGCGTCCTCCTCGAACGAGGCCGGGGCCGCCCGCTCATCCGCGTCCTCTGACGAAGCGAAGGCGGGCATCGACCCGGCGCTGTTCCGCGTTGCTCCGGGCGTGAACCTGGGCGGGGAGGCGCCGAAGAAGGCAGCTGTCGCAGCACAGAGCGGCGACTCGGTGACGCGTCGTCCCGTGCTCATCGTCCTGGGCCTGGTCACCTCGTTCATGCTGATCACGGTCGCGGGTTCGGCGCTGCTGAGCCTGCTGAACCTGCCTCAGGCGCTGATCCGCTGGACCGGCATCGTCCTACTGCTGGCCGTCGGCATCGGCATGATCGTCCCGAAGATCATGGAAGTTCTGGAGCGTCCCTTTGCGCGCCTGGCGCCTCGTACGACGGGTGACAGCGCGGGCTTCGGCCTCGGCCTCGTCCTGGGCGCGGCCTTCGTGCCGTGCGCGGGTCCCGTGCTGACCTCGATCATCGTGGCCTCGAGCTCCGGGCAGATCACATGGCACATCATCGGCCTGGCCATCTCCTTCGCGATCGGCGTGTCGATCCCGCTGATGATCGTCGCGATCGCCGGTTCGGGCGTCGCCGCCCGCTTCCTGAAGACCCGCCAGCGCCCGCTGCGCATCGCCGCGGGCGTCGCCATGATCGCGCTCGCGCTGGGTATCGCGACGGACGCACCGATGGCCCTGCAGCGCATGATCCCCGACTACACGGCCTCGCTCGAGGCGGGCACCGAGGGCGCCTGCGAGGACGGCGCGTGCGAGCCCGAGAAGGACGTCGAGGCCAGCACCGACTTCGCGCAGTGCGCGCGCGGCGGCGCGAAGGACTGCGGCGTGATGCCGACGATTCAGGCCTCGGAGTGGCTGAATTCCCTGGGCCAGCCGTCCGGCACGGTGACGCTCGTGGACTTCTGGTCGAGCTCATGCACGAACTGCCAGCGCGAGATCCCCGAGCTTGAGGCCATCTACGAGAAGTACAAGGACTACGGCCTGGTCGTCGTGGGCGTGCACTCGCCCCAGCAGGCCTACGAGCGAGACCCGTCGGTCGTGAACGCGTCGATCGACAAGCTGGGCATCACCTACCCGGTCGCCCTGGACCCCGACCTGGAGGCCTTTAAGGCCTACGGCGCGACGGCGTGGCCGACGCACTACATTGCGGGCGCGGACGGCCAGCTGGTCGCGGTGGGTCGCGGCACGAAGGGCGTCGAGGAGCAGATCCGCACCCTCCTCACCGAGGCGGGAGCGACCCTCCCCGACTGAGCCGGCCGAGCTGAGGCGGCCGAGGCCTCGCGACGGCACGCGGGCGGCCACCGCGGGGTGGCTCGTCGCACTCACACCGGCCTCGTTCGTCGTCCCTCCACACGGTCTTCCGCCTCGCCCTTCCGTCCCGCCCTTCCGCCCCGATCACTAGTTACCCAAAAATGTCGCATGCAATTCCCCCACCCCTCTTTCAAGATTTGAAATCAGATCGTTGAAATCACGCGGTTTTTACAGGGGTCACCAAAGACCCCGGAAAGGAATTGCATGCGAAATTGAAGAGGCTACCCAGAATCAGCCAACGCGGCACGACGCACCAGTCAACGCACCTCGCGCCAATCAGCGCCAATCAGCGCCAATCAGTGCCACTCGGCGTTACCGATAGCCCAGGTGCCGTCCTCCTGCTCGACGAGGGTCAGGATCACCAACTCGTGGACCGGCTCGTGCGAGTCGTCCGCGTAGGAGCGCGTGAAGCTGACGAGCCTCACCCACTCATTACCTTCGCGGCGGGGCGATTCCCTGCCCTCAACGCCGATGTTCTCAATCGTGACAGTCGTGTGAGAGCGATTCGGAACCAGCGGCAGGAACTCGCCCTGTCCCTTCACCAGCTCGGGGGTCGGCGTGTGCTTACGCTGCAGCTCAGGCGTCTCGTAGACGCTCGCGCGGATGGACGCGAACGCGTCCGTGACGTCGCGCGACGCGTCCCACGTTTGATTGGTGATGACGTAGGCGGAACACACCGCGTCAGCATCCTTGCGATCAACGGTGGACGGGTCGGGCAGGAGGTCGTCGAGCCACTGAACCGATGCTGGGTGCAGGCAGGTTCCATCGGGTGCAGAGGTGCCGTCCTCACACGGGGGCATGCTCGAGGCCGTGGCCTCCGGGGTGGGAGCAGCTGCCTCGGACTGCGGTGCGGTGTCGGGCACCTGTGAAGCCTCGCCGGACGAGGCACCACTCATCCCTCCGTTTGAATCGGAGCTCGCCTTCGAGGCCGTGGTTCCCGAGTCCGCGCTCGTCAGGAACGTGCGTGCCATGAAGAAGCCACCGACGCCCAGGACGAGGGCGACGGCTGCGACCAGTGCAATGACGATGATTGTCGTCCGCTCACCACGTGCGACGTTTTTCAGTGCGTTCATATGCATCCTTAGTTTGTGTTGTGTATGCGCGCGCAATCGCCTGTTGCGCAAGGCGCTCACCGCAGATCATGCAGCTACTGACCAACGTGCCAGCGATTTCACCGTAATTCGTGACACGAGCAACATACAACCTCGTTCCGTAGGCAAGACACGTTTGACAACGCGTCAGCCTCGTAACCCACAGCCCTGCCCACCCCTAGCCTTGCCCATCCAGGCCTCGCACCCCGGCCTCGCGCACCCGGGCCTCGCACCCTAGCCTCGCGCACCCCAACCTCACACCCCTACCCAGACCTCGTAACCCAGCCCTGAGCCTCATAACCCGACCCAGGCCTCGCACCCCACCCCAGACCTTGCGAACGCACCCCACCCCAGACCTTGCGAACGCACCCCACCCCAGACCTTGCGAACGCACCCAACCCCAGACCTTGCGAACGCACCCCACACCCTCAGTTACCCAACAATGTCGCACGTAATTCCCCCAGACCTCTTTCAAGATTTGAAATCAGATCGTTGAAATCATGCGGTTTTCACGAGGTCTTAAAAAGACCCCGACAGGGAATTACGTGCGAAAATTCTGAGTTATCCACAGATTTTTCAAACACCTCACATAAAGCGTCACAAAGTAGCATGATCTATACATGGACCTCAACGAAGAGCTACGTAAACGGCACGGAATCACCAAACTATCGAGCCTGCGCCACGCAGAGCTCGCTCCCACAATGCTCCCCCAGTCCATCGGACACTACCGAGGCTGGATCTATGACAAGAACAGCTTCACTCTCGATCAGGTACGCGCCTTCGTGTACAACGCTTGCCTCTCGTGCGTGAGTGCTGCGCAAATATACGAGCTTCCGATTCTCATGGAGGAACGCCCACAAAAGACCCACCTGTCAGTTGCGTATAACCATGGAATGCACCCATCGAAGCTACGCCGCTTCGACGATGTATGCATCCATAGGGAACAGATCATGAGCGACGAAGAAAGGCGTACACACGTCGCCAGCATCGGGACAGTCTTGGAGCGGGTACTCGTTTGCATGCCACTGAAGGTGTCTCTGCCAATGCTCGATGCCGCACGCAATCGCGGCCTCTACGACATTTCAACGCTCGCGATGCCTTCAACCGGCAGCCGACTACCTCACCTCAGAGAAGCTCTCTCCCTCTCATCGGACCGAGCCCGCTCAATCCTCGAAACAGTTGCACGTTTGCAGCTCATTGATATGGGACTGACACCGCAGGTCGGGGTCTGGATTGAAGGAGTCGGCGAGGTCGACATGATCATCCTCGGCTTCATCATCATCGAGGTGGATGGCTGGGCCTTCCACTCATCGAAGGAGCAGCGCGAGAAGGACCTCAAGCGGGATCGAGAACTTCTACGGCGCGGATACGTCGTCCTTCGTTTCACCTATGACGACGTCATGAATGGAGATTTCGCGCGCGAGGTCCCGGTATCGGTGGCAGCCCTCCATCGCCTCGTCCCCGACACCGGAACGGAAGACCCGCAGGCCGCAGTGAAGAACGCCGCCTTCCTTGACATCCTGAGCGGATACCTGCCTAGCTATCACCCTCAACACTAATTTCGCATGCAATTCCCCCCGCACCTCTTTCAACATTTGAAATTAGATCGTTGAAATCATGCGGTTTTCTAGGGATGCCTCAAAGGACCCTCAGGGGAATTGCATGCGAAATTTAGAAGTGGCAGGCGCCCAGACGGCCTCGACTGCAAGACGCCAGTCAGCGCGCGGAACGTGCCGACGTGCCGTGCCCGTCAGTTAAAGAAGCCGTGCCCGTCAGCTGAGAAGCTGCAGGATCTGCGGGGTGACCCGCTCGATAACCTCGAGGGTGTCCAGGAAGTCCTGATGCCCGCCGTACCACGGGTCGGGCACGTCGCCGCTGCCCTCGGGGTCAAGGTCGCGGTACAGGCAGATGCGGGGCCCCTGGCCCAGATCGGAAGCGGACGCCGGCGCACCCTCGTGCTCAATGCCCGCACGATCAGCGAGGCGCTCCAGGACGCTCAGGTGGCGCGAGGTCATGGCCAGGATGAGGTCCCACTCCCCCAGCTCGCCGGCGCGGATCTGGCGCGCGCGGTGGTCGGGCACGGTATATCCGGCGTCGCGCAGGACGCGGGCGGCGCGGCGGTCGATCGGGTTGCCGGCTTCCTCGTCGGACACGCCGGCGCTATCGACGACGACGTCCACGCCGGCGCGCGCGGCGGCCTGTTCGAGGATCGCGTGGGCCATCGTGGATCGGCAGATGTTGCCGGTGCACACCATGAGGATGCGTGCGGGGCGGGTCATGATCGTTTCCGTTCGTTCGGGGCGACGAGGCCGGGGGCGCCGAGGCCGGGGCGGGCACTCAGAGCAGCGTCAGGTAGGCGCGCACGGCCTGGGCGCTGTGGGCGGCGGCGCGGGCGCCGTCCATGTGGAAGGCCTGGTCGGCGGTGGGGCCGCACAGGTCGGAGACGGCTCGCAGCGAGATCCAGTCGACGTCGGAGGACCAGCAGACTTGGGCCATTGCGCAGGTTTCCATGTCGGTGCCGATGGCGTCGGGGAATCGCGTCCGCATGGGGCCGACGTTGGCCTCGGTGCAGAAGGAGTCGGAGGAGACGATGCGCCCGCGGCGCACGCGGTGCTCGATGAGGCCGCGCAGGATGGGCAGGCGTTCCTCGGCGGCTTCGGAGGTGGTGTAGTCGACGGGCATCTGGGGAACCTGCCCCATGGCGTAGCCGAAGGCGGTCGCGTCGGCCTGCCCGTAGATGGCGCGGGTGCCGGCGGCGATGTCGCCGACGTTGATGTCGCGGGCGAGCCCGCCGGTGGTGCCGGCCGCGATGACGATGGGGCTTCGACGAGGGTGAGGGCGCGTGCGGTCGCGGACGCGGCGTTCGCCAGGCCGATTCCGGAGGTGACGACCAGGACGGTGCGGCCGTCGAGGATGCCGAGCACGAAGCGCTGAGTCTTGTGGGTGCCCGCGAGGATGGCCTGGGGCGTCTCGTCGCCGCCGATGGGGGTGAGCGCGTGCAGGAGGGGCGCGGCCTCCATGTCCATGGCGGCTTGGATGATGGCGTCGACGCGGATGCGCTCGGGGAAGCTGAGGTTCATAGGTCCCATCGTAGGGGACGAGGCCGGGTCGGGTCGCGCTCGCCCCGCGCGGGGCCGCGTCGTATGTACACGTCCCCTTTTCCTGGGTCCCCCTAAAGTCGCACGTAATTTAACACGGTCATTTTTGGACATAGCCCACAAACGTTGCAATTCCAACGATGCAATTTCAAAGTCTGAAATACGCACAGGGGAATTACGTGCGACATTGTTGAGGAACCACGAGGCCGGGACGAGGCCGGGACGGGGCCGGGCCGGGTCGGGGCCGGGTCGGGGCCAGGTCGGGGCCAGGACGAGGCCGGGGCGAGGCCGGGGGCCGGGCCGGGGCCTCGCCCGCCCGCTTACTGCCCTGCCGCGCTCCTCGAGCATCTTCTTCAGGGCGGCGGTGCGGCCGGCGGCGATCTCCTCCTCGGAGATCTGCTCGGCGTCCGTCAGCAGGTCGGGGGTGGCGGGCGCAGCGCCAGCGTCAGCAGGGGCACCGGGCTCGGCGGAGGTAGGCGCGGCCTCCGCGGCGGCGGGCTCAGCGGCGGCGGACGCCGGCTCGGAGGACGCAGGCTCGCCGGCCTCAGCCCCGGCCTGCGCCCCGGCCTCGTCCCCGGAATCGGCGGCCAGCGCGCCAGCGGCAGCGCCCTCGAGCGCCTGGGGCTCCTCGTCCTTGCGCTTGCGCGAGCGCAGCCAGATGGCGCCGGCGATGGCCAGGATGACGACGACGGACGCGAGGACCGCGATCATCCAGGGTTTCATGACGGCACCCTTGACCTGCGCGGCTTCGGCGGCGACGGCGTCGTCGTCCATGGGGACGCGCTCGCCGGTGACGAGCAGGCGGTGCGTGTTGATGCCGTAGGGGGTGCAGGTGATGAGGGTGGCCAGGTCCTTGCCTTCGACCTTGTTGAGGGATTCGGTCTCGGTGGGCAGGACGACGCGGATGTCGGTGACCTGGTATTTCAGGTGGCGGCCGGCGGTTTCGATGTAGAAGACGTCGCCCATCTTCACAGAAGTGAGCTGGTCGAACATGGTGGCGTTGCCCAGGCCGGTGTGGCCGGTGAGGACGGTGTGCGTGGATTCGCCGCCGACGGGCAGGGCGGTGCCGAAGAGGTGGCCGATGCCCTTGTCGAGGGTGGCGTTTTCGGTGCCGTGGTAGATGGGCAGGTTGACGTTGATCGACGGGATTTTGATGGTCGCCATGACGTCGTTGAGGTTGAGCTGGCTCAGGTAGTCCTGGTATTGCGCGGTGCCGGGGCGTTGGGCGTCGAGCCAGGGGTCGAGGATGGGTGACTCGGAGGCTTTGAGGTTGTATTCGTCGGCGCGGCGAAGGGACTCGGCGACGGCGTCGGGGCCGGCCTGGTCGGCGACGGCGCTGAATTCGGAGGCGATGCGTTCTTGGCGTTGGTTGTTGTACTGGGTCGCCAGGACGGGGTAGAGGAGGACAAGGATGCCGGCGAGCAGCAGGATCGGCGGCGCGATGGTGAGGAGACGCCACTTCAGGGGTGTCTTCTTCTTGTCGGGCGCTTGGGTGCTCACGCTTTCTCCGTTCATTGCCGAGGCCGTGGAAGTTTGTCTGGTTACAGGGTAGTACCGCTTGGGGGTGGTTGCGGGCAACGCGAGGGGGGTGTGGGCCCGCGGGTCCACACCCCCCTGTGTGTCGCTAGCTAGCGAGGATCAGGCGTCGGCCTGCTCCTTGCGGCGCTTGTTGGCCAGCGCGATCGCACCGGAGCCGCCCACGAGGAGGGCGCCAGCACCGATCAGCACGCCGATGCCGGCAGCACCGGTCAGCGGCAGGTTGAAGCCACCGTTGTGCGGGACGTCCTTGACGGTCGTCGCGAGGGTGTACTCGTTATCCTTGGTGGAGTTGGACGTGAGGACCTGGAAGGCGATCGGGCGGGTCTGGAGCTCGAAGCCCTCGGGGGCCTTGGTCTCGACGAGGCAGTACCAGCCGGGGTTGGTGACGGCTTCGTTGTTCTCCCAGTCGTTGTTGCGCAGGCCGTCGATGGTGACCACACCGTCGCCGTCGGTCTCGTAGGTCGTGGTGCCGGCGGGGCTCAGCTGCTCGTCCAGGGTCGCGTCGACGGACTCGAAGTTCGTGGTCGGGGTGGACTGAGGCGTGCACTTCCAAACCTCGAACTGGGCGCCCTTCAGCTTGGCGTTGGCGTCCTTGGAGGAGACCTTGGTGATCTTCACCTTGCCGAACTTGGAGACGACCTCGGAGTTCGGGTAGTCCGGCGGGGGAACGGTGCCGGAGTCGGGCTTCCAGCCGTTGGAGGGGGCGTTGGGGAGCAGGATGGCCTTGTTCTTGAACAGGCCGTCGTTCTCCACCTTCTTGGCGACGGTACCGGACAGGTCCATCTGGACCTTGGTGTTGTCGTCCTTGCGGTTGTCGAGCAGCTTCTGGCGGCCCGCAGCGGTGAACTCGGCGGTCCAGAACTTGGTCTTGCCGTCGGTGCCGTCAGCGGAGATCAGCTTGTAGTCGGTGTCCTTGACGAGGGCGACCTCGCCGGTCTTGCCGTTGATGAGCTTCAGGGCGACGTTCGCCTCGGGCAGCTCGACGCGCTTGTCGTACTGGTCGACGACGTCGTAGTAGTCGAGGGCCTCAGCGGCGGGCACGTCGGACTTGATGGTGTAGGAGATCGCGGAGCCGATGGCGGGGGTGTCCGCGTCGTTGACCGTCTTCTCGATGCCAGCCTTGGAGTTCTTCGGGTAGGCGTGGACGTCGTAGACCCACTTGTTGAGGTCGGTCGGGTGCGTCATGGGCACCGTGATGATGAAGGGCTTGGAGCCGACGTAGCCCGCGGGGGTCTCGATCTCGGTCACGACGTAGGCGCCGAGGGGGAGGCCGTCGAACTTAGCCAGGCCGTCGGCACCGGTCTTCTTATCGACGGCAGCGTCAACGCCGTCGTTCTTCGCAGCAGCAACGTTGCCGTCGTAGCTCGCGAGCTTCTCCCAGCCGGCCTGCGTGGTGAGGTCGATGTTGGTCAGGCGCTCGACGGTGAACTTGGCGTTAGCCAGCGGCGTGCCGTGATCGGAGGTGTCCTCAAGGCCGTTGCCCTCGGTGGTGCCGTTGTTGGCATCCTTCACGTACTTGTGGATGGTGATGGAGCCGGTCTTGAGGGGGTCGAGGTCGACGAGCGACGGGGCGCGCGTGACGGTGGCAGCGAGGCCGAAGGCTGGGGCAGCCTGGGTCGCGGAGGTGGCGGCGGGCAGGGCCAGCGCGCCGGCGGCGACGGCGAAGGCTGCGAGCAGGCTCAGGCTGCGGCGGGTCTTCGTGGTGCTCATGGGTTTTCTTTCTCCTGTGTGTGTGATTTCGGGAGTTTTTCTTGATGGTGGGTCACCGTGGTCACGGGACCTCATGGGTGGCTCAGGCGAGTGCCTTGCGCCTCTTGGTGGTGACCACGGTCATCACCATCGCCCCGGACATGAGCGCCGCTGCGACGCCGATGTAGGGGTAGATTCCGGTGCTGCCTGCCTTGGGCAGCTCGCCAACCTGGGTGTCCTTGACGACCAGGGTGGCCTTGCGGGTGCCGCCGACCAGGAAGCCCTGGGGGCCGGGGGTGCTGCTGTCCGACGCGAACGCCTGGACGGCGCTCGTGGCCCACTTGGCCTGGTTCGTGAGGTCGGACGCGAGCTCAATGTTCGTTCCGGAGCCGCTGGCTCGGGACGTCAGCTTGAACTCAAAGGGGCTGGGGCAGGAGCGAGTGTCCTGCGGGGGCCTTGGTCTCGACCAGCCAGTAGGCGGTGTCGATGTTCAGGTCGCTGACGGACCAGTAGTAGCCGTCCGTGGCGGTCGCCTGGGTCAGGGTCTTGACCACGGTGGCGTTGGTGTCCGTGTTGGGGTTGGCGTTGTAGATCGCGAACTCGGCGCCCTTCAGGGGGTACAGCGTGGCTCCGTTGGGGCCCGTGTACTGGTTCGAGGCATCCGCGAAGGTCTTACCCGTATTCTGCGTGCCGGCCTTCACGATCACGAAGTCGTGGGGGACGGTCGGGCCACAGGCCTTGTTGTTGTCCGTGCCGTCCCAGTCCTTACCGCTCTGCGCCAGGACCTCGTTGAAGAGGCCGTAGCCGGGGGCGGGGACGGTCCCCGTCGGGGTGGAGCAGGCCAGGTTGGCCTCGTTGTATCCGGCGGCCGCGGGGTTGCGGGTGACCGCGAAGCGGATCCAGTATTCCTTGGTGGCACCGGGGGCCAGCTCGACGCCGTTGGTCAGCGTGTAGACGCCGCCGGTAGCGGTGGCGTTGGACGCGGAGTCCAGGCCGGCCTGGGTCTCGGCGATCTTCGCGGACTGGATCTCGAGGCCCTTGGCGAAGTCGGGCTTGTCGGTGAGCTTGCCGGTGTTGGCGGCCAGCGTGCCGTCGTTGGTGGCGACGATCTTGTAGTCCACGTTGAAGCTCGTGGCACCGTTGGCGCCGCCGTTATTCTCGATGGTCTTCTGGACGCGCAGCTTGGGAGCCTGGTATTCGTTCACGAACGTACAGGTGATGGGGGCTGCCTCGTTGGAGGCGGCACCTCCGACGTTCTTGAAGTTGACGCCGCGCTCAGTCTTGGTCACGGCGACGTCTTCACCGATGCCGTTGACGCACTTGATGTCCTTGAGGTTCCACTTGTCCTCGCCGCCGGTGTTGATGTCCTTCTCCGTGATGGTGAAGTCGGAGTTACCGACCTCGAAGGGGATGAAGGTCGAGTCGTACTTGGCGTTCGCCTCACCGAAGGCGGTGGGGGTCAGACTCGTTAGCGGGTCGGAGCCATACATGTAGCTCGTGCGAGCCGGCGCGGAGGAGACCGTGGGCTTCGTGACGGACACGGTGCCGGTGGTCGCCGGGACGCGATTCCGGTTGTCCTGCCAAGTGTCACCCGTGGTCGCCGTGAAGGTAGCGGCCGGGATCGTCGGGTTGGCACCCGAGGGATCCTCAACGGACTTCGCGATGCGCACGCTTCGCTCCTCGGTGATGACGCCGTAGAGGCAGGCGTAGTTAACCGAGAGTTCCTGCGTCACGAAGTAGTCGGTGCGCTTGGCATCCGCCGCTGGCGTCGCCGGGCAGTCGGCCGTCGGGATGGACTTGAAGTTGTCCGGGGTCAGGAAGTTGGTCGCATTGTTCGCGGGGACAAAACCCCACAGGTGCAGACGGTAGGTGCGGCCGTTCTTGGTGAAAGTACGATCCGATGTCGTCTTCGTCAGCTTGACGGTGTCGGAGACGTACGGGTTTTCATTGACGTTACCCTTGGCACCCGGCCAGGTGCGAGGTAATGTCTGTTCCTTCGTCAGCTGGTTATAAGGCTGCTCTGCGCCGCCGTTGTAGTACTGGCTGTAGAGGTCGTAGTCACCGTTGCCCTCGCCGACGTACTTGACGCAGTACATGCGTCCCGAACGGGATTCAGGCTTGTTGATGTAGCCCTGCGAGCGGTCGGCCGCGTTGACCGGATCCGGCTCATAGGCGGGACCAACGAAGTCGCCGGAGGGCGTGTAGCCGGGACGACCCGCTTCACCATTAAGAACAAGGTCACGAGGGAGCTTGTTGTTGATTCTTTGGGTGGCATCCCAGCCGTTTCGACCAAACTGGGGAGAGCAGAAGCCAGACACGCCATCCGTCTTCACGTACGCGCCGCCCTTGCGATACATGATCGTCGAGGCCAAGGTGTTAAAGGACTCGTAATTGACAAACGGGTACGACTCACCGGTGTCACCAGGAATCAGCCCCCGTCAGCTGCAGACCGAGGGACGAGTGCAGGTACTGCTGAATTTGCGTTGTACCGCCGATCGGCAGGTTGTTGTGGCGGATCGCGCCGAGCAGGAAGGTCTGACCAGGCTCGACCTGGCCGGGGTTGTTCGGCTTGAAGCCGATGGCGCTCTGGCCGTTCACCCAGATGGCCTTACTGCCTGCATCCCTCCACTTTTCGAAGTGGGCCTGCATCCATGCCTTACTGGCGGCGGAGTCACCCCAGTCGGCGGTCTGCTCATCCCATTTCCACGGGGCACCACGTGCAATGTAGGTCCACGCGTCGTTCGCCTTCGCGTAGGGACCGCCGAGCGTCGTCGTGGTCGGAGTATCGCCTGTGCGCACACGATCCTCTGTCATGCCCTTGACGATGCCGTAGCGAATGAAGTTGTTGTAGTCGGTGGTCGTGTCGGTCTCGGAGTTGTTGGTAACACCTTTACCCATCCAGGCAGACACCTCGCCGACATCAATCTTTGTAGCGGCGGGCTCCTGGGCGGCCTGGGCGGCCTGGGGGGCGGCGACCTGGGAGACGACCAGCGTGCTGGCCGCAGTAGCCACGACGGCCAGGGCGGCCAGGGCGCGGGAGGCGACTCCTGCTCGCTTGGTCCGCGCGTGGCCTGCGCGCGCTCGACTTGCTGTCATCGATCGTTCTCCTTGAGGACTCTTGCTTCGCTGTGTCGCACTCGGGGGGACATCCCGAGAGGTTTTTCCACAACCTTGATGACATCCAGACTACGACGCAGTTACTGAAAAATGCAACCCAATTTGTCCAACTCTCGAAGTGGGCTACCTTACAGAAAAATAGTCAAGCGATATTTCCGCAGGATAAAGCGGTTTTACCTATCGGTATCAGTCTATGAAAGTGCCTCCTGTGACCTATTTTTGGCTTTTTTAACGGATGGCAACAAATCAAAATGTGGAACTTGACTGAACTTGACACATCCACAACAACCAACCAAAGGTCCTATTTTCGCAGCGGCGTCACTCCCATAGCGTCAAGTACCACAAGGAATACCTTTTCCCCTGTCATCCGCCCTCGAACTTCTCCCCACCGCCACATGCCCCGCGCCACACCCCGCGCCACGCGCCCCATCACATGCCCACTCCACCCGCCCGCGCCACGCACCCCACCGCACCCCCGCCCGCGCCACGCACCCCACCGCACCCCCGCATCACACCCCACCCCACACGCTCCCACACCATCACCACCCCAAAGTCGCATGCAATTCCCAAACAGGAGTGACTCAGATATACGAAGCGATACGAACTAGCAAGGTACTCAGAGGGAATTGCATGCGAAACTCGAGACACCACGCCACCCCATCTCCCGCCCCACACCTCCGCGCCTCTCTCCCGCGTCGCGCTCCCGCACCACCCGCCCGTGCCACATCCCTCCCACTCTCCAACACCAGCCCTCCCCAAAGTCGCATGCAATTCCCGAACAGGAGTGACTCAGATATACGAAGTGATACGAACAAGCAAGATACTCAGGGGGAATTGCATGCGAAACTGCTACGCCTGAGGTCGCAGAACCCAGCCGACCACACCCGGCCGGAGGCCGCCGCAAAACCTGCGGGGCCTGGACGGACAACGAGTCGACGCGCCGAGCGAAGCTCGCAGCGCAGGCGGACCACCTCCAGGCACTACGCATCCGGATAGGTAACGAGCATCCGGATAGGTAATGAACATCCGGATACCTTAATAACCTATCCACATGTGCATAACCTATCCACATGCGCATAACCTATCCACATCCGCGCACCCCACCCGTGTAGCACGCAAACCGAAAGCACACCATGGCCAGCCAGCCGCACACGCGCCACAAGCACCGCCCAGAGACCGCCGCGAGGCCTGCGGTGTGGCTGCGGCGCTCGTGGGCGGCGGCAGGGCCAGGGCGGGCCTCGAGATCGACCACTCCGAGCGAAGCTCGCGTGTAGCGATCTCGCAGGGCAAAGCCGCCGCCCACGGGCGCACAGAGCAGACACACCGAAACACTGCCGCCACAACAGGCAGCCCCCACGGCGGCTACTGCACAATAGTCCCCATGGATCTTCGCCCCGTCACACTCGGCACGTCTGTCACGACGTACGACCCGTCGCGCCCCACGCCCGCAGCTATTGTCTCGGGCGAGGTTGCCGCGCATGATGCGCCGCACCCGCTGTCGGTCTTCGACATGTTCCGCATTGGTATCGGGCCGTCCTCGTCGCACACGGTGGGCCCGATGCGCGCGGGGCTCGCGTTCACGACGGAGCTCACGACGCTGAAGCCGCCCTCTCACATCACGATTGACCTGTTCGGGTCGCTGGGTGCGACAGGCCGCGGGCACTCGACGGACCGCGCGGTCCTCCTCGGCCTGGCGGGCTACGACCCGGAGACTGTGGACATCGAGACGGTAGAGTCCATCCTGCCAGCCCTGGCCTCGTCGAGCATGCTGACGCTGCCGAGCGGCACGCAGGTCCCCCTCAACATCGCCGAGGACGTGCGTTTCATTCCGCGCACGGTCCTGCCCTATCACGTGAATGCGCTGACGATCACGGCTTCCGACGAGGACGGCGCCACCATCCTGGAACGCACCTATTATTCGGTGGGCGGCGGCTTCGTCATGATTCAGACGAATGACGACCCGCAGAACCCGGAGGTGTCCTCGCTCGCGACGAGCCAGGCGGGCGTCGGCATCGACGTTCCCGCGCCGCACCCGTTCGCGTCGGGCGCGCAGCTGCTTGCCGCGTGCGACGCGTCCGGCCTGAGCATCGCGGACCTCGTGCGCGCGAACGAGGAGGCGGTGCGCCCCCGCGAGGCCGTCGACGCGTACTTGGATCGCATCGCCGACACGATGTTCGACTGCGTGGACGCGGGCACGTCGGCGGCGGGCATCCTGCCAGGCGGCCTGGATGTGCCGCGCCGCGCCCGCGCGCTCGCCGGAAAGCTCGCGGAGCGCCTGACGGGGTTCCCCGCTTCCTCGGACGAGGCCGGGGCCCCCTCGGGTGCATCTCCCGCGGCGGGTGTCCACTCCCCCGGCGCGCGTGCCTGGGTGTCGACGGTTGCCGACCCGATGCGCGCGATGGACTGGGTGAACCTCTTTGCCCTGGCCGTGAACGAGGAGAACGCGGCGGGCCACCGCGTCGTCACCGCGCCGACGAACGGCGCGGCCGGCGTGATCCCCGCGGTCCTGGGTTATCTGGTGACGCACTGCCCCGAGACGGGTTCGACGCCCGGCGTCGCGGCGGGCCCCGCCACGGAAGACGGTGCGGTGACCCCGCTGGCGCATATTCGCATGACGACGGACGATTCCTCGGAGACTTCTTCGGATGATCCCGCGTCGCCCGAGGCCTGCGCGGCTCGCCGCCGCGCCCTCGTGCACGACTTCCTGCTGGCGGCGACGGCGATCGGCGCCCTTATTAAGACGAACGCGTCCATCGCGGGCGCGGAGGTTGGTTGCCAGGGCGAGGTCGGGTCGGCCTCGGCGATGGCGGCGGCGGGCCTGGCTCAGGCCCTCGGCGGCACTCCGCAGCAGGTCGAGAACGCGGCGGAGATCGCGATGGAGCACTCACTGGGACTCACGTGCGACCCAGTGGCGGGCCTCGTGCAGGTGCCGTGCATCGAGCGCAACGCAATCGCGGCCGTCAAGGCGATCAACGCGGCGCGCATGGCCCTGTGGGGCGATGGCCGCCACACGGTGAGCCTGGACGTCGTCATCGAGACGATGCGCCAGACCGGCAACGACATGCTGTCGAAGTATAAGGAAACGTCGGAGGGCGGCCTGGCCGTCAACGTCGTGGAGTGCTGAGGCCTGCGGGGCTGGCTGCGGGGCTTCCCCCGCAGTCCCGAGCCGCGGTGCGGGCTGCGGCCGGTGGCGGGGCCAGTGCCAGACAAAAGTCGCATGCAATTCCCCCGCGGCATCAATCGACGCAAGCTCAAAAACCGCCGAATCCCAATAATCTGATTTCAAAACCTGAAATACACTCAGGGGAATTGCATGCGAAATCACTGATCTCGCACGTGGGCCCCCTAATCCGCACGTCGGCCCGATAGGTGGTGGCCTGAACCCAGCAGGTGGTCATCTGGGCCCACTAATGCGCACGTTAACCCGATAGGTGGCGGCCTGGGCCCTTTCATGCGCACGTTAACCCGACAGGTGGTGGCCTAGGCGGGCTGCCCACCATGCCACCAATAGGGTTTAGCTGCGCATTGAAGGGTTAACACTGCCAGCAGTGGGGCCCAGCTGCCCGGGCCGCAGCGAGCACGTGACTATACAGTGCCGAATCACTCAACCACCACACCTGCACGCACCAATTTCGCCAAAGTGCAGACCCATTCAGCCAAAATTGTCGTATTTGGGTTCTTTTCACCGAGATGGTCTGCACCTTGGGCGCAACGCCAACCGAAAACGGGATCTCACCACCACCAATCGGGGGGAATTGCGCCATCCAAGGCTGCGACACGCCGACAACACGCCCCCGCAGCGCTTCGCATGGCGCAAAACCCCCCACCGCCACCGGCGTGGAGAACGCCGGGGGCACGGAGAGCCCGACCGCAGTGCCCGTGAGCAGCGCCAGGGCGCCGCCATAGCCCGCCTACTGGCACGAGGACTACGCCAGAGCACAACACCACTCGCCCAACAAGAACCACACCTTGCCGCTTCGGGACAAAACTCTCCCTGCTCACCCCTTCTCGCCGCATGTGCGGTACAAAACTCTCCCCGCTCGCCCAAGATGGCCCAATTTGGCATGTTTTGCCCGCACAGGGAGAGTTTTGTACCGCTTTGCTCAACAAAACACCAAGCGGGGAGAATTTTGTACCGAACGCGAGGCAGAGTCACGGCAAGCCACGACAGCACACCAGGCCCCACTAGTGCGGAGGGCACTGGTGGGTCCGGGGGATCTGAAGGGTCCGGAGGGCGCGGAGGGTCCGGAGGGCACGGGCGGGCCTCGAGCCGCAGGAACCCGCCACGGTGCCGGTGGACGGTCGCAAGACCACAGCCAGACAAATTTCGCATGCAATTCGATTGGACCAAATTTCAACAAACCCAGAAAACGTTGCAATTCCAACGATGCAAATTCAATATTTGAACAAGCTGCGGGGGAATTGCATGCGAAAGTGATGATTGACAGCCAGAACTGGGCTACATGCAGCAACCCAAGGCCCGGCCGGACAACGAGTCGACGCGCCGAGCGAAGCTCGCAGCGCGGACGGCTCGCGGGCGGGCCGCCGCCCACGGGCACACCAAGCAGCCCGGCCCACAGGACAGAACGCGCGGCACCCACAACACCCGTGGGGCCACACGCATCACCACGCAGACCCACCCGTCATCAACACCAGTCGACCAACCGCAGTCAACCAACTGCTATCAACCAGCACTCACTCCGTGGCCAGCGCCTCCGATGGGCTAACCTTCGCGGCCCGGCGGCCGGGCAGCCACGAGGCGATGAGCGCGGACACGATGGCGACGACGCACACGCCGACGAGCTGCATCCACGGCACGCTCAGCACGGGAGTGGCCCCCTCAACCGGCAGGCTCATGACGCCGACCCACCCGAAGGCAACGCCCATGCCAACGCCGATGAGAGCGCCGGTCAGCGACAGGAACAGCGCCTCGAGGGCGAGGAGGCTCTTCATCTGGCGTCGCGTCAGGCCGAGGGCCCGCAGCAGCCCGTTTTCGCGGGTGCGTTCGGCGACCGACAGGGACAGCGTGTTGGCCACGCCCACCAGGGACACCAGGACGGACACGCCGAGCAGTCCGACGAGGACGAGCATCAGCCGGTCGATGATCTTCGTGTACATCTGGCGCTCCAGCGCGGAGCCGTTGACACTCAGGTGCGAGTCCTTGAGCAGCGCGGCCTGGACGGTCTCGGCATCGGCTCCGTCGGCCATCTTGATGATGATAGCCTGACGCTCGAGCGAAGACGCGATGGACCGCAGGGTCTTCTCGGAGACCTGGGCCTGCCCGACGCTGCCGTTCTTGTCGTACACGGCGCTCAGGTCCACGCACGACTCGGCGCACAGGCGTAGCGTCTGCCCGGCCAGGGCCTCGTCGCCGACGCGCACCTGGTTATCACCCAGCTGGGTGACGGTCGAGTGGGTGACGCCCGTGTAGTCGGGTTCTCCGGTGATCATGACCGACGAGGCCTGGGCCTCGTCCTCCGACCCGCTTCCCTCACCGGGAGCGTAGGCGGGCGCGCCCGAGGTGGTCGTCAGGGTGCCGGGGGCGGCGTACTGGGCGACGGTGGCGGCGACGCCGTCGGTGGCCGCGATGGCGGCCTGCTGGTCGTCGGTGATCGCCCCATCTGTGGACACGGCCATGAGGTCGAAGGGGCGCGCGTCGTTCACGGCGTTGGTGAGGGTGGTGCGCACGGATGCGGCGCCGACGATGATGGTGACGACGAGGGTCACGCCGATGATGATCGCGGTGCCGGTCGCGGAGGTGCGGCCGGGGTTGCGCATCGTGTTCTCGCGGGCCATGGCGGACAGGGTGCCCGGGAAGGCCGAGCCAAACGCGCGAGTGAGGGCGGGCAGCAGCACGGAGGCGACGAGCAGCGCGCCGAGGAGGGCCAGAAGTGACCCGCCGAAAGCACCGAGGAACTTCGTGCCACCGCTATCCGATCGCCATGCGAGGGCCACAGCCCCGCATCCGGCCACCGCGATGAGCGCGCCGATGATGAAGCGGACGGTGTGCTTCTTGCGGGCGGCGGCCCTCGGCCTCGTTCACGGGGGCGAGGGGCGGCGACGGGGGCGACGCGGGAGGCGGCGCGGGCCGGGAAGACGCCGACCAGGGTCGTGAACAGAGTGGCACCGAGCCACGTGAGCGCGAGCTGCCAGACGGAGGCCCCCGCCAGCGCCGCAACGACGCTAGAGGCCAGGCCGGTTCCTGCCTCCGCGAGCGCGCCAATCAGCCAGCCGAGCGCGACGCCAATCGCGGACGAGATCGCTCCGATCGCGAGGGCCTCGCGGGTCACGAGCGAGCGGACCTGTCGCCTGGTCGCTCCCAGCGTGCGCAGCAGCGCCAGTTCGCGGGTGCGCTGCGTGAGAACGACGCGGAATGTCGAGGAGACGACGATAGAGGCCACGAGCGCCGCGATCGCCGGGAAGATCAGCATGATGCCCATCGTCACGGATGCTCCCAGGCGCGCCTGGTTGAGATCGTCCTGGATCACCTGGTGCACGCTGGTTACGGTCACGCCCGAGACACCACTCAAAGCGGAGTTCGCTGTTGCCACCCATTCGTCCTGGGTGGCGCTGGGAGGGTTTGCGTTGCTGTCCGCATCCGATCCAGAAGTCGCGACGATGAACCGGCCCGACGCGCTGGTGCCGAAGATCGCGGAGAAGCCGCCGTCGGTCACGTAGCTGGCGGGCACGCCCATGCTGATGGTGTTCGAGCGGGTGGTGCCGACGACGGTGAGGGTGCGGTAGTCGCCCTCGGTGAATCCGGCGCGCACGCGGACGGTGTCGCCGACCTTCAGCGAGAGGGTCAAGGCCGTGTGCTCGGGGATGGCGATCTGGTCGTCGGCGGTCGGGGCGGTTCCGGCGCTCAGGTCGAGGTCCGCGAAGGGCTTGGGGGCCATCGGCGAGATGTAGAGGCCGGCGCGCGTCGCGTCCGTTTGGGCGTCGGCGGGCCACTGGGCCATGTGCTTGATGGCGGTGACGCCACTGGTTGCGCTCAGGGTTTTTTTCGGCGCTTTCGATGGCGCCTCGGGCGCGTCGTCGTTTTTGGGAGACGACGATCGTGCCGCCGCGGTACTGACTGTAGACGCTGGAGGTCAGGCCCGAGGTCATCGCCGTCATAACGATGAGGGTGATGACGATGAAGGCCGTGGAAATGGCGACGGCCAGGCCTGTGGAAATGTAGCGGCGGCCGTGGGAGCGCAGGTTGGCGCTCAGGAGGGAGTTTGTTGCAGACATGAGATGAGCCTTGGGGTGTGGGCGCGCGTTCAGCGCAGCGCCGCGGTCAGGTTGTCGGCGGTGATGTCGCGCAGGTCGGAGACGATGCGGCCGTCTCGGCACACGAGGACGCGGTCCGCGTAGGCGGCGGTGGCGGTGTCGTGGGTGACCATAATGACGCTCTGGCCGAGTTCGTCGACGGCGCGGCGCAGCAGGTCCATGACCTCGGTGGTCGAGTGGGAGTCGAGGTTGCCGGTGGGCTCGTCCGCGACGATGACGGCAGGGCGGCTCATGAGGGCGCGGGCGACGGCGACGCGCTGCTGCTGGCCGCCGGACATCTCGGAGGGGCGGTGGCTCAGGCGATCCGCGATGCCCAGGGAGGTGACGATGAGGTCGAACCAGTCCTTCTCGGGGGTGGCCCCGGCCAGGCGCATGGGCAGGAGGATGTTGGCGCGCGCATCCAGGGTGGGTACCAGGTTAAAGGACTGGAAAACGAAGCCGATGCGGTCTCGGCGCAGCTTGGTGAGCGCGGTGTCTTTCAGGGCGGTGATGTCGGTGTCTTCGACGAAGACGTGCCCGGAGGTGGGGGCGTCGAGGCCGGCGAGGATGTGCATCATCGTGGACTTGCCGGACCCGGAGGGGCCCATGATGGCGGTGAATTCGCCGGCACCGAAGCCGACGCTCACGTCGTCGAGGGCGCGCACCTGTGCGTCGCCGCTTCCGTAGATCTTGGAGACGCCCTGGAGTCGGACGATGGACGAGGCCTGGGCCGGTGCGGCCGCGGGGGCCTGCGTGATTGTTGTGTTCGTGTTCATGCATCCATCGTGCGCCTGCGGCGTGCGTCACCGCTACGGAGGTTTCCCCTGATTCATCCCCGAGACCACCCGGGGTCGTCTCGGGGATTGCCCCGCGCTGCGTCTCGGGGCCCCATCTCCAAAACTCGCATGCAATTCGATTGGATGAAATTTCAACAACGCCTCAAATCGTTGCAATTCCAACGATGCCAATTCAAATCTTGAAAGAGTCGCGGGGGAATTGCATGCGAAATTGCTGGGCGCACAATAGCCGCGCGGGCCAGACTGCAGCGCCCAGGAGTGACGCCGGAGACACCTACCAGAAACTTCGCATGCAATTCGATTGCATGAACTTTCAACAACCTTCGGAATCGTTGCAATTCCAACGATGCCAATTCAAATCCTGAAATAGTCACAGGGGAATTGCATGCGAAATTGCTGGGTGCACGATAGCCACGTTGGCCTGGCTGCGGTGCCCGTGGGTGGCGGCAGGGCCTGGCCGGGCTTCGAGACGACACATCGAACCAGACAACAGCGACCCGGCCCCACTGGTGTGGAGGGTGCCGGAGGGACCGGAGGGCACGGGCGGGCTTCGAGGCGCGGCGCCGAACGAAGTGAGGTCGCCTAGCCTCGCGGGCGGCCGGGCCCTCCGGCGCCCGGAACACCCGTGGGGTCTGAAGCGACTACGACTCGGAAACCTCGCCGGCAGCCTCGCCCGCAACAACCTCGCGCAGGGATAGGCCGCGGTAGCGGTTGATGGCGGCACCCACGTCGATGAGGCGCGGGCGCGCCAGGAACGCCGGGTAGGGGCGGGCGCCGAACTTGCAGACGGCGTCCAGGCCTTCGGAGGCGAGGCGTCGGCCGAGCTTGGCCATGAGGTCGGGCATGGACTGTTTGCCGGCCATCTCCTCGAGGACGCCGCGCACGCACCAGGCGATGGCCTCGGCCTGCCCGGGGTCGACGACTCCGGCGACGTCGGAAATGTCGATGGTCGATCGGTCGACGGTCAGCACGGAAGTGCCCGAGGCCTTGGTGCGCGGGCGGTCCACGCGGGCTTTCGCGGCGGGCACGCGAGGGCCGACTCCCAGCTGGTGGGGGTGTCGGTGCGGGGGCGCGGCAGGGGCGGCGACGACCGAGCGTGCGCGGGAGGTGACGTCGAGGCAGTGGTAGTTGTCCATCATGAGGACCCGGTCCGCGGCGTCGAGGAATGCGCCGGAGCCGCCGACGACCATGATGAGGGAGACCCCGGCCTCGGTGAGGGAGGTGACGCGGTCGACGAGGGGCGTGATGGGTTCCTTCTCGGCGGCGACGAGGTCGCGCATGCGGGTGTCGCGGATGAGGAGGTTGGTGGCGGAGGTGTCTTCGTCGATGAGGAGCGTGCGCACGCCCAGCTCGAGCGATTCGATGATGGAGGCGGCCTGCGAGGTGGAGCCGGACGCGTTCTCGGTGGAAAACGACGTGGTGTCGGCACCGCCGGGCAGGTGGGTGATGAACGGCGAAATGTCGACGCCGGTGACGGCTCGCCCGTCGGCGGCTCGCACCTTCGTGGCGGTGGGGTCGGTGGCGACGAGTTCGCGGCCGTCGCCGGGGATGTGCGCGTAGACGCCTTGGGCGATGGCCTCAAGGAGCGTGGATTTGCCGTGGTAGCCGCCGCCGACGATGAGGGTCAGGCCCGGGGGGATCGCCATGCCACTCACCTCGCCGGCGTGGGGCAGGGTGACGGTGGCGCGCAGGGACTCGGGGGCGGAAAAGGCGACGACGCCGTCGCCGGTCAGCGGCGTTTCGGAGATGCCGGAGCGGCGCGCCAGCAGGGCGTCGTCGGCGACGAAGGACACCCATCCGCGCTCCTCGAGGATCCCCTGGAGGGCGCGGTAGTCCTCGTAGGCGGCGACGTGGGCGAGGAGGCGGGAGCGCTTGCGGGTCGTGTCCGGGTCCTCGGACACGAAGTCGAAGCAGTCCATGACGATGTTGGGCACGTCCACGTCGAAGAGGCGGGCGGCGCTCTTGCCGAGGATCGTGCGTCCGCGCGCGGGGAGCTTGACCTGGAAGCGGACCTCGACGCGGTCGGGCAGGACGGTGGCGTAGGAGCGCTGGAGGATGAGGGCGCCGGCGCGGGCGATCGACACGTCGCGCGCTCCCCGGGCGCGGATGGCCTCGTCGAAGGAGCGGGCAATAAAGTCCGCGGCGGCCAGGCGCGCGTCGGACGAGGCCAGGGCGGCCTCGGGCAGTCCCATCGCCTCGGGGGTCGCGTAGGCGCGCAGGGACGAGGGCGGGGCGTAGGGGTCGGCCTGCACGTGATCGATCGCGAGGGTGAAGTCCCCGTAATCCCAGGCACCGAGGGCGTTCTTGTAGAAGCCGTAGGGGCGTCCGTCCGCGTATCGCAGCTGGTCGAGGAGGTCAGCGTCGGTTCCGGACGTCGAGCGCGAGGGTGCTTCGTATCGGGGAGTCATACCCTCAAGAATACAGGTGGAGCCTGCGGGAACGGCATCACCGTTCCTACAGGCTCCGGTGTGTGAGGAGTCAGCACTGTCGAGTGACTCTCACGGTGGCGTCAGTCGAGGAGAGCGACGATAACCCAGAGAATGATGAAGAAGGCCTGGATGGACACCATGACGATCGAGACGACCTTCGCGGCCTTCGTCAAGCTCAGGATGCTCTGCGGCGCGCCCTGATTCTTGGCGTTGGAGTCGATGATGAAGGACCAGATCACCGACGGGATCGACAGGAGGAGCCAAAAGATGAACCAGCTGATAACTGACAGAACGATCGCGATGATCGCTTGGGTACGCAAACTGTCGAATTGCGCGGATGAGGGCGAGGTGTACATCGGCTGGCCGTACATGGGCTGACCGTATGCCGGCTGGTCGTATGCCGGCTGGCCGTATGCCGGCTGGCCATAGGCCGACTGGCCATAGGCCTGCTGGGGCTGGCCGTACGAGGCCTGGGGTCCCTGGCCGTACTGCGCGTACTGGTCTGCTCCGGGCTGGCCGTACTGCGCGTACTGGTCTGCTCCGGGCTGGCCATACTGAGGCTGCTGGTCTTGGGCCGACGCAGCGTACGACGCGCTGCCGGTACCCTCGGGCGCGTACGGCGAAGGGGCAGCATAAGGCTGGGTGGCGGAATCCGCAGGGGTAGGGTTCAGGGGATCGCTCACGGAACGCTCCAATTTTTCTTTCCGGTCAATACAACAGGCATCCTAACAGGATGCTCGCACAAACACGTATGGGGTCCGGATCGAGAGGCGATCCGGACCCCACACGCGAAGTACTCAGTAGCGTGAGCCACCGGCCGCGATGACAGAAATGATGGCGATGGCGTAGAACGCCACGACCACCACGATGAGGACGATGTGGATGATCGAGCAGATCTTCGCGGTGTTACGTGCACTCGCCAGATCCGTCGTAATATCGAGCGGCGCACCGAGGCTCTGAGCCTCAGACATCATGTTGTTCGCCCAGAACCACATGCCGCCGGACAGAAAAATTCCGCCGAGGACGAAGCTCAGGAAGGAGAAGAGACGAACGTTCGAGGCGTTCGAGCGGATCTTCTCCAGGGCCGGGTTCAACATGTACGCCTGGCCGTACGCGACCTGGGGGGCCTGGCCGTAGCCGGGCTGCGCCTGGCCGTACGCACCCTGCGGGGCCTGACCGTAGGAGGCCTGACCGTAGGAGGCCTGGCCGTAGGGGGACTGGTCGAAGGCGGGGTACTGGTTGTTGGGATCACTCATGGGATACTCCGAATGGAATAGGTACTAGTTACGCGCCTCATCCTAGCGCACGCATGACTGAGTCAATAACCATCGGGTCGGAAGAGCATCGCGCCACAGCTCGTCCCTGCAACGGCGAGCACTCAACCAGGGACGCCCGCCTCCATCGTGCACACGGATCAGTAGCCCGAATCGCCCGCGATGAAGAGCAGCAGGTTGGGGAGGACGATGACGAGGATGATCAGAAGCACGAGGCCAACAATCTCAACGATGCTGCAGATCATCGCGGTCTTTCGAGCGCCACTCACCTCATTCATCACGTCCATGGGGGCATTGAGTCCCTGCGCCTCGGACACGAGCATGCCACCCCAGACCCACGCTCCAATCGAGAGAATCGGCCCGAGGGTGGCGAAGCTGATGAACGCCATGATGCGAACCATCGATGCATTCGACCGCACACGCTCAACGGCGGGATTCAGGGCGTACCCGAAGCTCCCATACGCGGGCTGCCCGTACCCCTGCGGCTGCCCGTAGCCCGGCATGCCCGGCCCCCCACCGTACGGAGGCTGTCCCGCGCCGTACGGGGGCTGTCCCCCATACGAGGCCTGGGACCCGTATGCCGACTGAGCACCGTACGCGTCCTGCTGGCCATAGCCGCCTTGGCTCGCGCCACCGACGCCGTAGGGGTTCGTCAGATCACTCATCGCTTACTCCGAGAAGATGTGAGGAGATATACCCCCACATCATACGAGCGCCTTCCCAAAATCCGAAAAAACGGCGAGGCTCACACCCGCCACAGCGCCCGTATCCCCCGGGAACTCAGCCCCGGCCTCGTCCCCCATAAAACGGCGCGGGGGCCGGTTTCCCGACCCCCGCACCACCCGACACACGGGTGTGACGTCACAGCATGCAGGACACGCAGCCTTCGACCTCGGTCCCCTCCAAGGCCATCTGACGCAGGCGCATGTAGTACAGGGTCTTAATGCCCTTCCTCCACGCGTAAATGTAGGACTTGTTCAGGTCGCGCGTCGTCACCGTGTCCGGGTAGAACAGCGTGAGCGACAGGCCCTGGTCCACGTGCTGGGTGGCCACCGCGTAGGTGTCGATGATCTTCTCCGGGCCGATCTCGTACGCGTCCTGGTAGTACTCCAGGTTCTCGTTCGACATGTAGGGCGCCGGGTAGTAGACGCGGCCGATCTTGCCTTCCTTGCGGATCTCCACGCGGGACACGATCGGGTGGATCGACGACGTCGAGTTGTTGATGTACGAGATGGAACCCGTCGGAGGCACGGCCTGCAGGTTCTGGTTGTACATGCCGTACTTCGCGACGTCGGCCGCCAGGGCCTCCCAGTCCGCCTGGGTCGGGACCTTGATCGACGAGGCGGCGAGCAGCTCACGGCACTTGTCCGTGGTGGGGGCCCACTCCTCGTCAATGTACTTGCGGAAGAACTCGCCCGACGCGTACTTCGACTCCTCGAAGCCCTCGAAGGTCTCGCCGCGCTCGCGCGCGATCGTGCACGAGGCCTTGATGGCCTCGAACAGGACCGTCATGAAGTAGATGTTCGTGAAGTCCAGGGCCTCCTCGGAACCGTAGTGCACGTGCTCGCGCGCCAGGTACCCGTGCAGGTTCATCTGGCCCAAGCCGATCGCGTGGCTCATCGCGTTGCCGCGAGCAATCGACGGCACCGAGCCGATATCCGACAGGTCGGAGACGGCCGTCAGACCGCGGATCGCCATCTCGATCGTCTTGGAGAAGTTCGGGGAATCCATGGTCTTCGCGATGTTGAGCGAGCCCAGGTTGCAGGAGATGTCCTTACCGACATGCGAGTACGACAGGTCGTCGTTGTAGGTCGAGGCCTCGGACACCTGCAGGATCTCCGAGCACAGGTTCGACATGGTGATGCGACCCTTGATCGGGTTCGCCTTATTCACCGTGTCCTCGAAGACGATGTAGGGGTAGCCGGACTCGAACTGGATCTCCGCGATCGTCTGGAAGAAGCGACGCGCGTTGATCTTCTTCTTGTGGATACGGCCGTCATCCACCATCTCGTGGTACTTCTCCGTCACCGAAATCTCGGAGAAGGGCACGCCGTACACGCGCTCCACGTCGTAGGGGCTGAACAGGTACATGTCCTCGTTCTTGCGGGCCAGCTCGAACGTGATGTCCGGGATGACGACGCCCAGGGACAGCGTCTTAATACGGATCTTCTCGTCCGCGTTCTCACGCTTCGTGTCCAGGAACTGCATGATGTCCGGGTGGTGCGCGTGCAGGTACACGGCACCCGCGCCCTGACGCGCGCCCAGCTGGTTCGCGTAGGAGAAGGAATCCTCCAGCAGCTTCATGACGGGCACGACGCCGCTGGACTGGTTCTGGATCTTCTTGATCGGGGCGCCCGACTCACGCAGGTTCGTCAGCTGCAGGGCGACGCCGCCGCCGCGCTTCGACAGCTGCAGCGCCGAGTTGATGCCGCGCGCGATCGACTCCATGTTGTCCTCGATGCGCAGCAGGAAGCAGGAGACCAGCTCGCCGCGCGCCGCCTTACCCGCGTTCAGGAAGGTCGGGGTGGCCGGCTGGAAGCGGCCGCTCATGATCTCATCCACGAAGCTGCGAGCCAGCTCGATGTCGCCGCGCGCCAGGTACAGGGAGACCATGGCGACGCGATCCTCGAAGCGCTCCAGGTAGCGCTTACCGTCGAAGGTCTTGAGCGTGTACGACGTGTAGTACTTGAACGCGCCCAGGAACGTCGGGAAGCGGAACTTGTGGGCGTAGGCCTGCTTGTACAGCTCCTTAATGTCCGCGAAGTCGTACTGATCCAGGACGTGCTTCTCGTAGTAGCCCTCGTCCACCAGGTACTTCAGCTTCTCTTCCAGGTCGTGGAAGAACACCGTGTTCTGGTTGACGTGCTGCAAGAAGTACTGGCGAGCAGCCTTACGGTCCGCGTCGAACTGAATGTGTCCGTTCGCGTCGTACAGGTTAAGCTGCGCGTTCAGCGCGTGGTAGTCCAGCTCCGGGGAGGGAGCTTCCTCTACGCCTGTGTCGGTGTAGTTTTCTGCCAAAACTGTTCCAGTCCTTCGCGAACTCTGGAGACATCCTCGGGCGTACCGAGGAGCTCGAACTTATACATGTGGGGGACCCCCAGCTTGGCCGCGATGATGTCGCCCGCAATGCAGTAGGCCTTGCCGAAGTTAGTGTTGCCCGACGAGATGACGCCCCTGCACAGGGCACGATTGTCGGGATCGTTCAGGAACTTGATGACCCTGCTTTAGGCACCGCTCCCTTAATATTTCCGCCGCCGTAGTGGGCACAACGAGCACGTACTCGTCGGTCACGCGCAGGGGTTCATCCTGGGGAGCAACGGGATCTCGCGCCGCCGGGAGGCCGAGTTTTTCGACGAAACGGCGGGTGTTGCCCGTCGCCGACGAGAAGTAGACGACGATGCCCATGATGATCCTTCCTGCTTGGCGGGATGCTGAATCTCTAGTGTCTCACTGACGAGGCCCGGGCGGGCTCCCCTGGCACGCGTGTCCCATGTGGGATGATCGACGCGGCCTGACCTGCGCGTGCGCATGCTCGTGTGCTGCGGGCGTGGGGCTGCTTGACTGTGGGCCGGTTTGTGGTGTGGCGTGGGCCGGTTGGCGGCGCGCACCCAAGACCGGCGATCAGCAATTTTCCCCGATCTTGTGGCGGCCTCGCTTCTCGCCCATCCGAGCAATTCTCAGCCTTTGCCGAGGGAGTCGCCCCGGCCTCGTCCCCACCCGGATATGAAAGCCCTCGGCCTCACGGCCGGGGCTTATCGGCCAAACTCAGGCCTGCAGCGCGAGGGGGGCTGCGGCGGCGACGGCCTTGATGCGGTCGGGGCGGAAGCCGGACCAGTGATCCTCGCCGGCGACGACGACGGGAGCCTGCTGGTAGCCGAGGCCCTTAATGAAGGCGAGGGACTCCGCGTCCTGGGTGACGTCGATCTTCTCGTAGGAGATGCCCTGCTTGTCGAGGGCGCGGTAGGTCGCGTCGCACTGGGGGCAGCGGGGCTTGAGTAAACGGTGATCGACATGTTCGTGTCTCCTTGCGGCTCAAGGCCGGACGTTGGCATCCTATGTTGACTTTCTAGCGGCTCGTTCGCCGCGAACACGACAACACTACACCTTGTGGCCACCCACGCAAGCGACCCCTAGATGTTGTGTGCGACGCCCTGACTGTGGACGATGCCTGAGGGGCCTGTGGACGGAGCGGGCGGTCAGGATCTCCGTATGGCTGACAGGGTTTGTCGCGCCGCATTCACGGGCGGGCGCAGATGCGCACAAACACTGGGGTTTGTCGCTAACCTATGGGCACATCTAGGGGTCTCCAACACCCACACAACCACCTGTGCACCCTGTGGACGGACACATCACCACCCTGTGCATAACCACCTGCCAACCAGCTAAAAAATGTCGAGCGTCACACTCGCCAGTGGGGGTCTTGGGCGTGTCGCACCCGCACATCTAGGGGTCATTGGCGACTAAGTGACCCTACATGTAGGGGTTGGTGAAGTTTTCGGGGAAATGACCGGAATCCTGCGGAAAGGCGGTCGCGGGGAGACGAACAGGACATCAAGAAGTCGCCTCCGATGGCCAATGGTCCCTACATCTAGGGCCCGCGTGGGCCCTAGATGCGGACCCTTATAGAGGTGCCCATATGCGCCCTAGATCCAGGAGGGACACTCCCTCGATATGGACCAGTGCACGAGATATGGGCCGATGCACGCCCGTTCTCGCTGCTGGTGCGCACCCTCATCCCCTTTGCCAATGCACGCCCTCATCCCCTTTGCCAACACACACCCCTCGCCCTCTTTGCCGGTGCGCGCCCAGCACGCCACCTCACCCCAGTAACGTGCCTCCCCAATTTCGCATGAAATTCCAAAATACAAGTGACGCAACATCATGAACTGATACAAACCAGCATGATATTAGCGGGGAATTGCATGCGAAATTGCTGGACAGCGACCAGTTATGCCGAGTACCACCGAAACGGATGCACCCATGCGGCCTACAGCCCTGGCTGCAGGCCCCTTGGTTCCCACAGTCGACTCGCAACGACCCCTAGCACCATGCCACGACGCCTCCACCGGTACAAAACTCTCCCAGCACGCGCCCCCAGCGGCCCACCCGGTACAAAACTCTCCCAGCACGCCCGAAACACCCCTTTTCGGCGCATTTTGCGCCAGCAGGGAGAACTTTGTACCGCTTCCACCACCACCAAGCCGAGCAGGGCGAATTTTCTACCGCATACGGAACCACCTACGGTACAAAAACTCTCCCGACACGCGCCCCCGTCGGCCCAACCGGTACAAAAACTCTCCCGGCACGCCCTGAAACACTCCCTTTTCGGCGCATTTTGCGCCAGCAGGGAGAGTTTTATACCGCTTCCACTACTCACCGCCGAGCAGGGAGAACTTTGTACCGCATACGGAACCACCTACGGTACAAAACTCTCCCCGCTCGCAGCCCCGGCAGGCCCACCCGGTACAAAACTCTCCCGGCACGCAGCCCCGTCGGCCCACCCGGTACAAAACTCTCCCAGCACGCCCGAAACACCCCTTTTCGGCGCATTTTGCGCCAGCAGGGAGAACTTTGTACCGCTTCCACCACCACCAAGCCGAGCAGGGCGAACTTTGTACCGCATACGGAACCACCTACGGTACAAAACTCTCCCGACACGCCATAAAACACCGATTTTGGGCCACTTTCCGCACGCAGGGAGAGTTTTATACCGCTTCCACCACCACCAAGCCGAGCAGGGCGAAAAAAGTCACGCACGGGCCGCGCCAAGAGGGGCGGGGCAAGCCCTTACAACCCCAGGAACGCCTTGATCGCAGGCATTTCGCGGACGGCCTGGACCAGGCCGGCACGGTAGGTCGCCTCCAGGCGTTCGCGCCGCGATTCGGTGTTGTTGATCCACAGGTTGTCGGGCGCGAATACGTAGGCCTGGCCTCGTTCCTCGAGCTCGAAGAGGAAGCGGCGGCCCGCGTTGTAACGGTCGGTGCGCAGGGCGACGCCCTCGAAGACGGACGGGAATGAATGGTAGGCGGTGCGCAGGAGGGCGCCGACACTGGCGGGCATGGGGTCTTTGACGAAGTCGCGGGGGCGGGTGAGGACGACGAGGAGCTTGCGGTATCCCTCGCGCAGGGGCTGGTCGAAGGGCAGGCCGCCGTTGGGAGCCGAGCGCGCTGTCGACGTAGGTGTCGCCGTCGATTTCGACGGGCGGCATGAGGATCGGCAGCGTGGAGGAGGCGCGGATGATGGGTCCGAGCGTGTCCAGTGTGCTCATTTCTTCCTTGGAGAACCAGCGTTCTTCGCCGCGCGAGGCGTTGAAGGTGGCGACGCGGGTGGTCGCCGGGTTCGCCAGGAAGGTATCCATGTTGAAGGGCAGGACGCCATCGGGGTAGCAGATCTGCTGGTAGATGTACTCGGCGTTGAAGTAGCCGTGTCCCTTGCGGAAGTGCTTGAGGCCGCCGAACTCGGGGTCTTCGACGAGGTCGACGAAGGTGTCGTGGGAACGCTGAGCGTCGCGGGAGGTGAAGTTGCACAGGTGGCTGGACCCCGCGGAAACGCCGGAGACGTAGGGGAAGTTGATGCCTTCGGCGATGAGTCGGCTCACGAGCGCGGCGGTGTAGGCGTTGCGCATGCCGCCGCCTTCGAACACGAGGGCGGTGTCGTCGATGGTGACCATCGTGGCGATGGATTCTTCGGGGGTCGGGTAGTGCTCTGGCGTTTCCTTCACGTGTCGACCCTACCGCCACGCCTCGAACCTACGCGCGCGTATGTCCTGTAAAGACCACGTAGTGGTAGAAGAAGAAGCGGAATGCGGTGCCCAGGGCGAAGCCGACGATGTAGGCGGCGATGTTGTCTGCCAGCGCCGAGGTGTACCCGAGGATGTGGTGGGTGAACAGGAGGCAGAACTGGGTGATGCCGATGCCGCAGGCGTTAGCGAAGAAGAAGAGGACGGCTTCGCGCGTGGCGTTTGCCTGGGTGCGGCCGCGGTAGGTCCACAGGCGGTTGGCGATCCACGAGTAGAGCGTGGCGGTCGCGGCTGCAACGAATTGCGCGGTGTTGGGGTGGCCGGCGAGCACGCCGAGCGGCCCGTGCTGGAGCAGGTTGAACAGTCCGGCGTCGACGATGTACGCGGTGGCGCCAACCATGCCGAATTGGATGAATTCGCGCACCCAGGCGAGGAGTCGCTCGGTGAGGCTCAGGGACGAGGCCGGGGCCGCTTCTCGTTCATCTGTCCGCGCGTGCCGGGCTGAGTGAGGGACGAGGCCGGGGCGGGCTCTCGTTCACCCGTCCGCGGGCGCCAGCCTGAGTAAAAGGGGCGGAGGGGTCCGCGAGCGCCGCGGGTTCACCGACGGGGCCGCGGGGCGAGCGCGGCGGGTTCACCGACGGGGGCCGCGGGTTCGAGCGCGGCGGATCCGCGCGAGGGGCTTGTTCGTCGTTCACCCCCTAGTGTCGCACGCTCACAGAACAGCCTCTTCCGCCATATACCAATCCCACCCCCAAATTTCGCATGCAATCCCTTTTCTCCTTTTCCGCCTACCGCCCACAAACCGCAGAATTCCAACGATCTGATTTCAAGATTTGAAAGACACGCGAGGGAATTGCATGCGAGATTTTTGGGGAAGCATGCTGGGTCAGACCTAGGTCAGACCTGGGCGGTGGGGAGACCCGTGTTTCCGTGCTACCCCGACGACCCAGGCCACACCACAAATCGCACAGGCACCACACCACTCCACAGGCCACGCCCCCACCCCCTGACCCGCCATCATCCCAGGCTACATCAGGCGCCGCCCCGCCGCTCAACCACCCGCCACGCCCGGGCCCGCACGCCACCAGCCCGCACCCGCGGCGAACCGGACCACGCCCACCCTCTAAGATGGTCCCCATGACTGAGACGATCCCGCACCACGCACCCCAGGCCTCGCCAAACACTCCCCCGGTGGCCCCGAAGCGTTACGGGTACCGGGTGCGCGACCAGTTCGGGCAGCATTTTGATGACCCGTGGGATTGGTTGCGCGACGGCGGCAACCCCGAGGTGCGCGCGCACCTGGAGGCAGAGAACGCGTGGGCGGACGCGATCACGGCGCCGACGCGCGAGGCGGCCGCACGCCTCGTGGAGGAGGTGAAGGCTTCGACGGCGCTCACCGACGTGACGGTTCCGATCCGCGAGGGCGAGTTCTGGTATTTCCGTCGTTTCACGGAGGGCCAGTCCTACGCGACGCATCACCGCGCGCCGGTGGAGCTCGACGAGGCCGGGGCGCCGATCCCGCTCGTCCCCGAGCCGGGCGTGCCCACGCGGGGCGAAGAGCTCCTCGTCGATGAGAACGAGTGGGCGCGCGGGCGCGGGACACGAGCGGGGATGAGCGCTACACGTGGGTCGTGCAGGAGGCGTCGGGCCGGGTCATCGACGAGGCCGTGGCAGGCGCCGGGTACGGCTTCGCGTGGGCGGACGACTCACAGTCCTTTATCTACATGGGCGTGGACGACGCGTGGCGCGCGTGCGACGTGTGGTTGCACCGCGTGGGCACGCCGCGCGACGACGACGAGCTGCTGCTGGTCGAGCCGGACGAGGGCTTCGAGATGGGGTTCGCGCCCTCGGGCTTCCCGGGGCACGTCGTCATTCATTCGTCGTCGTCGACGGCGGGCCGCGCGTGGCTGTGGCTACCCGCCCACCCGTCCGTGCGCCCGCTGCCGCTCATGCCGGTGCGCCCCCGCACGCTGGTGTCGGCGGATTCGGCGGGCGACCGCCTGTTTATCGTGCATACGGGGCTCACGCAGGAGGGCCTGCTCGCCCAGGCGATGCTGCCCGCAGGGGGTTCGCCCGAGGCCTTGGCTCGCCTCGGCGTCACGTCCTCCTCCGCGTTCTCGCGCGGTTCCCTGGCGGATCGCACGCCGGGCACTCCCCTGCCGGAGGAAGAGCCCGCGCCCCTCACGCCGTTTGAGTCCTGGGGAGCCGCTGCGCGCCCCGGCCCCGGCGAGCGCATCACCGACGTCGAGGCCCACGCGGGCTACGTCGCCCTCTCGCTGCGTTCGGACTCTCTCACGCAGGTCGACGTGTGGGACCGCCGCGAACAGGTGCCCACCTGGCGGCGCGTGGAGGTCGACGCCCCGGTGCGCACGATCGCAACCGTGCCGACCCCGTGGGAGGATCCGCTGCGCGTGGAGTTCCAGTCGCAGACCGTGCCCCCGACGGTCGCCGAGGTTTCCCTGCCGAACCCGGCCCCGGCCTCGTCCCCCGAGAACCCCGAAAGCGCGGCGCTGAGCGTGCGAACCCTGCGCACTCACGAGGCGCCCGGCTGGGACCCCGCCGAGTACGTTGAGGAGCGCGTGTGGGTGCTCGCGCGCGACGGCGCGACCCGCATCCCCGTGACCCTCATCCACCACCGCGACGCGCGCCCGGACGGCACGCACGCGGGCTGGCAGATCGGGTACGGCTCGTACGAGGTCAGCTACGACCCCGAGTTCGAGACCCTGCGCCTGCCGATCCTGCGCCGCGTCATCTACGCGATCGCGCACGTGCGCGGCGGCGGAGAGATGGGCCGCGCCTGGTACGAGGACGGCAAGGAGCTGGTCAAGGAGCACACCTTCACGGACTTCATCGACGTGGCCGACTGGCTGGTCGACTCCGGGTGGGTGGCGCCCGGCCGCCTGGTCGCGGAGGGCCGCAGCGCCGGAGGCCTCCTCAGGGCGCGGTCACCAACGCCGCCCCCGACCGCTTCCGCGCGATCCTGGCGGGCGTGCCATTCGTGGACGCGCTCACCACGATCCTGGACCCAACCCTGCCGCTCACCGTCGGCGAGTGGGAGGAGTGGGGCAATCCGCTGACCTCGCGCGCCGTGTTCGACGCGATGAGCCGCTACACGCCGTACGAGAACGTTCCCGACGGTGCGCTCCTGCCCGCGATCATGGCGACGACGTCGGTCAACGACACGCGCGTCGAGTTCGTCGAGCCCACCAAGTGGGTGCAGCGCCTGCGCGAGGCCACCGGCCAGGTGCCTTCCACGGACGAGGCCGGGGCTGGTGCTGTTCCCGCGCGCGACCCGCGCGAGCGTCCGATCATCCTGCGCACCGAGATGGTCGCCGGGCACACTGGTCCCTCCGGGCGCGAGGGCCGGTGGGCGGCGCGCTGCGAGGAGTTCGCCTTCGCGCTGGGCCAGGTGGGCGTCACGGTGTAACGGCATGGGCCGCCCGCGGGCGAGCGGTCGGCGCCTATTAACGGCAAACGCCGGTGGGGCGGTCTTCGTTGGAAGACCGCCCCTCTCGCGTTGCGTCACTGTGCCGCGCGGGTACACGCGTTACTGCGCGCCGCCGTCCCATCCCGGGCGCAGGGCGAAGGACTCAATGCTGCGCCTGTACCCCATCAGCAGATGTCGCTCCACGAGGTAGCGCGACATTGGGCCCGTCGTCAAGAGCACACGCTTGCCGCCCCCATCCCACGGCTGGTACGAAAGAGTGAGGACGTCCTCATCATCATTCTGCTCGAGCGCATACACACCGGTCTCGCTCACCTGGAATACCGCTGGGTTGCGAGTTTTCTCCGATGGAATCGAGAAAAAGGTGCCGGGCGTTGCCGCTCGTCACGTCAACCGCGTAGGCGTTCCCTTTCTTTGTCACAAACCGGTACTCATCCCCCACCCGGATCGCTTGAGAATAGTAGAGGAAATTATCCTGATCCGTTTCGATGGGCTGTCCTGCTTCATCGAGTACAGGAATGATCGTGCGCTGCCCTGTAGTCAGATCCCATCGCTGCAGGACCAAAACCCCATCGAATGGGTGCCTTGTGCCATTACGCACAGCGGCTGGGTCTTCCTGCTGAATACTCAGCACCGTGATGACGTTCCCGTCGCACGGAACACTCATCCGACCCGTCAGCAGGCCATCAATCGCAGGTGCCACCGCCAGGAGTCGGGGAACATCACCAGTGGGTTCATCGATCTGAATCACAGCAGCAACATTCTCCGGCATGTCACCGCCCGACTGGGCTGCATAGGCCTCGAACGCCGCCGACCTGATGCTCTCAGATTCCTCAGTATCAGTGATCCCAACGATGTGCTGCCCGCACTGCCCAATCGACCCACTAGTATCGGGGATTTCCGTCGTCTCAATGCGCCCATGAGGGTGGATCGTGTCGACCTTGATCCCCCTGCCCAAATCTACGACAGCAATTCTCCCGTCCGGGAGCGAGAAGCGTTGATGCTCAGCGATCGACGGTTGTTTCACATCGATCTCCTGCGTTCCCTGATCGGTCGTCACATATTCCTTATCCGGCGCCCCAAAGGAGAGACCGCGTTCATTCCACAAGAGAGCGGAAATGCCGTACCTCTTAGCCTCGATACGGGTCGCCTGCCCCCGCCCCTGCGCGTCCAGCAGCACGATCCAGTTGTCTTCCGGCGGGTCCGGAAGTCCCGCCGAGAACTTTCCCTGGCTCAGCCGCACAGCAATCACCGCATCCCCCACACTCAGCTGAGCGGCCCGCGTCTCCGTCACCTCCCCCTGAGACATACAGCTCGACAGCAGCATGACGATCGACAGTGCTGCCGCGACGACGCCGCCCCGACGCACGCCCCTGCGACCCATCGGCTCCTTGCGCCACCTCGCGCGGGTGCCATCGGTGAGCGGCTCGTCAGTATGCGCCTTCATCGTCCTGATCCATTCTCGTCACTGCGTCGAAGGCGCATCATACGCCCGCTCCCGAGTCTAGGGCACGAGGAGTGGGCGACCCCGGCCTCGTCCCCCTTCCGATCAGGGGAGCGCGATGCCGATAGGATGAGGGCATGACGATTACGGCGGCGGCAGACGGTTCTTCCCTCGGCAATCCCGGGCCCGCGGGGTGGGCCTGGTACGTGGACGAGGACACGTGGGACGCGGGCGGCTGGCCGCAGGGCACCAACAACCTGGGCGAGCTGACCGCTATTCTGCGCCTGCTTCAGGCCACGGCCGAGACCGGCGATGAGCTGCACATCCTCGCCGACTCGCAGTACGCGATCAACGTCGTGTCGAAGTGGCGGCTCGGCTGGAAGAAGCGCGGCTGGACGAAGGCCGACAAGAAGCCCATCAAGAACCTGGAGCTCATCCAGGAGATCGACCGCGCCATGGAAGGGCGCCGCGTCACCTTCGAGTGGGTCAAGGGCCACGCCGGACACCGCATGAACGAACGCGCCGACGACCTCGCGCGAGGGTGCGCCGAGGCCTACCAGGCCGGGCGCACGCCCGAGCCGGGTCCGGGGTTCGGGGGTGTTGCCCGCGGGTCGCGCGGGTCTGCGTCTACGGATCGGGCGCACGGGGGCGCTGCCGCTGGGCGCGCGGTGCCCGCGTCGGTCGAGGTGCGCGACGCTGTGGAGTCCGGCGCGAGCACACCTGCCGAACAGCAACACACCGAGGCCGACAGGGCCGCCGCTGCGCCCGCACGCGCGAGTAAACACGCGGAGGAACCCGCAGCTGCGCCGACATCTGCGTCCGCTTCGCGCAGCGCCTCTACCGACGAGGCCACCGCCGACAGGGCCATGACATCGACTTTTCGTTCCCATCCCAGTGTTTTCTCCGCGCCCACCGAGGCGAGCGAACCCGCGGAGGAGGCCCCGGCCTCGTCCGTGAGTGAACCCGCGATCACCACGGAGGACGCGGTCGCCCGCGAGCGCGAGTTCATCCTGGCGTGGACCGGCGGCGACGAGGTGGCGCTGGCGGGGATGACGGACGCGCGCACGACGCGCATTTGGCCAGGCGGCGGCGCGACCACGACGCTGGCGGGACCCTCGCCTGCCTCGCCGTCCATTGGCCGCATCGACGCGCACGACCTGGGCGGGTCGTTCCTGACCCGCTACCGGGTGCGTTGGGAGGGCGGCGCATCGCTGGAATCCAGTGTGTGTGGGCACCGGCGACTTCTGGTGAAGTGCGCCTGATCATGGTGCACCACCAGTCGACGCTGATCGGCTAAAACGGGAAGTTCTGTCGCGGGTGGACTCTGCGCGCGCGTTCTCAACTCGTGCGCGCTCCGGGCACGACAGCCGCACTCTCTCCAAAAGTCGCATGCAATTCGGCCGCCCGAATAAACGGCACCGCCCACAAACGTTGCAATTCCAACGACGTGAATTCAATGTTTGAAGCAATCTCAGGGGAATTGCATGCGACATTGTTGGGAAACCGCTCCATGGCCGTGGCCGCGGCGAGGAGAGGTTGCATCTCGACAGCCAGTGCACGCGTCCCGGCCCCTGGAGCTCCAGTCGGCCGAGTGCACCTCATGCGGATAGGTTGCTCGCATGTGGATAGGTTATGCGCATGTGGATAGGTTATGCGCATGCGGATAGGTTATTAAGGTATCCGCATCGTCGTAACCTATCCATATCTTCATAACCTATCCACATAACCGTTTCCCTATCCGCGAGCCCCAACGGCACCTGCGCGACACTGTACCGGTTAGGGAGCATTACACCAGTTAGGGAGGATTGCACCGGTTAGGAGGCATTACACCACCTCCGAGCTGCTGTAAGACTCCGCTAAATGGCGTAACACCACTTACGAACAAGCTAAAACGCGGAGCCTACCCGGCCGGACATACTGCTCACCCAGACTGCAACGCCTGTGGGCGGCGGCAAGGCCTGGCCGGACATCCCAGCAGGACACGAAGCCCCTGCTATTGGTGGGCACCGGTGGAACCGGAGCGACTACTGGACCTGGCTGCGGTGCCCGTGGGCTGCGGCGGGGCCTGGCCGGGCTCCGAGATGACGCGCTGATCCCCCGCTGTTTGGAGGGCGCTGCATGAACTACTGGCCCGGTGCTGCGGTGCCCGTGGGCGGCGGCGGGGCCTGGCCGGGCTCCGAACCGACGCGCCGAGCCTCTAGGCTCGCAGCGCGGACGGCGAGCGGGCGGGCCGCCGCCCACGGGCGTACCAAGCAGCCCGGCCCAGCAACGGGCGCACCAAGCAGCCCGGCCCAGCAACGCCGATCCCTCCGGCGCCCGGAAAACAGCCGGGGCACACAGCAACAAGCACAACAACGGGGGCGCAAGCCACCAGCCTGCGCCCCCGCCAAGATCCCTCCGCGAGGAGCCCTACCACACCACGCCCTTACAGCTTGGCGCCCTCGAAGCTGAAGATGTCGAGGAACTTGCGCGCACGATCAGACGACGGGTCCGCGAAGAACTTGCGCGGCGGGTCGACCTCGACGATGCGGCCCTCGTCCATGAAGACGATGCGGTCCGCGATCGCGCGGGCGAAGCCCATCTCGTGCGTGACGATGAGCATCGTCATGCCGGTGCGCGCCAGTTCAAGGACGACGTCGAGGACCTCGCGCACCATCTCCGGGTCAAGGGAGGCGGTGACCTCATCGAGGAGGAGGATCTCGGGGTCCATCATGAGCGCGCGCACGATGGCGACGCGCTGGCGCTGGCCGCCGGAGAGCTGGCGCGGGTAGTCGTCGGCGCGGTCAGCCAGGCCGACGCGCTCGAGCAGTTTCAGCGCCCGCGCGCTCGCGTCGGCGCGCGATTCTCCCGCGACCAGGCCGGGGGCGAGCGTCAGGTTCCCCATGACGGTCAGGTGGGGGAAGAGCTCGTAAGACTGGAAGACCATGCCGATGCGGCGGCGCACCTCGGGCCAGGACACGCCGGGCGCCGCCAGGTCGGTCCCGTCGAAGAGGATCTGCCCGGAGTTGATGGGCTCGAGGCCGTTGATGGTGCGCAGGAGCGTGGACTTGCCGCAGCCGGAGGGGCCGATGATGACGACGACTTCACCGTCGGCGACGTCGAGGGAGACGCCGCGCAGGGCGTGGTGCCCGCCCGGGTAGGTCTTGTCGAGGTCGACGAGGCGCAGCTGCGGGTTGTCCACGGACGAGGACGTGGCGCGCTCGGGCGAGGCCGCGGTGTCGGAGGTCAGTTCTGCCATGTTTTCTCCATGTGGCGTGAGAGGAGCGAGATGGGCCAGCAGATGAGGAAGTACAGCGCGAAAATCAGGCCGTAGATCCACAGCGAGGCGGTCGGGTAGTTGAAGCGGTTGGCGTCGATGATCTGCTGTCCGACTTTGAGGACTTCGACGACGCCGATGAGGACGACGAGGGAGGTCGTCTTCACCATGCGGGTGATGAGGTTGACGGCCGGGGGCGCGAGAGCGCGCAGGGTTTGCGGCAGGATCACGCGGCGCATGGTCTGCCTCGGGGTGAGCCCCAGAGCGTACGCGGACTCGTACTGGTGGCGTGGGATCGCGATGAGCGCGCCTCGTACCAGGTCGCCCATCTCGGCACCGCCCCACAGGGTGAAGACGAGGACCGACGCGGTGATGCCATCCAGGTTGATCCCCGCGACGCGCGTGAGCCCGAAGTAGGCCACGAAGAGAGAACGAGCTGGGGCATGATGCGCACGAACTCGAGGTAGAGCTGCATGAGCCAGCGCAGGGCTCGCCAGCGCGAACGCATGCCGAGGCCAACGAACACGCCGAGCACCAGCGACAACACGACGGACAGCGCGGAGATGCCGACGGTGACGCCCAGGCCCTCGAGGATGCGCACGAGGTTGCGGCCCTCGAAGATGACGTTAATTCCCAAATCCGCCACGGCGCACCTTCTTTTCGACGAGTCGGGCCGCGATGGACACGGGCAGGAGGATCACCAGGTAGGCGATGACCAGGAGGATCAGCGCTTCGGAGGTGTTGTAGGACATACCGATGAGGTCTTTCGCGACGTACACGAGGTCGGGCAAGGCGACGACCGAGACGACGGATGTTTCCTTGATGAGGAAGATGACGTTGGCGGCCAGCGGCGGCACGGAGGTCGCGATGGCCTGCGGGAGGGCGACGTGGCGCAGCGTCTGCGTGCGCGTGAGGCCGAGCGCCGCCGCAGACTCCCACTGGATGGTGGCGATCGAGTCGAGGCCGGAGCGCAGGGCCTCCGCCATGTAGGCGCCACCCAGGAAGATCAGGCCGACGATCGCGCAGGTCTCGCCGCTCCACTTGATGCCCACGCGCGGCAGGCCGAAGTAGATGAAGAACAGCTGAACGAGCAGCGGCGTGTTGCGCGACAGTTCGACGTAGGCGGCGGCGATCTGGGTGGCGACGGGAATCCGGTAGTGCCGAATCGCAGCCACGAGGAGGCCGACGGCGAGGGAGCCGACGATGCCGATAGCCGCGATCCTCAGGGTGAGGATGGCGGCGTCGACGTACATGCGGCGCGTATCGCGCCAGGATGTCAAGATTCATAGGCAAAAATCTGGGACGAGGCCGGGGCTCCCCAAGCGATCACCCGCGGCGGGTGGACCCGAGAGCGAGCCACGGCCTCGTACCTGTGTCAGTTGGTGGAGGTGGTGTCCACGCCGCCTTCGACGACGAGGTCGTCGGGGGTCGCGGCGTCACCGTAGACGGGGGCGAGGGTCTGCTCGTAGTCCTTGTGGAAGAAGTTTTCCTTGCCGAGCTCGACGAGTTCGTTGTTCAGCCAGTCGAGGAGGGTAGTGTTGCCCTTCTTGACGGCGGCCGCGATGTAGCTGGTTTCGCCCAGGCTCTTGATGCCGACGCTGAAGCCGGGGTGCTGGATCGCCCAGGCGATGACCTCAGTGTTGTCGGTGGAGAAGGCGTCGCCGCGGCCGTCCTCGAGGGCCTGGTAGGCGTCGGAGTACTGGTCGTACTTCTGGAGCTTGACCTCGGGGTGGTTGGCCTCGAAGTAGGCTTCGGCGGTCGTGCCTTTGGTAACGATGAGGGTCTTGCCGGCCAGCTGGCTCACGTCGGTGATTTCGGCCGAGGTGGGCGAGACGACGCCGAGGGAGACCTTGAAGTAGGGGTTCGCGAAGTCGACCTTTTCGGCGCGCTCGGGCGTGACGGTGAAGTTCGCGAGGGTGATGTCGACCTTGTTGGAGGCGAGGACTTCGGTGCGGGCCGCGGCGTCGACGGGGACGTACTTGGCGGTGACGCCCAGGTCGGCGGCGATGCGGTCGCCGTAGACGACGTCGTATCCGGCGGGCTTGCCGTCGGCGTCGATGTAGCCGAAGGGGGCCTTGTCGGAGAAGATGCCGATGACGATCTCGCCGGCTTCCTTGATCTGCTCGGGGCTGCGGTCGCCAACCTGCGCGCTGGACGAGGAGGACGAGGAGGAGGCCGCGCCACCGGAGCATGCGGCCATGCCGAGGGCTGCAACCATGGCGACGGCGGCCGTGGCGAGTCGAAGGAATGGCTTTTTGCGTGCGTGAGTGGCGCTCATGAGGGCTCCTGATCTGCGGGATTGAATGAAGGACGCCGGGGTGTTCGTCCTCGGCGTTGGTGTCGATGCTTCCACCGCTAGCGCGCATTTGCGAGGGGTATTTCCCGTTTTGGAACTATGTGACAAACGAGCGCGGTGACAAACCGCGGAATTCCAGGCCAGGACCAAGGGCCCAACAAAACGTGGAAGTCGTCACGCTACGGTGCGCCCGCTCGCAATTGGACGGACAGGCACGCGAAAATTGCACCCATGCCCAAGCTCCCGCGCACCGTGAATCTCCCCGTGCCGGCTAGCCCTACCCGCCGCGAGATCCTCGAGGGCCTGCGCATCACGGCACCCGTGGCCGCGGGATACATCCCGCTGGGCCTCGCGTACGGCGTTCTCGTCATCCAGTTGGGCCTGCCGTGGTGGTTGGCTCCGGCGCTTTCCCTGTCCGCCTACTCGGGGTCGGCCGAGCTGCTCGTCGTGACCCTGGCCGCGCAAAACACCCGCTGGCCGTCATCGCGGTGACGATGCTGCTGGTGAATTTTCGCCTCCTGTTTTTCGCGTTTTCGTTCCCTTTGCACGTCATCGAGGGCCGTGTCGCGCGCCTCTTCTCGATGTACGCCCTCGTGGACGAGGCCTACGCGCTGACCGCCGCCCGCCCGAACGGGTGGACGAAGCCTCGTCTATTGGCGATGCAGGTTCTCTTTAACCTGACGTGGGTGACGTCGGCCCTCGTGGGCGTGTTCGCGGGGTCGCTGATCCCCACGCAGATCGAGGGCCTGGATTTCGCGCTCACCGCTTTGTTCATCACGCTGACGCTGGACGCGGCGCGCACGAGGCGCGAGCTGCCCTCGGTCCTCCTGGCCGGCGCGTCCTTCGCGGTGGCCATGGTGGTGGCACCTGGCCAGCGCCTGCTGGTGGCGCTCCTGCTGTTCGTCGCGTGCCTGGTGGTTCGCCACATCCTTCATCGCCGAGGCGTCCTGCGGTCCGCGGATTCGCCTGCCTCGGCCGATGGGCCCGGTCGCGTAACCCGGGAAGGGGGCGCACAGTGACTCCGACGCTGGGCTACCTGCTGGCGCTCCTGGTGATCGTCTTCGTCATCGACTTTACGTTGCGCGCTCTGCCTTTCAAGATTTTGGAGCCGCTGCGCGATTCGCGTTTCGTCTCCGACATGGCGGTATGGATGCCGCCGGGCATCATGCTGATCCTGGTGCTCTCCACACTGTCGCAGGGCGCGCAGGCGGCGGGTGGCCGCTGGTGGGCGGCGCTGGTGGCGGCGGGAGTGACGGTCGCGGTGCACCTGCTGAGCGGCCGCAAGCTCCTGTGGAGCGTCGGCATCGGAACGGTCTGCTACGTCGCGCTGCTGAACTGGCTCTGACGAAATAGCGCTGACGAACTGGCTGTCACCCGCTGGCTCTGAGCCGTCTGGCTCCAGCTGCCGGGCCCATGAGTGAAGGCGCAGACACCTACCAGAAATTTCGCATGCAATTCGATTGCATGAACTTTCAACAACCTCCAGAATCGTTGCAATTCCAACGACACCAATTCAAATCCTGAAATAGTCACAGGGGAATTGCATGCGAAATTGCTGGGCTCACATCAAACAGCGCGGCCTCGCCGCCACCAATCGGGGGGGATTGCACTACATGAACATCCGACACGCCGGCGACACGCCGCCAGAAGGCTTCGTGTAGTGCAAAACCCCCACCGCCACTGGTGTAGAGGGCACGGGCGGGCTTCGAGGCGCGGCGCTTGTCTGCGGCGCCCGTGGGCGGTGGCGGGGCCTGGCCGGACAACGAGTCGACGCGCCAAGCCACCCATCAGCGACCCAAGCCCCACTGGTGTGGAGGGTGCTGGAGGGACCCGATGGCCTGGCTGCAGTCCCTGGCTGCAGTACCCATGAGTGAGGACGCAGACAACTACCAGAAATTTCGCACGTAATTCGATTGTGTGAACTTTCAACAACCTCCGGAATCGTTGCAATTCCAACGATACCAATTCAAATCCTGAAAGAGTCCCAGGGGAATTACGTGCGAAATTGCTGGGCGCACATCAGGCTGCAGCCCCAGCCCGACGGCACCCGGAACACCCGTGGGGCCACAAGCAACACCATCAATCGGGCGGGCCGACGCCCACGGCGCAGCCCGGCCCCACAGCCAGGCCAAGCAGCCCCGCCCACCGCCCACGGCCACAACGAGCCTGCCCCAAAACCGCTACCATTGTGTCCATGCACACAGAGTCGTACCTGCACCATGGCCACACCGTTTACGAGCACCGCCTGGACGTCCCGCTGGATCACCTGCGTCCCACCGGCGAAGACAATCCGACGATCGAGGTTTTCGCGCGCGAGGTCGTGCGTAAGGGCCGCGAGGATGCGCCCTACGCGGTGTTCCTGCAGGGCGGCCCGGGCTACCCGAGCCCGCGTTTCGGCACGTTTACCGGCGGGTGGATGAATCGTCTGCTGCAGGATTACCGCGTGGTGCTCCTGGATCAACGAGGCACGGGCCAGTCGACCCGCATGGACGCTCAGTCGCTCGCCCACTTGGGCACGGACGAGGAGAAGGCCGCGTACCTGCGCCACTTCCGTCAGGACCAGATTGTGTATGACGCGGAGGCGTTGCGCCACGAGTTGTGCGGGGATGACCCGTGGACGACGCTCGGCCAGTCTTTCGGCGGTTTTATCACGACCTCGTACCTGTCGCTGGCTCCCCAGGGCCTGAAGGCCAGCTTGATCACGGGAGGCCTGCCCGGCCTCGTCCACGTGGATGAGATCTACCGCCTGACCTATGAGCGCACGGCGGCGCGCAACCGCGCGTACTTCCAGCGTCACCCGGGGGATGAGCGCACGGTGCGTGAGCTGTGCGCGCACTTGGCGGACACGGAGGAGACGCTGCCGACGGGTGAGCGCCTGTCCCCCGCGCGCCTGCGCATGATCGGCATGATGCTGGGCGGCCAGGGCAACACGGATCAGCTGCACTACCTCCTCGAGGGGCCGTGGACGTCGGTTCGAGGCCAGCGCCGCCTCTCGTCGCAGTTCCTGGCGGCGATCGGCTCGCAGGTGGACGTCGCGCCGATTTACGGGGTGTTCCAGGAATACATTTACGCGTGCGCGACGCCGGACCTGGTGGGCACGGCGACGCTCTGGGCGGCGGACCGCCTGGCCGAGGAGGTCCCGGGCTTCGCGAAGGACGCGAACCCGCTGGATGAGAGCGAGCCCTTCTACCTGACGGGTGAGCATTTCATGCGCCGCGTGTTTGACGAGGATCCGGGCTTGGCGCCGTTGAAGGGTGCGGCACAGATCCTCGCGTCGACGACGGAGGCGGCTCCCCGTCTACCTGCCGGACGTATTGGCCGAGAACACGGTGCCGGTGGCGGCCGCCGTGTACTACGACGACATGTTCGTGCCGCGCGAGCTGTCCTTGGACACGGGCAACTTGATCGGTGCCCGACACTACATCACGAACGAGTACCAGCACGACGGATCCGCCTATTCGGGCGGGAAGGTCGTCTCTCACCTGTTGGACCTGCTCGCGGACTGATCCGCGAACGCCTGATCGAAAGGACTGGCCATGACCGCCTCATCTACCTGTTCTTGTCCGTGCGCTGGCTCGGCTGACCCGATGCGGGTCGCGGGGTTCGCGGCGGGCGTGGGCGCGACTGTCGCGTGGTACGCCCTGCCGGATTACGTGCGCTCGCGCCCGTTGCGCGGCCTCGTGAAGGCGGGTCTGCTGGGGGTGCTCGGCTGGTCGATGGTGGCGCAGCTGCCGGAGGGCGCGGAGCTGCCGCCCTACGACGACGAGGACGTGGATTGCTCGAAGTCCTCCCCGGTCGCGGGCGAGGATCCACTGGAGGGCGTCACGGAGGCGGATCCGGCCGAGCTGGCGGTTCTCGCGGGCGCGGCGCTGGGTTCGGCGATGATCACGGTCGGCGTGGAGCGTTGGCTGTTCCGCCGCGGCGAGCGTCGTCGCGCGCAGGGCGCTCGTTTTGCTCATACGAGGCAGGGCTGGTCCTGGGCGGTCTGGAGGCCGCTGTGACCGTGGTGACGTTCAGCGCGGGGGCTGTGCGAGGCAGGCTCTCGAAGGACTGAGGCGGCACCCGCCCACTGCGCGCCAGCAGCCGCCGACCCCACGCCAGCCGTCCACGCGCGAGCCGCCGTCCGCCGCCCGCTCGTTAGCGTTCGCGCCTGAAGACCGTGTAGCGGGCGAGCGCGGCACCGACCCACCCGCAGGCCATGACGAGGATGGGCACGCCCACGGCCGTCCACCACGAGGATGCGGGGACAAAGTACCGCAGCACTGCGAATGCCACGGGGGTGACGACGAGGAACGCGAGCGAGATCGTCGCGATCGTCGCGCCGACGGGTCGGCGCTTGAACACGAGGTCGACGACCTCGCGGCGCGTCTTGCCCTGTCCGGCGGCGACCTGTGAGAGGTGTTTGCGCACCGCGCTGTCCATGCCGCGCAGGGGAATCAACGCGGACCACACCAGCCCGACGATGATCGCAACGTCGCGGCTGCCGAACGCGTAGACGAGGCCCGCGATTGACCAGCCGATCACGTAGGTAATCGTGAGGCCTAGGCAGAGGTAGAAGAGCGGCTTGAACACCAGCCAGTGGAGCTTATTCTCGTATGTCTTCTCGTCGGGGTTCTGTGCGAGGAGGTCACGGTAGAGGCGGCTGGTGGCGTCGGTGCGGTCGACTTCTTGTATGTCCGCGATTGCTTCGCGGGCGGCCTCGTTGTTCGGATCGATTGAGAGGACGTGCCGGTAGACGTCGAGCGCCGCTTGTTCATCGTCCCGGGCGAGCAGCCGGCCGAGGGTGTTGAGCGCAAAGGGGTCTTCGGGGTCGAGGCGCGCGCCTTCACGCGCTTCGCGCAGCGCTTCCTCCCACTGGAAGTTGCGCGCGAGGGCGTGAGCCCTCATGGTGTGGCTGAAACCGTATTGTGGCGCGAGTTCGACCAGGCGCGTGGCGTGTGTGAGGGCGAGCGCACGGTCCCCCTCTAAGTAGGTCAGCCAGTACAGGGCACTGAGGTTGTTGGGGGAGGCCTCGACGGCGCGTCGAGCGCACGCGTAGGCCTTCTCAGGCTCGCGATTTGTGAGGTGAGCGTGGGCGAGGAGACAGTTCACTTGCGCCGAAACCTCGGGGTCGGCCTGAGGGATTGTGACGAGTTTTTCGATGGCTCGTTCGGGGCGCTTGATGTCGATCAAGGCCTGGGCGTGCCTGATCCGCTTCGAGATGTCCTCGGTCACCATCGGTCCTCCTCGGTGTCGGTAGCGAACGGCGAGGGGTGGGCAGCGCGAGCGCGCCGCCCACCTCCTCACATCAGGTTGTTCGCCTTCATGTACTCCGCGAGGTCGTCGTATTCGCCTTCTCGGTTGCCGTATTCGACGATGTTGCGGGCGGTGACGAACCAGGGACCCGCGCTGGGCCGAATCTGTTCCAGCGCCCTGAGGAAATCCTGCATGGTCACCATGCGCACGTTGCCGGTGCGCACGGAGTCCATCATCGCGTATTCGACGGCGCTGTCGACCAGGTGGGCCAGGTCGGCACCGGTGAATCCGTTGGTGCGCTGGACGAGGTAGCCCAGGTCGATGCCTTCGACGGGGCGGGACTTGAGGTGGTGGTAGAGGACGGCCTGCCGGGCGGGGCCGTCGGGGGCAGGACGGCGATGGATCGGTCGAAGCGTCCGGGCCTGCGCAGCGCGGGGGTCCACGTCCCACGGGGTGTTGGTCGCGGCGAGGACGAAGACGCCTTCGTTGTCGGATCCGATGCCGTCCAGTTCCATGAGGAGCTGGTTGGTGACCGATCGCATGCCGGAATAGCCCATGTCCGCTCTCCGCATGCCGATCGCATCGATTTCGTCGAGGAAGAAGACGACGGGGGCGTTGGCGCGCGCAGTCTCGAAGAGTTCGTGGAGGTTAGCTTCCGATTCACCGAAGTAGCGCGCCATGACATCGCTAATCTTGACGTTCATGAACGCGGCGCCGAGCTCGCCGGCGAGAGCACGGGCGATGTAGGTCTTGCCGCATCCGGGAGGGCCGTAGAGCAGCAGGCCGCCGTTGAGGCTCTTGCCGTAGAGCTTGCGGATCTCAGGGTTGCGCAGGGGTGCCAGGAAGGCCATGGTGAGGCGGTCCTTGACCGACTGCATGCCGCCCACGTCGGCCAGCGTCGACGTCACGTTTTCAAAGGCCCACGCGTCCCCTTCGGGTTTCTCGTCAACTTCGACTTCGCCTTCGACGGCCCCCGGTTTCACGAATGCGGGCGCGGTCCGCCGACCTGCTTCTCAGCGTTCTTCCAGTCGAAGTTTTCCGGATCGGCACCGTCGGGGGAAGCGGGGGCATCCTGCCCCTCTCCGGCCTCGCCCGCCGACGCACCACCCTGCTCGTTCCCTTTCTCGGCCGTCTGCGGGAAGGCCTCGGGATGTATCGTCACGATCGCGGGAATGTCTGCGTCGTCCGAGGCGGGGCTGCGGGGGCAGACGGAGCGGGCTCCTCGGGCGCGGGAGGGGGTCGGCCTCGTACGAGGCGGGGGCCGCGGGCTCAGGTTCAGCGGCGGTCGGCCCGTCGACGGCCGGGGCCGAGGCCTCGGGCACGCCGAGGGCGCTGCGCATGAGGGCCGAGACGCGCTCGTTGTGCGGGTCGACGGCGAGGACGACGGCGAGGTGGAGACGGCTTCGACGCCCCTCCCCTCGGCGATCAGGAGTTCGGCGAGGTGCTCGCGCAGGGCATGGTCCTCGGGTCGTTGTTCGATGATCGACATGAGGGAGTCGATGAGAGGATTCGTCATGCTATAAGCCTACCGGCTGGCAGGCTTCTGGGTCTATGTGCGCACGAAGCAAATCGCGCGCACGGATGACATTAGAGGGTGCGCGCGGTGATCCTGCGCAGGGCTTGGCCCGAGCGCCAGGAATTGACGAGGCCCATCGCGAGCGGCAGGGAGACGAGGGCTGCCAGGAAGGCAGATTCGGTGGCGACGGCGATGGCCCCGACGGCGAGGAAGCCGACGAACCAGGCGAGCTGCATGCGCGCGCATGCGGTCATGATCGCGCCGTCGCGCCGGGCGGCACGCAGGGCGGCGTGAGAGTCGGAGAAGATGACGAGGTCCTCGTTGCAGTCCCATTCGCGGTGCCACCGGCGCGCGACGACGATGAGTGCGGCGAGGAGCGCGAGGAGGATCAGGCCTCCTGAGAGGATGAGGGCCAGGGCCACGGCCGCGAGCGCTTCAATGGTCGGCTCGGGCATGGAGGACATTTCGACGATGGCGACGATCGCGCTCACGGAGACGATGAGGAGGACGGTGACGATATCGATGGCGATGTTGATGCGGCCCTGCGTTTGTTGCCCGGAGCGCACGCGGTTATAGCGGCGCAATTGGTCATTCCCCAGGCGGTAGGGCCTGGGCGGTGCGGCGAATTCTAAGGGCTGATGGGTCACGCCCTCACAATAGCGCTGTCTGTTGATTATCCGCGCCTTACAACGCAACTGTCAGGAGCCTAGTTTGACACGTTTTCGATGGTCAGGATATAGGCATCGGCATAGAGTGATCGAGATTTTAACCGACCGATTGAATCACCGTGTCAGCGCCATCAGAACGAAAAGAATGAGTCCAGCCAGCACGATCATACGAATGAAGTCCATGACGGAACTTCCCAGGTCGGGGAATCGCTTGCGCAGGCGCGTAAAGGTCAGGCGCACGCCGCGCGGCAACGTGCGGTTAAAGAGCGCGATCTGGAGGAACGCGAACGCGTATCCGCTCAGCGCCGACGCGGCGTACAGGAGGAAGAAGAGGAGCGCGCGTTCATCCGTCATATAGCGCAGGGTGAAGAGATAGCCCAGCCCGGACCCGAATCCACCGATGATCGCGAATATCCACGCCTTGTCGAGCGCGAAGGTCACGCGCTTGAGCATCCCCCCGGTAGGCCGTCGCGACGGCTGGCTGCATTTCGATGGCATACGAGGAGCGCCCGGCCCCCTTGAGGGGATAGGCCAGGGAGTCGTAGGCGAACTTCGCCTCGGCCAGGTCCGGGGCGTTTGCCTTGGCGCGACCGAACGCCCACTGCGCCGCGTTCGGGTCCACGGGTTCCCACAGGCGCCCGTACGCCATGAGGAGCTCAACGTCGTCGGGGTATCCGTCGGTGGCGATCTGCGAGACGGGCAGCGCCTCCTCGCAGCGCCCCAACTCGACGAGGCAGAGGGTCAGTTCGCGCGCGATCTCGGCGGATTGGGGGTGCAGCGCATGCCCCTCGTGGCCACAGCCTCGGCCTCCGCGACGAGGCCTTGGCGGCGTTGGGCGCGGGCAATGAGCGCGAAGGGGTCGGCCATGTCGTCGCCGTAGGCGCGTGCGCGCGTCGCATATTCTTCGCACAGTGGGTACAGGCCGAGGAGGTCGGCGCAGGCGGCGGCCTGAATGTCACGGCGGTAGCACGCGTCCTCGCCCACGACCTCCATAGACTCCAGCATGTCCAGAGCCGCACGGTAGTCGCGCTTGGCGAGGGCCTCGTCAACGTCGGCGAAGGTGGGCATCGTCATGGCGCATACGATACCGTCCCACTCGCGCCCAAGGTGGCCTCGTTCACGGCCTGTGACCGGGCTCCTTATCGCAGTAAAACGCCCGCGGTATGACCTCAGGCGCAACCGCATCACCCTGCGGCGCAGCGACCTCCACCGCCCATCTCCGCTCTCGACACCCACTTCTGTTATACAATTCACATTGTTATGTAATCATTAGACAATAAATCTACGTTGCGTCCCCGTAGGCTAGAGAACGTCCCAACAGTTTCTCATTAACCCAGAAAAGATCCCTCAGCAATGAAGCACTTCCGCACCGTCGAAGTGGGGCTTGTCGCAGCCCTCTCCCTGGCGTTGACGCCTGCCGTGACGTTTGCATCCCCATCGCAGGCAGACGCTTCTTCCGAGGACACGTCAATCACGGCTCCCAGCAACCCGCCCGTGTCCGACGAAGACCGCCAAACGGCCGATGCCCAACAAGCCGAGGAGAACGCCCGAGCAGCGCGACCAGACCCGCAGCCGCCCACCTCGGCCACCCCTCGGCCCCATCGACGCAGACCCCGCCCTCGTCACCGCTCAGCCGGACGGGAGCATCGGCAACGACAAGGTGCACATCCCTGTCCCTGTCGGGCGCTGACTGCATCGTGGTGGAGTCGAATGGTCACTTCGGCATCGTGGACGCAGGCGACGACAACGACTACCCGGACGGGTCAGACCCCCGCTACCCGTGGCGAGCAAATATCGCCACATGGGGACAGGAAGACCAGGTGCGCCCCTATCTCGACAGCCTGGGCATCAACTCCTCCAACCTCGACTTCTTCATCGGCACCCACCCGCACTCCGACCATATCGGCTGGGCTGACACCCTGATCCACAGGTACCATCCCAAGCACATCTACACGCCCGTCTACGACGATTCCTACTCGGTCAGCGACGACGTGAACCCACTGTGGGACAACCAAAAGGTCTACGACGACCTCGTAGCCGCAGCGACGTGGGCCCAGGGCGCGTACGGGGCGACGTTCGACCAGCACGTCAAGCCCGGACAAGGCGACCTCATCCAAATGGGCGACATGCTCGTCCAGATCATCCCCCTGTCTCCCGACGAGGAATACGCACACCCCGGCAAGCTCACAAACACAAACCTCATCAGCTACACAGCGAAGATCACGGCCCACGGACACAGCGCCTACCTGTCCGCTGACCTCGAGAGTGGCGAAGGCAAGGAAGACTACGCAGCTAGCATCGTCGGCCACGTGGACTGGCTGAAAGCCGGTCACCACGGCCTATCGAGCTCAAACAGCGAAAGCTTCCTGGATGCGCTCTCCCCGTCGCTCGTCATGAACACGGGTTACGAGTTCCACACCCCGGATCGCCTTGGCCTGCCCGCGCTGAAGGGCCGCTACGAATGGTTCGAGGCGTACTCGATGCGCAACGCGGGCATCCCCGCCCTCGTCGGAACCTTCACGGCAACCGGGATCACCCACCCCTACATGAACGTCGGAATGGGACACACACATTCACATCGACCACGCCCCACACATACTGGTTCCGCAACGGCAAACTCGCTGCGACGCGCGGATGGTGGAAGGGCTTCTACGACGGCTGGCACTACTTCAACGGCTCCGCGTCAGCTGTCGAGAATGGCTGGGTGCTCGACGGAGGTCACTGGTACTGGATGGACGCCACCTCCAACATGGCTGTGAACACGTGGGTCCACGACGGCGACAAGTGGTACTGGGTGGACGACTCCGGCCACATGCTCCGCGGCGGCTGGCATTACATTGGCGGCACCTGGTATTACCTCACCGGCTCCGGCGCTGCGGCGACAGGCTGGCTCCAGGACGGTGGCTCCTGGTACTACCTGCACGCCAACGGCGCGATGGGGCAGGCATGGATCCACGATGGTACCGGCTGGTACTGGATGGACCCCTCGAGCGGGCGCATGGACGCCGGCGGCTGGCGTAGCATCTGGGGCTCCTGGTACTACCTGAGCGGCAGCGGCAAGGCCGCGGAAGGCTGGCTGCTCGATCGCGGCTCCTGGTACTACATGGCCCCTGGTAGCGCCCAGATGCGTACCGGATGGGTGAACGACGGCACCGGGTGGTTCCTCCTGTCCAGCAGCGGAGCGATGCGCTCGGGTGGCTGGGTCCAAGACGGTGGCAACTGGTATTGGCTCGACGGCAGCGGAATGATGCTCACAGGCTGGATCCAGTCGGGTGGCGCGTGGTACTGGCTTGACCCCGTCAGCGGACACATGGCGGTCGGCACGGCCACCACTGATGGCCGAACATCCCAGTTCGCGCCTTCCGGCCGTTGGCTCGGATACGTCTGAACGCACTCTCGCCGACAGAGACAGCCGGGAGCGCCCGCCTCGCCGATAACGCGGGGCGGGCGCTCCTTCGCACGTGCCCGAGGTGACCTCGTCCAGGGCTCGCAGGGAACTTTAGGAAACGTCCTCAATAAAGCGACTCCCACCTGCTGCAACGCTGAGATACTGCATGTTCAACACACATCGCACTGCAGATTGTCACACAACCGGAGTAGTCTAACTGTCAAGTGACGCACACCACCAGCGTCGCCGATTGTTCCGACGGAGTGAAGCAATGCCCACCCTTACAGCTACCTCTTCGGTTCCCGAATCGGCAGGAACCGTAGAATTTGCCGAGTCCTTGACGTGGGACTTCCCAGTTGACGTGGACGCAGTTCAGTCGCTGAAGGACTGGTGCGACGCGCCGATCGCAGCGCTTGACGATGCCATCGCGGATGCGACAACAGCTCGCGGACAGATGGGGCACCAGCGGGCCAGGTTGGTTGAGACGGTCGTCGAGCACCTAACGAACGTGATTTCCGCCAGCGAGCACGCCGTGTCATGTTTGCGCTCCCTGCATTCTGCCCTGGGAGGATTACGCGGGCGCCATGGTGCCCGTCAGGACAGAGTTTCAGGCGATCATAACCGACGCCATGGCGGCTGGACTGACGGTTTCTCAGGCGGGCACACAGGTCACCATCAGTCACCCGGCAGACGTTCCGGGCGGCGTTGGCGTCGTCTTTGCGTCGCTGCGGGAGCGCTGCGACACCAATCAGAAGAAGTTCGCCTACGCCGAATCACTGTTCGGCGACGACCTCGCAGCGATCGACCCGACCATCTGGGAGTCGACAATCCTGGCTGTTTTCAACAGATTCGTCGGCACGTACGGATTTCCCACGGGACCCAACGCAGCGGGAGGCTATCCCAGCTGGGTGGATACGATGCGCAATACCGTCGGCGACACGACCGAGGCACTCTACCTGCAGGCGAAGGGCGCCCAGTATGAGGCCCCTCCCGGGCTCCGGGACGCGTCCCTCTGGAAGCAAGTCACCGAGCGAGGAAACCTCAAGAACTGGAAGGTTCCCTCCGTCAATGCCGTCGAAGGCGGCAGCCGAGTCATCAAAGCAGCCGACGCGCTTCGCATTGGCGGCAAAGTCGCAGGCCGCGCCTGCGCGGTCCTCGATGGGGCCGTCAGTGCCTACAACAGCTACCAGTCGGACTCCTACCACCACCCAGAGATGGGAGAGGGCGAAAAGATAGCAAGAGCCGGAGTGACGGGCGCTGCCAGCGCGACAGGCGCGTACTTGGGAGCAACCTACGGAGCACAACTCGGCGCAGCGATCGGTGCTGTCGGCGGCCCCGTCGGCATTCTCGCTGGAGGCGTGATCGGCGGCGTCATAGGTGGGCTAGCGGGCAGTCAGGCCGGCAAGTTGATCGGCGGTTGGGTCAACAACGGCATAAGCGCAGTATTACATTCATAGATTGGGGCACACAGCATGATTGCGATAGTGGGACTGATTCTCATCGGGCCCTTTGGCCTGTACTCGTGGTACACACAGACCTACACAGACTCATCAAGTGCCTCGCTATGGAGACGCATGTCAGCCTCCCCCCAGACGTTAGGAAAGAGCCGCACTCTCGTCAAACCATTGCTTAGTCTGCTCTTCACTCTAATGGGAGTGGGAATGCTATTGGACAAAATCGGCTTGCCTGCGCAAGTCTTCTTGATTCCAGCTACTCTCGGTTTCCTTTGCCTCCCACTCGCAGTTATCTGCTTATTCCCATTTCACGCCCCACGCTTCGTCAACATGGAATATCAGTACATGAAGCGCCACGGCATGCTGGACGAAAACGGTGATCCCCCTCCCGCAGTTCGAGCTTTCGGAGGACGACGAGGAATCCGATGACAACGATCAGGGCCAGGGCGCGCTATGAGCCTGTCAACCTATTGGCTCATGCCTCCCCGATGGTCTTCCTGCCCGAAGGAAGACATTGCCTCGATCCTCAACCAGGCATTCGGGAGCGCCGACGACACACAGGATCAAACAGTAGACGGCGATCACTATCCTGCCGAAGGAGGCATCATCTCCCTAGCCATCGGCCCCACAGATACCCACTACGACTTCACGCCCACCATCCTCGTGCTTGCATCCTCGATCCCCGCGAACACGACACCTGATCAGGCCCTCGTCGACTCGGCAGGCGCTCTCTCCCACCAGGTTCCAGGTTTTCGCATGCTGGAAGACTGTCCCTGGCCGGCGACGCCGGAATCCGCACAACTGCGGACGGGGATCTACATTCAGGGCAGGGTGCCGATCACTGCCTGTCAGTGGGCATGGATTCATTCCGACGACGCGAATGACTTCCTCCTCACGGCGACAGCGACGATGACGACCCCCGCTTTCAGCAACCTGAACGAAGACGTTCTCGCGATCATCATGAGCCTGGAGGTGCGCAATGGTTGACCGTCCTCACATCGTCATTCCGGGCGACGTCACCTCACGCTTCGCCGCCTCCGAGGGGCTCACCGGCGACGCGGCACACCTCGCGACTCTCATGCGCACGGCTCGCTCGCGAATGGTCATCGCCACCACGTCTCCGGTTGCTTCACAGTGCCGCCAGGCTCTCATCTGGATGCAGCCGGGGCCCTGCGTCGTCGCCCGCACCGCTACCACCCCCGACGGTGGCACTGAGACTCACATTTATCAGATTGATAACGAGGAAATTCCGCACGTCGCGGCGGCGATATCTCCACTCACACCAAACCCCGCCATCTTCGACGGACCTCCCGTGCTACCGACGGCCATCGTGTACGCCGCACAGCAAGGCTTCGTCGAACAGACGGCCCAGCTCCTCGAAAATTACTCCTCCTACGGCCCCTCAGATTCCGCCTTTGCGCAAGCTCTCATGACTCAACGCTGGGCATACACCACCTGGATCCGGGAGGACTGCGCGGGCGAGGATCCCTTCGCTCCGACAGCCATTCTGTCGACTCTCATCACTCCGGCCGCCTCCTACAGGGTCGAGGCCCCACCCCTCGCCCCCAGCACCGGCCCACACATCCCTATCCACCCGATCTACAACACGCAGCTGTGGGGCCTGATCACACACTTCTTCGCCCTGTCACCCGAGAGGAATGAGCCATGAGCTACGTCAATATCGAATGGGACTACAACGAAGTTCAGTCCATCATCTCAACTGTCGACCGCACGTCCACGACCCTGAAAAATGTGTCCACACCGAGCACAGCCAACACGGGCAGCGCCCACCACACACGACCCTCATCAAGCACCTCACGGCTCTTGACACAACGATCAGTCAGATGGCGTGGATTACCAACGGCATCAGCTAGGCCTGGGTGCCGCAACAGAGGACTTCCAGTGCACGGACAACGAGGCCGCAGACGTCATGCGCGAGATCCAGCGCTACAACGACGTGTACACCCACAGAAATCCGGTCCGCTCCTCAATCGGACAAAAGCCAGCAGTCACCTCGGCGGCTTCGCCGAGGTGACCTCGTCCACGAAACACGGCCCACCAGCCTCGTCGCGGGCCTCGCACCCACTATCCTGGACCCTATACGCGAGGCCGCCCCGGCCTCGTCCGTCCGACACCGCACACAGAGGAGCCCCCATGGCGACCGAGCCCGTGTTCGAGGCCATCAACTGGAACAAGATCCAAGACGAGAAGGACCTCGAGGTCTGGGATCGCCTGACGGGTAACTTCTGGCTGCCTGAGAAGATTCCGCTCTCCAACGACCTGCCGAGCTGGAAGACCCTCACCAAGGACGAGCAGCTCATGACGAACCGCGTGTTCACGGGCCTGACCCTACTCGACACGCTCCAGGGCACGGTCGGCGCGGTGTCGCTCATCCCGGACGCGCGCACCCCGCACGAGGAGGCCGTCTACACGAACATCGCGTTCATGGAGTCGGTGCACGCCAAGTCCTACTCGTCGATCTTCTCCACCCTGCTGTCCACGGAGGAAATCAACGAGTCCTTCCGCTGGTCGAACGAGAACGCGGCCCTGCAGAAGAAGGCCGAGATCGTCAAGTCCTACTACGATGGCAACGACCCGGAGAAGCGCAAGGTCGCCTCGACGATGCTCGAGTCCTTCCTGTTCTACTCGGGTTTCTACGCGCCCATGTACTGGAGCTCGCACGCGAAGCTGACGAACACCGCTGACCTGATCCGCCTCATCATCCGCGACGAGGCCGTCCACGGCTACTACATCGGCTACAAGTACCAGCTGGCCGTGAACGAGTCGAGCCAGGAGCGCCAGGACGACCTGCGCGACTACACGTACGCGCTGCTGTACGAGCTCTACGAGAACGAGGAGCAGTACACGGAGGACCTGTACGATCCGCTCGGCCTGACCGAGGACGTGAAGAAGTTCCTGCGTTACAACGCGAACAAGGCGCTCATGAACCTCGGTTACGAGGCCCTGTTCCCGGCCGACGCAACCGACGTGAACCCCGCGATCCTGGCGGCACTGAGCCCCAACGCGGACGAGAACCACGACTTCTTCTCGGGTTCCGGCTCGTCCTACGTGATGGGCGAGGTCGTGGACACCGAGGACGAGGACTGGGACTTCTGATCCTGCGCGGGGCCGGGTGCACGTTGTGCGCCCGGCCCCGTTGTATGTGCGCAGCCGGGCGGTATCGTCCGCGGCCTTCCCTCTTCCTCGGTTCCCCTCCCAAAAGTCGCAGGTAATTTAACACGGTCAGTTTTAGATATGGCCCATAAACGTTGCAATTCCAACGATGCGATTTCAATGTTTGAAATAGTCGCGAGGGAATTGCATGCGACATTGGTGAGGAACCACGGAACCACGGAACCACGGAACCACGACTTGACAACTGCAGGAATCTGGCGGGCGCACGACGCGGCCGTATCGTATGCCCGGCCGCGTTGTGTGCCCGCGTCGTGCGCCCGGCCGCATTCCTTATGCGGCCCGCATCATCTCTCCTTACGAGGCCCGCGCCCACTCTCGGCGTCGCCACGCGCAGCCGGCGAGGCCGAGCAGGGCGGCTCCCACCGCCAGCTGCGGGTAGACGCCGATAGATCCGGCCTTGGGGAGCACGCCAACCTGGGTATCGACGACGCGAATACCGGGCATGCGATCCCCGGGCAGGCTGCCCGAAGCGGGCAGGACGCGCACGGAGCTGAAGCCCTCGTCGGCACCGAAGTCCGTCTTGATGACGGTCGTGGCGTCGGCGTCGGTACCGGCCTCGATATGGAAGGCGACGGGACGGGGCAGCAGCGCGTGCCCGGCGGGCGCGCGTGTCTCCACGAGCCAGTAGCTCTTACCGGTTTCGAGGGGCGCGGTCACGAATCGCGACCCACCATCGAGGGTGGAAACCGGGGTGCCAGCCAGGGCCTCGTTGTCGTAGATCGCGAAGGCCGCTCCGTCGAGCGGGTACGTGCCGTCGTCGTTGGGGGTCCCGACCGGCTGCGTGCCGGCCTTCTCGATGCGGATCGGGCGGGGGCGCGCGGGGGCGCAGGCCTCGTTGTTGGCGGAGCCATCGTGATCCTTGGGTCCGGCGACCTCGTTGTAGAGGCCGTAGCCCGGAACAAGGCGCTCATTCTCGGTGCGGCACTCGAGCAGGGTCTCCCTGTACCCCTCGGCGCTCGTGTCGCGCGCCACGGTGAAGCGAATGAACCACGTAACGGAGGCGCCCGGCTCGATGTCGGTCCCCTCGGTCAGGACGTAGTTTTCGGTTGCGGGCAGCGCGGGGGCCTGGTCGATATTCTCGGGTTCGGTCGTGATGCGCGCGGATTGCACGGTCAGCCCCGGCGCGAAGTCGGGACGGTCCACGACGCGGCCCGTCGATCCCTTGACGTTGCCGTCGTTGGTTGCGGTGATGCGATAGGTGACGGTGATCGTGTCGGTCGTCCCGCCCTCAACAGCATCGAGGCTCTTGTCGAGGCGCAGGTTCGGCGACTGCTTTTGGTTCGTGAAGGTACACGTGATCGGCAGAGCCGCGGGGGACGAGGCCAGGGCAACCTCCGAGAAGTCGACGCCGCCGGTGGTCGCGTCGCGCGTGACGTTCACGCGCTCGCCCACGCCGTTCAGGCAGGTCACGTCGGTCATGGCCCACACGGGGCTCCCCTGCAGCTCGCTGGTTTCCCAGGTGGGGCCGAAGTAGCCGGGCTTCGGGGAGTACCCGGGCAGGACGGGGCCAGTCTCGGCGATGACGAACTTCGACTGGCCGGGGATGAAGGCCTTGTAGGACGAGGTCGCGGTGCCGCCAGCGCCGTAGCCGGTGGGGGTCAGCTGCGCGTCCGAGAAGGAGTCCGCCTCCACGAAGCCATCGGCGGCCACGAGCGTCGTGTCCGGGGTTCCGGTCATGCCGTCCCAGCCATTGCCGACCCGCGTCGTGAATGTGAAGGGCGGGATCTCCCCGCCGACGCCCTCCGAGTCCTCGGTGATCGTCTTGGCGACGCGCACGTAACGCTCCTGCTGGAACGACCCATACATACAACCAAATGACGACCTGTTCTCCTTCGTCACGAACGTCGACACCGGCTCCACGCCCGCCGGTGGCTGGGCGGGGCAGTTGCCGTCCGCGTTGGGCACGAAACCGTAGATGAAGAGGCGATGCGGCATCCCGTTGATCATGACGGTCTTCTCAGACGCGGTCTTACGGATCGTCAGGATGTCGTCAGAGCCGGGAGTCTGGCCAGGAGCACCCGCATTCTCGGGGTACTTCCAGGGTTCCCTGTTCGCGGCGGGCGGGTTGGGATTCTTGTAGATGTCCGTATCACCCTTTCCTGCGCCCACGTACTTGTGGCAGTACCAGGTGACCTTATCCCCGCGCTTGCGCGCCTTGTAGGGCGCGCCGGGGGGACAGTAGGTCCCACTGGCTGCGTCTTTGTACTCGTAGGGGCCACCGGCGCGGGGCACCGCGGTCGTCTCCGTGTCGTTCGTCGTCTCGTACTGGTCGAAGGGGAAGGACTCCTCCAGGTCGCCGATGCGCACGTCGAAGGAGGAATGGACCCAGTCGTTCCGCGTAAAAATCGTGAAATTATTGTGGCGCACGGCCCCGACCAGGAATGGCTCACCCAGCGTCACCGTTCCGGGATCGTTGGGCTTGAAGCCCAGCGCACTCGTCGTGGAGGCGGAGATGTAGTACGGACTGTATTCAGCAGTAGGTGTGTAGGGCCTGCCTCGAACGATGTAGGACCAGTAGTCCCCACTCTCAGCGACGGATGCTTTCAGCCACGGCTGAACCTGAGTGCCGCTGGTGTGTTTGATCGACGACTGATTCGGGTCGCTCGAGTTGTAGCGCGACTGGCCGCGCACAACACCAAAGTACCCATTGTCGTCCACGAAGGTCGTGCGGTCTCCTTCACTGTTGTTGATGACGGTGGCGCCGATACGCCCCTCGGCGCGATTAAACGAGGTCGTGGTCACGCCGGGCGTCTCGAGGGGAGCCTCGGCGTGGGCGGGCTCGACCGCGGAGGTGAGCGCGGTCAGAGCCGCGGCGGCGGCGAGCGCCCCGGCGATCAGGGCGCGAGCGAAAAAGCGACGAGGCCTCGGACCGCGGGTGCGGAGGGAGGCCTCGGGCGCGTATCGCCCTCGCGGAGGAGCGGTGTCCGCCAGGCGAGCACTGCTCACAGCTTCGTCGTGGTGCATAGTTCCCCCAGATAGCAATAGTTACTACGCCACCCTAGCAAGTCCCGTCAATTAATGAGTAAGTTATGGCAGGTATCATCACTTTCGCGTTCTACCAGCTTTTTTATGACGGTCAAGCATACGTCTATATTCCGCGTTAATTCCACACAGGCTCAGATTTACACGTCAATGAACACCACTGACAAGCGACCAACGCCAGACGCGCCGCCACGAGAACCCCCCTCACTCTTTGTTTGCTCCACCACACTTATAGTCACATGTGTAACATGTGCACCAGCTGTCACAGGCGCATCATGGCGCGGTATTCCCCGCCATCACGCGCATTGCACGCGACGACCACCGCCGCCCCACATCGGGAACATCCCGACAGATGGGGCACCGGCGCTTACTATCGCCGCTAAACTGGGACCGGAAGCGGCCTCGCTTCCACACACACCGTACGTCGCGCGCAGCGCGGGGGAATGAGGAGAGCACGACTATGAGTATCTTCGACCGCTTCGAGAGCGCCGTCGAGAGAGGCGTCAACGGCGCCTTCTCGCGCGTGTTCCGGTCGGGGATCAAGCCCGTGGACATCACCACGGCGATCCGCCGCGCCATGGACGAATCCGTCCAGGAAGTCTCCGCCTCGCGCATCATCGCCGCGAACCACTTCGCGGTCTACGCCTCGCGCACCGACCTCACATCCCTCGAGGCATCCCTCGACGTCCTCGCCGACGAGTTCGCCCAGCAGGCCACCGAGCACGCCTCCTCAAACGGCTACTCACTCCTCGGACCCGTGACGATCGAATTCATCGCCGACGCGTCCGAGCCCAGCGGCACCCTCAAGGTCGACGCCGAGAACCGCAGGGGCCCCGCGGCCCCCGCCACTGCCTCGTCCGCGTCCCCCGAACACCCCATCATCGATGTCGACGGCGAAAAGTGGCTCCTCACCGAGCCCGTGACCGTCATCGGACGCGGTTCTGAAGCCGATATCGTCGTCAACGACTCGGGTGTCTCGCGCCGTCACCTCGAACTGCGCATCACCCCCACCGGCGTGATCGCAACCGATCTCGGTTCCACCAACGGCACCTTCGTTGAAGGACACCGAATCGACGCAGCGACCCTGCTCGACGGCAACCAGATCGTCATCGGACGTACCAAGATCCTCTTCTGGACCCACCCAGACCAGAGCGGAGTTTAATGAAGTGACCACCGACCTCGCATTCACCGTCTTCCGCATCGGGTTCCTGGTGCTGCTGTGGCTCCTCGTGCTCGCGGCCGTCAACACGCTGCGACGCGACATCTTCGGCACCGTCGTCACCCCGCGCGGCAAGGGACGCGACAAGGCGACGTCACGCCGCAAAGCCTCCCGCGACAAGCGCAAGGACAAGAAGCGCACGTCCTCCAACCCGCTGGCCCCCAAGGATCTCCTGGTGACCGGCGGCCCGCTCGTCGGCACCATGCTGCCCCTCGGCGAGGCCCCCATCGTCATCGGGCGTTCACCCGCCTGCACGCTCGTGCTCGAAGACGAGTACGCGTCCAGCCGCCACGCGGCTCTCACCCCCCAGTCCGACGGCTGGTGGATCGAAGACCTCTCCAGCCGAAACGGCACCTTCATCGACGACGAACGCCTGAGCACTCCACGCCAGCTCAAGATCGGTGACATCATCCGCATCGGCCAGACGACTCTCGAATTGGTGGGTTGATATGTCAGGAAACGCGGTTCAATTCCACTACGCCGCCCGCTCCGACGTGGGCCTCGTTCGTTCAAACAACCAGGATTCGGGCTACGCCGGCGCGAACCTCCTCGTCCTCGCCGACGGCATGGGCGGCCCCGCGGGCGGCGACATCGCCTCCTCGGTGGCCCTCGCGCACCTCGTTCCCCTCGATACGGACTCGCACCCCGCCGACTCGATGCTTCCTCTCCTGCGCGAGGCCCTCCTCGACGCGCACGAGGAACTCACCGACCGCTCGAGCCGCGACCGCGACCTCGAGGGCCTGGGCACCACCTGCATCGCGCTCATGCGCAGCGGCAACCGCCTCGCCATGGTCCACATCGGCGACTCGCGCGCCTACGTGCTGCGCGGCGACACGCTCACGCAGGTCACGACGGACCACTCCTTCGTGCAGTACCTGGTCGACACCGGCCAGATCACGCCCGAGGAAGCCGAGCACCACCCCAACCGCAACGTCGTCCTGAAGATCCTCGGCGACGCGCAGGCCGACGTGGCCCCCGACGAGACCATCCGCGAGGCCGTCGTCGGCGACCGCTGGATGCTGTGCTCCGACGGCCTCTCCGGCCTCGTCTCCCCCGAGACGATCGGCCAGGTCATGGCCGACATCAAGGATCCGGGCGAGTGCGCCGAAGAGCTGATCCGCCTGGCGCTCCTGGGCGGCGGCCCCGACAACATCACGTGCGTCATCGCGGACATCGTTCCCGCCGGCACGTACCCGCCCGCTCCCCCGCAGATCGTGGGCGCCGCGGCCATCGACCGCAACGCCAAGTCGCGCGGAGGCGAAGGCGCGGCAGCCCGCGCGGCGGCCCTGGGTTCCTCCTCCTCGGACGCCGTTTCCGACGAGGACGAGGCCCCCATCGAGCTCAAGCCTCGGTCCTCCTGGTGGACCCCCGTGTTCATCTCACTGGTGACGGTCCTCGTCGTCGCGGCCTCGTGGATGTCGTGGAAGTGGACGCAGACCCAGTACTACGCGATCGGCCAGGACGGCTACGTCGTCATCTACCAGGGCATCCCCCAGTCGATTGGCCCGTGGCAGCTCTCGCACGCGGTCGAGGTCTCGAGTGTGTCCCTCGCCGACCTGTCCCCCGTCGATCGCCAGCGCCTCGACACGCCGGTGCTGCGCTCCCTCGCGCGCCGACATCGACTCCTACATCGAGGGCCTCAAGCGCTCCGCGGCCGAGGACGCGGCGTCCTCATCCTCCTCGTCCTCGTCGTCGACGCCTCAGTCGGGGACGCCCCAGTCCGGCGCGTCCCAGTCCGGGGCGCAGAGCGGGGGCGCCTCCTAATGGCTACCGTATCGATCGCGCCCGCCCGGCCTCGCCGATTCCTGGAGCTGACCCTCATGGGGTTAGCCCTGGCCGTCGGCATCGCCGGCTACGTGCTGACGTCGCTGAACTACACGGGGGAGATCCCCGCGAACCTGCTCACGCAGGTCGGTGTCCTGGTGGCCATCGCCATCATCGCCGAGGTCGGCGTGCACTTCCTGGCGCCCCTACGCGGACCCCGTGATCCTGCCGATCGCGGTGGCGCTGACGGGCCTGGGGCTGGCGATGATCTACCGCCTCGACCTGTCGTACGCCCGCAGGGACGAGGCCGTGGTTGGCTTCCGCCAGGCCCTCTTCGTGGGCATCGCGATCGTTATCGCGGCGGTCATTTTGATCACGCTGCGTGACCACCGCATGCTGCGCCGCTACACCTACACGTTCGGCGTGCTCTCCCTGTTCCTGCTGCTCCTGCCGATGATCCCGGGCCTGGGTCAGGAGACCTTCGGCGCGCGCGTGTGGATCCACCTGGGTCCCATCTCCATCCAGCCCGGTGAGCTCGTGAAGATCACGCTGGCGATCTTCTTCGCCGGATACCTCGTGACCAACCGCGACAACCTGGCGATCGGCGGCCGTAAGTTCCTCGGCATGCGCCTGCCTCGCGCCCGTGACCTCGGGCCGATCATGGTCGTCTGGCTGATCGGCATCGCGATCCTCGTCCTGCAGCGCGACCTCGGCACCTCGCTGCTCTTCTTCGGCCTCTTCGTCGCGATGCTGTACGTCGCCACGAACCGCGTGTCGTGGCTGGTCATCGGTTTTGCGCTGTTCGTGCCCGCGGTCCTCGTGGCGGTGAAGTCCTTCGCCCACGTGCAGACGCGCTTCAACATCTGGCTCAACGCCCTCGATCCCGACATCTACAACCAGGGTTCCTACCAGCTCGTCCAGGGCCTGTTCGGCCAGGCTTCCGGCGGCCTCATGGGCACCGGCTGGGGCCGCGGCTACCCGCAGCTCGTGCCGCTGGCGAATTCCGACTTCATCTGTCCTCCTTCGCGGAGGAGCTGGGCCTGACCGGCATGGCCGCCATCCTGGTCCTGTACCTGATCCTCATTCAGCGCGGCCTGCGCGCGGCTCTCACGGTGCGTGACGGCTTCGGCAAGCTCCTGGCGACCGGCCTGAGCTTCTCGCTGGCCATCCAGCTGTTCGTGGTGCTCGGCGGCATCACGCGCATCATCCCGCTGACCGGCCTGACGGCCCCGTTCCTGGCGGCCGGCGGCTCCTCGATGGTGTCCTCGTGGATCACCGTCGCCCTGCTGATCCGCGTGTCCGACGCTGCTCGCCGCCCGGCATCGACCCCCGCGCCGTGGAATTCCGGCATTCAGCCAGCCGTGGGAGTGGGTGAGTAAACCGTGAACAACCAGATCCGCAAGATCTTCATCATCGTCCTCATCATGTTCGCGCTGCTGGGCGTGGGCGTGACGAACACGCAGTTCATCTCCGCTTCGTCGCTCAACGCCGACGCGCGCAACCAGCGCACGATCCTGCACGCCGCGGAAACCGACCGCGGTCCGATCATCGTCGACAAGACGGCCATCGCCTCGTCCGAGCGCGAACAGGACTCCAAGCGTTACGAGCGCTCCTACGCCGAGGGCCCGCTGTACGCGTCGGTCACAGGCTATTTCTCGTCCGTGGGCAACGCGTCGACGGGTATCGAGGCCGCCGAGGAGGACGTCCTGGACGGCCAGTCGCAGACGCTGCTCGGCCAGCGCCTGCGCAACCTCCTGACCGGCCAGAACCGCCAGGGCGGCGGCGTGGAGCTCACCCTGAACTCGCAGATGCAGAAGGCCGCCGCCGAGGCCCTCGGAAACCGCAAGGGTGCCGTCGTGGCTCTCGACGCGAAGACCGGCGCGGTCCTCGCGATGTACTCGGCGCCGACTTTCGATCCGAACCAGCTCGCCTCCTCCGACGCGAACGCTGTGTCGGACGCGTTCTCGGCGCTCTCCTCGACCCGAATAATCCGCTGCTCAACCGCGCGATCTCGCAGCGCTACGCGCCCGGTTCCACCTTCAAGGTCCTCACGACGATCGCCCTCATCGAAAACGGCGTCGCCGAGCCGGACACGCGCATGTCGTCGCCGGTGTCCACGACCCTGCCCGGCACCGCGACCGAGGTGTCCAACATCGAGTCCTCGACCTGCGGTGACGGTAACCCGACGCTGACCGAGGCCTTCGCCCGCTCGTGCAACACGACCTTCGTGCTCGCCTCCGAGCAGCTGACGACCCAGCAGCTCGTCGATGTGACGAACCGATTCGGTTTCGGGCGCGACTCCCAGATCCCGCTGGCGGTGACCCCCTCGGTCTTCCCGGCCGACGCAGACCCCGCGCAGCTCGCGATGAGCTCGATCGGCCAGTACACGGTCCAGACGACGCCCCTGCAGATGGCCCAGATCGCCCAGACGGTCGCCAACCAGGGCCAGATGATGACCCCGTACCTCATTGACTCCATCGTGGACGCGGACAATCAGGTCGTGCGCACGACCAGCCCGATCGACGCCGGCCGCCCGATTTCTGCGGAGACGGCCTCGAAGCTGCGCACCATGATGGAAGCCGTCGTTTCTCAGCCCTACGGAACCGGAAACACGATGGCTCTGCCGAACGTGGCCGTGGCCGCCAAGACCGGCACCGCTGAGACCGGCGAAGGCGACCGCGCGAACGCGTGGGCCATCGGCTTCGCACCCGCCGACAACCCGCAGATCGCTTTCGCCGTCCTCGTCGAGGGCGACGACACGAACCCCACCCCCGCACGGTGGCGACGTGGCCGGCCCGATCGCTCGCGCTGTCCTGGAAGCGGGGCTCAAGTGAGCGCGCCACGCATGACATCCGGCGCCGGGCGAGTGCTCGGTGGGCGCTACACGCTGCTCACCCCGATCGCGCAGGGCGGCATGGGCGAGGTCTGGAAGGCCCGCGACCGGGTCAGCGGACACATCGTCGCAGCCAAGGTCCTGCGCCCCGAGCTGGCCGGCGAGGAGCTCTCCCTGTCGCGCCTGCGCCTTGAGGCCCGCAACTCGATGTCGATTTCCCACCCGAATATCGCGAACACGCAGGATTCGGGCCAGGAGGACGGCATCGGCTGGATCATCATGGAGCTCGTCGACGGCTATCCGCTGACGGACTACCTGCGTGGCGGCTCGCGCATCGAGCCCGAGTACCTCATGCCGATCCTCGTGCAGGTCGCGATGGCCCTGGGTGCCGCCGCGCGCGCCGGCGTCGTGCACCGCGACATCAGCCCGCGAACATCCTTGTTCGCCCTGACGGCATGGTGAAACTGACGGACTTCGGCATCTCGCGCGCCACCGGCCAGGTGAACCTGACGGCCGCGGGTATGGTCATGGGCACCGCCCAGTACCTGCCGCCCGAGCAGGCCATGGGCGAGATCGCCACCCCCATCGGCGACCTGTATGCCCTCGGCGTCATCGCTTACGAGGCCGCGGCCGGCCGCCGCCCCTTCACCGGCGAAACGCAGGTGGACATCGCGTTCTCGCACGTCAACGACCCGGTGCCCCCGCTCCCCGACTTCGTCCCCGAGCCGCTCGCCGACGTCATCCTGCACCTGCTGGAGAAGGACCCCGCGAAGCGCCCCGAGTCCGGCTCTGCCGCCGTGCGCGAGATCGCCGCCGCAGCCAAGGCCATGGGGATCTCCGTGACTCCCCGGCCCCTCCCCCTGCCGAAGGCCGCGCAGCGTCCGGCCGAGGTCCGCACGCCCGTCCAGCCCTCCGTGCCGATCGTCGCGCCCGTACGCCACCTGACGCGCCGCACGCTCCCCGAGGACATGCTCCAGCCTCCCTCGGGCCTGACCCCCAAGGTGCGCACCACGACCGGCCGCCACGCCGCCGTCCCCGTCCTGGACGAGGCGACCACGATCGCGCCCTCCTCCTCGGCGATCCCCATCACGGGCCGCCACGCGTCGGTTCCGCGGATCCTCGACGAGGCCGAGGTCCTTCCGACCGCACGCCCCGTTTCCACACCCACACGGGCGCGTCGCCTGCACCCTGAGACCACTGGCGAGCACGCGCCCGCAGTGTCCGGTGCCGTCCGATCGCTGACCTCGACCGGGCGTCACGCGGCAGTCCCGGCCCTCCGAGCGCCCCTCAGGCGCCGGCCTCCGCGCCGATTCCGACCCGCTCCACCGCCGCGGCATCCGCATCTGCGCCGGCGCCCGCATCTGCACCTGCGCCCGCAACCAAGCCGACGTCGGCCTCGTCGCCGCGGCACGCGGTACCCACGCGTCCGGAGCAGGCCCCTCAGCCCCGCGAGAGCGCGCAGCGTCCCGAGGCACCCATCCCCGCGCCGCCCGTCACGCCCGCCGATCAGGGCCTCGGATGACCGCAGGCAGCGCTCGCGCAGCGCTCTACGTGAACGCGCGGCCACCCGTCAGGCCGAAGACGCCGCCGAGGCACAGCGCCGCGAACGCGTCGCACGCGAAGAGGAACAGCGCCAGCGCGAACTGCGCGAAGCCCGCGAACGCCGCGAAGCCGAACAGGCACAGCGCAAGGCCGCCCAGCGCAGCGCGCCCTCCATCCCCCAGCCGACCCGCTCCGAGCAGCAACGAAGCGACAAGGCGGCCACGGCCTCGTCGCCGCGCGCCACGAGCGGCGGGACTCCGCGCGTGTACGGCACCGTCCCCCAGCCTCGGGCCCCCAAGCCGTCGTCTCGCCCACGCCGATCCGTGTTCGAGCCTCGACCCGAGAAAACCACGCGCGGACCGCGCTGGCACGACCTCGACGCCCGATCGGCAGACAGGACGCGACCACCGGCCAAAACCGCCTACTCGCGCAGCGTGGTCGCACCGCCCGTCCCAGTATCCAGGCAGATTATTCGCGCGGTCATCGTCGCAATCATCGTGATTGGGCTCATCGCGCTCACAGCTATTACGATCAAACACATGCTTGGCTCCCTGATTCATCCAAGTGCGGGAGCACACATTATCGAGGAGGTTAGGACATGGCAGAGCCCATGGCCCACCGTCTAGCCGGCCGATACGAGGTCCGCTCGCTCATCGGGCGAGGCGGCATGGCCGAGGTCCACCTGGGCTTCGACACTCGTCTCTCGCGCGTCGTCGCCATCAAGATGCTGCGACGCGACCTGGCGCAGGATTCGATCTTCCAGGCGCGCTTCCGTCGCGAAGCGCAGTCAGCGGCGTCGCTGAATCACCCGAACATCGTCGCCGTCTACGACACCGGCGAGGAGATCATCGAAGACGCGTCCGGCCGCTCGATCGCGATTCCCTACATCGTCATGGAGTACGTGGAGGGGCACACGGTCAAGGAACTCATCTCCGACGGTACGGCCGTGCCGATCAACGAGGCCATCGAGATCGTGTCCGGCGTCCTGTCCGCCCTCGAGTACTCGCACGCGAACCACCTGGTGCACCGCGACATTAAGCCCGGCAACATCATGCTGACGTCGGACGGCAAGGTCAAGGTCGTGGACTTCGGCATCGCCCGCGCCCTGACCGACTCGCAGGCCACCATGACGCAGACGAACGCCGTCGTCGGGACCGCCCAGTACCTCTCCCCCGAGCAGGCACGCGGCGAAACCGTCGACGCCCGCTCCGACCTGTACTCGACCGGCGTCGTTCTCTTCGAGCTGCTGACCGGCCGCCCGCCCTTCAAGGGCGACTCCGCCGTCGCCGTCGCCTACCAGCACGTCGAGCAGATCCCGCCCACGCCCTCGTCGATCCTGTCCGACATCCCGGACTCCCTCGACCGCGTGGTGCTCAAGGCCCTGGCGAAGAACCGCGATGACCGCTACCCGAGCGCGGCCGCGATGCTCGCGGACCTGCAGCGCGTCGCCCGAGGCCTCGACGTGGGCGCTCCACCCGCCGACTCGTGGGCGACCGAGGTCCTGCCCGCCGCCGGCGCGGCTAGCGCCCAGACCGCCGCGACCATGCCGATGGCTGCCGTCGCCAACCGCACCCCCGCCCCGGCGATGGCCGCGACCTCCACGTCGCTGCCCCCGGTGGCCACCGCGGACGCGGATGACGACGTCGCAAAGTCCCGCAAGCGCCGCACGGCGATCATCGCGACCCTCGTGGTCGTCGCACTGCTTCTGATCGGCGGTTTGGTATGGGCGCTGACGCGTGGGGCCGCACAAGCGGAGACGATCGCGGTCCCCAACGTTGTCGGCCTGACGCAGGCCGAGGCGAAGACCCAGATCGAGCAGGCAGGCTTCACGTGGGAGCTCAACCCTGACAAGGTCGCCTCCGACACCGTTGCCGAGGGTTCGATCGCCTCCACCGATCCCGCAGCCGGCACGCAGGCCGAGAAGGGCGCGACCGTTCGCGTCACCATCTCCTCCGGCCCCGATTCCGTGACCCTGCCGGACAACCTGGTCGGCATGAGCCCTGACGATGCGCGCAAGGCCATCGAGGCGCTGGGCCTGAAGTGGGAGCTCGACAACAGCAAGGTCGCCTCCGACACCGTCCCCGAGGGCAAGGTCGCGCAGACCAACCCCTCCCCCGGTTCGAAGGTGAAGGCGGGCCAGACGATCCGCGCCTACCTGTCCTCCGGCTCTGACCAGGTCGACGTTCCGGACCTGTCCGGCATGAGCCAGGACCAGGCGCGCAGCGCCCTGAAGGCCGTCGGCCTGGAGCTCGGTAACGTGACGAGCGTGGACTCCGAGAAGGACAAGGATCGCATCGTCGATCAGGATCCGGCCACCGGCACGAAGGTCAAGAAGGGCACCACCGTCGGCGTGTCCGTGTCGAATGGTAAGGCCGCCCAGGTGGAGATCCCCTCCGTCGTCGGCATCGGCCGTGATGACGCCGAGGCGCAGCTCAAGGCTCTCGGCCTGAACGTCACCGTCGAAGAAGTCGCGGGCAACCAGCCCGCCGGCCAGGTTCTGTCCGTCGAGCCCGGCGTGGGCTCGAAGGTCGACAAGAACTCGACCGTGAAGCTGAAGGTGTCGAAGGGCAGCCAGAACGGCAACAACAACGGGAACAATAACGGCAACAACGGGAACGGCCACTGAGGCTCTCGCTGGTTGCTACCGCGTGACGGTGTCGAGCCGGGCAGTCACTGATCGGGTGAGGAACTGATCGGACTAGCGGCTGACCCCGGCTGGCGGCTGACCCGGCGGCGGCTGACCCGGCGGTTGACCCGCCGATTGATGAGGCCCGCGCCGCAGGATTTCTCCTGGCGAGCGCGGGCCTCACTGTATGCGCGGGGCTGTCTCCGCAACGCACATGAGCGAACCGGTCACTCGGTGGATAGGTGTTGTGCTGCGGCGCGGGCTCAACGCGCGGACCCATCAGAAAGCAGGCACCTCACGCGGATAGGTTGTCACGATGTGGATAGGTTATCGGCATCCGGATAGGTTAATAAGCTATCCGCATGCGCATAACCTATCCGGATGCTCGTAACCTATCCGGATGCTCACGCCAACAAGTACATCTCCGGCACTAGCGCCACCGCGTCACCGCGCCAACAGCACTGCAATGCCGCCGCCACTGCGCCAGCGCGCCAGCGATGAAACGTAGACGGCACAGAGCTCGAGCACCAGGCCCTTTCCACCACGGCGCTCTGCCCCGTCGCAGTGAGCGTGCGCTCACGCGGATAGGTTGTCACGATGCGGATAGGTTATCGGCATCCGGATAGGTTAATAAGCTATCCGCATACGCATAACCTATCCGGATGCTCGTAACCTATCCGCATGCATGGGACCACAAGCACATCTGCGGCACCATAGCTGGCACGCCGACCTGCAATCACAACGCGCTACACCTGTAAGGGAGCATTGCACCACTTAGGGAGCATTGCACCAGCTCGGAAGGGGTGTCATACTCCCTAAGTGGTGTAACACCACCAACTAACAAGAATTTCCGCGGTCTCATGGCCGACCACACCCAGCTGGGTCGGTGTAACACCAACAACTAACAAGGACTTTCGCGGTCTCTCCGAAAGATTCCCGCTCCGAACGGGGGCTTTTGCACGACACGGGGCTCCGACACGCCGACGACGCACGCCCCCCGGGCCCCCATGTAGTGCAAAACCCCCAGAACACGAAACCTACAGCTTGAAGCGCTCAGCGACGACGGGCTTGAGGGACACGGCACGCTCACGCGCGTCGGCATCACCGCAGGCGGCCAGCCAGTTGGCGAACATGAGGTGCCCAGACTGGGTCATGACGGACTCGGGGTGGAACTGGACGCCCTCGAGGGGCAGTGAACGGTGGCGCACGCCCATGATGATGCCGGACTCGGTGCTCGCGGAGACCTCGAGCTCGTCGGGCATGGTCGCCGGGTCGATAGTCAGCGAGTGGTAGCGGGTGACGGTCAGCGGCGAGGGCACGCCCTCGAACACGCCGCGCCCGTCGTGGGTGATGACGGAGGTCTTGCCGTGCATGAGTTCGGGCGCATGCCCGACGGTCGCGCCGAAGAGCTCGCCCAGGGCCTGGTGGCCCAGGCACACGCCCAGCATCGGGATCTCGCGCTCGGCGCAGTCGGCGATGGTCTGCAGGGAGGCGCCAGCGCTCTTGGGGTCGCCGGGTCCGGGGGGAGATGAGGACGCCGTCGTAGCCGGCCTCGAACCACGCGGGATCCACGACATCGTTACGCACGACGTCCACGACGGCGCCCAGGTGGCGCAGGTAGCCCACGATCGTGAAGACGAACGAGTCATAGTTGTCGACGCAGAGGATTCGTGCCATCGCCGGTCCTTTCATGTACGAGGCCGTGGCCCCTTCTCCGTCATCCATCGTAGGGCGCTCCCCCAGTGGGCGCGCGGGCGCTGTCCGACAAACGAGCGGTGCGGTGCGGAAAGCGGCGGCATAGAAAGCGGTGACGCATTCACGAATGAGAGATGGGAGACCGACCCCGCGCCCGCGGGACAGCCGAGCAGAAATTCCCACATGCAAGGTTCGCGACCCCGCCCCACGCCCGCGGATACGGCACGAGGCCGGGGTGGCCCCGGCCTCGTCCCATCGACTATCGATCGGCTCAGGCGCCGCCGACGGAGGACTGTCCCAGTTCCAGGTAGGACTGGACCCAGGGGTAGACCCAGGTGAACAGGGCGGCGACGGCCGCGCCGATGAGGGCCAGGGATTCGATGACCTTGAACCAGGTGGGGCCGGGCAGGTGGCGGAAGATCCATGCGTACATGTGGGGTCCTTAGTTCGTGGGTTCGTCGACGAGTTCGGCGGGCACGCCCGTGTCCTTTGGGGGTCCAGGATTCGAACTTGAGGTGGACGATGTAGCGCTGCCAGTTGCCGTATTCGGGGTGGCAGGTGGTCATGGTCATCCAGCGCTCGGTGGGGGTTTCGGACCAGGATTCATCGTCGATGACGGGGGCGACGACGCGCATCTGGGTGGGGTCGGTGGCGTCGATGATCTCGGAGGAGACCATGGAGTAGACGAGGTAGTGGTCGTCGACTTCCACGACGACCTTGTCGCCCTGGCTGAGGCGGTCGATCCAGCGGAAGTTGTTGCCGTAGGTGCGGCGGTGGCCGGCGACGGAGAAGTTGCCGACGCCGCCGGGCTGGGTGGTCATGTCGTAGTGGCCGGCCCACCCCTGGTCGAGGACGTAGGAGGTGGTGCCTTCGGCGAGGGGGATCTTCATCCAGTCCCAGGTGGGCACGTGGATGAGGCCGTAGACTTCGCCGTCGCCGACTTCGCGCGTGAACTCGGGCGGGTCGTCGGTGCGGACTTCGCCGAGGGTGCGCTTGGCGGGCTGGTGGCCCTCTTCGTACGAGGCGATGGTCTGGGAGACCTGTCCGGAGACTTGGTAGGTCGTCCAGTAGAGCTGCCAGACGGAGAAGAGGCCGATGACGAACGCGAAGGTGATGAGCAGTTCGCCGACGACACCGACGATGTTCCAGAAGATGTTGGAGCGCTTTTTGCTTGTCGGCGAGGCTGGGGCGACGTGTTCACCCATTCGTTTCCTCCACGGTTGCGTAGTTGACTGTCTGCGAGGTGGTGGCGGGCGCGAAGCTCAGGGAGTCTTTGGTCTGCATGTCCCACCCCAGGCCGTACTTTGTCACGTAGACCTGGTAATTCACCATACGTGGGTTTGCAGTAACCGTCGCGCGCAGGGTGGCAGGATCACCGATTGCTTGGATCACATAGGGCGGCGAGTAGCTGGTGCCGTCGACGAGGATGACGTTGCCGATGCAGCGGATGACGGTGCGGGAGGTGACGCGTACGCCTTGGACGGTCATGGCCTCGGCGCCGCCGCTCCACAGGGCGTTCATGGTGTCCTCGATGTCCTGCTGGTGGATGACGAGGTCGTTGGGCGTCGCGCCTTCGGGGATCTGTCCGGGGGGCGCGTCGGAGAGGGTGATTTGGACGCCGGGCCCGGTGACTGGGCGGTTGGAGCGTGTGGTGAACGCGTCTTCGTCGGGGGCGCCGGATTGGGGGTCGGCGGAGGAGAAGCTCTGGACCTGCGCGTCGAGCTCGGACACCTCATTGTCGAGGGTTTTGACCTGTTCCTGGCGGTTTCGCACGAGGGTGGTCAGGTCGGAGGTGGCCGCGGGATTCTTGCGTTCGTTGAGCGCGGAGATGGAAAAAAGGAGTCCGGAGGCGACGGTGACGGCGAGGACGCCTGCGATGTGGCGGACGCTGCGTGGGCGCATCTTTCCCCCTCCCGTGGCGCTGCGCTTTGGCACTTTCCACGTCCGAGACTACGCTAGTGTTGCGACTAATTCATCACCGCCGGGCGGTTTTCTTCCCGCGCGGGCCAGCAGAGAGGACCCGACGTGGCCGAATCCAAGAAGCGTAAGAAGAATGGGCACGAGGTTGAGGACGATACCGATATCCAGAACTGGACTGACGGTATTCCGCTCAGCCCGGCCTGGTGGGCACCCGCTTTCGTGACCCTGATGATTCTGGGCCTGCTGTGGGTTGTCGTCTACTACATTTCGTCGGGCACGTACCCGGTTCCGAAGCTGGGCGCGTGGAACATTGCGGTGGGTCTGGGCACGATGATGGTCGGCTTCCTGATGACGCTGCGTTGGCGTTGACGGGGGCGCGGCGGGCGCGAGCCCGCCGTCTCCAGTGAGTGTGAGTGTGGGGCGTTCCGGCTGCGGCCGGGGGCGCCCCACTATTTCTATCGACGAGGCCGTGGCTGGCTACCGGGTCTCAGCCGAGCGAGCGGGCAACAGCCTCGTCCTCGGGTCACGGCCTGCTGAGCTGGACCCTCATGCCGGCGTCGTACATGCCGAGGAGGGAGCGTCCGGCAAGGCCGTCTTCGAGGCGCGCGGGGTGCGCGCTGGCGAAGGACATGACGGTCGTGGCACCGGCTTGCAGGATCGCGGGCGACGCCGGGGCGGAGGGGCCGAGGACGACGGTGTGGGCGTCGGAAGCGAGCGCGAGGAGGCGCGGCATGGTCTTGTTGACGAATGCAGATCCGGAGATGAAGACGTAGTCCATCTCGGGGAGCAGGTATTCGCAGGCGGAGTCAGGGGTAGTCGCCCTCGAAGACGTTGCGTTCGAGGATGTTGAGTTCCGCAGTGTCGGGCATGGCGGCGGGCGCGAAGGAAAGTGGCCGATGATGGCGACGCGTTTGCCGGCGACGAGGGGCGCGTAGGGGTGGAAGGTGCGTGCCCAGTTGTTTTTCCTTGCAGGGTCGGAATCCGTGGGCGAGGGCGCGGACGGGGTGGGAGTGGTAGGCGTTGACGGCTGCCATGCCGATGCCAGCGTCCTCGAAGTTCCAGGACTTGGCGAGGGCCGCGACGTCGCGCAAGGGGCGTCCGACGAGGTCGGAGGGGTCCTCGGTGGCGCGCGGGCGGGACTGGACGTTCATGCCGAAGGCCATGCCGACGCCGTCTTCGCTGGAGGCGACGCGGCGCCATTTTCCGTCGGTGTGGATCGCCGTGACGGTGATGTCGGCGGGGATCTCGTCGATGAGCTGGTCGTACAGGTCCCAGGGGCTGGTCATGGTCTCTCCTGTGGGAAGCATGAGGGAGGGCCCGGCATGCTTTGCCGGACCCTCCCTATGTTAGGTCATCCTTAGATGCGACGCGCCTGTCGGTCGCGAACGCGTCACGCGCCGTAGACCTCGACGAGGACGCGGAACGCGAGGGCGCAAAGCGCGACCATGCCCGCGATCATGCCGAGGGCCGCGAGCGCCTGGCGACGATTCTGCGCGGCCTCCGTGACGCCCGAGCGCGGGCGTGCCAGGCGCACCAAAACCCACGTGGCGGCCACGCCGGCGATCGCGCCGCCGATGTGCCCCTGCCAGGAGATGCCGCTGACCACGAAGCCGTACACGAGGTTGACGCCGAGCAGGGTCAGGATCGCGGTCGTGTCGGACCCACCCAGGCGCTGCAGGACGAACACCGCCCCGAAGAGCCCAAACACGGCGGCGGACGCGCCCACCGTGCTGACGAAAATCTCAGTGGGCTGGATGAGCACCACGCGAGGATGAAAGCGGAGCCGCCCAGCGCGCTCACCAGGTAGACGGTGAGGAAGCGCCACCAGCCCATCACCGGCTCGATCGCGCGCCCCACCCAGTACAGGGACAGCATGTTGAACAGGATGTGCAACAGACCGCCGTGCAGGAACGCGCCCGTGAGGATCGTCCACGGGTGGGCCATCAGCTGCGCGGGCACGAGGGCGAGCGAGGACGTGAGGGAGGGCGACACCCATGTGAGGGCGTACATGAGGACGCAGATCGCCATCATCGCGTAGGTGACGACCGGCGCGCCAGCGGCGGCCGCGCGCGCCGGGGAACGCATCCACCCTTTCTTCGAGGAGGAGCAGTCCACGCAGATTGAGCGGACCTCTGTGGGGATCGCGCAGTCCACGCACATGGGGCGGTTGCAGCGCTTGCAGTAGTCGACGCTGCGCACGCCCGGGTGGCGCGGGCACTCGGAGCGGCGCGCGGGTCAGAGCGTTGACCGTAGCTCGGCATGCTCATAGCTTCCCTTTCGGCGGGGGTAAGGGACGAGGCCGGGGCGCACCATCCCGGTCACTGCACGTAGCAGCGGGGCGGCCCCGGCCTCGTCGATGATGAGGGGAGAGGGTCAGTCGACGATCTCGATGGAGTTGATGACCTGCTCCGTCACGGGGCGGTCGTTCGCGCCCGTGGGGGTCGTGGCGATGGCGTCGACGACGCGCTTGGAGTCCTCGTCGACGACCTTGCCGAAGATGGTGTGGTTGCCGAGCAGCCACGGGGTGGGAGCCACGGTGATGAAGAACTGGGAGCCGTTGGTGCCCTTGCCCATGCGCTTGCCGGCGTTGGCCATGGCGAGCAGGTAGGGGTCGTTGAAGTTCAGCTCGGGGTGGATCTCATCGTTGAACTGGTAGCCGGGGCCGCCGGTACCGGTGCCGAGGGGGTCGCCGCCCTGGATCATGAAGCCGGGGATGACGCGGTGGAAGATGGTGCCGTCGTAGAGGGGACGGGAGGTCTTCTGGCCGGTCTTCGGGTCGACCCATTCGCGCTCGCCCTTGGCCAGGGTCACGAAGTTGTTGACCGTGTTGGGGGCGTGGTTGGGGAACAGTTCGACGGTGATGTCGCCAGCGGAGGTGTGAAGGATAGCTTTCATGAGACCAATGGTCGCATCTTTTCCTGGGGGTTTCCTGTCCGTCGCGCACGTCACGGGAGCCGGTGGGCTGCAGATCACAGCCCGTTGTAGCACAATAGGGGTGAGTGGCGCGTCCGCGCCCCTGTTTATTGTGGACAGAATCGGAGACATCATGGTTACTACGCCGACTTTCGATGCAGAAAAGCTGCGCGCATCGTCCCAGCAGCTTCGCGACGCCGCTGCCATTTACGCCGGCAAGGTTGCCGTGCGCGCCGCTGATCTGGCTGGCCAGGGCGTCGACTGGGCCGCGCCTCGCGCCCAGGCCGCGCTGAACTCCGCGATCGAGCACGCGACCCCCGCGATTGAGAACGCTGCCGCTCGCGCGCAGGCCGCCGCCGCGCAGGCCGGTCCGGCGATCGAGAACGCTCGCGAGCACCTCGTGGACGACTACCTGCCCCGCGCTTCCCTCGCCGTCAACCAGGCGGGCGCCGCCCTGCAGGCTCGTGGTTCGCTGTCGGATCGCGCTCGCCGCGCGTCCGAGGCTTCGGCCATCGCCCTTGCGACGCCCACGCCTAAGCGCCGCAAGTGCCGCGTGCTGCGCGCCTTCGGCCTGACGGCCCTGGTGGGTGCCGTCGCCGGTGCGGGCTACATCCTGTGGAAGCGCTCGCAGCCGATCGAGGACCCGTGGGCCGAGGAGTACTGGGCCGATCTGGACACGGATTCCTTCGTGCCGGACACCGAGGCCGAGAAGGCCACCTTCGAGGCGGGCGAGTGAGCCTAACCTTCTGAGAGGTTTTTGCTTTGGGGGCCGCGACGCGCTGCGTCGCGGCCCCCAATCATTTGTCGCCCCTCGCCAGCGCTATCACTTGCGACGACTAATTCCTTTCGTTATCGCTCACCCACGACTTCCCTGCATTTTGCGACCTTTTCCGGTTGGTCATATGATGAAGGTCATCTCATTGACGTCTGCAGGCCGCGCCTGCGCTTGTTTCGCCTGGAGGTTTTCGTGAGCGACGTGGGCTTCGACTCCAATAAGCATGATCTGACACGTCAGGATGCGCAAAAGGGTGCAGAGTCCCTCAAGACTGCTGCCGATGGCATCAACACCTTCGCCGACGCCCAGGTTGAATCTGTGTGGGGTGACGAGGCTGGCGTCGACGCGGCGCGTCGCGCACTTCGAGCCGCATATCAGGCAGTCGGAGAAGGTTACGCCACCGAAAGCACTATCGTTCTCGATTTTGGGGGTAAGGTTGACGAATCTGAGGCAGAGTTCCTTCGAATGGAAGGGGAAAATGCTGGCTATTTCTCGCAAGCCAGTGCTGCCCTGACGCAAGATCCAGCCGTCGCCGCAGCGGCCGCTGGCGTATCCGGGTCAGGATCCTCCTCAGGTGCCGGATCAAGCAACGGCCCAGGTTCATCTGTTTCAACGGGTGCTTCATATTCAGGGTCACAGGGCGAGGAAGACTCGAACGCAGATCCCAACTCCGACTTCTGATACTAGGAAAGGATACTGCCGTGGTTCACAGCCCCATGTACCACCGCCTCATGCGTTTCGTGGAAGACGCGAAGGCTAACGAGGCCCTGGCCGACTACGACAGCAAGCACCGCTCCGTCCTGGAGGCAATGCGCGAGGCGGAAGAGTACATTCGGCATTTCCGCGAGCACCAGGGTTTCCAGGGTCAAACTGGCGACGCCATCGACAACTGGCTTGAACGCGCTGAGCGTCGTCTTGAGCTATGGCGCTCTAGTTATCTGGCTACGACACAGGTTGAGGTTGAGATGCGCCGCGTCATGCAGCAGGCACGTGAGGAGGCTGAGTTACTTTCGCCCGTCCTCGTTGACGCCAGGCTGGATAAACTGCGCGACGTGGCCGAGGTGACGATCCCCGTTATGGAGCAGTACGGCCTCGTCGGCAAGGCCTTCAACGCTGTCGCCTCGACCGGCGCGGCCGTCTACGACGCGATCGCAGCCCAGGCCAACAATGAGCGGGAGGTCAGCTCAACAGCAATCCTCGAACGTCTGAACCATTCGATGGATGCTTTAGCTGCGCACGCGAGCTTCATCAACCAAGCCCAGCAACACCTTGCAGAAGCAGGTACTCGAGATAGTCAGGTGACGATTCCACAAGGTCCGTCGACCCCCAGTGTCGCGGACCAGCTCGAACAGGGCTACAAAGGGGTCTCACTGCATGATCCCGGCGTGTATCCGGGCAACAGGGACACCGACTACGGTCGATCGGACGGGCGCGGCCCCAATTCAGGACTCTACCCAAATGGCTTTGACAACCCGACCTCGCAGGACGCAGACGCCGAGAAACTGCGCAAGCTCCAGTCCGGGCGCATTCCAGACCGCTTCAACAGCGAGGGCGAGCCGGGCAGCCGGAGCAAGCCCATCACCGATCCCGAGGACCTGATGGGCATCGACCTGCTGCACACGCGCATCGGCGGAGAACGCTACGCCAACGGCACCGTCGGCGGATACACCCCCGCTCCTCCAAGCGATCGCTACCATCCTCTGTGGAACCTTAACGGGGGACCCTCCACCCACTTCGACCCCTCCGGGCGTACGAGCCATGCAGGTGCGGGTGCCCTCGGCGCTGGTGTTCTCGGTGCGGGTGCCCTGGGTGCCGCTGCCCTCGGTGCGCGCGGCGCATCTCGTCTAGGTGCGGGAGCGGGCAGCTCACTGGGTCGCGGTGGCGCAGGTGGACTTGGTTCCGCGGGCCGTTCAGGTATTGGCGGCATCAGTGCATCTGGTCGCGGTGGCGCAGGTGCCCGCGGCCTCGGCGCATCCGGTCGCGGTGGCGCAGGCGCCGGCGGCCTCGGCGGGCTACGCGGGGCTTCAGCTTCCGGAGGCCGCTTTGGCTCCAACGGCCTGGCTGGCAGTGCAAGCGCATCGGGTGGTACGACCGGCCTCACGGGCACCAAGGGCATCGATGGAGCGGCTGAAGCCGCTGGTAAGACGAGCAGCGGCAGCCCTGCTAGCGGTACGGGCGCTTCCGGCAGGCCGGGTATGGGCGGCTTCATGGGCGCGGGTGCCGGCGCGGGTGCCGGCGGAGGCAAGGATGATAAGAAGGGGCGTCGACACAAGTACACGGCCTTCAAGTTCGAAGACGATGACGAAGACGGTCTGCCTCCCGGCTACGTCAATCCGATGTCGCAGACCTACGGCTCGGACAAGGACCTGAAGCCTGCCTCCCAGAAGGACGACGGATGGGATCCTCGCCAATGGTAACCACGATTCACGCTTCCGGTCATCGTCGGCGGCTGCGCTTTGCGGGCGCGTGCGCGGTGACCCTGGCCCTGGCGGCCGGGGCTGTGCCCTGCCTGCCGCTCCCGCGCATGCCGCCGACCCCATCACGGCGGCCGACCAGCCCTACTTCGCTTACTACAAGCTCGATCAGGCGCGCGCGAAAGGCTACACCGGCAAGGGCGTCACCATCGCGCTCATTGATGGCGAGGTCGACACAAGCGCGCCCGAACTCGCAGGTGCCACCATCATCGACAAAACACCCTGCACCGTCACCTCGAGCAACGAGAGTAAAACTCACGGAACACTTGTCGCTTCTCTTCTGGGGTCGAGCCAATACGGAGTCGCCCCAGACGCTTCAATCTTGACCTACCGAAGCTTGTCTGCCAGTGAAGGTGACAGTGCAGGCTCTGATTGCTATGGAGACTCTCGCTCGTCAAAGCACTCAATCGCTTCGCTTCTCAATCATGCGATGAACGATGGCGCCTCGGTAATTTCTGTCGCTCAGGCGGTTCCGGACGAAAGTCGCGCACTCAAATGGGCAATTGCACGTTCGATGCACGAAAACGTCGTCATTGTCTCTTCGATGGGCAACGAACGGAGAGATCAAAATATTACGCACCTCTCCCGCTTCTCAGGAGTCGTTGGCGTTAGCGCCATTGATCTTAACGGAAAGCTGGCAGACTATTCCTCGTGGGGTCAAGGCGTCACTACGACTGCGTTCGGTGGTCCCGTTGCCGTCCGAAACTATGCAGACAATCAAATCGGACAGACCTCCGGCACATCAATTTCAGCTCCTCTTACCGCTGGTTTCATGACACTGGCCAAGCAGAAGTGGCCCAACGCCACCGGCAATCAACTCCTCCAACTGCTCACGCACACGGCCCGCACTGATCAAGACGGGTGGAACATATACACCGGATTCGGTCGTGTCGATCCAGGCGCCCTGGTCAATACGGACCCATCCCAATACCCCGACGAAAACCCGATCGCGGATAAAGGTGGCGGATCCAGCCCCACTGCCGAAGAAGTTCAAGAGTACGCTGATGGCGTCGTTGCACCAACAGAGCTCGCCTTCGATGACTCGTACACATACCGCGGCCTCGACGAAACCGTTGTGCGAGACACAGACATCACCATGCCAATCCACCTGGGCACCAGCCCCCCGCTACCACGCCAAATAAAGCATGACAAACCCCGCGCCAGCATCATTGACGAGGCCGGCGCGGGGTCTCGTGATCAGGGGGATCAACCCTTTGCGGAAGAGTTCATCACGGCAACGACGAGTGCGGTGATGATGGAGGCGACGATCAGGATGAGGCCGATCGGCAGAATGTAGAACATCATTCCGACTGCAAGCCAGTACATGCCATCTCCGCCGTCTCCATGATTGCCCGGAATGAGGTCAATGACGGTCCACGCAATGAAGGGTGAGAGCGCAAGCAGCATGCCTACCGCACACAAAGCGCCCGCCAGCTTGAACGACTTGCGAGGTTTCACGGGGGCGACGGGCCCGTAGCCATAGCCCACATACCCGATCTGCGGGTAGCCCTGCGCAGCGGGTTGAGCCGCCCAGTACTGTTGTATGCCTTGCTGAGGTGTCCCCTGAGGAGCTACCCCGCCCTGCAGCTGGGAGGACGGCTGCTGCGGGGGCATCATGGGCGAGGCGTTCGGCTCGGGAACGTACGGGTTCGGTGTTGTCACAGTCTGTCCTTCCATCAGTGACAGGCGTCAGCGAGCTTCACCCGCCCCTGTCATCGCCTGTTTCTCGGTCACGCACTACCTGCGAAAACACATGTACTAGTTGGCCATCTCCCGAATACACTCGGCCCCGAAGGCGAGCCCCAGCAGGATCCAGTGAGTGGCACTCAGACGCTTACCGAGCTTGCTCATTGCGAATTCCCGCGGGGTCGACGCGTAGGCCATGCCCTTCAGCCCAGCGTTGGAACCCATGATGGTCAGGACGATGAGAACTGGGAAGATCCCCACTTGGGCGATGAAGACGATCGTCCCGAGCCCACTGGCATCACGCATCGCGGGAGCGGTGAGCGCGAAGGCAACAGCGCCCACGATGGTGAGGACCGAGGCGACCCATGCGGCGACTCCCCACGCGAGCGCCTTGCGCGCGAGGGCCGAGGGATTGGGCGGGCGCACCGGGACACCCTGCGGATAGCCGGGCTGAGGGTACGTACCCGCAGCCTGTGGCGGAGCGACAGGTCGCTGTCCATTCGACATAACGGGGTCCCTTCATCATCGCGGGGAGCCGACGTCGTCTCCCCAAAAAGTATTTCAAGAATTGAGATTATCGGAGAGGTGGGTTGCACGCAAGGAAGGCTGCCCGAGGAGAGCGTGCGGCACCTGGGCTGCGCGGGCACTCCCGCCTGGGGAACCCCCTGCGGCGCGGGCACATACGACTGCACACCCCGATTCCCTCCGCTCGGATAGGCGTTCGAGTTCGGGATGTGCGAATCCGGTGTGGCCATAGTCGCTCCTTCATTAGTTGATCGTCGCGACACTATCAGCAGGTTCGCTCGTCCGCACACCCTTACAGAGATGCCATCGTTGGGCGTGCGCCAACAATCATCATCGATGCGTGGGACGTCCCCGCCGCGGCAACAATCACAACGATCATGAGGATTGCGAAAACGACGTACGGGCTCGCGTTGAGCAGGATTCCCAGCCAGTTGAGCTTGCGCGTCTTCGGCTTCCCGCTGGCCCCCACGATACCGATAATCCCACCAGCGAGATTCGCCGGGCCAATGAACATCAGGGCGAAGAGAGGCAAGAAACCATACACTTCCTTGCCAGTCGGGTCAGGATCGGACGCACTGGCTTCGATAGCCAGCCACATGACGAGTATCGTCAGACCGATGAGGGCCCACCCGACAATACCCAGGGTGATCGACGCCCAGTTCACCTTCTGAACGACAGTCCCTGGGGCACGGGGGCATAGCCCGGCGCATAGCCCTGGGGTGCCGTCGGATACCCCTGCGGCGCTGGCTGCACAGGCTGCGCGGGAACTGCGGGCTGCTCCGCAGGCTGCTGTGGATACGGCATACTCATTGACTTCCTCCGTCTCATTAACGTTATTTACATGCAACGGTCATCCGAAGACGAGTGTGGCCCCGGCAGTACAGGGGAAACTAGGCAGTCAGATCCAGACAAGGAGACCAATAGCGATCACCCAGGGAAGAATATTCAGGCCGATACCGAGCAGGCTCCACATCCGCTGTCGGCCGGATACCGAGGGCCCCACCTTCTGGGAGCCACTAATCAGACCGATAAGATTAATGGGCAGAAGAACGCCCATGTACACGGTGAACGGGATGATCCATACAAAGCCACCGCCTTCGGGATGGTCACTGTGCACAGCACTGTCAACGATATAGGCGCAATACAGGAGTGACGGAACCAGGACACCCAGTCCGGTGATCGCAAAAATGAAGGACAGCCTGCTGATCTTTTCCGGGACCTGGCGCTGGGGACCCAGCGAATATGGTGCCACAGGCTGAGGCACCCCCCCGGTATGCGGGCTGCCCGGGTGCTCCCTCCTGGGACACTGCCGAATACCCCTGCGGCACAGGCTGCACAGGCTGCACAGGCTGCGCGGGCACTCCGGGAACTGCGGGCTGCACGGGCCGTGCGGGCACATACGGCTGCGACGCGGGCTGCCCGCCCTGTCTCTGCCCACCCGGATAGGTGTTCATATTCGGGACGTGAGGATCTGGTGTTGTCACAGCTTCTCCTTCATGAGTTGGCCATCGCGGCGATATTGTACGCTCGCCCAGCCGTACGCCCTTTCGGGCATGCCATCGTTGGGCGTGCGCCATCAATCATCATCGATGCGTGGGACGACCCGCAGCTCAACGGCCTAGTGGAAATACGTTGCCGCCATCATAAGGGCGAGAAAAACGACGTACGGGCTCGCATTGAGGAGGATTCCCAGCCAGTTGAGCTTGCGCGTCTTCGGCTTGCCCACTGCCCCGACGATCCCAATAACGCCGCCAGCGAGGTTCACCGAGCCAAAGAATGGCATGCCGAGGAGAGGTAAAAAGCCGACGATGTCAGCACCGCTCGGGTCAGCATCGGACGGGATGGCTCGAATAGCCAGCCACGTACCCAATACCGTGAGACCAACGAGGACCCACCCGACAATACCCAGGATGATCGACGCCCGGTTCACCTTCTGAACGACAGGCCCCTGGGGCACGGGCGCATAGCCCGGAGCAACCCCCTGATATGCAGGCTGCGCGGGTGCTCCCGCCTGGGGCACAACCTGCGGTGCCTGCTGCACAGGCTGCGCGGGAACTGCGGGCTGCCCCGCAGGCTGCTGAGGATAAGGCGTGCTCATCAGATTCCTCCACTCAATAGGCGCTATTCGCAGACAATAGTCATCCGAGAACCAGCACGGCGCCAGCAACACCGGGGAAGCTCGACGTGCGAATCCAGACAAGGAGAGCTGCAGCGATCACCCAGGGAAGAATATTCAGGCCGATACCGAGCAGGCTCCACATCCGCTGTCGGCCAGAGACCGAGGGCCCCACCTTCAGGAAGCCAACAATCAGACCGGCAAGATTGATGGGTGGCAGGAGGCACATGTATACAGCGAACGGAATGATCCACACAAAGCCACCGCCTTCGGGATGGTCACTGTGTACAGCAGTGAAAACGATATAGGCGCAGTACAGGAGTGACAGAACCAGGACGCCCAGTCCGGTGATCGCAAAAATGAAGGACAGCCTACTGATCTTTTCCGGGACCTGGCGCTGGGGCGCCAGCGAATATGGCACTCCCGCCTGGGGCACAACCTGCGGCGACCCCTGCGGCGCGAGCTGCACAGGCTGCGCGGGAACTGCGGGCTGCCCCGCGGGCTGCTGAGGATAAGGCGTGCTCATCAGATTCCTCCTCTATTGCACCGACATGCAGCAACGAGACTGTGAAGAACCCCCACATCTCCCCTGCCGAAAAGTCTTTCAAGAATTGAGACTAACGACAAGACAACCCCCACGCAAAACGCACTCACCCCACAAGCGCACGCTGCGCGGGCGAGGCAGGAGGGTACTGCTGATGCTGGTCCATCGACTAGACACCCCTTTCGACGATACTCGCGATCACGATACAGGCATAGAACAGGAAGAAGACGACGAACGGGGCGATGCTCAGCCAGAAACCGATCCTGTTCATGATGAGCTGCTTGCGCGTCATCAGGTGTTTCTTCGCTGATGCGCCGGTGGCCAGGCCAGATGGTGAGGGGCAGCACGACGATCCAGGACCCAAACATCGGGATAATGGCGATCCCATCCCTCGCCGAGGCGCTCTCGTCGGCCGAATTCGCTATCATCAAGGCCGTCACGCCGATGATCAGGAGAATCGCCACCCAGGTCGCGATCCCGAAGAAGAATGCAATCGGGATCTTCTTCTTGCCTGCCTCCGTGCTCACCCCGTCGTAGGGCTGAGGAATACCACCCGGGTAAGGCACACTCCCCTGGTAGGGTGTGGCCCCCCTGCGGGCTTTGTGTTCCCGGATAGCCATTGCGCTGCGGGTTGTTGTTCGGTACGCTCATTCGCCGCTCCTCTGATCGTTACTCACGTCGTTACTTACGCGCGCTCATCGGCTAGAGGATAAACATGCTGGCAAAGAGCGCCACGTAGGGGGCTGCATTGAGGATGATACCCAGCCATCCGACGACTGTCTTTGCTTTCGGAGTGAATGCAACGCCAAGAACTCCGGTGACGAATCCGACCATATTCACGGGGCCCATGACCACAAGCGCGAAGAGCGGGAAAAACCCGATGATGTCCGCTCCGCTCGGGTCTGAATTCGGTGTGAGATCGTTGATCATATACCACATCGCGAACGCTGTTGCGCCGACGATGACCAGTCCGAGGACCCCACAGATCAGGGATACCCGGCTCGCTATTTTTCCGCCTTGTTTCTTGGGGGAAACGGCGGGCTGAGGAGGCACCTGTTGCATACCCGGGTAGGCGGGCTCTCCCGTCGGAATCCCCACCTGCGACGCTACGCCCGGCTGCGCTACGCCTGCCTGAGGCGGTCTGCCTCCATATTGTGCGTATTCGGGCACGCTCACGATGTCCTCCGTCCAACGGGTATTTCAAGAATTGAGATTAACGGTAAGTTCCTACCCGTGCAACGGAGCGCTACACCAGGAGAGCGCGTAGCACCTGAGCGACCCCGGCCTCGTTATTGGAAGGCGCGACGAAGCGCGCGGCCTCGACGACGTCCGGGGAGGCGTTGGCCATCGCGAAGGACAGGTCCCCCTCGCTCATCATGGACAGGTCGTTTCCCGCGTCGCCGAAGACCGCGGTCTGAGAGCGATCCACGCCGAGGAAGCGCTGCAGGTCGCGCACGGCGCTCCCCTTGTCGACGCCTCGGATCTGCAGGTCCGCCCAGTTCGCACCCGAAATCGCGTACTGGTGCGTGTCGGCGAAGTTCGCCAGGGTGGCCTCCGCGAGCGCCTGGACCGGCCCAATGACGTAGACGGCGAGCTTGACGATCGCGTCATCGATCTGCCCGGCCTCGATGGCGTCAATGATGGCGATCTGGTCGTCGATGCGCTTCGTGCGGTGGTAGTAGGGCATGACGCCGTCGACGAAGCGGTCATCGGTGCGCTCGACGTATGCGAATTGCTTGCCGCACATGACGAGGCCGCCGTCGATCCCATTCGGACCGGAGGTGGCCTCGCGTACGAGGCGGACGGCCTCGCGCATGGTGGGGGCATCGAGGGGACTGGAGGAGACCTCGACGCCGTCGCGCATGACGATGCCGCCGTTCTCGCCGATGACGGTCATGCCGGGGCGCCCGGGGAACATGTCGATGAGGGTCCACACCTGGCGGCCGGACGCGGGCGCGAAGGTGACGCCGCGCGCGTCCATCTGGTCGAGTAGCTCGTCCATGCCGGGCGGGAAGTTCTTGTCGTCGTCCAGGAGGGTGCCGTCCATGTCGACGGCGGCCAGGCGCAGGTCGGCGCCCGCGTAACGCGCGGGGTCAGTGGGGATGGGGGTCGTCATGGATCCATTGTGCCCGACCGGGGGCGCGGGTGCTCACGACCTGCGACGAGGCCGGGGCAACCTCACGCTGCACAACGCGGCACGCACTACGGAAGTAAGGGAGGTGACTAGAACCACCAGAAGACAACGGCCGCGATGAGCAGCGCGGCGGCCACGAAGGCGCTGAAGCGCGGGAGGCGACGCGCCCCCATGGGCAGCGAGTATCGGGCGGGCGTTTGCAGCGCGAAAATTTCCTCGTCGAGGTCAGCACGCGTCTGCGGGCGCGCGGTCGGCGGGTACGAGGGCGGCGCAGGGCGGCGACGCCGAGCGGATGGCCTGGTGACCTGGGCTCCTCGCGCGGCACCGCCGACTCCCCCAGCATGCGAGTACTGGGAAGACGAGTGATACACGGTCTCTCCGTTGAATTCATGCGGTTGAATGGCGTCATTCTAGCACTTATGAGGCGTGCGTCACACACCTTTGTGTTCGAGATTGTCCGTGTGAATACGGGTCGGCCCCGGCCTCGTCGATAGGGGGACGAGGCCGGGGCCCGGACCTGCGCAGATGCGGCGAACTACTCTCGCCCCTCGCGCACGCCCACGAGGATCCGACGACGCAGGGGAACGGTCGCCTCGGAGGCCACGACGATGAGAACAACGCCGACGATCGCTGAGGCGAGCGCGACGAGGAAGCCCTTTCCGGCGCCCGCCGCAAGCATCGGTGACATGAACACCATGCCGAGCAGCATCGAGCCGACGATCATGACGAACGCGGGGATCGCGACCTCGAGGCGGCGGCTGCGATCCATGAAGCCACGCGGGGACCCCATGTAGGACAGGGCGCGCACCTGGTCGGCGGAGTCGAGGACGCGGATCGACTGATTGACCGCGGTCGACACGGCCCCGAGGGCGAGGGTAATCGCGAAGGTCAGCAGCATGCCCCTGTTGATGTCGCCAACGACGATGAGCGCGACCTCGTCGGCCCGATCCCCGCTCATGGAGATCGCGTCACTCGCCGGGTACATGATGCCCACGAGGAACCCGACGAGGGCCACCGCCCCGAAGGAGCGCCACACGGCGCGCGGATCGTCGGCCATGCGTCGGCCCGCCACCATCATCTGGGGGCTGCGCGAGACCCGCGCCATGATGCGACCCATCAGGCTGATCGACCACACGCCCACCAGGTTGACGATGAGGAAGATCGCGCCCATGAAGCCCATGAACACGGCCAAGCCGATCGCAGTTCCCAGGTTCATCGCGAGGGTGCCGACGCTCAGCCACAGGACGAGGAGGACCAGGCCGAGGACGGGGCCGACCGCGCTCACGCGGCCCGCCTGGCTGCGGCGCGCGACGCCCAGGGGCGTGATCGCGACCTTGCGCATGGCCAGCCACGAGGACAGGGCGGCCAGGAGAATCATGGCAAGCCCCTCGACAAGGAGAGCCACGACCCCCACCCACATCTCGGACACTCCCATCGGGCGGCCCTGGAAGGACAGCGCACCCCACGCGGGCAGCGTCACGGCGTACAGGACCGAGCCGACGACGACGCCAACAACCGCAAACACGCAGGTCTCGATGATGCAGGCGAGCTTCGTCTTTCCCGGCGCGAGGCCGACGAGGCGCAGGACCGCGAGGTCACGCTCGCGCCGACTCATGCCCAGGCGCGCGGCCGCCGCACCCATCGAAATAATGGGAACAACGAGCAGGGTCGCCGCGAAGTACGCGAGCATCACGTAGAAGGAGGCCATCCCGTCGAGGCTCGAGGGATCATCGGCCGTGGCCGACGTCGCGGCCACGGCAGCCCTCGCCCCGAATGCCATGACGCCACCGGTGACCGCGAGCAGGAACGCGTGCGGGAGCGCAAACGCCGCGACCGTCAGGACGGACGTCGCCCGGTCGCGCGACCGCAGGAGCGCCCCAGCGGCGGTGCGTACCGCGCTCATCGGGCCACCCCCTGGCCGGAGGTTCCCCCGCCTCGTCCCTCGAGGGAGATGCGGCCGTCGCGCACGTGGATCGTGTGCGGCAGGCGCGCGGCGACCGCGGGGTCGTGGGTGACGAGGACCAGGGAGGCGCCCGTGGTGGCGCAGGCGCTGGTCAGGAGGGACATGACCTCACCGCCGGTTGCCTGGTCGAGGGCACCCGTGGGCTCGTCCGCGAAAATCACCGAGGGATCGGTGGCGAGCGCGCGACCGATCGCGACGCGCTGCGCCTGGCCGCCCGACAGCTGGCCGGGACGATAGGGGCCGGCGCCGTCGAGGCCGAGGTTCGCGAGGATTTCGCGGGCGCGGCCCAGGGCCTGCGACTTGGGCGTGCCCGCGAGCATGAGGGGCATCGCGATGTTTTCTTCCGTGGGCAGCTCGGGCAGGAGCTGGCCGTCCTGGAACACGAAGCCGAAGCGACGCAGGCGCAGGTCGGACAGGACGCGCTCCGACATGGTCGTCATCTCCTCGCCGTCGAGCGTTATCGACCCGGAGCTGGGGCGCAGCACGCCGGCCAGGCAGTGCAGGAGCGTGGTCTTACCGGAGCCCGAGGGACCCATGATCGCCACCTGCGTGCCCTGCGGGAGTGTCAGGTCGACACCTGCCAGCGCGTGGACGGGCGTGTTCCCACGCATGTATGTCTTCGTTAGTGCTCGGGTCACCAGGCCCGCGTTGTTCTCTGTCATGCCTCCACGTTATTCCCGAGGCGCATCTCACTTCCATGAGGGGCTGCCCTGGTTATCCCCTGAGAGTCCCCCGACACATCGCAGGAAATGGCGGAATTCACCCGCTTCCACGGTACTGATCCACCCGCTGACGCCAGCATGCGGGACTGTGTGCCCGCACCTCAGGCCACCTGGGCCAACAACCGATAGGGTCGGTTGTATCCGTTCTGACTGTCGGAACGGCACTACTCCAAGGAGAACACCATGGGTCTGGAAGATCTGAAGAAGCAGGCTGAAGAAGGCCTCGAGAAGGTCGTCGACGCGGCCAAGGAAAAGGCTGAGGAAGCCGAGGACAAGCTCACCGAGCTGGCTGGCGAGGCCAAGGACAAGGCCAAGGAAGCCGCCCACGCCGCCCAGGACAAGGCCGACGAGGCCAAGGAAGCCGTCCAGGACAAGGCTGAGGAAGCCAAGGACAAGGCGACCGAGCTGGCCGACGAGGCCAAGGACAAGCTCGGCAAGTGATCCGACGAAAGGGGCTGGGCCGCAGGGCCCGGTCCCTTTTGCATACCCGCGGGCAGCTACTTGAGGGGCTCTCACAGAGTACTCACGCACCCTCACGGGGACGCGCCGGCACCGAAATTGCTACGTTTAACGCATGAACCGCGCCCTGGATCCCCTCGCCGCCCAGCTGCTGCTACGCGCCTATGCGCGGGCCACGAATATGCTCATCGCGGGGCGTTCCTTCGCGACGGACGACCCGACGCTGGCCGCCCTGCTGCACGCGTTCGGTGCCCACGTGCGCCCACTGGTGAGCGCCGAGGGCACCCCGGCCTCGCCCCCGGTCGTCTTCGCGCTCGAGGAGGACGCGGCCCCCATGCCCGGGACGATCACGGTCCTGGCGCCCGGAGGCGCATTCCGCGCGGTCGTCGCCCCCGACGGGCGCACCATCACGGGCCCCGGCGACGAGGGGCGCATCGAGTGGGCGCGCACCCACATGCCGGTCACCGAGGCGGCGGCACGCGCCCTGGCGCCCCTGGTTGCGGGCCGGAGCGTGGGGCTCTCCCTCGTCCTGGAGCCGAAGACCGCGGCACTGGCCCTCATGCTCGCCGAGGCCGGAGCGCGCGTGAGCGTCTTCGGCTGGGCCTCCGAAACCCGCGAGGATGTCGCGGCCCGCCTGCGCGACGCCGGTATCCCCGTGTTCGCGGACTCGAGCGCCTCCCGCGAGCGCGAGTGGGAGCTCGCGCGCGAGTTTTTGGCACAGCGCAGCGAATTCCTGCTGGATGATGGCTCGCACCTGATCCGCCTGGCGCACGACACGGAGGCCTGCCCGGGTGTCCTGGAGGCGCTGGTTGGCGCGGCGGAGGAGACTACCTCGGGGCTGCGCCCCCTGCGTTCTTTCAACCTGCGCATTCCGGTCCTGGCCTCGAACGACGCACGCTCGAAGACCCTGTTCGACAACGCCTACGGGACGGGTCAGTCGTGCTGGACGACGATCCTCGACCTGATTGACCCGCGCGGCGTGGGCGCGCCGGTGGCGGGGATGCGCGTCGTCGTCATCGGCTACGGCGACGTGGGGCGCGGCTGCGCGCGTTTCGGTGCGGCGCTCGGTGCCCGCGTGACCGTCGTCGAGCTGGACCCGGTGCGTGCCCTGCAGGCGTCGATGGACGGGTTTGCCGTGGCCTCGCTTGAGGAGACCGCCGCGAGCGCCGACATGCTAATTTCCGCGACGGGCGAGCGCTCGACGATCCCACTGAGCGCGCTCGAGGCGGCCCCGGGCGGCGCGATCGTCACGGTCGCCGGCGGGGTCGACGGGAAGGTGTCCATCGACGAGGCCGTGGCCGCCTCCTGGGTCATGGCCGAGTCGGGCGACCCCCACGTGCAGACCCTGACGAGCCCCTCGGGTAAGACCCTGCGCGTCCTCGAGCGCGGCGAGGGGATCAACTACACGGCGGGCGAGGGCAACCCCATCGAGATCATGGACATGAGCTTCGGCGTGCAGCTGGCGTCCCTGCGCGAGCTCCTCACCCGCGAAGGCGAGCTGGCCCCCGGCCTGCACGACCTGCCGCGCGAGGCCGACGACGCGGTGGCAGCAGCTGCGCTCGGCGCCCTCTCCCTGCCATAGTCACAGCTCACGCCCACCGCTGGGGCGGGTATGCCCACCCCACTTCTACACTGTTAGTCAGCGTCCCCCACTGAAAGGTCCCCCATGAGCGACGTGGTCGTCTGGTCCGCCGGCATGGTCATCCCGATCACCGCCCCCTCGATCCTCGACGGCGCTGTTGCCGTGCGCGACGGGCGCATCGAACACGTGGGCGCGCGCGACTGGGTTATCAACACGCTCAGGCAGCGCGGCCTTTCCTTCACCGAGCGCCACTTTGACGGCGTACTGCTCCCCGGCCTCGTCAATGCGCATACGCACCTGCAGTACACGGGCATGGCCTCCGTGGGAGCCGGACAATACCGCGGTTTCGACAGCTGGGCGCGCGCCTTCGACGAGGTCTACGACGCCGGCGGCCTGGACTGGGGAGGCGACGCGGCTGCGGGCGCGCGTCTGCTCCTCGAAAGCGGCACGACCGCCGCCGCCGACGTGGTGACGGACGCCGCCGCGGCCTCGGCCCTGCACGACGCGGGCCTGCACGGCGTCGCCTACTGGGAGGTCATGAGCTGGTCGAACGAGGAGTGGCGGGCGCGCGGTGAACGCGAAGTCTCCGAGTCTCTGGACGCGATGCAGACCCCTCCGGGCGTGGGTATCTCCCCGCACGCGCCCTACTCCCTGGATGCCGAGCCGCTGCTGGATCTGCCGGACATGGCCCGGCGCCGCGGCATGCGCATCCACATTCACCTGGGCGAATCCCACTCCGAGGCCGAATGGTCCGAGACGCGCACAACCGACCTCGCCGACCTGTGGAAGACCGAGCATTCCTCGTCGTTCACGGCGATGCGTTCGCGCGGCGGCGGCTTTTCTCCTCGACGCAGTTCGTCGATCAGCTGGGCGTCCTCGGGCCCGACTGCCACGTCGCCCACGGCGTGTACATGCGCGCCGACGACCGCCGGCGACTGCGCGCCCGCCAGACGGCGGTCGCGCTGTGCCCGCGCTCGAACCGTGTGATCGGCCTGGATGCGCCTCCCGTCGCCGCCTACCTCACCGAGGGCAACATGATCGCGGTGGGCACGGATTCTCTGTCCTCCTCCCCTTCCCTCGACCTGCTCGAGGACGTCGCCCTCCTCTTCGATCTGGCGCGCGCACAGGGGTATGAGGACCAGGACCTGGCGCGCCGCCTCCTGCAGGCCGCGACCCTGGGCGGTGCCACCGCGATGGGCCTGGCGACGGGCCCCGACCGCCTCGGTCAGCTCCAGTCGGGCGCGGTCGCCGACATGTGCGTCGTCGACGTGCCCGTGACCTCGATCGTGGACACCATCGACACGGTCGCCCGCCACGGTGCCGGGCACGTGGTCGAGACGGTCGTCTCTGGGCGCGTGCGCTACTCGGCATCGCGCTGACTCCTTCGTTTCCCTGTCGCCGACCCGCTTTTTCTCTTCCTTTGGAGTGTCGCATGACCGACGTTTCCCCGCTGATTGACGCGATGGGCCTCGCGCCCCACCCCGAGGGCGGGCACTACCGGCGCACGTGGACTGCACCGGCGCAGGTGGACACGCCCCGCGGGAGCCGCCACAGCGCCTCCGCGATCATCTTCCTCCTCGAGCGCGACGAGGAAGCCCGCTGGCACCTCGTCCACTCCGACGAACTGTGGATCTGGTCCGGCCCCGGTGCCCTCGAGGTGCACCTGGGAGGCAGCGGCAACGCGCCCGACGCCGACCCACACATCGTCACGCTGGGGTCTCCCGCCGGCACAGTGGCTTCCGATCCGGCGAACCCCGTACAGATCCTTGTACCCGCAGGCACCTGGCAGCGCACCTTCGCCCGCGGCGACTACGCGCTGGCCACCTGCGTGGTCTCTCTCCCGAGTTCACATTCGACGACTGGAAGCTCGCCGAGGGGGTCTGACCCACCGGCATCCGGCCCTTTCGCGTACCCACACGCCACTGTGTCCCATCCCCCACCACCCTGAAATCCTCACGATTTCAACGTTTTCGCAGCCCAGGCCTCGTTCCATTGTTTCGTGCATCGGACCTATGCCAGCGCAACTTTCGGCGCACCGATACTCTCATCGAGTCAGACCCGCCCTCACCGGCGGATTTCCTCACGTCACTGGGAGGCCCCATGCGCCGCTCTGTCCGTTCCCTCGCTGCCGTCGCCGCCGTCGCGGCACTCGGCCTGGCCGCCTGCTCGGGCGGCACGAGCTCCTCTTCTTCCTCTTCTTCCTCCGGCGCCGAGCAGACCTACGGCCCCGGCGCCCTGCCGACCGTGACGGAAGGCAAGCTCACCGTCGCCACCTCCGATCCCGCCTACTCGCCGTGGATCCTCGACAATGACCCGTCCTCGGGCGAAGGCTACGAGTCGGCCGTCATCTACGCCCTGGCCGAGGAACTCGGCTACACCGCCGACAACGTCCAGTGGGTGCGCGCCACCTTCGATTCGTCGATCACCCCCGGCGCGAAGGACTGGGACTGAACATTCAGCAGTTCTCCATCACCGACGAGCGCAAGAACGCCGTCGACTTCACGTCCCCGTACTACACGACCACCTCGGCCATCATCACCAAGGCCGGCACCCCGGCCGCCAGCGCGAAGTCCATCGCGGACCTCAAGGACGTCCTCATCGGCGTCCAGGCTGGCACCACCTCTCAGCAGTTCGCGTCCGAGAACCTCGAGCCCGGACTCACCCAGAAACTGCAGGTGTTCAACTCCTCCGACGACACGGTCCTGGCCCTGCAGACGGGCCGCGTCGACGCGATCGTCGTCGACCTGCCGACCGCCTTCTACATGGTCTCCGCGCAGATCGATGACGGCGTCATCATCGGCCAGTTCGACGACACGACGGGCGGCGAGCAATACGGCATCGTCCTGCCCAAGGGTTCCAAGCTGACCCCCACGGTCTCTGCTGCGGTCGATCGCCTGGCCTCATCCGGCAAGCTCGCTGAGCTGCAGGAAAAGTGGCTGAACGAGGCACAGAACGTGCCCACCCTCAAGTGAGGCCTCATTCATGAGTGAGCACTCGAATGACGCGCTGGCCACGCCCCCCGTTTCGGCGGTGGAGCGTGGCCGGCGCGCTTATCGGCGCAAGCAGACGGTCCGGTCGATTCTCATCTCCCTGGCCTCCACGATCGTGGTCGCCGGGGTCCTCATCGCCGTGGTCGTCAACTCCGACGGGTGGGAGGCCACCCGCAACACCTTCTTCAACGGCAAGTATTTCGTCGAGGCCTTCCCCCAGGTCCTCTCCGGCCTGTGGCTCAACATCCGGATCCTGGCGATCGCGGTGCTCGGCGTCGCGGTGTTCGCAACCCTCCTGGCCGCCGCGCGCACGCTGGCCGGCCCCGTGTTCTTCCCGATCCGCTTCCTGGCGGCGGCGTACACGGATATTTTCCGAGGCGTCCCCTTCCTGGTGGTTCTCTACCTGATCGGCTTCGGCATTCCCGCGCTCAACCCGACGACGCGTATCCCCACCGCCTTCCTGGGCACGGTCGCGCTCATCCTCACGTACTCCTCGTACGTGGCCGAGGTGCTGCGCGCGGGCCTGGACTCCGTCCACCCCTCCCAGCGTTACGCGGCCCGATCGCTGGGCCTGTCCCACGGGCAGACGCTGCGCATGATCATCGTTCCGCAGGCGATCCGCAGGTCACGCCCGCCCTGATGAACGACTTCATTTCCATGCAGAAGGACGTCGGCCTGATCTCGGTCCTGGGCGCGGTCGACGCGATCCGTTCGGCGCAGATGGTCCAGGCCAAGACCTACAACATGACCTCCTACGTGGTTGCCGGCCTGCTGTTCATCATCTTGTCGTTCCCCTTCATTCGCCTGTCGGACTGGTACACGGCCCGGCTGCGTAAGCGCGAGCAGATGGGAGGCACCGTCTGATGTCGGTTTCTACTACGCACGAGGCCTCCCCTGCCTCGGACAACACGACCCCGGTCCTGAGCGCGGTGGGCGTGGTCAAGCGCTTCGGCGACAACGTCGTCCTGCGGGGGCTGGACCTGGACGTCGCAGCGCACGAGGTCGTGGTCCTGTTGGGCGCGTCGGGCTCGGGCAAGTCGACGCTGCTGCGCTGCGCCAACCTGCTGGAGCGGGTGGACGACGGCCAGATCTTCCTGGCTGGCGAGGACATCACGGACCCGCGCGCGAACGCGGATCAAATCCGCGCGCGGATCGGCGTGGTGTTCCAGCACTACAACCTGTTCCCGCACATGTCGGTGCTGGACAACGTGACGCTGGCGGCCCGCAAGGTGCACGGCTGGGAGAAGGACCGCGCCCGCGAGCGCGGCCTGGAGCTCTTGGATCGCATCGGCTTGAAGGACAAGGCGAAGGAGTACCCGGATCGACTGTCGGGTGGCCAGCAGCAGCGCGTCGCGATCGCGCGAGCGCTCGCCACGAACCCGGAGTTGCTCCTGCTGGATGAGATCACGGCGGCGCTGGACCCGGTGCTTGTCGGCGAGGTCCTGGACCTCGTGCGCGAGATCAAGGCGCAGGGGTCGACCATCCTCATGGCGACGCACGAGATCAGCTTTGCCCGCCAGGCAGCCGACCGCGTCGTGTTCCTTCGGAACGGCCAGATCGTCGAGCAGGGCCCGCCGGAGCAGGTCATCGACAACCCGCGCGAGCAGGCCACCAGGGACTTCCTGGCGCGCATCCTGCACTGATTTATCTGGAAGCTAAGGGGAGCGGTCAACTCGCCGTTGGCCGCTCCCTTCTCATTCACTCGCGTCGTGGTCCATTCCCGCAGGGATCCCAGGAGAAAGAGGTAGCCCACTCGAACCTCAGATGCTAGGGTGTCTATACGTACGGATAATGTCCGTACGAACGAAAGAGGAACTGACATGAGCACTGCAAAGACACAGCGTCTGGAACTGCGCCTCACCGAGGAACAGAACACTCTCATTCGCAGCGCCGCCTCATACACATCTCGCAGCATCAGCGAGTTCGTCCTCTCTGCAGCCACATTGGAGGCGCAGCGGCGTCTCGCCGACCAGCGCTTCTTCATCCTGAACGAAGAGGACCACGCCCGCTTCGAAGAAATCCTTGAGGCCTCGCCGACGGACGATCCCAAGCTGCGCGAACTCTTTGATCGCCCCTCGCCCTTCGGCACTCACATCGACCTGAACACACCGAGCACCTCCGAGAACTGATGTACGTATCAGTCCTGCAAGAGCCGCGGCCTCTCGAGCGGAGGGACGACCGGTCGCGCTTCCAATCGGGCAACACTGAGATAGACGATTGGTTCCACCGATTTGCGTGGCAGAACCACCGAGCCGGAAACGCTCGCGTCTTCGTCACAACACAGGAACCCGACACACTTGGTTTCTACGCCCTATCGATGGGGGCAGTGCAGCGCAGCACACTCCCAGATGCCCTCAAACCCGGACAACGCCCGGAGCCTTGCCCGGTTCTCCTCCTCGCGCGACTCGCCGTCGATCAGCGCGCGCAGGGACGAGGCATCGGCGCAGCTCTCCTCACAGACGCACTCTTGCGAGCCTACAAGCTCAGTAATGAGGTGGGATTCGCCGCCCTTCTGGTCCACTGCGCCAACGACCACGCGCGCGACTTCTACCTCAACCAGTGCTCACAGTTTGTTCCCTGCCCGGGAGCGCAGAACCACCTGGTGTTGCCGCTGCGCGCCCTGCGGGAGTTCATCGACGCTCTGTAGCGTCCAGCACCCAGCGACCACAGCACAATGCAAAGGGCCCAGGATCCGCGGATCCTGGGCCCGAAGCGTTGTCAGTATGGAATCAGTTGGCACCCTCGGTGATGGTCACCTTGAAGTCGGTGGTGATGCCGTCCGGATCGGTCAGGGTCACGGTCACCGGGTCGTCGTCCTCGCCCAGCGCACGCAGCGGGTGCAGGGTGACGATGTTCTTCTCGGACTTGCCGACCTCGAGGGCGGTCGGGTCAGAGACCTCGATCTTCCACTTGGCGGCCTTGTCGGAGTCGGCCAGCTTGATCTTCAGGTCGCGCTTCTCAGGGACCTTGATGCCGTGCTCGTCGATCTGAGCGATGGGACGCTCGACCGTCTTGACGTCCTTCGGGGTCACGTAGGAGTGAGCGGAATCGGTGGCGCAGCCGGTCAGAGCGGAGATGCCCAGGCCGAGCGCCAGCACTGCTGTGAGGATGGAACGCTTGTTCATAAGCACAATACTAAGCATCCATACTCACAGATACGCATCACAAGGCCCGTTTTGGGACGATGTCACACCATCCCGCGTCACATGGACCAGACCAGCGCCCCCGACTCCACATCAGCCCAGAACGAGGTGGCAAACTCCGCCCACTGCTGCGGGAACTGCAGCTGCGCGCTGTGCGCGCCACCGCGGATGACGCTCTCGCGCGCGCCCAGGTCCGAGGCCTCCTCGGCGTACCAGGCGGGCGGCCAGATCTCGTCCTGATCCCCGTACAGCACGTGCACGGGCACGCCCGTGGCCGCGAGCGCGGGGGTATCGGGGCGCAGCTGGGAGAGGATGCGGGCGATGCCCACCAGGTTCTCCGAGGCCGTGTCCAGTGCGCGAACGCGTTGGAATTCCGCCCATCCGACGCCCGGCTCGTCGAACGTCATGTCCGGGAAGTAGGTGCGCAGCACGTGCTCGCGCGCGTCCGGACCCGTGGGCAGTGGGTCGAGGATAGGCAGGGTGTTCATCCAGTCGTAGACGGCGCGCCCCGAGCAGAAGAGGGTCACGGAGGCGAAGAGGTCGGGCCGCGCGATGACGGCCGCGCGCGCGACGATGCCGCCGAAGGAATGGCCCACGAGGTGCACGCGACCCGAGGTCCCGGCCCAGGCCTCGGCGACGGCGATGAGGTCATTGACAAAGTCGCTCATCCCGTACGCGCCCAGGCCGGCGGGGGCGGCGGACCCGCCCTGGCCTCGTTGCGAGTAGGCGAGGACGTCCCAGCCCGCGTCGCCCAGGAAGGGCAGGACGGGCGCGTAGTCCTCCTTGGAGCCCGTATATCCGGGGACGAGGAGCGCGCGGTTCTCCCCCGCCGCGTTTGGTGAGGAGGCCGAGGAAATCGCGGCGGTTCCATCGACGAGGGCGGGGACGCTCGGGCCGGTCAGCAGGCCGCTGAGCTCACCAGCCGGAGAAGGAACAGCAACGGGAGTGACGTTTGAGGCCAGCGCAAAGGCCCAAAAGGCTCTATCTGTTTCACGCACCCAATCGTAGAATGAACGCATGACGAACGAGACGATTGCGAGCCAGCTCGCCCACCGCACGATCCGCGCCTACAAGGACCAGCCCCTCACCGAGGAGGAGGTCACCACGCTGATGGACGTGGCCCGCCACACCGCCACCTCCTCCTTCCTGCAGTCCTGCACGATCCTGCACATCACGGACCCCAAGGTGCGCGAGGCGATCGGTGCCGCGTCCGGCCAGCCCTACGTGGGCGGCACGAAGGGCGACCTGTTCATCTTCGTCGCCGACCTGTACCGCAACAGCCGCATCCGCGCCGAGCAGGGCGTTTCCTCGGAGGCCCTGGGCTCGATCAACCTGTTCCTCACGGCCCTCGAGGACGCGCTGCTGGCCGCGCAGAACGTGGTCGTGGCCGCCGAGTCGATGGGCCTGGGAACCGTCTACCTCGGCTCGATCCTCGCCGATCCGCGCGCGATCGTGAAGGCGCTGGAGCTGCCGGAGCTGACCTTCCCGGTTCTCGGCCTGCTCGTCGGCCACCCGGACCAGGAACCCGGCCAGAAGCCGCGCATGCCTCTGTCTGTCATGACCGCGAAGAACACGTACCCGCGCGTCGAGTCCTACACCGAGACGCTGGCCGACTACGACCGTGAGGTCACCGAGTACTACGACCTGCGCTCGGGTTCGCGCCTCGAGTCCTTCACGCACCTGGTCGCCACCAACATCGGCGTGGGCGGCGCGCACGTCTCCCCCCATCATGGAGGTCCTCCACGAGCAGGGCCTGTGCCTGCGCTGACTTTCCTTCCTTGACGAGGCCGTGGCCTCCCCTCGCGCTGTGGTGACCGGCGCCGACCGGGGGACCACGGCCTCGTCGCATACCCGGCTGGCCGCGCGCTTAGAATGGGCGCATGGCTGAGCTTGGTTTTTCCACCTACGTGTTTATCGAGCGCATCGCCGCGAACGCGGCCGCGCTGCACCCCTTCCCGGAGCACAACGTGGCGCTCGTGCGGGATGCGCTGGCGGATGCCGGCTTCGACATCACGCTGCTCGGCCCGGACGCGCCGAAGGTCGGCGAGGGCGTGTACTTCCAGCCCGAGCCCTTCGACGACGAGGTCATGGGCCTCCTCGCGGACGCCCTGACCCTGCGCGGCATCGGAGCGTACGCGTACGCGCTCGTGGATTCGTCGCTGGGCGGGGAACTGGCCGACATCGCCCTATTCACCCGCGTGGGCGATATGTTCCCCCGCTACGGCCGCCACATTCTCATGACGCGTATGTACATTCATCGCACGCCCACGGGGGCGGGCAACAAGGCCGTGACCTGGGCGTTCGGATCCCCCGCCGACCTGGAGGAGGCGAACCGGCTACTGTCCGAGAAGTTCGACACCGAACCGGTCGCGGACCCGCGCGGCATGGCCGCCATCGAGATCCGCCACCCCGAGTTCGCGGCGGGCACGGCCGAGCCAATGGTCCTCCTCGACGAGATCTTCCAGGTGCTGGGCGCGGCCGGCTTCGAGGGCATCACCATGTGCAACGATCCGGGCAATCAGCCGTCCGCGGTCTAAAGCCCTCAAACGTTACGAACGTCTTGTCTTGTGTCGCTCCCGCAGCACGATCAACGAACACGGACGCCGCTTAGAAACGTTCGTGGCGCTCACTTAGGCGTTGAAGCGCCCTTTTGAGGCTGTCACTTCGTTGCGCGGCTCTGTCGATATTCCACTCATCAGTAATGAACTGCGTCAGAATTGTTTCATAACGCGCACCAAAAATGTAGGCGCGGCCGCCCCGAATCTTGCTTTCCTGTCGCACGAACTCCTTGATATTCCTCTTCCCATACCTCGATACACAGCCCAACATCCGCTCCTTCGCATCCACCCCGTTCGGTGACTCAACTTTTGCAAGCGGCATGTTGAAAAACCTGGAGAAACCCACGTCATCCGCAAGAAGCCAGCTCTCAATCTCATCGTCGCACACACGAAGAACAACAGTATCCGCGCTTCCCTTTGGCAGGAGCCGCTTTCTAATATCGACAGGACATTGCCCATCGGCATCTCGCATGAATACCCGTAGAATCGGAGAAGGTAAACTAGCCTGCTCCCTTAGCCTAGCCTCTAGCTTAGCAGATCCTCTCAGTGCGAATACAGTAAATTCCTCACGTTCCCAACCCGCAGCCCTCATGACGGCATGAACCACGGGGATGTCTGTCTTCCCTCAACGTAAACCAGAGCCCTCGGCATCAATGCACTCATGATCAGAGCGTCAGACTTGGCGTCCCGTCAGCGCCCATGAGAACACTGATGATCTCTGAGAACGGGGTCTCTATCTCGAGGTAACAACCAACATCCTCACGATCACCAAGAAGACTACCATTCGTCCCATTCGTCCCGGGAAGAAGTACGAGGACCTCATCCGCACCGACCGTCTCATCATCCACTATCTCAGCTGAATGACTCGAGAGGATGATCTGCACACCACCCTTCACCTGGCGCCCGTGCCTCCCGCGAAAACAGATGGTAGCTCAGCCACGAGCGCGGAATGCAACGAAAGCTCCGGCTCCTCAAGTAGCAGCACGCTCGAACCATCGGCTGGAGTTGAGGCCAACGCCCAGAGTAACCCCAACAGTCGCAGCGTTCCGTCCGAGAATTGCGTCTCGTTTTGCCACGAAGGGCGCACCCGCCAGTTTTTGTAACCCACCTCCAAGTGGGGCACACCCATGGAATCCTTTTCGAGCTTCAGCTCTTCAAACTCAGGAATAGCCCGTTGAAGGGCAGCCTGAACACGCCTGAGCCTCGCTTTCCGCGTTCGATCAGGTGTTTCACTAATCTGTTGAATAATATCGGAACCATACGGATCAGAGGTCCGTATATCACTCCCTGTTAGTCCTCTAATTACTTGCGGAACGGGATGAAAATACCTGATCTGACCAAAGAAGTCAGCTATCTTTCGAAATTTTTTATTGGTGACCTTCTGCTCCAGATGCGTCTGCGTCAGCAGCTCCACATCGTCTTTATCGTCCTGCGACGGGCGGCTGAGCAAGACCCTTCCGTTACGTTCAACCCGTTCTTCCTGAACAAGAACCCTTCGATGTCCGGACTTCTCACATTCGATGACCAGCACATACCGCCACGTGTCGTCTCCGTCCCGCATGGACACATCGATCCTCGGGTACGGTGCCCGACGACCAAAGAGGCTCTGTATCTTGCTGTACCCTCCCCTTTGATCGACAGCTTGAACCATCCCACCCCCGGGCGCAACGATATCCCCAAGGAAACGGAACACATCGAGAAGATTTGACTTGCCGACGGCATTCGGTCCAACAATAAAAAGCCGCGGGCCGACATCAAAACTCAGATCCTGGAAGTTCTTCCAGTTCTTGATGTGCACATGCGAAAACTCCATGCCGCCACCTTCGTTGGATCGAGTACATATAGTCTGCAACAGCATACCTATTGTGACAGTAGTATCACAAGCGCCAAGCCAATCAAGCTCCTCAACATGATCCTTCTGGTGTCCGGAGCCTACGACTTCGAAAGAATCACGATTCGCAAACAACCCAGGCGGGCGGAGCGCCCAAGCGATGCGGGCATACGGCGCTACTGCACCGGACCTCCAACAGATCAAGCCGTGCCGCCTGGCAAGTGGAGCCGCGATCAAGGAACATCCCAATGCGGTCGGCACGGGCACCGGGCGATGCCCCGGCCCGCACTGCTGCGCGGTACAGACGGCCGCCCCACGGCCAAGCCGACACGCAGAATGGGTATCAAGGCGTGCGGACTGAGCCCGATGCCCGCACGAGAACCGACGGAGGAAGCGATGGATGAGCTGGCGAACCCATCGAACGCGAGCAATCAGGTGTTCCTCCTCTTCCTATCTGTCGGGTGGTGCGTCGTCGCCTACGCAACCGCCGACGCCTACGTATTTTCATCCGTATAACGATGGGCAGCTGGCCTCCCAGCCTCGACTACGATCGACTCAGCCACGAGGCCAACCAGGTGCCGACGAGGACCGCCGCCTCACCAACGTCGATGAGCGCGGCGGGCGCGCGCGGCGGGCCAGCCGACCCGCGATAGTCGAGCGGCGGCCCTGTGTCTGCCGTTTAGCGGATCGCCTCCATGAT